>FLOH01000038.1_pt1 | contig 471808 bp, 387 predicted proteins | sample 756751 | NCBI WGS metagenome assembly FLOH01 (sample SAMEA4026879, study PRJEB14308) | marine metagenome | biome: coastal water; material: water | depth 74 m
TTTTTTCTAATCAGAAGTTTAACAATGAGAATGCTTAGAAGCGAAAATGTATAGATTTCTGTCGTCTCAGGATTTAGAACCAAAGGCAGGGAGAGCGTCCCGACACGTGTGTCGGGAAGGTCAGCGGTTCGATCCCGCTAGGCTCCACGACCCCCTGGCCCTTGTGACGTTATGTTGCAGGGGCTTTTTTCTAATCAGAAGTTTAACAATGAGAATGCTTAGAAGCGAAAATGTATAGATTTCTGTCGTCTCAGGATTTAGAACCAAAGGCAGGGAGAGCGTCCCGACACGTGTGTCGGGAAGGTCAGCGGTTCGATCCCGCTAGGCTCCACGACCCCCTGGCCCTTGTGACGTTATGTTGCAGGGGCTTTTTTCTAATCAGAAGTTTAACAATGAGAATGCTTAGAAGCGAAAATGTATAGATTTCTGTCGTCTCAGGATTTAGAACCAAAGGCAGGGAGAGCGTCCCGACACGTGTGTCGGGAAGGTCAGCGGTTCGATCCCGCTAGGCTCCACGACCCCCTGGCCCTTGTGACGTTATGTTGCAGGGGCTTTTTTCTAATCAGAAGTTTAACAATGAGAATGCTTAGAAGCGAAAATGTATAGATTTCTGTCGTCTCAGGATTTAGAACCAAAGGCAGGGAGAGCGTCCCGACACGTGTGTCGGGAAGGTCAGCAATGAAATCTTGTCAGACTTAAAATTCTTGTGTTTATTTATAACAAGCGCTAGTACGTATATTTTGAAAATCGTTGCTCGTTTTTAAATAATTTTTTGTGCCATTTTTCGGCTTTTATGGCTTTTTCCCAACGCTCGACGCGTTCTTTATTCGCTTTAGCTGTATAATGTTTATTGTTTGAGAATGCATTATTTCTTGTCATACGATTTAAGAAGTCAATCATGGCTGTTGGATCATACCCAGCTCTAGCTCCGAAAAGTAGTGCGTAAGCATCAGATTCAGCTTCGTATTTTTCGAGTCTGCCGTGATTAATATTATCATAAGATGACAATGCAATGTCATCTAAATCGTTGATAAGTTTAAGTTCTTTGTCTTTTGTATCGGTTACTTTATTGAGTTGGTCAAAAGCATTGTCAGCATGTATCATATCTTTACGCTTTTCCATTTCTTTCATACCGTGACGACGGGAAACATGAGCCACTTCATGGGCTAGGAAAAAAGCCAATTCAGCTTCGTTTTCCATTAAATCAATGGCCCCTTTTGAAACAAACACAATACCACCTGGACATGAAAACGCATTGACATCCGATGTGTTTAAAATGAAGAACTTGAAGGGTATATCATAAGCATTGCCTGCTTCGGCAATTTGCAAACCGACATAGTTGACATAATCTTGAAGCGCCTTGTTGTTATAAAGACCTAATTCAGAAAGCTTGCTAGCGATGGCAAGACCCACACCTTCTTCGGAAAATGAAAATTCACCTTTTGATGGGAATTTATCTTTCGGTAAATCAACTTTCTTGACAAATGCTTTATTTCCTTTTTTCCCATAGGTATCGAAACGAAATGCTTCGAATTTCTTTGGGTCGATTCTGTATTTGAGAATCAATGATAAGGCATCAGGTGAAGCTTCTAAGCGCGAATTGAATTTCTCGGCAAAGCCTTTGACGGCAGCGGAAACACCTGACTGAGGAACAGCCGTTGGTCTCTTTTTATTCGCCATGGCCATAAATGGGTCATTCACAACTGCCTTTTTTTCGATGAAGGATTGAGCCGAAATAAAGCCTTTCGTTTTACCCACTTGTACTTCAGTCCAAGAGTCAGAAGGTGTTAAAACGGTCACGCTTTGACCTTTTTCCAGCTCTAATAGGGCAGGGTAGTAGGAGCCGGGACCTTCGCGTAATGAAGTTCTTGTACGTTCAATTGTCGCCGTTTCTCCAAATAAGTTTGTAGCGATTAATGCTAGTAAAATGATGAATCTTTTCATAATGTCTCCAAATTATTTTGTCCTAAGTTCCCATACACAATCCCATTCAGGTGTTAATTCTTTAACCTCCCAAGCTGGAATACGCTCTTTTAAATAGACTTCACTTGCAGTAAGGTATTGACCAAAAAATCGAGTCTCCAGTTCATTGGTTTGCTCAAATATTGATATTGCTGTATTCCAATCTTGTTTTTTTACAGCCGATAAACCATTGTTCCATAGAGCAAGAAATGATTCAATTTCATCAGACGTATCTTTTTTAAATCCAATAACTTCGTAAGTGGTTAATGCTTCCGATTTGCCCATAACGCGTGTGGTACCAAGCTCACGAAGCGTAAAAATATCGGGTGAAATAGCTGCTGCAGTATGATGGCTTATATGGATAAGAACGCCGTATTGCTTTGCTGATGACTCGAGGCGAGCCGCTGTATTTACTGCATCACCCATCATCGTATAATTCATGCGACCTTTACTGCCCATATTTCCTGTTACAATATCACCCGTACTAATGCCGATTCTCATTTGCATATTAAGAACTTGTTCAGGCCAAACTTTTTCATCATTTCCCCATTTAAGTCTCAATATATTAAGACCTTCTTGCATTCTGATGGCTGTTGTCACGGCTCTATCGGCATGGTCATCAAAACGGATTGGAGCACCAAAAAATGCGATAATTGCATCGCCTTCATATTTATCCAAAGTTCCTTTTTCTTCGATGAGGATGTCTGTCATAACCGTTAAATATTCGTTTAAAAGTGTCACCAATTCCTTAGATGACACAAGCTCTGAAAAGGTACTAAAACTTTGAATATCCGTGAAATAGGGTGTACAAATATTCGCTTCGCCACCAAGCTCGGGATGCTGCTGGCTTTTAACCATACGCGTGATGAGCTCAGGTGCGATATATGCACCAAATGCCGATGTTATAAACGAGCGATCCTTTTGCTCTAAATAAAAAATACTTAAATAAGCCAATGCGACGGAGAAAAGGGCCGGGGAAACTGCCACCCAATATCCAAAGTTGGACCATAAATAGGATGTCAATAAACCGAACAATATTATTTCTAAAATGATTAAAGGATACGCTTTAATGGGCGATAAATAAGTGAAGGCTAAAAGTAAGGACAACACAAAAAGTAAATTAATGCATAATAAAAAGAGGTGTGAGGCTTCATAAATATGGTCACCTTGGAGAAGATTGCTAATGAGCGTTGCCCAGATTTCGAACCCTGGATATAGATTGTCGCCTACGACTGGCGTTGTTTTTAAATCGTTGAGTCCTGACGCTTCAGCACCAATAATAATGGTTTTATCTTTAAACAAATATTCTGGAAGGGGGTTGTCCTTTCCTGTTGCCACGGCACTGGCTGCCATAATGACATCATAAAATGAAATATAGGGAAACGTAACATTTCTACCGCCTAGACCATACCAATTTAACAGTAAGTTACCGTCGTTATCTAAAGGGATAATTGAAAGTACATCACGAGCTTTTTCACTGTCTCTATTGATACGATTGAACCATGCAAGTAAGCCCAAAGAAGGCAAATTAATGTTATCCAGCTGACTTGAAAGTTGAATGCGTCGTAGAACGCCATCATTGTCCGAATAAATATTAGTGACACCTAGTCCGATATTGGCATGTAAAAATTCTTCGATAGGATAGGTGATGGATCGATTGATTTTATGAGATTGATGAGGCTCTATAAATGTTTGATTAAATGTTGAAATGAATTCAGGATAAGGGACTGAATTGTCCGCTAGCTCGGTTCCTAAGATGACACGACCGCTTTCATACATGGCTAGTGCAAATTGCGAATCTGTCGATAGAGCATCGGTTTCACAGCGATCAATATCCGGCTCATAGAACAAGACATCATACACAATTGAATTGGCGCCTACTTGCGAAAGATATTGTGTGATATGACCATAAAAACTGCGGGGCCAAGGCCAAGAAATGCCATTTTCTCGAAAGAATTCCAAGCTTTCGTTATCAATAGATACCATGATGATAGACGAGTCAGGTTCGATATCCATCGGTGTATAACGAAAACGATAGTCAAGGATATGTTCGTCCCAGGCTTGAAAAAAGGAAAGTTCGCCGAAAAATAAAGCAGGGATTGCGACGAATATTGTAAGTACTAAAATTCCAGATTTATTGCGACGATTTTTACCGATCCAATTGAGAAAGCGAGATATCATTGAAAAAAATAAAACCAAATATGCATATGAATATTGTTTCCAAATTTAAAAAAATCCTGTGGCGAAAGAGCATTTTATGGAACCGTGTTTGTATCACGGTGGGTGCGCTCCAGGTAGGTCAGGCTTCCTTGATTTCAACGAATTGAAAAAGGCCTGTCTTTGCTATCTGAAAGAAAGCTCCCTAGGTTTAGGTGTTAGTTCCAAAAATACTAACAATCACCACAGGACATATTAAAAAGCGTTGCGTGATAAAATAACTAATAATGCCTCCTATAAAAAGACATATGTCTAATCGGACAAAGGATTTTCACCTTCGGATTTTGCAATGATAACGGAGCCTACGCTGTCACTGAAAACATTCACAACGGTGCGATACATATCTAAGGGTCGGTCAACGGCTAGCATCGTTCCGACAATGAGTGCCGTAGATGGATGATTCGCTAAACCGACGGCGTCTAAAACGATAAATATCATAACCAGTCCGGCTGATGGAATTGCCGCCGCGCCGACAGACGCTAAAAAGGCCGTGATGACAATGGTGAATTGTTGAGCGAAGCTCAAATCGAAGCCTAAAATTTGCGAAATAAATAGTACGCCAGCGCATTCATATAGCGCCGTACCATCCATATTAATAGTGGCGCCAAGTGGGAGAACGAAGCTGGATATCTTATTCGAGACTTTTGCATTGTTTTCGACACAATCGATTGTCACGGGTAATGTCGCACCTGAACTGGATGACGAAAACGCCATCCCCATAGCGGCAGCCATTGCTTTAAAATGTTTTCGTGGATCAATTCTTGTGAAAAAGTAGAGAACGAGAGGGAGGATGATAAATAGATGAATCGTAAGCCCTATTGCGATAGTTGCCATATACATGCCGACGGCTTTAAACAGGTCAAGGCCTTGCGTCGCCACAACTTTGCTAATAAGCCCAAAGACACCGATAGGCGCGAGTTTTATTATGCTGCTGGTGAGTTTCATCATGGCAGCGAATCCGCTATTAACAAGGTCTTCGAGAAAGGTTTTTGGTTTTCCTTTGAGTTTTGTAATTGAAAATCCAAAGACAATGCTAAAGAAAATAACGCCTAAGACATCACCATTTGCCATGGATTTGATGGGATTTGTCGGAATCATACGGATGATAATATTGCCAATGGAACCAGGTTGTTGAAGTTTAGAGGCATCAAACTCAGTTATATTCCCTGGGACTGTAACACCCACACCGGGTTGTATTAGATTTGCTAATGTGAGTCCAATAAAAATGGCAAGAATGGATGTTAAAAAATAATAGCCGAGTGTCTTTGCGCCGAGTCGTCCCAGTTGTTTGCTGTCGCCGACACCGGCAACGCCACTGGAGATTGACATGAAGACAAGGGGCACAATAACCATTTTTAATAAACGGATGAAGATGTCGCCGAGAGGTGCAACGACTAAGACATCCTCTTTAAAAATGAGTGCAGCAATGATTCCTAGAAACATCGATATGAAAATCTGCCAATGAAGTTTTAAATTTGTAATATATCGCAAATAAGACATCTACTCTCCTCGTTTTTTGAGTGGGTGAATATAGAAATAGATGATGGAATCGAAACAACTAAGGGTCGTTTAGGGCATCACTTGAGTGATTGAATTGAAACGCTGGTAAATTTATAAACGAACTCAATAAAAAATTATATCCCCGTTTGAAAATGGCATCCATAAAAAAGAGGGAAGGCATGCGTAAAATGATTGTCTTGATTGTTACATAATTTAAACGAAATAAGTAGGAACAGGTATTTACGAAAGTAAACCTTGCTAATTGACAGGCACTTGGCACAGAATTTGGACTATATTAAAATGTACTTATAAAGGTACGGTTTTTTGATTGAGTATTGATTGATTTAATATATAAAAATCTTTTTTAAAGGAGGATATATGGCTGGTTTAAAAGAAGTATTAGCATCCAAAATTCCTGATTTCAGGGACGAAGTAAAAGACATTCGGAAAAATCATGGTGACATTGTTCTCGGACAAGTTACTGTAGGTCAGGCTTATGGCGGAATGCGTGGCATTAAAGGCATGATTACAGAAACGTCTGCATTAGATCCAGAAGAAGGCATTCGCTTTCGTGGATTTACAATTCCAGATTTGCAAGTTAAGCTTCCAAATCATCCAGAAGGCGAAGAACCAATGCCAGAGGGTTTGTTTTATTTGTTATTGACAGGCGATCTTCCAAACAAAGCCGATGTCGATGCAATTACAGCAGAGTGGCATAAACGAGGTCATTTACCTGAGCACGTATTCGCTGTATTAGATGCCTTGCCAAAAACGACTCATCCAATGACGCAATTTTCAATCGGGATTAATGCCTTGCAAACGGATTCTATTTTTGCAGCGAAATATCGCGAAGGTATGCCTAAACAAGATTATTGGGATGCCACCTATGAAGATTCCATGAATCTAATTGCAAAACTACCTGCACTTGCTGCATATATTTATCGTCGTACCTATAAAGATGGTAAACGTATTGATGCAGATCCAACATTGGATTGGTCAGGAAATTTTGCTCACATGATGGGATTCGAAGATAAGAAATTCCGCGAATTAATGCGTTTGTATCTCACAATCCATTCAGATCACGAAGGTGGAAACGTTTCTGCTCACACAACTCACCTTGTCGGTACAGCATTATCTGATGCCTATTTATCTCTAGCCGCAGGTATGAACGGTTTAGCGGGTCCATTGCATGGTCTCGCCAACCAAGAAGTGCTTCGTTGGATTATGGATGTTAAAAAACAATTCGGTGATGGTGTCCTAACAAAAGAAACCATGTCAAAATTTGTATGGGATACATTGAATAGTGGACAAGTTATCCCGGGTTATGGTCACGCAGTTCTTAGAAAAACAGATCCACGTTATTCTGCTCAACGGGAATTTGCATTAAAGCACATGCCAGATGATGAACTGTTTAAAGTCGTCAGCTTGTTGTATGAAGTCGTTCCAGCAATTCTTAACGAACATGGGAAAGCGGCAAATCCATGGCCAAACGTTGATGCACATTCTGGTGTTTTACTCGTAAACAACGGTATGCATGAATACGATTTTTACACGGTACTTTTTGGAGTCTCTCGTGCTCTTGGTGTTCTTGCTTCATTGGTTTGGGATAGAGCCATTGGTTTTCCTTTGGAAAGACCTAAATCACTCACGACTGAGTTTATTAAAACACTGATTAAATAGTCGATCATAAAATAATCTAAAAGGGTCATTCACTGAGAAGTGAGTGACCCTTTTTTATTATCCAGTTTGGTTGATCTAACGGAGTTTCAATTCACCCGCACGGAGCTGTTTATTTTTTTCACTCCCTTTGTGTCGAAGATTCCGACTGAAGTGAATACGGAATGTCGGAGTGGGTCAGCTTGAAGCTTTTGTTAGGCATTTTTCTTTGAGCCGAGGAAATTTCTTTCATCAGCCATCAGTATTGGAGTTATCTTTATAAATGAGGCCCTAATTTCATGGAACATTGAGACGATCGCCTGCAGGTTTACTTCAAAATTATGTTCCATTGATGGCATATTATTTTTCGTAAGTGGATACCTAAAGGTGAAAGAATTGACATCTATCTCGATAAAGAAATTCGCGTGTTTATCTATGAGAGCCCATGACGATTTCCAAGGTGATCCTGAAAGCGGCTCATAACTTTGTAAGAATTTGTGGGTTGTATTCATAAGTTGTTTCAGGTCGTGGTTAAAAATTAACAGATCATTGTTTTGAATCTCACCTAATTGTGCAAGGATATCTTTCAATCCAAGCTCAATCACATGTCTAACGTTAAATAGCAGTGCATACATGGAAGCACTGTGCAGGCGTTCTTGCTTGTTGATTAAAGTATTTAAAGAGGCTTCAATAAATTCACAATAGCCTTCGTAATAATACCCCCAGGGATCTAGCATCGATTTATTCGTTAAATTAATCATTCACTAATATGCCTAACGCCTTAGGCTTGAGCGGCTTCCCGAGAAAGCATCGCTTTGTATGATTATTGTATCCATCCACATCATTTTCGTTTTGCACACCTTTTGTGTGAGTCCGCTCTAAGCCGTTGTCAGTTGGCTCAGACACAATTCATCATGTCCATTACTCTAAATTACATGCTCCAATTTGGACACAAGACTTTTTCGCTATTTATTACCGATTTAGAATTCAACAAGATTTATGGTTGTCTGAAAGGAATAGTGACCGACATAATTCCACTCATATTTTGTTAATCCGATATTTGGGCTAAAATACAAAGTCTCATCATTGTAAAGAAATATAACCAGAGTTGAATAGGACTGTCCCTCAATGGATACGTTTGGACCTGGCGTGACTGAATAATCACTACTATTGTCAAGGATGAAGTGAAATGCAATTGGCATTCTACCACCACCGAATTCATCAGACTCAAAGACTCCATTAGTTTCAGTGATCAATATAATACTTTGCGTGGTAGTGACCGTACTGTCTACAATTATTGAGTCCGGGCGAGTTGAGGAAAAATAGTTATATGTGGTTGTTTTATAATATTGTGTTGTTGTTTCATTCAAATGATAAACTGTGACATCTGAAACTACCTTATCAATCACGGAATAGTCGATATTTGAATAGATAGAACGATAGATATATCCTTCGTCTTCCATGGTTTGAGCGGGTATGTCCCTGGCATCAACAAAATGCTTATTGTATTTGTAGTGATCGCCTACTGATATAGGAAAATAGTCCTGCCTAATGCTATCCAAATAGACCTGTCCAAGATTAGTGTTGTTGGCATTAATCTGTACTAATCGGGACGTTGACGCTTCATTTCCATAATAACTTTTATACCCATGAATTTCATAGTTTCCACTTTTAATATTTTCAAACCGATATGCTCCAGATGTGTTGATCACTGTTTCGTACGCTACTGTTCCTTCATGAACCAATTCAACGTGAGCTGGATAAACGTCGTACGGTACAAGTACTCCATCTCCATATAGATTACCCGACACTGTACAGCTTTTCTCCAAAAGGAAATTTGCATTTGCCGTATTACCTTTGACTACCTCAATATTTATGCTGTCCAGAAAATACCCATCCATCCTGGCAATCGCTGTGTAAACTCCTGGTTCTACATCGAGAATTGTGTAAGCCCCCAGTGAATTTGACTGCACGACATGCGTTTCATCGATGCTAATATTAGCTTCCGCAATATGTGTACTATCATATTTGTCCAAAACTGTACCGGAAATATTCCCATTATCCGTTTGAGTGGTTTCGCTACAAGCTCCAACGAACATTAGAACAACAATTACGAGACAAAAGAGTAGTCCAAGATTTAATTTTCGCAATGACTTATGCATTTCACTCATCCTCATTCTCCAATAATTGTTTAGTTACTAGCATAGTCCAACTAACAAAGCTTCGATTCACCTGCACCGAGCTGTGTTTTTTTCATTTTCGTTGTACGCCCTTGCATGTCTTTGATTCCGACTGAAGTAACACGAAACGTCGGAATGAGTCAGCTCTAAGCCGTTGTTATATGGTGCTTCTGCATTCATTTTCCAATTGCAAGCCGGACATCTATCGTAAAACTAGGAAACCAACCGGACCCCATATCCAGCTTCTTGTCGAAGATTCCATCTCCGCTTGTATACCCAAGATGATATTCGGCGTTGTTTGAGCTAGTGATATATCTGTATCCAAGTCCAATCGAGTAGTCAAGTCGTTGATTATGTGGTGTGGGACTTTGTATTCCAAATACAACATGCGCAGCAACTTCGCTTCTGTAAATGGAATAAAATTCTGTGAAATATGTTCTCCCGGATATTGTACCGCCACTTAGAGCACTGGCAGTATGCGAATCAGAAATATCCATGTATTTTGCAAACATCTGAAATCCTGAATAGAAATCTTTGCTACGAAAAGGTAGGTATCTTCTCAATTCAAGCTCTATTTTCGCTCCCTGGATACTATGAACATTTCTTGTAATCATTGACCCCTTTGTGTTGAAATGAGTAACATATCCATACTCGTGATTAACTGAAAAAACATCAGTAATTGGAGTTTCTCGCCCCAGCATAATTGTCATTCCCTCGAAATCAACATTGCTCCAAAAATCACTTAAACTCAATTTAAGTAGTCTGTGATCCTCAAGATTGCCTGCAAGTACCGAACTCAGAATTCCAGTACAGATCACGACCAACTTAAGTATTTTCTTCATTATTTCCTCATTCTGTGCTACAAACAATTGATAAGTTCAAGGATTCAGACAATTAGACGATTTCCTCTATACCCCATTAGAAGCCCATCATCTCTATCCATATAACGGAGCTTCGATTCACCTGCACCGAGGTGTGTTTTTCCCATAATCCTGAATTATTTAAATAAATTCTTGTTTCAAAATAAATCCTGTATTTTTGCAATTTTCGCTGCGGATAACTTCGCTTGAATTTATTTCAAAACAAGGATTATTCACGAAGTGGGGGTTTCTATCCTGAGGATTGACGATTTAGCATAAAAAAATCCTACAAATGCTTCACCAAACCCTCATGATCTTGGTCGAGGTGAAATCCTAATTTATAGAAAAAACCCGGATGTAAGAAACCTGTAATAATCGTGCGATGCCCTTCTTGTTTTAGACGCGCTAACCAGTCTTCCATAAGTCCGCGACTGAGTCCACGACCGCGATAATGCCGACTGACGACAATTTTATCCATATAAATATGGCCTTTTTGGTTTTTCTCGTAAAATAAGCCTGCAATGACGCGATTGTGTTCGTTTAAAGCAATCAAGAATTTATGCTGTGCCGTGAACTGGACTTCAAGATTCGCCGTATCAAATAAATGATGCAACGCGACTAACTCTTTAGGATTAATCGGTCCGCGGATTCTATAATTTTCGCCCGATGAATCCGTCCGCGTCACCATCATTTCGACTGAATTTCCGTCGGTGGAGCGTGTTGCCAAAAGGTCAATATTGTCGTTTTCTTTTAAGTGTGGAAAGGGGAGTCGTTTTAGAAAAAATTGGATGTCTTCACTCAAGTCATTTTCTTGTACTAGCGTTGATAGCTCGAGCTGAAAGCTTGATTCATTGAAACCATTTTGGCGAATATTTCGCATTAATTGGTGAATCATTATTTTAAATTGATCATCTTCGTTCATAAAAGCCGTCGTTAAAAATAGCCGTAAACGCACATCAGGATACGCCGATTCGATACGACTGATAGCATAATCTTGATACAAACTCTGAATATACCGTCCTCGCGCCGCAACACTGGCGACTTCATTTAATTTTAGCCAGCGGGCATAGCGTCGTTTCGCAAAAAATATTGCTTTCGGCTCAAAACCAAATTCTTCCACATCCTCTAAAAATTTTTTAACTAAAATGGTTTCAAGTGCGTTTGCTCCACTCGTCTCCAAAACCACTTTGAAAAAATCCAAGGCTCCTGTACCTAAAGCTTGATAAATGGCTTTTATAATAATGATATAGTCACTTTCGATCTCGGCTTCAGAGCTTGCCAAAGAGCCATCAAATATAAAATGCTTTTTAACAAGTTTTAATAAGGTGAGGGGAGATGCTTGACTAATACGATGCGAAATTGAAATAATGCGACCTCCCATTTTATAATCATGCTCAGGTATTATGATGTTTTTGGGGGAGGGTTTGGCGTTAAAAGTTTGGTAGCCTGTCTGTTTCCAAAATGCGAAATATGCACTGGTGCCAGTCCATAAAAAATGTTGCCATAAATGATGCCTTGTTGGCACGGCCTCAGAAACATTATTACGTGCTTCTTTCTCTAAAAAATTGTGGACCGTGTCGCCAAATATATACTCTTCAGACCATAGATTAAGTTCTGGATAATAAGAGCCGATTTCCTCCACAATTGAAAGCGCCCTATCGTATTTCGACGATACAATTAACCAACGAATTTCTTCCAAAATTTCCGTTTCAGTGAGGCCCTCATTGTAATTTAAAGCGAAGTTATAGGTTTTTGCGGTTTTTGTCGTGATGGATACACGATAAACCGTTTTTTGCGTACTCGTTCCGAGAAATGAAATCCAAATACCTTCTGGCGGGATGTCTTGAAGATCCAGTAGAATGCCATTATAAAGAAGAAAAATAGACTCTCGCAAAAAGGGCGTTTCCGTCAGAGCATGGAATATTTCTTTTTGACGATCGATTGAGATTTCTTCACTAAATTTTATGGCATCGTACCAATCATAAGGCCAGTCAACTTCCGAAAGTACGGCCTGATTCTCCGGAACACCGATGGCGTTTCTGAATACTTGTATATTGAGGCGCAATAATGTTTCCAGCACATCATAGCGTGGATCTGTTTTATCGAGATTCACAAGACATCGGACAAGACGCACCCGATAGGCATGATAAAACTTGGGATACTGCTTTATAATGGATAAAAATGATGACAAAATATTTTTGAAAATTGTAAATTCACTTTTGTTCGTTATTGCCTTAAGATAGGCTTCATCAAAACGCTCAAGAATAAGCTCAATCTTCGTATTATTTAGGCGCAACCACGTCGTTTTAACCGTCGTTTTGGATGTAAAGAAACTAGGCGTTTTTAAAACCAACTCCAATGTGTTTACGACTTCTTCGCTTTGACTTATTCCCAATGCATGTTGAAAAGCAAAATGGGCGATGTCGATATTGGGCGATTTGGAAAGTCTCAGAAATGCGTAACGTAAAGCTGTGCGTTGCGGTTCTAGGCTAAGCCGCCCCGCCATTGAAACCATACGATAGGCAGGATGATCTAAGCTGATGGCATCCGAAAACAATAATTTAAAGACAGGGTGTAAGGCATTAATAGACAAATCTCTCGATTTAAGAGCATGCTCAATATGAAGCTTAATATCCAATTTTTCTTCTAAGGGAAGTTTCTTCAGGGGAATCCCTACGGGTCCCAATTCAGGTAAATCTCGACTCGCTTTTACTTGAAACTTTTCATATTCTAAAAAATTGACGAGAGCCTCATTGCCTAACGCATAAGCGGGATGTTTAATAATATGCTCAAAATCTAAATAACTCTTAGAAAAGGAATATTCTAAATCTCCAAGTTGCAAAATGTTTTTATCTAACTCAAAGCTAAGTCTATTCTTTGTTTGGCGATTGACGAGCTCATGACCTTCAACGAAAATAATATCCCGCGTCCATCCACGTTGCATATAAAACCAGTTCGGGAAGCGTATTTCCAAGTTATTGATCGTAAATTTTACGTAGAGCGATTCGTAAAGCGGCTTTATGATGCCTGCATAATTCTCTAGTATTTTTTGACGCTTAAATGTCCCTTTTTCAGTGAGTTCATCCTTTTCCTTGGTGAAATCTTCATCAATGACGGTAAAGTTAATGACACGTTCAAAGGCTGCTAAAAAGGCATTCACCGAGTGAACAATTGAGGCGACATATTGCTGTAATTGCACAGGATCTGATATTTTTTCTTTGATGGATTCGGCGTCTTTGTTTAAAACAATCAACGCCGTATTATAAGGGAGGTGATCGCCTACAATAAAAGCGTTTTGAATGGATTCAAAATCTTTGAAAAGGTTTTCGATGCGCTGCGGTGCAATAGTTTGACCGCGCGAATTCTTGTAGATTTCTTTCTTTCTGTCAATGATTTGGAGATGTCCCCGAGGTAAATATTTAAAAATATCTTCTGTCGGGAACCAATTGTCCTCGCGAATATCCTCGAAATCGGGTTTCCAATACGATGTGGAAACATAAGGTCCGCGTAGCAATAATTCGCCGTCATCGGCTAATTTTATTTCGATACCTGGCAAGGCTTTTCCGACTGAATCTTCGACATAATTATGGATGGGTGTCATTAAAATGCCGCCGGTTGCTTCCGTCATGCCGTATCCAGACATCAACTTTACGCCATGCAATTGAAAGAATTGAAAAACTTCGGGTGCGAGATAACCTGCCGCAGACAATCCCCACTTTAAATTAGGTCCAGTAATATTTTGCAATACGGCTTTTTGCGCATCGAGGTCGCTATTTTTTAAGTCGATGGTTTGGTTCACACGTTCGTAGATTTCTTGCCATCGTTTCGGAATACTAATCATTACTGTTGGTTGAATAGCTTTAAAATCATCAATGAGATTATGAAAACCTGAACCGCTAACAAAGGTGTAAGTGGCTCCCCAAAAAATCGTACCCCAAAGCTCTAAAAATCGACCAAAGGTGTGATACATAGGTAAGAATGAGAGGAAAGAGTCTTGGTCGCCTATAGGAAGCGCTAATGTGCGGGCAAATCGCTTCGAAATGATATTTTCGTATGTAAAAACGATGCCTTTCGGATAACCAGTCGTTCCCGATGTGTACATTACGGTGGCAATATCATCAAGCTTTACATCGTTTATACGTTGATTTAAATCGACATTGGTTTTTGGTTTACTCATGAATTGTTGCCAGCCAATAACATTGCCATCTGCAGAGTAAGGATATTCATCCAAAACAATGATATGTTTCAATTTTTTCAGATTCATAAGAATAGGTTCGAGGCGTTTGAGAAAAAAACGTGTCCCAACAAACAAGTATTCGACATCAGAGTGATTTAAAATGTATTCGAGCTGGGCAACGGGTGCGTTTGTCTGGAGGGGAATATTGCGGAATCCGTAACTTAAACAAGCCACATCCTCAATGACGACTTCGATTCGATTTTCCGAAAGTATGGCAATTGGGCCTGGTTTATTATGGCTGAGTTGCAAAAGGGAATGAGCGAATTGCTCCACATTTTTGGATAATTTATCCCACGTAATTTTTGTATAGGTGTTACCCTCTTTAAATTGAAAAAGGGCTTTTTTTAAATATTTCGATTTCCGTGAATGAAATAAGACCCCAGGTGTATAGTTTGCTGAGCGTATTAATTGCATCTCGAATTGAAAGAAATCGTTTTTTTCTTCAATGGAAGTCAGAGCTTCTGCTAAGGTGGGCATGGCACCGATTTCTAAAAAAAGCATTTTTTGTTCTAGTGAACCCTCAGACAGGATATGATTTCCTAATTTCATTATTTTTTTAATATTCATAGGCGAGGTGAGCAATGAAGCCTTATAAACATCCCAAGAATTAGCCCAAGTATTTGATTTTAAATTGTTTATCGGTTTAGTAATATTGTTAGAGCCCATCATTCTCATCCTCAATCATATTACGAATAGTATAGTTAGTCCGATGCCGAGAGCAATCATGGATAAAATAGATGTGTATGAAAAAGATTGAAAACTATCTTTGTAATCCTATCTTTTGCCGAACAAAAAAAATGGTTTTAGATTGAAATTTATTTAAAACTTTAGCATAAGATAAAAGAAAGAAGCATTCTTAAATGGAAACAGTATTTGCACAAGATATACGAGTTTTGATTGTCGAAGACGAACACATCGTTTCTCATCATTTAAAAATGACTCTATTGGCCTTTGGTTACCAGGTTGTTGCATGTGTATCTACCGCCTTTGAAGCCATTGAAGCGGCAAAATCATCTGCTCCAGATATCATTTTAATGGACGTCTTTCTTAAAGGTAAAATGGATGGAATTGAAGCGGCGAATCAAATCCGTCAAAACAAAGACATCCCCATTATTTTCATTACCGCCTCCGCTCATGATGAGATATTAGAGCGAATTCGAGCCTCAAGGCCATACGGTTATTTATCAAAACCGTTTGAAGATAGAGAACTTAAAACAAATATTGATATGGCCATGTTTCGATGGAAACTTGAAAATGAGATCAATAAAGAACGTTCGTTAGCGAAACACTATTTGGACATGGCGGCTGTTATTATGCTTGCGTTGGACAGAGAGGGCAATATTACTATGATTAACAAACTCGGCGCTAAACTCTTAGGCTATCATAGTAAAGAACTTATTGGTAAAAACTGGTTTAAACTTTATGTCCCGCCATCTGAATATGAGTTTGTTTATAATAATTTTAAAGACGTAATAACCTCGAAAAGAGAAACGTCGCATCATTTTGAAAATAACATTCAAACACGTTTTGGCGTTAATCGAACGATTTCATGGAATTCAACTCTTTTAAAAGATAACGATAGTAGAATAATCGGTATATTGAGTGCTGGTGAGGATATTACGGAGAAAAAAATTGCGCAGCAAAAAATTATAGCGAGTGAAAAAAATCTTTTACAAGCTCAGAAATTAGCAAAAATATTTACATGGGAAGTTGATGTCTTAAATCGCACGCTTTATCCTGATATATCATCACAATTCATTTTTAGTGATGATTCAGCTAATATTTCTTCCAGGGACGGAATCAGTTTGGATGAATTTATTGCGCTGATTCACCCTGATGATCAAGATTCTTTAGAAAAATTATATATTAATTGTGTTAAAACACAAAAACCCTACGATACGATTTATCGACTCAATACAAATGATGGGACAGAAAAATTTATTGCAGATCACATCTATGGTGTAAAAGTAGAAAATGGCTACACAACCAGAATTCAAGGGCTTTCGCAAGATATAACCAAGCGAAAAAAAGTTGAAGATGCACTGATGCAAAATGATTCATCCCTATTGGTCATCAATAAATTACTTTCATTAACACTGAGTAGCGAACCGCCGCCTCAATTTATTGAGAAATGTTTAAAAATAATTGTTGAAGAGCCCTTATTAAAACTCAAACGTCATGCACTCCCTTTTCTATTTGAGGAAAAAAAGAGTGACGCATTAAAATTACGCGGTTCCTATGGTGATATTCGTAAGCTGAAAGGTGATATTGCATCAATTGAAGCGGGGAATTGTGTCTCGAAAGATTCAAATCTAATGAATCAAATTATTACTAAAAAAAGTTTTAAAAAGAGTGATGTCAAATCCTTTCAACATTGCAAAGAGCATTTGCATCTTTTTCTCATAAAGAATAATAGCGTTTTTGGAATGATTGTTGTTTATCCTGAAATTATTCCCAATGATAGTACACCGAGGTGCGCATTCTTTGACAGTATTTCAAATACTGTTTCTAATGTTATCGATAATGCACTCATCGAAACAGTTGCGAATCGAAAACTCGAAGAACTGAAGCAATTTCAAAGTCTCTCCATTGATCGAGAAGTTAAAATGCGAGAACTTAAGGAAAGAATCACGTACTTAGAAAATCAATTAAAACAGAAAAAATAGTTACTTAATCATACAAAAGGGTGATAAGACTAAACAAAAATATTGTAAGAAATTATGACTTTTGTGGCATGTAATTTGAATCTTTTGCCAATTGGAAATGAAATCATTTAAAAAATATATTTAGACTTAGGAGATAAAAATGTCGAGTTTCGTAAATGAGTTTATGGGAAGTATAAAGGCGAAAGATCCTAATCAACCTGAATTTTTACAAGCTGTTGAAGAAGTGATGATTAGTCTTGCTCCCATTGTTGAGAAATATCCTATGTATCTGGAGAGTAAGGTACTGCAACGAATAGTTGAACCAGAACGTGTTATCCAATTTCGTATCCCTTGGATTGATGATGGCGGAAATATACAAGTTAATCGAGGTTTTCGTGTTCAATTCAATAGCGCTATTGGTCCGTATAAAGGTGGTTTAAGATTTCACCCAAGTGTTAACTTGAGCATTTTGAAATTTTTAGGCTTTGAGCAAACCTTTAAAAATTCTCTTACGACACTACCAATGGGTGGCGGAAAAGGGGGAGCCGATTTTGATCCAAAGGGCAAAAGTGATAATGAAATCATGAAATTCTGTCAATCCTTTATGACGGAATTATTTCGTCATATTGGACCTGAGACCGACGTCCCTGCAGGTGATATTGGTGTTGGAGGCCGTGAGATTGGCTACTTATTTGGACAATATAAACGTCTTAGCAATTCTTTTGTGGGTGTATTAACAGGTAAAGGTCTCGGATGGGGTGGGAGTCTTATTCGTCCAGAAGCAACGGGTTATGGCGTTATTTATTTTGCAGAAGAAGTTCTCAAAGCACATCAAAGTACAATCGCGGGTAAAACAATTGCGATTTCAGGATTTGGCAATGTAGCTTGGGGAGCTGTTTCAAAAGCGACGGAACTAGGTGCTAAAGTCGTCACAATTTCAGGCCCTGATGGCTACATCTATGATCCAGACGGTATTAATGGCGAGAAAATTGAATACATGTTAGAATTAAGAAACAGCAATCGTGACATTGTAGCGCCTTATGCTCAGCAATTTGGTGTTGAATTCTTTGCAAATAAGCGACCTTGGGAAGTGAAATGTGATATCGCGATTCCATGTGCAACACAAAATGAACTTAATCTTGATGACGCAAAAACACTTTTGAAAAACGGTGTAACCGCAGTGATTGAGGCGGCAAATATGCCATGTACGGCAGAAGCGATGGACTTATTTGTTGACAATAAAATTATTTTTGCTCCTGGGAAAGCAGCTAATGCCGGTGGTGTTGCCGTCTCGGGTCTCGAGATGTCTCAGAACAGTATGAAACTCCATTGGTCAATGGATGAATTAGACACAAAATTGCATGAAATTATGAAAAATATTCATGTACAATGCGTTATGCACGGAACGCAACGAAGTGGCTATATTAATTATATAAATGGAGCTAATATCGCTGGTTTTATTAGAGTTGCAGATGCCATGCTTGATCAAGGTGTTGTATAAGCGTTTTTTTAATTCTTTTTTAAATAGATATTTAAAAGCATCGTTTCATTTGCAACGATGCTTTTTTTAACCATAAAAAACTCATGTTCATCTAAAAGTATAGCTTTTAAATCTATTCCAGTTGTTTTCATTTTTTTTCGTGTTAGAATGGGTCTTATGACGCAACATATTACTAAAAATGCACGCCCATTATTTTCAAATAGATCGATTATTTAATAAAGGAAATCCAGAAATGATATCACCCTCGAAGACAATTATTTTACTCATATTTTTATCACAATCTGTTTTGTTTTCCCAAGGGATGAATCCAAACATAATGCCAAAAATTGGAATTATTAAAGGAACGGTCGTGGATTCTATCAATAATACGCCTATCCAATATGCGTCTCTTTCCCTCGTAAATCCACGATCAAAAGAAGTTATCGCTGGCGGCATTACGAATGAAAATGGCAAGTTTAACATCATTGAAATTCCTGCGGGAAAAGCGCAACTTATCGTTGAATATATTGGATATAAGCCCGTTATTATGGCGTTAAAATTTTCTCCTAGAGACGAACATGAATTTGATTTAGGCGTCATTAAGCTTCATGGCAAAGCGATTGAAATGAATGAGGTCGCTGTCGAAGGTGAACGACCCTTATTTGTACAAACGATGGAAAAACGGACATTTAATGTTGCTCAAAATACGATGTCTTCAGGTGGCAGCGCATTAGAAGCGTTACGGCAAGTGCCGGGTGTTGATGTCGATCTGGACGGCAATGTAAGTCTTAGAGGCTCTGCGAATGTTAATATTCTCATTGACGGTAAGCCATCAAATATGGCAGGCGCAGATACAGGAACACTATTGGAAAATATTTCGGCAGATAATGTTGAAGACATAGAAGTCGTGACGAATCCATCTGCAAAGTATGACCCTGAAGGCATGGCTGGAATTATAAATATTGTACTTAAAGAGAACAAATTGGCGGGATTAAATGGGAATGTTAAGAGTGGTAAAAGTTCTAATAAAGGTATCAATGCATCGGGGCAGATAAATTATAAACAAGAGAAATTGAATGTTTTTCTAAATACCGGTTTTCGGGACGGCGTACGTGGTGGGAGTGGGCAGAACTATCGTGAAACTTATTATAATTTAGATACGACTTATTTAGATCAAAAAATAGACGATGAACATGGTGGAAAAAGTATCTCACTTAAATCAGGTGCTGATTATGCATTAAATTCTAAAAATAATATTGGAATGGCGCTGTCATGGAATTCTGGAAGCAATGGTAATAATAGGGATATTTTTACCGATGAAATGAATGGTCTTCCTATTTACAATCTTGATTCAAAAGGGGAAAGAACGCGGGATAATATTGATGTTGGGTTTAGCTATGATAAAAAATTTAACAAGCCAAAACAGATGCTAAATGTGCTTTATGATCAATCATATAGAGAGTACAATAGTGTGAATCAATCAGGTTCACGTGATCAAATCAATTACCCTGATTCAACGAACTCTAATACAAAAAGTAATGACCAAAAATTTCAGATCGATTATATTCATCCCTTTAGCAAAGCATTAAAGCTTGAGGCAGGATTAAAAAGCTCTATAAGAGAAATTGATAATGAATATAATACCTACATATTTGACGATGATAATGTCTATATTTTAGACGCGATTGTGAGCGATCGATTTATTTATAATGAAGCTATCCATGCAGGATATGCGATTATTGGATTGGTTCGAGAGAATATTTCGGGGCAATTAGGTGTTCGAGGCGAATTCGCCGAAATTATTTCAAAATTGACAGATACGGGTGAGGAATATAAAAATCCTTATACAAGCATTTATCCTTCAGCCTCTTTTTCTGTGGGTCCGGCGAGTGTGGCGCAGTTAATCGCTAGTTATAGCCATCGTGTTAATAGACCGAATACGCGTCATTTAAATCCATCGATTCGACAAATTGATCCAAGCAATATTCGTTTTGGTAATCCCTTTTTAAAGCCAGAATATATTGATGTCTATGAACTGACGGTTTCTCGTTTTGTCAAAGGTAAATCAGTTTCATTGGGAGGGTATTACCGCCATGTTACGGATATGATTGAACATTATAAATATATCGAGGATGGCATTACTAAAGTAACGTATGAAAACTTTGATGAAAAATCGTCTTATGGTGCTGAATTTATTTTATCTGGGAAATTAAGTCCAAAACTTCGTATTATGATGAACGCAAATCTCTATTATGATGAGGTCAATGCGAACAATATTGTTGATAATTATAGTTATATCTCAAAAGGAATTAATGGTCGATTGACAGCAACTTACCTCGTGCAACCAACGATGGAGATGATGTTTACCGGATTTTATAGGGCTCCTCGAACAATTCCATTTGGGACAATTGAATCCATGTCAACCACCAGTTTGTCCATTAAAAAACGACTTATGGATGATAAATTTGCCGTGTCGATGCAATTCCGAGATTTGTTTAATACCTTGAAATTTGTCTATGATACAGGGAATGATTTATATATCCAACACAGCGAACGCCAATGGGAAAGTCAGGTTGCTTCCATTTCACTCGAATATCGATTTGGAAAAATTGAAGACAGGAGTAAATATGGTAAACGCAATAGAAATGGCAACGATATGGAAGAAACTGACTTTGAAATCGAATAGTAAAGTAACTATTTAAATATATACCAATAAGATTCTGAATATCAGTGACTTATTAGCATTATATTCCAGGATGGTTAGGAAGTTCAATTGATAAATAATGATCCTCTTCGTGTTTTAAAAAATATTCGCTGATTAATGAAAATATTTAATCTAAGGAACCCTAGGATGGCTAATGAGGTCAGCTAAATAATTTGAAACCACCTCATGAAGTGAGGATAATTTCTACTGGTGTTGAAGGACTCGAAATAATCGTCCTTGCTACGAGGATAAAATTACCGAAGCTTCTCTTCTTTGCGAAAGATTAAGTTTTCTATAACTCCCGGTAAAATAGCAATACCATTCCCAGATATGCCATCGACTTGTAGTGTAATTGACTCTTTTAATTGAATATGTACCAAATATTTTGACTCGTACTTAACTTTAGCTGTTTTAAGCCATTTCCAATTGATGTCATCATTTTGTTTATGTGGAGGAATGGTAATATAGGATAATCCAAGACTTGAGATGTTTTGGAAAAAGTGACTACCGAATGAAGGTTCGACATAAAAATCGGGCAAACCAATTTCAACAATGACAGCGACATTTGAAATATCACTCCAAATAACGGGAATACCCAGTGATGGATCCGAGCTCCCCCAACGACCTGGCCCCATTAATAGAAAGGGTTGTGTGGCGCTAAACATTTTATTAAGCTTATTAATCTCTGGTACAATTTCTCTTGTTTTGAGTGGCTCAAAATTATCAGTTTTAACCAAAATAATATCACAAATATTTTCTTTAATGCCGTTACCTAAACTAATTGTGCTTTCAAATAATAAATCGTCACGTGTAAAGTCTTCTCGATTGAAGTTAGTACCCTGATCATAGGTAATCATGGGTCTTATCTGCAGAATAAAGAAATCCCGAATACCTTCCAACGGATCTACATTCGCCGTAAATTCGATTTCAACGTCACAACCCATCCCAATTTTCCCTGATTTGGCCAATTGATTTAAAATGTCTGCTAGGGGGAAGGCATTCCATTTAAGAATATTATTGAATGAAACGACTCTCGGACCTTTTTTCATGAGCATTTCTTTTAATACGCCGTGATCGTCCATAACCGAACCCACTAAATCGAGAGCCCCATCTTTTTCAGCAACTTTGAGTCCAAGTTTAGACAAGTTTGATTCCTCACCATGTTCGAGATCGGAATGACAATTATTCTTCATTGATAATGCATAGAAACTTTCCTGAGAGTTATTCAGAATTGATTTTTCACTAAAAAATTGTGGCAATACTTTAGGATGCTTTGGCGAAAATTTGAGGCTTCGTCCGCCTTCTACTACAATTTTTCCTAGACCAAGTGCGACGGTGGCAACGCCGTCCTCGCGTTTCATGGGCCCTTGTTGATAATAATTATAACTTTGCAGCACACCTGAAAAACTAGGATAATAATTCTCGCCATATTTCAACCCGATAAGATGTTGAATAATAACCGCCATCTTTTCATCTTCGGTCCGATTTCCAGTAGCTTTCATATAAGCAATCGTATTCTTGAGATAAACAGATGCAAAAACCATTTTGATGGCTTTGAAAAGTTGATCAAGTCTTTCGTCAAAAGATTCAGCGCAGTTTGGAATCATATACGTTGTGTAAATTCCCGCAAAGGGTTGAAAAAGGCTATCCTCCATTAAACTTGAAGATCGAATTGCTAATGGGACGCGGTGGTAATTTATATACGTAATGAGCTGATTAGTAAAATCGTCCCCAAAATTTCCATTTATAAAAAGTTTTATGACATCGTCATCTGTTTGGGTCTTTTCAAGTTTTTCAAGAATATGGTTTCTCTCTAAAAAATTGTCGTATATCTCTGTCGTTACAACTGCAAAGGGGGGAATATCAATTGTAACATCTTTAAACTTGTGTTTAAGTTTGTTTTCATGCATATAATTGGCAAGAAAGGCGAGACCCCGTGCTTTCCCTCCCAATGAACCGTTCCCAAATCTTAAAAAATGGTATGCAGGATCGTAGTTTTCACTATCGAAATAGACAATCGTATCTTTAAACCGACGATTCCTTTCATTTGAGACGAGAGAAATTACGATTTCACGAAGTTCTTCCATATCTTCAAAAGCGTCGATGCTAATGGGCTTTAAAATATCGGCTAACTCGAAATATCCGCGGATAGAAAGCCAATTAGAAAAATGGTCTCGACGAGCATGATACGCAATACTCTGAGCTGGAACCTCGGACAAAGCCTCCTCAAATTCTCTTAGATTTGTTACACGTCTAATTTCTTCTTTTTCGACGGTACTGAAAATTAAATCACCAAAACCACAGTGGTTTTGGATGAATTCTTTTAAATCTTTAATAAGACGAGACGAAGATTTATGTAAATAATACGCATTAATGGAGTAAGCGACTTCTTCGTTTTCTGCCTCCATTGATTGAAGCATCACTGGCATACTTGGATTTTGCTTTAACACATGTTTTAACAATTTTACGCCAGCGTGTTTATCCACAACACCTCCTTTTGGGAAGCGAACATCTGAAATAACCGTCAGGATATTGTTTTGGTACCGATCGATATATTCTATGGCTTCTTCATAAGTCGATGCTAATAATATTTTAGGACGCGATCGAATACGATACTGGCGAGATGACTCTGTATATTCTTTTTCGAGAAGTGAAAGCGTGCTTCGAATGATGACTTTGTATATCGTTGGCAAAAATGTTGAATAAAAGTGAGGTGAATCTTCCACAACTATGATAGCGCGTGAGCCTCCATCAATGATGTCTCGCTCGGCATTTTTAATATCTTCGAGCCATTTAATAATTGCCGTAAAAATAGCCGATTCGCCCATCCAGTAAAATATCCGATCAATTCCAGACGTGTCAGGATTCGATTTGAGAAGCCATTGATGTTCTTTTTTGCTTGACGCTAACAATACGACGGAAAGTTTCTCGTAAATCTCTTTCGCCTTTAAAGCGAATGTAAAAGGCGTCATATCAGAGATGCGTGACATGGTAATGACAAGGCTAAAATATTTTTTATTAAGCAATTCAAGGGCTTCTTTCGCCGTAGAAACCCGCGTAACGCGAGGTGGACTCGTTAAATGCATGTGCTTATATTCGGAAAAAATAAGTTCGCCAAGTTGGCCATCTTCTTCAACTTTAAAGGCATCATAAAGACTTGAAACAACAAGAATTTCGTGTATGCGCCATTGCATTAAGTCGTGGTGTGTAAGTTTGATTTTACTTTCAATCTTCTGCATGGAATCCAGCCTCTATTTTCATTCTGACTAAAATGCTTCGAGAATCACGAATATCAAACGATTAAATTGGTGTAGAATAAGTCTTTCCATCCTTTTATTCAAAAAAATGACATGAGGTGCAGTGAAACATATTTTTTCAATACATTGTGATATTCGAAATTCTTCTTAACTTTTTTTCATGTGGATGTATCTAAGGTAGCGATGACAAAAGACGACATCAAAATGATTTTTGAAAACGTGCAGGCAAAAGACAAAAAAGCCTTTAATAAATTGGTTCAGCTGGAATCAGATTACTTAAACGCCTTGATATTCAAATTAGTGCAAAATAAGACAGAAGCGCAAGATATACTTCAAGACTGCTTTGTCCGTATCTGGGAGAAGTCATATCAATTTAAAGGAAACGCTTCTCCTCGTACATGGATGTCTCGCATTGCATTGAACTTGACATATCGGTATCTCAAACGAAAAAGTAGCCGATTAACGATATGGATTGACGAAATGAAACATCTCAGAGTCGAGTCTGAATCGGAGCACCACGCCGAAGATGAATATCGGAAGCGTTGGCTGACCAAAGGACTTAAGAAACTGACATCACGGCAACGAGACGTTTTTATGCTGCGTGTCTATCAAGATTTGGCTTTCGCCGATATCGGTTTTGAGCTTGGCTGCAGCGAGAATGCTGCAAAAGTCCATTTCCATGAAGCACAAAAAAAAATTAAACAATTCTTTAAGGAATATGTTTTATGACAAACCAAAATTATCACGACATCATGGCTCCTGGCAAAATTATGCCTAAGAATATCAATCAAGATATGTTGATGACAGCAATCGATAGTAAGATTGAAAAAAGAGACTTTAGACGTCGTCTGGGAAAACAATTAGGAACCCTATCAATTATGCTAGCACTGGGTGTAGGATACATTTTTATACCCATGTCAAAGACATCCATCTCAGAAAATAAAATGAACTATTCTGATGCTGTTAGCACCTGGGACGATGTTTTGCTCATTGATAAATCGGATGATGATCTCATCTCTCCCTTCACTTGGCTAGAATATATTTCAGAGCAAGATGGGGAAGTGAATACAGAATTAATTCATGAATATTTGACAGAAAACGAAATTAAAGCGTTAACTAACTATTTAGAAAAGGAGTTAATATGAAAAAAATCATCATCGTTCTCTTAGGGATGTCGGTTATGCTGATGGCTCAGCGCCCCGATATGTTTGAAGAAAAACGAAATATCGAAGCAATGCGAATTTATAGACTTATCGATGTATTGGATTTATCCGATAGCCAAGTCGATGCATTTATACCCGCTTTGAAAAAACATGATAAGAAAATAAAAGAGCTGAGAGATTCAAAGGCAGACGCCATAAGAGACGGGCGGAAACTATATGATGAGGAAAGTCTTAGTCAAAAGCAGGTTGATAAATTGTTTCAGACCCTCAATAAAATTGATTCAGATATTAATCAAGAAAGACAGAAATTCATCGCGTCGCTTTCAAAATATCTCGATCCTAAACAGCAACTCAAATATATTGGTTTTGATCAACGATTCCGAAATGAAGTCGGTAAATTTTTGAGAGGTCGCGAAGATTTTAACCAACAACGTGATGATTTTAATCGTAAAAAAAGGAAATAGGTAAAATGATGAAATTTAAAAAAAGTTTATGGAGTGTATTGGCTTTAAGTTTTATAAGCATTCTCTTTTTACAATGCGAAAATGTAGCACCCGATCAAAACACAAATGAGGCAGACATCCTCGCTGTATTGATGGCGGATGATTCGACCTTTACCCTTGATGGGTTTGACAATGAAGATTTACAGCTCTTGAAAAACACATTGAGCTCTGATTCGAATCCTGTTGAAGTGAATGCTTTTGTTGACTCAAATTATGTGTGGGCTTTTGGACGTAGCGATATGAATGTCGAACGTACAAATGATATTACCGAACTCGATGACTCAACGGCAACGGCTGTCGTATCGCATCATGTAACAGGGATTTTTCATGCGAGACAATTTGAGCGTATCATCGTGAATGATTCAACATGGACCCGAGGTGATTCAATTCGCTTTTCTGAAAAGGCATTGGATATGACATTTAATCGGAATGTGTTGCTTCATAAACGAACGAATCCTGATGGCGATGATGTTTGGGTTATTATGGGGGTTACAGCCACTTACGGTGCGTCTCCTAATACAACACTTGGCATTGAAGCAATTTCAATTCAATTTGGTGACTCGACACTCGTGTTGGATGATTTTGCCAACTATTATTTCAATAGAGAAAACGCGATTCGTTTCCATTTCAATCGTTTCGGAAGAATTGAAGCGATGATTTCGAATGACGTTTCGGATGAGGCGGAATCGGTTAATGGTATTTGGGGCGGTCATCCTCGACTACCCAATTTACGCCATGTAGGGTTTAGATATATGGAAACTAATGGTGATGGATATAAAGTTTATGCACAGTTAATTCGTCCCGAATTTCATCCCAATCGCCATAAACGTGGACAAGTACAAGTTATTGATTTCAGAACTTTATTTGACCATGATTACCTTGCGTTTAACAGTGTAGCTGTCGGAATGATGTATCATATTATCAGGCCACCGCAACCCTAAATTATTAGAACACTCGTATTCAACAAAAAGAGCTCGGAATTACCGGGCTCTTTTTTATGACAGAGATTTGGCATATTTTTGATAGTGAAAATTAATATCCATGCAAATATTTGATTACGAATAAGAATCAAAATCGTTTACTAATTGCATAGACCTTGTTCAAAACTATATTGAGGGTACAAAGAAGAATGATATTTGGAAACTGAAGTTGAATATTAAATTACGTAAATTCGCTGTCTTAATAGTACAAAAATTAGGAAATCTAGTATCATTAATAAAAAGAACATAAATAGTCTCAAAAATAAAAATGCTAACAGGTGTGTTATGCGACATCATCTACAAGATTTTAAAGAATAAGAGTGAGTATGCTAATGAAACGTTTATTTCAAATTATTTTTTTGTTTGCCATGACATCATGGGCTTTTGCAGGTACGACAGGTAAAATTTCGGGTAAAGTCACTGATTTAGAAACAGGTGAACCCCTAATTGGTGTTAATATTATCCTTGAAGGTACAAATATTGGTTCGACGACGGATGCTGATGGCTACTATGCAATACTCAATATCTCTCCAGGTATTCATTCAATTTCCGCGAGTATGATTGGCTATGGCCGGCAATCTGTAACGAGAATACGTGTTGAGATCGACCGCACAAGCACGACGGATATGACATTATCGTCTGTTGTGATTGAAGGGAAAAGTGTCGTCGTAACGGCGCAACGAGAAGTTATTAAAATGGATGTGGCAGCAAGCCAACGATCTATCTCTGCTGAATCGATAGAAGGATTACCCGTTTCGGATGTTGCGCAAGTAATAACACTGCAAGCAGGTGTATCTGGATTTTCTGTACGCGGTGGTTCAAGTTCCGAAACGACATTTATAGTTGATGGCATCGCCATGAAAGATGAACGGAATAACGCCCCTATAACGGGGATTCCATTAAGTGCTATCAATGAAATCTCAGTGCAAACCGGCGGATTTAACGCTGAGTATTCAAACGTTCGTTCAGGTATTGTAAATGTGGTCACAAAAGAAGGTTCAAAAACTAAGTACTCAGGTACATTTTCCATCAAACATAGCCCCGCAGCCCAAAAGCATTTTGGCGACTCGCCGTATAATGGAAATGCCTATTACTTGCGACCTTATTTGGATCCCGCCGTCGCTTTTACGGGCACAACCGTCGGAGAGCCTTATACCGACGCGAATGGAAACGGATATTGGGACGAAGGTGAATCTTTTGTTGACTATAACAATGACGGAAATAGAACGTATTGGGACAAATATGAACAACGTCAGTATTTTAAATTTAATGGATGGAATTATATCGCCGAAGAATCGCTGAAAAATGAAAATACGGATGATGATATCTCGCCAAGTGGAGCACAGGATGTGTTTAAATGGGAGCATCGTAAACCGGGTGAAATTGTAAATCCTGATTATGTTATTGATTTAGGCTTTGGTGGTCCCGTTCCCCTTAGCCAAAATTTTGGCAATTTAAGGTTTTATGTGTCCTACATGCAAGATCAAGACATGTATCTATATCCTGTCTCGACACATGGCGTTAATCGCAAAACATTTATGCTTAAGATGACATCTGACTTGTCACCAACTATGAAACTCGTATTCACATCCATTAACAGTAATTTTACGGCTACGACCTCTTCGAGTGGCGGCGGAACAAGCTATATGAGTAGTGTTTGGAATCTTGGATCCGCTGTTAATAGCGCTGGTTTTACAACGCCTTGGCGACTTTATACAAACGATTATTGGGCACCGACTGATGTAAGTAATGGTACATTTGCCCTCAAATTAACGTCTCAAACGACGTCAGAATCCTATTATGAAATTGGGATTTCCCATATAACATCCGACTATTTGACAGAAGCGGGTCCGATTCGCGATACGAGTGCTATAAATGAAATATATGACGGGAAATTTTTAGATGAAGCCCCATACGGTTTTTGGGGCGAGCCTATTGCATCCATAGAAGGCACGCTGAACATGGGAGGAGCCGTTAGTACCTCTCGTGACTATTCCAAAATTGCCTCAACCGTTATTGAAGCTGATTATGTCAATCAAATACATAAAAATAATGAAATTAAGCTTGGTGGCGAAATAGCCTTTACGAACCTTCGTCTTGAGTTTGGTTCGATTAATTATTTTCTACCTGAAGGAAATTATTATACCGTAACAGACAAAAATCCCTGGCGAATGAATTTATATGCTCAAGATAAATTGGAGTATGAAGGATTTATAGCCATCATGGGATTAACATTTGATTATACCGACGCCAACACACAATGGTATGATTTAGACGTCTATGATGAGAGCTTTTTTTCGGATAAATATGATCCTGATACAGAATATAATATGAAGGATATTAAGCCCGTTTTAAATATTAATCCTCGTTTAGCTTTATCACATCCCATTACGACGACTTCGAAGCTTTATTTTAATTACGGCCATTTCCGTCAAAGTCCAACAATGGAAAATCTATATCGCATTCGACGAAAAGTGACGATAAACTCGGATCACGAAATTGACGGCTATGGTGATTTACAATTCATCGGTGACCCTTCACTTAAACAACCCAAAACTATATCCTATGAACTGGGATATGATCATGCGTTATTTGAGAAATATTTAATCCATATTTCGGCCTATTATAAAGATATCTCGGATCAAGAAAATTGGACGAGCTATCAAAATATTGCTGGAAACATTAGCTATTCTCAACTTACCGCTAAAAATTATGAGGATATTCGTGGTTTTGAAATTGAAGTTGGCAAAAATTATGGTGAGTGGATGACAGGACTCGTCAATTATGAATATCGCGTCAGTACAAGTGGATATTTTGGAACGAATCAGTATTTCGAAAGCCCCAGTGATCAACGTGATTATAATGACCGAGTCTTAAAACAAAGTAAACCAAGACCACAACCACGTATGAAATCAGTTTTAAATATTCATACTCCAAAGACATTCGGACCTAAAATTTTGGGTGAAAATCTTTTAGGTGGTTGGAATTCTAGCTTTGTGGGTACCTGGACTGCTGGAAGTTATTTCACTTATAGTAATTATACACCTGGAGTCCTTTATAACCTGCGATACAAAGATAGTTATAATGTTGATTTACAGATGGCGAAAACGTTCGTCTTTGGAGACATGAAATTGAAAGTCTTCGCGGATATTAAAAATCTCTTTAATCAAAAGAATTTTTCAGGCTATGGTTTTTCGGATGGCTTTGATTATGACTATTATATGCAGTCACTTTTATTATCGGACAACATACGAGAAGAAATTAATCTCCCGATTTTTCCAGGACTCAAAAAAAACGATATACCTGGAGACATGCGTGATTCAGATGTTGAGTTTGTTCCTTTTGAATGGCGTTCTGATATTACGAACGAAAATAATCCAGAAGAAAGACCCATTTATTATGATGCAACAAGCGATCGGTATATGCAATATGACCATATTTTGGGATGGGCGGAAGTCTCAAATGATCAACTAAATGAGGTCGTTTCGAGCAAAGCCTATATTGATAATCCAAATCACGGAAGTTTCATCTTTTTGAATCCTAGAGACATCTTTTTTGGCATAAACCTTAGTTACGATTTTTAAGATTGAAAAATATGGAAAATACAACTATGAAAAAACTTTTGAATCACACATTAAATACTCTCATATTTTCAATTCTATTGATGTCTTCAATGACTGTTTTCGGTGGAGAAATCAAATGGATGGCTGTAGGCTCACTTCAGAATTGGTATTCGGATAATGGATGCGAAGTCGAGTTGGGTCGAACAGGGAATATTCCTGACCAACAAGACGGTATGAGATATCCTGCACTATATAAAATGCAAGATAGCCAAGCTGCGAAAGGACTCTGGGTTGGTGCCAAAAATTATAGTAACCCCATAACCAATACAACTTACGATTACAAAGTCATCCACATGGGCACAAGAGGTCCCATCAATAACAAGTTGGAAATTTTTCCTCAAACACTCAAGATGTGGGCGAGAGAAGCACATCCCGAAGTATTTGTGGATGGCGATCCAGCCAGCGATTTGGTCTATCTTGATAAAATTGATGAAGTTGACCCGAATTTACCATCGGATCGAATGATTGAAAATATTGTTAATACATCCATTGGTGTGACGATAACACGAAAAGTGTATGCTTTCACGAATCAATATCATGAAAATTATTTTATCCATGACTACGTGTTTGAGAATACAGGTATCTATGATTTAGAGGGGAATGTCAATCAGCAAGATTTGGAAGATGTCATGTTCTTTTATCAATATCGCTACGCTATTTCTAGAGAAGGCGGCCCTTATGGCGAGGCAGGATATTGGCTTCCACAAAATTCGAGCTGGGGTCGAAATACTGTGAATGAAGCCATCGGTGAAAATCCTACTGACAATGATCCATTTCGGGCTGTTTACGCGTGGCATGGATTACATAGTCAGGCAGCGTATGACAATATAGGTGCTCCATATTTTGGTGGTGATGGTCACCTCGGAGCATCGCAATTTGTCGGTGTTGCAACATTGCATGCAGACACAGACGCTGGAAATGAATCAGATGATGTCTATCAACCTATGACAACGCAATTTACGGGATCTGACAATAATATTAACCAAAATAATGACCAATTTAATGCGTCTAAAATGCAAGATCAATATAATGCAATGGTGGCGGGACATCCTGCAGGAGGTACCCACGCCGAGCAAATTGGTTCTGGTTTTGCCGACGCATTTGGCGATGACGCAGGGGGCATTTCATCAGCTCTTGGATATGGGCCCTACAGCCTGGCATTTGGCGAAAGTATCCATATTGTGCAGGTGGAAGCCGCTGCTGGTTTATCAAGAGCGCAATGCTATGTAATTGGTGCAAATTGGATTGACGAAGCGATAGCGACAGGCGACTTAAGGTTGCCAGACGGGACGGTTCCTGCAAGCAAAGACGAATATAAAGATACCTGGGTTTTTACGGGAGAAGATTCGTTGATGCAGACTTTCCAACGTGCGACAGATAATTATGATTTTGATTTTTCTGCTTCAATTCCACCACCTGCACCAGATAATTTTACGGTGACATCAGGTGGAGACAGAATAACATTGAGTTGGACGAATAATGCGGAATCTTGGTCTAATTTTGCGGGTTACGAAGTATATAGAGCCATCCATAAAACAGATACGACTTTTACGAAAATTTTTACGTGTGATTTAAATACTATAACAAATGAATTTGTAGACAAATCAGCGAAGCGGGGATTTGATTATTATTACTACATCCAAAGTTATGATGACGGAACTAGCAATACGGATGACCCTGGAGTTGCGTTAAAATCGAATCTGTTTTTAACATTAACCAATAAAGCTGCAAATTTAAAACGTCCACCTTCAGACGGACTTGATGACATTAGAATTGTACCGAATCCCTATATTATTTCAGGACAGAAATATCAATTTGGCGAAAGTGGACCTGATAAATTAATGTTTTATAATTTACCACCTGCATGTAAGATTCGAATATTTACAGAGCGTGGTGACCTGATTGAGACAATTGATCATACGGATGGAAGTGGGGACGAAAAATGGAATTCAATTACGCAATATAAGCAATTAATCGTAAGTGGAATTTATATTGCCCATTTTGAACTGCCTGATGGTAAGTCAACTTTTAAAAAATTTATTATTATTCGCTAAGGGTTAAAAACATGATAAAATTAAAGAATGAAACAAAATGGACTCAGTTATTCAGTTTGATTTTGATAAGCATCGGTTTGCTTTTAGGATGTGAACAAATAATGACTGCTGAAAGTGACTATCAAAAAACAGACTATACGATGTCGGGTAATGATTTAGAGGCTTGTGATCAGTTGAGTCAAGTCTCGGTTCAGATTGACACCGCAAATGGTTTAAGAAAATTTGGCCCTCAATGGAATGTCAATAATATTGAAACAAAAGCGCTTCTAAGGTCTGAAAGAATCGGGAATTCCTGGATTAATGAAGATGTTGAAGTCGCGGCAGACCTATTTGTAGTAGTCGATGCTGACACAAATTATGGAGCATTTGCAATTTTAAGCGCACGGGTTTCACAGGTTGAAGGTAGCGGCGAATTAGTTGCGGATAGCATTATTATCATATACAAATATCTCGCAAAACCAGCTGTCAATTTTGATACAGTTACGGCAGATACCGTGTTAATTGAATATGCAAGTGAATCTATATTTTATCTTGATTTGGAGAATGGTTTAGTCAGTGCGTCAGGAAATTGGACCCTTCGTTTTAATGCATCCAATATTGCTTTAAATACTGATATTCGAGTGGCTCGTATAGAAAAGAAAGCTTTTGCGGATTTACATGCGGTTCCGAACAAAGTATTTATTGGAGACGGTTTGGGGATTGATGCAGCGATTGCTTATTTAGAGACCTATAATAATTATTATTTAGATACGGACTCTACTTATCAAGTGAAAATTGTCTCGAGTGAGGCAACAGGATATATGCTTTTTGATTGCACTGATTTAGGTGAGAATTCCTATTCGATTTATACGACGGATTATATGGATATAAAGTTATTCGATACGGATGGCATTGGTGTGAATGCATCAAGCGAGGCCATTAGTACTGTTACCATCGCGAATTGCGCCGACATCAAAACGAAGGAAATATACAAATTAGCTGCGCAAAAATATTTAGTTCAATTTCGCCCAAGTCAACAAATGGTGACGAATATTTTTAACGTCGCTATTCTACTAGGAGGCGAATAATGAAAACGCCAGAATCCCAAGGATTAAAAATGTATAAATCGATTCTAATAATCGGACTCTTTGTATTTTCAGCGACTTCTACATTTGCACAAATCAAACTTGCCCAAACAGGTGCACAATTTTTAAGCGTCGGTTCCGATGCGCGCGCTGCGGGAATAGGCGAATCAATGACGGCAAATGCCCTTGGATCAGCTTCATTATTTTATAATCCAGCCGGCATGGCAAGTTTATCAAATGAATTTGAGTTTTCAGCCAGTCAAAACAGATGGATTGCAGACATTTTGCATAATTCATTTTCCATTGCTTTAAAAATCAATAATGATGATCGGTATGGCGTATTTGGAGCTTCAATGATGAGCGTGGATTATGGCGATATTCAAGGAACAGTCGTTTGGCCAAATGACCCAGGATTTATCGATACAGACATCTTAACTCCTACGGCTAAAATGATTGGTTTTGGCTATGCAATCGCACTGAATGACAAATTTTCAGTCGGAGGACAAGCAAAATATATTGGACTAAATTTCGGCTATTCTCTTTATCCTGATGCGGAAGGAAATCCTACACTCACCAAAAAGAATTTGCTCTTTGCCAATGGATTCGACTTTGGAACCCTCTATCGAACAGGGTGGAAAACCCTCGCATTTGGTATGTCTGTTCGAAATTTTTCCAATGAAGTAAAGTTTGAAGAAGAAGGATTTCAACTCCCTCTGACTTTTTCGATGGGCTTATCCATGGATGTATTTGATTTAATATCAGAAACTCATAAAGGTCATAATTTGCTCGTTTCTATTGATGCATTGCATTATCGCGCTCGACCTGAACAAGTTCGCATTGGTGCGGAATATACGCTATCAAATTCCTTTTCGCTCCGCAGTGGGTATCAATCGAATACTGACGAAACAAGCATGTCTTATGGCTTTGGATTGAATTTATTTGGTATCAATTTAGATTACGCCTATACACCTTTTGGTATTTGGAATGAAGTGCAACGATTCACGATTCGATTTGGGATTTAGTTAAACACAATTACATGTCAAACGCCTTCAAAGATAGCATTATAATTCTTCTTTTTTTGACGTCGCTAATAGGCGGCCAGACGGGGAAAATATCAGGGATTGTGCTTGATAAGGAGACTCAAGAACCTCTCATTGGTGTGAATGTCATTATTAAAGAATTGTTATTGGGTGCTTCAACCGATGAACGAGGATATTATTCCATTCTCAATGTGCAACCAGGCGTCTATTCTATAGAAATTGCCATGATGGGATATACTAAAATTATCCAAGAAAATGTCGAAGTGACGATGAATATTACGACGGTTATTGATGCAAAATTATCACCGAGTATTGTGGGCATGCAGACGATTCATGTTATTGCTGAAAGACCTGAAATTGTCAGAGATATTTCTGGATCTCAACTCACTATCAAGTCAGGCAAAGTTCGAACCTTGCCCATAAAAGATATCACTGAAGCAATTGGTTTGCAGGCAGGTATCGAGGATTTTGTTATTCGCGGAGGAAGTAGTCGTCAAACAGCTTTTATGCTTGATGGCTTTCAAATGGCAGATGAACGTTCAAATCTCCCCATTACGACTTTAAGTTTAAACTCGGTGCAAGAGATTCAAATACAAACTGGCGGATTTAGTGTTGAATATGGTAACCTTCGTTCTGGTGTCGTAAATATTGTAACAAAAGAGGGCGCTAGAGACCACTATTCTGGTGATGCAACAATACAATATAAAGCGCCTCAAGCAAAAAATTACGATCGATCGATCTATGGAAACGAATCCTATTATCTCCGGTCATATCTGGATGATGACGTTGCATTTGTTGGTACTACAAATGGTGGATGGAGCGACAGTTTACAAGCGCAATATCCTTACTTTGAGGGATGGAACGCCGTTTCATTATCAACATTAGCGGACACCGACCCAAGCAATGATTTATCGCCAAATGGTGCGAAGCAGCAATTTCTATGGGAACACCGCAGAAATGGTTCTATTACACAACCGGATTATTCAATGGATTTATCTATAAATGGTCCATTTCCTGCATTCTCAAAAAACATGGGAAATTTGAGGTTTTCCTTGAGCCATTATAGAGAAAAACAGATGTTTGTCATTCCCTTATCTCGCGATGCTTATGAGCAAAATACGACTCAATTAAAACTGACAACGAGTTTTAAAACATCCATTAAATTGACATTGATGTGGCAATATGGTACGGAATATTCCGTTTCTCCTTATAACTGGGATTTGCCAACAGGCACTGTTTTAAAATCCACAAATTCGATTGCTAGTCTTGTAAGCGGTGGAAATAATGTTGTCTTTATGCCGGGATATTTTAGCCCTACGACATTGACACGGGCTATGTTTGGTATAAAAATGAATCACATGTTGAGCTCGAATTCTTTCTATGAAGTACTTTTTCAACAGACAAATAATAAAACAAATACTTTTCAACTCCCTGAACGCGATTTCACAAAGAATATCGAATTATTTGATGGATTTTACGTTAACGAAGCACCTTATGGATATGATTCGGAAGAGTGGATGAATCTTGGCAGAGATACAACTAAAAATTCGACATCCATATTTAAAATAGACTTTACGCGACAATTGAATCAAAGAAATCAAATCAAAACAGGACTCTCAATCGTTAACAATGATTTTCGAATCGCATCCTACACCGAAAGTGATAAAGCAACTTGGACGCGTGATATGCATTATCAAGTCACACCGTTTCGATTTGCGGCATATTTCCAAGACAAATTAGAGTTCGAAGGATTTATTGCGAATATTGGTTTACGCGGTGAATATAGCAATCCACAAACTTCCATTTATGATTTAACAGATTACGACCCATTTTATACAAAAGGGACGGGCTTTGAAATTGAGAAAGAGGCTCCTGTCTTAGATTCTAAACCCGTTTTTATCTTAAGCCCGAGACTAGGTATATCGCATCCATTAAGTGATAAGGCTAAACTCTATTTCAATTATGGTCATATGAACTCTGAAGCATCATCAATTTATCGATTTACATTGCAACGTGAAGCAAACGGCATGGTGACAAATATGGGGAATCCAAATTTATCCCTCGAACGAACCATTGCCTATGAGTTAGGATATTCGCAATCGATTTATGATGACTATTTAATAAATGTTGCAGCTTATTATAAAGATGTTACCAATCAACCAGGATGGATTTCTTACCGAAGCGTTGACAATACCATCAATTACCTGAAAGCTGAAAACAATAATTATGCTGATATTCGTGGATTTGAAATGACCCTTGATAAAACAAGAGGAAAATGGATAAAAGGCTTTGTAAACTATACCTACATGATAGAAACATCTGGATATTTTGGTATAACGCAAAATTATCAAGATCCAGCGAAACAATTGGAATATATAAAGAGCGATCCTTTAACGTCCAAACCAGCTCCACAGCCCTTCTTTAGAGCCAATCTTGAGCTTTTAACGCCAGAGAACTTTGGACCCCATGTTGGCGATACCTATTTACTAGGGAGTTGGAATGCTTCTTTCATATATACTTACAAAACTGGTTCATATTTTACGTATAATCCATCGAATATTCCTGATCTTTATAATAATGTGCAATGGAGAGATTACACGAACGTAGATATGAGAGTACAAAAGCATTTCAAATATGAAAACTATGTTTTAGATTTATTCGTTGATGTTTCAAACGTTTTAAACTCAAAATATTTAAGCTATTCAGGATTCTCTGATAATAGAGACTATAATTCATATATGAAATCATTGAAATTTGATTGGGAAGAGGGCGATGATAAAGGAAATGATCGAGTTGGGGACTATGAAGGTAACTATATCAATATGCCCAATATTTCTTCCATGACATTTTTGAATCCTCGTTCATTGACATCAGGCATAAGGTTTTCATTTTGAAAATATCGAGAATATACAAACGATCATTTATTATCGTGCTTGTTTTAATGACTCATTCGTTGTTGATGGCTCAAGTCGATGAAAATTTGAAACGTTATATCCGAATCGGAAATTTGCAGAGTCATTTTTCGGCTTATGGATCTGAAAGAGCTTGGAATAATGACTATTACGAAGGCCTTCAATGGCCCGCTCTTTATCCACAACAAGACAACGCTGTTATAAAAAGGGCTTGGATGGGTGTAGAAGATTTTACAGATGAATCGGGCTATAATTGGGGACATTATAGTTTGTATGTCGCTCAAGATGCAACAGGCATAGCGGTTTTTCCAATGGAATTGACACAATCTGCGAAATTTGAAAACCCCATCGTTTATGTCGATGGAACAGACATCAATGCCGTTTTTGCCAATCAAATTGATTATATAGACGAAGCTCAAGTAGCCGATAGGATTGTTTCAAATGTTATTAATACTTCAATGGGATTGACCCAGAAGAGAGATATATACGCATTTAGTCAAGAATATCATGACGACTATTTTATTAAAGTCTATACCTTCACAAATACAGGGAATACAGACTGGGACGACGATATTGAACTAAACGCACCTTTGAAAGGTGTCCGAGTAGGATGGGGAACACGATATTCCTTGGGACGAGAAGCAGCCTATATTATTGGATACGAGCAATCATATGGTGCTCATTCTTGGGTCTCTCGCCGGGGTGAGGATTATATCGACCATCAAAATGATTTAATAACAGAAGCGAACTCCGTGGCGGATTGGCTGAGAGCTGGTTTTTCTTGGATGGGACAATCCGAAACAAATGATTATAACAATATTGGGGCGCCTGACGTCAAACGAGACGGAAGATTGACTTCGCCAAACCATGCTGGCTCTGTCGTTTTACATGTTGACAAATCAAGTACCGATGCAGCCGATGATGCCTTTCAACCGACGTTTCTTGGTTGGCATGCAGGTGATCGCTATCCTAAGGTTGAAGATTTACGCTCATACAATGAACCAGAAATGTTTCAGGTTTACGAAATGTTACGCGGAATTCCTTTTGGTGATGGTAGCGGCGGACAGACTCGAATGGAAACCCTCGCAGCTGATCCAGATAGTTACGATCCTTGGCACTTGCACAATGATGGTGGCGGTACAAATGTTATGATAACCTACGGCCCTTTTGATCTCGCACCGGGTGAAAGTATTGTAATCGTTGAGGCTGAAGGTATCAACGGATTAGATCGAGACATGTGCGAATTAATTGGTCAACGTTGGAAGAAAGCCTACGATAACAGTAGCGATAGTGGACCATTTGATCTGCCCGACGCCTCAACTACGACGGATAAAGATATTTATAAAAATCAATGGGTTTATACAGGACGCGATTCTATTTTAAAAACATTCGGTCGTGCTAAACGAAACTATGAAAGTGGATTTGGGATATCGAGCCCACCTCAACCACCCCCCTTATTTAATGTTAAATCTGGCGGTGATCGTATCACTCTTGAATGGAATGCAAGTCCATCTGAATCAGATCCAAATTTTGGGGGATATCGAATTTTTAGAGCCATCGGGAAAAAAGATACGACTTATAAAGAAATATTTGCATGCGGCTTTGGAGCAGAGAATGACATCCGATATAGTTTCAGTGATATTTCCGCTGTTAGAGGGCAAGCTTACTACTATTACATATCATCATTTACCGATGGTTCTGGGAATCAAAATGATTTAAATCCTACTGGGATATTACAGAGTGGAAGATTTTATACACTCACAACGAAACCTGCCTACTTGCAACGCGAGGCAGTTAATATTTATACGAAGGGTGATTTCCCTCGTATTCGTATTGTGCCAAATCCATATAATATCAGAGGGAATGGATTTACGGGGGAAAAGAATAAAATCATGTTTTATGATATTCCTGGCAAATGTACAATTCGCATCTTTTCAGAACGCGGAGATCTCATTAAGACAATAGAGCATGATGATGGAAGTGGCGATCAGGAATGGTATCTAACCACAGATACACGGCAAACAATCGTTAGTGGGGTTTATGTCGCACACTTTACAGATGATAAAGGTCAAATGGCCTACGAAAAGTTTATAGTAATTCGTTAACACAAGCATTAGATGATTAAAAAGGAAAAGTTGTATGAATAGTAAATGGAAAATAATGACAGGGGTATCAATTCTGATAGCTCTAATGATTTCAGGTTGTGACTATAAAGCGGAGCCAAATTTATATGACCCGAATGAAAAAGGAGCAACGACTCCGGACATTGTATCGATAACACCTGATAGCAATTTTAGCGCTGAGGATATTACATTTGCGGGAGAAGGGGTTGTGAAGATTGACGGCCATTATTTTTCCAACGAGAAAAGCTTTAATATTGCATATTTTGACGGAGTGACGGGAAAAGTATTGGATGCGACTGAGACATCACTTCGCGTAAAAGTACCCTATGTCATTGGCGATTCTGTCAATGTAAAAGTGTCTGTTCAGGATGCCTTTAATTTCGGGCAATATGGTAGCCCGCTTCCAATTATGGCGGCGGATGTAGAAATTGGAGGCTTTGACGAATATACACTCAGCATGTTTTCCGTTACAGCAGACAATGACGAAAATATTTTTGTTTCGACGGGTACGGAAGTTCGTATGATTGCTCCAGACAGCATAACAACAAATTCTTTGCATAATTCGACCATATTTTCTGGCATTAGTAGCATGAAAATGGGTCCCGATGGATATATCTATTTTATTCAAGCGACGGCACTTTCTCGATTTACACCATTGGGAGTCAGTGAGAGTCTTTGGTTTAAAATTTTGGCTAAAGGAGCAACCGATCTAGATTTTGCGTCTGCTAATGAGCTATATATTTCCACTCGATCAAGTGGGTCTCCTTCTTTTGCAGATATTTATCTGTTTAAAATGGATACAGGGACCTATACGGCATTCCCACTTTTTGAAAATATGCATACGACGTCTATCCGAGTCTATGATGGTGCTTTATATGTTGCAACAAATTATATCGGAACCGATTCTTTAGCGTATAAAAATGCCGTATGGAAATGTACGATTCTCGGCGATAGTCTTTCAAGTCCAGAGCTATATGCTAATTTTGATGACTACGATGCGAGTGGAGATACAAAAATATCCGCTATTACTTTTTCAGAAATTGGTGTATTGTATATTGGGACAACTTCGGGTCCAGCATTATTGAAATATGAAAACGGTAACTATATAACAGTTTATAACGACATTCTTACGGGGCCAACGAAGTCCTTTGTTTGGGGGAATGGGACCTATTTATACATGGTACGTTTGGCTTCTGCGAATGGAACGCAAAGGGTCGTGAGAGTCGATTTAAGAGAAGAAGGTGCACTTTACTTCGGGCGTTAGGGAAAATAATGTAATGAATAATAGGTGCATTTTACATAAAAATATTTAAAATGAATGGTCTCAGAAATAAATCTGGAGATTAATAAGGAGAAGTCAAATGAAAAAAATGTTACTCGTAGTCCTAGCATTGGTTCTTTCAGTAAGTATGACCTTTGCTGGATGGGAATTTGATCACGTTTTTGCAGCATATGATCTACCTGTAAGTGATAGTTATGGTATGCATGGTGTTGCAGTTGATGGTGCCGGAAATGTATGGTATTCCATGTACAATTATTCAACGGCTGATTTATACGCAGCCAATGGTGATACTATTGCTGTGTACGAAGTTTTTGCTACGCAACCTGATGGAACACCTTTATCGTTTTCACCTATTAACGTCTTAGATTTCAATGGTACACTTGATACTTTAGTGAGTTCATGTCGCGGTATGGAAACAGCTGATGACGGTAATATCCTTTACTCTGTTGGTGGAAAAATGTATAAAATTAATGCAACAACGGGTGCAGGAATAGCTATGTATGATTTTCCTGGCGTTACTGGTTCATTAACATGTCCAGCAGTTGCTGCCAATGGTGACATCTATTTAGGTACCGTTGGACAAGGTAATCCTGTTAAAATCTTGAACTCGGATTTAACCGAAAAAGCTGACGCAATCGCATCATTTTCGGGTGCTTACACGAGATCGGTTGCTGTGAGTGCTGACGGAACAGATCTATATTTTGGTTCAACATGGAACGGTATTGGTATTCGTCATTTTCATAGTGACATACCAGGCGTTTTACCATATGATTCTGCTAGCACCATAGGTGGATGGCAAGTTGATGACACAACTTTTCAATCATTGTGGCCAGAAGCCGTTGATCTAGGACCTGACGGCAATTTGTATGCTGCCAATACACAAATTGCTTTTACAAATGATGTTGATCATGGTTCACTCTATTGGGTATATGGTACGGACGGTACTGAAAAATACTCTTTTGGTACTGCAGAAGGTGATTCAACTGCAGGTGGTATGTACAATGGACGTGGTTGTGCTTGGTCTGCAGATGGAAACACAATGTATGTAGCAGATTTTGGCTACAATTGTCTTACGGTTTGGACATCAACTCCTGACGCTATCGATAGTCCTGTTTCAATTCCTAGTGCTTTTGAATTAAATCAAAACTATCCAAACCCATTCAACCCAAATACAAACATTCCTTTTACGCTTGAAGAAGAAGGAATGGTTAAGTTGATAGTTTATGACGTAGTTGGACGTGAAGTAGCAACTCTAGTTAATGAAAATATGACTTCAGGTACGCATGTTGTTTCTTTTAGTGGTGCTGATTTAAGCGCCGGTATGTATATTTACAAAATTTCATTTAATGGTGAAGTTTCTGCAAAGAACATGCTTCTTATTAAATAATACTTTTCTTCAGTATTGTTTGAAAAAAGTCCTGCTGTCGCAGGACTTTTTTTGTTTTTAGCAAGGTGATATACCCACTTTTGAACACATCCGTTTCGACTATATTAAGCTGAAAAAAACGAGGAAAACATGCATCGCTTAATTTTAATATTCATCACAATTACTATGCTAATAAGCACCGTCGTAGGGCAAACGAACAATACGGAATTTCGTGCTACGTGGGTTATAACGTGGGAACACATAAATAGATATGATAGCGTTGAAGAAAACATGGCTCGCATTCGTCAAATTATGGATAATCACGTGGCAGCAAATATGAACGCTGTTTTATGGCAAGCCAGGCAAAGTGGTACGGCTTACTATTCATCCAGTTATGAACCTTGGGGATATTACGCTGGCGAAGTATATCCTGGTTATGATCCACTCGAATATGCGATTGGACAAGCGCACTTGAGAGGTTTAGAATTACATGCTTGGGTCAATGCGTTTCAAGCCGCATCAACTTCTGTTGGTACACCCTCTTATGAGCACCCAGAATGGGTGTGTCGCGACCAATCAGGGATAGCAATGCCATCCTATAGAGCTCTTTCACCCGGGTTGCCTGAAGTCAGGAATTATCTTAAGAATGTCGTTATGGAAATTGTAAATAATTACGATGTGGATGGTATTCATTTGGACTATGTTCGATGGAACGAATATGACAATTTACTTTCAAGTCGCGAAGAAATATCAGAAGTAGAACAAATTAGGAAGCTCGATGGTGATATTTCCCAAGATGATCTCGATGCATTATTAAACCCTCAAAGTGGGCGTTATTTATACGATGTAAACCATCCATATAACAGTGGAGTGCCATCAGGTTTTTCGAGCTGGGAAGATTGGTGGAGAAGCTCTGTAACGTCATTTGTCGAATCCGTCCACGACTCAATTCAAGTTGTAAAACCTCATGTTAGATTATCAGCTGCTGCTTTAGGAAAATACAATTGGAGTGGTTGGAACGGCTATAATGTCGTTTATCAGGACGCCGCGCTTTGGTTTAATGAGGGATATATTGACCAACTTACACCCATGCATTATCATTGGACAACGTCGAGTGGTTTTTATGGAATGTTGGAGGGAGATTGTCCGAATTGCTGGAGTCAATTTATTCAACCCGGTATTGCTGCTGGACGACTTTTTTCCGTTGGACCCGGTTCTTACATATTGGCTGAGAATAATGTTTGGAGCCGACATTCTTCCATTGTTAATAGTTCTCGTACTGTTTCTTGGGTCGATGGTTTTCAGTTCTTTTCGTATGGAAGTTGGCAGGATTATCAATATTGGCCCATTGCAGGAGAATCATTTTTTGATCAAAAAACTAAAATTCGTCCAATAAATAATAACTCAACACCTCCGATGCAACCCGCTCTAAGTATTAATCAAATTAATAGTTTAGAATATTTTATTACACTTACACCGAACGATACCGAGATGGCAAATATGTGGAACATTTTGTATCGATCCACTGATGCCAATGGGACAACCGAAAATTCGGAAGTTTATGGCGTTTATTTTGGATATGAGCCAATTGTTGTAAATGAATCGTTTGACGGCACTCAAGATCATAATGATAGTTACTACTATTTTGCATCAACAGCGAATCGATATTGGAATGAATCAATTGTATCAAATACGAGTGCATCAGCGCCTCTCATTTCGTATCCACCTGTTGTTACGAGTACTTTGCCTCAAAATGATGCAATTGTGAGTGTTAATTCACCTATCGAAATTCAATTTTCTAAAACGATGAGTACGGTAATTCCTGATGGAGCCATCACAATTACACCACTCATTACAGACCAATCTTACACGTGGAACGCCACTCAAAAAATACTCCAAATTCATCATTCACAACATCTTAACTTCAATGAAATATATACAATTCTCATAAATGAAAGTTTGGCCGATATTAATGGTCGAAGTTTTGATGGAGATGGTGATGGTTTGGAAGGTGGTAGCTATAGCTTTAGTTTTTCAACGATGAGTGAGGATATTAGCGGCCCAATCATTATCCAATCCGTACCACCTTTAGATGGTAGCGAAGAATCATTTTTTAACGATGGCGTTTTTACGCTTGTTTTTGATGAACTTGTTGATCACGCTTCGATTAATTTAGATAATATTTCCGTTGATAACAATCAAATGACAAATTTTCAATTACTCAAAGTTGACATGAATAATCAAACTATCGTGTCATTTAAGCAGTATGATCCAATTAACCCAGGCAATTCATATCTGTCAATTTATCCTGCCATTGCGGACACGCTAGGCAACGTAATGACAGAAACTCTCTTAATACCCTTTACGGTTTCAGAATATGGCCTTGGAACGACAACATTAATTGATGCATTTTTATCGTCGGGGAACTGGTGGGATCCCGAGGGGAGTGGATCTACTATTGGAACCATCGGAGGCGAAACAGTTTTTGGATATTCCAATAGTATTTATATCCCTGCATCTTCACCTTATCCATCGGGTTTAAAATCATCCTATATCAATTATTCATGGGATACTTCAGCATCGACTCATTTATTACGTGAGTACCTTTCAGGCGGTGCTCCAAGAAATATCCTTTTTAATGCAACCCAAACGCTTCAATGTTATGTATTTGGCGATGGTTCGAACAATAAATTTAGATTCGCCATTGATGAAGGTGATGGATTTAGCTGGCCTGGTCATGAAGTGTCCACTTGGTTTGATATTAATTGGGTCGGATGGAAATTGATTGAGTGGGATTTATCTGATCCGACCCAAGTTGGTAATTGGATTGGAAACGGTATTTTGGATGCCACCGACTACCGTTTTGATAGTTTTCAAATGACGTGGAATGGTGAAACAAATGCGACCTCAGGTCGAATATATTTAGATGAACTAAGAGTTGTTTCAAAAGTTTCGCTATTGAATGTCGGTGACAAAGAACCCATTGCCATAGAGGCATTTTCCCTCGGCAACCCCTATCCGAATCCCTTTAATGCAAGCATTCGCATCCCTTTCTACTTGCCTTCAAATGGCCCTGTCAGTCTTCGGATAATTGATCCAATCGGTCGAGAAATTGATGACATACAAAATGGATATCAAAATGCTGGAGATCATGAAGTAGTATGGAATGCTGCCAATCTATCATCTGGCGTTTACTTTGTGGTTGCGCAATACGGAAATGTGACTTCGACCAAACGCATCTTAATGATAAAATAAAAGAATTGATAATCGTGCAAAATATTTGATATTGAATGCAATGAGTTATCAAGTAATCATACTTAAATAGAAAAAAAAGGAGTCTATTTATGAAGAAAATGTTACCCTTATTACTAGTTTTGGCCACAGTTGTAACGGCACAAAACTTAGGGACAATTGGTTATGTTCACTATGATATTGGTGATACAACCTCAGCTTTCTTTGGTGAAAGTGGTTCCAGAGGATTAACGGCTGGATCTGACTTAGACAATGATGGAAAGCAAGAAGTCTTTATGGCTAGCTATACACATGGTGGAATGGTTTCAGCTTTTGAAATGACCAGTGAAGGTATGATGGAATTAGTGTGGTTTTCAGATACGACAGCCGCAAGCGCTACTACATATTCTTCGGGTACGAGAATGGTTCAAACCGGCGATTTAGACGGTGATGGCAATGGCGAAATTATCTTTTTCCGTGGTCGTTATTCATCTGACCCAAATCGTGGTTTGTGGATTTACGAAGCTAACGGTTCTGACAATGGTTACGATTTAGCCTACCATAATGATTTATATACACTGAGTGGTGATACCATTTCTCAAGTACTCGTAGAGTATTTTGAAGTTGCTGACATTGATGGCGACGGTACTCAAGAGTTAGTATTCGCTAGCAACGGTCCTTCATGGGGCGCAAACAGATCTGAAGATATGTTTGTAGTCCTTTCATTTGATGGTCCATTTGACGATCCCTTCACTTCTTTAGTGGAAGAATATCATGTTTCTGCTCGCGAAGCTTCAGGCTTAGGTGGCGGATCTGCTATCAATGTTGCCGTTTGTGATATTGATGGAGACGGATTTAAAGAAGTTTATTGCCATGCTTGGAATAGTCACAACAACTTCTTTTTTGAAGCTACTGGACCAGATAGCTACACATTAGGCGACACGACATCTGTACAAATTTCCGCTGGTGTTGGTGACCATGTTAGTTTGATGAATGCAGCTGTTGCTGATTTAGATGCTAACGGTCAAGACGAAATTTATTTGACAAATTATTATACTGGTGATATCTACAGAATCGCTGATCTCGATGGTGAAGCGACGACGTTTACTAATGACGAAGTCGATACACTCGCTTTAGCCGTTGGTGCAGCATTTGGTGCTGTAGCAGGTGATATCAACAACGACGGTACCGATGAAGTTTATTTTGGCGGTAGCGTTGGTTCTAATGGTGACCTTATTCAATGGGATGGCTTTTCAACATCACATTGGAATACGGATACTTTAGCACGCGGTTTTGTTTCTAAAATGGCAGTTGCTGATATTAATGGCAATGGTCTTTTAGAAATAGTATCAGCACATCAAAGTGTGCCTGATAGTATGGAAGTTATTAATGGTACAGATACAACAACTGTTGCTAATCCTAACCATTGGATCGTCCGTATATCAGAAGATTTAGATGGTGTTGATACAGAATATCGCGTTGTAATGCCAGATGATTACAAATTGGCAAATGCTTATCCAAACCCATTTAACCCAACAACAACGATCGAATTTAGCTTACCAATAGCTAAAACAATTTCACTAACTGTTTACAATATGCTAGGACAAGAAGTAGTTCGCTTAATTGATAACTCAAGCTACACAGCTGGTTCTTATAAAGCTAATTGGAACGGTTTAGATGCAAATGGTCGTATGGTTGCGAGCGGTACTTATTTCTATACTTTACAGTATGGAAACTTTAACCAAAGCAAACAAGTTACTTTCTTGAAGTAATTTCGATTCATTTATAATTAAAGGGTCGTTCATTTGATTATGAAGGGCCCTTTTTTTTTCTTAAAATAATTTGAATTAGATGCTGACTTAATTTGCCGAATTATGAATAATTCTTATTTTCTCCCTACATGGGATGTCAATTTAAAAATGGGTGGGGCTTATGAAATCAAGATATGCTAAATGGTTCATTATATTTCTTTCAGTTATTTCACTTTTTGATTGTGCAGTATTTACAAAATATGGACAGCTTGGCTCACAAGGTGAAAAAGCCTACAAAAGTGGAAGCTACGATTCTGCTGTTCAATTTGCGGTTCAATCATTAATCATTAAACCCGATTATGTAAAAAGCCAAATATTGATTCAAAATGCATTCACAATGTCCATTAAAACACATAATAAAAATATCAAAGTAGCTTTGGAAAAAGAAGAAAAGTTTTATTGGGATACCGTCGTGCAAGAATATTCAGAAATTCATCAACTCAATGAATCTGTTGCCATGCTTCCTGTACTAAGACATCCTAAAACAGGTAAAGAAATCAAACTAAAAATTGTAAGTATTACCGATAAATTAGATATTGCCAAGAAAAACGCAGCAGAAGTGCACTATTTTGAGGGCAAAACGCTTAGTATTAATAATGCTAATCCAGACGTCGCTAAGCAAGCGGCCAAGCAGTTTACGTCGGCTATGTCCTATGTACCTGATTATAAAGATTCACAAAAACTTTATGATGAAAATCGTAAGGCTGGCATTAAGCGCATTGCAGTCATTCCCTTCGAAAACAAGAGTGGTATCTCCAAGTTTGGTGCCATCTCTGAGAGTATAGCGGATGATGTCATTGCAAAAGTGATGAGTGATGAAAGCGCAACCGAATTTCTAGAGATTATTTCGAGAGACGAAATCGATGCAATATTACAGGAACAAGAATTTGCATTAACGGGACTTGTCAATGAGGAATCAGCCGTAGAATTAGGGCAATTACTGGGCGTTCATGAAATATTGACGGGGAAAATTACTCAAATTATTATTACACCAGAGCGAACGACGGATAAAACTATGGAAGAAAAAGACAAAATAGTTGTGAGTACCAAAACTGTCACAAACAAGGATGGCAAAAAGAAAAAAGAAAAAGTTTATAAAGACGTAAAAGCCTATATAAAAGTATTTAAACGTACGAGTAGTGCATCAATCAGAGGTTCCTATAAAGTTATTTCAGTTAAAACTGGAAAATTAATTCGTACAGAATCGTTTCAAGGTGATGCTGAATTTTCTCACTCATGGGCGACATACAAAGGTGATGTCGAAGCCTTAAGCTATAGTTCGAAAAAGCTCGTTCGAGAAGAAGAAAAATTTGCGCCTGTTGCCGGAGAGCTTGTTAATGAGGCATCAAAAGACCTTGCTGGAAAACTTGCAGCTGAAGTCATAAGATACGCCCGATAAAAATTTAGGATGCAATTGGAAAAAAATCAACAATCGATAGAAGAAGTTCAACGTCTGGTAATGAAAGCCAAGCTTGCGCAAGAAATATACACAAAATTTAGTCAGCAAAAAATTGATGAGATTGTTTTCGCTGCTGCAGAAGCTGGGTATAAAGCGAGTGAACAACTTGCGCGACTCGCTGTTGATGACACGGGTATGGGGCGATTCGAGGATAAAATAACCAAGAATCAATTTGGGACGCGTTCCGTATGGGAATCCATCCGCGACATAAAAACTATCGGCATTATTGAGCGAAATAGACGAAATCGTACCATATTTATTGCGGAGTCGATGGGCATAGTTGCATCAATTATACCAACGACAAATCCTACATCAACGGCGTTGTACAATATATTAATAGCGATTAAAGGTGGAAATGCTGTTGTCATATCACCCCATCCAAATGCATCGGCTTGCACACAAAAAGCAACTGACATTCTAAGAATTGCAGCTGAAAATGCAGGTGCTCCCGCTGGATTGATTTCTTGCATGACAGTACCTACAATAAAGGGTGCTCAAGCTCTCATGAACCATAAGGACGTAAACGTTATCGTTGCAACCGGCGGCAGCAGTATCGTAAAAGCTGCATATTCTTCTGGTACTCCAGCCTATGGAGTCGGCGCTGGAAACGTCCCATCAATCATTGAAAAAAGTGCCAATGTGGATAAAGCTGTTCGTGATATTATAGCCGGTAAAACCTTTGATAATGGCGTTATTTGCTCCTCTGAGCAAGCCATGATTTATGAATATTCTGTTGAAAAACAGATTCTCCGTACTTTAGAGAAATTACCCGTTTATATCGTCAATGAAGTCGAGAAAAAATTATTAAAAGCCTATATGTTTCATGATGGAAAACTTAATACAAAAGTAGTTGGTCAAGATGCATGGAAAATTGCGAAGGAAGCGGGTTTCAAGGTACCTCATACTATTCGAGCGCTCCTCGTTCCGATTTCAGGAGTAGGACCAAACGAATATTTTTCAAAAGAAAAACTCTCACCAGTTTTAGCAATGATTCGTGCAAATTCCATTGAGCATGCTCTTGAGATGGGAAGAACGATGGTAGAGATGGCCGGTCTGGGTCATACAGCAGCGATTCACACACGAAACGAAGATATCGTTAATCAATTCGCACTAACATTCTCAGCGGGTCGTTTAATTGTCAACTCTTCGTCAGTTCACGGTTCTGTTGGATATACAACAGAGCTTGTACCCGCTTTCACGCTCGGAAGTGGTGCACGATCCGGTTCAATAACGATGGACAATATTTCAGCCAATCATCTCATAAACATTAAAAAGCTTGCCTATGAAACCCATCCTCTTGATAAAACCGGCGACAGACGAAACGCTATCGATAGACCTTTTGAAAGCCGAAAAGGAAATATTTCCCGTATTTTAAATGAAGATTATAAAACTCAGCCCATGTCGTTAAGTATTGATAAAATGGATGAAGTACCTGACGTTAAACCAGAAATCAACGAAATAAAATACGGAAAAAGTGGTTTGAGCGATAGCGATATTCAACGCATCATAAGTGATTTGAATTAGGAAGACCTTGAGTAATTTATTAAACAGATGTTCGATAGGCATCATAGCATTATTTGTTATAATGCCGTCTCTTTTTGGTCAAAAAGTTAACGAAACATCTCTCTTAGATCGAAATGTTTATAGTGAATATACACGACTAAAACTAAGTATTTTGGCTACACCCGATAGCGTATGGCAGGTATGGCGTGGTCAAAAAATGTTAAGTGATGAAGAGGTATTTGCTATTTTAAATATGGGCCAGGACCTTCATAATTTCAATGGTTACAAACAGAATATCAAGGATATCGAATTTAAATCACGCGCGTATAATATAGCAAGTGTCGTTGGTTTTGGCCTCGGAATATTGCTGTATGTATCAAATGATAGTAAAGATTTTATAGGGAAGATTCCTTCTTTGGCTATCATTGCATTGGGAAGCGTCACTTTATTTGAAGGCTTTAAAATACAAAATGATGCAAATAAACAGGCTTATTATTTATATCGCGAGTATGGATATTCGAAAATGAAACGACTTATTGATGCCTATAACGAAGAGATTTATAATCGACTCGCAAAATCAGGTTTACATTTTGATGAATAAACACCTTCTTGTAATATTATTTACTTTTCAAATTGGATTATGTCAGGATCTTATCCATGTTCCGCCAGAATCCTTTATCAAAGAGGTTCCGTATATTTTGGAAGTTATTCCCTATGCTTATGAGAATGAGTTAACGGGAATGGCACTATTTGTTCGTAATAATCATCAAAATTTGTTTCAAGAAATCCCTTTTTTACAAACAGACTACCGATGGACTGCTATACTAGATGCCAGCTTTTTTAGGGGTGACACTTTACAATATTACATTGCAGGACTTTTTGAGAACGGTGAAATAGTTGGAATCCCAGGTAAACAACCTCATTTGACGCCTTATAATATCCCTATAAAATATGCTAAAAATATAAAAGCTAAACCTTTAGATTATTACGAAAATCGAATATTGCGAACGATTGTTACACCGTGGAAAAAAAGTAATCTTCGACCCAATTCATCAAAACATTTAAAAGTCTTTGGCATTCGTGATGCTGAAAGATTTGATGCAATGGGGTATTTGAAAATTGAGGCGAATTATTTGACATCTGTTTCGGATATTTTAGCTTACGCAAATTATGTGGTTCGAAAACAGGGGGGAGATTCTATAAGAATACCTGTAATCGATACTTATACACGAGGGTGGGCTGACCAAAACCCGACTTCGATTATTCGAATTGAAACAGAATACGGAATAGCAAAATAGAATGAAAATAAATAAAGTTGGAGATAAAATATGCCATTAGCGAGTAGAGGCGGACGTTCTCGAGGAGGACGTCAAGAGAATAACGAAATAGTTGAACCCGTTATTGAATCCATAAATTTTGAAGATGAAAATAGCAGATTATCTTATCTTCAACGTCATTTTGATGAACTTCTGTCTGGAATAAATGATAATTATGGTAAAGAACTCATGGAAGAACTCATGAGCCGATTGGAAAAAACAGTTGAAGAATACCATCATCAAATGACGGTTCTCCTTAAAGAACTAAAAACGGGCGAAATTCGTAATTTTTATGAAGAGGAAGAAGAAACGGTACAAAACTCTGATGTTGAAACGGAAACAGATCAGGATCTCACAGCTGAAATGGAAGAACAGATTATTAAGCGAATGCAACAAAGGTCTAAAAAATAATGAAAGGCGCAAAGAAATCAGCTTCTATTCGAGTGGATGAGATGCAACGAAATAATGAAGTATTGGAACGAATTGAAAAAAACTTTAAGCGCTATGAAGACATCATTAATACATTATCTGAAGAATTAAAATCTAAAGACAAGATGTCGCCGACTTCTGATACCGTCCAATGGGAAGAGGCACTTAAAGCGATTACGGATCGTGTAGGCGATTTGGAAAAGTCCGTTATAAAACTTATTAAATACGCGCATCATCACGACGAAAAGTAATTTATGAGCAAAATGAAAGATATTGCATTAATTGTTAAACGTTTTGAAGATGAATTACGACGCCAATTAAAGCATTCTCGTTCAGGCCTTTTTAAAGATAGTTCTGAGCACTTTTACGTAAAAGGAAATGTGCAATTAGGTATGAAATATAATGAAGATGTCATTGGGACTTTTGCAGACGAAAAAGATTTAGATCTTTATTTCAAACTCTACTTAGGTGAATCATAATAGTATTGATTGATTTTAAATTATTCTATTAACAACTATTATTTATTAATTCATAACAACATTAATATTTCTATAAATAATAAATTAACAATAAATGGTGAGATATTTGCATTGTTGTCAAACATGAAAAATTTGCAAAACCAATTTAAAGGAGACTATCGATGAATCTTTCTAATAGTAGAGTAAAAGTTCCCCAAGCGGTGAATGAACGCATATTAAACTACAAACCAGGTTCGCCTGAAAGATTTGAACTACAAGCAAAAATAATTGAATTAAAAAATAAAATGATTGAAATTCCCTTAATAATTGGTGGTGAAGAGATTAAAACAGGAGACTTGGGTTCTTGCGTAATGCCGAGCAATCACAAGCATGTTTTGGCGAAATACCACCAGGCGGGCGCTAAAGAAATTCAAATGGCTATTGATGCCTCTCAAGTAGCATGGGTGAAATGGTCAAAAATGCCGTGGGAATCTCGAGGAGCGATTTTTAAAAAAATGGCCGAATTATTAAGTGGAAAATGGAGAGCTTGCTTAAACGCAGCTACGATGCTTGGACAAGGTAAAAATGCGTATCAAGCCGAAATTGATGCAGCTTGTGAACTCATCGATTTTTATAATTTTAATGTTCAGTTTATGGCAGAACTCTATGATCAACAGCCTTTACATTCACCAAAAGGGATGTGGAATGTTTCGACTCATCGTCCTCTAGAAGGATTTATTTTTGCAGTAACGCCATTTAATTTTACTTCCATAGCTGGAAATTTACCCACATCTCCTGCATTGATGGGGAATACTGTTTTATGGAAACCTGCCTCATCGTCCGTTTATGCAGGATATTTTCTTATGGAATTATTCAAAGAAGCCGGGCTCCCTGACGGCGTCATTAATTTTATACCGGGTCGCGGTTCAGTTGTTGGCCCAATGGTTATGGATAATGAGAATTTCGCTGGTGTACATTTTACAGGGTCGACACCTGTTTTTCAGTCTATGTGGAAAACCATTGGTAATAATATTGGTAAGTACAAAACATATCCTCGTATCGTGGGAGAAACGGGTGGCAAAGATTTTATTTTTGTACATGAATCAGCTGATGTAGAGGCTGTATCGACGGCAATGGTTCGTGGAGCTTTTGAGTTCCAGGGTCAAAAGTGTTCCGCTGCTAGTCGTGTATATATTCCTCAGTCTATGTGGTCCGAGTTAAAAGAAATATATGTTGCGACGGTTAAGACGATTAAAGTAGGGGACGTTGACAATTTCGAAAATTTTATGGGTCCAGTGATTGATAGAGCTGCATTCAATGATATTACTGGATATATCGATTATGCTAAAAATGCGACGGATGCCGAAATCATTACGGGTGGGAACTATGACGATTCGGTGGGTTATTTTATTGAGCCCACAACAATTGTCACAACGAATCCTAAATTTAAAACGATGGAAGAAGAAATATTTGGACCCGTGTTAACAATTTATGTTTACGATTCAAGCTATGAGGATGCTTTAAAACTTTGTAACGAAACCGGAATCTATGCATTAACAGGCGCTGTTTTTGCGAAAGATAGAGACGCCATAAATACAGCCATGGACATTTTGGAACACGCGGCGGGAAATTTCTATATTAATGACAAACCTACGGGTGCAGTCGTTGGACTACAACCTTTTGGGGGAAGTCGTGCTTCGGGAACAAATGATAAAGCTGGCTCAATCTTTAACCTTATACGATGGGTGAGTCAACGTACTGTTAAAGAAACATTCGTGCCACCGACTGACTATCGATATCCTTTTATGGAAAAAGATTAATTGGCAATAGGTAGCCCATCCATAGGAAAACAGTTATGATAGAGCATCAACAGTTTGGTTTACTAAACGCAATTACATTTACGTGTGATGTTCCAGAACGGACGATTATTCTTTTTCACGGCTATGGTAGCAACGAAAAAGATTTATTCTCTTTAAGATCAGATTTATTAAAGAATGCCAATTATATTTGTTTTAGAGCGCCTATTGCACTGCCATGGGGAGGATATGCTTGGTTTTCATTAGAACAACATGGGAATGGTGAAATTAGTTTTAATGATGACGAAATGAGGGCAAGTGTTGTGAAAGTAAGTAATGCAATGCTGGCAGTATCGCAATCGCATTTACTAAAAGGTGATGTCATAATCGGAGGCTTCAGTCAAGGTGTAACAATGGCTCAAATTGAAGCTGTTTTGACTCCATCTAAATATAGAGGTCTATTGTTTTTAAGTGGTCGATATCCTGATAAATTAAACGAACTAAATGCCGACCTTTCTAAAATGAACCATTGGAAAATATTCATTGGTCATGGAATAAACGATACTGTATTGCCGATCGGAAACGGTCGTAAACTCAATACAGAATGGCAAAAGACGCCTGCCGAAGTGGAATATCATGAATATGAAATGGAACATTCGATACATCCAATTGAAATTCGGCATATCAATGAATGGATGGATAAACTGTAATTCCAAATACAAATGATAATTAAAAAGCCCCTAGCGGGGCTTTTTAATTATGAGGAGAGAAAGGGATTCGAACCCCCGATACCCGCGAAGGTATGCCGCATTTCGAATGCGGTGCATTCAACCGAACTCTGCCATCTCTCCATCAAAAATCACTGAACAATATATGTGGAATGAATCCGTCAGCAATACTATTAGCTCTAAGATTGCTTTCTTAAATGCGAAAAAAAGTCATCTAATATAGCTTTGCATTTGTACTCTAAAATACCGCCTGTGTAATTAATTTTATGATTAAGATAATCTCCACTACATAATTGTGTTTTGCCTCCACACGCTCCATAATGGTCGTCGTCAGCTCCAAATACTATCGTTGAGATACGAGCGTTTAAAGCGGCTCCTGTGCACATAGGACAGGGTTCGAGAGTAACATAAAGCGTACAATCAGCGAGTCTCCAATTTTCTAAATAATTTGCAGCAGCAGTGATGGCTAATATTTCGGCATGAGCCGTTGGATCATTGAGTTTTTCGCGTTGATTATATCCTCTGCCGATAATCTTATTATTATAAACAATGATTGCTCCAATGGGGACTTCGTCATCATGATACGCTTTTTCAGCTTCTTTGAAAGCCATCTCCATCCAATATTGATGAGAGAATATTTCGCTATCTAATAAATTGAACATGCGATAACATCAAAAAAAAAGCCCTGTTGAAAAGGGCTTTTTTCACAATTGGAAATAATTTAAGTACCGAGGATAATGTCAACAATTTGAACTAAATCAAGAATATTTACTTCTGAATCGTTGTTAACATCAGAGCCATCGATTTCACAATTTTCTGGAGGCTCGCCTTGTCCTAATATAATATTAACAAGTCGAACTAAATCTTCGACTGTAACAGCACCGTCGCCACCAACATCTCCTGCAAGGTTAGGGCAATCCAAAACAATAGAAGACACCGAAATAACAGCTGCATTATAGACTTGCTTCGTATTTACGTTTTGTACGAAGGCAACAATCTTTGCATTTGTATCGTCAACAACATCGGGGACATCAAAATCTAAATTGATCGTAGTCGTTATGCCTGTAGTGAGAGAAACGGATGTACCTGAAGCATTAGGAATCATATCTCTCATTACGAAATTATGGATGGGGTCGCCGTTGGTTCCCGTATAATGTATATCCATTTCAATGAGTACAACATGTAGAACAGTATTTGAGACAATCAATTCAGGAAGAATTGCGACCTCAACTTGTCCTGTTTTCCAATAGTCATCATAATAACCTGTAATTTCGATAGAAAGTGGACTGGAGTTTGAGCCTGATGCGACAAGGTTTGGTCCCCAAGAAGAAAACGAACTTCCATCTTGAGTACCATTGTCGAACATAGATGGTGCAGCATTAACGCCATAATAGTTTACTCTTGCAGCAGATTCTGAGCTATTAAATGCGTACATAGGATCGTTGCCAGGGGCTGGCCACCAAACATGATAGGCTACCATAATCATGTCATCAAGATGACTTGGCCAATAAGGATTTAATTGATTCCAAGCCGTAGCACACGGACCACAGGTTGAGCTGGTAAATACTTCTCCCAATGGTAGACGCTGTGCTGAAAAACTCACTGTTGTTAAGATTAATACTGAAAAAATAATTAGGTATTTTTTGAACATTTCTTCCCTCACTGTTTTGATAATGAAATATAACTGAGTGATGTGAGTCACCAACTAAAAACTAGGGTAAAAGGCGCCCTTTTAGTTTACCATTTGAGAGCTGAAAAAGCTCCCAATTGAAAGGGTCTATGAACTTTTTTTCCATCGCTAGAATAATCGTAACATTATTGTTATATTCTTGCTTTAGAATTTCGGCATTAAATTGTTCTGCTAGTCGAAACACCAAATTGATAAGATCAAATGGCACCTCTACAACTAATTCTTGTTTTTGAAGGTAAGGAATTGTCTCGGCTGACAATAATGCTTCTTGAACGACTTGGCCATAGGCTCTAATTAATCCGCCCTTACCTAATTTAATGCCTCCAAAATAACGCGTTACAATGGCGATGATTCCTGTAATATTGGCTCCAGAAATTATCGAATAAATTGGTTTGCCCGCCGTTCCTGCTGGTTCACCGTTGTCATTAGCACGCCAATATTCATTGGTTCCGATAAAGTATCGCCAGGCATAACAATGATGATTCGCATTATATTCGCGTTTTTGAATTTCAAATAATCGTTCTTTAGCAATTTCTTCATTTTCAATAGGGAAGATGTCAGCAATGAATTTAGAATTCTTTATTTTGAATTCATGATGGATTGATTCAAGTAAAAGACGCATCGAATTAATTTCTATTTTATCCAAATTATTCTATGAACAATTGAAGCTGTATAAAGATTTAATTTGACAAAATAAACACCGCTTGATAGATGTGTCGGAAATTCAATATCTATGAAATGAATCCCTTCCGAAATTTGGCGATATTCCCAAAGTATTTCTTGACCATTTATATTATAAAGCGTCAAAGGGAAATTCCCTGAAGCATCAACCATAACTTTAAGTGATAGAATATTACTATTGATATATAATGGGTTAGGGAATGATGATATAAGTGCATCTTTTAATGGAATCGTCTCGCCTTCAAAAGAAAATGAAATATCTAAAGTCGCATCAGATTGAGCATTTGATAGTGCGAAATAGACAATATGTTCGTTGCCAATATCGCCAAAACTTGTATAATCATGCGTAAGTTGATCCGTAATTTCCATATTTGAAAATGGGTCTTCTTGAAGAATCCAACCTTTAAAATTGTCAGGTGTATCGTGATTTAAACTGACATAATGTTGCCCATATTCTAACGGTCGATAGGCACGATAAATATTTTGAAGAGGCGGTATCATAAGGTTAATTGAAAAAGGAAACGGCTGAACTATTTCAGTTTCTTGAATTTCGAAAGCCGTCATCAAATTCGCATCTTCGTAATATTCCTGCGCTTTACTACGACTACCGACAAAAAAATTGTAAAGAGAGTAGTGCCCCATTTGATTCTCAAGTGAACTATTCCATAGGTTACTTTCAAGGCGCTGATTAATAACGTCTAAAGCATCATTCGCACTGAGATGACTCCAAATATCTTTAACAATATGCGTATCACCGTTCCATCCCAACTCTTTATCCAGTACTTTGCAAAATAAGCCGTGACCATACATTGCTATGCCAAAGCCATCTAGCGCAGGGCTTGGATTCGTCAAAACATACGGTGTATAGGCTAAATAATCATTCACTTCAGGATAACACGCATCCTCGAACCACACGGACGACATCTCAAACCAGAATGTATTTCCATTGAGTGAACCCAATGGTGCGGAAAGTCTGAGTTGAACCATATGGAAAAACTCATGCGCAACCGTTACGCGCATGGCATCTAATCCATGAGTCGTATAACCGGGTTCGGCGAAATCGTTATCGATAACGAGATATGTTGGAGAACCCGCATCGTCAAAATAGGTGTATGCATAGACGGTTCCTCCCCAGTTTTTAATGTAGATATCTAATTCGTCGCCGTCGATGCCATTGTCGGGGACGGGAGGTAGGAATCCCATTTCATCTATCAATATGTGATAAGCCGAGTCCGCTGCGATGCCAGCCTCAAATACATATTTAGGGATGCCATCAATAAGCTCAGATGCGTCAACGGAATGATTTTCATCAGTCGTTGAATAATGGATACGAAAAATGCCCAACTGCGAAACATAGGATTTTTCCAGAAAATCGAGCCCTCGATTCAAGATATTTCGCTCTAAATGATTGCTCATTGCTAATTGTGGAAGTCCACATTTTAGTGCTGGTTCAACGCCCAATAGAGGAAGAACAATTAATAATATGAGGCCTAATTTCTTAATTTCGGAATAACCTAATATATATCTGTCGAGTGTTGCTAGTTTTTATCTCGAAAAAAGAGACGTATTTGAACGCCAAAGAAATCAAAGGTTTCACGAAGTCGATTTTCCAAATATCGCTTGTAAGCTTCCGTAATAGAGGTCGGATGGTTGCAATAAAACACAAATACTGGAGGTTGAATTGCCACTTGTGTGACATAATTTATTTTCACTTCATATCCGCTAATCGCTGGTGGATGATAACGACCGATACTGCCTTCTAACCATGTATTTAGTTTGCGGGTCGCAATTTTTTGTTGGCGTTTACCATGAATTTCTTTGACCAAATCGACAATTTTAAAAATACGTTGTTTCGACAGAGCAGAGACAAAAATTATGGGATAATTTTTTAACGTATCCATATCATAGACGATCTCATCTTCAAATCGTTTCGTTGATTTGGAGTCTTTTTCAATGAGATCCCATTTATTAACGGCGATGATGAGACCTTTATTCGCCTCCAGAATATCCGTTGCCAATTTGGCATCTTGACGATTAAAATTCTCAGTAGCATCCACTACCAAGACGACGACATCAGCGGCGGTTATGGCGTGTTGCGTACGAACAGTGCTATAAAATTCGGGTGAATTATCAACCTTAGTTCTTTTCCGAAGCCCCGCTGTGTCAACCATTTCATAGTCTTCGTCATAATATCTAAATTTACTATTAATAGAATCACGCGTAGTACCTGGGACATCCGTTACTATTTGTTTTTCGATACCAAGCAATGCATTTGTTAAGGAAGATTTTCCTGCATTAGGTCGACCCACTAAGGCAAATTTAATAACAGGACCAACTTCTTCCATCGGTGGAAGTTGGTCGAGACTTTTTACAATTTCGTCTAAGAAATCACCCACTCGTCGGCCATTTAATGCAGAAAGTGGATGTACTTCGCCCATTCCGAGACCATAGAATACACCTGATTCACCGACCATCATCTCATTATCAATTTTATTTGATGCCAAAATGAATGGCTTTTTAGAGCGTTTTACAACTCGGGCTAATGCTTCGTCCTCTTTTGTGATACCTGTTGTTGCATCCACTAAAAAAATGATAAAGTCTGCAGAATCTATGGCACTTAAGGATGCGGCTTTAACCGCTTGGTCGATTAAATCTTTGCTTTGAGGAATGTACCCTCCTGTATCCTCAATCAAAAAACGATACCCAACCCATTCGGCTTCAAATGACATACGATCACGCGTGATACCTTCGGTTTCGTGAACAATCGCTTTTCTATGACCAACAATTCGATTAAAAAGTGTTGATTTTCCAACGTTGGGTCGTCCAACAATTGATATTACGGGGAGTTTTATACCCATTTTTCTAATGTCTCCAATAAATCTTCTTCATGTTTAAAAACGGGTACGCCTAATTGCATTTCCATGTCTTTAATTGTTAAATCGTCCAATGTGATGTCGTCATCGTTGAACATACGCTGCGAAACGTAAACCGCATCACCTAAATCTTTATTATTTAATCCATTTATGATGTCTGAAGCCGAGAGCAAACCTGTGACAGTCACTAGATCTGCGCCGAGCCTTTCATTAGCGATAGGAATCAATTCCCAAGCTAGGTTTTCAATTTTATCTAAAGCTGGACCAATGGTTTTCATCAGAAAATCAAAGGGTAATTTGCCTGTTGTAAAAGTAAGTTTTGTGGGTCGCTTTAGTTTTTTTGGTAAGTTTGCTGATGTCTCAAAAAATCGGTTCGCAAAATCACGACATTGTCCAACACCATTTTCGACCATTAAAAATTCGTCATAATAATCTGCTTCGGGAATATCGATTCCCGCACGGATAAACCATTCGTCGCTTAGATAAATAAAGCGATGACCGTCTTGACGAACATATTTTGTGTCCCATTCATTTGCCAATTCTATCATGTTTTTAGCATAGCCATCAGTAATTGGTTTTAGAAATTCTTGATTCTCACGCCATTTTGTTAAACCAATCGGGACGACGCTTACAGTTTCAATATGGGGTTGAAAAGAGAATAAATCTTCTAAGGTTTGAGTGAGTAATTCACCATCATTCCAATTTGGCGTTACGACAATTTGTGTATGCAGCACGATGCCGTTTGACGTTAGATAATTGAGTTTATCCAGAAAATGATCATCTTTGCCAAAGAGTAAATATTTTTTTCGAGCTTCAACATTTGTGACATGGGCAGAGACATAAAGAGGCGAGAGTCTTTGCTCAACGACGCGTGCGAGCTGACGTTTACCCATATTTGTAAGCGTTACATAGTGTCCATGCAAAAAGCTAAAACGATAATCGCCATCTTTAAAATTTAAGGATTCTCGAACACCTGGTGGATTTTGTTTGGCAAAACAAAAAACACAATCATTTGCGCAAGCGCGAATTTTCATAGGTGTAAACGTTAAACCCAAATCTTCTTCAGGATATTTTTCAATTGTTGTCGTTAAAAGTTCGCCATTGACTCGATATACAAGCTCAATTATTTCTTCAGCGACATAGAATTGATAGTCCAGTTCGTCGTTAAGTGTATGCCCATTTATCGACAATATTACGTCACCGATTTTTAAATCGATATCGCTTGCGTAACTATCGGGTTCTATGGCAGTAATAATCATCCGGCGAATGTAATTTTATTACTTCATTGACAAAGTTAAAGTATTGCTATTTAAGCTCTAGTTTATGATGAATTTCAATTAAATTCAATTACTAAAGCCAAGTATTTTATTAAGCGTAATTCTAATAGGGGTGAAAAATTTGCTATTAGACCAATTTGTAGTTGTATTTTCAGTTCACTAAAGAAATTAATATTTTTATAGTTCTTAATCTGATATTAAAACAATTTAATATGACACAGACTTTTCATAATCTTTTGATGGCATTATTTCTATTTCCATTTAGTTTTTGCGCTAGAAAAAGGAATGAAAATGAATCAAGATATATTTGCAAAAAGACGTAAAAAACTACTAAAAGAACTTGGTAAAGGTGTGGCAATATTGAAGTCACCTCCGTCTCAAACACGGAGTAATGATACAGAATACAATTATCGCATCGATAGTGATATCTATTATTTGACTGGATATAAGAATGCTGGCTCCGCCTTTATCATAAATCCCAATGACAAAGAAAATGTATATACCATGTTTGTATTACCTAAAGATCCAGAACGTGAAACCTGGGTCGGCCGGCGATTGACATTTGATCAAAACATTGAAAAGTATGGCGCTAATAAATGTTTAAGTATTGATGATTTTGAAAAGGCTGCCACTGAAGCCATGAAAACGGCCGATACGATTTACATTAATATGAATCATGACACATCGAATCGTCACAAAATGATGGATATGTTTCAAAACGTGAAGAATATTGTACAACGCGAAGGTGATGGTCCTTTACGCATCGAAGCATTATCTTCGATTACGAGTGAGATGCGATTAATTAAAGATGCAGTCGAAATTGAAGCGATTCAAAAAGCATCAGACATCTCAGCAGAAGCCCATGTGTTAGCGATGAAAAATTGTAAACCGGGGAAATCTGAATACCAGCTCCAAGGCATCATGGAAGGATATTTTCTACAAAATGGCTGTAAATCCGTCGCTTATGGGTCAATCGTTGGTGGTGGAGAAAATGCAACAGTATTGCATTACGAAAACAATGATTCGGAGATTAAAAACAACGATCTTATCCTTATTGATGCGGCTTGTGAATATGATATGTATGCTTCAGATATAACGCGAACTTTCCCTGCAAATGGAAAGTTTACAGATGTTCAGCGCGCACTGTATCAAGTGGTATTGGATGCACAAAACGCAACCATTGCGGCATGCAAACCAGGCATCACATTTGAAGAACTACATGCGATAGATTTGAAAATACTTGTGGAGGGGATGGTTGGGGTTGGTCTTCTAAAAGGCAAGGTAAAAGACATCATAAAAGACGAAACTTATAAACCATATTTTATGCACAAAACGGGGCATTGGATGGGTTTAGACGTACATGATGTTGGGAATTATAAAAAGAAAGGTAAAAGTCGTCCCCTTGAAGAAGGTATGGTTTTTACGGTTGAACCTGGAATTTATGTTTCTCAGGAAACCGACGCACCCAATAAATATAAAGGGATTGGAATTCGGATTGAGGATAATATTTTAATTACTAAAGAAGGGCATCATAATTTTACACGGTTAGTTCCGAAGGAAATAAATGATATAGAGATGCTTATGGGAGAATCAAAATAATGAATAATCGACTGGTAAAACTTGTTTCGATGACAACGCTTATACTTTTTGTATTGGGTTGTCAAAGCGAGATTTTTGCAAAAACCGAAAAAGGTAAATTTTATATATTTTTAGGGGCAAGCAATAACGGTGAAATTGGACCCTGTGGCTGAAAAAACAAGCCACTTGGCGGATTCGCCCGGAAAAAAACTGTTCTAGATCAGTATAAAAACCTAGACGAACTTCCAACAACATTTATAGATGCTGGAGATTTATTCTTTAAGACTGCAGGCTTGCCTCAGTCTAAAAAAGAAGGTTTAGAAGCAAAAGCTGAAACCATTTTAAATATTTATAATCAATTTGATTGTGAAGTACTAAACGTTGGCACCAATGATATGGCCAATGGAATGGCATACTTATTGGCGCTGGAAGGCAAAGCAAAATTTCGATTTATTTCAGCGAATATTGCTGACAGAAAATCAGGAAAACTTGTATTTAAACCTTATGAAATTATAAATATTGCTGGAAGAAAAATTGGAGTTATTGGTGTTACTGGAGGCAATCCAAATGTTGAGGAAGTCCAATTTTTAGATGTCGTCGAAAGCATTAATGGCATTGTACCTGAGTTGAAGAAAAAAACTGATTTGACGATTCTTCTTGCCAACGTTGGTGAAATGGATCTTAAAAAGATTGCTCAACAATGTGAGGACATTGATTTTGTTGTTCGTTCCAGAAGTTCACAAGTTTTATCAACACCACAAAAGACGGGAAAAACACGTATTATTCAGATGGGATATCAAGGTAAATATGCTGGAATTGTTTATGTTAATATGCAAGATAAAGGCAGCTATTTACGTGACTTAACGCCTGAGCATAATCAATCATCATTCGTAAATGAACGACTAGAAAGATTACTTGAAAAAGTACCCGAAAATATGGAACCTGAAGATTATTATAAAGAAACGCCTTCTCGCTTAGATTTATTAAAATCGTTAAAGAAAGAGTTAATCGAAAAGGCGCAAACTATAGAAAAAACAGATAATTATCTCTGGTTTGCCAAAATAGCACTTGATAAAACTATTGAAGATGATACTGCTATTTTGGAGCAAATAAAGCCACTAGAAAAAAAATATGGGTACAAGTAATTTAATATTTGCACAATTTTAAATAGCTGTTATAATGTGCCCGCTTTTCAAAATGCGAGAGTAGCTCAGCTGGTAGAGCACCACGTTGCCAACGTGGATGTCGCGAGTTCGAACCTCGTCTCTCGCTCACTATTGAGTCCAGTTTTACTGGACTTTTATTTACCTTATTTTTTACATGCTACTCCTTTTTATGTCAATAATACATGTGTATTTAAATTATTAGTACCTTGAAATAAAACAGAAATTCAATCTTTGGAAATTTCATTAAGTTTAAAGTGTTATGTTGAATTAATGTATAATTCAGCTAAGTTCTTGGCGACAATAAAAAGGAGCTGTAATGCATAAGTTATATAAATCAAATCAGAACAAAATATTTGATGGTGTTTGTGGGGGATTAGGTGAATATTTTAACATTGATCCCGTTATTATTCGTTTGCTATGGGTGTTACTCATTATTTTTGGAGGAACTGGGATTCTAGCATACGTCATCGCTATGATTATTTTACCAAAAGACGTAGCAACAATCAATGAGGATGGTAATCAGAATCATGAAACGAATCCACGCTTTTCAAACGGTTTTTGGGGAGGACTTCTCATTGTTGTCGGTGGATTAACGCTCATACGAGTGATTGATCCAATATTTTCATTGTTTGGCAGTTTTATGGTAAGCAATATTTGGGCTATGGTATTAGTCGGGCTTGGGATTTATCTTATTTTTCAAAAATCGGAGAATAAAGGTGATTTTAAAAAAGCTTTTGATAATCTCGCTCCTGGGAAAAAACTTTATAAAAGTATTACAGATAAACAAATTGCAGGCGTATGTGCAGGTGTAGGTGAATATTTAAATCTAGATTCTAATATTATTAGGCTTATGTGGGTGATGGCAACTCTTGCATCAATGAGTTTTGGAATACTTGGGTACATATTGTTGGCAATGTTTTTGCCGACATTTCCTTCAACAGATTCTGAATCTACAGAAAAAATTGATTAAATTTATTCTAATTCACATTTGAAAATATTTACATAAAACGAGAGGCATGATGCCTAAATTTAGAAATATTGTCTTCTACATAATCTTTGTTTCATTTGCATTTGCGCAACAAACAAAATGGGAGAGTGGCGTTTTTACGACCTTTCCGTCTCTCATGTATATTAATCACATTTATGCTGATACCTGGCAATCATATATCGCGCTAAATGACAGAGTCATGATTTTAGATACCGAGTTTATAAATCAAGAATCTATTTATGCTGTTCCTAAAAATCGTTCACTATCTGATGGCCCTATTCTTATGGTGTGGGGAAGCGATATCAATAAGATATTGTGGATGGTAACGCCTCAAATGATACACTTATTACACTATGATATCGATGCCATTACTTCTGAATATTTGAGTGAACCCATCGAGAGAGATAAACTTTCGTTGGCCCTTCGACAATCGTCAATAACTATTTTACAGGGCGAGGAAGAATTACAAAGTTTTGACCTTTTGACAGGCGGTATCATTCAAAAAGATGAATCCGAAATATTGGAATACGTTGTACAGAAGGATCCACGTTTAAAATCTCAAAATCTTGCGATGGAGGTTACGGGAGATATTGATTATCCGAATTGGATTGAGAATAATCAATACAATTATTCCGATTTGTTCCCAATTAGTTCAGGTTGGATGGGTCCAAACGGAAATGTCATTTTGGGTACATTCGGTGGAGGATTATATATCAATTCATCTCCGAATGAACGACTTCATAGTTTGAGTATGGGTCCACTCGATCCTTATACACTTTGTCTTTACCAAGACAATAATAAACTATTAATTGGCAGTAGTTTAGGACTCACATCTTACGAAGGAAGTGAATATAAGTATCGCTTTTCTAGCTCCTTTATTTCAGATAATTTGAATCGAGTCTCTGCTATTACGAGCAACGATAAATACACATGGGTTGCGGCAAAAGGTGGCGTATTTAGGCTCGATAAATCAAGCAATAGCTACAAAAAAGCAGTTGATTCTCAATTAATGGAATCCGATAGGATTTATGCCCTTGATATTCAAGAACATCGTCTCGCAATTGCTGGTGCTAAAAATGCTTTTGTAAAAGTAGGAAATACACCACTACAAAAATTATTTAAAGAAAATACATCCCGCGCAATTTTTGAAATTAGATTTTATAACGACTTCATTATTACGGTAGGAGAATACGGTTTGAATTTATTTGATGCCTATACTTATCAGCCTTTATCCACGGCATCATTATTTGAAAGTTTCCCCGAAAAAGATGAATTATCGCAACCAATTTATAATATAGAAATTAAAGATGATTGGATTTGGATGACATCAAATAAAGGCATAATGGGATACAATTTAGTCGATAAAGTTTGGAAAATATTCGAAACAAATTCACAAGAATTAAAACCAACGGGATTGTCTGTTTCAAATAATATAATTTGGATTGGGACACCCTTAGGACTTGCCAGTTTTAACTATGAAACGATTGTTTGGGAAACTTATACGTTAAATGACGGCTTAATTTCAAATTTTATTACAGACGTGCTAGTGGATGAAAATTACGTTTGGGTCGCAACGGATCGGGGTCTCACGAGGGTGAACTGGAGAAAACTTTAATGAATCAAAACTTTAAATTGATTATATTTTTCCTTTCGCTTTTTTGGGTCTTCGCTTGTACGCCACAACATTATAATCCCGACGATTTACCACCCTTAAAATACTCGTTTTCTACAATCGTTAAACCTTTAGAGTCAAAAGAATTGATGGTCGTCGAAGTCTTTGTTCGTGTTCCAAAGAGCGAATTACAATTTATCCGAACAAAAAGGGTCTATACTGCACATCTTGAGTTAGATGTGAATTTATTGAATAAAAGCAATGAGCGAATAACTGGTAAGATTGTCGATGAATTTACAGAACAAAAAGATTACAAAGCAGATTCCAATGAAGAGTCTTTTGTCTTTTCTCAATTCCATTTTGAAATCAAACCTCAGGAAATTAATGTTAATGTTCGTTTGACAGATATTGAAACGAAGCGCACGCATGTTTTAGCACAAAAAGCAGACTACACAAAATTTTATAATCAAAATCTTGTGCTGGGGAGTTGTTTAGTGCTCATTAATAATGATTCAGCTCTTAACATAAAAAAAATTAATTTTAGAAGACACGTTTCGGATGCGTCTGACTCTATTTATTTTATGCTCCCAATCATGGGGATTGGTGGTCCTTTTGACATTACTGCTGATATTTTAAAAGACCAAAAAACGTTTGAAACGAAATCATGGACTCTCAACGCAAATACAGTGGATACATTATTGATGCTATCCATGCCTTTAAATAACCTCGTGTATGATCATTATAATTTGGTTATAAGAGCAAGCAATAGTACCAATGAATCAGTCGGCTCTGAGAGTAGTTTTTTCTACAAATTAAAAGGGGTTTCATTTAATGTGGGCAATATTGATGAAGCTATAAAACAACTTCTTTATATTGCAGATCGAAAATCAATTGAAGAAATGCTTGTTTTAAATGGTGATGCAAAACGGAAAGCATTTAGCGCATTTTGGAAAAAGAATGACCCAACTCCTGATACTTTAGATAATGAGTTAATGGAAGAATATTACCGTCGAGTTGCATTCGCTATTGGAAAATTTTCTTATGCACGGAATGGCTGGAATACGGACATGGGAATGATTTATATACTGTTTGGATCACCTGATGAAATTGTAAGAGCACCGGTTGAAATGAATCAATATCCGAATGAAACGTGGTATTATTATCAACATGATCGTCATTTCTTATTTGTTGACCGCACTGGGTTTGGAGACTATAGACTTCTATCAAGTTTAAATGAATTTGGCGACTGGAGTTTCCATTATTAATCAAAATTTTTGATTAAAAAAATAAAAACTCTTATTATGAAAAACATACGACCCGAATACACTTTACATAATGATTAAAGGAAACAAATGAAAGCACTTTTGACAGCAGGTGGACATGGTACTCGACTACAACCATTAACACATACACAAAACAAACATTTAATACCTATTGCCAACAAACCTATGATCCATTTTGCATTGGAATATCTGAAAGAAGCCGGCATCATTGAGGTCGGTATTATCATTAATGCTGGTGACACATCTTTCCCAGAAGTACTCGGAGACGGTAGTAATTGGGGGATAAAAATTACGTATATTGAACAAGAAGCCCCCCTCGGTCTTGCGCATGTGGTTAAAATTGCTGAACCCTTTATAGGTGAGGAACCATTTGTATTTTATTTAGGAGATAATATTCTTGTTGGTGGTATTAAAAAATTTATAGACACATTCAAAACGCAAAAATCTAATTGTCATCTCGTTCTTTCCCAAGTGGGGGATCCAACTCGGTTTGGTGTAGCTGAAATCAAAGATGACAAAATTTTGAATATTGAGGAAAAACCACTCAATCCAAAAAGTAATTATGCTGTAACGGGGATCTACTTTTACGACAAAAGTATTTTTGAAGCCGTCAATGCCATCAAACCAAGTGCTAGGGGAGAGTTAGAAATTTCTGATGCCCACCAATATCTTTTAGACCATAATAAAAAAATCACTTTTTCAGAGATAACTGGCTGGTGGAAAGACACAGGCAATCCAGCCGATTTACTTGAAGCCAATAGACTCGTTACCGATAATATCGTTCATAAAATTTATGCTCAAGTTGATGAAAGTAATCAAATATTTGGCAGAGTTATCATTGAGCAAGGTGCAAAACTAAAAAATTGTGTCATAAGGGGGCCAGCGATTATTGGAAAAAATTCAGTTCTTGTGGATGCCTATATTGGTCCATTTACGAGTATTAGCGATGGTTGTTTTATTGGGAATAGTGAAGTTGAATATTCGATTGTGATGGAAGGGAGTCGAATTCAAGATGCCGGAATCCGTATTGAAGGAAGTTTAATCGGAAAGAATGTTGATATCGTAAAAGCCAAAAGCAAACCTCGTACTCAGCGATTTATGATTGGGGATCAGAGTAGGGTTGAATTATTATAGCATCGTGTGTTGCATAGAAGGTCGGATAGTTTAATTTTACCGCCTACTCTTGAATTCAGTGGTATTCCCAAAACAAGAGTTTGATATAAAGAATTACAAACCAAGTATATCTTGGAGAAATCGTAACGGATAGAGAGAGAAATGAAAAATATTATGAATTGGATGGGTGGAGATATTGCCATCGATTTAGGGACAGCGAACACTTTAATTTATATTAAGGGTCAAGGTGTCGTTTTAAATGAGCCTTCAATTGTAGCAAAATCACGCGCTACTGGAAAAGTAATAGCTGTTGGTAATGAAGCAAAACGTATGCTTGGCAAGGTGCATCATGATATTGAAACGATTAGACCTCTTCGAGACGGTGTTATTGCAAACTTTGAAATGGCGGATGGCATGTTACAAGGTTTTTTAAATAAACTTCCATTAAGCCGATTAGCACGACCCCGTATGGTTATCTGTATTCCATCGGGAATAACGGAAGTTGAGAAACGTGCAGTGAAAGAAAGTGCTGAACGTCGAAATGCCAGAGAAGTTTTCTTAATTGAGGAACCCGTTGCAGCAGCCATCGGAATTGGATTAGATATAAGTCTACCGGTTGGAAATATGATTGTTGATATCGGTGGTGGTACAACGGAGATTGCCGTGATAGCCCTTAACGGTATCGTTACGAAGGAATCATTACGTGTCGCCGGTGATGAAATGGACGAAGCCATCATCCAATATTTTAGAAGAGAGCATAACTTGCTTATTGGTGAGAGTACGGCTGAAAAAATTAAAATTACTGTCGGGACAGCCATCAGTGAAGAAGAATATAATATCGCCGTTAAAGGTAGAAATATGGTAGCAGGCATCCCAAAAACAATTGAAGTATCATCTTCTCAAATACGCAAAGCACTTTCGGATACGATTGATACGATTGTTGATAGTGTGAAAATTTGCCTTGAACGAACACCACCAGAATTAAGCTCTGATTTATTGGATCAAGGCATCATTTTGACGGGAGGTGGAGCCATGCTACCGGGATTAGAATCACGACTTCGTAGGGAAGTAGATTTACCTGTTAATGTTGCTGAAGAACCTCTGCTCTCTATTGTTTATGGAACAGGCAAAGTATTAGACGAAATTGACAAATACCAAGATATTCTGTATTAAAATAATTGTGTTAAATAATGGCTAAACGCAAGAATAAGACTGAGACAAGACTCGGCCTTATTCATCTGGGTTTTGCTGTTGTTATCAGCGTGATTATAATGAGTTTACCTAACTCCCATGTTGTAACAACCTTTAGAAATATCACTCTTGATGGCGCTGCCGCCGTTTATGCCCCGATTCAATGGCTTGAAAATTTCGTAGTGCTACAAAGTAGATATAATGAACTTGAGCAGAGTTATATAAAAAACAAAATTGAATTGAATCGATTAAGAACCTTAGACCAAGAGAATGAACGACTTAGAAAAGCTTTAGGGTTTACCAAAATCGAAGATATTTCTGTGACCCCAGCGAATGTATTGTCAAATTCTTATAGCGAAATACTTACGAGCGTCTTTGTCGATCAGGGAAAAAACAAAGGTGTAAACCTTCTGGATGCAGTTGTAGATGCTGAAGGGAATTTGGTTGGAAAAGTTGTTGCTGTATCAGATGAAAATGCTCTTATTCAACTATTAAGCGACAAAAATTTCAAAGTCTCAATCCGTATTACACAATCGCGGAATACGGGTATACTTGAAAATACGATTACCGAAGGATTTGTTATTAAGGATATCCCAAAAAATTTTTCAATCATTTCAGGAGATAGTATCGTGACATCGGGGTATAGTGATTTGTTTCCTGAACACATATTTGTTGGAAGAGTTGCATCTATTTCGCCACTTATCGAAGATTACATTAAATCTGTTCAAGTCGATATTGCTACAGATTTTAACAGTTTAGAAGAGGTATTTATTCTTAGAAAAAATGATTAGGTTACTTATTAATATTCTAATGGGTTTCATCGTACTCTATTTCCAATGGGTGTTTCAAGGTTCAATTTCAATTTTGGGAGCTGTACCAAGTTTTATAGTTATTTATATTGTTTTTACAGGTTTAAAATATGGTAGTATTCAGGCTATTTGGCTCGGTTTATTATTTGGTTTTATTTGGGATGCATTAACGGCAACATCGTTTATTGGCTTAACTGCATTTAGCTTAATTATTACGGGCTATTTTGCAGGGATATTTGAAAAACGTATCGCTCGAATCACTATTTTTTATCGTTTTGGATTGTATTTAACATTTATTAGCGTATTTGAATTTCTCTCAATATTTATTTATTTTCAAAATTCAACGTGGGACTTTGGCGCAGTATTCTTTTTAATTGTCATTCCCAATACCCTTTATACCTATATTGTTACGTTGATTGCTTTTCACTTTTTAGCTGTTGGTGATAAATAATGCTTCAAGGCAGGAATTCAATTCAAGGTTGGAGAGTATTCACGACCTTAGGATTAATATTGCTATTATTTTCTGTTGTAGCAGCTCGTTATTACTGGTTAATGGTCATTAATCATGAAACGTATAATAAAAGAGCAAACGCAAATTATATTCGTGCCGTTCCTATTACCGCCGCGCGAGGAATTATTTTTGATCGAAATAATAATATCTTAGTCGATAATAGTCCTGCTTATTCTGTGGCGGTTATACCTGTTGAAGTCAAAAAATATCCAGAATCACTCAATCGCTTAGGTGAGATCATGGATGTTTCTCTCGATTTGATTGAAAAACGAATCAAACAGAATCAAAGAGGACGATTTGCTCCTGCGATAATATTTTCTCGCGTACCTTTTGAAAAAATTAGCCGTTTGCAGGAAGGACGATTAGAGTTACCGGGTGTTACCTATAGTATTGAGCCCATTCGTTCATATCCAGAACAAGCGGAAATGTCGCATCTTTTAGGATATACGCGTGAAATTGATCAAGATTACTTAAATCGTGTTAAAACAGATGATAATGATTATGAACCAGGTGATGAAGTAGGTTGGAAAGGACTTGAGAAAACCTACGAAGCAGAGTTGCATGGAAGTCGAGGTTATCGCTACATGGAAGTAAATGCTTTAGGTCAAGAAATTGGAGAGAATGAAAACCGACCTCCTATTCATCCTATACCTGGAAATGATTTAAGACTTACGATAGATTTAAATTTCCAAAATATTGTAAGTGAAGCAATAGGTGACAGCTCAGGTGCTATAATAATTATCAACTACAAATCAGGCGAAATATTAACTTATTTAAGTCAACCTGGCTACGAGAGTAGTGTCCTTTCGGGGCGAATAAAAGAAGAAGTGTGGGCTGAGTTGATTAATAATCCTAAAACACCCTTATATGATAGGGTCGTTCAGGGACTCTATCCACCAGGTTCTGTACTCAAACTTGTCGCTGCTACGTATTTATTTGAAAATGAAAAGGAACAAGCAGAGTATAGGTGCACAGGGAAGTTAAAATGGGGAAATCGGGAATTCGGTTGCTGGAAAAAAGTTGGCCATGGAAAAATAAAATTAATGGAAGCCATTGAGCAATCGTGCAATGTTTATTTCTTTAATTCTATCGAAGAAATAGGGTTAGAAAATTGGTCGTTACTGTGTAAAAATTATGGGTTTGGTGAAAATACTGGAATCGATATTTACGGAGAGAAAGATGGAACTGTTCCAGATGAACATTACATGGACGGTCGATACGGCAAAAATAATTGGACAAAAGGCAATTTATTAAATATGGTAATTGGTCAGGGTGATGTTTTAGTAACACCGATTCAGTTAGCACAATATGCGGCTATCATAGCGAATAAGGGAATAAAGTTTGAACCTCATCTAGTAAAAGAAGTCATCTATCACTCTGGGAGAATAAAATTTATTAACCAAAAAAATAGCGAACAAGTTGTGAATGTTTCGGATGAGACGTGGCAAAAGATTCATGAAGGAATGCGACTGGTGGTAAATGGGAAAAAAGGAACCGCAAAATCGGCTCGTCAGAAAAAAATGACAGTCTATGGCAAAACGGGTACATCTCAAAATACTCAAGGTGAAGATCACGCTTGGTTTATAGGTTTTATTGATAATCCAGATTTACCAATTGCTTGGGCAGTGTTGCTTGAAAACGGCGGGTCCGGTGGTGGAAAAGCTGCCCCTTTGATGGGGAAAATATTAGGCAAACTTGGTAAAAATATGTAATGGCTATTTCAAGATTATTAAAAAGGAAATGGAAGTCACTCGACTGGACACAGGTTTTTCTTGTTTCAATTCTAATTTCAATTGGGTTAACGGCACTCTATAGCATCGAATTTCAACAAGCAGGAATCGACAAATCTTTTTTTGCTCGACAAGTTATCTGGAGCCTTTCGGGTATTATCGCTTTCTTTATTGCATTTTTTATTCCTCAAAAAGTTTTATTTAATTTTGCATATGTTTTTTATGGATTTGCCTTGTTACTGCTTATAACGACTGCTTTTATTGGAAGCGGCAGTGTATCGAGATGGATAATGATCGGCTCCGTCGGGTTACAAAGCTCAGAGTTTATGAAAATTGCTCTAATAATTGCCATAGCTCGGTATTTTGCTGATCATAAAATTCAACTTCGCCATTGGAAAGAATTTATTCCACCCATTTTATTAACCCTTGTTCCAGTTATTCTTGTTTTAATTCAACCTGATTTAGGGACGTCTCTAGTTTTTGTAGGCTTGCTTTTTATCGTGATTTTTTGGGGTGGGATTTATCCTCTAAATTATTTTTTATTAATTTCGCCTCTTATTTCTATGATAGCGGTCTTTAATGTTACGGCATTTTTTATATGGATGGCAATATTCGTTCTTGTGTTGGCTGTTAGTAAACCACCCATCATTTGGACGATCGGTAACTTTATTTTAAACATTGGAGTGGGTGGTCTTACGAGTTTGATGTGGGATTTTCTAAAGCCCTATCAACAAAATCGCATACTATCTTTATTTAAACCTGAACTTGATCCTCTTGGGTCAGGATATCAGTTGAGCCAATCACTTACTGCATTCGGTTCGGGTGGGGTATATGGAAAGGGTTTTGGGCAAGGTACTCAAACCCATTTAAAATTTCTTCCTGAGCAACATTCGGATTTTATTATGACAGTTATTGGAGAAGAATTTGGATTCGCCAGTGTCATTTTTGTGATACTGTTACTCACATATTTAATTGCACGAATGATCTATTTTGCGGGTGAAAATAAGTATCGATTCAATAGTATGATGCTTCTGGGAGGTGCCAGTATATTGTTTTTACATAGTTTAGTCAACTTAGGAATGATAGTTGGCCTCTTACCTGTCACCGGAATTCCTTTACCTTTTATTAGCTACGGAGGCTCTTTTTTATTGACGGCGATGATTATTGTAGGTTTAGCAGCTAATATGATCAGTAATGATCGTATGTAATTTGGAAAAAGCCTTTGATGACTATAGGGTTTCCGTTAAATTCGCCGCCATATGATTCAACTTTTTAACTTAGCTTTTGGACTGTCTATGAAAAAACTAAAAAACAAATGCACGATATTGATTTTACTTAGCTTGACATTTTTGTACGCCTGCAGCAGTTCAAAAACGGACGCTGATATCATGACGATTGAAACTCACCAAAAAGAGTTGGATAGTTTGTTGTCAGGATTGGACTCAAAATATAAAGAATTTGAAGTTGAGATTGACGCACTACGAGATACATATGATGAAGATCATAAAACACTTGAAGATTTATATCGATTGAATGCAGAATCGCGTACGAGTATTTCTAATCTCGAAGAAGATATCAAAACGAGGTTTAGCGAAGTCCAGTCAAAGCAATCTTTAAAAGTAGACAAAACTTGGATAAATGGTGTGATTGATTCTTTAAGCAAAGGTCAAGAGGGAAAACTTGCTGAGCTGCAAGTCGTTTATACGAAAGCGCTTGAATTAAGCCAAGAAAAAATGGCAGATAACATGTCTTATCTAGATACTTTAAAAAAAGCCATGCCAGAGGAATCCATTTACATTTTAAAGCAAGATGTTTTGAGTGGTGGAACGCGTTCTACATTTGATTCAACCATGGCAGATTTACAGCTCGCTTTGAATGAACAGGTATTCTATTTACAAAAAGAAATTGATAGAATGAGCCACAATGTTGTCGTTCAGGATAGTTCAATCTATGATATTTTGTCCCAAATGGTTTTGCTTGAAAATAAAATCATTTCGTTGACGAACTCATTTACAGAAATCTTAGGTATGACGGATACGGAAACATTGATTGCAAAAGCAAAACCTAGCCAAAGTGATTATGTACCTGCTACAAGCGTCACGGTGATTGACAAACCCGTAAATGCCATCCAAACAAAGCCACCTGTTAATGCTGAAACATATAAAAATCATTATATTGATGCTTTAAGTTCGTATCAAAACAGAAGTTATGCAGAGGCTGTTAAAGAATTTAAAGTACTTTTAGAGCAAAGCACAAGCCATGATTTAGCTGACAATGCTCAATATTGGATTGGGGAATCTTACTATGGGATGGAAGATTATACCAAAGCTGTAGAAGAATTTACAAAAGTTTTTTCGTTCAATGATAGTAATAAAGCCGATTCAGCACAATTTAAAATTGGCTATTGTTATCTAAACATGAACAACACAAAACAAGCTAAAATTGAATTTCAAAAAGTAATTACGCGCTTTCCTGAAAGTGAGTATGTCGAACGTGTTAATCAGATATTGTCACGTTTATAAAAGGATAAAGGGTTCTAGATGTCCAAGAAAATTTATTTTGTCTCAACAGAAGTGTCTCCATTTGCTGAAGTTACCTCTCTTTCAAAATTCTCAAATCATATCGCTAGCGAGTTCCATGCTAATAAAATAGATTTGCGTGTTTTTACACCACGTTATGGATTTATTAGTGAACGTCGTTATGTTATTCGCGAAGTTATTCGCTTAAAAGACATGGAAACTGATTTTAAAGGTGAAGTTGTGATTGCCTCTGGTAAATCAGCATTTTTACCTCAAACCAAAGTGCAAGTTTATTTTTTAGACTATCCTTTATATTTTGGTTCGAAAAATAAGGCATTATATCGCGTACCAGAAGGTCGGTATAATTCTCGTAATGCTGAGAAATATGGTTTCTTTTCAAAAATTACAATGAAAAATCTTTTGGAGCTTTATTGGCAACCTGATTATATTTTTTGCAATGATTGGACAACAGCGCTTATTCCAATTTTATTAAAAACAATTTGCACTGATGAAGAATTCTTTGACGGAATTAAAACGATACTCAATATTACCAACCCTGAAGAAATGGGAAAATTTGAAGCTAAACATTTGAAAATGCTTGGTATTGATGAATCGCTTATTGAAGGTTACGAAAATAATTTATTAGCGTTAGCTGCAAAATATGCCGATGAAGTCATTGCAACTTCAATTGATGGTCGAGATGTTAGAAAAGAGTTGGAACAAAACACACTGTTCATGGATTCATTGAAAAGCCAAGGTAAAGAGTTGAAGGTGTTTACTGTGGGCGAAGATGAAAATTGGAGTAGTGTTTCGAATGATATTGCTGAACATTTCCAGCTCAATGAGTAGCAATTGATTGTCAAAACAGAATGTTATTAATGGAAAATTAGCCAGGTATAACTCTTGGCTTTTTTAATCTCTGGGGAACTATGCTAAAAAACTATTTAAAATTACTAATACTTGCACTCGCAATAATAATGGCGTCTTGCGAAAATCCACAAGCGGTTAATTCAGAATCGCTGTCAAATAACCCCTTTATAAAATTTGACACGACTTTTCACATAAGTGAATATTCCATGGTTGATGATTCAAGTTTTACTGTCAATGCTAATTCTTTTTTTGTAGGGGAGTTAGTGGGTCGTTCGATGGCAGCAGCCATGCGCTTTTCTATTAGCGACTCTGTATTTGCAACCAACGCTATTCAAGATATCGTCCTAAGTTTTTGGGTTGATAATCGATTTAATGATTCAAATGATTCGCTTTTAGCCAATACGTTTGATTTAGAAATCGCAGTAGAATCTGACATGGAATTATCTTATGATAACATTTCTGTGAAAAACTACGATGCTCAGTTGACATCTCAGGATACTTTAATTGAAGTTTCATTAAATAACCTCGATTTTACCACTTTCTTTGCTGAAGATACGATTTCAGCTGACACTACGCTGGTATTGAGTTTAAACTCCAATACAATGGGAAGTCTATTTGAAATTTATGGACGTAATAATTTACTATTTCAACCCAAACTTACCTTCTCTTATACTTCTTTAGATACAGATACTACAGCGACTTTTTCATTTTTATCTGATTCATTGATTCATTTAACAAATGAATCAAACGATTCCTTACTAGTAGATGAATATTTCTACTTAGAATCGTTTGTTGGACAAAAAATTCAATTTTCAATCAATATAAACATGGACAGTCTCACAAGTCAGCAATTAGCCACATTAAAACACTCTGATTTTGAGCTGGAAATTGACAGTACGGAATCTCGTTTCTTTTATGATTTAAATGCGAATATTGGCTGGAAGCAAACATTGCTACTCACAGAGGAAAAATATCTATCCGCGCAATTAGTCGAGCTAGATAAACCCGCAAATACGTATTCGAATTACACTATCACAAATCTAATTGAGCCGTATTATCCAACAAAGGATAGTTTAATTACTTTGACGCTTAAGTATCGATACATCAATAGTGTACCCGGTAGAATTGCCTTTAAAAAATCAGGAATCCTTTCGAATATTTTTACGAGCTACTCGATAGTTGAGGTTAAATAGATGCGCTACTCCCAATTAATTAAATACTTTCTCATGTTATTCGTATCAACGATTTACGCTCAATCCATTACCAATAATTTTGCCATAGGAAGTTTATCTTCAAACGGAAATGTTTTTGATGCGGCCATCGCACACTCGGGGGTTGCTTTATTAGATACTAATAATTACTCACTTTCAAATCCCGCGTCATGGTATGGTTTTAAAAAAGTTGCTTTTACAACTATTTTTGATGGCCATAATGTCACAATGAACTATGATACGCCGATTTCAAATGGTTTTTCCAGACTAACACAACTTGGTATTTCCTTCCCCTTTGGAAAGCATATTGGCGTTGTCATTGGTTTGGAACCTGTCTCGAACGTTGATGGTTTTATTGAAAATAATTCAGATGAAGTGAATTATTCACAAGCACAATCTGGTGGACTCAAGCGACTTTACACGGGTATAGGTTCACGTTATGGTCAAATTTCTTTCGGTGTTAAATATGGTCTTTTAAGTGGGTATCTCGGACAACGAAAGTTAGCAGCCTATAACGATGACAGTTATCGTTGGGATGCGGTGGAATATGCTGGGAATTCAACAGCAAGTGATATTCAATTGGGTGCCATCTGGGCCGTGAATAACGAAATTAATATTGGACTTAGTTTTTCAACACCTCTAAAACAAATTACATACACGGGCGATGCCCAATATTTTAATTATTCCCGAACGCTCACCAATGATGCCAATTATTTAAATTGGGTTTCCTTCAACAAAGATAATATTTCCAATACTGGATCGAGTTTGACATTTGAAGAAAATATAGATGCGCTCCCTACTGAAATTAATATTGGTACATCAATTCAATTAGGAAAAAAACTTTCCGTACAGCTTGCGATTGATCAAAAAATATTCCCCTCAGAAACAACGAATGGACAGAATGCTTTTCTTGTTCCTGTAGGTTGGAAGATGAACGACTGTTCATCAATTCGCATTGGATTAATTGCGCATGAAAAGCAAAAATATTCCTATAATTATTTTGATAGAATAAAATATGGCGTTGGTTTATACTATGGAAATGATTACGTAACAAATGAATCGAGCGACATATCAAATGTATTTAAAATATCAGGTGGACTTAAATTCCCCCTTAGTAAAGATAAATCAACAATGAGCTTAAGCGGCTATTGGGGAAATCGTAGTAATTTTGGTGATTTACCCTCCGAGGAACTATTGGGATTTAGTTTGGGTATTAGTGTTAATGAAATATGGTTTGTAAAAGCCAAAAGAAGATGAAGGGATTAGAAAGAATGCAAAAGAAATTAGTTTCCATAATAGCAGTGACGATTGTATTAGGAAGCATGGTGTTATCAGCTTGTCAGCCACCAGGTCCGACTCCAGAGGAACAATTGGCCATGGCAAAAGCTCGGAAAGATTCAGTAAAACAAGCCAACGCCAAGAATTGTATGAAATATCTTAGCTTTGGTAATGAATACTATAAAAATAGAAGTTATGAAGATGCTTTGAGAAACTATAATAAACTTTTCCCAATTGAATGTGTTGATGAAAAATTAGCACCTTTTGTATATGTTTACATTGCAAATAGCCATCGCGAATTAGGTAATCTTGATTCAGCTTTATATTATTATGATGAAGGATTGGCTGTATTACCTTCTGATAAATCCTTGCGTGAAAGCAAAATATTTGTTTTAAATAAAATGGATAATCTTGAAGGTGTAATGACTGAAAAAGCACTTTTACTTCATTATGATTCAACCAATATCGACCTAGCTTCTGAATTGCTTGATATGTATTTCACAAATGGAATGTATGAAGAATCGCAACATATGGCTTCTTGGATATTGACAAAAGATAATGAAAATAGAAATGCGTTGAATTTCCTAAGAGAATCAAAAATAGCTCTAGGTGAAGATATTCTTGATGTTCTAAAACAACGTTATGATGATGATACCAGTAACATTGCATCAGCAAGAGATTACGCAGCAGAACTTTTAGATCGAGGCGAATCCGCGATAGCAATGACAGTCCTTGAAAATGCATTGACAAACGCACCTGAAGATATTCGAATATTAAAGGTCCTTTCGGACGTTTATTCTGAAGCAGGACAAGCCAATAAATTAATCAAAACATTGAAAAAATTAATTGAACAAGAACCTAAAGTGGATGCACATTATTATGATTTGACACAAGCCTATGTCAAAGCTGAAAGTTTTAAAAGCGCACTAACATGGGCTGAAGAAGCTATCAATAGAGACAATACTTCAGGACAAGCTTATGCAAATAGAGCAAAAGTTTATGAAGCAATTGCAAATAAATGCATGGGTGGTGTTCCAGATTTTAGTGATAAACTTGTCTTTGCCATGGCATTAGAGGACTATCAAAAGGCTTTAAAATTGGGCTATAGAAAAGTGACATCCAAAATTGAATTTCTTGAACAAGCTCGCGTTCCTCAAAAAGGCGACTGGTTTTTTAATAAAGACGATTATGTCGATAGTCAGGGTAACGCCTCTACCAAAAAAGAATGCTACAATTGGGTAAAGAGAAATATAAAAGCTCCTAAGAATTAGGTTTTAGACGTGCGTATTGCCCTTGGATCGGATCATGCAGGTTTTGAAGCAAAGGAATTATTGATTAAAGCCTTGATTAAAGATGGATTTACTATTCTTGATCAAGGCTGTTTTAATACTGACTCCGTTGACTATCCAGATTTTGCCAAAGCTGTTGGTAAAGTGGTAGTAGAAAAACACGCGGATGGCGGTGTTCTAATTTGTGGAACGGGTATTGGGATGTCAATTGCGGCAAATAAAGTTGACGGAATACGCGCCGCTCTCGTTACTTCAACCGAACATGCGCGTCTTTCCAAAGAACACAATAATGCAAACGTAATCTGTATGGGAGCACGTATGCAAACTGTTTCAGAGATGAAAAACTTTGTGGATGTATGGACAAAGTCTAAATTTGAAGCGGGGAGACATCAACAACGAATTAATAAAATTGAACTAAAGTGAATCGATATGTCTAAATCATTAAAAAATATTGATACTGCAATATTTAACTCAATCGTTCGTGAGCGTAATCGCGAAAACGAAACCTTGGAAATGATTGCCTCTGAGAATTTTGTGAGTCAAGCCGTAATGGAAGCTGCGGGTTCAGTCATGACCAATAAGTACGCCGAAGGTTATCCTGGCAAGCGTTATTATGGTGGTTGTGATGCGGTTGATGAAGCTGAAAATATTGCACGCGAGCGCGTTCAAAAGCTTTTTAACGCCGAATATTCGAATGTGCAACCTCATTCCGGCTCTCAAGCCAATATGGCGGTTTATTTTACATTTGTAAAACCAGGCGATACTGTTTTAGGAATGAACCTCGCTCATGGAGGTCATTTAACACATGGAAGCCATGTAAACTTCTCAGGTAAATTTTACACTATTGTTCCTTACGGAGTCAAGGAGGATACAGGTTACATCGATTACGATCAAGTTCGTGATTTAGCGATGAAGAATAAACCTAAAATGATTATCGCGGGTGGAAGCGCCTATCCAAGACATTATGATTTTAAGTTATTCAGGGAAATTGCGGATGAAGTTGGAGCGTATTTAATGGCAGATGTGGCGCATCCCGCTGGATTAATTGCGGCTGAGGAACATCCTTCACCACTACCATATTGCCACGTTGTGACATCAACGACGCATAAGACCTTACGTGGACCACGAGGTGGACTCATTTTAATGGGCAAAGATTTTGAAAATAGATTTGGAATCGTCGCAGCCAAAAGTGGACGGACAAAAATGATGTCCGAATTAGTTGACGCAATGGTAATGCCTGGCATCCAAGGCGGTCCTTTGATGCATGTCATCGCTGCAAAAGCCGTAGCATTTGGAGAGGCACTTAAACCTGATTTTAAAACATATGCCAAGCAGGTCATTGCCAATTCTAAAACACTCGCGAGAGTTTTGCAGGAAAAAGGATTCTACTTAGTTTCCAACGGAACAGATAATCACTTAGTATTAATTGATTTAACCAATAAAGGTATTTCTGGGAAAAAAGCTGAACGAGTGTTGGAAGAAGCAGGCATAACCGTGAATAAAAACATGGTTCCCAATGATAAACGAAGTCCCCTCATTACGAGTGGTATTCGTGTCGGAACTGCTGCTTTGACTACACGAGGTTTTGGTGAAAATGAGATGATTCAAATCGGCAATTTTTTTGATAGGGTCCTTTCAAACCCTGATAATGATACGACTATTGCTAAAGTTAGATCAGAAATTTCATCTATTGCAGAAAAATTTCCAATGTACCAAGGGATCTATTAAAAAATGATTTGCCCAAAATGTCAAGCTGATGATACAAAAGTTATAGATTCTCGCGGCGCACAAAATGGCAAAGCCGTTCGACGAAGACGTCAATGTGTTAAATGCAATTTTAGATTTACAACTTTCGAATATGTAGAAGTGCAGGCCTTACTCGTTGTTAAAAGTGACAAGCGTCGTGTGCCTCTGGATCGGGGGAAAATTCTTAAAAGTTTGGTTATTGCCTGTAATAAACGCCCTGTTAGTTATGATGTCTTAATGCAAACGACGAATGATATTATCGCGAGTTTAAATGATAAATCCACTTACGAGATTAAAACCGAAGTCATTGGTGAAGTCGTCATGGAAGCGTTGAAAAAAATTGATGAAATTGCTTACGTGCGATTTGCTTCTGTTTACCGAAAATTTAAAGATATAACAGAATTCAAAGCCGAATTAGAGGATCTCTAACATCTCGATGATTTCCCTCCATAATGTCTCCAAAAGTTTTGACAACATAAATGTCATAAATGATGTTTCACTGCAAGTTATACAGGGACGGAATACCGTCATTATGGGACGATCAGGCGCAGGGAAGAGCGTCCTTTTGAAGCTCATATTACGACTCCTTGAACCTGATAGTGGCGAGATAAAAATTGATAATCTATGCTTAAACAAGATATCAAAATCCGAACTCAATCAACTACGACTTCGATTTGGGACTGTTTTTCAATCCGCAGCTTTATTTGATAGCATGTCAGTTGCGGACAATGTTGGCATTGGCTTAAGATTTTTGAAACGACAGTCCGAAAGCGAAATAAATAAAAAAGTCAATGAATGCTTAGATATGGTCGAGTTGAATAATATTCGAGATAAATATCCTATGCAACTCAGTGGAGGAATGCGAAAGCGCGTAGGTCTTGCACGAGCCGTCGCCATGGACCCTGAATTTATTCTGTATGATGAACCTACGACAGGACTCGATCCTGTGACATCCCGCAGTATCGCTAAATTAATTCGTAAACTTCAAAATGAGTTGAATGTAACAAGTGTTATTGTATCTCATGACCTTCAAACGATTTTCAATGTAGCCGATAAAGTTATTTTATTAAATGAAGGTAAATTTTGTTTTAATGGTACTGTAGAAGCGATTAAATCAAGCGATAATCCTATTGTGATGGAATTTATAAGTGATATGATAAGTGATTGATTTGAAAGAGTCCTTATTCGATATTATTCGATGTCCCGTTACTGGTGGGCGTTTGAGATATGCAACGCATAGTGAAATTAATCCCATTAAAGAAAAAATGAAGGAACTCTATGCTCGTGAAGGAATTGAGTATACGTTGCTTGAAGTATTAGTGAATGTAAAATTGACGTATGCGTACGGCGTTGTGGACCGTATTCCCGTACTACTAGCAGACAAATGCATAGCCTTATGATTCAGCACACAGGTCAGATTAAAAGAAATTGCATGATGTATAGCCCCGCCTATATTCGACGCAAGATGGAAGGAGCCAAATAAGATAGATTGTTAAAGGTTTTTGGAAGAGCTCTATGATCGTAGCTCAAATAATAATGGAAAACCTTGTAATAGTCTAATGATGGCATCAAGCCGGATGATACAAGGTACATTCGGTTTTTTTCTTTGAAGAGGAATAGAAAAATGAAAATTAAAATAAGTCAAATCATATTAATCAGTCTTGTATTTACATCAGGACTCTTGGCCCAAAGTACTGCCAGCGCCCTGTTTTTAATGGTATCACCTGGTGCCCGTGCTGCAGGAATGGGTGAAGCACAGGTCGCTGTTGCAAACGATAGCTATGCCTCATATTGGAATCCTGCTGGCATGGCGTTTCAAAAAGGTTACGAGGCATCACTTATGCATGTTCAATGGCTCCCAGGCCTTGCTGATGACATGTATTATGATTTCGTGGGTGGAAGAGTGCCCTATAAAGATGTCGGCGTTTTTGGTGGACATATTATCTACTTAAATGCTGGAGAACAAATCTGGACCAATGCCCAAAATGAAGTACTTGGATCATTTTATACGTATTTTACGGCTGCGGCAGGAAGCTTTGCAACCATGCTTTCTGAAAAATCTGCAATCGGTCTAAATTTAAAAATAGTTTATCAGCATTTGGCTGACCCTGATATTTACGTCGGTACAGAGAAAACAAACCCTACAGCAACATCCTATGCATTTGATGTTGGCTACTTAAAAAAAGATATATTTAATCGCATCGATTTTGGTTTGATGATCTCCAATATCGGTCCCAAAGTTATTTTTAATGACGAAGCACAAGCTGACCCAATGCCGACAAATTTTAAGGCAGGTTTAAATGTTGCGGTAATTAAGGATACCTATAATAAACTAAATATTACTTATGATATTAACAAAATGCTCGTTGCATCCTACCCTGCAATGGATTGGGATAACGACGGCTTTGTTGGTGGATATGATGAAGAGAAACGCAGTTATATTATCAATGGTAGTGTTGACAAAGGTGACTTTAATAGCGATGGACAAAAAGAAATCGCCCATACGGATTCATGGTATGCTGCTTTAATCACATCTTGGCTTGATGATTGGTATCTTGGCGGAAATAGAGATTTAGACGGTAATCACATCATTGGTGGATATACTGTTGTTGGCGATTCAACAGTTGCTACAACTGGAATAGGATATGGTGAAGCAGGCTACGGCGCATATAATGAATTGGGCAAAAAAGAAGTCGGCAATAAAGATGACTATACTTTCACCAATGAGCTCGAATCTATCGTTCACAATGTTGGTATCGAATACTGGTATAATGACATTTTTGCAGTACGAGGTGGTTTTTACTATGACCAACTTGGTAAAATTTCGGCTCCTACTTATGGTCTTGGTCTCCGTTATGCAAATTATGGCTTTGATTTTGGCTACACTGATGGAAAAGAAGGTCATCCTCTTACCAATACGATGAGATTTTCCCTTACAATAGCTTTCGATTAATCACTTTTTATGGTCAATTTGCAACCTCATAAAATAGGAATTCTATTTTTAATTCTGCTCGGAATTATTCTTCCAAACCTTGCATTTTCAGAAGATTATCAACTTGTTGGAATACGTATTGACTTTAACCTAGATGAAGATTTGGCAACGCCGGGGAATGGTAAATTCGTAAGTACCCTTCCAGATGTTGAAATTTGCTCTGACTTTATTTACGATGAACCTCCTCATGACAAATCATATTTTCAATCTCATTTCCAAGCAGCTAAAAATTACTGGGAAAAAGTCTCGAATAATCAACTCACAATTTCTAAAATGGATGTATTCCCTGCAGGTATCCATCAAGTTTATTCAACGGATACTACCATGCTGTCATTCCATCCATTCCTCGAAGATTATGATGAAACCGAGCTTCTCTTTAAACTTGCGAAACAAGCTATTCTACTTTCAGATGATGATGTTGATTATACGCAATATAATACCGTCATCGTTTTTCATGCAGGATTAGGCGGCGATTTCGATTTCGTACTGGATCCGACACCAGGTTCAATTCCATCAGCATATTTAAATCATGATGACTTAAACGCCTATGGCGGTATCCACGTTGATAATATTGATATCGAATCTGTCATAATATTACCAGAATCTCAAAACTTTCTACAGTTCGAAGAAACGAAAGACCTTTTTGCTGATGCAACGGATCCTTGCTTTTATCAATTTGGATTAAATGGGTCGATGGCTCTAATGTTGGGTTTTCATTTCGGTCTCGATCCCATGTTTGATACAAGTTCTGGGAAATCGCTTCTTGGGAAATTTGTATTAATGGATCAAGGGTCGAATAATTTCCATGGCATCGCGCCAGCGTACCCAAATCCATATACGCGCATCAAAAGAGGATGGATTACACCTCAAAATATTGGAATCGGTGATGAAGTTTCTCTAGCGATTAATTCTGACGTCGCGAAGCTCAATATTAATGAGCATGAATATTATCTCATCGAAAATCATTTACGAAACTTTATTGATCCTTCCCAAATGATAGAAATTATCGATACGCTGCTCCAAGATACCATATCGGTCTTGATTGATGTGAACGGCGTTATCCTAGATGTCGATGAGAATTCAGGTGGAATGCCGGGGAATGGATTGCTAATTTGGCATATTAATGAAAATGCTCGGTACACAGATGAAAATCCAAACGGTGGAGGAGTTCAGCTTGTTGATGTCGTAGAAGCTGACGGAGCACAAGACATTGGCTTTGAAAGTCAGCTTCTTTTCGCTGATTTTTTAACAACAGGTTGGTGGTTTGACTATTGGTTTGGTGGAAATAAGGGTTGGTTCGATCTCAATAAACGATATCCAATTATTGGCGATAGCTTATTAACCTTTAATAATGCTACGAATCCATCAACAAAAACTTCAGAGGGTTTACCAACGTATTTAGGTATTGAAAATATTTCGAGAGTTAGTTCGGTGATGACTTTTAATGTGACTTCGACACGGAAAATAAACACAGATTCGCTCTACAAAATTGCCGGAATATTCAAGAATATTGACAAAGAATTCATTGTTGAATTAGATGAAAATATGCATCAGTTAAATATGTATCTCATCGATGCTTTCAACATTCCATTACTTCAATCTTCGTTGACGATTCCAACAGTACTGGACAATGATACACTTTTTATGAAGGATGAATTCCTATTTTTCCAAAATAATCAAATTTTAAGAATCTATAATTTGAAGACATTGGAATTTAATGCTTTTGAAGGCACTATTATTTCAGAACCTGCTTTAATGGACAGTATTTTTTATTTTGCAAAAACATTGAATAATAATACAACAAGTTATACAATTGATCAATCGACATTACATGCCATTGACTCAACTTTAATGACCTCGGACAATGTAAAATTGATGCCTTATTATAAAGCTGATGGCGGAACGTCACTTGCTTATTTAATGGAATCTGAACTACATATTGGCAGTTCGGTGATTTCGTCAATTCATTCCGCAAAAAATATCAATATGGAAATAGGAAACGCCCATTTCTCTAAATTTATGGCCCTGACAACAGGCGATGATCTATTACTTTTAGACGCTTTAGGAAATATTGAACTCACTTTGGAGAATGTGGAAAATTATTTGCCACTACCCATTAGCCAATCTCGTCTTGGTTTTATAACATGGAAAAATGACGAAATAAAAGCATTTGATTGGGATGGTCATTCCTTGTCAAATTTTCCAGTTCATATCGATGATATGATTGATGATGTTTTGATTTCTATCAACAACCATACGAATGAAGCGAACATTATAGTATTATTTGTAGATGCTTATATCGTCATCGATATCAACGGAAAAATAGTTGATAAAGCTTATACGGGTTTTAATGCCGATGTGTTTGGTAAATATTTATTTTTGTCCGATGGCTCAAGTTTAATGTCGTTTCCCTTCCTGGATAATTCTGATTATTTGTGGGAAACGCCAAAACAAGTCAGCGCTCATTACGTCCTTGCGAATGAAACATTTTCCGCAGATTTGTTAGACAAAAGCAAAACATATAATTATCCAAATCCAGTCGATGGTTCTTTCACAACGATTCGCTCGTGGGTAGGTGATGCATCAGCAATGTCTATTGAATTCTATAGCTTAACGGGGCATCTCGTGGATAAAGTATCATTATCCGATCTAAATCGAAATGCTGTCAATGAATGGGATTGGAATGTTTCAGACATTCAAAATGGCGTCTATTACGCAAATATTCGCGTAAAGGCATCCAATAGGGAAGAGAATAAGATTATTAAAATAGCCATCACGCATTAGACATAATGAGAAATAATATTTCGTTTAAAATACTAAGTTTACTTGTATCCGTATCAACTATTGTGTTTGGGCAATATGGATATAATCATCCAGAATTAGTATGGAATACCATTGAAGGCGAGCATTTTATTGTTCATTATCATCAAGGCACTGAATGGACGGCTAATGAGGCACTTTTTGTAGCAGAAGACATATATCCTGCAATTACAGGACTTTACGGCTATGAACCTGAGTCAAAAACGCATCTCATTATCAAAGATACTGATGATTTTGCCAACGGCGGTGCTTATTATTTTGATAATAAAATTGAAATTTGGGCGATGCCTCTAGATTACGAATTGCGGGGATCGCACTACTGGCTGCGCGATGTCATTTCTCACGAATTTACACACATTATTAGCTTGAGAGCTTCACGAAAATTAAGTGGTAATATGCCTGCAGGTTATTTCCAAATTGTTCAATACGAGCCTGACAAGCGCGATGACGTGCTTTACGGCTACCCAAACGGGCTTATAGCGTATCCATTGCCGAGTGTTACCGTGCCAATGTGGTGGGCAGAAGGGATCGCACAACATCAATCCAATGACAAACGTTTTGATTATTGGGATTCTGTACGTGATATGTTAACCCGTGATAGAATTCATCACGGAAAACTATTCACATTTGCCGAAATGGATGGATTCGGAAAAGAAGGAATAGGCAACGAAAGTGTTTATAATCAAGGATTTATGTTTGTCAATTATCTCGCAAAAAGGTTCGGAGAACAAGTATTACAAGACATCACCAACTATATTTCCAATCCAATGTCTTTTAATTTTTATGCGGGTATTGCGTCCGTAACAGGTCATTCTGCTCAATCGCTCTATGATGATTGGGTTCAAGAAATGAATCTTGACTACGAAAGTATTCTCAAATCACGTTCCCTCTCCAATATTAATATGATTCAAAAAGAAGGCATTGAAAATAGAGATCCTAAAATTCGTCCTGAGACATCAGAATTAACCTATATATCGAATTCTGGGCAATCTTATATGTCTTTGACACATCTAGAAAAGTATGTCGATGGTGAACATACTGAATTAGTCTTATCTGCCGAAGGATATGATTGGTCGCCGAATGGAAACGAACTCGTCGTCGTTAAAAAAGAATTTTATGATGGCCCATTTCCAGGCTCTGAAAAGCATGATCATTCGCTTATCCCACATGAAACATGTGAACGTTGTTTAGCTTTTCATTATTCGGGGTCAAAATATCGTGATGTTTTTATCTATTCTGGTGAAGATTTTAAAGATGAAATTCAAATTACATCTGGAGCTCGTGCAAAATATCCAGCTTGGAGTCCTAAGGACAGTTTAATCGCGTTTATAAATTTGCGTGATGGAACAAACAATATTTGTACCGTCGAATCGAAAGAAAATGGTGTTATAATTCAGCTCACAGATTTCCTCCCCGGAACCCAAGTTTATACGCTCAATTTCTCTCCAGATGGAAGACACATTATTTATGACTATACACGGGGATTTAATCGCGATATCGCCATATTAGACATCAAAACACGCGAAATTGAAATCGTTACGAATCAAAAATGGGACGAACGGATGCCTTATTGGGCAAATGATTCGACAGTGTATTATTCAGATGACAGAACAAGTATTTTTAATATTTATCAATACAATCTTAACTCAAAAGAATTAACCCAAATAACGAATGTCGTTGGTGGAGCCTTTACACCTTATCTTGACAATGATACGCTATACTTTTCGTTATTTGATGATTGTGGATTTAATATTGTTTCTCTCGAGAAAAACGAATTTAATAATATGAGTTCTGAAATTTCAGATGTTTACACTAATCGCATTTTAGACGTAAAGTGGGAAGCCCACCAAACAACGAAAAATCAACATCCTTATACAATTCAATATGGTCCAATGTTTTTGGTGCCGCGTGTTCAAATCGATATTGATCAAAATAAGCACAAGACGAATCCTAAAATCGGTATGTATTTTTTCTCTAATGAGATTTTAAATAATTATACCGTATTAGGTGGTGCGGATATTGGTCTCAACCGGGATATGGATTTATTCTTTATCACCGAATTTAAGAAATTATGGCCAACACTTTCTGCCGAAGTGTATTATATGAAACGCCACACGCGAGAAGAGCTTATTTATGGCGTCTATCCTGCCGAGGCCGATTTAACTTTTACACTTGTTCAAGGCGTCTTTTCAGCCATCGGTGTTTTGCCAGGCGGACATCTTATTACAGCTGATATTAAAGCTGCAAATTACAATACAGCAATCGGAACACATTTAGTTGAAGGCCTCCAAGGTGGCGGAACGAGTTATGATTATTTCCGAGGATATGATTATGGTCTACGATGGAAACTCAATCGAATTGCTCTTCGTCGCGAGCGAAATATAAATCCATCAGGATATACAATTGACACCAGCATACGGAAAAATCATCATGATTTTCTGGACACCTATGGCTATAACGAAGATACGGGATTATGGAGCGATATTTACAATACTTTTGTATATCATAATATCAATATTTCCGCATTCTATGGTCATTTAATGTCAAACAAAAAGAATGTTGTATTGTCCAGTAAACTTGATTTAGCTTTTATTGATGACTCTCATATTGACGATTTCTTTTGGGAATTTGGTGGCGGGATGCCTGGTTTAAGGGGTTATCCATTTTATAGTATGAATGGAACGCGCAAAGTTTTATCCTCCACGATGCTTCGATTCCCTTTAGCCCGCGACATATTTAAAAAGTTTGGACATTATACACTACAAAATATTTATGTGGGTTTTGAAGGACAAATTGGTAGTACATGGCAAGGACAAAATGCTAAATGGAATGACTCAGATTTAAAACAAATTATTTCAAATGATGTCTCTAGCGCCGTCTGGCTACGAGATTTAGGAAGTCAACTTCGTGTGAGTGGATTCTCCTTTTATGCCTTTCCAACGGCTTTTGAATTTGGAGCATATTATGGAATTGATACCTATCATTGGGAAGATTCAAACTCTACCGATACAATTGAGTACGGTAAAGAATGGCGTTATTATTGGAAATTACTTTTCCAATTTGATTAAAGGAATTTGTGTATGAGATTATTTTTGATTTTATTAATCAGTATTCAATTATTAAATGCAGGCATGTTTGATAAATCGGAAAATGAAATGACACGTTTCAAGTATTTTTATCAAGATTCCACAACAAATGAACCTGAAAAAGAAATCGTTCCAAAACCTATATTATTTACAAAAGCGAAGCAAAAACAGCTCTTTAAATCGGCTATTTTACCCGGTTGGGGTCAGTATAGTAATCAAAACAAAGGCAAAGCTATGCTTTTTGCCGCCATTGAAGTGACATCAATTGTAGCCTATTTTAATTATTATAATAATGCTAAAGATATTGAAATAGAATTTAAAGCCTATGCCGACGAGCATTGGGATTACAATCATTATTTTAATAGCATAAGCTATGAAGATGGCGTTGCTAAAACTGCCTGTGGCGTTATTGTAACGCATCCCATGACGGCGTTAAAAGACCATCATTATTATGAAAATATTAGTAAATATGATGAATTCGTCTGTGGTTGGGATGATGTAAGCGAAAAGTTCGAAGGTGAAAATGGTGTTGTATATACGCCTAACAAAGTCGTATATATAGACATGCGTACAGAGTCAAATCGGATTTATCGTCAAGCGACTATGATGACAACAGCATTGCTTTTTAATCATGTGTTCTCAGCACTAGATGCAGCCATATTTGGTAAAGATCCAAGCGATTCAATATTATCACAAAATACATCCATATCACTAAACCCTATAGATAGTTCAAAGCTACTTAAACTGGAGATACGATTTTGAAAAAAATACTAATCATTCTTTTAATCCTAAGTCAAATATTAATAAATGCATGCGCCAATAAAACAAAATCGTTTACAGCAGATGATATGTCTGAAATGTTCAAAAAAGGCATGACGTATTATGAGAAAGAAAATTGGTTAAAAGCTGAAGAGACATTTACATATATCGTGTATAATGACCCAGGTGGTGTGTATGCGGATGACGCTCAATTTTATTTAGGTGAGACAGCTTTTAACAAAGAAGAATATTTAACGGCAATTGATGAATACAGACGTTTAGTAAGAAGATGGCCAAACTCAGAATTTACCAATACGGCCTACTGGCGCAAAACAGAAGCCCTTGTTGCATTGTCACCGGACTATCGCCGTGCATCAGAGCCTACCGAACGTGCCTTGGCAAGTGTTTATGAATTTTTGGAACGATATCCTGATTCAGAATACAACGATAAAGCCCAAGAACTGATTCAGGAATTAAAGAATAAAATGGCCAATAAATTATTTGACGCTGGTAACTTGTATCGAACTTTAGAATATTTTGATTCGGCGCTTGTTTATTTCATTGCGGTCCAAGAAGAATTCCCAGAAAGTGAATTTATGGATGCATCCATACTTTATGAAGCTTTATGTCTTAGCAAATTAGGTCAAAAAGACGAAAGTATACTTAAATTAGAACTCATTAATCAAGAAAATTTATCATTGAAAGAAAAAGCAATGTTTAATTCATTACATGGAAAATAATAGCTTCATACTGCAGGGTTTTCCCTTTTGAAAATGTGCCTCTTTGGAGGGACGTTTGATCCTCCGCATAATGCTCATTTCATTATTGCCGAAGCGATTCGCGAGAGTCTTGATTTAAATAAAATTATTTTTATACCCGCATATATACCTCCACATAAGCAAGTAGCATCTAAAATTTCATCTATCGAACATCGACTCCAAATGCTTAAACTTTGCGTTTCTAAAAATGAGCATTTTGATATTTCGACGATAGAAATTGATAGGGGAGGTATTTCTTATACAATTGACACCATTCGCGCCTTTAAAAAGCTTTATAATTTTTCATCGAAAGAGTTACATTTTCTTGTAGGTAGTGATAGTTTAAAGTATTTTAAAAAATGGCGTGATTGGGAAGCTATTTTAAATGAAGCGCAAGTTATCGTAGCAAGAAGACCAAGATTTGAAAAATCAGACATTGATTCTGATTTAATCGAAAAAGTCATCTTTTTAAATTTGCCCAGAATCGAGATATCAAGTACCGAAATACGTGAACGCGCATTAGAAAGGCAAATGATGTCATTTTATCTACCAGAAGATGTAAAAGATTATATCGAGAAAAATAATCTATATCCGCAAAAGAGTTTGCATGTTTAGTAGTATAGGTCTTTATGGCAATATCGTTGTTATTCTCATTAGCATAGCGATGTTGTATTTTGGTGCAGATGGGCTTGTCCGCGGGGGTGGTCATATTGCCCAACGACTTGGTATTAGACCATTTGTGATTGGATTAACAATCGTTGCATTTGGAACATCTTTACCCGAATTTATTGTAAGTCTTATTGCAAATGTATGGAAAGATAGCGCGAGTATCGCCATTGGAAATATTATCGGAAGCAATATTACCAATATCGGTCTCGTATTGGGTTTAAGCGCAATTATTTTTCCTGTCGTTGTCCATTTTCATTCTGTATTGAAACAATTGCTATTTCTACTGATAGTGGGAATTCTATTCTATGCCTTAGCTCTCGATGGCAACATATCTCGAATTGAAGGCTTTGTCATGATATCATTGCTTATAATTTATGTCTACTATTTATTTAGAAATCCAAATGAAGTCGAACTTGACAATATTGATGAAGATCTTTCTAGTCCTTTTAAAGATGCCATTACTGTTATTCTTGGTAGTATAGCATTATCCATTGGTGCATGGTTGTTCGTGGAAAGTGGTGTGTGGATTGCCGAAGAATTCCATATTTCAAAACTTGTTATAGGACTCACTATAATCGCCCTCGGGACATCACTACCTGAATTAGCAACTTCATTAATGGCTGCCTATAAAAAAGAAGGTGAGATGTCAATTGGTAATATTATAGGCTCTAATATTTTTAATATTTTATTCATTATGGGGGGTGTGGCGTTTGTTAAACCACTATCTGTATTTGAAACAAAAATAATAAATGGCGTAGAATTATCGATTTTCCCACATATCCAATATATTGTTATGTTGGGGTTCGGTCTCATTTTAATTCCCTTTTCTATAAAGAATAGAATAGGTCGTTTTTACGGTACAATTCTTGTCCTCGGTTACGTTCTTTTTAACATAAAAATTATCTTTTTTTCGTGATGACTTTGGCCGATCCAAAATTGATTCAACCTTATGAGCGATTGGCATTTTATTATGATGAGCTTATGGATTATATAGATTATATAGACTGGACCGATTTAATAGTCGAAGGCCTGAAAGACCTTATTCCTGGCAAAAATATTCTTGATGTCTCATGCGGAACCGGAACAATGTGCTATCATTTATCAGCTTTGGGATATGAAGTGTCAGGAGTAGATTCCAGTCTAAAGATGGTAGAATTGGCGAAAAGTAAATATTCAAATCTTCGTTTTAGCGTTGGTGATATGCGAAATATTCAACTAACAAATCTCACATTTGACGCCATATTAAATGTTCATGATGGCTTGAATTATTTACATAATCTGGACGATATTTTAGCATTCTTAACAAACTCAAAATCAATGCTTTCGCAAGATGGCGTCCTCGTATTCGATGTTGCCACACCGCGTCTTTGTCGTCAACATTTTAATGAATTCATCGAAATCCACGCGTCTGAAGAGAATGTTTGGGAAAGACACACTCACTATGATGCAAGAAAAAAACTCGTGCAATCTGACTTTATTTTTTTAGACGCTGACGGTCACGCAACAGAAAAAGAAACGCATCTTCAAATTGCCTACAATTTAAAAGAAGTAAATTCATTTTTGGAGCTTAGTCCTTTTAAAACATGGGATATATTTGACGAAGAAACTCTAGAAATTGCTGATGAAAACACGGAACGTTTGATTATTTTTGCGCAATAATGACGATGATTAATTTTAATAATGTGACACTACAATACGATTCAGGAGCGACCATTCGCAACGTCAATTTTTCACTCAAGCGTGGAGAATTTGCCTATTTAATTGGTCCATCTGGTTCTGGGAAATCATCCATACTTCGAATGATTTATATGGATTTATTCCCGAATATTGGGGAAGTAAAAGTTGGTGACTTTAATTGCAATACGATTAAAAGACGTCATATACCCAAATTAAGACGAAAAGTTGGAATGATATTTCAGGACTATCTTCTATTAAACGATAGGAATGTATATCAAAACGTCTCCCTAGCATTGGAGATTCAAGGCGTAAAGACGAAAGAAATTGAACGCCGAGTTCATCGTGCTTTAAATGAAGTCGGTCTCTTGCAAAAGAAAACTCAATTCCCTTATGAACTTTCAGGTGGGGAGCAACAGCGAGTCTCTATCGCGCGAGCCGTCGTCAAAGACCCCCTCGTTCTTTTAGCGGATGAACCAACGGGAAATCTCGATTATGGTGTGTCCCTAGAGATATTAAAACTCTTATGGCGATTCCATGAAAAAGGTACCGCCGTCATCATGGCAACACATAACCTAGAATTAATTCGCGACTATCCTGCACGTACGTTACGCATTTCAAATGGAATTATAAAAGGTGACGTTACGCCATGACAATGGGCTTTATATTACGTGAAGGCTTAACCGGTTTTAAAAAAGCCCGAATGCCGTTTATGTCAGGTGTTGTGACTATTATGTTGGCGACGCTCATGATCGGAACCGCAATATTAGCAGGCGACAATGCGCTTATTTTCATCAAAAATTTACAAGCGGAATTTGATATTGAAATATTTTTTCAAGCAAATACTCCGTCGGAAAAGATTCAAATTACCGCAGAATATATAGCCAATCACAATAGTGTTTCGGCATTTCAATATGTATCTAGTGATGATGCCGCCAATATTTTTAAAGAAGAATTCGGTGAAGATATTTATATAATATTAGACTATAATCCTTTACCTGCTTCAATTCGTGTGAGTTTCAAAGAAGAGTATCGATATTTACATCATGTAAACCAAATTATCGATTCTGTGACAGCATTAGGTTATATTGAGAATATATCATTTAAAAAAGATCTATTCTTAAGACTTCAAAAGACATTGAATTTATTTATGCTCGCCAGTGGCGGAGTTGTTGTACTCTTGATTTTAGGCGCTGTAATGGTAACAGCCAATATGTCTCGCCTTATCATTTTAGCACGATTTGATTTTATAGAAACCATGCGTCTAATCGGTGCATCAGATTCTATTATTAAAGCTCCATTTCTTCTTGATGGCTCATTGCAGGGATTTATTGGTGGTTCATTGGCTATTGGTGCAATTTATGGATTATTTCAACTTGTCGTCCATAATTTAGGAAGCGAAATTATTTTATCCGATATTATCAATCAACCTATCCTCATGATAGGTCTGATAGCTTTTGCCGTTATTTTAGGAATACTTGGTAGCTATCGAGCTGCTCGCCGCTTTGTAAAACTCGTTATTTAGACATCCATATTCAACTATATAAGTTTATTTAAACCTTGCCACTAGGGTAGGGTAAAATTATTATAATCGCGTATGATAAAAACAAGTAAATACAGTAAATACAATAATATTAATAAGCAAAAGATAACCCGGCTGTCAATGCGTCAGGTAAATATTTTCTTAATTCAATTCGTAAATTAATTCAATACTCAAAAAGGTATTCAAGCATATCCAGGAGAAACACGCAGAATGTCTGAAAAAAAAGTCGACAATAAAAATTTAGAAGAAAATGAATCTTCAAAAGATAAATTAAAGTCTAGCTCAAGTAAAAAAAGTAAACAAGAGACAAAAGCAGGAAAAGCATTTAAAAAGTTAGAAAAAGATTATCATGAACTGCAAGGAAAGTATGAAACCGCCATTTTAGAAACTCAATTCGCAAACGAAAAAATGTTGCGAGTCGTTGCTGAATATGACAATATGAAAAAGCGTCAGGCAAAAGAGTCAATTCGGGTGTTAGACTATGAAAAAATGAAGATGGCAAAATCCCTCTTACCCGTCGTTGATAATTTAGAGCGCTCAGCTGCATTTACCGCAAAAGAAGCGAATGTTGAATCTATGTCAAATGGTACAAAACTTGTCTTAGAAATGTTTTTAAAAATATTGAAGGATGAATTTGAAGTTGTTGCATTTGAGTCCCTCGATTGTCAATTTAATCCCGAAAAACATGACGCAATGACAATGATAGCTTCGGATAAAAAAAGTGGCATTATCATTGAAGAATATGAAAAAGGCTACTATTTGGGTGAGGTCGTTCTTCGTCATGCTAAAGTAGCAGTGAGTGAATAAATGAGTAAAAGAGATTATTATGAAATCTTAGGCGTTTTAAAAAATGCAACGAAAGATGAAATAAAAAAAGCCTATAAAAAGGCTGCAATTAAGTTCCATCCCGATAAAAATCCTGGAGATAAATCAGCCGAGGAAAAATTTAAAGAATCTGCAGAAGCCTATTCGGTACTGAGTGACCAAGATAAGAAGAGTCGTTACGACCAGTTTGGTCATGATGGCCTAAGAGGAAGCGGTGGAGGAGGATTCAGCGGTTTCGGTGGTCAAGGGATGTCTATGGACGATATCTTTAGCCAATTCGGAGACTTATTTGGTGGTGGTGGTTTCGGCGACATTTTTGGTGGCCGAAGCACAAGTCGAAGATCAAGTGGAACGGGAAGCGATTTGAAAATTCGTCTTCCAATGACATTAGAAGAAATTGCCACCGGCGTAACAAAAACGATTAAAGTAAAACGTCAGGAAATATGTGATACGTGTGGTGGCGTTGGAGCCATGCATAGCTCGGATATTATTACATGTTCAACGTGTCATGGAGCAGGAGAAGTTCAACAAGTTTCGCGATCTATGTTTGGCCAATTTGTAAATGTTCAACCTTGTCCACATTGCAATGGTCGCGGAAAAACAGTTCGGAATCCATGTAGTACGTGTCATGGAGAAGGCGTCACGAAAAAAGACGCTGCAGTCGAAGCCAATATTCCCGCTGGTGTTTCAAATGGAAATTATTTGACGATGCGAGGCGAGGGGAATAAAGGGAAAAAAGGATCAGCGGCGGGAAGTCTTATCATTGTAGTTTCTGAAAAAGAACATGAATTATTTATGCGTTCAGGCAATGATGTTGTAATTGAACTCGATGTACCTATTTATAATGCTGTTTTAGGAGACAAAATTGAAGTACCGACTCTTTATGGCAAAGTGAAAATGAAAATTCCTCCAGGTACATCATCTGGCAAAATTCTACGATTGAGAGGGAAGGGTATTCCTCACTTAAATAGTCATATGAGTGGTGACCAACTTGTTTCAATTCGAGTAAATATCCCCAATAATCCTACACACCAAGAGAAAGTGCTTTATGAAGAATTGAAGTCGATAGGCGAAAAGGGCCATCGGGGAAAAACTGAATATAGAAAGCCTCAAGTATAATAATTATTATGATCAGTATGACCAAATCGGAAAAAACAGCACTCCTTTTTTTAACGATAACTTTTATTATTGGTTTAGCTATTCGACAGTATCAGAACATTCAGGTTAAAAAATCGTTTTCAAAAGAAAATCCTGTCGAAATAATAATCGAATCTTCTAAAATCAATAATATTGAGAATATAGAATCAGATGATAAATCCGTTGCGAATACTCAAGATAAACAACAGGTTATTAATATAAATACAGCTGATATTTCAGCCTTATCTTCTTTAAAAGGCATTGGGCCATCTTTGGGAAAAAGAATTATAGAATATCGAAATACTCATGGCGCCTTTGCAAATAAAGAAGATATTATGCTCGTGAAAGGCATTGGCGAAAAACTATATCAAATAAATACAAATGCTATTACTATACATGACTAAGGAGGCCTTGTGCAAAGGGACATATTTTCAAATCATACTTACAATACTGCTGTAATTGTTGTACTCATTATAGCTTTTTTTGCTGTTTTCTTTTTACCTACTTCGATTTGGAATGATGAAGATAGTCTTAGAGACGAATCGCGCTTTAGAATGAATGCTATTACGCAAGCCGAGCGTTTGAACTATATGTTAACCGAAAATTTTACCTCCGATGTTAACAAGTTATTTGCCACTTTATCACGCGTTAGAGACTCTGTTGAAAAAGCTGAATCAGATACTAATTACACGTATTTAGGTTTGAAAAAGTTGGGTTTTGAAAACCAAACCATTAATATTAATGTAACAGATGAATTTCTAAAAATGTACAATGATTATCATTTACGAATTTTTGAAAGAACAAAACCTAGCCACTATTTCAATGATGAGGAAACCAACAGATTTGTAGAATTAGCGTTTTCGAAGGTAAGCGATACATTTATTGGGAATCAAACCATCGAGTTTGATAGCGCGTCCTATCAAGTAAGTATTCCAGAGAAATTTGAGATATTATATCAAAATATTAATTTTCAACTATTCAATGTTTTAACAAAATCAGTAACGAAAGATTCCTCCTTTGCAAACTCATTGGTTCGTGCTGTAATTGATACTTTAAGGAAGAATCCTACACTAAAAGAAACGATATCATTCTCTAATTTATGGACAGCTGCTGTTCCAATTGATTATAGCGTCAGAGCTAATTTCTCAGAAAATTTTGAAAATTCAAAGGCTCCATTAAAGAAGAATTTTAAAATTAATGCCATCGATTCGATAAATTTTGGTAAAGAGTTGTGGAATATTGCACTCGATACATTTTTGACATATCAAGATATTCCCGAGGGATTCAATATTATTTTTGTTGACAGTTTAGGCGATTCTTCCAATGTCCCTGTCAAAATTGACTATGAAGGCATGATGGCTTCTGTCGATAAAAGACGCAATGTATTGTATCAAAATATTTCGGGTGGATTTAATGAACCCGCTCCAACCATTGCGAAACGAATGATTGCGATGGTTTTAGACTCACTTGATAATCCTGCGTTCTCAGGCGAAGGCACTATTCAGATGGATTTAACCGACGTTGAATTTTCTATTCGTCTTGATCCAGTCATCATAAAAAATAAAAATAAATTCTATCTCAATATTTGTACGGACTATTTGCAACCTCGCTTGAGTACCGTTGACAATTATGCTGCAAGTTTTGAGGCCGTAGAGCATATTGCGGATTCCCTCATGAAGAAAAATGATTATTATGGGAGTCAAGTTGTTAAAACCGTCGAAGACATATTTCATATTAATATTTATAAATCGTTTTTTAGAGACTATGATAATATGAATATCGCAGCGATTCAAATGCTTACTCAAAACTATAGCAATAATTTTATGCATAATTATACAGTTCTTCAAAAATTACAGGATAGTTTATCCATCGATACAATTGATTTTAATGGGGAGAAAACTATCTATTTGGCAGGTGATACTTTGTCGATACTTGTAAAACCTGACTATGCTGCCGTATATGATTCAATGTTTGTTGTCTATCGAGACACAGTGATAAAAATTCAAGACACGACTTTCTTTGGTGTCTGGGATAGAGGAAGCATTACGACGACAACGATTCCTGATTCTCTAATGTTACCATTTCTTGTTCAATCCGATTCGGGACAAATCTATAAATATGATTTTGCCGACTCGACTCTCGAAATAGATGTTCCTGATTTCGGGGCAGATAAAGTTGAACGGGCATTCTTTAAGGGTGATTTATATCTCGTTGGATTTAATAAAGATAGCCTCGTTTACGATGCTCAAATAATTCTAAACGATGAATTATTTGTCGAAGATAGCTCTCAGTTGCATGAATATAGTGTGGTGTCGCCTCAGTTCGTTTCGGGCACGCTTACCAAAAAAAGCTTAATGGCAAAAGACTCTTTTTATGCGTGGATTGATACTTCTGTAGCACCAAAGTTTACGAAAATAACATTGGGTACCTATTATACTCCAACGAACGAATGGCAATTTTGCCCCGTTTCAAAACGACCCTTTCGCGTGACAATTCGTAATAATGTAAACTTAACTGTTGAATCGCCGTTGGATCATCCCATCGAAACATCACGGTATTTATTCTTTACTCAAATTGATACATTTCATGGACAAATCGTCGATGGTGAAATGAGTTGGGTAAAATAAGATACGCCTGAACGATGCTATCGGTTTTATTTACTGAATCAGAATTACGCTTTTCTCAAGTCGTAGATTTTAGAGGCGAACCCTATGTCGAAAGTTTTGGGGTTATTCCGTTTAGTGACATTATTAAAGTTGATAACGCTAGTATAACACTAACGTGGGCCGAAAGTCTCAAAAACTTACACAAAAAATTAGGATATCCAGAAAAGAAAATAATTGCTGTGTTTCCAGCCCAGTCATTTTCTTATTGTTTTCAAATGGTCGATGCGGCGTTACCAGAGAATGAGAAAATTAGATTTTTAAATTGGCAAGGCCATGAAATACTGGATTTTAACAATGACTCCGACACCTTAGTTCATCAAAAATTATCGCGTGTTGATAGTAGTGAATTATTCATTTCTGTAGCGTTTCCCACAAGCCTAAAGGACAATTTATCAACCGCTTGTGAACGAAGTGAATTTCAAATAACGGAGCTTATTTTTGATATTCAAGGTATGGGTCAACTATTACAATATGGTCAATTATTTGATCATGAAAATACATATTGCTTGAATATCGACAAACATTCGAATCATTATTTAATAAAATTTCATCAAAATGAACTCGCTGGCGTAATTGATTTAAAACTGCAAAATAATGGCGTTTTGCGTCCCTTGTTGTATAGAGGGAATCAAATCAAAGCGGAATCAGAAGTTAAATATTTTAGCGACGTCATTAAGGGTGTGGCCGATTTTAAAGATAGTTCTGATAGAAGAGTCATCTTTAATGGTAGAAATCCGGATGAAGATAGCTCTCATGCCTACGGCTATGATTTTTCTGGAATATTTAATTTTAGACATTCAATCGAAGGAAAAAATCTCAATCAATTTGCCTCTACCTTAGGAGCTTTAGTTCCAGGAATATTAGTGCGGTTTGAATGAAAATTGATTTTTGGAATATTAGCTATCGTATTGAACCCGTTCCCTTTGGAAAAAGTTTTAATAAAGGTGATGGCTTTGATGGTGAGGCTTTAGATGAAGACGTAATTCCAACCTTGTCTAAAGTCATTGAAAGACGAAAAAATAACGCACAAAAGAAACAATTAAAGACCAAAACAAACAAACCAGGTAAGTCGAAAAAGAAACCCGTAATATGGCTTATATTGCTTGTATTCATTGCTTCTATTTGGATGAATATTGATAAACTTAAAACTTATTATTTCAGTAAAATCAACAGCTCAAGTCAAAATATCAATGTTATAGACAGCTTAATACTTGCTGATAGTTTGTCCAAAGTTATTGGGAATGAAGTTTTAGATGACGATGTCTTCAACCAGCTTATGCCCGTAAGCGACTCACTCGATAAGTTGAGCGAGAAAGTGTTAGACACGACTGAAAATGCCATCCAAAAAGATGAAAACATCCTACTTGAGCCGGAAAAAATATATGATTCGAGACTCAGTTATAATCAATTTAGTTTTATGAGTAAAATACTATGTAACACGGTTGATGCCCAATCCATAGATTTAAACTATCTACAAAATAAACTAGATATTTCACTTCAAAATTATAAGAATAGTACAGCAATAGAAAAAATCCTAGCAGCAACATTCGAGAGACAGCCCCATTTAAATATCACGGGCAACAATCTTGATATTGCAGGTGATGCAAAATTTAAATTACATCAAATATCAAATAATAATCAATTATTCACTTTAATTGATGTATTGGATGCTTTCATTTTACCGTACGAAAATATGCTTATGAGCATTGATATGCCAATACCTCAGCCAGGCTCAAACCAGATCATTACGCTTGATTTCAATGGGGCGCAAATGGAAATGTGTTCTATGTTCTATGATTGGTCATTAATCAACGCAGAATTGACCGTAAAATCAATTAAAGCTAGAGGTCATAAAAACGATTTAAAAACGACACTCGTTTTTGAATTCATGGAATAGGATTTCATGTCGAGTATCGTAGCTGGGAAGTTTAAGGGACATCCTCTACCCAATACAAAATTGGGTCAGGTCCGGCCAACTAGCAACCGTACAAGAACTATTTTATTTGATACATTAGGGTCCTTACAGGGTGACAATGTTTTAGATTTATTTAGTGGTCTAGGAACGCTTGGATTTGAAGCTATGAGTCGTGGAGCCGAAAAATTGACCAGCATTGATCAGGATTATAAATACATCAAATTACAAAAAGAATGGATTTCATTACATAAGCTCGACATTGCATTTTCATCTCGAAAAGGCAATGTAAATCATATTATAAAATCTCTAGACAATAAATATGATACCATATTTGTTGACCCACCTTATCAATTTGAGCCAGACAACGATTTTTGGCGTAATTTATTTAATCTTGTTTCAGAGAATGGAAGAGTCGTTTATGAAGCCGGAACTGAATCTAAATTGAATATCCCGGATGAAATAATATCATTACTCATAAAAGAAAAAACAGCCGGCCAAACGCGTTTGCTATTTTTTGAGAAAGGATAAATATGAAAAAAGCAATTTATCCAGGTACATTTGACCCGATTACACTTGGACACATTGACATAATCGAGCGATCGGCTTTGCTATTTGATGAAGTCGTTGTCGCAATCGGAAAAAATGTAGGGAAGAAACCTCTTTTCTCGGAAGAAGAGCGAATGGACATGATTCAACGTACGACCAAACATATTCCAAATGTAACAGTCGATTCATTCTCGGGTCTTGTCGTGGATTATGCTCGCGATATTCAAGCAAATGTTATGATTCGTGGATTACGCGCGATGAGTGACTTTGAGTTCGAATTTCAAATGGCTTTAGTCAATCGAACTTTGAATAATAATATGGTGCAAGTATTCCTTATGCCTCATGAGGCTTACACGCATCTTAATTCTACGGTCGTTCGAGAGGTGGCCAGTTTTAACGGCGATACAAGTCCATTTGTATCAGCATATGTTGTAAAAAAATTGAAAGAGAAGTATAAAGATTTATGAGTTTTTTAAATTCAATTCACGAAAAAGCAAAACGTGCGAACAAAGTAGTCATACTTCCTGAAGGCGAAGATCCACGAATCATTAAAGCCGCCCGTGTTTTAATGGATGAGGGTATTTGCGCTGTTACTATTTTAGGGAAAAAGAATACAATATTATTGAGCGCCAGTGATGCAGGCATCAATACAAACGGCATCGAGATTATCGACCCGAGTAATGATTTACAATTAAATCGTTACGCCGATGATTATTACGAAAATAGAAAACACAAGGGTGTTAAGCCATCCGAAGCACTTACAACACTTCGCGACAATGTTTTTTTTGCAGCTGCAATGCTTAAAGACAATAGAGCCGACGTATGTATAGCAGGTGCGACACACGCGACGTCTCATGTCATGCGAGCCGCTATTCAGATACTGGGTCTGAAGGAAGGTTTTCGAACTGTCTCAAGCTCCTTTATAATGATGAGCCCCGATGAAGAACACATTTATTCTTTTGGTGACTGCGCCGTGATACCGAAACCAACAGTAGAACAATTAGCAGATATTGCCATTAGTTCGGCTGATACGTTTAGTAAACTCACAGGTAAAGTCGCCCAAGTTGCATTTTTGAGTTTTTCTACGAAAGGAAGCGCACTACATCCTGACGTTGATTTTGTTAAAAAAGCGATGAATATTGCTATTGAAAAAGCACCTAACTTGAACATTGACGGCGAATTGCAATTAGATGCTGCTATTGTGCCTTCTGTGGGCATTAAAAAGGCGAAGGGTAGCATGGTTGCGGGTAAAGCGAATGTTCTTGTATTTCCTGATTTAAATGCGGGAAATATCGGTTACAAGTTAACACAGCGATTAGGTGGCTTTGAAGCAATTGGCCCCATTATTCAAGGTCTGTCAAAGCCCATGCATGATTTAAGCCGTGGATGCTCTTGGGAAGATATTGTGAATTTATCATGCATTGCCATTATTCAAGCTGGTCGTTAAGTATGCCGACGTATGATTACAAATGTGATAGCTGTGGAGAAATTGAAGTCTTTCAACGCATGTCGGACAGTAAATTAACACAATGTCCAAACTGTGGAGGAAATATTTCAAAATTAGTGAGCCGTGGAGGTGGGATTATTTTTAAGGGTTCCGGCTTTTACGAGACGGATTATAAAAAGAAGAATAAATCGACGGTAACTAAATCAGAATCATCACCAAAAGCACCCAGTAAACACTCTGAAAAACAATTAGATAAAAAATAGATTAGGAAAAATTATGTCACAAAAAATAATTTGGACTCAAACAGATGAAGCGCCAGCAATGGCAACTTATTCGTTGCTCCCCATTGTCAATGCATTTACAAAAGCGGCAGGTGTTGTTGTCGAAAAAAGAGACATTTCATTGTCGGGAAGAATTATTGCCGCATTTCCCGAGCGATTAGAAAAAAATCAAATAATTGAAGATGAACTTTCAAAACTTGGTGCATTAGCACAACGTCCAGAAGCCAATATCATTAAGTTACCGAACATTTCGGCTTCATTGCCTCAACTGAAAGCAGCCATTAAAGAATTACAAGATAAGGGTTATCATATTCCTAACTATCCAGAAAATCCTCAAACTGACGAAGAAAAAGCTCTGCTGGGAAGATTTACAAAACTCCTCGGTTCAGCCGTCAATCCAATATTAAGAGAAGGAAATTCTGATAGACGTGGCCCAGCGGCTGTTAAAAATTATGCAAAGAAATTTCCACATCCAATGGGGGAATGGGACAAGGCATGTAAATCACATGTTGCAACGATGACAACAGGCGATTTTAGGTTTAATGAAGTTTCAAAGACGATTGATAAAGACACCATTGCTAAAATTTCATTTATTGATAAAGATGGCAATGAGACAGTATTAAAAGAAGCCACTCAACTTTCCGCGGGAGAAGTCGTAGATGCAACGTATATGAGCATCAATGCCCTTAGAAAATTCTTGACGGAGCAAATTGAGGATGCGAAAGGAAAAGGGGTTTTATTTTCCTTACACATGAAGGCTACGATGATGAAAGTATCTGATCCGATTATTTTTGGCCATTGTGTCAAAGTATTCTATAAAGATGTTATTGAAAAACACGCAGAAATCATTGAGGAACTCGGTGTTAATTTTAACAATGGTTTAGGCGATTTATATACGAAAATTGAAGGAATAGACGCTGTTAAAAAAGCTGAAATAGAAGCTGACATAATGGCGCTTTATAATGCGATGCCTGATTTAGCGATGGTGGATTCTGACAAAGGCATCACCAACCTACATGTACCATCGGATGTTATTATTGATGCCTCAATGCCAGCGGCGATTCGTGCATCTGGGCAAATGTGGAATAAAGCGGGCAAACAGCAGGATACAAAATTTACGATTCCTGATAGCACGTATGCGCCGCTGTACCAAGCGACCATCGAAAATTGTATTGAATTTGGGAAATTTGATGTTACCACAATTGGCACAGTTCCCAATGTGGGTTTGATGGCTCAAAAAGCAGAAGAATACGGCTCACATCCCACAACATTTGAGTCACCTGCGGATGGAAAAATGTTTGTAAGCGATTCGGACGGGAATGTTATTCATTCGACGGATGTTGAGAGTGGTGATATTTGGCGAATGGTGATGGTAAAAGATGCGGCGATTCGTGATTGGGTTAAGCTCGCTGTAAATCGCGCACGCGCGACAGGTTGGCCAGCTATTTTTTGGTTAGATGAAGATCGCGCTCATACGCGAGAATTGTTGAAGAAAGTTAATCTTTACTTAAAAGATTATGATACGGCTGGTTTAGATATTCGCACTTTATCTGTTAAAGACGCAGCGAAACTATCGTTTGATAGAATGAGAGCCGGATTAAATACAATTTCTGTAACAGGCAACATTTTAAGAGATTATAATACTGATTTATTCCCAATCATTGAATTAGGAACATCCGCTAAAATGCTCTCTATTGTTCCATTGATGAAGGGCGGCGGACTCTACGAAACAGGTGCAGGCGGTTCAGCTCCAAAACATGTACAGCAGCTTTTAAAAGAAAATCATTTACGTTGGGATTCTTTAGGCGAATTCTTAGCACTTGTTCCGTCACTTGAGCAACTTGCAGCGTCAGGGAATAAAACGGCATCTGTTCTCGCTGAAACCCTCGATTTGGCGACATCAAAACTTTTAGAGAATAACAAATCGCCTAAAAGAATATGTAATACAATAGACAATCGAGGGAGTCATTTTTATTTAGCAATGTATTGGGCTGAAGCGTTAGCAAATCAAACTGAAAATAGAGAATTAGCAGACAAATTTGTGCAAATAGCCCAAGAATTAGAAAATAATGAAAATAAAATACTAGATGAATTACTCTCTGTTCAAGGTAAACCAGCTGACATAGGCGGATATTATTTTCCTAATGATATTAAAGTCAATAACGTTATGCGTCCAAGTAACACACTCAACAAAATTGTTGATTCTTTCAGCAATTTGTTTAAATAGTCTTTAACAAAAATAAAAATAAAAGGGTCTCAATAAGGCCCTTTTTTAAATTAACGAGGAGGTCATCGTTGACTATGAATTTAAGCAAGATCGGAATTTCAGAATCTGTAAAGGTTTTACGAAATCTTTCAGGAAAAACCTTGTGTGATATTTCAGTCAAAAATAATCAAGGTAAATATTCAAAAACGGGAGCTTTACTAGTCTATACCGGAAAACATACGGGAAGAGCGGCAAAAGATAGATGGCTTGTGAAAGAAGAAAAAACATCAGATTTAGTCAACTGGAATAAAACGCATCAGGCTATATCAGAAGATAATTTTGATAAACTTTATGCGTTGATTACAAGCTATTTATCTAAAAAAGAACAAGTCTATATGTTTGATGGTCGAGTCGGTGCCGATATAAAGACATCAAAAAAGGTACGCGCTATTAGCGAATATCCTCATCAAGCGTTTTTTATATCAAAGCTACTTCGACAAGCGAGTGAAAAAGAACTTGAGAATTTTGAAGAAGAATTACTCATGATTTCAGCCTCCGATTTACTTGTTGATAATTATAAGGACTATGGACTTAATTCAGGGACATTTATCGTGACCCATTTAACGAAAAACATAGTCATCATAGGTGGAACACATTATGCTGGAGAACGCAAAAAATCGGCATTCTCCTGGATGAATTTTATTTTACCTGATAATGACGTTTGCCCAATGCATTGCTCTGCCAATGTGGGACATGATGACAAAGTGGCCATTTTCTTTGGACTTTCAGGAACGGGTAAAACGACGCTTTCGGCTGATGAAAATCGTTTCCTAATAGGCGACGATGAACATGGTTGGACCGCTGATGGTTCGGTTTTTAATATGGAAGGCGGATGTTACGCAAAAGGCATTGATTTAGACAAAGCCAATGAACCTATCATTTGGAACGCTATTAAAGAAGGGTCAATGGTTGAAAATGTAGTTGAAAAAGCTGGAATTAATGATCTTGATTTTGATTTTTCAGACACATCATTTACGCAAAATTCACGTATCGCGTACGGAATGGAAAATGTTCCGAATCGTATAGATTCAGGCGTTGGTAAAGGTGTTAAGACAATCATTTTCCTAACTGCTGATGCATCAGGTACGATTCCACCCGTTGCGAAATTGAATATCGATGAAGCCAAATATCATTACATCTCTGGTTACACATCAAAATTAGCTGGAACTGAAATAGGCGTGACGGAACCTGTCACAACATTTTCTGCTTATTTTGGAGAACCATTTTTTGCGAGAAAACCAATGGTGTATGCTAATATATTAGCTAAGAGAATTGAAGAAAATCCAGGTGTCTCTGTATTTCTAATTAACACTGGCTGGAATGGAAAAGGGAAGCGTATTTCCTTACCGAATACACGAGCCATTGTTACAGCTGCACTGGACGGAAAATTAGATAAGGTAGAGTATAAAAATCACAGCATATTCAAATTTGCTGTTCCAAAGAGTTGCCCAGGATTATCAGATCAAAGCATATTAGACCCAACACATTCATGGGCTGATAAAGATTTGTATTGGGAAAGTGCAAAAAAGCTAGCAGTAAAATTCTCTGAAAACATTAAAAAATTTAATGATTTGACGGATGAAGTAATCGTAGCCGGACCCCATAGATAGTCTCAAAAACATAAAAATAAAGCCACTCGTTATGAGTGGCTTTATTGTATCTAAAAAGTAGATCGATTTAATTTAATATTATCTTACAGGTAATCATTAGATGATCTGAATACCCACCAAGGTATTGACCTCCACCAAACATTCGAAAAGGCGCACCCTCATATTTCCCTGATTGATTAATAAGGTAAGAGGGCATATTGGGTAGAGTCGAATTCGTTTGCCATGAAAAACCTTTTTTATCAAGCATCCCTTGAGACACAATAATTTGATCTAATACACCCCATTCGCCACCATAAGCATGTGTCCCTTGACCCGGTGTTTCATGAAGATGCCAAGTTGTGTTGAATAGATCGCTAGGTAATAATACTTCAGGTGATTCCTTTGCCGAAAGAACTTCGTAAATGGAAGGCATATTTGGATAATCATTCAAATCACCCATGACAATAATATCTGCATTGGGTTGGGTGGCTTCGATAAGGTTAATTCGATCACGCAAAGTCTGGGCTGCAATACGTCGCTTTGCATCTGTCTTTTTGCTTCCACCGTAATGCGAAGGCCAATGGTTGACAAATACATAAAGCTTTGCATCGCTATTTTCATCAATAGGCATAAACACACCCTCAATTATTTCTCGACTTGTATCTTTATAACCTAAGGGAATGCGATGAAAATAAGTTCCAACCAATTTAAATCGAGATGCATCATACAATAATGCGGCGTCAATTCCTCGCTCATCCGGTGAATCACGATGGATGATTTGATAGTTACGATTGAGTTTTGAATTTAGGGCGTTTAGAACCTCAATATTTTCAATTTCGGCAAAACCGAGAATATCGGGACCTCGTGTTTCGTTCACATCATTGATGGCTCCCGAAAGTAGTTCAATTTTATATCTGAGTCTTTCAGGAGTCCATTCATATTGTCCTGTTGGTGTGAATTCATCGTCTTTAGTTTGAGGATCATCGATGGTGTCAAACAGATTTTCAACATTCCAAAACGCTATAAAATAAGTGGACATCGGTCCACAATATATTTGTGAACCGAATAGTATAAATAGTATTAAGATGCGCCTCAAAGGCTTCATTACATTTCTTTTTCCGCGAGAAGTAATTTACGCTCGTCAAACATTCCAGATTCCCATAAATCTTGTGTCATATAGACGACACCTTCGTCGTTATGAGGCGTCCCGTACGTGCTGTGAACAGATTTTAGTCCACCAAGCCACCAACGATTATCGGAGATATAAACAAGGTCACCGACTTCAGCGGCCATCAATTCCATAGCTTTTTGAGAAAATCTTAATTCGGATGGCTCTGAATCGATAAGTTTATAACTCACTTTAACTTTTTCACCGTCACGGTCATTGGGCTTACTTCCTTTAAATAATTCTCGAGCCGTTTCAAGAGTCCAAGTTGTAAGTCCTGCGATTTCCGCATCCGTTTTTGATTTTGTAAAGAATGTGACAATAACACCCACAGAAATACAAGCCAAAGTATTGTACAGAGCCCTTATGTATGAATAGGGGTGACCAATATCCATCGTAATACCATGGTCAAAAGGAGCTATAAATGTTGCTGGATAATGACCTCCAATAAAAATAAGAATAGCGCCGCCAATAAAGGTCGAGATTGCCGCGGCCGTTGTATAGCGTTTCCAAAAAATACCAAGAAAAATGGCTACTACGAGAGGTGGCGTTAATGTGCTGTGAAAAAATCCATGTGCCTGATATAGTGTCGGGAAACTTGCGAAGAAGACAACTGAGCCTGCTCCAATGACGGTTGTGACAGCACTGATAATCATTGCAGCTTTTAAGTAATGTTTGTCATCTTTATCTTTAACGATTGGTTTATAAATATCGTTGATAACAACGGCTGCAACGGCGTTGATAAGCGTATCAACTGTTGACATCAAAGCGGCAGCGACGGCGGCTATCATAAATGCAAAAAGAACTTCTGACGTCGTAATAAGTGATGCTACATACGTAAAAACGTGATCAAGCTTGATGGCGGCATCCCATTTTTCAGGCGTTAATATGCTAATGGATTTACCAATCCAACCGGCATTTGATACTACAATAGTTGAAATTGGGAGTAAAAATAACACGTTAAAAGCCGCGGCTTTCCGACCTTCATGGACAGATTTAGTCGCCATAAAACGCATAATCAAGCCTTGATTCATAAAGAGAAAACCAACACTTCCTGCCACACCATCTTGCCAAAAAATACCAACAAAATTGAAATCAGGTGGCTGGTTAAAATGAGCCAGGGGTAATTTAAAATCAGGGGGCAATGAATTCCAGAAAATATCGAAACCACCAATGAAATTAATACCCATAATGAAAATAAGTATGCCTGCAAAAATAAGTATAAAGCCTTGTGCAAGGTCTGTGAAAATTACCGCTGTTTGTCCACCAAATGTAATATAAATACCTGCTATTACAGCAACGACGCCAATTATAGTATATAAATCCCATCCCAATAAAGGCTCGAGAGTTTTGCCCATGGTTAAAAAGCCGATAGCAATATAGCCTATCATATAAAGCAATAATGCGATTGTGGCTAATATCCTTACATTAGATCCGAATCTCTTTTGGAAATAGTCAGGAATTGATTTTACACGTGTGTAATACACGATTGGAAGCCATCCAAAAAGGAAAAATGGCATAAAAAACCAGTCGTTTAAATAGGTCATGGTTGAGGAAAAACCATGCTCAAATGCTTTAGATGAATATTTTAAAAATGAGTGAGAGCCGACACCTGTTGCGACAATAGACATCGTGATAAGCCACCATGAGAATCGACGTCCACTAAAAAAGAAATCGGATGTAGTTTTATTATATTTTGCGAAATAGGAACCAAATCCAAGAATAAGTACAAAATATCCTATAATAATTGTCCAGAAAATTGGAGAAGTTTGTATTGCTGTTTCCATTATTTTCTCCTACCAGTTAAGTGCGGCGTATGTTAAAAAAAAGTGCATTCCGAGGTAATAAAAATAGCCAAAAAATAAAATGGCAAACCATTGACGATGCTTTTTTAATGAAAGATTAATTGATTTAGCTTTGAAAATGATAAACATTCCGATAAAGAAAATGATTCCACCAACCCCGTAAAGATAAAGGAATGGCGCCCATGTTCTGAGAAAAGGTAAGGCTATAGTTGTTTCGTTCATTGTATCAAATCTCCCTTGTTTTTGATGGCAGAAAGTAAAATAGGAAAGTGTGAATCAAACAATATTCGAGAATTATTGGTCGATTTATTTGAGTCAATCGTTCACTCAATAATTTTTATAATTATTTTGACACAATCAAGATTTAAAGGCGAAGTTTTTTATTAAGGTATGTATATTTATGCTGGCAAAGTATTTGCTCATTGAGCCTTGTGAAATCAATAAAAATGAATACTTATAAAAATGGATGTTGTCATCTGCAGTGAACGGAATATTTTTATATTACAAAATAGAAGAGGAGTAAACAAATATGGCTAAATCTCGAGGTTTTGTCGCTGTTAATACGGAAGAGTGTAAGGGATGCAAACTTTGCGTAGATGCTTGCCCTGTTGATGTACTTTCAATATCGAGCCTATTCAATGTTCATGGTTACAATCATGCAGAATATGAAGGTCAAGGTTGTACTGGTTGCGGTGTATGTTTTTATGCGTGCCCTGAACCAGGCGCATTAGTTGTGTTTAAAAACTGGGAAAAGGTACGGATGAATTATCACGTGATAGAAAAAGATATTGTTATTCCACTTCAAATTAAAGATGCCAAAAAAGGTATCGCCATGAGTGAAGATGGTGCTTTTGAAGTCGATTTATCGCAATTTAAAAATTTACATTTTACGGAGTAATAAATGGCAAAACAATTAATTAAAGGCAATGAGGCCATCGTAAAAGGCGCAATCCTAGCAGGATGCCGAGCCTATTTTGGATATCCCATAACACCTGCAAGTGAAATCGCTCATGCAGCGGCGCGATATATGCCTCTTGTCGGTGGAACGTTTCTTCAAGCTGAAAGTGAAATCGCAGCAATCAATATGGTTTATGGTTCCGCAGGTACGGGCATGAGAGTTATGACAGCTTCCTCAAGTCCTGGTATGAGTTTAAAACAAGAAGGTATTTCCTATATAGCCGGCGCTGAATTGCCCTGTGTTATTGTTGATATCATGAGGGCTGGACCTGGTTTAGGCAATATCGCTCCTGAACAAAGTGATTATCACCAGATGGTTAAAGGCGGTGGTCATGGTAATTATAAAAATATCGTATTAGCGCCCAATTCTGCTCAAGAAATGTGTGATCTTACGATTCTTGCCTTCGATTTAGCCGATAAATATAGAAATCCTGCTGTTGTTTTGGCAGATGGCTTTATCGGGCAAATGATGGAACCGGTACAGTTCCCTGAACCTACCACCGAATTTATTGACAAAAATTGGGTCGTAAGAGGCATCAATGAAGATAGAGAAAATCTAATCTCCTCTATAGAAATTGATCCCGATGATTTAGAACGACATAATGAAAAATTACAAAAGAAATATGCTTTTATTGCACATAAAGAAGTGCGAGTAGAAACCTATGAAATAGAAGATGCTGAGTATGTTCTAATCGGTTACGGCATCGTCTCAAGATTAATACAGACGGCAGTTGATCAACTTCGTAACGAAGGTGTAAAAGTGGGTATGTTGCGTCCTATTACATTGATGCCTTTCCCAACAGAAATTATTTCAAAACTTGGTGATAATCCAAATATTAAAGGCATATTTGTCTCTGAATTAAGCAATGGTCAAATGGTCGAAGATGTTCGACTTGCTATTAATGGTCGGAAAAAAGTATGGTTCCATGGGCGAATGGGTGGCAATATACCCACAACACAAGAATTAGTTGATGAACTAAAAAAACATATGAAAGAGCAATCATGAGCGGTCAAATATTAAGCAAATCCTCAGGTTTTTTTGATGATTATATTCATAAACCAGGAGAAGATAAATCTTCAACACATTATTGTCCCGGTTGCGGACATGGTATCCTTCACAAATTAATCGCTGAAGCTTTAGTCGATAATGATGCCACAGAAAAAGCCGTATTCGTTAGTCCAGTGGGCTGCTCCGTATTCGCATATTATTATTTTAATGCCGGAAATTTTCAGGCAGCTCATGGACGAGCTCCAGCTGTCGCCACAGGCATTAAACGTTCATTACCTGATTCGGTTGTTATTTCGTATCAAGGCGATGGTGATCTTGCGGCTATTGGTGGGAACGAAATATTGCACGCCGCAAACCGTGGTGAAGCGATTAGCGTTTTCTTTGTGAATAACGGAATCTACGGCATGACAGGGGGGCAGATGGCGCCTACAACATTGGTGGGTACAAAGACCACAACAACGCCCTATGGACGTACCTTACGCAACGAAGGCTATCCCATTCAAATGGCTGAAATAATAGCATCTTTAAAAGCACCTGTATATGTTGAGCGCGTCATGATGGCTGATACAAAATCAATAAATGCAGCACGCAAGGCTGTGCGTAAAGCCATCAAAAATCAAGTTGAGAAAAAAGGTTTTTCCTTTGTTGAGATATTATCTACCTGTCCAACGGGATGGAAAATGACGCCGGTTCAATCACAAGAATGGTTGATCTCGACTTATCAAGAGCATTTTCCTCTGGGTGTATTGAAAGATATTTCTGACCAAGTCGAGCCCTTAAACTTAGATCACAACTATGCAGAGTTATCGCAAGTGCCAACACTTATTGATCTTCCTAAAGAAAACTTTGAAGTCCATAAAGAAAATATTCCAGACGTCGTTGATGAAGAAATTATAGTCGCTGGTTTTGGCGGACAAGGTGTTTTGACTTTAGGCGTTTGGCTTAGTGAGATGGGAATGCGTGAAGACTTGAATGTTTCATGGATTCCATCATATGGTCCAGAGATGCGTGGGGGAACGGCAAATTGTAATGTAAAAATGTCGACGAAACGTATTGGAGCTCCCGTAATAGCACATCCAACGGTGCTTATTGTCATGAACAAACCTAGTCTTGATAAATACGGTGAAACCTTAGTAGAAAATGGCATTATGTTGTATGATAGCTCATTAATGGGTGATGACTTAGAGCGAACAGATATCGTTAAAATTCCAGTTCCTGCTACGAAAATTGCAAACGAACTTGGCAATACTCGCATCAGTAATGTGATATTCTTAGGTGTGTTAACAGGTTTATCGGATTTCTTAGATGAATCGGTTGTAAGAAACACATTGCCAATGATCTTTAAAAAACGACATTTACTTGACATCAATTTAAAAGCTTTTGAGAGAGGTTTAGAAATATCAAGAGCTTATAAAAAATAAAGGGGGTTAAGATGGCAGTCAAAATTTCGAAGATTTTATTCGCTACTGATTTTAGCGAATCCGCTAATCATGCATTGAGTTATGCTGTTGATTTGATGAAAAAATACAATGCGAAACTTCTGATATTACATGTCATCGAACCCATCATAACTCCTGTTGACTTCGCTTGGGGAACGTATAATTACCCAGATATTGAAAAACAAGTGAGAGAATTTGCAGAAGAGAAAATGAAAACTCTTGTTGTTGAGTCTCTACCCGATGGATGTCAGTGCGAAACTGAAATCATTTTGGGGAAACCGTGGCGAGAAGTTGTCACCTATAGTCGTGAAAATTCAATCGACCTCATTGTACTTGCTTCACATGGTCAAAGTGGCATTAGCCATGCAATATTTGGAAGCACTGCAGAAAAAATAATTCGAAAATCGTCGTGTCCTGTTTTTACTATAAAACACCCTGAAGCTGAATATGAAAGGCCTTAAGGGCGACTCATTATTTGCATAATAGGCAGAGACATTGGCTAGAATATTCTGTAATTAATTGCGTTAATCTAGACAATGATTCTCCTTGTAAAAACAGGTATTGTGATATTTCATAAAATAATTAGGCTACATGCATCAATAGAAGAGGAAGAATTGTGAAGCATTGTATTATATCTCTATTTCTAATCGCAACGGCAATGTTGCTTATAGCATCACCCGTAATGGCTGAAGAGCATGGGACTACGCTAGGGACACACGAAAATGTTGTTGAAAGTAGCCATGAGAATTCTGGAGAAAGTCAATTACCACCTATTTGGCTCGTTGCTCCATTTGTATTATTGCTTCTCATGATTGCTACTGGACCTTTGTTTTATCCCCATTTTTGGGAACATCAATATCCAAAAATTGCAATTAGTTTAGGCGTAATCGTCGCTTTTTACTACGGTTTTATCATGGATCATGGAACCTTGTTTCTACTTCATACGCTTGAAGAATACATCTCTTTTATCGCCCTGCTAACGGCATTATTTGTAGCCTCTGGTGGCATACTCATTAAAATTGATAAAAAGGGAACGCCTCTAGTGAATGGTGCTTTATTACTAGTTGGAGCTGTTTTATCAAATTTTATTGGAACGACAGGTGCATCAATGTTATTAATACGTCCTTTTATGCGTATCAATGATGGTCGATTAAAGCCATATCATATCATATTCTTTATTTTTGTTGTGAGTAATATCGGTGGTGGATTGACGCCCATTGGCGATCCTCCTTTATTCTTAGGTTTTCTAAAAGGCGTACCTTTCTTTTGGGTTATCGGACACGTTTGGCATATTTGGCTCATAACTGTTCTTAGCGTAGTCGGCGTTTTCTATGTTTTGGATGTAAGCAATAAAAATAATGGAGTCGAGGCTTCCTATTCGGGAAAAATTAAAATTGTAGGATCAAAGAATTTCTTCTATTTAGGTATCGTTATTTTGTCTGTTTTCATGGACCCGGCAGTCATTAGCGGTTTTCCAAGTTTGCAAAAAATGTTTCATGTCCCCTTTGGGATTCGCGAAATTGTAATGTTTGCTGTTGCTTACTTAGCTTATACTAATGCCGATAAAGAAGCTTTAAGAGGTAATGAGTTTAACTTTGAACCTATTAAAGAAGTCGCTTATTTGTTTGTGGGTATTTTTGCAACGATGATTCCAGCTCTTCAACTAATTGGAGATTTTGCCAAAAATAATGCTGCATCCCTTAATATTTCAAAATTCTATTGGTTTACTGGAAGTTTATCAGGTGTCCTTGATAACGCACCAACTTACTTAAATTTTCAAGCTGCGGCTTTAGGTAAATTTGGTATGGATATTGGCAGTGTTTCAGATGTCAACACCTTCGCAGGGGGTGTTTCTTCGCCAGTACCAGGCGACCAAAATTCAGTTCTTTATTTGATGGCTATATCAGTAGCCGCCGTATTTTTTGGTGCAATGACCTATATTGGAAATGCGCCGAACTTCATGGTAAAAAATATTGCAGAACAAGCTGGAGTCGATGTCCCAAGTTTTATGGGCTACATTTTTAAATATTCATTGCCAATTCTATTGCCAATATTTGCAGTAGTTGGGTTAATATTTTTTAATTATTAAACGGAGAAATAACGATGAGCTTAAGTTTTATTGATGCCATACAACATTCTAAACACGGATTAGTTAAAAAAAATACGCTTTTTCTTCCCTTTCATATGGAATTGATGTATATATGGATAGGAAAGGATATGTCACTCCTTTCAATACCTGACATTATTACTGACTTTTATAGTCTTAAAGCAGAAATCAATGTACACGAGGATGAAAAATATACACAAATTGTGTTTTTGAAACATTCAAATCTGCATCGAGAATTTGATCATTATAAAGGACACATAATTTTTCATTGTGCCGAAAAAGGTGCGGATATTTTTCTAAAAGAAAATCGTCATTTTATTAAAATCAGTTTCCATGGAGATACCGAAACCATCTTTTTTGAACTGATTGATAATCCATTAAATCTATAAGTACGAATTAATATTTATTAATATGATAAGTTTGTGGGTTTGGGTTTTAGGGTTTTCAATTTTCTTAATACTTGACTCGATCACCGATAATAGACAAAAACATATTTTCGCATTTGCAGGTATTGGTATATCTATTTTTGCACATTTAATTTATTACATCACTTATCCTGAGAATATTTGGACTTATCCAGCGCTCGGCGTCATATTACTCATCGTTTCATTGAGTTCTCAATTTTCTGGAACACCCCGAAATTCAGGAATGCTCTATGCCGTTCTTTTTTTAATTCCACTTATAACGCTCATTAAAAAATATGATGCAATCCTCAATTCTGAGAATGCTTTAATTTTAACTATATCAATTTTTTCGGTTTTAATATTAATCATTCATTCCCTTATTTATGAAGCTAAAAATGATCTGAAATCTAAAGTCAACTTTATCAATTTACCGATATTGACTATGCTCATAACGGGGATTATTGTTCTGAACTTATTTAATGCGAATCCGTTATTTATTTCTCTTTTATGGATATTAGCAATTCTATATCATGTTGAAAGGAAAGTGTGGAATACTTATTATCCAATCCCTTTACTCATTGTAACGACATATTTAATCTTTTTAACATTACCTAATTATCCATATATTGGATCAAATTCTGATAGTATTTCGGTCTTATTTCCCTCCATTGCGATGGCCCTTTTTGCAGCTTTTTTTCTTTGGATGATTTTGTTTACTAATCAAATATCAAAAATAGTATTTTACACCTTATTGGCATCCAAATTTATTTTGATCTATAATGCATGGATGAGTGGTGCTGGGAGTGAATATATTGAAAGGATGACGTTTTTTCATACGATGCTTTCACTTGCATTATACGCTTTAACTGTTCAACTAGATAGCTCTGTAAATCAGACACTTACATACGATAGTTTAAAAGGATTATTAATCAATAGAACCCGCGTTATCCTTTTGTGGTTTCTTTTGTTCGCATTGATCTGGATGCAGCCTTTACACTTAATCACAGGGAGTCTTTTTTTATTATTGCTTAATGGATGTTACATATTGGTGGGAATGGGAATACTTACAAAATTATTCCTAATGTCACGAAAATCCAGTCATCAAGACTATAGTATCATTCGTCCTTCTTTAGGTATATGGATTTCAAGTTTATTTGTCATCCTAGCTTATATATCAAACATCATAACAGATTCGGAATATTTAAATGCGAATTTCTAAAGTTTACACACGCAATGGTGACCTAGGTAATACTCGTTTAGCCAACGGAAAAGAAGTCCCAAAGGACTATGTTAGCATTCATGCCTATGGTGATATTGACGAATTGAATAGCATTTTAGGTTTTGTTCAAACATTAAACCTAAGTGACAAAAGCAAGGAAATTATACAAACTATTCAGAATGTATTATTTAATGTAGGTGGTGAATTGTCTTTCGATGGTGAAATGCAGCTTATTCATTCAATAGACGTTGAAAAAATTGAAAAATGGATTGATGAAATAAATGGACATCTTTTGCCTTTAAAAGAGTTCATCATTCCAGGTGGCTCAGCCGAAGCTGCACAATTACATATTGCCAGAAGTGTTGCACGACGGGCAGAACGAAGCATTCTCAAAATTCAAGACTGGCAAACAAAGCATCTAGAATTATTTAAATATGTAAATCGCCTATCTGATTTATTATTCGTGATGGCTCGATATGAAAATAAACTTAAAAAAATTGATGAACCCTTATGGACAAAACTAAATCAATGAAAGATAACTGCTATTTATTGAATCATGAAGACCTGAAATTATAAAAAGCCCTCTATCGAAACAGAGGGCTTTTTATTTTCCATAATCTATTGATTCATTATCGTCGGAGTGCTGCCTTCGTGAATAAATGCCTCGGAATAGGTGCGTTAAGCACAACCTTGTCTAGCCATATTTCAGTGCCTTCACCCGCCATATTGGCGTCTTTTAAGGTTATATGTTTAGGATACCATTGACGACCTACTTGTTGGATTTCTAGAATTTCAGAAATTTTCAATAATTTGTTACTTTTAGCAAAACGTTCTTCTTTAATGGCAAGCCAATGATCAATATCGACCCATATCTTACGCTTTGCATACGCAAGTCCTGGTTCTTTTCCATTCAACTCGAGAATAACGCAGCTTGAACCATTTAATATTTCATGACCAATAATTTCGACTGCGTAGATGTCCGTCAGTTTCGTTTGTTCGGTCATGTCTTCATAGGAGTAATCCGATCCCATGACAGATTGTCGCATCAAATGCCCCGCAATTTGTAAAACTCGATCTGTCAACGGCGAATAGATCCACAATTTGTCACCGACTTTTAGCATCTTGGTGCCTTTTTCACGCGGGGGTGATGTGTATTCGACATAAGAGCTATCGCTTCCTGCTTGGTAAACCATTGAAACGAGAGTACGTGTATTACGTTTCCCGTGGATAATCATGCGATATTCTGCGGTTAAAGTTTCAGCCGTCATTGTGTTATCAAGGCGTTCTAATATTTCGCCTGCTGTATATTCAGCCCCTTGAGAAAAAGTTAAAAATCCAAAGATTGACATTAGTATGATTATACTTGGTTTCCATAAATTCAAAAAATATCTGCGATTAAATAAGTTCATATTTAGTTTTCCAATTCTTTAAAAAGCGTTGCAGTTTCACGTTTATAGATGGCTCTTCCAGATAAAAGAGCACCAATCACAGGAGCAAGCAATCCAGGAAAAAAACCGATATAAAATGATGTGGGCGTTATAGAGGCTCGAATGATATTATTCATGAATACAGTTGAATTTTGAAGACTATTCGAAATATCTAGCCCAATCTCCTGAAGAATGTAGGAAAAGAAGAGCCCGATGATAGTACCGACAATAGAGCCCATAAAGCCAATTCCTAAAGCTTCTACAACCATAGAAACATAGACATGCCCACTCGTCTCGCCGATGGCTAATCGTAGTCCCATTTCGCCATAACGCCTTAGGCCATTCATTAAACCAGCATTCCATAAAACGGTAAACATCGTCGCCAGAAAAATAGTGACAACGAGATAACTCGCTGAGGACATCATTTGCAGCATTTGACCTAAATCATTTTGATCCTCAAGTAAAATCATGCCGGGTCCATAATCGTCAATTTTAGGATTATTGTCATTGAAATCTTTTTTCAATGCCGTTGCTTTTTCATGTCCGTAATGACCCTCTTTAAAAAAACCTAGAATTTCGACGTCTGCATCGTCCATCCAAAACGCATGTTTAATGTCGTTTACATCCGCGACGATTGCACCACCTTTATCAAGTAATGCGATGCCAAATTCCACGGTGCCAGCGATGGTCATCGTTTGGAAAACCATTGCACCATCTATACTTGATGAGATAAGTGTCGCTTTGTCGCCAACTTTAATGCCATTGTTTTGAGCCAATTGATCACTGATAAGAATCTCGCCGTTATTTTTAGGAATGTCACCGGTTTTGATCCCATCCCTTATTTTCATCCGTTCAAGTTCTTTCGAATCATCAGACAGAAAATCGCCACTGATTCCAGCAACTAATACTTGAAACTTTGTTTCACCATTATCATCAGGGAAATCTAAAATACCGCCAAACGACAAGCGTTGAACCCATTCGAGTTGGGGATAGGTTGCGTTTAATTGATTCATCAATGCGTTGGTATTTGTCATTGCTGTACCTATGGGTGATGAAGCCGTATTTTCTAATGAATAATGAGATTTAATTTTTACATGACCCGTTGATAAATTTGCATTCACAAAAACCATATCATTGAGGGCCCCCATCATATAGCTATATAAGAGAACCGTTAAGGCAGAGCCCATTGCAACGGTAATCATGGGAAACAGACTTCGAGACCGATCACGCAAAATGCCATTAAGTATGAATTTTATCATAGTCCTTTTCCTTTTAATGCCGCAACAGGGTCGAGTTTTGCCAATTTACGAACGGGTATAAAACTAATAATCGACATAGTAGCCATCACAAACAAGCTGGTAAGTAGAATAAGCTTTAGGCTGTAAATCGGCCATAGAATCGTACTCATTGCGATGCCAAAATTATCGCTGTAATCCGGGAGGGGGATGCCGTTTGTTTGAAGTGCATAAATGATAGGCAATCCATAAATAGCCGCTACTAAGGCTGCGAGAACACCGTAAATACTACCCTCCAATGTAAATAACATTACAAGTTTAAAGCGCGTCATACCAAGAGCCATTAATGTCCCCATTTCTTTTCGACGCCGCCACATACTTAAAATTTGAGTATCAAATATGCCTATGGCAGCTAAGCCCAAAAGTATAAAATAAATCACGTTTGCGCCGCCAGATTTCATCTGAATCATTTGACGTATTGCAACTAATAATTGATATTGAGAATGATATTCCCATTTCTCAAATTCTGTAGCAGTATGATTCTCATTATGAGTAATTATTGTTGCTATATTGTCCTTGCCCATCAAAGGATACAAATCTGACAAGGCCATAAATATTTGGCCTTTATCAATTGAGGGGTTTAATGTTTGAAAAATATCTGCCACAATTGCATCCTTCGCGTCATAGCTACCAAAGGCATCACGCCATTTAAGTGTAAAGGTACTTCCGATTTCAACATTAAGATTCTTAGCCATGCGTTTGCCAATCACTACGGGGATTGCATCCGACTCTTGTGGTACAAGTTTGTTCGTTGGGATATCTAAAAGGGACTGATTATTATTGATGCCTCGCAGCAGAGCAGGGATAATTTCTCCATGAGGATAGGACGTGACAGGGACATATAGTTGTGCAACCACTTCACCAGACTTTATTCCAGAATGAAATTCTTGAGGGATGACGGAATATTTAGATTCTAGCGTGACCATATTATAAGGATCGTATTCTTTGGACCAATATTGTCCGCTGGCGTATTCTGTACTTATTTGCTCTTCGCTTACTTGATCTTCCATTCCCTTATAAATGCCTTGTGTCAAAATGATGACGACAAAAGAGAGTGATAAAACAATGACATTAAGCCATGTTCTTAAACCGGCTCCAAGTATGTTTCTCAATGCTAATTTTATTAATAACATATTTACTTCTCCTTGTATCTACTCGCATCCTTTGCAATTGGCAAAGTCGCATTTTGATACATGATAGTTCTTTTTATACATCTCTTCATATGAAACAATTTCCAACATTTTGTCTATTTTTGGATGTCTTCTGCGACACTGCCATCTAAAAGCGATATTTGACGCTTTAAATAAGACATGACCTTTTCATCATGCGTCGCAAAAATGAATGTTGTTTCTAGTTTTTCGTTGAGCTTGACCATTAAATCTAGAATCGTATGCGAGTTTTTTGCATCGAGATTAGCGGTGGGTTCATCTGCTAAAACAAGGGTTGGGCGTTTTACGATGGCTCTAGCGATGGCGACGCGTTGTGATTCACCACCTGAAAGTTGCGCAGGGCGCTTATTCTTTTGAGACATCAAACCGACCCATTCCAATGCATCATTTACCATCGATATCCTTTTCTCTTTTTCAATATTTAATAATAATAAGGGAAATTCGATATTTTCATAAACAGAATAAACAGGGAGTAAATTGTAACTTTGAAAAATAAAACCGAGTTCTTCGTTGCGAAGTCGAGCCGATTCTTTTGACGAAAGATTCCCAATATTATTGCCTAGAACAGTGGCCGTCCCCTCGCTTGGCTTGTCTAAGGAGCCAATAATATTTAGCAAGGTCGTTTTCCCTGAACCACTTGGACCAACTAAACCAGTAAATTCGCCTTTCCTAAATGTTAGATTGATGTCTTTTAAGGCCGTAAAAAATCCATCACCCACCGGATATATTTTTGTTAAGTGAGTGAGTGAAATTGCGTGCTGATTTTCTGCCATTGCTGACTCCTTTTAATGTGAAATCATTAAATATTGAAATAGATAGGGTATGGAGTTGCAACAATAAAATGGACATAGCGAGAAGTTAGGCTGCATCATTTTTTGATTTACGTTCAAATTGTTCAGGTGATAAATATTCTAGATAAGAATGTTTTCTCACTCGGTTATAAAAGGTTTCGATATACTCAAAGATACTTGCTCTAGCTTCTGCCCTAGTTCTGTACCTTTCATGGTAGATTAGTTCTGTTTTTAAGGTTTTGAAAAAACTCTCAGCAACTGCATTATCATAACAGTTACCTTTTCCACTCATACTTTGAATAAAGCCATTTTTTTCCAACAACTCTCTAAAATCACAACAGGCATACTGAACACCACGGTCTGAATGAAAGATTACACCCACTGCTGGTGAGCAGTGCTTCACATACTGTTTGAGAGCAGCAATTGTGGTCTGCTCAGCCGTCATTCTGTTACTCATGGACCACCCAACTATTTTCCGATGAAACAAGTCTATAACTGTTGTCAGATAAAGCCACCCTTCACGTGTGTGGATATAGGTAATATCCGATACCAACTTGAGATTGGGTGCTGAGGCAGAGAAGTCTTGATGGAGAAGATTGGGAGAAATAGGAAGCGTGTGATCCGACTGGGTCGTCACCCTGAACTTCCGCTTAACCTTCGATTTTATACCATTCTTAGCCATCATACGAGCAACTCGATTCTGGCTGGCTTTCATAGCTCTGGCTGGTAGCGCTTGCGTTATGCGGGGGCTTCCGTAAATCGATTTACTCTCCTTGTGAATATATTTGATAGCGGTAAGGAGTTTCCGATTTTCTTCACTACGCTTGCTCTCAGGACGATCTATCCAACTATAATATCCGCTCCGACTTACCTGTAAAACTCTACACATTTTCTCGACCCTAAATGCGGAACGATAACGATGAATAAATTCATACTTCATCTGGGGTCCTTTGAGAAAATGCTCACCACTTTTTTTAAGATGTCACGCTCTTCCCTGATGTCACGCAATTCCCGCTCAAGTTTGCGAACTCTTTCATCCTCTGGGTTTTGTAAATGACCCGTTCCTGGAAATGAGTGCTCTTTATCGTCTAAATAATCTCGCTTCCAGTTATATAATAGATTCACGCTTATCCCTAGGTCTCGCGCTATGACTGTCGCTGGCTTTTCGCCGCGGATTGCCAATCCAACCGCTTCTAATTTAAAAGCGCGACTATACTGTTTTCGGGGTTTGGTTGCTTTCATGATTCACTCCTTTGCGTACAACATACTTCTTCTCGATGTGTCCGTCAAACTATAGCAACTTCAAGTACCAGTGTTGTTTAAACTATTTTTAGTTGCAAATCCAAGTTTCCTTGTAGAAAAAGCGAGAGACCGCTTATATTTGGGACAAAAGAATTCTAAACTGGAGATTAAATGATATGACACTAATTAAAATGCTTATACCTATAACAGCTCTTTTGAGCGTCATGCCTTGGACATTAATTTTAAAACCCAGAAATAGTCTCCTTTTAGTTTTTATCTTTTCACTTTTAACGTTCTGGGCTTGCCTAAAACCAGACCCAGAACCACTACCACCCGTAGAATGCGAAACAGGCTACCATACTTGTGGCGAAGATTCACAGGAATGCTGTCTAGATACCAGCGCACATGGTTTTGACTGGGAACTCCATCTTATAGGCGGAAATCTTTCTCATTTTATGGATGTCTGGATAGAAAATGCAAATGATATATGGGTTGTCGGTGATATCCATGCAGATTCAGGGCTCTATAATCTTGCGCGGTGGGATGGTGTAGATTGGACACTAACGGCCATAGCTCCAACGGGTTATGTTATAAGATTAAATTCAATATATAAGTTTTCAGAAACAGATATCTGGTTTACTTTTGGTAGTTTGCCTGTACATTATGATGGAATTTCATACAGGTTATTCACACCCGCAGATGATCAATATCCAAGTAATGGGGGTGAGAAGTATGACGTATGGGGTCGTTCATCATCTGATATGTATTTTGCTGGGGGTGGTGGTCAAGTAATCCATTACGACGGAACTGTTTTTAGAAGTTTATGGACAGGCACAACTGTAGATTTAAGAGAAATTCATGTATCAGATGATGGTGAACATATTTTCTTTCAAGGATACCATAGTAGGGGCTATGCATCCGTTTTACTCGAGTTGTATGAAGGGCGTTTTAATACAATCTATGAATGCGAAACGCTTCTTCCTGAAGAAGGTAATTACGGAAAAATATATAGTTCCTATTTATGGGGAAATACAATCTATTCTTCTACAAAAGCAGGTGTTTGGCAGTATAATTACATAAATAAAACACATCATTTAGTACCTGATGAGATAACCCAAACTGGAAATTTATATACTAGGACTATAGTTGGGAATAATGCCAATGACTATATCATGGCAGGGAAATCTTTTGAAATTATCCACTATAATGGTATAGATTATAATCACAATTACCAAATTAAAGAGACTGTGCGTGATTGGTTAGCACAATATGGTGGTGATATGAAAGGTAATCTAGCGGTATTTGGTGGAGCGATTGATGTTGCAGGAAACAACCAAGGTGTAGTAGTGATTGGAAGACGTTAATTAATGAGAAATTATTTAAACAAAAGATGAAACGTAAACAGCTACTCTATACGCATGATTGACAAAATGCAGAATCGGCTAAAAGAAAAATACTAAAGGAACCCCAATATGAAACGACTATCCAAAATCAAAACCTTAAACCCTAAACTTGGTCTCCTTTTAGTTTTTATCTTTTCACTTTTAACTTTCTGGGCTTGCCCAAAACCACCCGATGAAGTCCGAGATACAAGTATTCATATAGAACTAACAGACACATGGACGACGTCATTATCTTTTGAAATTTCAGTTGACGATACGATTGAAAGGTGGAGTTATGAGCTTGTGCGGAATGACTCTGTTGTCAAGCAAGGCGTCGAACACGGTCGCTCCATCCAGATTACAGATACGCACTTAGAACCCAATCGTGTCTATTCGTATATCGCTTATTTTAGAGAAAACAACCATCGTGTTGATTCGACAGCAACTTTTAATTTTACGACCATGGATACAACAAGCCATGACTTTACATGGACAATTGATACGTTGGGTGAATATGGTAGTCTCTTAAACGATGTTCATATTGTAAATGAGAATAATATCTGGGTGGTAGGCCAAATAATCATGGATGACCCAGACTCCAGCTGGAATGGCACTGGAACCGAAACCTTTAATGCTGCCCACTGGGATGGGAGTGAGTGGGAGATGATACGTGTTTATGGTCCAGTAGAACTCTACAGCATCTTCTATTTTAATGAAGATGATATTTGGGTAACTACCTATGGTTTACCTATCCATTATGATGGGAATGAATGGACACTGTACCATATCCAAAATATGGGCTTGCATGTAAGTGCAGGTCTAGCCTGTTGGGGTACGTCTTCGGACAATATGTATTTTGTAGGTATCAATGGAGGCATTGTTCATTATGATGGGAGTGAATTTACGAAGATGGAGAGTGGGACAGAAGCTCATTTACAAGAAATTGTTAGTACACCAAATGGAGAACATATATTTGTATTTGGTAATGACAATACAACTGGCCTAGCCATTATACTTGAAAATAATCTTACTAGTTGGAATATTCTGTATCATAACGAAAGTGTTCTTCCTCAAACTGATAATTATGGCACTGTTTATAAGGGGATGGATGTTTTTGAAGACGTTTCTTATTTCGTAACTGCAAAAGGTCTCTGGAAGTATAACTACCTGACAGGTGAATCGGTACTATTGAATATTATTGATTTTTATAATCCTATGATTTATGGAGCTTAAGCAATGTCCATTCAATCACCAAATGATATAATTATTGTAACAGGTTGGGCTCGGGTTATTCATTTTAATGGAATTACTTGGGACATTGAAAACTCCGTTTTTAATCAATTTGGCCCGGGTCAAATTAGCTGCAAAACAATGGACAGAAATGGACAAATGATAGCTTTAGTCGGGTCTCTTTATGGAGGAATGCATGCATACGTAGCTACCGGGAATTTTTAATAAACGTTATCTGGCTATCTAGCCTGATAAAGAGAGCCAGGGGGAGCAGTTTTTATGTAAAAAACAGTATTATTTTTTGGGAACACAGATGTTAGCAGTTACTTTGAATGCATGAAGAACGCAAAAAGAACAATATGAAAAGATTAAAAAATAACCTCCCTGCAACATTTAGAACTCGCATTTATTATAGCCTTGGAATTATGGGTGTTTTCATTCTGTTTATGGTCATCGGGATTTTGTATTTATCGAAAGATCTGCCTTCCTTAGAGGAGCTTGAGCAATTCGATCCAGATTTAGTCACGCAAATTATTTCCCATGACGGTAAAGTCATTAAAGAGCTTTATACGACGAAGCGAGAATTGGTAAAATCGAATCAAATTCCATCCCATTTAAAAAAGGCGTTAGTTGTTACCGAAGATCAGCAATTTTATTCCCATTGGGGCATGAATATTTTCCGAACAGGTCTTAATGTTGTTTTACTGGTTGTCACAAGAGAAAATCATGGTGGCGCGTCTTCATTAACTCAGCAATTAGCGCGAAGTCTTTACAAGCGTATTGGGTTTTCTCAGACGATGAGTCGGAAAGTTAGGGAGCTGATTACAGCCGTCCAGATTGAGCATACCTACACAAAACAAGAAATTTTGACGATGTATTTGAATACGGTTTATTTCGGACATGGGACCTATGGAGTTCAATCGGCGAGTCGCAAGTATTTTGGCAAAAGTGTCGAGCATATCAGTATTGACGAAGCCGCAATTCTCGTGGGCATGTTGCGCTCGCCGCAAACATACTCACCCATCAATCATCCCGATCGAGCCAAACGCGTCCGTAATGTGGTGTTGAATAATATGTATCGCGAAGGCGTCTTGTCGGCAGTGGATCGAAATTATTATAAATCCCTTGATGTCGTAACCGTCAACGAAATTGGTGATGAAGATACGGATTTTGCACCGCACTTCTCTGAGTTTATCCGACGAAAACTTGAGCGAATTGATGAAGAATTGGACGTTAATCTCTATCGTGACGGACTTAAAATTCATACAACTCTGGATACGCGGCTACAGTCAATAGCCTACAGTACACTCATGGAAGAGCTGGAGAAACAGCAGCAAGATTTTAATGCTCGCATGTTAGACACCAATAACTCGGAGCTTGATAGTATTTTGGTTAATATGCTTTTCACCGCCGACTCTGTTCGATTGATGATACGGGATTCGATACCAATAGCAGCGGAATTACGGCAATATCTTATTGTACAAGGTGCATTGATAGCTCTTGACGTTGAGACAGGTCAAATTAAAGCCATGGTGGGTGGACGGAATTATGAAGAATCGCAATGGAATCGTGCAACACAGACAAAACGCCAGCCTGGGTCATCATTTAAACCATTTCTATATACGGCTGCTATTGATAATAATTATCCAGTAACGACGACCCTTTTAAATCAGCCGGTTGTGATTCGCTATGGTGACTCACTTGAATGGCGACCCAAAAATTACGACTTGAGTATTGGGGGGCCGACGACACTTCGTGAAGCAATTCGGCGCTCACTCAACCTCATTGCAGTGCGCATCATACAAGAATTAATTGAACCTAAAGTTGTGCGAAGCTATGCAAGACGATTGGGTATAACATCACCGATTGCCGCTGTTGATGCCTTGGCGCTTGGCGTTTCCGCCGTTTATCCTATTGAAATGGCGGCGGCCTACGCTGTGTTTCCCCGCTTGGGTATTTGGATCGAGCCAACGAGCATTATTTCGATTCAAGATCGATATGATAGCATTCTAAAAGTCTATACACCTGAGCAAAAAGAAGTTTTGGGTCGCGGCTCGAGCTATGTCATGTTAAGTATGCTTCAGACGGTTCAAGATCATGGAACGGGTCAAGGCGCGCGAAATATATATCATTTTAGAGCTCCAGCGGGTGGGAAAACAGGCACTACGCAAGGTTTTACAGATGCTTGGTATGTCGGTTTTACAACGAGACTTTCAGTAGCTGTTTGGGTCGGGATGGATTCGCCGTCTGTGAGTTTAGGACAACGAAAATCAGGCTCAGCCGTTGCAGTACCGATTTGGTCAAAATTTATGAAAGCCAGTTATGATTCGTTAGGTTGGGCATCGGAAGATTTTAATATCCCTGAAGAAGCCATTGAATATGCAGAGATTTGCACCGAAAGTCATAAGCGGGCGACAAAGTATTGTACGTCTTTTAGAGAAGTCTTTAAACTTGGGACGATACCTGTAGATGAATGCGATATTCATGGTGTAAAGCATGAAGAACGAACAATCGAGTTCTAATTAATTATAAAAAATATGAGTTGATTATTTCTGCGCGTTTGATGTTTGCGAACCACTTATGCGTGCATTAAAAAACGAAATGTTTCATGGCCTCGCCGCGCTCACCAATATTCGTCATTGCTTCAATACCAAGATCAAGGTGTAAATCCACAAAATCTTTCGTGACATTTTCGTCTGTCGCTTCCGTTTTAACGCCGTCGGGAATCATTGGCAAATCGCTTACAAGGAGTAAGGCGCCACGGGGGATATTATTTGCCAAGCCGGTTATAAAAATGGTCGCGGTTTCCATGTCGATGCCAAGTACGCGGATTTCTCGTAAATATTCTTTGAATTTTGCATCATGCTCCCAAACACGGCGATTGGTTGTGTAAACAACGCCGGTTCGGTAATCGATATCACGTTCTACCATTATTTGAGAAATATGCTTATGTAATTTAAAGGAGGGGAGCGCTGGTACCTCGGGACGGAAATAGTCATTGCTTGTTCCTTCGCCTCGGATGGCTGCAATGGGAAGAATAAAATGTCCAATTTCAGTTGATCGCTTGAGTCCGCCGCATTTGCCCAGGAAAAGGACGCCTTTGGGATTTACGGCGGAGAGTAGATCCATTATTGTTGCAGCGTTAGCAGAACCCATACCATAATTTATAATGGAAAGACCTTCGTGATTGGTTGCCATTGTCATGGCTCGATCTTCGCCACGAACTTCCACACCAAAACGTTCGGCAAATTTATAAACATAATTTTTAAAGTTGGTAAGAAGAATCCATTCACCAAATTCTTCTTTGGGTACGCCGGTATAACGGAATATCCAGTTGTCTACGATTTCTTGTTTAGTTTCCATAGTTTGAAATAATACGAAATTAGCCAATAGTAAAGAACTAATTCTTTAGGATTCGTTATTTGCATCTAATGATATAAAAGAAAAGACTTGTCACATGCCAATCTTTAAGGAAATTGAATCCATGAAAATGAAATTGAGCTTTTCAATGCTGATTTTAAGTTTTGTGCTGATGGCTTGCACGTCTCACCCTATCATTTTCCCCGAGCCATTGAAGCCTGGAGAAACATTTGTGGGAGGGGCTTGGGCTGTTGAAAATATTGTTCCACAACTTATTTATCGGAGAGGTCTTACGGAATCGTTAGATTTTGGCGCAAGAGTTGGATTCCCCCCAGTCCATGGAAGTGGCATTGATGGAACGTTAAAACTTATGGAGCGGGAGAACAATATACATAGCTTAAACGTAGGCGTAACCTATGCGGAGCAGTCAAATCTCAGCATATCGTACATCAATTCTAAGAAGAAATTAAAGAAAGGCTCGAATCGCTATAAATATTTTGGGCTACGCTATCTATATATCCCCTACGGATATTGGGGAAGCTCGACTCGTTTTGGGGCATTTTGGGGTCGAAATTACAATAAAAATTGGGGCTATGAATTTGGTTATTTTCATGATTTTGCATCAGAAACGCGCTCAAAAACAGAGGTTTCACCGATTCCAATATCCTTTGAGCCTTATACAGGTCTTTCTATTAAAGTATTCTTTGGGCAATTTATAAATTGATTTTTTTCACTGTTTGGAATAAAAATGGAATGTGATATTGGCGATTAAGTGTAACATTTTTCACACAACGCGTAGTTTTGTAAGGAATCTTGCCTAATCCCTTGAAACCATAGGGGTCAAAATCTATATTCGCGAGCCTAAAAAAACATTAGGGAGTTCTGAAAAATCGGAACGATTAAAGGAAATAAAGAAAATAGCAGAAGTTGAATTTATAAGGAGTAAGTTATGAAACGATTGTTTCCCATTGCTTTATTAGCCATTTTATTAACTGCATCGATGGTCTTTGCAGATTTAAAAGTTGCTGACGATGCTGAATGTCCAGTTTGCCCAAAATCTTCGGAAAATGGCACGCTTGAAGTTAACTGGAATCCAACACCAGTAGCGAATACGAGTTCTAGAGATTTCGAACTTGCATACCATGATGGCACATTTGAAGGCCAAATTGGATGCGGTGGTGGATGTGCGTTTGGTGTTCGTTTCACGGCTGACATGCCTATTTTGTTAACGGGCTTGACCATTTATACACAAGGTGATGCAAGTGAAACAGGTGCTTATATTAGCATCTACGAAGATGCCGCATCTGCAATTGCAGGTCCTCCTTCAGCCCCAACGGGTCCAAATGATGGTACCGCAGTTTGGGAGATGGGTCCAATAGATTTGAGCACCGGAACACATGAACTTACTGTCGATAACTTAATGATAAGCGGTGGTGACTATTATGTTGTAATTTGGGAACAAACGGCTTTTCTAGGTGTCGCTACAGACTTACAAAATAATTATATAGATAGAAACTGGGTTTCAACAGGCACATGGTCAACTTTAAGTGATGCTGTCGCTGGAGATCCAACCTTAGTTGGAAACTTTGGTATTACATCCGTCTATTTACCACAAGAAATTTCAGGCGCCTTTATGGTCGTTTCACCTTCAAACGTTGGTTTTGGTGTTATGGACTTAGCCGATCCTGCAGAAACTCAAAATGTTACTATTTCTAACTTAGGCGATACAACCTTTACGGTTACAGACATCACTGTTGCTGGCGACGGATATTCGACCAGTCTTTCAACACCTGTTGATGTCTTAGCAGGCGAATCTGTTGTTATGGATGTTACATTCGGACCTGCTTCTACAGGTATTGTTACAGGGACTTATACTATTACATCAACGGCTGACAACGTACAAGAATTTGTTGTCAACGCTTCAGCGACTGTCTATGATGGTTTTCCACAATACATGGTTTGGAATCCTTCCTTTGGTGCAAGTGGGGCTGCCTATGTCTCTGCACTTTCGACTTTGGGTTACACCGCTATAGAGTCAGAAGATTTATTTATGTTTGGTTCACCCAGCGAAGCTGGATATGATGGCGTATTTGTCGTTTTAGGTATGTATCCTGATAATTATTCATTTACAGAAGGTGAGCCTGCCCTTATTGCATTGTCTGATTACATCTTAAGTGGTGGCCCCGTTGTAATGGAAGGTGGCGACACTTGGGCTTTTGATGCATGGACGAGCTTACATGATTTGTTTGGTCTTGATGGTGTTTCCGATGGTGGTGATGACCTTACTGCTGTTGACGGCGCTGGATTTGCATTTGGGATGAATTATGAATACGGTGGAATTAGTTCTTTTGTAGATCATATCGCACCACTAAGCGAAGAAGCTCAATTGATTCATACAAATCCTGCAGATGGTGCGGGTGCAGGTGTTGCATTTTTATCGCCTAATGGGAATACAATAGGTCTCTCTTTCGAATTTGGTGGACTTATCGATGGTGCATACACAAAAGCTGATTTATTAGCAGAGTATATTGATTTTATAAATACACCTTATCAAGATTTTGTTGATCCCGTTATTCATAACGTTTCACATTTTGATTATACACTTGATACAGTAGGGCCTTATGGCGTTTATGCACTCGTGTCTGACAATACAGAATTAGCTGGCGCTTCACTTTTCTACAATTTGGATGCAGGTGCTTTTACCGAAGTTGCGATGGTTGACTCGGGTATGGGCGTTTATTATGCTGAAATCCCTGGTCAAACTGTCGGAACAACCGTTGGTTATTATGTTTCTGCTGTCGATACATCAGAAAACACGACAATGAGTCCTGCTGACGCACCGACGAACCTTTACGTATTTTCAGTGTTGTCACATTTACCACCAGTATATGTTACAGCTGAATCGGGTATTGACGGAAATATTCCATTAACATGGATGCCACCCGGCACGGAAGCACCACCTCAAGCAGAGTGTGCAGATTATCTCGTCGATGCAATGCCCTATAATACTACTGGTACAAACACAGGAATGGGTGATGACTTTGATGTAACTTTCAGTGATAATGAAGATGTTGCATATCAGCTTAATGTATCAACACCCACAACCTATACCATGAGTTTATGTGCTGGAACAGATTATGACTCGAAACTAGAAGTTTTCTTTGAAGATTGCTCAACAAGTACAGGTTTTTATAATGACGACGCTTGTGGCTTACAATCAGAATTGACAGATGTCTATCTTGAGGTAGGTACATATTATGTTGTTGTTGATGGATTTAGCACCTCAAATGGTAACTATACACTTGATATTTATGAGCAAACACTCGCAACAAACTCTATTTCAAATATTACAAGTTTAAGCCAAGAAGTTGAAAAACTTAATCGTTTAGATATCTCATTAGCAGATATTGATTTTGGTTCTGCCTCAACACGATATAACACGGTGTTAACACCGAGAGAATTACGTTTTTATGGCGTGTATCGTTCGACAACTTCACCTGTTCTCATCGATAATGCAAACTTAGTTACTCAACCACCACTAGGTCCAACAGAATTGGCCTACGTGGATTACACCGTAACAAACGATGTTCCATATTTCTTTAGAATACTTGCTATTTATAATGATGGCGAAGCCGCTAGTGCAGAAGTCACTGCCATGGCTAATAACCATCCACCAATTGCTCCGTTTGCCTTAATGGGAACCGCTGAAGAAGGTAGCTTGACGGCTAATTTAAACTGGAATTATGATGGCAATGATTACGATTTTGATCATTTTGCAATCTATAGAGAAGGTTATCTCGTTGGAACCACAACGGACACATTTTATTCAGATATCGCTGAATTTGGTGGCTTCTATCATTACGCGGTAGCAACAATTGATGCCGAAGATATGTCATCAGAATTAAGCAATTCAGTCACACTTGGTTTAGGCAACCTTCCTCCAATGGGATTAGTTGCAGTCGGTAACCTTGATGGCGTTGTAGAACTTTCTTGGCTAGAACCAACGCCTAACCCAGGCGAGCCAATGTTCGAAGGTTTTGAAGAAGGTGTCCCTATTGATTGGACTGTTGAAAGTCACGCTGCTGATCCATTAGGTGAAGGTTGGGTGACCTATGCCATGACAGGTGCTCCCGAAGGTGCACAAGTAATGCGCTGCGGTGATGGCCCTTCTGGAGATTTTATTGATGAGTGGCTTATTACAAATGATGTCCTCGTAGGTGTTTTTAATTCAACCTTGTCATTTTATCATTATGGAACAGGTCTTTCATGGGATAACGCTCCAAACTATCTCAAGATATCAGTAGATGGTGGAACAAGCTGGGAAGATTTGATGGTCTGGGACCCAGCCGGTGCTGGTTTACCAAGTGCTTGGACATTAGAGTCAGTTGATTTATCTGCTTATCTAGGCCAAAATGCACGTTTTGCTTGGGTTTATACATCCACTTATGGTGAATGGTGGCATTTAGATGCAGTTGAACTTTCTACTCCGACTCGCGCTCATATGCATGCCGCTGTTTTAAATAATCCCGTTGAAACGATTACAAATAAATATGACATTAATACAGAAATTCGCCCCGTCGTCGAAAATCATAACCGTTCAGGTTTTACGGTTCGTGAGAATCCTAGAGAACTATTAGGTTATGAAATTGTTCGGAACGGTGTCACTCTTACAACGACGGATACCTTAAGTTTGTCTTATTCAGACTATGACATAACAAATGGACAAGAGTACTGCTATTATGTCATTGGCTTATATCCAGATGGCAACTCAACTTCAAATGAAAGTTGTGCTATGCCAATTAACTATCCTCCTGCAGCTCCAGAAAACTTAGTTGCAAATGAGCTTGAATTGTCAGCGACATTGGATTGGGATGACAACACAGATTATGACTTTGCAAGCTATAATGTCTATCGTGACGGCGTTTTACTCGCCAATGTGTTGACATCAGACTATGCTGAAGTTTTGGATACAGCAGGTATTTATTTTTATACTGTAACGGCAATTGATGCAGAAGATGCAGAATCTCTACCCAGTAATACCGCTATTTTACCTGCTGGAAGACTTCCCGTTGTATCGCCAAATGCAGTTTCCGGACTTGATGGTGCAATTGATCTTTCTTGGTTACCTCCTGGTACTGTTGGTGGTATGGGTAATTATGAAGATTTTGAATCAGGTGTGTGGCCACCCGTTGATTGGACAGTTGTTGAAAATAATGCTGTAGCTACGTGGTCGCTTTATGACATGACAAGTCTCGTTACACCCGCTTTCGGCGAATATGCCGGCGGTGTTTGGTGGGATACGGGTGCTCAAGATGAGTGGCTCATTATGCCATCTACACATGTTGGACCAATGGACGCATTCTCTTTCTGGGCTTATGGTTATCAAGGTTCAATCTATGGTGATCATTATACAGTTGAAGCATCAACTGATGGCGGCGTCACGTGGACGACACTCTTAGATTTATCTGAGTTACCCATATATAGTGACCCTAATAACAATGATTTTAATGCTTGGACAGAACCTTATACAATCGATATAAGTGCTTTCTCAGGCAGCGAAGTAACGTTTGCATTCCATGCTATAGATGGTGATGGCTTTGGTTTATGGTATATATGGCTCATCGATGAAGTGAGAATTGGTATGCCTGATGCTGGAACACTTGCTATGAATACAGGCTTTAGAGGAACCACTCCAGAATTTGCTTCTAGAGAAAATGCTCCAAATCCATATAGCTTTACGTTTGCCAATGTTCATGAAGCAATCATTCGTACTTCTGAAGTCAGCTCTATTCGTGAAACCGTATTAGGCTACACGATTTATCGTTCTGAAACTTCACCTGTTGTCCTAGATGCCAATAACCTGCTTTCAGAAGTTGGTGCTGATACACTAAACTATTTCGATTTCCCACTCACGAACGAAATAACCTATCATTATGTTGTGACAGCTGATTATGCTTCTGAATCAATACCGTCTGATGAATTCTCAGGAACGACTCAAAATCATCAACCAATGGTGCCGACTAACTTTACGGCTGTCGCTGTTGAAAATGATATCACCTTAGAATGGGATGATAACACTGATTATGACTTAGCTGGATATATTATTTATCTGGACGATGAAGTCGCAGACACAGTCGCTGTATCAACTTATTCATCTACTTTGGCTGACGGTGTTTATGCAGTCTATGTTGTCTCTTACGATTTTGGTGGTATGGAATCAGATCCTACTAACTCGATAACGCTTGTGGCAGGAGAAGTTCCACCCGAAAACTTACAAGCTAATGGAAACTCTGACGATCATATTGCTTTAACTTGGATGGCTCCAGGTGCTGGCGGTTCTCTAACAGAATTCCGTTATGACGATGGTGTTGCGACAGGTCAATTAGGTTTTGGCGCGAACCCATCATCTATCTTGGGAGCAGCTCATCCAGTGCATGCTATTGTCAATGCCGTTTCATGGTATTTAACCTCTACCGAAGGAACACACCCAGAAGTTTATGTTCATGTTTATGGACTTGATGCTGCTGGTGTTCCAGATGTAACGCAAGTGTTACACATATCTGAATCATTAGGCAATACGGACGATGAGTGGAATACATATGAATTACCAATGCCAATAGAAGCGCCAAACGGTTTCTATATTGGTGTTGTTACACCTAATCTATTTACGGCTTTAGGCACGGATGATGGTGTCGGTGCTCCATACGATTTTATAGAAGGTACACAATGGGGTAATGCGGACTATACGGCTGGAAATAACTGGCTAGATGTTGGTCCTGCTGGTTTCCCATTAAACTTTTTGATTAGAGCACAAGGTTTGGCTATGGAACCATTGGTAACGAATTATAATGTCAATGAATTTATTGCCAAGAAACCCGAATTTGCTGCCCTTAACTACTCAAGTATGGCACCTGTAGAAGCTCCATTTACCTTTGTTGATGATGCAGCAGCTACGAGCCAACGCGATGTCGCATCCTATAATATTTATAGAGACGGTGATTTGTTGGCAAATACTGCCGAAACATTCTACGATGATATGGTTAACGAAGGTCATGGTTATACATACGCTGTAACAGGTGTTTTTGATAATGGCCAAGAATCATTACCAACTGAAGATGTAACAGCGATGGCGAATATGGCTCCGGGTTTAGCAACAGCTTTGGCTGCTAACGTCACTGGTTTTTCAGCGGCAATTGAGTGGGAAGATCCTGCTTTTAATGCGGATGGAAGTGAATGTATCGACTTAGAAGGTGTAGAAATCTACTTAGATGGAAATTTAATTGCTGACTTGGCTCCAATGGAATGGTTCCATCAAGTCGGTGGTTTATCCAATGGACCTCATACTTTCTCAATCAGAGGATATGATGAAGTGCCTAATTATGGAAACTATGCAAATATCGACATTTGGGTCGGTCCAGCTCCTACTGTACTTCAAATATTGACGGACAACTATCCTGGTGAAACATCATGGGAAATCATGGATGGGAATAATAATATTGTCATGTCTATTGCTGCGGGTGACCTAGCGGGCGCCGGTGAACTGTATGAGTGGACCTTAGATAATCTTGATCCAGGACTATATACTTTCACTATTTATGATAGCTTTGGTGACGGTATTTGTTGTGCTTACGGTGAAGGATTCTATCGCATTGTTCATGGCGAACAAATCCTCGCTGAAGGGGGAGCCTTTGCTACATCTGAGAGCACAGTATTTGAAGTTTCTTCAGGTATTTTAATGGGTGACTTCAACGCTGATGGCGAGATTCATGTTAATGATGTTACGCGACTCATTGAGCTTCTCATTTATATGGGTGCTCCCGCAACAGCTGAAGAAGAAGTTCTTATGGATATTAATGGCGACGGTGCAAACAACGTACTCGATGTCGTTTCATTAATTGAATATATGCTTGGCGGCGGTGTACTTGCGAAGAATGAAGTTGGTACTTCAACCGCAAGTGTTTCGGTTCCTGCTAAAATTCTTTTTCCAAGCAGCGAATGGCAATATGTACCTATATTCGTAAACTATGAGGGTGCGATTGCTGGATTACAAGCCACAATAGAATTTGATGCATCGATGGTTGAAGTGGGAACGCCCATTTTAACCGAAAGCAATGAAGGGATTACCGTTTATACAGCTAGTAGCGAAATCGGACTTCGCGTTCTCGCTATAAGTTTATCCGGTGATTTAATTCAGCTTGAAAATGGTGTATTATTTGATGTTCCTGTTAGAGTAACGGATGAAAATGCAAGCGGAAGTATTGATTTTGCAATTTATGATGTCGTTTTATCGGCTGCGGGTGGAATTGAAATTCCATGCGAATACGTCGTTGAAGTTATAGAAATTGGAGTTGTTAAGCCTGAATTCTATAGTCTTGCACAGAACTATCCTAACCCATTCAATCCAACGACTACAATAGACTATGCTTTACCTGAAGACAATCATGTTGAGCTTGTCATTTACAATATGTTGGGACAAATGGTTCGTAGCTTGGTGACCGAAAATCAAACTGCTGGTTTTTATCATGTTCAATGGAATGGTTTAAATGATATGGGACAACAATTACCAACGGGTATATATATTTATGCTATTCAATCCGCTGGTTTTTCAAAAACCATGAAAATGGCTTATATTAAATAAAACCAAATATTACATAAAACGAAAAGAGGCTCTTAGGGGTCTCTTTTTTTTGAACAAAAAGCGTAATATTTTTTTTGTGACCTAGACCAATTGTAATAAATTGGTTAAAATTGTTACGATTAACTACTTGTTAAACGCTAAGAATAGACTAAAATTTAGCCAATGGAAAAATGAGGAAAGGGAAGGGGCTTTTTAAAAAAAAGTGAACTTTATCTTTAAGAAAACAATAACTAAACATGGAGGTCTTATGTGGCGTAAATTGCTACAAATTGGCTTGGCTTCATCATTGATTATTACATTGGCATTTGGTGCAAATGTAAAATCAATTGGAGAAGATAACACAGCCGCCGCAATACAAAAAAACAGATTGGATATGGTTAATGCCATCAGTCTATTAGAAAAAGATGCATCCGTCAGAGATGATAATGCAGTATTGAACGTACAATATGATTATATCTATGCTATTGCCGATATGACATTAGCAGATGGTAGTTTAGTCGAAGATATTGTGACGGTTACTGATGTTGCAACAGTTGGAACAGTTACAGTTGATTATGACTGGACCACAGATTTCTGGGCAAGTGAAGGCTCTTTTACCGTGACGTCTCCTACTGGAACAACCTTAACAGTTGGAGCTGGCCAAAGTACGGGTCACTATACTGTCGCTATAGCGGGCTTCTCGGGTGAAGATCTTGCAGGAGCCTGGACTTTCTCAGTTCATGATTCGTATGGTGATGGTGGTCACACCTTGGCAAATGCCACTATGAATGTTGATATGGCTGCAACCACACCAGAGATTAGTTTCTCTGACGCTACTCTTGATTTTGGTACACTCCCTGTAGGTCTATTTGCCAGCAAAACACTCACAATAAATAATTTAGGTGGCGGTGTTTTGACCGTTTCCTCAATTGCTGCAGATGATGCTAACTTCTTTCTTGGTGACGTTTCAGCAAGTGTACCTGCATTTGGAAGTGTTGATATTACTGTTGGTTATGAACCTTCAGTAGCGGGTGACCATACTGCAAATCTAGTTTTTACTTCAGATGATGCAGGCTCTCCAGACACGGTTGCTTTATCAGGTACCGCGATTGATCCAATTACAACGGGTGGGCCAGACCTTACAGGGTATACTTGGGTTAGTAGTTTAGATGGCGCCGGTCCTACATTTGCATGGGTAGATACTGTTGGAGCCACGGAAGCCGGTATAGCATTCGGTGACGACATTCGTGGGACAATCGATATCCCCTTCACTTTCAGATTTTATGGCAACCTCTATACTCAGCTCACAGCCACAACAAACGGCTGGGTTGGTATGGGGCCAAGCACGGATTTCGCGAGTTCTTATTGGACGAATACCACAATACCAAGTGCTACTTTGCCTGACAATATAATCGCTCCTCTATGGGATGATTTTAAAGCGGGTGATTCACCTGGAAGCACGAGTTCTGCTCACGGAACTATCATGTCCAAAACACTTGGTACAGAACCGAATCGTCAATTTGTTGTCATTTTTGACGAGATAGTTCGTGGTACTTATGATACAGATTATTTCAGCTTTGAAGTGATTTTAGATGAAGCAACCAGCGATATCACGATTCAATATCTAGATGTTATGGGAAATGCCTCAGCAGATAACGGTATTGGTGGAACTGTTGGTATTGAAAATGTCGGTGCTACAGACGGATTATTATATGGATACAATGGTGTTCCACAACTCGTCTATGATGAGATGGCTATAAAATTCATAGCACCTCCACCTCCAGCATTACCCAATATGGTATTAGATTTTTCGTCAATAGATTTCGGAACAATTATTGAAAGTGGATCGGCTACTGCAGAAGTACAAATTTCAAATAACGGTTCGGGCGACTTAGTAATCGCAGGTGCAACAGTTGCTGCCCCATTTGCTACTACATTTTCAGGTACTATTGCTGAAAACACTTCAGCTGTTGCAACAATTTCTTTTGACCCAACTACAACAGGTGCTTTTGCTGAAACACTAACGTTTACTGTTACGGGTGAATACTCTGGTGATAATGCTGTTTCTTTAACAGGTTCTGCTTATCCTTCTACGTATATATCTGAAGGTTTCGAAGATGGTTTCCCACCTTTTGGTTGGACCGTCATCGATGTTGATGGTGGTAGCGTCTTTAATCCAGATCTCTCATACATAGATCCACATTCAGGTCTCTATGGCGCAGAAGCAATGGGTTGTGCAGATGATTATCTCATTACACCACTACTCGCTATCCCCCCTACGGGCTATGCTGATTTTTCATTCTGGCATGGACAAGAATCAACTGTGAAAGAGAATTCATTTGAAGTCATGGTTTCCACAACAGGAACCGCTACAACTGATTTTACTCAAATTGCAGATTATCCTTTAATCAATCCTCCAACCTCCTATGCTTGGAGTCAAGAATCCATTGATTTAAGTGCCTATGCTGGCCAAGAAGTTTACGTAGCAATTCATGTTTATTATAGTGAATCTGCTTATTATGGCTTTGGATTTGATGATTTCCTCATGCCACCTCTCGTGCCTTCTACAAATACCATATTCTTCTCTGAATATATGGAAGGATCGAGTAATAATAAGGGATTGGAAATTTATAACGGTACCGGTGCTACGGTTAACTTGAACGAATACCAAATTGCACAATCTTCTAATGGTAATGGCTGGGCTTATTATCATATGTTCCCAGATACAGCTATTTTGGCGAATGATGATGTATGGTTGATTGTAACTGATCAATCATTCCCTGAAATGCAAGCTATGGCAGATGAAATATTGGGCTATCCAAGTGTTGTACACCACAATGGTGATGATGCTCGCGCGTTAATTCACATTGTTGGAACCGACACAACGTTTATCGATATTATTGGTACTCCAGATGTTGACCCAGGCTCTGGTTGGGATGTTGCAGGTGTCACTACAGCCACTGCAAATCACAATCTTGTAAGAAAAGCTGATGTTGTTACTGGAAATACCGATTGGATTGTTTCAGCCGGAACAAATGTTGACGATTCAGAGTGGATCGTTTACGAGCAAAACTATTGGTATGGTATGGGTTATCATAATGAAGCCTATCCACTGCCAGGAGATGCTTGTGATATGCCATTAGCGTATGGAGCTGTCAATGATGCCGCTGCAACGGGAACTCTTGAATCCTATGCATCAAAATGGTATAGCTTCACAAATGATGGTAGCTTCGACAATGTAATTGTTTCATTATGCGAATCTTCATTTGATACACAAATCGAAGTTTGGGAATCATGTGATTCAGCAACTTATATTGCCTATAATGATGACGCTTGTGGAAACAACTCCGAAGTTGATTTAGGTGCCCTTGCTGCCGGTGATTACCTCGTGAGAGTTTATGGATATGGATCATCAAGCGGTGATTATTCATTAAGTGTTACGGGATCAGTTGGTATGCCAGACTTTGTCGTAAGTGACATGGTTTTATATGGTGATACTCTCGGTGTTACCGTTACAAACCAAGGTCCTGCTGATTCTCCTGGATATTGGGGAACAGATTATCATGGTTGGGGCATTGATGGCGATTACTATGGTTATGTTGCAGAGACGGGTGTCGCTTTAACAGCCGGAGCTTCATATACATACGAAATAACAGGCTTTAATTTTGACAATCTTGGCGATGGTACATTCCTTGTCAATTTCTGGGCTGATGTTGATAATGATGTTGCTGAAGCAGATGAAACAAATAATGCTGATTCACTTTATATCACGATTGATCCTCCTCCAGTAGCACCTAGAAACTTAGCTGCTGTTGCGGGTGAAAATGAAGTATCATTATTCTGGCAAACAGCTGTTCTGCCAGAAGTCCTACCACCATTGGTATCAAGTGCTATGGGTGGAATAAGTGATCAAAAAATAAAACCAGCCATTGTATTATCTCCAGAGCAAATCGCAAAACGTGACGCTCTAAGAGGAAATGCAATACGTAATCTTGGTGATACATGTGCCGAAGCTGAAGGTATTGGAGCAGATTCAACTATAGCAGCTCCTTATGCTCCATATTGGTATTCATATACCGCCACAATGGATGGTTTTATGACTGTTTCATCTGATGGTGCAACGGTTGATACAAAAGTCTATATTTATGATGCATGTGATGCAGCATATATCGCTTATAACGATGATGGCGGTTCTGGATTATCATCGATTGTTACATTCCCAACTGTTTCAGGTACAACATACTTTATGGAATGGACCGATCAGTGGAGTGCATCGGGTTTTGATTGGACTTTAACTGAGTTTGCAGTTCTTCCAATGCCTGACCTCGCTGTAACAAGTATGTATTTCGAAAATGAAGGCGTTTGGGCTGTAGTTGAAAACCTAGGCGATGCCTCTGCTAGCGGTCAATCAAGCCATTGGTTTATTGACGGCGTAGACATCGGTTATGTTTATACGGCAACACTTGCTCCAGGAACAGCCGATACTCTCGGTCTTGTGGGCTTTAACTGGGTTAATGTTGGCGAAGGTACCTTTAATGTTGGTATTTTTGTTGACTTTTGGGATTATTTACTTGAATCTGATGAAACCAATAACTCAGATTCAATCGAAGTTGTTATTACGCCTCCAGACTATTTACCAACATACAATGTCTATCGTAACAGTGTACTTCTCGTTGATGGTTTAGAAGCTGCCAATAATTATTTTGACGGTGAATACTACGACATGGATGTTGTGGCAGATGTTACCTATGAATATTTTGTAACTCAAAACTTGCCAGATTCCACAGAATCTGAAGGTTCAGAATCTGCTTTTGCAACGCCTTGGGCTCCAATATTTTGGGCTTTCCCAAATACGGAAGACTTTGAAGCTGTGACAGACAATATGCTTCCATACGGATTTTTCGTAGAAGAACTCGGTGCAGCTGACGGCGCAGACTGGGCAGTAGGCGATAGCGCATATTTTGAAACAAATGCATATAACTACTGGCATGTACCAGGTCATACACAATTCGCAGCAATTGATGATGACGGTAATGGCTCTGGTGTTAACGGGAATGAAATCCTATGGACACCATGGGTAGATTTCTCAACAGCTGTTAATCCTCAAATTCTTTTTAATTATACAGTTAGAGGTGGAAACGGTGCTGAATTCTTCATTGATAACGGTGATTCGACTGTTGTAATGGCGTTAGAAGATTCTCCATCCGCTTGGTTAGGTAGAGTCTTTAACCTTGGCGAATATGCGGGTCAAACAGTACGTTTCGGTTTCCATTATGATGATGCAGGTGGTTGGGCTTATGGCTTAGCTGTTGATGATATTACTGTTGAAGAAGCGCCATCAGATGGTACTCTTGCGGGTACAATTACAGATGGTGCCGCGAACCCTGTTGCTTATGCACAAGTACATGTTTTTGGTCTATTTGCCGAAGAAGGTACAATGACGGATGAAACAGGTGCATATTCAGTTACGGTTCCTGCTGGTGAGTATCAAGTTGATGTTATGCGCGTTAACTATTCACCTGCTACCACTAATGTTTCAATTATTGCGGGTGAAACATCGACTCTTGATTTTACACTAGAGTTCTTGTTCCCTGCACCTGAAAACTTAATGGTTTATCCAAACGATGCAGATACTACAATTGCATTGCAATGGGCTCCTCCAATGCCGATGGGTCAAGTCGCTTATGATGATGGCACCTATGAAGCACTCTATTGGGTCGGCGGTCCAACAACATCAGATCATTATTTTGCAGCACATTTTAAAGCCGCAATTACGCCAGGATATGCAATTAACGAAATAGCTATCTTGACAACTTCTGATGATGGTGAATCAGCTTTTGCAAATGTTTCCGTTGTAAGTTCTGATGAATTTGGCGGACCTGATCTTGCCAATGTTCTTTGGACTGCAACCGGTAATGCTGCCGCAGCTTACCCTGCAATCGCATGGGATTTTTATCCTGTTGCTGCTAACCCAGCTTATGATGATTTCTGGGTCATAATGCAATGGCCAGAAGGCAATGAATTTGGACCATACGTTGCGACGGATATGGATAACAACATTGGTAACTCATTCTATTCTGCAGCACCTGATACTTCAGGCAATCCAATGTGGAATATGCTAGGTGGTACATTTGGAGTTCGTGCTTTCTTAAGCGAACCATCAACAGGTCGTTCTGTTGTACTACACGGATCTGAAACAACGACTATTGAAAAAGTTGGATCAGCTCTCGCTTTAGGTACGAAACATGACGAGAATTTTGCGGGTAGTTTTGAAGCACCTGCAATGACAACCATTAGCCGTGAGTTACTGAACTACAATGTCTATAGATCATTAGATCCAATGGCAATGGGTGATGTATATGCAACTGCAACGGGTGAAATGTTTACTGATGCATCGTTTGATTTTGATACACAATATTTCTACGCAGTAACCGCTGCTTACGATTTAGGTGAATCAGGTCCTTCAAATGTTGCTGGTTTTATGTATTTCACACCCTTATATCTCAACCATTACGAAGGTTTTGATTATGCCGATATGACGCCTCTTGCTGATATTGGCTGGGCTACTGATGATGGAGCAGGAAACCCTGCTGCAAACTTTGGTATCGAAGATCAGATGCTTCATTTTGATTGGTCTCCAACGGCTACTGATTTCTATCAAACTGCTACTTCACCTGTAGCTGATTTTGCTGGAGCAACACAAGCTAGACTTGGATTCTATCTGTTCTTTGATGATTATAGTGATACAGATAATGGAACCCTCGATTTTTATGCTTCCATTTCAAATGATGGCTTCGTAACGGAGACATTCTTAATGACTCATAACGATTCTACATTTGGCAACATCGAAGAATATATGATTTTTGATGTATCAGATGTCGCTGCTGGTTCTGATGGATGGCAATTACGCTTTACTGTCACCGGCGCAACATCTTTCACAATGGATCACCTCTGGATAGATGATGTGATTGTTGAATCTGATATCTATATGGGACCAAGTGCATTTAATCTACTTGCTCCTTCAGATGCTGAAGCTGTAGGTATTACAACAGCTAACGTCACAACTGGTTCTCTGCTATTTGCTTGGGAATCAGCTAGCGATAATGCAATGTATGGCGTTGAAATATCGGGTAGCCTTGGATCAGTTATAGTACCATTCGACACTTCCGCAACTGAAGTCCTAATTCCTTTCGCAGCTATACAAGCAGCTTTTAACTTTGCTGGTGTCTATTCTGTTGAAGGTACATGGAATGTTGTTGCTTTTAGTGGTGGAGAAATGCTCTATTCATCAAATGGACCTTTTGCATTAACTATCGGTACCACAGTTGGTACGGACAATGCATTTGTTCCTGATGTCTATGACTTATTCCAAAACTATCCAAACCCATTCAACCCAACAACATCAATTACCTATGATGTTCCTGAATCAGCAGACGTACGTCTTGTTGTTTATAACCTTCTTGGACAACCCGTAAGAGTTCTTGTGAACAATTACCAAAGCCCAAATCGTTATAACCTAGAATGGAATGGTTTATCTGATGCTGGCTTACCACTTTCTTCCGGTATTTATATCTACCGCTTAGAAACGGAAGCCTTTGTTAAAACAATGAAGATGATGTATTTGAAATAAATATATCCCTTCTATATATTGCAAAGAGCCCCATTTATGGGGCTCTTTGTTTTTAATTGATTCACGTCATATACTGTTATTTTTATTTGGATTTATAATAAGGTAAGTTTATCTTGCGCCCATGAAAACAACCAAGATAATGATTCTAATTGCTACTTTATGCTTTTCACTCATGGCGACAGACATCATATCTAATTTCGTTGGGTACACCGAAGATTCTAGAATTGTACTTCAATGGAACTCTGGAAACGAGAATGATGTCATTGGTTACGAAATACATCGTAGTGTCGATGGACACAATTTCTATCAAATTGGTTTTTTACAATCTCAAGGCAATAATAGTAGCTACACCTATATAGACAATTCTGTTTTTGCCAAAGTGTCGGGTCGTACCTATCATTACAAAATCGGTATTAAAGATATCAATGGCAATATCAGTTTTATAGATACAATCGAAGTTTTGAGCAATATTTCTGATGTCAGCCATACATGGGGCTCAATCAAGGCAATATTTAAATAAGCGAACAATTACAAAATTTTAATATCAAGGCTCCAGTTTTAAGGAGCCTTTTTTATTGCGAAACTTTTATTGAATCTTCGCATTAGATGCTTCATGGTAAAAAATAATAAATGGAGAAAATCATAATGAAAAAAACGACACTTTTTATAGTTCTTTTAGTCCTAACCACGACAAGTTTTGCCGCAGATCGAAATATTGTAAAAGCAATGAGCACTACTTTCGCAGATATTGCAGAATCAGTAGGCCCTAGTGTTGTAACAATCACAAGTGAACGAACGATGACGTCTCATCCAGCTTTCAATGGAATGCAAATACCACCACAGTTTGAAGAATTCTTTGCACCATTTGGCAATCGAGATTCTCAAGAAAATCGTAGTTATAAGACATCATCATTGGGTTCAGGTATAATTATCAGTAATGATGGCTATATCGTAACAAATAATCATGTCATCGAAGACGCTGATGATATTAAAGTTCACCTTCTAGACGAACGCGTCTTAGATGCCGAGCTGATCGGTACAGACCCTAAAACGGATATCGCTCTCATTAAAGTTGATGCAACAAAATTAACACCTATAGAACTAGGTGATTCTGACAAAATACGTGTCGGTGAGTGGGTATTGGCAATTGGGAGTCCGTTTTCAGATAACTTGAGCAATACGATAACACAAGGCATCGTGAGTGCTAAAGGTAGAACATCCGTTGGCCTTATTGACTACGAGAATTTTATCCAAACCGATGCCGCCATAAATCCAGGAAACTCTGGTGGAGCGCTCGTTGATTTAGATGGAAAACTAATCGGTGTTAATACTGCGATTGCGTCAAAAACCGGCGGTAGTCAAGGTATAGGCTTTTCGATACCCGTTAATATGATGATTCGCATAATAGAAGACTTAAAGGATGATGGAAGTGTTACGCGTGCGTGGATTGGCGTCATGATTCAAAAAATAGATACTGAAATGGCGAAAACGCTTGGGATGTCTGATACGAGAGGTGCATTAGTTCAAAAAGTTGTTGACGATAGTCCAGCAGATAAAGCGGGTTTAAAGATGGGTGATGTTATTATTACTTTCGATGGAAAATCAGTTCATAACTCAAGCGATTTACGTATTATGGTTTCTGCAAACAGACCGGGGGAAAAGAAAAAGCTAGAAATACTTCGAAATGGTAAAAAAGAAAGATATACTATAAAATTGGGCGTTTTACCTGAAAAAGAACTTGTTTCAAACATCCTTGAAGAGGATAATAACGAATTTCAAGTTAGTACAATTACCAATGATTTAGTAAAAAAATATAATCTTGAGGATATTAAAGCAGGCGTCGTTGTTACGAAGGTTGTGATGGGTAGCGATGCTTGGAAAAAAAATGTAAGACCCGGCAACATCGTTATTAAAGTCGGGGAAGACATAAAATCCCTCGTAGAAATCAATGATAAAAATGATTATCAAGATACAATGATGAAATTTAAAGAAGGAGATTCGATTTTATATTTGATGAAACGAGGAGAGGATAGTTTCTTTGTGGCTCTTGAAATAAAAGAATAGAATTTATTATAAAAGACCCTATCGTTTAAGACATGCCATCTTTAATACCTGATGGCATGTTTTTTTGTGAAAACCAAGTGTTTCGATTTCATTAAAAAAATTTCGAATTTTAGACATTCATTAGAGAAGAATATTTCTGTTTTTATTTGTCAAAATAAATTTACTATGATTGACAAAAAGATTCTGATGATGCTATATTGCGCGGCTTTTTAGAATATGAATAAACACTAATGAAAACAACAAATTAGCCTTTGTTTGGCTTCGCATAATGAGACAAAAAACATGAGCAAAATACAAGATGTAAGCAGTAAAGTAGATTTTATTAAACAGGAACATGAGATTCTAGATTTTTGGAAAAAAAATGACTCCTTCAATAAATTAAGAGAAAAGAATGCTGGGAATGAAAAATGGTCTTTTCTAGACGGCCCTATTACTGCAAATAATCCAATGGGTGTCCACCATGCATGGGGTCGGACCTATAAAGATGTTTTCCAACGATTCAATGCAATGAATGGAAAAGATCAGCGATACCAAAACGGTTTTGATTGTCAAGGCCTTTGGGTCGAGGTTGAAGTCGAAAAAGAGCTAGGATTTAAATCAAAGACCGATATTGAAGTCTATGGTATCGAAAAATTCGTAAACAAATGTAAAGAGCGCGTTCGTAAATATTCAGCCATCCAAACAGAACAATCCAAGCGATTGGGTTACTGGATGGATTGGGACAATTCTTATTATACCATGTCGGATGATAATAATTATACGATTTGGAGCTTTTTAAAAAAAGTATTCGACCGTGGCTTAATTTACAAAGGCTACGATGTTATGCCTTGGTGCACACGTTGTGGGACGGCATTATCGGAACACGAAATCGCTACTGAAGGCTATAAAGAACTGACGCATACATCAATTTTTCTCAAATTTAGATTAAAAAATAAAACGAATGAATCTCTCCTGGTCTGGACCACAACACCTTGGACATTATCATCCAATATTATGGCGGCAGTTCACCCTGATTTAGATTATGCTAAAGTTAAACAAGGTGACGAAATTTATTATATCGTAAATACGCGTTTCTCAATTTTACAAGGCGAATACGAAATCCTCGATACCATAAAAGGTAAAGATATGTTGGGTTGGGAATATGTTGGCCCATTTGATGAATTGCCCGTTCAAAAAGACATCAAACATGCCGTTATAGCTTGGGAAGATGTGAGTGATAGCGACGGAACAGGCATTGTGCACATTGCACCAGGTTGTGGAAAAGAAGATCGCCAACTCTCTAAAGAACAGGGATTTCAAGTCATTAAACCTATTGACGAATTTGGGCATTATTACGAAGGTTTCGGAAAATGGACAGGGAAAAATGTCCAAAATATCACGGATGAAATCATACAAGATTTGTCCGAAAAGGGACTGCGCTATAAAAAAGAAAAAATTACGCATCGCTATCCAACATGCTGGCGCCATCATACTGAGCTTGTGTTTCGACCTGTTGACGAGTGGTTTATTGGTATGGATGCTTTGCGAAATGACATCAAAGAAGTTGCAAAACAGATTAACTGGATTCCCAGCTACGGATTAGATCGAGAAATTGATTGGCTCAATAATATGAGCGATTGGATGATTTCGAAAAAAAGATATTGGGGTTTAGCGTTACCGATTTGGACTTTCGAAGATGGTTCTTTTTATGTCGTTGGTTCGCGGGAGGAACTTAAAGAATTGGCAGTTGAAGGTTGGGAAGAATTCGATGGCAATTCGCCGCATCGACCTTGGGTCGATCGAGTCAAAATTAAACATCCCAAATCGGGACTCGTGGGAACAAGAGTCGCAGATGTTGGAAATCCTTGGTTAGATGCTGGAATTGTACCGTATTCAACTATGGAATATTCGAAGAATAAACAATATTGGGAAGAATGGTTCCCTGCTGATTTTATTGTCGAATCTCTTCCTGGCCAATTTCGGAACTGGTTTTACGCCATATTAGCGATGTCCACGGTCATGGAAAATCGTCCTCCGATAAAAACAATTATGGGTCACGCTTTGGTCAAAGACGAAAAAGGCGATGACATGCACAAATCGACAGGAAATGCAATCTGGTTCGAAGACGCCGCCGAAAATATGGGCGTGGATGTCATTCGCTGGATGTATTGCTCCAAAACGCCGTTCAATAATATGAATTTTGGATTTAATGTTGCCGATGAAGTGCGTCGAAAAATCTTAACATATTGGAACACATACAGCTTTTTTGTCACCTATGCAAAATTGGATGGCTTTAATCCATTGGAACCCTTGGATGAATCAAGCCTTACGCAATTAGATCGATGGATGTTAGCTAAACTCAACGTTTTTATTGAAGAAGCGAAGTCACTTTATGAAAGTTATCAAGTTGACAAAGTCGTAAAAAAAGCCGAACGCCTCATTGATGATTTAAGCAACTGGTACGTTCGCCGCTCTCGAAGACGTTTTTGGAAAGGTGAAAATGATAGTGATAAATGGGCTGCCTATCACACACTCTATTCTACAATCGTTGAGTTAGCGAAAGTTGTGAGTCCTGTTGTTCCTTTTTTAACAGAAGCCATTTACCAAAATATTGTACGATCAATTGATAAAACTGCACCCGAAAGTATCCACCTTTGCGATTTCCCAAGCGTCGATACTTCCTTTGCCGATAAAGATTTGATTCGTCGCATCGATACGGTCATTAAAACGGTGGAATTAGGTCGTGCAGCGCGCAATCAAGCGGGCTTAAAGGTAAGGCAACCTCTTGCAGCGATAACGGTGGCATGGGCGGATGCAGTCGATCGTGATGCTGTTCTTGAATTGAAAGATCAAATTCTAGAAGAGCTAAATATCAAAACATTATTAGTTACAGAAGATCAATCCGAATTAGTTCAAGTCGTAGTAAAACCCAATTTGGCACTGCTGGGTCGCAAACTTGGGAAAGATTTAGGGTCTGTCAAGAATGCTTTGCTAGGCGAAAATGCTATTGAAATCGCCAACAAAGTTAAGATGGGAGACAATATTTCCCTCAAGACGGAAAACGGTATTTTTGAGATATTACCTGAAGAATTATTGATTGAATATAAAGAAAAAGAAAATACGGCTGTCATGGTTGACGGACCCGTGACAGTTGCTCTAGATACTATTTTAACGGAAGCACTTATTCATGAGGGAATGGCACGTGATTTTGTTAGAAATGTACAGAATTTACGAAAAGATGCAGAGCTCAATGTCTCCGAGAGAATTATGCTTCAAGTCGAATGTGATGATGAGATTAAAACTGTGATTGAAAATCATCACGGCTATATTTGCAACGAAACGCTATCTGAAAGTATTGAATTTGAAGCTGTAAATTATGAATCTAAGACATCGTTTAAATTAGGCGGGAAGAAAGTTAAGGTAGGAATCAAAACGTATTAAATCTCTATTTAAATATTTAGCACTATCCTTCTTTATGTTGGGGATTGACTATGCCACAAAGCTATGGGCTATAAGTGCCCTAAAAGGAAAACATTACTGGCCTGAAAGTGGTGAACTTCTTCGATTTGACTATGCTGAAAATTATCACATGGCGTTTAGCTTGTCTTTTCTGGATATGCAATGGGTCAATATTATGGCCATTATTGCATCTGGAATTGTCGTCTATTATTTGTGGTTATACAAAGATACGCATGTTCTACCAAGTATCGGGATGTCGTTGATTTTTGCTGGCGCTATGGGAAATCTTGGCGAACGATTTATCCGAGGATATGTTGTCGATTTTATTTCAGCCGACTGGCCTGATTGGCTCTATTTTCATCGCTGGCCCACATTTAATATTGCGGATTCTTGTGTCACTGTTGGTATCACACTATTTCTTATCTATACATTATTTTATGAAGGTAAAATCGTGCTTAATGAAGGAGCTTCCGAAGCGGAAACCCTACGTGAAAACGAATAGCAATGTGTTCGTCCAATTTGATATTAAGTAGCCAACTCTAATATGGCATTTGTCCCTAAAAATATAAAATACACTCCTGAGGTTGAAATCATTGAGATGAAAATTTCGGCGTTTCAGTCCGTCATGCGTCTAGATAAGTATTTGGTCAAAGAATTACCAAACTATATGACGCGCAATCAAATCCAAATAATGCTTAAAAATGGTAAGATTTGTGTAAATGGTAAAAAAGTAAAGGCAAGCTATCCTATCCAGCCTCATGATTTTATCAGAGTTGAATCGGAGAAACCTTATGACCCACCACTTTACGGCGAAAATATACCATTAGATATTTTATATGAAGATGACTACCTCATGGTTATTAATAAACAAGCTGGACTTGTTGTGCATCCTGGAGCAGGAACCGCATCAAATACTCTTGTCAATGGTTTGATTTATCATAGTGAGTTTTTATCGAATGAAAACGGCCCCTTGCGACCCGGTATCGTGCATCGTTTAGATAAAGATACGACAGGTGTAATCATTACCGTTAAAGACAATACGGTCCATAATGGGATTAGCCAGCAGTTTGAGAAACGTACATTGGATAAACATTATTTGGCGTTGGTTTGGGGTACTTTGAAAGAAAATTCAGGGACTATCAATCAACCTATTGGGCGTTCCAGCAAAGATCGAGCAAAATTTGCAGTCACGGCAGATGGGAAAGCATCCGTTACGCATTATGAAGTTGTCGAAGAGTTTAGATTTTTAACATTGTTAAAAATTAAACTTGAAACGGGTCGGACGCATCAGATTCGCGTACACATGTCCCATATCAATCATCCTGTTTTTGGGGACCCGCATTACAATGGTCGAAATCAAAAAATGATTACATTAAATCTAAAAGATCGACGCATTGCATCTCAACTATTAGAATTGACAGAGAGTCAAGTTTTACATGCCCAAGACATTGAATTTGTGCATCCTATGACCAAAGAAAAATTAAAAATAACGGCACCTCTTCATGAGGAATTTAAAGAAATATTGCGTATATTACGATCAGATGCTGAATGAATATATCCAAACGTTCCTCCTCGTATTAAAAGAAGAAAAAAACTTTTCACCCGAGACTATTCGTGGATATGCCATCGATTTAAAACAGTTTAACAACTGGCTTATGGACAACTTTCCTCATTTCGCAGTGCACCCAAATCAATTAACACGAAAAATATTACGACATTTTTTATCTGAACTTTCGCAGAATAAAGGCTTGGCCGTAAAATCGGTGGCTCGAAAATTAGCCACGCTAAAATCACTTTTTAAATTTTTGCATAAACGCGGTGTGATGAAAGTCAATATTACTGAAATGGTAAAAACACCGAAACTTCCAGAGCGAATTCCCGTATATTTAACCGAGCTTCAAATGGAAGAAATGATTAATAATTTAGTAGCGAGTAAAGAATGGATACAGTTTCGAGATAAAGCCATCATAGAACTCTTTTACAGCACGGGGATGCGCGTGTCAGAGCTTGCCAATTTAAAGCTACCCGATTTTTCATCGGATATGCGAAGCGTTCGGGTTCTCGGAAAAGGGAATAAAGAGCGCATCGTTCCCATTGGTGACTTTGCAAAAGAATCAGTCATGCTCTGGTTGAAAACAAGATCAAATTTGAAATTATTAAAAGCAAATGAAAATGGCGTCTTTATAAGTAAAAATGGTGATGCCTTACGCGCTGACGGTGTTCGGAATCGTGTAAAAATGGCGATGAAACGAATTGCTGATTTGAAAAAAGTAAGCCCCCATGTTATTCGACATAGTTTTGCAACACACATGCTCAATAACGGGGCGGATCTCATGGCGCTTAAAGATTTGTTGGGACACAGTAGTCTCAGTACGACACAAGTCTATACACATGTACAAATTGACAGAGCAAGAAATGTTTACCGACAAGCTCATCCTCGAGCAAGTCGTCAAAATAGGAATCAAGATTTAACCAAATGACAGGAGGTCAATATGAAAATTGATGTAATCGCACGGCATTTTGATGTTTCAGAGAAAACCAAGGATTATGCTTCTAACGAAGTGAAACGCCTGACAAAATTGTTTGATCGAATCACAAAATGTAAAGTGATTATGGAGCGTGAAAAAAACGACTATCATGTTGAAATTAACCTAGATGTTCCCGGTGATTTTTTAGTCGCAAAAGAAACGAGTGATGAACTGATGAAATCAATCGATAATGTGGTTAAAAAAATGTTGAAACAACTCGATCGTTATAGAGGTAAACATAACAAAAAGAACCATGCGAGTAATAAAGAATTTATAATAGAAAATGAAGAGTATTAAAAGGGTTCAAATATAAGGCAAAGACCCTAAATAAATAGATATTGGGAGTGCGATTGATATCTTGAAATTGCGCTCCCAATTTGCATATTTAAAGCCTAACAAAAGAGAAGGAACTCATGTTAAGAGCTGAAGAAAAAAAGTTAGAATTAATTGTCGGGTTTGTCGTTATTGCCATTGTGATTTTAGCATTGATGGGCGTCGCTTGGGGAAATAAAAACGACATTTTTACATCACGAAAAATCTACACAATCCGCTTTGATCGTGCCAGTGGATTGGATGAAGGGAACCCCGTTACCGTAGCGGGTGTGCCAAAGGGAACCGTACAAGATTTTATAGTGGGGCAAGATTCTGTTGATGTAATCATTGCCATGGATAAAGATATTCAACTTAAAATCGATGCAACAGCAATCATCGCAAGCGCTGAACTTATTGGTGGGAAAAAAATTGAAGTTTACCCTGGCGAAAGTGAGATAATTCTACACGAGAAAGGATTGTTTCGCGGTCGGTTTACAGGCGGACTCGATGATATTTTTGAAACGGTTGGTTCAATTACAACGGATTTAAATCGCTTGATGAAGACACTTAATAAGACATTCATCAATGTCAATATGCTTATGGAAACGGATATTCAAGCGACGATTAAAGACACAAAGCACTCTATATTTGAGCTTGACTCATTAATTACTTCCGATATAAAACCCATGTTAGGGTCTTTGAAGCGAACCATGTCTTCAGCTGAAAAAGTTGTCAAAAAGGCAGACGGAATCGTTGACCAAAATAAAGATAGTATTGCAACAATCGTAAAAAATCTAACGACATTTTCTAAATCTATGGATAATCTTGTTTTAGATAATAAAATAAAATTTAAAAATGCTGTTACGAATCTCGAATCTGTTAGCAAAGATTTAACCGATTTTAGTGCACAACTGAAAAATAAAAATTCGACTCTCTCTAAACTGATGACGCAGGATACTCTATACACAAGACTCGATACTATTTCTGCAAATCTAAATTCCCTCATTGCTGATATTAAGGCAAACCCAAAGAAATATCTAGAACATGTTAATATTAAAGTTGATATGTTTGGAGGAAAAGAATAGAAAAATGAAAGCTATCATCCCCGCTGCTGGTTTCGGAAAACGACTTCGACCTCATACCCTAACAGTTCCCAAAGTTATGTTGAACATTGCAGGGAAGCCTATAATTGGTCACATCATTGACGCAATAGAACAAGCGGGCATTACAGAGCTACATGTTATTACGGGTTATAAAAATGAAAAAGTTGAATCCTTTGTTAAAGAACGTTATGGTCATTTAAATTTAACGTTCCCGTTTCAAAAAGAACGAAAAGGACTGGGCCATGCAATTCTTCAGGGCTTAGAAGATAAGGATGAACCCGTCTTAATATTATTAGGCGATACGGTTGTTGATATGGATTTTAAAACCTTCATTAATCCATCTAAAAATGTCCTTGCTGTTGTACAAGTTGAAAACCCCGAGCGTTTTGGGATCGCTTATGTCAAAGGTGATAAGGTGACCAAGCTAATTGAGAAACCCAAAGACCCCGTTTCGAATTTAGCATTGGCAGGACTCTATTTTCTTCGGAATCAACGACATTTAAAAGAAGCCATCGAACACCTTATTGACAATGATATTCGCACACGAAATGAAATCCAACTCACCGACGCGCTTCAATATATGATTCGAAATGGTGAAGAATTCTTTGTGAAAGAAATTAAAGGTTGGTATGATTGCGGGAACAAAGACAATATTCTAAAATCCCAACAATTTCTATTGAAGGATGCCCAGACAAAAGAAAAAAGAACGAATACCGTTATTCATCCTCCCGTCTTCATTCATCCAGAAGCAAAAGTAAACAACGCCGTTATCGGCCCCTTTGTTACAATTGATAAAGGTGCGGAGGTTAATAATTCAATTATTCGCAACAGTATTATTGGTAAATATTCAAAAATAACTAATTTAGTCTTAAGCGACTCCCTCATAGGTGAAGATGCTTTTGTTTCTAGCAGAGAACGACAAGCAAATATTGGCGATTTCTCTGAATTACAATTTAATTAATCTAACATAAGGAAAAATATGTCATATTTATTCTCTTCAGAATCCGTTACCGAAGGGCATCCCGATAAAATTGCCGATCAAATATCAGATGCAATTTTAGATGAACTTTTAGAACAAGATGAAAACTCTCGCGTTGCCTGCGAAACATTTATTACTACAGGTCTCGTTGTCGTAGGGGGTGAAATTACAACAGAAGCCTATGTGAATATTCCTAAGGTCATTCGTCGTGTTGTTAAAAATATTGGTTACACCGATGCTTCCATGGGATTTGATTATCAAACCTGCGGCGTGATGACAACCATAGATAAACAATCGCCGGATATTGCTCAAGGTGTTGATGCAGTTGGACACGAAGCGGGTGCAGGCGATCAAGGGATGATGTTCGGTTACGCCGTGAATCAAACGGAAGAGCTCATGCCTCTCCCCATAAAATTAGCCCATGATTTAACGGCTCAATTGGCAAAAGTTAGAAAAAACGGAACACTTCCTTATTTACGACCCGATGGGAAATCTCAAGTTACGGTTCAGTTTAATTCCAATACCAAGCAACCCGAGCTTATCCCCACAATCGTTATTTCAAATCAACATGCCGAGGATGTGGATATTGCCAATCAAATGAGACCCGATATTCTGGAACATGTGATTAAACCCATTATTCCCCAAGGACTTGTCGATTATAGCAAACTCAATTTACTCGTAAATCCAACGGGTCGATTTGTAATCGGTGGACCTATGGGAGACGCAGGTTTAACGGGGCGAAAAATTATAGTTGATACCTACGGTGGGTATGCTCCACATGGCGGCGGTGCATTTTCGGGAAAAGATCCCAGTAAAGTTGACCGCTCTGGTGCTTATGTCTCTCGATATATCGCTAAAAATTTAGTCGCCGCAGGCGTCGCTGATGAAGTGACCGTCCAATTGGCTTATGCTATCGGCGTTGCCGAACCCGTGTCCGTTTATATTAATACTCATGGAACCGAAAAAGTAAATCCGAATCAATTAGAGAATTTAGTTCGAGAAATATTCCCACTTAAACCAGCAGACATAATTCGTCATTTAAAACTACGTCGTCCCATTTATTTAAAAACGGCCTCGTATGGACATTTTGGTCGTAAAGAGTTTAGCTGGGAACAACTCGATCTAGTCTCAGCCATCAAAAATTATGTAAAAAGTTAGAAAAGAGAAATATATGTCTTTTACCGATTATAAAGTCGCCAATATCAATGATGCAGCTTACGGCCGCAAAGAAATTCAAATCGCCGAAATTGAAATGCCTGGACTTATGGCGCTCCGGGAAAAATATAGCGTTTCTAAACCATTAAAAGGTGCACGTATCGCAGGATGCATTCACATGACGATTCAAACGGCCGTTTTAGTCGAAACCCTTATTGAATTAGGTGCAGAGGTTCGTTGGTCGAGCTGTAATATCTATTCAACTCAAGACCATGCCGCCGCGGCAATCGCTGCCGAAAATATTCCTGTTTTCGCATGGAAGGGTGAAACAGAAAAAGAGTACAATTGGTGTATTGAGCAAACAATTAACTGGGGAAATGGCTTCGGCCCGAATCTGTTACTTGATGATGGTGGCGATTTAACGCAACTTATTCTCGACAAATATCCCCAATTTCATGATTCTATAAGTGGCGTCTCCGAAGAAACGACTACAGGTGTGCATCGCCTCTATGAGCTCGTTGCATTAGGTGAAATGAAGTTCCCAGCCATCAATGTAAATGACTCTGTGACTAAAAGTAAATTTGATAATTTATACGGTTGTAGAGAATCTTTAGCCGATGGCATTAAGCGTGGAACCGACGTTATGGTAGCCGGCAAAACCATTGTAATTGCAGGTTATGGTGATGTGGGCAAAGGGTGCGCCCAATCTATGAAAGGATTTGGAGCAAATGTCAAAATTACCGAAATTGATCCTATTTGTGCGCTGCAGGCTGCAATGGAAGGTTTCGAAGTCGTTCGGATGGAGACTGCCGTTGCAAAAGGTGATATTTTTGTGACGACAACCGGTAATAAACATGTCATCACACTTGATCATATGAAAAAAATGAAAGATCAAGCCATCGTCTGCAATATTGGACATTTTGACATTGAAATTGATGTTGCTGGTTTGGAAAATGATGCATCGATTCAGGAAATTAGTATTAAACCTCAAGTGGATAAATTTATTTTTAAAGATGGCCACTCCATTATCTTATTAAGTCGGGGACGCCTTGTGAATCTTGGCAACGCAACAGGACATCCAAGCTTTGTAATGAGTACATCATTTACGAATCAAGTTTTGGCTCAGATGGCTTTGTGGAATAACAAAGGTGAATACACAACTGAGAAAGTTTATGTTTTACCAAAAGCCCTTGACGAAGAAGTCGCTCGTTTGCATTTAGAAAAACTTGGTGTAGAATTAACAACACTAACGGATGAACAAGCAGACTATTTGAAATTACCCAAAGAAGGTCCGTATAAGCCAGAATATTATCGCTATTAAATGATGGATATAAATCGATAAAATGAGGAATTACTGTGTCCATACATCTTAAAATGAAAAGACTATTAAAAAATCCAGGAAATTGGTTTATAATCGGTTTACTCCTTTTTGTTGTCCAGTGTAATTTCAATATCCCTACAAAAATCGTCGTCCCTAAATGGCAAATGACAATGACGGTTCCACTTGTAAATGAGAATTATAAATTTGATGGAATTTCCACCTCGGACTCATTAATGTCTATTTACGGAGACTCTATTGATGTTGATGGTGATGGAATATTCGACATATTTATGCCTGACTCCAATGCTCCCTACCCAGGCGGTCTATATATCGGGATGCAAAATGCAATTGATCGGATAACAATCCCTGCGGATATGTTTGTTATTCCGGGACAGTCACCCATTCAATCCAATGTTGGACCAATTCTTCTCGCTTCAATGATGCCCGACAGCATCGTATTTAATGTCGATACAATTTTAACGCTTGCGGATTTAGGCGTGACCGTTGCGGACTGGGAAACACCTGTGTATCCCGTCGCAACATGCGCTGATAAACAAGCCACGACGACGGATACAATTTCATTTACCTTTGGAAACCAGCCTAATAATTTAAATTTTGCAGACACGGTTAAAATTCCAGGTTATCAAAAATCCTTCCAAGGTTCATTCCCGCAATTAACGGGCTCTCCGGGTCCAAACGAAGTTCCGTGTGGCGATGGATTTTCCATATATGATACAACGGTTACACTTGCATATTCAAATTTTATGGATGTACCCCAAACGGTATTACCTAGTGTTAGGCAATCGTTTGCAATACTTCCGTCCAGTGATGTCATTCCTGCTGGTGCTCCGTTTTCATCTTTGGAATCCATAACGATTCAAACTGGAAGTATTCAAACAGTTTTTAATAACCAGCTCCCTACAGGAATGGAAAATGTAACGTTCCGTCTTTTCACAAAAAAGAGTACGGGGCAGGAATTCGTGATTCACGACCATAGTCTCAACATTGTTCAGCCCTATATGCAAAATCAATTAGCCGACACGATATTAACGACGGATCTCTCAGGTGTCATTTTATATGATAGTCTGATTTTTGAGTTTACGGGGTTAATTCCCCCAACTTCGAATGATACCTTGATGTTTCCAACAGGCGTCGATCCTAATTTGCATTATCAGTTTATGATTAACATTACGGAATTTCAGAGTATACAAGTTCAGATGAATGATATGACGATCAATGAAACGCAACCCATTAACACCGCAAGTTCTGATCAGGGTGGACAATCATTTTCGGTCCAAATAGTGAGTGCAGAAATTAAAACGGGGATTGCATCTCTCGATACCAATCGTCTAGGTTTATCGTTTGCAAACAATTTGGGGACTGATTTTACCCTCAAAATGCATTTATTAAATTTTTATGCGAGCACCTTAGCCGATACAAATCTCGTCGTTAGCCTACCTTTAACAAATGGTCAACAAATCGATACGACACTTGATTTGAATGGCTATGTTTTACGAAATGCCATTAGTAGCACGGAACCAATGGATTCACTTTATATTGTAACAGAAGCTATTTTTGGAAACAATGGCATCGCATCAATCAATTTAACACAAGATAGTCTCGCTCTTGATGTCGCTGTCGATATAAAAGCGTTTCAAATTCAGACACTCAATGGTTTCTTTGATGTGGGATTTTCCTTATCTGAAGATGAACAGACTTTATCACTGCCTGGTTTATTAGGTGGCTTGCAATTTGGCGATGTGATTATGAGTGTTTCTCTCTTTAATGAATTTGGAATAGCACCAGGACTTGGACTCATTGTAAATGGTCGGAATGCAACGGATTCTGTAGTGATAGCACTTAATCCAGATTCTGTAACATTTGATGCAGGCGCTCTCGGTAGCCCAACTGCGACGACGATTAAATTGCAAAAAAATACAGTATCAAAAATTATTGGCGATTCTTCAGTAGTCGTGCAACACTTTCCAGACGGAAAATCATTAACGGATTTAGTCGGCCTTTTACCGGATCGTGTTAGTATTGGTGGAGCCACACAAATTCGACCTGATTCCATAAGTTCAATTTCCCCTGGCGCGAGTATTTGGGGGAATTGGCGCCTTGAAATTCCATTTTATTTCGGTATCGCGCAGGGCGGCGTTGAGTTTCTGCCATCAAACTATACGACAGTAGCGCCCACGGATTCGGGAACGATAACAACATTAGTGGGTGACGATGGTGTCCCTGATAATAGCGATATGTTAATCGCTTCAAGATTGTATACGACTATTGATAATGGAATTGGACTCGGTTTTGACATTGAATTGCTTGTGTCGGATATTAAATATTTCCCATTTTTCAATGCCATCGAAAACAAAGTTTTTGTGAGTGCCGATTTGAATGATGATGGATCCTCCGATACGCTAGATTTGAATTTAGATTCACTCATTTTACATCCTATCACAAATATTTTTACAGTATCTGTCGTCGGCGGAGAAGTTGACCCTTTAAGTGGTATCGTGATTCCTGGCGGCGAGGGTCATAGTGAATTTGTTAATTCGGTTGACTTTAATTTAGATGCCCTTGAACCGGATTCCAGTATCGGGTCGCTTCTTCGACATCGATATGCTCAACTTGATACATTTATTGTTGCGATTGCCGGTTCCGGGACATTTGCGTCAGTCGATGATGCGCTTTTAATCAATAATATTATAGCGCCGACAGTTCCAGATTCCCTTTATCAACTCGAATTGAGTGAAGATGCAAAATCCTTGAGATTAATATATGAGACATCAGAATATGGCGAATTAGGTTGGCTCATAATTGATAAGCCGCATTACATTGCAACAAAATTTACACTCCTAGAAACAGCTAATCCTGCACTCATTACGACAAGTACCGGGATGAATGTGCTTTCTTATTTAGAATTTATATTAAACTCTGAACCTTTGATCTCACCATGATAAAAATAGCAAAAGCCATCATAGCACTTGGAATATTAACGACAATATTACAGGCTCAAATGCAAATTGATGCTAGGGGTCTTGGGCTTTGTGGCACCTATACCGCCGCGTCTCGGGGATATGCGTCTGTCGGTATTAACCCTGCCAATTTAGGCTTTGATTCAGGCAATAGATTTGAAATGAATCTTGTGAGTGCAAATGTCAGTGGCTTTAATAATTTTCTTTCACTATATTGGTTTAATACTTTTTTTACAGGCGACCCTTTAACGCGTCATCGCACGAATCCAGACCCTATTAATTTTGACGCCCTTGTTCCAGGGCAAGATTATAGCTATAAAACTTTATTTCTTGGATTGGTGCCTGATGAAGGGTTTTCATTTGGATTTGCGACCTATATACCGCATCCCATACTGAATGTTTCCTGGGATAATTATGCCATTACATCAGGTTTGGAAATTTATGAACGGACTACGATTCCGAAAGGGATTCTAAGAATAGCATTAGAAGGGAATCCCGTTGACAGTAGTTATGGTTTATCTTTCGCACAGGATATTATCATTATTGACAATATTTCTTTTTCATTTGCCATTCCTTTTGATGATTTTAATATCGGCATTACGACAAAATATTTAGCTGGCCTGGGTTATGCTGGTGTTGATTCTTCCGGTGGACAGCTTGTCACATCGCCGCAAGGATTAATGGCTGATGGCTTTTATCGATACACTCGTGCAATTGGTGGAAATGGTCTCGCAATTGATGTTGGCATTTCGACAAATCCAATTGGTAAATGGCAATTTAGTGCGTCTGTCAATAATGTAATCGGTCGTATTTATTTTGGGAAAGAGAATTATTTAACGGCCGGTATTGGTGCCGTTGAAGCAATTGTTCCGGTGCGTTCAATGCTACAAATACCAACGGGAACCAAACAATTTACAGCACAGACCCTCTACACGTTTAACATAGATTCGATTAATGCTGTGAAGTTTTTTAATAGCAATTTAGATAGTATTATTTATTCAAATGAAAAAGATCTAGGAACTTTTGACAGCCTATCAATCAATTATCCCGCAATATTTCGAATGGGAGCCAAATATGCCATTCATCCTGAAATGGATTGGTATATGGATTTAAGCGCTGGGTTTGATACATATTATTATGCAGTCCAAAAATGGCGTTTTGCCACAGGCGTTGAAATGACGCGCTTTAAGCGATTCCGATTTAGAACGGGGATGGCATGGGGCGGTCGCTATGGCAATGAAATGGGCTTCGGAATAGGGTATCAATTACCCCTTATAAAAATTGATTTTGGATTGCGACTTCTGGGTGGATACAGCTTACAAAAAGCACAAGGAATTGAAGTCGGTTTAAATTCCAGTTTACATTTTTAAAGAAAAATTACGATTTAGAAATATCTTGCACGAACTTTGACATCTTGTATATTCGCCCCGCCTAATACGTTTGCAGGCAATTGACAATAAAGGCGCTTAGCTCAGCAGGTTTAGGGCATCCCGACATACATGTCGGGAGGGTCAGGGCTAAGTATCTAAATATTTGAAAACAGGGGCGCTTAGCTCAGCTGGTTTAGGGCATCCCGACATACATGTCGGGAGGGTCGGGGCTAAGTATCAAAATATTTGAAAACAGGGGCGCTTAGCTCAGCTGGTTTAGAGCATCTGCCTTACAAGCAGAGGGTCGGGGGTTCGAATCCCTCAGCGCCCACCAATAGAACCTCATTTGATGGGGTTTTTTTGTGGAAAAAAATAGAATCATACGATGGCCCTATAATTAATGCGTACTGCAAGCAAGTTTACGACTTATATTTTGGAAAGTGACTCTACGAAACGATTGTACATTGGTCAAACAAATGACATCGAACGACGTATTACACAACATCAAAATCAGCGTGTGAAATCAACGAAGAATCGCGGACCATGGAAATTATTATATGCCATATCTTTTGAAACGCGTCTAGAAGCCGTACAACTGGAGCAAAAGTTGAAAAAAATGAAAAACCCTGGAAGGGTACGCTCATATATATCTAAGTAGTTTTAGAGCATCCCGACATACATGTCGGGAGGGTCGGGGGTTCGAAGGACCTTGTACCGCCACGCGGTATCAGCGCCCACCAATAGAACCTCATTTGATGGGGTTTTTTTGTGGAAAAAAATAGAATCATACGATGGCCCTATAATTAATGCGTATTGCAAGCAAGTTTACGACTTATATTTTGGAAAGTGACTCTACGAAACGATTGACCTCTCAGGAAAATGTGATAAACGCCAGTTACGTTAATGGTACTTGGATGAAACCGTGTATTTCATGTTCAAAAATAGTTACCCTGTCCTTTAGGGCAGGGATTTTCAATCACAAATAATTACTTGCTTAAATAGCTTTTTTTGCTGTATCAGTATTTTTTTAATTATGTATTCTATAACAAGCACAAGACTCCATTCCTCAGTGACCCCTTGGATATAATCAAAATGTATTTTTATTGGGTTTCACTCACAAGGCGGTTTATGTTCCCACGAACCATCATTCCAATAGAAAGGAATAAAATATGAAAAAATTAATCCTCAGTTTTCTCGTGCTATGGAATTTTCTATTTGCCTCATCAGGCGAATTGAAAGTTGGAGAACTTGCTCCGGATTTCAGTTTGAGTGATCAGGATGGAAATGTCCAAACATTGTCCGCTTATAGAGGGCAAAAAGTAGTCGTCTATTTCTACCCAAAAGATGATACACCAGGCTGCACAAAAGAAGCCTGCTCTATTCGCGACGACTTTACCATGTTTCAAGATGCCCGTATCATCGTGTTTGGGATAAGTTATGATGACGCTGAAAGTCATCGTGAATTTCAAGCGAAATATCATTTGCCCTTCATTCTATTAAGCGATACAGATAAGTCGGTTTCAAAAAGTTATGAATCACAAGGGATGTTCTTTGCCAGCCGGAAAACATTCCTCATTGATGAAAACGGTATTCTCGTTAAAATCTATGAAAATGTCGATGTCTCAACTCATGGTAAAGATATTATAGCGGCATTTGCAGAACTTGACTTAAAAAAATAAGAAATTTCTGAAAAAACCAATAGTACAAAGAGGCCCCAAACGGGGCTTCTTTGTTATTAATTGGCTAAAGCCCTCAATATCGATAATTGATAAACCCTGCCCTAAAGGACAGGGTAAGTGTTTATAAATGTGCTTTTATTTACGATAAAATAATTTCCGTAATTTCATTATATGAACCAATACGCATGGGTGGTCCCCAACATCCCGTTCCTTGATTCACATAAAGTTTGCTTCCGTTATGCTCGTACATGCCTTTTAAATACGGTTGTTGCAGATAGACCATATAATTAAAGGGCCAAATTTGCCCACCGTGCGTATGCCCCGATAAAACAAGATTGGCACCATAGATAGATGCCTCTTTTACGGCGAAGGGTTGATGGGCTAGCAATACAGAAGGCGCATCTTTGTCAATTTCTGAGAATGCTTTTTTAAAGTCAGGAGCATGATTTTTCCCAAATCGTTTTCCTTCATGGTCAGGAACACCAACTAAATAGAAAAAAGCATTTCCCTTTTCTATCTTAATATTTTCATTGTGTAAAACACGAATCCCTAAATCATTTACTGCCTTAATCCAACTATCGACGCCATTATAGTATTCGTGATTTCCGGTAACGAAATAAGTACCATATTCGGCTTTTAGCGTCTGTAATGGTGTGATTTCGCCCTTAAGCTTATGAATTGAGCCATCCGCTAAATCACCCGTAATGGCAATCAAGTCAGGCTTCAATGCATTGACAGTATCAACAATGTCAGCAAGTGTTTTTTTTGTCATGAGTTGACCGATATGAAGATCTGATATTTGGACAATTCGAAAGCCGTTAAAGACATCAGGCAAATTATTTATTTTAACGGATATTTTTTTGACTTTGGCTTTCGTCAAATATGTATAGACGCCACAACTAGCCATCCCAAGAACGACAAATGATGTCCCAATTGCAAAGGATTGACGCAGAAATTCGCGTCTCTCTGTATTCATAGGCACATTTTGTGTGGAGGATTTAAATTTGTAAAAAAGAAACGTCAGCCCGTTAAAGACATCCATCATAAAAGTCGAGAAGAAAAGCAGCATCATCATTCCGAGCCACAGATACGCTATCCAAGAAAGAATAAATGATACTTGATAGGGAAGGGTTCTAGACAAAAGTATTGAGATGGGAAACATGGACGCCAGAGCAATTAATGCGTAGCTGGTGTAGAGTCGGAAATCACCTGGTATTCCAGTGTCGCGAATAAATCGCATCCAGATATAATAATGAATAAGGCTGATGACCAGAGTCCCAACAGTAATAAAAATGATAAACATTAAGAGTCTTGACATGTATTTATCCTAAAAAATTGAGTGAGAATTAAGTTTTATTAAATAAGAATTCATATTTGGGGCATTATAATCCAAGAGTGTTGTATTGAAATATCAAATTTTATTTTTAAACCCTAATATTGTTCGAAAAAAAGGGGCTCAAGAGAACCCCTTTAGTTTTAAAAATGAATATCGTGTCTTAGGGACCGAATCGCAAAGAATTCAGAGACATATCCACGTTAATTTGGAAACGAGTTGCATCTATATCAAATGCACCGTCTTGTATAATGGCAGGTGAATAGATAAATTGAAAAACACTCATCGTAAAAATTGGTGATAATGAACCCTTTAATTCATAGCTGTCGTCATCTGTTTTTACAAATGCGCCGGCAAGTAAAATATCAATAGCTGCCACTTTAGGAACATCACTTAAAATACGAAATCCATGAATGGCAGTCGTACTGGCAAGCGTGTTAGTCGAATCATCATAGAGATAGCCTGGTATGGTTAAACGGTTTTGAAATGTCAATAAATCCCCCGCCATTAAACGTCCATCATTGCGAGAAAACATAAAAGCGTTGTTAAAATCCGGATCAACATCCGTGCTGAGATAAAAGCGGTCTTGAAGCGGTACGCTACCAAAAGTCATCCCTGAGAAAGCGTAAAAACGGATAGATTCTGTGTACGTTAGCTTTTTACGATAATATGCCGATGCGCTTGCTTTGGAAAAGAGATCGCCTTGACTTGGACTTCCAATCATATAATGAGCTTCGAATTTGCTATTCCATAAGGCGCGTTTTGCTTCTTTTGTGAGTCCCATATGGAGTTTTGTAAACGTCCCAACACTCCAAATATTTGAGTCAAAATAATGGACGGTGGCATCTGAATCTAATATGCCATCACTCACTTGATTGAGACTGACACGTGATGAAAGTTCTATTTTATTGTCCACGTTCATGTGGTCACGCCATAAAAGTTTACCCCCCAATTCACCCATAGAGTAAGCCCAATGATTTGTAAAACGGCCATTTACATTCAAAGCATCGCTAAATAATCCAAAGTAATTTTTCGAAAATTTCCCACTTGTTTCAATTTTTTTCGTATCGAGACCGTACTTTACTTTCAATTTCCAGTCAGCACTCCAATCGATAAAATCATTGTGGGCAAGGGAAAATCCGACCTTCAATCGATCCGTTTGTTCAGACCATAAATAGGGATTAAGGTAGAGCAAGTAATCGGCTTGACGATTCATGGCAAATTGAAGGGTCTTTATTTTAAGATTCAGCTCCTTGTCGTTATTGTAACGATTCATGTCCAAAAGCACCATCTCAGGATCCAGTTTTACATTTTTAACGGGAAATTCTGTCTTCAGCGTAAAGTTACTTTTTGTTGTAGATGGCTTTATCCATACGATTTCAGATTTTTCGTTATCTCCGTATAAACCGACGGCGAGTGGTGGAGCAAAGTCTCCTAAGTTCTCAATATCGATGTTTGTTTCGTAAATTGCGCCTTCTTTATTAGTTGAGAAACGATTCAATGCATAATCAACTTTTTGGGTGCTTCCTAACATATCATCAAAATACCAACTTAAATCTTCGCCACTCATGTCTTCAAATAGGCGTCGAATATCTTCGGGTTGAGGATGATGATAAGCCCATTGATTAAAATACGTATGCCAAATGCTGTCCATTAAGGTTTCGCCTAAATAGGCATGGAGGGCATCTGTCACAAGAGCGGACTTCTTATACACCATCATACCGTAATTCATATTAGAATAAGCTTCAGAATGTAAATCAGCCGCTTGATCCAGATGTGGCATCCCAGACATAAAAAATTGCACATCTTCCGTGGCGGCTTTTTGAGGATCAGGTAATAGGTAGTTCAGAAATTTTACATATCCTGGCGCTTCATCCGTAAACGACAACATGGAATCGTCTGTATATTTTGTTCGCCAATAACGATTTTCCGCATAAGAATTTAGGCCTTCATCCATCCATGGATAATCCCGCTCGTTATTCCCAGACAATCCGTAGAACCAATTGTGACCCACTTCATGCATAATAACAAGTTCGAGTAAGGGTTCGAAACCGGCATTATTAATGAGGGTAATCATAGGATATTCCATCCCACCGCCAGCAGAAAAATCACCATCCACAACAGAGGCATGTTGATAGGGATATTCCATAAACCATTTCGAGTAATATTTTACGGCATCACTAATAAAAATATTGGAATGTCGATAATTTTTGAAATTTTTGGGCAGCGTATAGGTCCACGTTTGAGTGACTTTACCGCTAGGATGCGTATATGCACCATTTGTAATAATGAAACGTTTGTCCGCAAACCATGCGAAATCATGGACATTTTCTTGTTTAAATTGAATCGTTTTAAATTCCGTATCGGACTTTGGCTTGTCTTTAAGAAGCGCCGTAAGCGTATCCGGCAAGGACTTTTTATCGGCTTTGATAGAGTCGAGCAAAGCGTTACCAAACGCTGCTAAAGAATCTCGCCACGCAATTTCGCTGGAATCCTGTAAAACGCCGGTGGCGGCCACGCGATAGTTTTTCGGTACGGAAATGTGGACATCAAAATCGCCCCATTCACTATAAAATTCGCCCATATCGAGGTATGAAATTGGGTGCCACCCTTTCATATCATACACAGCAGGTTTGGGATACCATTGCGTCATTTCATAGTGCTTGCCAAAATGTCCCAAGCGAGAAAGGACATTCGGTACGCGGACAACAAAATCTAAATCAATCGTCAATGAATCGCCTGATGGTAAAGGTTTGTTCAACGTAAATAAAGCGACATCTAAGGTATCATCGCTTCGATAACGCCATTGAATATCCCTCTTATCAACCTGGACATTGCTTATGTCAATCCATCCAAAAGAGGAATCGGGTAAAAAATGCATCTTCGTTGAGTTAGATTTAATTTTCTGTTTCGCCAAGGCGGTTTCATTATTCTTATACGCGTTTGGCCATAGATGCATCCAAATTTTAGAGAGTTCATGGGGTGAGTTATTGATATAGCGAATAGTTTCATGACCCGACACTTGGTGAAGAGAGTCAAGCAATTGGACATCCATTTTATACTGTACTTTTTGTTGCCAATAGTCACTGCTTTCAGCTGTTGAAACCATGATGAAGATAAATAGAATCGATGAAAAAAAACGTCCCATAGAGTTGCTCCTTAAAAAAGCGTTATAATATTTTTTTGTTTTCATTGAGGCATAAAGTATCAATACCTATACCAAGGACTATTAAAAAAAATTAAATGATTGAAAAACAGTATGATAGAGAAAATATTCGAGATGGTTTTCAGATGAAAAATACATAAGTAAATATCAATCTGATATAAGTATATGGATTTGTTCGGCTTTGATTGTTTTTTAGCTATGGAATCTTCAGCTTCAATCTAATTTATAAGGTGAAAAAAAGAAAGGTAATGCATGGATTATAAAACACTCCTAACCGTATTTAGCGCAGTTTTTATAGCTGAAATTGGCGACAAAACGCAATTAGCGACGATGCTTTTTGCGGCGGATAAAGATGTTAACAAATGGGTCGTATTTTTAGGGGCTTCACTAGCGCTGATTGTGGCATCGGGAATAGGCGTTTTGCTGGGTGGTGTTGCATCGCAGTATATCGGTGCAAAACAACTGAATTATATCGCCGGGTTTGGCTTTATTGCAATTGGCATTTGGACACTCACAAGCGCTTGATTAAGGAGAAATATTCATGAACGACGTCGTGCAACTCGTCGAAGAATTAAAATCGTTGGGAGATCCCCAAAGAGCACAAAATTCGCAACGTTATTTTAAAACAGCTAAAGACGAATATGGTGAAGGGGATACATTCCTAGGCATAAGAGTGCCCGTTTTGCGGGCATTTGTAAAGAAATATAAACAAACGAAGCGAGAAGATGCCTTAGTCCTTTTGAAATCGGATTATCACGAAATTCGACTAACCGCAATTTTCTTTCTCGTCAATATTTATCAAAAAGGCGACACCCGTTTAAAAAAAATGATATTTGAGGACTATTTGGCAAATGTCCAGTATATCAATAATTGGGATATTGTTGACAGTTCGGCGCCTCAAATTGTAGGACATTATTTAAATAATAAGGATCGATCCATTCTAAAAACCCTTGCGCAATCGTCAAGTTTATGGGAAAGGCGCATGTCAATTATTGCGACCCTGTATTTTATTCGGCACTATGATTTTCAATCAACGCTGGACATATCCGAAATACTTTTGCATGATAAAGAAGATTTAATTCATAAGGGAGTTGGATGGATGTTGCGGGAATGTGGAAATAAAAGCCAGTCCACTGAGGAGATATTTCTCAAAAAATATTATAAAGAGATGCCTCGAACCATGTTAAGGTACGCCATTGAGAAATTTCCCGAAACATTACGGCAAGCGTATCTTAAATCTGAGATTTAATTAATTTTCATGAAATAATATGGGGCACTTATTTTTTAATGCCCATTCCTGGAGTTTTGGTGAAGGCTGAACAGCCGTCGGATTGCCTACCATTTCTAAAAGTGGAATATCCGAGTTATGATTCCCATAAGCGAATGATTCTGCAAGAACCAAATTTTGCGCTTGAACCAAATGTTGAGCCAATACGACTTTATGTTGATCAACACAAATGGGACCTTTTGAATTCCCCGTTAAAAGCCCATTGGAATCGGTTTCCAAATCCGTACACAAAAGAAAATCAATCCCTAAATCCTGCATGACTGGTTCTAAATAATAACGAATAGAACCCGAGACTAAAGCAGTTTTGTGTCCTTGTTGCTGATGCCATTTTAATTTGGCTAATATCACTTTTGACAAATTAGGTTTCAGAAAATCCGTATAAAAAGTATCCGCATTATTTTGAAATTCGGACAGCGAATGTCCTTTATAAAAACGAATCATCGCATTGGCCATCGTTTCTTCTGATATCCAATGAAAATGCCGAAGAAAGCCAATGAAATAGATTTTTATTTTAAATCGTGTCGTAAGTAAACCCAATTTGTTTAAAATTTTAAACCCAATATGAGCTGAATTAACCTTTAATAAAGTTTCATCAAAATCAAAGAATGCGACAATATTTTGCGTGTTAGACAAGTGGATACTATTTTGGCGTGTAGCGGCTAAGCACTTTTTTGGTTTCGTCATACCCTCGCGTAATGGCGATCTCTGCATGTAAAAAGTTCCACGCAGACAAACCGGTATAGACATTTATAACCATATCTGGTTCTGATATTTTCAGCTGATTTGATGCGATGAGGGACATGGATAGCATGACGGTTTCATGTGCGATTTCTTTGACCGACGGTGCTTCCACCATCCAATAGGCATTTTCGGGGCGAGGTAATTTCCATTTGGATTTACTTAAACTTAAATCATTTGCATTGAGGAAATGTAAACTATCACCTGGAAATGAGCCCTCAGGAAATGTCAATACATTCACTGCAATAATAAATTCAGCCCCCATATTTCGCACAACATCAACGGGAACAGGATCAACCATTCCGCCATCAACAAGGACTTTATTCTCGTATGACATAGGTGTAAAAACAATGGGTATAGACGAACTAGCTCGGACAGCCGTGGCGAGATTTCCCTTATTTAATACGAATAAATCACCGGTTAAAATATCGACAGTCGTTGCCGAAAATGGAATTTTCAAATCCTCGATATTTTGCTCTAAGAAAAGTATATTTAGAAATTCCTGAATTTTATTGCCATCAATAAACCCTTGCAAAGGTAAAACAGGGTCGATAAGTAAAAAAATATCGCCGAGTTGTGAATTTTGCGCAACGCTTTCGAGGGAATCAACACTCAATCCAGATGCATATCCGCCACCTATAACAGAGCCCATGCTGCTGCCTGCTATGAGATCAATCCGCAAGCCTGTTTCTTCTAAGGCGCGAAGAACGCCAATATGAGCGAATCCTTTCGCTGCTCCTGCACCCAATGCGAGACCCAATTTAAAATCTTGCTTTTGAGAGCCATTAAGAACACTTATAAAATGCTGGCGAGTCATTTTTTTAGATTTTACATTATCTTCTCCCCTCAGAATTGAGCCATCTAGGAAAAAAAGAAGTGATATAAATATCAATGAGTATCGCCATGTTTTCATGGCGACAATATGCTTCATTATTGTCGAAGTTTAAATCATTATATTTCGTTATTATTAATGAAACACGATACTCGAATCACAATACTCTATTTTTTCCATAGAAATCATTCACAAATCGACGAGGCGAGTATCCAATCTAAAATATATTCCGAGTTAAGGGCATTATTACCAACATATTATTGATAAAAAGAGCCACCCGCCGGAGTTGAACCGGCGACCTACTCATTACGAATGGGGGATCTACAATTTACCTCTAGATACCCAGATATCCATATAGTATTGTAGTATATATACTTACGATATAATTAATTTCCATTGATGTACCTCTATTTCTGTGTTAATTTAGTCAAAGTGTGGGGGATAGTGTGGGGGACGGCAATAATGTTTTACGTTAGCCTATTCTAAAGGACGGTGAAATAATGCCGAAGCAGGCTCGATTTAATACTCAATATCCAGGTGTTTATTACATCATGAGCTATTCATCCTCAATAAATAAGTCAGAGCGGGTCTATTACATCCGATACCGTCAAAATGATAAGTCAATAGAAGAGAAAGCCGGTCGTCAGTTTCGAATTGATCGAGGGCGAGAGCGAGCGATTGCCAACCAGGTCTTCATGCATCGGCCTCCTTTGGGGTACAAATTGCATAAGGGTCAGCTTGTCCTTTGTGAGAAAACGGCTCCTATTGTTCAATGTATTTTTGTGTCCTACAATATGGGGAAAGCTATTAAAGCCATTGCCCGGGAGCACGGAAAAAGTCCTGCCAGTATCAGGTATATCCTCAATAACCCGTTCTACATCAACTCTAGCCATCTCATCCCTCATGAATTGTTAGTGTAACATGTTTCAGTCGTTTTGCTGTGGTTTGATTCAACCTCCAGCCTTAAGTTTAAGGACCATGAAGGTTTTATTCTTAATACTATTTGCAATCGTACAGATATTTGGCCAGAGTTACTCACTTTCTGGAATAGTACACGAGGTTTATAGCCAGAGTCCACTTCCCGATATTGAAGTGTGTATCACTGACTATCTTGACACAAATTATACAATTGCGGTATTGAGCAATGAAAATGGTGCTTTCGAGCTTGCTCTGACTATTGTCTCAATTGATGAGCTGATAAAACCAGATGGCTTTGGTTTAGGACAAAACTATCCCCAACCATTTAACCCCAGTACAACCATACCGTTTTCAGTTATAGAGGTCGGTGACTACTCACTGCAGGCATTTGATATCCTAGGTCGGGAAGTGGCCTCTGTGAATCAAGTCCTTGATCCTGGACCATACGCGGTTCGCTTTAAAGCAGCTTCTGCTGGTCTTTACTTCATCAGGCTTGTAGGGCTCGGAGTCCAAGACGTGATCAAGGTAACTGCACTCGATGGTAGTCGTGAATCTCGTTTCTTCTCTTCAAGCAGTAATCATAAAACTAGTCAAAACTCTATCCACAAATCTACTATTGATAATCCTCGTAATTTTTGGGTTGAAATATTTGGTGAGAATGTTCAACCTTATTCAGAAACTATTTCGTTAGAAGAAGGTGCTAACTTGCGAGATTTCGAAGTCACTTTATCTGATTATGATCCTTTTTTTATAGGTAATCCTGGTGATATAAGTTTTAATGAAGGTGAAACAGGTCAATTAGACTTAACTCCTTTATACATATAAGAAGTGGCCCCCAAAAACTGGACAGTATGTTAGGTGTAAGAACTGGTTTAACTTAAGTCCAACAGGAGGACAAGATGACCAGACGCAAAAGACGAAACCACAGTTCAAAGTTTAAAGCAACAGTAGCCCTCGAGGCACTACGGGAAGAATTGACCCTATCAGAATTGGCCGATAAATATGACCTTCATCCGAATCAAATTAGTCGCTGGAAGAGTGACTTAATAACAGGAGCTGAAAGTATCTTTGGTGAACACGAGCAGAATAAGAAGGATACGGAAGTCGAGGTCGATAAACTCCATTCCAAAATTGGCCAGCTCACCATGGAGCGAGATTTTTTATCAAAAGCGCTCGGTCGTTGAAAGTGGATGAGCGAAAGAAATGGATTCAAAACGACCCAACATTAGCAATAACTAGAAAATGTAAAATGCTAAAAGTAAGTAAATCTAATCTCTACTATGTGTCAAAAAGAAAAGAGTTAAATGAAAAAGATTTAGCTCTACGCTTATTGCTTGATGAGCTTCATCTCAAACATCCCTGGATGGGTTCAAGAAGCTTAAGAGACCAAGTCAATCGACGCATAAGCTATTGCGTCAATCGGAAAAAGATACAGCGTCTCATGAGAGCACTGTGTATCCATGCGGTCTATACGAGACCAAGAACAAGTCTACCTGGTAAAGGGCATAAGATATATCCCTACTTACTTCGAAACTTAGATATCAACCATTCAAATCAAGTATGGTCAACAGATATTACCTACATTCCAATGGCTCGCGGCTTTATTTACCTTGTCGCTATTATGGACTGGCATAGTCGGAAAGTATTGAGTTGGAAAGTATCCAACAGTATGGATACACGTTTCTGTATTGATGCCTTAGAAGAGGCCATGAGTCGATATGGTAAACCAGAAATATTTAACACAGACCAAGGTTCACAATTTACAAGCAATACGTTTACAAAGGTGCTCAAAGATGCTGATATCAAAATCAGCATGGATGGTAAAGGACGTTGGGTTGATAATGTTTTTATTGAACGATTATGGAGAAGCTTAAAATATGAGGAAGTCTATTTGAAGGCCTATGAATCTGTAAAAGAGGCTAAAATATCAATCAACAATTACCTGAACTTTTATAACAAAGAAAGAACCCATCAATCACTTGACAAACTGACACCTGATGAAGTATACTTTAACAAACCTATGGGAAAACTCGTAGGATGATTAACACCCGTTCTTTTACACCTAACTTTCACGAAACGCCGTCCACTATTCTTCCATTAATGTTTAATGACAGTTTTGCTCCTTTGATTACGTTCGTTTACCTGTTTTAGGTTCTATCTATTTAACCCTAACTATTCTTTCAAAGCCCCGTCAAGGCTACCCAATGCTCATAAATCATGACCATTGCTAGTGTATCTAATTCACAATACTGTAGCAGAGCATTACGTAATGCCTCCCGCTCAATATCGTTCATATCCGTAAATTGCATCTTGGCATAAGCGATTAATGCAGCGCCACCCTCATTAATTTCCACATCATCTAAAATTAATTCATCCTTGCTCAGATCTATATTACCATATTGACTTGGTAATAAACTGTAAGGGTTCTTCGGTTTCGCTGTTTCAGTATCCCATTCATACAGGACCCGCCCTTTTAGATGAGTACCGAAACCCAAAGGTTTAGAATATTTCTTTTTAACAGCATCTCCTGTCATAACAGCTGGAAGGACTTTTTTTATAGAGTTAGACCCTCCCATATCTGAATGGTAGTAATAGTTGCGAACCAGTTGGAGCATATCAATCATATTTCGGTGCCCTTCTATTTTCATACCATCAATCTTATACTCTGTAATTGTTTCTATCCACTCGATGAGGTCACCATATTTATCCTCATCGTCCTCCAGCATCTGAGTCTTTATTTGATTTAATACTGTATTCTCATGGGCTGCATACCTAAAGATACTACCTTCATCTCTGTCCAAAACAGTTTTGAGTTGGTGCACGAATTCATAGTTAGGAAATATGCCCTTATTGGCATCTATCCATTCTTGATGTTCGATGCGACCATCTTTATGGAGCGTATGGGCAGAAAATTGAAAAGCCGTCTGTTCGTAGGGCTTTCTTCCTTTTGTAAACGGCAAGGCTACCATACTGGTTTCAAAATCAATAAAGTGAAGTGGGAACGTCCAGCTATTCATTTCATTGCGAAGTCCTGGATCTATGGACTCACTTTTTTCGGGAGTCAGGGACATATTTACCTGCATGAGTTGACGCTCGTTCAAATAAATATCATAATTGGGCAGGGATTGTAGTTCCTGTAGAGAAAAAATACCCAAGTCCATAAGCTTTGCAGATTTACGGAAGTTCCAAATTTCAAAAATAGTTTGAGCATCAGGATTAAAACGTTTCCCGAGGGACATTGCCATACATTCATGAAAACCACTTTTTAGATCTGGCCTTGCTGTGTTTTTGTATTCGCAACCTTTGCACTTCGTCCCAGTAGTTATAGGATAACGCTTATTTTTTGAATAATAATCTCCATACTCTGCAATCCTATCCTCAAAAGACTTTTGTTGTTCAGTAGATTTTTTATTTTTAGGGAAAGCCTTTCCAGCCATAATCATCTGAACAAACTCTTTAACATTTATCTGGACTAAAATGGGTTCGCCTATGTCCTCAGCAGATACTGGTTTTGCTAAATAAACTTCTAGCCTCCCACGCTCATCACTTTGAATTCTAAATAGCTGATTCAGACCATCTACTGTCGATTTCTTGTTCTTGTCGGTGAGCATAAGAAATGGGACTATTTCATAGCTAGGTAAAGCATGTTGCATAACCCAAGTCTGGAAAGCGACGTCTGCTAGGTATGGGTACCAACTTTTAGTAATAAAGTCCCTCTTAGCGGTATAAAAATCATCGTTGTTTTTGAAAGATTTAGCTTTGACCTCAATAAGTTCAATTCTTTTACCTTCTTTTTTCAAAATATCTACTCGAATAAAAGTATGTTCAAATTGAATAGCAGCCTCATAGATAATGACGTTTTCTTGTTCCATTAACTTTTTTGTCTCCGCTAACGATTCTTCATAGCCCAGAGACTTGATATCATGTCCACCAGGGAAATAGTACTTAGCGAGTTCTCCTACTTGATAACCTCCCTCGCACAGTGCCTGCATAAAATCATCATCATTTATGAGATTAGCGTATTCAGGCTTGCCGTAATAGAAAAGCTTTGTGGGGCATTCCAAAGCGGACTTGAATCGAGATTTAGTTAGATATCGAGGTTTTTTAAGCATTTATTACACCTTCCTGTCGCCTGAATGGCTCTCCATATTATTCGTTTCAATGGTTCGTATTTATCTAAAATTATTACAATATAACTTGTTTATATGAAGTGTTGCTCAACCATAATTAACTGAATTTTGATTGAATACAATTGAAAACTTATACCCTAGATGTGTATTGTAGCCTTTGATTCAGGAATAACCACATCTTTAATAATTTCACCTCTTACATCAAATAGGTACACCATCCCATCCGTATGGTGATATTGGTAGGAAATAATTTTGCCCCAAAGTTCAAGAACGCCACGAGATACAGCATAATGTTCTTGGACAGTATTGGATATTATTTTTAAACTCTCATCAACTGTTTTAAATACAAACTGTACTCTGCCCATAATAATATTCCGTTTACCTTCCATGACTGCGAGGACGTGAATAGGTTCTGATTGACGCGAAAAGTTGGTATAAATAAAGATGTATGGCTGCTGAAAAGAGGCAATTGCTTTTATTTTTTTGACAGCTTCCTCAATTTCAGTTTCTACAAGTTCTTTGGAAACTCCTAGCGTCTTAGCAAGAGCACGCAAAAATGATTTGCTTGAATGCAAGAAATCAAATGACCCATTATTTAGCCATTCAAATGTATTGGGCTCTTCTAAAAAGCGACCCAGTGTTGCCTGTCCAGTTTGTTTATTTTTATAGCCCATTAATTGTAATAATTGGTCAACGTTCTCGTCTTGGAGCTTATTTTTTATCGTATTAAATAGCATCGCTTTCACATCCTCTTAAGTAACTATAAAATTATAATTTATAAATATAAAACCACTGTCAGATTTTTTATAAGTCATGTTAGTTTCTGCTATTTGAAAAGGGAAAGTCTTTATTAATGCTTTAATTTCATTGTCACTTAGATGTTTAACATCTGCGCTATCAATGATAATGCTCTCTCCAAGTATGCCATCCCAACTCCACTTTTCATGCAAGACATCAATGCCCTCAAACGTGTACTCTTTTCTACTTAATATTCGTGTATCGGAATCGATTGGTACCGCTTTAAATTTTTTACTTAACATTATTTTCTCCTTCTTTATTGAAGAATATAATTTTTAATACGACACTTCATGACTTATTAAACTATATTATTCGTATTATGGCAGAACTAAAACAAATAGAGCGGCTCCTGCGTATTATACAAATGCTAAGTAGTGGCTCGAAGATAACAACGACGGCACTTCTAAAACGTTTTGAGGGTGATGTCTCTATTAGGACTCTACAGCGAGATTTACACCATATTGCTCAAGCTGGTATTCCTTTAAAATCGAGCAAGTCTTTAGCCAATGAAAATGAATGGTACTTAGATTCTAACTTTAGGTCATTCATTCCTCAAACTCTCGGCCTCAATGAATATCTCGCAGCACATATGCTCAAAGAGAACTTGAAAGTCTTTCGTAATACTGAATTTTCACACGAAATTGAAACTCTCCTCCAAAAGATTGAGCAAATAGTGCCCGATGATGTCTTTATTGAAGTTGATGATTCTCAAGCAGATGAAATGTATGAGAATTATACGGCAGGCCTTTTTGATTATTCGAGCTATAGCACGATTATCAATACCATTATCACTGCCATCATCCAAAAGAAAAAATCCTTTGTTAATTACTTTAATGTTTACTCAAATGAAATTAAATCCTTTTACGTAGAACCGAGACGACTCATCTATTTTAAGGGTGGGCTCTATGTGATTGTCTATATTCGGCGATTTGAAAAGTTTCGCTTGTTAGCTATTCAACGTATTAAAACTTTTAAACAAATGGATGAGTCATATCCTGAGGAACCCTTGTTTAATCCTGAACTCTTTTGGAAAAACAAATTTGGATTGTTTGGTTCTGAACCTAAAGATATCATTCTCAAATTCAATTCTAGTATTCGTATGCATATCGAAGGTCGTCATTGGCATTCGAGTCAATCCGTCACAATCGAAGAAGACGGAAGTCTCTTATTAAATCTTACTGTAGGCATTTCACCTGAGCTAATCTCATGGATATTTAGTTGGCATGAGAATATTGAAGTAATTGGTCCAAACGAATTACGCACTCTGATTAAAGAAAAATTAAATAATTTACAAAATATTTATCCAACGACATAATCTGACGTATTAGCTCCTAAATTATGGCAAGCCATAGGGAGGAAACGTGGGAGACAAACAAAAACCACATCATCTACTGACAAAAATTGGGGAATTCGTTGAGACCCATAATGATATCAATCATTTATTGGGTTTAGGGAGCGTTACATCACGTTCAAAGATGAAAAAGTATTATCTTAAGATTAAGTGTGATGCACTGTTAGTCGACTATAACCTTACAGAAAAGGAGATACTGGTTATTGCGCGATTATGGCAGCAACTCACGACAGAAAAAGGTCCTTATTTCACGTCACTCGAAATAATTAAGGGTCTTCTGGGTGGGGACTCAAACACGATTGATTATTTAGATTTGATAATTGGTCTACTTGAGAAGCAAATCCTTTATACCAGCAAGAAAAGAATATTACATGCTGGCACTATTAACGAACCCGTTAAGCGTATCAAATACAGCAAGCGGTCACTACTTGAAGAACACATTTCTCTCAATAAAACCTTCATTAATCTTCTGTTAGATGAGCCTGAAGAGGTCAATTTAAAAGACAAAACGCCCTACACTTCTAATAAAGAATTTCTCTCAGACTGGTTTATATATAGCGAAAAATTACGTGAGTTGCGTTATTATGATTTCCAGGATATCAAATTTGATAAAGAACTTGATGAGACAAACGCCAATGACCTCCTTGAGGTTATAAATTGGAAACATCGCATAGCATCGCGTGTAAGTATCACCGATAATGTTTTTCCTCTGCAGGAGATAGCCAAAGAATATTCCCTAGATGAAAATGAAGTTACCATGCTAGTATATTTAGTTAAAGAGGAGCTAGATAGCAGTGCCGTAGATGTTGATGAATTGGTTAAGTTAGTCAGTTCGGATCAGCATGAGCTCTATAGAAATCAACAATACCTGAGTACAGATGCTCCGTTGGTTCAACACGGGATTGTGGAACTTCAGGAAAATGTGTTTCAAATGAGTCGTGGCAGTAATGTGAGGGCTACTCCTGACATCATGAAGCAAATCATCTTGGACACTCCAACTGATGATGATGAGCGCTTGGTTCAGATTTTAAAAGGCAATGATCTCTTTACCTTAATCGATCCCAATTACACGATGGATGATTTAATATTAGCACCAGAATTAAAACAGACCATCGTGACAGCAATTGGACGCTACCATGAGAACGTTGATGCCGTGCTTCAAGACTGGCATTTGTACAATGGAGCTATGGAGGTCGTTGGTAGTTCGAAAAAGAAGAGAGAACCTGGACTGCTCATGCTACTACATGGGCCATCAGGAACGGGTAAGACCTTTGCCTCTGGAGCAATCGCCAAACATTTAGGGAAGAAGCTACTCATCACGGATATCTCTCGCTTACAATCAATGTGGGTTGGCGAAAGTGAAAAAAATATCAAACGTTTATTTAATGTGTTTGAACGGATTGTTCGAAGAGTGGATAATCCTCCTGTTCTACTGCTGAATGAAGCGGATCAATTCCTAACCACACGACTTAATGAAACACATTCCAGCATCGATCAAATGCAGAACAGTATGCAAAATCTATTTCTGGAAGGATTTGAGAGGTTACGAGGAGTCATGATTGCCACCACTAATTTACAGGACAATATAGATTCAGCTTTTAGTCGGCGATTCCATTTAAAACTTGAATTGCCCATGCCTGGTAAGGATGAAAGGGCAAAGCTTTGGGAGTTGCATTTACCACCGACTATCCCACGCGCAAGTGATATCAATCTTAATGAATTGGCAATTAAGTTTAATCTTTCAGGAGGACAGATAAAAATCATTGTTGAAAATGCTGCAACTGAGGCAGCCGCACGACGAGGAAAAAGTCGGGTTTTGAAACAGGCAGATTTGATAAAATATTGTCTTATTGAAACGGACAATGGAGCGATTAAACACAACACACCCATCGGTTTTGCTATTGCATAATGAGAATACATGGAAATTGGGGCAATTAGCCGTTTATAAAAGAACTCTTGATTTACACCCAATTTAGGCGAAGTTAAACCGTCATTAATGGACAAGACAATGAGGGAAGAATTGAGAATTATCAAATCACCTAGAATTCTAAAAACGCTTGAAAATGCCACACCCTTGAATAATGCCCCGTGCCAATTAAAAACTTACAGAATATTTTTTAACTCTTTTAAATCGTGTAGGAGTATTCATGACAAAACTTACAGATACCCAGCCAATTTGGAGGGCTAAACGCATGTTTAGCCAAGTTAACACTATAGTAGAAATAAACGTATACGTTTAGCCCTACGTTCTACACCATTTAAAGAAAGACCGTAGCATAAAGAGAAAGATTAATTAAAATTGGCAGACTTAAATATTATATTTGCAATTTATAAAGTGAATTTTAGAATATGACAGCAAAAGAAGTTTTAAATAAAATAATACCAAATATCGAAATAGATATTCCTTTATCAAAACACTACTTTGATGAACTTTCAGTTTACGAAAAAGAAAAAGGGAAATGGTATCTTAAAAGTTGGGATAGTCAAGAACGTGAACTATTGGTTTACAATGAAAAGACAGATAAAAAAGCCCCCGAAGAAATTGTAAGACAACTTTTTTTGTTTGAATTAATTGACAAATATAAATACCCAAAAGAGAGAATTAAAACTGAGATTACTGTAAAATTTGGTAGAGACGACAGCAAACGGGCAGATATAGTAGTTTATCAGAATGATAATTATACACCTTGGCTTTTAATTGAAATTAAAGCCCCGAAAGAAAAAAATGATATTGAGCAATTAAAAGGCTACTTAAATGCGGAAGGCTCACCAATCGGAATAGGATATAATGGTAAAAATATTACTCGTTTCATTAGACCTTATCCGAAAGAATTTGAATTATTGGCAGATATCCCAACAGATGATGAATATCAAACTGCAATAAATTCAGAAAACCCAGTCCAAAAAATAAAAGAACTAATTGCAAATCGTAAATGGACAATTGATGAATTAAACAAATTAAATGAAGAAAAAGATTACGATTTAAGAGAAATAATAGAAGAATTAGAAGAGCTTGTTTTAGGAAATTCAGGACACGATAGTTTTGAAGAAATCTTCAAATTAATTTACACAAAGTTATATGATGAAAATAAAGCAATAACATCGGGAAATAAGACGCTTTATTTTAGAGACTATTCGGAAACAAAAATAACTCACAAAAAAATATCTGACTTATTTGATAATGCAAAGCAATATTGGAGAGATGTTTTTGAACCAACTGAAAAAATTAAACTTACACCAGCACATCTTGAAGCCTGTATAAATAAACTACAAGAAGTAAAATTATTTGGTGCAAATCTAAGAATTATTGATGAAGCATTTGAATATTTAGTTACAGCAGTTTCAAAAGGAAATAAAGGACAATATTTTACACCAAGAGTTGTAATTGATGCAACCGTAAAAATGTTAAACCCAACAGACCAAGAAACTATTTTAGACCCAGCTTGTGGAAGTGCAGGCTTCCTAATTCACGCAATGGAGTACGTTTGGGATAAATATAATATGAACGAAAAAGGACGTTCAATGTATGCAGACCGTTATTTATGGGGTGTTGATTTTGACGAAAAAGCATCTAAAATTAGTCGAGCAATAATGTTAATCGCAGGCGATGGAAAAACTCATATTTTCAAACAAAATTCACTTGATTATAAAAATTGGGACAGTAAACTTATTGGTAATTTAAGCGAAAATTGGCTAATTGAAGATGAAAAAGACCCACGAAAATTAAACTTTGATATTGTATTGTCAAACCCACCATTTGCAGGTGAAATAAACCAAAAGGCGATAATTAATAATTATTCAGACTTAACAGGATATAGATATACTTTAAGTTTGGAATCCAAAAACATATTATCAATTTTTAAAGATTTTGCTAAGGAATTTAATCTTGAATATGTAAAAGATAGCGATAAGAAAATTAAAGAAATAATTACAAGTCTGAACAAAGACAAGGAAATTAACTTAGAAGACGAAGCTGACATTAATCAAGCTATTGAAACTCTTGCAAATATTCTATCTGAAATAATAAAAGACGGTGAAGCAGATGAAATGCTTTTACGTGCAAGATTGAAAAATATAAAAATAGTCCAAAAAGATTATAAATGGAATAAGGCTGAACGCCACATTTTATTTATTCAAAGAATTATTGACAGTCTAAAAGACGGTGGGCGTGCGGTAATTGTTTTACCGCAAGGGATTTTTAATAATACATCAGAAGAATATGTAAGAAAATATATAACATCAAAAGCTCGTATTTTAGGAGTTGTTGGTTTGCACGTAAATAGTTTTAAACCACATACAGGCACAAAAACAAGTTTGTTATTTATTAGAAAGTTTAAAGAGAGTGAAACTAAAAATGAAATAAAAGACTACCCTATTTTCTTCGCAACTTCAACACTTTCGTTTAAAGATAATTCTGGAAGATATAAATATGTGCTTGATGAAAACGAAAGTCGTGTAACTGATGAAAAAGGAAACCCTCTTTTTGAAACAGATATTTACGATATTTCGCAAGCTTTTTTAAATTTCGGAATAGAACAATACGAAAATGGAGATAAGGATTTTGACTTTGTAAAAGGGTTAAAAAAAAAAGCTATAAAATTTAATAATTCTGTAATAAATTTTTTTCAAATAGAGAGTAATCTTAGGTTTGAACCTGAATTTTATAATCCAATATTTTTAGACAGAAAATCAAAACTATCGAAACTAAATTGCAAGAAATTATCTGAAATTGCTGATATTTATTCTGGTTTAGCTTATTCAAGCAAATTGATACAAGAAACTAAAACTATTGATACAGAAATCCCGATTGTGAAAATTGGAAACGTAACAAGAAAAACAAAATATGAAGACTTAGATTTTGTGGATTTTGCTAATATTTCTTCAAATCAATTACTACAAAATGATGATATATTAATGACAATGACTGGTGACCCACCTGATGTTGGTAAATGTAATATTTGGTTTTCAAGAGAAAATGAACAATCATTAACTTATAATCAACGTGTTTGTAGGATAGTATCAAAAAATACAGTATTAAGTCCTTTGCAATTATATGTATTCTTAAATACAGAGTATGCCAGATACCATTCAGAAAGGTATGCTATGGGTATTAGACAAAGAAATGTATCAATCAATGATATTAGAAATATTGAAATCCCTATTTTTTCTTCTGACTTAAATAATCTGATTGAGAATGTAATTAAAGATTATTTTATTTCATTACAGACATCAAAATCTTTATATCAAGAAGCTACAAATATTTTGTTTAAATCGCTTGGTATAAATGAATGGAAAGCAGAAAATAAAGACATTAGAATTAAAGACAAAAAGTATAAGATTGAAAATACAGAAAATAATAAAACTTTCTCAAAAGTCAATAATACAAGACGTTTTGATGCTGAATATTGGTTGCCAAAGTATGAGCAACTAACTGAAAAAATTAATACGAATTGTAATAATATATTGCCAATATCAGAATTGCAATTATTTAATAATCGTGGTTTTCAACCAAATTATTCGGAGGACGGAGAAGTTTCAGTTGTTAATAGCCGACATATTTTAGAAACCGAATTAGATTATGATAATTTTGAGAAAACAGATAAAGAAAATCTAATAAAGCAAAAAAGAGCAGTCCTTGAAAAATATGATATTTTAACTTATACAACTGGGGCAAATATTGGTAGAACAAATGTGTATTTAAAAGATGATTTAGCAATTGGTAGTAATCACGTTAATATTTTAAGAGTTGACAGAAACCCTATTTATGTTGGTTTTGTTATGAACAGCATAGTTGGGCGATACCAAACAGAAAGATTAGCAACAGGAACTGCACAAGCTGAGTTATATCCAAGTGATGTAAATTCGTTTGAAATTCCATTTATTAAACAAACTGACATTGAAAATATTGAAGAATTGTTATTGAGTAGTTTTGAGAATGGTAATAAATCAAAAGGATTAATAGAATTATCAAGGCAAGTTGTTGATTTAGCAATCGAAAAAGGAGAAAAAGAAGCTATAAAATTGATAGAGAAATATAAAGATGAATAAGAAAAACGGTGTAGAACAATGTATATAGTTAATGGCGGTATTATGCTAACATAAAGCATTTTAGCGTTAAATAAAATTAGTAGTAAATTGAAAATTAATCGTTTCAAAATCCGCCACTAACCATATACTAACCGTTAGTGGCAACCCTATAGACGACCACAGTAGACAAAACAATTTTTAAAAATAATGTTAACAAAGGAGACAACGTGAGAAGTTTAGACAACCACATCTTAAAAATATTATCAAACAATGACGTGACTTTCTTTATTCCACCTTATCAGAGAAATTATGAATGGGATGAAGAAATGTGCGGAATCTTATTTAAAGACATTGAGAAAGTAGCGAACAGCAAGAACACTCAACATTTCTTCGGCACAGTTATTTACTATGCGGAAAGCACAATTTTAGGACAACCTGATAAATATATTTTAGTTGATGGGCAGCAAAGGTTAACAACAACGATGTTGTTTTTAATTGCCGCTCGTGATTGCATTAGCGATGATTCATTAAGAAACACCATTGATTCAAAATATTTGAAAAACAATAACGTCAGTGGTGATGTGGAATATAAGATCAAATTGAAACAAGTTGAATCTGACTGGAAAGCTTATAAAAATATCGTTTTAGGCGAACATTTAGACGATAGTGATAAAAAGTCAATTGTTTTTAAGAACTACAAATTTTTCAAATCAAAATTGGAAAAGTTAGAACAGGACAAAGTCAGGGACTTAATTGAAAAAGGGTTAGTGAATTTTAATATTGTTACAATTCAGCTAGAGCCAGAGAGAAATCCTTGGGAAAAGCCTCAAGAAATATTTGAGAGTATGAACTCACTAGGAAAACCCTTAACACTTGCTGATTTAGTTAGAAACTATTTATTGCTCGGCCAATCTTCTGCTCAACAAAACAGCTTATATCACAATTTTTGGTTAAAAATTGAACAAAATTTATCTGGCGATAATAACGCCTTTTCTGTTTCAGCTTTCATTCGTGATTATATGCAGTTGATTGATATAACTAATTATAAAAAAGCGACTGATACTAACCACAAAGAACTTTATCGTGACTTTAAGGACTTATTCGGAGATGACAATCACGAACATCTAATTAAAAAGTTATCAGAATATTCTAATGAGTATGCAATTTTGGCGAGTTATAAATCAAGTGGCAATAATAAAATTGACTTGAAAATTACAGATTTGAAAGTTATTGAATCATCAGGATTTTACTCATTTATTTTAGGTGTTTTACATCTAAGAACCGAACAAAAATTAAATGATAATGATACTTTGGCAATTTTAGATGCAATTTTCATTTACATTGCTCGTAGAAGAATTTTGAGAATTACACAAGCAGAAAACAAGAATGCCCCACTACTTGTAAAATATTTTGATGATTTGATTGATTCAGAAGATAAAGAAACAACACTGTTAGAAATTCTATCAAATCAACAATATGCTTTAAGAATGCCAAATGACAACGATATTAAAACTTATTTATCAAGTTCAGAATCAAATTTTTACAATTTGAGAAGTAGTAAGTTCTTGCAAAGTTTGATTGAAGAAAAATTAACAAGAAATCGTCCTGCATTGAACGACAAACTTTTGCAAATAGAACATATAATGCCACAAACCTTAAATGAAACTTGGAAAAACGAACTTGGAGTCAACTATCAAGAAATTCACGATAATTATTTGAATAATATAGGAAACTTAACTTTGATTCGTCATAATCAAGAGTTGAGCAATCATTCTTTTAGAGGCAAAAAAGAGATTTATGAAAATAATGCAGGAATGCAAATTGCTAAAAATAAAATCACAGACCAGCAAAATTGGGGCGAGGAACAAATTAAGAACCGCGCAGAATATTTGATTAGAATTATAATTGAAAATATATTGCCGATTAGCGACAATCTAAAAACCAGCAATAACTATACAACTGAAAAGCGAAGTGTCGGCAATAGATTATCATTTGAAAGTTTAGACTTAATCGGTAAGACAATTGTGTATTTTGACGATGCAAATATTGTTGCTGAGGTTATTGGCAACAAGGAAGTAAAATTTGAAGATAAGGTTTGGAGATTATCACCACTCACTCGTGAAATTGAAACAAGAAAAAATCGCAGAAATCGTTCAGGGGCTTATTGGGGAGTGAATATGTGGAAATATGAAGGAAGAACACTTGAAGAATGGATGAATGAAATTAAAAATTATGAAATTGAAGTTGAAGAAAACGAAATAGAATAAATATGACAAAGCACAACGGTAGATAAACTATTAAAACAGAAGGGCAGCCACTAACAGCGGCTATACAAAATTGGTCTTCCGATGGTCGACCAACTTCGCACAGCCAAACCGTTATGAAACACTGTAACCTTGATGCTTAACGCAACAATTATCAACAGGAATAAATCTATATGAATGAAATTATTTGTCCAAATTGTAAAAAGATTTTTAACATCGATGAAGCTGGTTTTGCCGATATTCTTAAGCAAGTTCGAGATCATCAATTCCAAGAGGAATTACAAACCCGACTAAATATTGCAGAAAAAGAAAAAGAGAGTGCTGTTGAGCTTGCAGAGGCTAAATTTAAAAATTCATTACAAGAAGATCTTGCAAAAAAAGACAATGAAATAACAGAACTTAGAGCCAAAAATGAACGTGAGCTTGCTAATCAGTTGGCCAGGAAAGAATCAGAAATCGCAGGGATGAAATCCAAAATTGATAATGCGGAGATTGAGAAAAAGCTATCCGTAACAGAGGCTACCCAAAAAATCGAAAAAGAACGTGACCAGCTGGTCAATGATCTCAAAAATATTGAAACAGAAAAGGATTTACTCGAAAAATCTTTAAACGAAAAATTTTCATCTGAACTCAAGACAAAAGAAGATATTATCAGAATGAAAGATGAGGAAATTGCTTTTCGTAAAGACATGAAGCTCAAGCTCTCAACAAAAATGATTGGCGAAACACTTGAACAGCATTGTGAAACTGAATTCAACAAGATTCGTGCAACGGCTTTTCAAAACGCCTTTTTTGAAAAAGATAATGATTCAAAGTCTGGCAGTAAGGGTGATTATATCTATAGAGAAGCAGATGAAGCAGGCATTGAAATCATTTCAATCATGTTTGAAATGAAAAATGAGGGCGATGAAACTGCTACAAAAAAAAGGAATGAAGACTTTTTTAAAGAATTGAACAAAGACCGTACAGAAAAGAAATGTGAATATGCAGTTCTTGTTTCATTACTAGAATCTGAAAGCGAGCTCTATAATGTGGGGATTGTCGATGTCTCCCATAAATATCCCAAAATGTATGTCGTCCGACCTCAATTTTTCATTCCTATTATCACGCTTCTTCGCAATGCAGCTATGAACTCTATGAAATATAAAGCAGAACTAACTTTGATAAGAAATCAAAATATTGATATAACTGATTTTGAAGATAACATAAACAGTTTTAAGGAAGGTTTTGCATATAATTATGATTTAGCTAGCCGCAAATTTAAAACTGCTATTGACGAAATAGATAAAACCATTGACCATCTTCAAAAAACAAAAGATGCATTGTTGTCTTCAGAAAACAACCTACGTTTGGCTAATAATAAAGCGGAAGACCTAACTATTAAAAAATTAACAAGAGGGAACCCTACAATGACAGCAAAGTTTGAGACTATCTCGGATACGTCTAAATAGACTATATGCGGCAGACAGAAAAGCTTTGCATAAAAAGTCCGTATCTCAACTATGCAACAGGATGATAATCCAAGTTTTCTGGTGGTGAGTCGAGTTCTACTTAATGGTTGACAGCTTCTTTTAAAAGATTAGGTTCATGAAGTCGTGATTTGAGCGTATTGCAGCGACGTTAAATAAATTGCTAAAAAGTTGAGACTACCTCGCTTTTGGCGGGGTTTTTTGTTAGATAGAAACAGTCAGGAGTTATTCCATATTGCAGCTGACTAAAAACAAATGCTAAAAAGGAGAAAAGAATGAAAAACTTTCTATTCACTTCAGAATCAGTAACTGAAGGGCACCCAGACAAAGTCTGTGACCAACTATCCGATGCAATCTTAGATGCTTATTTAGAGAAAGATAAATTCTCGAGATGTGCTGTGGAATGTATGGTTACAAAAAATCAATTAATCATAGCTGGTGAAGTTTCATCAAGTGTTCACCTTGACCATGAAAAAATTGCGAGAGAAGTGATAACTGACATCGGCTATACAAATCCTAGCTTAGGTTTTTATAATGGATGTGACATTACGGATTTGGTGCACAACCAAGCATCTGAGCTTAACGAAAATGAGGGTGCTGGTGACCAGGGCATTATGTTTGGCTATGCTTGTAACCAGACCAAGGAGCTAATGCCACTGCCAATTGTACTGGCCCATAAACTCGCTGCGAGATTAGCTGAAGTTAGAAAAAAGAACATCATTGAGGGTTTACATCCCGATGGTAAATCTCAGGTAACTATAAGGTACGAGGATAATAAACCAGTGGCTGTTGATACTGTTATAGTTTCAACCCACCATGATGATAGATATACTGGAAACGATTTCAAAATTCTACAGTCAAAGGTCATTGATTTAGTTGTTAAAGCAGTCATCCCATCTGAACTGCTAACAGATAAAACTAAAATAATCGTCAATCCAAATGGTCCTTGGTTCGAATGTGGTGGACCTGCAGCCGACACCGGTCTTACGGGTAGAAAAATCATCGTCGATACGTATGGAGGTTGGGCACGACACGGTGGGGGCGCTTTCTCTGGAAAAGACGCTAGCAAAGTCGATAGAAGCGGTGCTTATATGGCACGCTGTATAGCCAAAGATATTGTAGCAAACCATCTTGCCGATGAATGCGAAGTTCAGCTAGGTTTCGTTATTGGAGATGAAAAGCCAGTGTCTGTTAACGTCAATACATTTGGCACAGAAAAGATAAGCCATGATAAGTTACTCACTCAAATCAATATTAAGTTCAATCTTTCAGTTAAAGGAATAATCGAATTTCTGAAATTAAGGGAACCCATCTTTAGAGGACTGTCAAAATATGGGCATTTTGGGAGAGATAATTATACTTGGGAAAAAGTGCATAACGAGACAAGTCCTAAGAATGATAAAAGCTTTTATGATAAAGTTATTGATATTTGTGAGAAAAAATTAGCTATAAATCCTGACGATGCGGAAGCCTACTACCATTTTGGACTAGCTTATGGATATAAAGGCAACTACGATAAAACCATAGAATATTCTCAAAAAGCGATAAACATCAAGCCAGATTATCCAGACGCATACAATAACATGGGATTAGCTTACGGATTTAATGGCATGCGTGAAAAAGAAATAGAGTGCTTTGAAAAAGCAACTGATATCAATCCTAGCTATGCAAAGGGGTACTACAATTTAGGAAACACTTATAGTGATTTACACAACCATGACAAAGCCATAGAATGTTATCAAAAGGCTATTGATATTGACCCTGATAATTCAGACTCATATTACAGCATGGGGCTTGTGTATTATGATACAGGTAACAGCGACCAAGCAATGGAATGTTGGCAAAAAGCAATAGCTCTAAATCCTAGTATGGCAAAAGCATTAAATAATTTGGGAATGATTTATAAAGAAAAAAGCGACTACGATAAAGCTATAGAATGCTATCAAAAAGCGATTGAAATAAATCCAAGATTTGCGGAAGCATACAACAACATGGGAATAGCTTACGGATTAAATGGTGTGAGTGAAAAAGAAATAGAGTGCTATCAAACAGCACTAACTCTCAATCCTGATTTACCAGAGACTTATACAAATATGGGTCTTTTTTATGGAAAAGATGGCAACTACGAAGCAGCAATAGCACTCTATCAAAAAGCTATTGATATTAATCATGAATATGCAGTCGCCTACTACAACATAGGCGTCACTTTTCATTATAAAGGTGATTATAAGAAAGCTATTGAGTTTTATCTAAAAGCTGCAAAATTGGGAGACAAGAACGCTCAAGATTTTTTAAGAGATAAAGGGGTCTTTTGGTAGGTGGCTCATGGCTTTTGACATACTAAACAAAATGCTTACTTGGGTTTGTCCTAGAGGATTCCTTGAAAGTCTTTATCGTGTAAGAGCATATAGTCAAATTGAATTGAGGGCGCATTAGGAAAATTAGCTTGCTTTTCGAATATAAAACATGAGCTTAAAGCAGCATAAAAATGCAAGACAGATTGTTAGTATGACGTACGGGAGGATTGATGTTAAAAACTACAGATACACACCCAAATTGGAGGGATAAGCGTATGTTTTCGCCTACAAAGTCTATAATAAAAATAAACGTAATACGTTGGGCACAAGGCAATGGACACACGAAAACTAAATGAATAGAAAGGAAATAGCAGGTAAAGGAGCTAATGTGAAAATAATTGAAACCATAAAAAAATATATGAACTACAAATCTTTTATAGGGCGTATTAAAACCCTTAACACTGGAATCAAAAGACTTCTTTTAGTAACAGGGATTATTTTTTCTTTCTTATTATTCCCAATTCTATCTGACGATTCATTTTATCATTATTTAGATTTTGATGAAGATACATTAGCAATGATTCTTGTGGTAGGATTGACATTTGTCGCGTATTGGATTTTTGTTCGGATTGTTTTATGGATAATAGATGGTTTTAGAAAATAGGAAGCCCGATGCCTTACATTTTGTATAAGTAATGACAGGTAAAGTGCAAAATTTCAAGATTTGTAGCCCGCTCAAACAGAGTAGCGGTTTGACAGAGAATTACAACGCAATCAGCCACTACTCATACAATTTACCGTTGCGCAACATTAATACCAAAATTGAGAAAGTATGAAAATTTTACGTTATTTATTATTTATACCCGTTAGTTTAATAGTTATAAGCCTGATTTATTTACTATTTGGACTTCTATTATATTGGTTTATTGGTTTGAGTAAATTTTGGCTAATGGTTATTCTGATTTTCTTTGGTGGTATGATTTGGGGAATATTTAAAATGTTATCTGCCTTAATTATGGTCTTGATTAGTAAATTATCACCCAGTTTTGAATTTGCCTTTTGGACTATTCTTGTTTTAAGTATAATAAATGGAATTTGGGAAATTGTAAATGCTTGGTCAATGGATATTAATTATAGTGGAAAAGTAATTTTTGTAGCAATTGTATACTCAATTCTTGTAGTTGAATTGACCTTTGCTCTTATAATAGGTTCATTCTCAACTGAAGAAACATATTATGACTAAAAAAACACTAATTATTAAAATTGTTTTGGCTATACTTTTTGTTGGTTGCCTTTTTGATTGGAGTTATGGTTACTACGAATTAGTTCGATTTTTAGGAATGGTAGGTTTTGGAATTTTAGCATATGATAATTATGAAAATAACAAAACTTGGTTTGTGATTTGGCTATCATCTGCCATATTAATAAATCCGATTTTTAAAATTGCACTTGGACGAGAATTTTGGAATATAGTTGACATTATTTGGGCAATTTTATTAATTGTTTCAATATTTATAAAGACAGAAAATAAAGAAAACAAACTGAATTGAAAAAATAACGTTGCACAACAATGTATATAAAAAATAGGCGAAACAGTAATAAATTCAAAGGTTTTGGCTCGTCTCAAACTTTGTGCTTAACCGAAAGTTTGGTGCTTCGAAATCGCCTACTTTTCATATACTAACCGTTCAGTGCAAGGGAAGAAAACGAGACCGCAAACAAAGGGGCGACTGAAAAATGAAGAGTATAAAACTTAACGATAAAATATACCTTCCTGACATACAAAGAAATTTTGTTTGGAAACTTAAAGGTAACTATCTTGAAAAAGAAAATACCCAATGATGAACAAAAAAGATTTAAATGAAAAATCAAGCGAGTTTGAAGTCACTAAAGAAGGTGTGGCAAAAAGTGAAAATAAAACAGAATCAATTTCATCTTTCCCAGACCGAAGTAATAGCTTAAAAGAGTGGCTATCGATGATAGAGTCTAATGACAATGACCTCTATTCAAAAGTTTTAAAAGTTGGAATTTATAATGAAACATCCTACCATGAATTAGAGAACCGATTGTCCGATAGTGATAGAAATAAACTAGGTGTTTTTTACTACTCATTTAAGCTGAGAAACAAGTTACCAATCACTCACTTAGATGTGCTCAACAATTGCCCTCCATGGTTTCTGGAACGGAGGCTTGAATCCATAGCATTTCCAGTTAGAATTTATAATGTAGTAGAGACTATAGATATTGCACTTGTTAGAGATTTTAATAACTATTCCGTTGAAGACTTACTGAATTTACCTAATTTTGGTCGAAGCTCACTAGCTGAGTTAACTAAAATATTACACAATGCAATATCTGGAGGCATTGAGAATATCAATGATATCTCTTTTCAAAGTATAAAAGATTCTACTTTTACTGAGGAATTACATCTAGCATTAAAATCATTCTCGCCTAAGCTTAACTCAACTTTAAGAAGCAGGTTAGGTCTGGATGGAAAACACGCCACGTTCAACGAAATTGGCAAGGAGTTCGGTGTTACAAGAGAACGGATAAGGCAATTAGAAGCAGTGGGAATAGACAAACTTACCTTATCATCAGCACCACTTGGTAAATTCCCTCACTATTTAAGAAACTATACAAATGCTAAATTACTTCCTGCCTATTTGGACACATTAGACTCCTTAGGGCCGTGGTTTTATGATTCCAATACAATAATATCTGCTATAGAATTTACAATCAAAAAAAAATGGTTACCAAACTTATACATATTAGAAATTAATAAGCGGAAAGTCATAGCACATATTAATCAGGTGGGTTGGGATAAACTCATTACGAATGCGCTATCGATTGTTGAAAAGGCTTCATCTAATCCTGTTAGTCTAGATGAAATATCGGTTGCTTCTAAAGCTCTGCTCCCCGAGAATTGTAGTGAATTAAGGGATGTATTTTGGGATGAGTTACAACGGTTACTTATTATTTCAGACGAAGGGAAAGTTATTGGTAATAATAAATCTATTGAATCATGTGTTCAAGCAATCTTACAAAATTCAAACGAACCAATTCACTTTAAAGTAGTTGCTCAAAAAGTTGAGAAATTGATCGGCAAGCGAATTAATCTTGGTCGAGTTAATGGAGTTTGCCATCAAATTGGCTGGTTATTTGATATGGGTACATTTGGTATGCCACGCCACTTTAAATTTTCACCTGAAGAAATTGATGATATTATTATGAGAAGTGAACAAATAATATTAAATAGTGCTAAAATACGGCAGTGGCATAGCAATGAACTTCTTATGCTTTTACAGGATACAATTAAATTTTCTGGTACTAGATATGACATCGATATCATGCTTAACAATTCCAAAATATTAACTTCTTTGGGTAGGCATACGTGGAAATTAAAAGATACATCTATTGAAGATACAAAAGATAGAATTGAGATTCATGAAACAATTACGTCAATTCTAATAGATAAAGGCCGACCTATGTCTAATGCCGAGATAAAGGAAGCTGTTAAATCCCGTCGTGGACTTAATACACATTTCCAAATTTTTGAAAAGCACCCTGTCAAAAGAATTAAACGTGGTTTATGGGGAATAATAGGACTGGAGTCGAAACCATAATTCAACTAACCTGCCACTATTTTTTGAGTCGTATTTGGGCCACTTGTGTGAGTCAGTTTAGGCCGTTGTTATACGCTATCTCTGGTCATGTCTGGATTTTAAATTTATCCAACTTCTACTTCCTTACACCTTTCTCGCTACAACAAAGCTAATCGTTATACCATGAAATATTTTTTCAGATCTAACCAAACTAAATTTCTGACTGAGTATTAGTCTTTCTACATCATCATACGTGAAAATGTTTAAGTGTAAGGGAAATATTCCGAGTCTTTTGATTATAGAATATGCCGAGAATTCTAATCTATTTTTGAGCGCCATTTTATCATGCAAACACGCTGTTGTCGAAATAAACAGCCCTCCTGGCTTTAATAATTCATGTATTCTTTGAACTACTCTTTCGCTATCGTCTAATAAGTGAATTACTCCATAAGAAACAATTTTGTCGAATGAAACTTCCTCAAGATCACTATTGAAAATATCCCCTTGTGAGAAGGAAACATTCTCAACACCTTTTTCACTTTTCTTTTTGGTGGCCTCGTTAATCATCGCTGTAGATATATCAAGTCCATGAATATGATGGATTCCATCAGCAAGCTCTAATGTTTTAGTCCCTGTTGCACAGCCAAAATCAAGAACATTATCATTTGCAATTAGATATTCCTTTGTTTTGGCAACCACTTCTTTAAAAACAGGATCGAATTGCCTTTCACTGTAGTCATATCTTTTTGCCTGTTTGTCTCAAAATTTTTGCGATCTATTCATGATGACTCTTGGCTGCAGGTATTTTGATCGACATTTATTTGTTCCCCCTATTTTTGAGTATGCGTTTAACGCCCTTGGCTTGAGCTGCTAAAGTCATATGCTCCCCACACTTCGGACAAGCATGCTTGGCATTCCAAGGTACAACATTCGACGAATTACAGTCAGGGCATCGATTCAGAAAACTAGGTACGACATCTTGATCGTCAGTAAACATTCCACCATGAAACTCGACAGGAACCCCCTACTAGAGATTTACAACCCAGGGCAGTGCCTGGTATCCACCGTAGTAATTGGTGCCCTGTCTGGAGCATCCCAAACATTCGCGGAGTATCCACATGCATTGCACTTGTATTTCGAGATCTTCTTCACTGCCCTTCATACACCAGATATAAATATCAGGTCTCTGCCGATATTCATCACCAGCCACTCCAGTATCGCTGTTAAGGCGATCTTTAGCTTTGGGCTCCTATTTAATATCAGCGGTTTCTGATTTTGTTGTCACTGAATCTTCTTGGCCCAAAGAGTATTGAATATGCTTGAGTGTTCTCAATATCGCAAATAGAAGAAGTATTAACCCAAATAATGCGATGACAGAAATTGCTCCACCGATAACCATCATCGATGTAAACTTAAACGAATTTTTTTCTGTCTGAGACTCCATTCTTTTCTCTTCGGCTAATGCCGAAGCTAATTCAAAGGCTGCTCGATCTGCCTCAATTTTTTCCTGTCTTGATTTCTCTTTTTCGAGAAACAATAAATAAGTGTAGGTCAGTGATTCTTTTACCGAGGGTGAAGTAATGTTATCTTGAATCTCTGTGTATTCATTGGAAGCTTGCTTTAGGAGGTCTAGATTTTCATCAAAATCCTTAAAAAATGCCCTAAGAGCAACATCTAGAACAGTATTCTGGCTGTCAGGTTCAAAGTGAGGAACAAAATCTGTGGTAAAACGAATGAAATCTGGATTCCCACCATCCTCAACTATCCAGTTAAGCCACCCCTTAGTCATACTGACAGGGTCCCTGTATTTAATCGCCTTAAAATTATCCCTCATTAGTTTGACTGTTGAGGTAAAATCCTTAATCCCTAGTGAAGCAGCATTTAGATACCAGGCAAGTAATTCACCACGACTTGGCTGTTCATAGACTTCAAGCATCTCAAGGAGAGTTTGAAGCAAGGTCTTCTGTGAGACCAGGTCTTGTCCTATCTCAAGCGAGTAGAAAAGATAGTCCAGTTTAGCAGGAATGTCATTCTTAGAACTTTCTGCAATTAGGGTCTCAACAATATCTAAATTGCTACCATAGTCATCATTACCATTTGGATCTAAATATGTTACTGCTCCAACCTCCCTACTCCCCCTCTTCATCCTATAGGATAATTCTGGTTTATTATTGTTACCAATCGTTCTTGCAGTCGCTTCCCAGCCAGAGGAATTGCCAGATGCATCAGAATGAAAGCTGAAGGTTAGAGACCCAGAGGAATTTGTTGACCTATATGTTAATGGCAATGTTAAACTTCCTCCCGTGAGGCTGGCTATTTCATTGAACCCAGTGGAAGGACCATCATAGATTTTTAATCGGTCATAATTGTTTTCGGTGTAAAACCGATAAAATGTAATTTCTAGATCACTCTGAATTAGTTTTTCCCAAGCGTTTTTCCCAATGCTTTTCTCAAGTTGACTGAGTAAACTAATATATTGCGAGTCTAGTTGGGTCTCCTCTTGGACTGTTGATGGTGAATGTTGATCTGGAACTGAATCTTCCTCTATTACGGGTTCAGGTGTGGATGTAGTAGAATCAATCTGTTGTGGGATTAATGAATTAATTTCATCCGCTGAGATGCTTACCTGGGGTATAGTAGAGGGAGGATTAACTTTTTCAGCTGTCGCTGGGACATAAGCCCATATTGCAGTGAATATCGCAACCAATAATGCAACAAGCGCAATTCCAGAAAGAACAACCCAATAACTTCTAGATATTGTAAATGTGAGTTTCTCAAACTTACTAGTTTTTTTCTTGTAATACATCTGTTCCTCTCCAATGCTAAATTCAAGTTGTTAGTGCAATTTTTTGTTTGCCGAAAAATACATCATTGGGTGTTCTAAATCCAAGTCGTTTTCTCGGTCTATTGTTTAATTTATTCATGACAAAGATTTCATCAGAAGTATTGATATTTGAGAAATCCATGCCCTTCGGGAAGTATTGACGAATAAGACCATTCATGTTTTCATTACATCCACGTTCCCACGGAGAATAGGGTGAGCATGCAACTAATCCTTAAATAAACTTTTGTAAGTATTGGAAAAAATCTTGTCATAGTGCAATTGGATGATCTCAAATGTTTCTTTCATTTTTTGAATCTCTTCATCATTCAATCCTTCAATATCGGTCAACATCAGCATGGAATCTTTGTATTGATCAATGTCTGTATATCCAAGCCTAATCAGTTCTTTTTCAAGCCTAATTGCTTCTTTACTAGTATTGAACTTAAATATTCCAATTTTTGATGACTCTCTCAATGAATTAATGAAATCATCAAAGAATATCGGAAGGTATTCCATATAAACCTTCGAAGCTTGTTTTAGTAATTCATATTTGTCATCTGGATAATCTGAAATTTTTTGCCCAAATGCTTCTATCTGAGTATTTAGCGTAAAGATATCAGGATTTTCTCCGATGTATCCATTAAAGAAATAAATGCAGATACCAATATCATTATTAATTTTTTCATCCCAATCTACATTGGCATAGTCATCATGCCAAAAAAACTCAACCGATCTGTACCAGGAAACTGGCGGTATAAAAAATGATAAGAAGACATCTGATGTTGAATGTTTTTTATATGAATGAAATAAGCCACCAAATTCTCCCCATATTAATGCAAGACCAATTATTGTTGTTAAAGTGTTTTCGAATAACTTATTCATTTCAGTCTCGCTTTCTTATTGCATTCGAAGCTCCGTTAAACGCGTCGCGCAAGCGTCGCGTTTAACAGTGTATTATCCTGAATTAAATTCTTAATATCAGTGAAATTACCAGGCTTTTCCCTGTATTCTTTGGACAATTCGTTGTTTCAAATTAAACCTCATTTTAGTAGCAATTTTGCTTCGAGGGTAACTTCGCATTTAATCCACGCAAAACAAGGAAAAGTTTCAGTCAACGCATCAAACTAAGCAAAAACATCAAGAATCCCGCGAATTAACGCTTCAGTAAATAGCACTCTGTTGGGCGAAAATGAGTCTGCATCGGCCAATTCTAGCTTGATTAATTCGATAGGTGAATTGCTTTCATGATTCACTCCTTTGTGTACAACATACTTCTTCTCGATGTGTCCACCAAACTATAGCAACTTCAACATACTTCTTCTCGGTGTGTCCGTCAAACTATAGCAACTTCAACATACCTCTTCTCGAGCTGTCCGTCAAACTATAGCAACTTCAGTCGCACGGCTCGCGATTTGTTAATCATGATAATCATCTTGCAAGTATTCGCTTACTCGTATTTTAGAATCCTTTGTAATGCGCTTATCACGCCATACACGTGTGAATGCACGCGTATGACGTAGAATATTATCAATTTCATTTGAGCTCGTAATTTCCATTGTTAAATCAGAATGAAAAATTAATAGATATTGCTTGTGTAATATCTGACTTACAACCTCCATCAATAAAGAAATATCAATATTTGATAGAGGGTATTGCTCTCTAAACTTTGTCGGATTATTAAATATACTACTATCGCTATGTGCTATATCTTTATCTCTAAATCCTTTCAAAGAATTAATTGTTTCATGGTGCTTCAGAATATTCTCATTTGCCTCATCAATAATAGCGTTGTACTCCTGTTGCTTTAGAGAAATTCGTGTTCTAACTCCTGTATTTTTTGCAATGTCAAGAGCACTTAAGTCCAAAGACTTCCAATGTATTTTAGCTAGAGCCAACCAATCAATTAAAGATTTCTGATTATCACTAGATATGAGATTATACAAGTCCAGAATGACCATCCGCCCAGCACTATGCCTAAAGAGTTCGTAAAAGTACTCCCCTACAATTTCAGTTGGATTATCAGATTTTAACTCCCACTCTGAAAGTATGGATAACTGTCTCATTAAAGAGTGGATTCGTAAAAAACGATATAATAGCTGTTGAAAATATTCAGTGAGTTCTTTTTTAGGGTTTTGCATCAAAATAGTTAATTTAGTTTTTCAAGCTCAATTATTCGCTTTGTCATTCTAGGATGAGTTCCAAATATTTCATGCAAAAACCCAAAGAAAGGTGGAATCTGTGCCTCTTGATTTTTAAAAGATTCAATATTAATAGATGATGCTAATGATTCACTACCATTGGCAAGGCTTATAAGAGCACGCATTGATGCTTCATGATCATTAGTAAGCTTATGAGCAATTCTATCTGCTGTTAATTCACATGCGCGACTGTAAGCAGGACCTAAAAAAGGAATGAATGTAGCAGGACCAATCAAAAGATTTTTTCCTATATTTATATGACCAGCTGCATGATGAGCCAATTCGTGAGCAATAATCATTTTTAACTCATTAATTTCTTTTCTTTTTAGCATAAGATCTACTAAATCAGAATAAAGTATTACATATTTCTTTGAAAGAAATTTAACTGCAACTGCATTAACAGTTCCTTGACCATTTACAATAAAAACATCAGGTGCAATTATTAATCCTAATTCTTTACAATAGTCTACAATAATACCATTAATTTCTTGATATTGAGACTCTGATACCTTAACACTATTTCCATATATTACAGCCTTAAAATATTGTTGAGTTATCCATAACCCAAAAGCCATAATGATACCATATATAAAAATTGTACCAATAGACACAATGATAATAATTATCCATAAAAGCACCCCTACAATTGCACTTATTGTAAGATACAGACTTTCTTTTTCATGTTTTAAACTTCTAATATTTAACATCTTGCTTAGTCTCCTATTGTTCTTTGAATGTTATATTCTAGTCTTTTATGCAGCGTATGGAAAAACCTGTCCTTTTGTATAACTCATTTTTGCTCATCACAGCTCTACCTTCATAATTAAAGAAATACATACAATGCGCTTTACTTTGGCTACTTTCGGTAGATGTCCAATAGTAACCAGATTTATTTCGCTGATAATAACTCCCTGTACCGACATCACGATAACCCGCGAGTAAGCCATTAAAACCAGCTTTATCGTAGCCTCCAATATTATTGACTAATATTTGCCACTCTTCTTTGGATGGTATATGCCAACCTTTAGGGGATAACTTATGTTTATTAGAAACAGAAAACCAATTATAATACATCCCCTCTCCCTTAAGAAATCCCTCATTATCATTAAAACAATATGCGCCGTATTGTGCATTACTCCAGTCATTTGAGTTTTTCAGGTATTTTACTTTTGTACCATCACGGTAATGAGTCACTTTAAGATTTTCCGTCATCCAAGTTTGATTGCCTATTCTAATAGTACCGTACTTGTTTCCATCAATATCTGTTACTGTAACATTTTTAATTTCACCATTTTCATAGATTTCTTCGGCTACTTTCTGCCCGTTTTCATTCCATGATTGTACAAGACCATGATAATTACCGTTTGAATAATTACCCTCAAATTGTAATTGACCATTGTGATACCAACTCTTAATTAAACCGTGCATTTTATTGTCCTGATACTCTTCGACAATTCTCAATTGACCATCTTGATACCATGCTCGTATGTGGGTAAGGTCTCCATAATGGAACATACCATCTTGTTTTAGTTGTCCATTAATATACCAATCCTTAGAATTTCCTTCTCTATAGCCATTTTCTATTTGTGAAAATGTCTTTAATTGCCCATTTTCATACCATTCTTTTTCATACTCTTGTTGCACTCCATTATCATACACTGTAGATGTCCGTAGTTGTCCATTCTCATACCATTCTTTTAAGGCTCCTACTATTTTACCTTCATTTAATTTGGTTTCAAATATTAGTTGTCCTTTTTTGTTCCGTAAATTAGAAATGATATTTTTGTACCAATCGGGAGCATAGCTTAACAACCCACTCCCTACTCCTGGGTCTGTAATGTCATCAGAATAAAAAACTTTCACATCTCCTGTATATGGCTCATTAGAGTCAACTTCATAATAAAGTCCATCTTTAAAAACTAGATTTTCCAGATCAATAGAATGAGTACAACCTATTAACAAACCAATAAACACCATAAGAATACTAAATTTTCTCATTTTAATAGACCTTTCTTTTTTTAACTGAAGATGATTTCAATTTACAAATATTTCCATAGGATAACTAGAATGAAAATGATTAACGTTAAAATACCACCTTTATAGTTTTCTGCGTATGTACTACTTTCACCATGAACCATACTATCAAGATCATTTTCATTTCCTCGACCTTCATCAACTTTATTTTTATTGCTAATGACATTATAGATTAAAAATAAAATTATTAAAATAATCATAATTGCAATATAAATTGGACTTGAACCATCCATCATAAGTTTAGATTCTTTCTTTTATTATCTTTATCTTCGGAGTTACCAATTATTATAAAAGCTACGATAGTCTGAATTAAAATAACTGCTTCCCTTTAAAAAGTGGTCCTTCGCTTCTATATTTGTGAGTTCAACGACTTTACTCAAAATGTTACCCCCTACTTTATATCTTTAGCCGTGAATTTTTTATTACGCCTAACGGAGCTTCGATTCACCTGCACCGAGCTGTGTTTTGTAAAAAAAGATTTCGAATTGTTTTAAGTTCATGTAATCTTCCACTATTTCAGTACTGTCTAAACATCTTAGCATTCTCGCGACTCAAATCAAGCACAACTTTCAGTCAACGCATCCACTTTTTACCAAAAACATCAAGAATCCCCCGAATTAACGCTTCAGTAAATAGAACTCTGTTGGGCGAAAATGAGTCTGCATCGGCCAATTCTAGCTTGATTAATTCGATAGGTGAATTGCTCGCATTAAGTAGGTCGCCTGCTAGGTTGCTTAAGGGATATACCCTTGCGCCGATTTTTTTAGAATATTGCTACCTTGTAGTGATTGAGCAACAATTGAATCTAAAAAAAACTCAAATACTTCAGCATCAATAGTGCTATTTTTAGCTTCTCTCCAATTAACGCCATACTTTACTTTTAACGCTTCACCAGCTAAATTCAAAATTGTTGAATACTGTTCTGTTGCAATAGCCGTATAATAGATGAGGTTTCCTTGGACTTTCGCCATACATACTCCTTTTTTATATTCTTGCCGTTTAAGCACAAGAACTTAAGGTTTACTTATGAGATTGTAAAGGTTTAAGTTTTCTACTCCAATAAGACAAAAACGAGCTCCATAATTGCCCTATACGGCGTTAGTTAAAATTTGACAGGTGTTGGCATGGGAATTTTAGTTTAATTAAAATGATTTTAATGGACGTAACTAACAGTAATAATAATGCCTTACGTTGTAAATAATGCTTGACAAACATCAATAAATGTACTATATTAAAGTATAGATTAGAATATAAGTTTTTCCAGCAAGACGAAACCCCCGAAAAGATGAAGCGATGAAACAGCCCCTGCAGGGTGCTTTTTATAGTTTAGCGTGCCAGGACGTTTTTCCTGGACTTACCATCCTTACTTGGATGGCTTTTCAACCGAGGCAACAATATGCAACAAATTGAAACCACCGAATTCTTTCTGGCAGTCTACCTGCATTCTGAAGGGATTCCCCTCACGGGACACACCCGTGATCAACAGAAATCAACTTTCGCCTTTTCTGGCGAGGGTGTCAACGATTTAGCCCTATCATTTTTTAATAAAACAGCACAAACTAATGTGGCGAGCTTCGCCAAATCTATCCGTCAGCTAAAAAGCATCATGTACGGTACGACCTCCAACCAACCCAATAACAACTATGAAAAACATACAAGAACTTCAATCTGATGTATTTTCAGCCATAGGTGGCAGAAATGATGTCTATGCGCTGCAAAATTCAGACGGCAATTATTATCCTAAACATTTAACTTTAACCCTAAATACATATAGAGATGACTCCCAAACTGTCGGGGCCTACCTAGTCGGGACAGATGGTTTTGTCAAATCCGGTGTCGTAGATATCGATATTAATAAGTCTGCACTAGGTGATGACAGAGTTGAGCTTGATGGACTTCTCCGAAAACAAGCTTTGCAGATTAAGTCGGTATTTCAATCTCATGGGATTGAAACTACTATAGAAGACAGTGGAAACAAAGGGTACCATATATGGATCTTTATGGAGCAACACGTATTAGCTGCCGATATGAGATTCACATTAAATACATTGGCTAGTAAGTTTGAACAGGTTGATAATCGTTTGCATTGGGAACTATTTCCTAAACAGGATCGGGTCGTAGAAGGGGGCTTGGGTAACCTTATCAAATTACCCTTTCAGTATCATAAGGTGACGAATCGTCGTTGTATTTTCGTAGATGAGAATTTTGAGCCATATTTCCCACAGAAATTACCTCTCAATGATATCTCTTTAATCCTACAAACACATATTGATGTGGGGCAGCATCCTGAGAAAGTTACGGGAAATACTCAAACAAAAGTACCGCCCTTTAACATGGATATGATGTTTAGAAAGTGCCGCGTTTTGAATGAAATGCAGAAGACAAATGACTTCTCTTCTTTCGAAGGGACAAGCGGGCATAGCAAGCGACTTTTTTTGGCATCACAAATGGTTCCTTTTGGAACATCTGGTCGAGCAAAAGTACATGAAGTTCTCTCAAACGTTTCCGATTATGATGATAGCATTACGGATTATCAACTTGATAGTCTTAAGGGGCCACCCCAAACATGCGAGATTATGTGTGGAAAGCAGAAATGTGCTAATATTTGCATGGTTGATGGAAAATCTCCCATCAAGTTTGGATATAAGGACGATCTCTTTGTGTTCCTTGAGAAGCAGACGAGTTCATTTGCCTATTTAGACTTGAGAGATGAACAGCTTTATTTTGTGGATTCTGAGAAAAAGTTGGAAATTATTCTGGCAGATGCAGACCAAAGTTCACAGAAGAAACCAGTTCTAAAAGTAATTTTTAATCCATTAAAAAATCAAACGATTGATAAAGAGTCAAAAACAGTGAATCTCTTTAGACCGACTGATTATATGGTCATGAGCAGCACTTCTAAGAGCATAGATTTAGCAATTGATACTCCAAGTATTAACCAGTTGTTGTCGAATTTGATTCCTGTAAATGCAGAGAGAGACCGCTTCGTGAACTGGTTAGCCGGTATCATGCAGACGAGGGCTAAGCAGTTGACTGCTTGGGTTTTTATGGGAGAACCAGGAGCTGGAAAAAACGTGCTCTTAGATCATGTCTTAAAACCACTTCTGGGAGAAAAGCAGGCCATTAAGGTTGAAGATGAGCAACTCAAGAACCCATTTAATGGCTGGTTGCAGAATGCTATTCTTATTGCATTTAATGAAGTGGCTCATGATAACAGGACACGAAATTCCATTAACAGCAAGGTTAAGGCAATCATTACAGATAATGACATCATGATAAATGAAAAGAACGTAAAAGTGTTTACAATCGATAATCATGCGAATTCTTTATTCTTCAGCAATAATGAGATTCCGGTTTTGATTGAGGAACGTGATAGGCGTTTTAATGTTGTTAGAACGGGTGGGAATATGCGTAAGCAGGCCTGGTTCTCAGATCCGGAGCAGTTCTTCCGAGATGTGAAGGGTGAGCTGAGTGCATTTGCTGAATATTTAATTAATTATAATTATGATCCTGTTCTTGCTAAGACTGTGATCAGCAACAGTGTCAAAGATGCACTGGTTGATATAGGCATGACTCGTTATGCTGAATTTAGTTCTCATCTCAAGGCAAACGATGTAGACTGGTTTGTGGAGAACATGAATGACATGTTTCCATCCAGTAATATCAAAGTTGTTGGTCTAAATGGATCGATTTCGAAGGATAGTGCTTTAACAGCATTTAAAGATATTTATAAAGAGGATCATATTACGAAATCAAAACTGACCAAGGAGTTAATACTCCATGGTATACGTATCGGTAAACTTGGTGGTAAGAAAGTATACCGCTGGGGCTAAGGCCGACTTTGACCGGCTTGGGCCGACTTGGGCCGACTTTGGGCCGACTTCCAAATCGGCTGTATCCCTTACTGGGTAAGGGCTTAACCGACTTATCGACTTCTCAAACCATTTGGGGTAAAATTATTAATATATACCATACATACCCACCCCATAGCTGTCAGCTCCTAGTTGGTTTAAAAAGTCGAAAGTCGGACGAGCCCTTATATAGTCCCATTTGGGCGTTTAAAAAGTCGGACCGAAGTCGGACCAAAGTCGGACCGAAGTCGACTTTCAAATAAAGTGAGGAGAAATCACAATGAAATATTTTAACCGATGAGGGTTAAAAATGTAAGAGATGTAAGAGATTGTAAGAGATATCTCTTACACCTCAAACCCTTACCCAGTAAGGCTTTGCGAGGATATTTAGGTAATGTAAGAGATATATCTATTATTGGGGGGAGAAGAATATAGTATATACAGACAGGGCTCCTGGCCCCGGGCTGATTTCTATCTCTTACACTTACATCTTAGTTATATATAATAAATACAGGTACTTAGGGCGTAAGAGATAGAGATTCTATCTCTTACATCTCTTACAAATCTGATGAAAATGCGTCAGATATTTGAAATAAAAGGAAAAAACAGGAGGAATACATGAAATATTTTAAACTGATAACAAGACTAGAACACTCAGATACGAATGAAAAAACGAAAGGCGAAAAAGAATATTGGCAGAACACGATGGACATTTCTGACATAGACGAATGCCAACAACGACGATTGGTTGAGGCATTTATGCCATTGGTAAATAAAAGCGGCAAGTTACTAATTGACCTTGCGAAGAGGGCATTATGAAATACTTCACCAATGATAAAAGAGAGCAGAGCGGTCAATTGTTTCAGCGATCTGAAACAAGCAACCCCTTTGCAGAAAAGCTCGAGGCAATCAAGAGAATGAGAAGAAATGGTGTGAGTAAAATCTTTGCTCCAAACATCACGGCTTCTGATATAGAGCAGAACAAGCCTGTCGAGAATGATGGTTGTTAGATTAAATGATATTGATGAGCCCTGGTTTGCGGGGCTCACACAATTCAAAACCATATAAAAAAAATAAATAGGTTAATGAGCTTTATCTCTAAAGTGGGCAATAGACTCATTTCCCTATGCGTTGGATGGTTGAGCTGTTACAGTTGCTCTAGTGAGACAAGCTGCTACAATCACGACGAACCAGAACTGAAGAGCAGGCTCTGGCACAAATAATCGGAGAATAAAAATTATGTATTTAGAAATGAATAATAACCCAGGTCAAATTATCAACCTGGATCGTGTCGCGAGTATGAATTGGGACAACGGGTTAACTACGGAATTTGTAATGGCCAATGGCCAGACAATTACTTGGGAATATAAAAATGAAGATGATCAGATGGCAGATCTGGACAAAATGAGCAAGCTCCTGCATGCAGCAGGGAGGCTCATCTCAGTTGAGCTGGATCAGGATTAGATTATGGCACTCGTATCATATGAATGCTGCTTTTGTGGCAAACAAATAAATGAGAAATCCAAATTAGATCCTTGTGGAGTATCAATCTTCTCAAATCTAGATAAAGGCAAGAGTCAACCGCTAGAACAGATGTTCTGGTGCCATTACCAATGCTTTCGTAATTCACTTGATTCAAGAATGCGTATGTATCTGAATCTTGAAGATCAAAAAGAGTAAATTCAAGAATCTGTGACACCAGAAAGTAAACGTAAGCCCGGTTTTTCCGGGCTTTTCATTTTCAAAAACATAGCAATTGGTGAAATAAGTAAATGAGATATGTCACCAAAGTAAGTAATAGCACCATTCTCTCAGGCTACACCGATTCCCCTCGTTACAGATGCTTTAATGAGAAAATAGAGTGAGAATCCAATAATAAAACGATCTTGCGGATTTTTTAGATTAACCCTACTAGTCAAATATGAAGTACCAGGTTACGCGATTGAAAGGTCCACTTTGTTTTTGGTCTCTATATGCTTTTACAAAAATTTATTTTTGGAAAAAAATGATGGCTCTATAGCAAAATTGATATGCTAAAAGAGAATGCATGAAGCACTCTCTAATCCTGCCCAAAAGAGCCTTCTTAATCCACAATCTCAAAATCACGAGATTCTTTTTTAATAGCAAAGTACTCCATGTTGCCTTTAGCAATTGGATGCTTATAAACCCACTCTATTAGCAATGATTTATCATGAACCGGAGCATCATCAGGGAACTGATAAACACGAGCTTCAATCCATTGTGCTATGATTTCTTTCATGTGGGATAAGCACGGATGTTATCATAGTATTGAGCTGATGCGTCATACTCTTGCAATAAAAAATCATTAATAATATCCTTTAACGCACCACCATTTTTAAGTTCTATAATTTCTGTCTTAAATTTCTCAGGAATAATACGCTTTGAAATAGGCCTGATATATTTATTGATATTACCGAAGCGAGGTTTGGCCTCAATAAGTTTCTGGAAATACAACTCAGTATGCGTCACATCCCAAACACTTCCGTTATGTAGATAGTCTTTATCGGCCCAATACGCCATGCTGTCTCGCATTTCTCTTTCGTCAGGCTTGGCTTTTCCATTACGAATGAGCAGAGGACAATACAGTGAATCGCCTTCATCTCTTAATGAAAAGGTTTGATGCGGTATTATTTTAGATGCATCCAACATAAATTGTATGACGGTATGGGAATTAAATTCATTGGACCCTGTTTTCGTAAAGCCTCTTAATCCAGTATTTTGAACCATGACTAATTTATCATGAGCCATAGCTATAATTGTTTCAACTTCAGAAAAACCTTGTGATAAATAGTGTTCAGAAGCCTTTTCAACGACTTCATAGCTTTTAAGGCATAAGTAACTCATATTGGATAACCAGACATTCTCACAGGTCCAATTATATTTTTTATTATAAGCTTTAGATAGCGCAATAAGAGCGCTGTCTTCTTCTAAATTGGGTACATACTCTTTCTGTACTTCATAGTGAAGTGTTCTTCCCATCTTGATTCCTTTCAATTAATAAGCAACCCACATAAGCTAGTCACATCAAACATGACTAGCTCATATAAGGAAGCTCGATATTTAAAACGGCAACTTATCGCCTTTGTCAGAGAAGTCAGCATCAGAGATTTGCTTCGTCAATCGCTCAAACTGTTCTCGTGCACTTTTTGCTTTAATGAGCATCTCTTTACTCGCAATACCATCCATTGAGATTTTGGTTTCTGCCCAACGATATTTTGTCTTTTTAATATCTTGCAACTCGAATGTGGTGTTAACAGCCACTACAGGAAGACCACTTCGTTGAAGCTTTTTCTTATGTGCAATCCAATGCTTGATACTCGTAGGACTTAAATTGAAGATGAGTGGTTGTATCTCACCCTGTATTTCAGCTAATAGGAGCAAGCGAATCTTCGGCTTACAATCGCCTCCATAATCACTATGTTCACAGGTCTTACAACTTTCCGATAGAGGTTTATCAACTGTTACCCGGTCGTTAATGGCTGAGCATGTCGGTATATCTAAACCATCGGTCCAGTATGCTCTAATAAACTGCTCAGCAAACACGATAGCCGTCAGCTTATTATCTTTAATCATCACTTCCTTTGATTCTTCATTGAGGTAGCTGTCACCATAGTCGATATACATTTCATGCTTGCCATTGTCTTGATGTCGAATTCGGACTCTAGGGAGTTCAAACTGACTCGTTGCAACACTATTTGCTAAGAGCTCCTTTTCCATATCCCAGCCTGCTTCGGATAAAGCAAATTGGATAAGATTAGGCTGTATTAATTGTTGTTCCATATTTATTTCCTTTCTTAGTTAACTCGCCATGTTTAGCTCAGCCAAGAGGGCTTGCGCTTCCATGGCTTCTTTATCACCGATAGTGTCATTTCTTGATACACAATGCTCTGTATACGAGCAAAACGCACAACTTGCTATATTGGGATAATACCAAGGTCGAAGCATTGCATTGAGGAGCGAACGTATTTCTTGCCTAAAAGCTCGAAGGTCTTCTAAGCTTTTTGTCGTTCTATAAAAGGGATCGCCTTTCTCATCTCCGATTTCACTTCCAACTACTTTACGCTTGTAGACTTCGTGAGCCCGCAGGAAGTAAATACCTACACTATCCACGAGTAGATTGGGCTTGACCCAACTGTCATGGATAAGGACTTCACCAAATTTCAATGCGTAAGCGTAAAGGCTTAGCTGGATGTTATTAATAATCGCATAGCGATTGGGCTTCATCGCACTAGATTTGAAGTCAATAAGTTCAATACTACCATCACGATTCTTACGTATTTGGTCCACTGTTCCTGTAAAGAGATTCCCTAATATCTTGACTCTAAACTTTGTTTCTGAGAAAAGAACAAGAGCTTCTTTGTTATAATCTTTACTCCGATAGTTCTCCAAAATCTCGACAGCATTCTTTTTAAACGCTTCAATCTCGCTATCCTTATCACGCTTCCAGCGCAAAGGGATATGAGCTTCATCGCTTTCGTAGAGCTGGTAATGAAGAGCATTTGAGTACATCTCTAATAGGTCGTCGTCCCAATGCCCGTTATGTAATGTTTCTAAGACATCGTGTAAGGCACTCCCATGTAAAGTTGCTGGATAACGGAAGCTTGGTTCTAGCTTATCGATATGTCTAAATTTATAGATTAAATTACAAGATAACCATGTCCCTAAAGTTGACTGCCTTAGCTCAATCGTTTCCAGTATCTCTGCTTTTGTCATCAGATTTCTCCTCCGGTTTCTTTTCGTTTTCACCAAACAGTTCAGTGAGGACTTCTTTGATTAACTCTCCCACATGCAGAATGATTTTAGATATGCGTGCGCCGTTCATCATTTACCTCCCACAATTATTTTTGTAATTTCCTTAACGATTTTAATTAAGACATCAGTTGTTATCTTGAACATAATTACTCCTCTCTTTCTATGATTGTGTATTTGATTTGCCCTAACTCGTAAAGGATTTGCATAAGAGTACTCATAAGGCAAACACTCTAGAAGTCGCTTCTTGGTAATGCGCCATGAGCCGAGGTTCCGTGTGGTGTGAAATGATATCGGTAATAGCATTTAATACATCCCACTGAGATTTATTCTCATGGGTGTTCTCGTGTACTTGTTTCAGCATTCGTTTGCCCAGCTGCTTTTCAATATTCTCATAAAGAACTTCATCAGGGGAGATCATAATCAGTTGATTAATACGCGATTGAATTCCTGGCATGAGTTCAGCAATTTCTGAAAGAGAGTTACTGATTTTACCTAATTCAAAGCCATTAGTATGTCTGTGATACGCACTCGCGATTGCCTTCCCGAAGACCATGCCGTTAGAACAAATTTCACGAATCGCACCATAGTAGGCTCGAACGCCTTCAGACCCATCATAACTGTTATGAAGGTACAAACTCAGAGCAATATCGGAGTCCTCATCTTGAACCACTAAGTCGGGAAACTTAATTTGAAGCCGCATTTTATTGTTAGAGACAAAGCTATGACTAGGCTCTATCACAAAGGGCGTACCCATTCCCACAAGCTCACTGATGAGTTCATTGATTAGCACTTTGTTTGGTACAACCTGGTAAGTATTTCGGACAATACTTATGGGCTCATTGGTGTCGGCTCGTACAATCGCTTTATAATCTGCTGATAGGTACGTGTTTCGGTTTTCTAAATCCATGATGTCCGTAACTCCGTCATGGATGGCTATGGGTCGTTCCTCTACAGGGAACATGAATGATGATAGGTTCATAATCTACCTTTCTTTTTATAATTATTGATTGGTGATAGGCAGTGAATTGAAATCATGCCTCTATTATTCTTATTCCATAAAATCAGGCATAAGAATATGAGAAGGAGATTTCTTATGATTATTGAACAATATGAAGACGGTGTCAATATCAATAAAATGACACAGCACTTGATTGACCTAACGGCGACGCTGTTAGAACAGAGTGGCATAAAAAGTCTTAGAGCAATTGTCCATGATAGTAAAAACGATAAATTCTCTATCATTTTTGAGGACAAATGTGAGTTAGAGGATGTCTTGCTTATTAGTAATCTAGGGCATAGGTTGTCTATCAGTAGAGGGATGCGTCAAAATTTTGGTGTTAAAGAAAAGGATGCTCTCGGCATTCCGAACGATGATATTTTAACGTTTATAGCATCACTCGACATTTATTTAAACAGTCAATCATACAGTTAAAAAAGGAGGAAAGCATGGGACGATATTATGACGGAGACATTAGCGGTAAATTTTGGTTTGCGATTCAGAGCAGTGATGCTCCAGAGAGATTTGGAGCTTCAGCATTAGAGCCAAGCAGCATCGATTACTTTTTCGAGGAAGAAGAGCTTGACGTTGTGAGTCAAGAGCTTAAGCATATTGAAGACAACATCGTTGCCAAGATTGGTAGAACCGAGTATGATTCACATAACATAGCTACCATTAGAGCCACACCTGAGCATCAAGATTTTGAAGCAATTGAACTGCTAGCTATGAAACATAGGGGTGATGAAAAGTTCTTAAGTGAGCTAGCAGATTATCAATTAGGATGTCGTATTGAAGCATCTTTAAAATTAAATGGCCAGTGTTCTTTCACGGCTGAATTGTAAGGAGGAAAGAATGACATGGATAATTACGCCTGACAAGTATCTGCACCCAGATCAGGTCCATGCTTTGAGAAAAACAATAGAAGCCTCTATGCTTAAAGCAAAATCTAATGGGCGGCAGATAGCTGTCAGGGATTATACGGTAATAGAGGTTGCTCTGAGTACAGGACTTCGTGTGTCCGAGTTGTCCAACTTGCTTGTTGCGGATATTCAATTGGGCAGAGGTCAGAACAGCCTGATTGTAAGAATGGGCAAAGGTGGTAAAACGGGTGTAATTCAATTCAGCACAAGGCTGAAGAATATCATCCTTGAGTATCTGAGCTACCGTGATTCAGATAGCCCATATTTGTTTTATTCGGCAAGATCAGAGCAAATACTGGTTTCGGGATTGCAGAAGATATTCAAGAACTATGCTCGCAACGCTGGACTTGATAACCGTTACAGCATCCATTGTTTGAGACATACTTATGCTACGGAGCTATACAAGGCTTCTGGGTATAATCTCAGATTAGTGCAACAGCAACTGCGGCACAGCTCCATACAGACCACTTCCGTATACAGCGCCGTTATAAACCCTGATATTGAAAAGGCTGTTGAAGCGATGGATTCAATGGAGAAATGAGCCCTTTGGGGCTCTACTCCCTTAAAGAATTCTTTTTTGATAGCTTTTTCTATGAAGTTGACGAGAAAACATGGACAAATTGGACAATATTGGCGGTTTTTTGTAGGAAATATAGCGAGTTTCTAAAACACGAATAATTAGCCAAAAAATCAATTCTAATGCAATGTATTGAAAGACCAGGAATTTTCCTGTAAGTTTTGATTAAATCATCGTTTGAAAGAGATAATATCAATTGTCCAGTTTAAGCGATGCTTGTATCTAATTGCGATTTGGTAAATTTTGGCACTGTATATTTTCGTCATTTTATTCGATTTTTTAAATCACTATAAACAACACAAAAAAGATATTATTGCGAGAATGGGGCAATTTGTTTCAACTCGTATGAGGGAAGTGGTAGGCGAGGTTGACAATTCTACATCAACACCCAGCATTTCACTCTGTAAATAGGCAATCAGCTCTTTGTAAATTTCAACCCGTTTCACACGGAGATATCGTACACGAGAATCATATTGCTAAATATTAAATTAAAACTGCATAAAACTGCATAACCTATAGATAAATAATACTTTGCATGGGAAAATATCTATTGGCTCAACACTAATACCTAACTAAAACTTTATTTTTATTTATCGTTTGGAGCTCAGGTGTTTGTTCACGGTCTAAACTACCAGCTGCCTCTGATACGTTTGCATGGATATAATCACCCAATTCACCAACCGTTATTTTTTTATCTTTGTTGGTATCTGCTGAACCTTGTAAACCTTTTAACATGAAATAAGTGAATAAACCATGTTTCTTCTTAGGGTATGCGGAGGAAATCTCTTTGCTGCTTGAGGCGGAGAATACGGTTACACCTCTCGCTGAAGGGCCTTGAACTTCTATAAATACGGGTCGTGCATCTGCTAATAACATTTCGCTTTCACGATTTGCACCTGAAAAACAAGCATCTAAAAATACAGTCACTGAATTCGCCTCTAATCGCTCTAATTCTTGATACATCTTATCCATGGAAAAGCCAGTTTGCGAAGCATAATTTGGGTCGCCATCATAGGGTATTAAATACGCTTTATTCTCTTTAATATCGGGTGCTCCGTGGCCTGCATAAAACACAAATACATCCGTCGTTTTCTTCATGCGTTTTTCTAACCAGCCATCCTTAGAAAAGACTTTGTCAAATTCAGCTTTACTTACGTTGTCATCGGTTTGAAAATAGATTCTATTCTCAGGAATCCCCAAAGCCTGCGTAAAGTATTCTTTGGTTATAGCGGCATCACGCTTTGCATAGGTAACATTAGTGATATTTTTGTAATTTTCGATACCAAAAATAATGGCTAAAGCATCATCATTTTGTGACTTCGCTACAGGTACATTTTCTTCAACATCAACAGATAGGCCTTTGGTCGCCTCAAAAGAACCTTTATCTTCATATTTGCCAGCAATATTCATTTCTTTTGCACCACGTTGGACCTGATTAAACACTAAATCAAGTGGGTGATTCCCAATACCAAAACGGCCACGGCTTTCAGTAACCGTTACAGAGACTGGCATCGATGTCGCTTTTTTGTTCGAAGTCATTTCAAAGGAAATATCTTTATATTCCCCAGGCGCTAAGTTCCCGAGATTAAAACTGACTTGAGATTCACCCAAAAAGTAGATGTCGGGACTTTCTTTCACAATATCTACTTTAACATCATCCGCTGAGCCGTTACCTAGATTTTGTAAGCGCACGGTTAAGGTTACATTTTCATTGGATTCAATTTTAGAATTCCCGTTAGCATCATCAATACCAATATCGACAATTTCTAATCGCGGGGGGATAAGTGCTTCTGTTTCAAAACTAATTTTCTGGTCGTTTGGTTCAAAATTATTGGACTCTTTAAAGCTGAGCAAAGCCGTGACAGGACCAAATGATTCTATGCCTGAGACATTGTATAAATATTACTATTTTGGTCACTCTCAGTTGCGAGAATGTCTTCTCGAAATTCAGAGGGAAATCACGAAACAACTATATTCCCTTCAAAATATTGAACAAAATCAGTTGATGTGAAGCACGTTTATTAATTTACTACGACATTTTATGTTGGTACTGCTCTACATAATTGACTCAAATGAGAGTCATTAGCAGTTAGCCCATCCTTTTGGCACACCCTTTGTAAATACCGTATTTCAGAATACAGAAAAATTAATGAGCATAATTCCAAATACTGAGTCAGCAGCCGAATCTTCCCAGGGTGAAGTGTATCATACACCACGGGAGGTTGCCCAACGGTTGAACCTTTCAGTTGAAAGCCTCCGCTTGTATGAACGTGAGGGTTTGATCGTTCCACACAAGTTGGACTCAGGTCACAGACGTTATACTGATTCTGATATTGAATGGATTGTTTGTATCCAAAAACAGATTCATGAAAACAAACTGAATTTTGCAGGCATTCGCTACATCCTATCTATGCTGCCTTGTCATGAGATGAAGCCCTGTTGCCTGGAAGACTATAAAACGTGTCCTGCTGGAGACAGAAGTTGTAGACCCTGCTGGGATTTTGATAATACACCTTGTCGAACCAACGGAGAAAATTGTAGAACCTGTGTGGTTTACCAACAGGTCCTCAATGTTGAAAATCTAAAAAAAATATTATCGGTGAAATTCAAATGCGATTAATACAAAAATTATGGATTGCTACACTGCTTGTGTGGAGTTTTTCATTTTTAAGTTGTGATGCTATCAATCCTACCAGCGATGGAGATTTGACGGATTATACCTGTGAAGGTTGCCATACAAATCGAGCGGCTCTGACAAATATAATTGATGCGTTGAATCTGGAACCACATGAGGAAGAAGCTGAGGCACCTGGCTGAGGTGGCGGAGCGGTGCCGTTGGCACTCACGGATAAAGTTTTAATCAGAATCAACGCCACACGTGGTGTGAACTCATTTTCTGATATTGATCCCATTCATGCCGCCATTGGTTGTGCAGGTTGTCATGGTGGATCTTCATTGGTTGATGCAAAAGATGATACCTCAGCATTTCGCGAGGCTCACACGGGGATGATGCGCGATCCTTCTGCAATTGGTGAACTGGGATGTAGTGGCGGAAGCTGTCACGCAGGCATTGTCGCTCGCAACGAAACCAGCATGCATAGCAATCTCTGGGGTGAAAAAGCACATGTAGCCCTGAGAAATGGGTACGAATCATTTGAAGCATGTCCCTCCGAGATTAAAGATGGCTTTGCCAAAGATTGCAATAGCTGTCACACGACCTGTGGACAGTGTCACATCAGCCGTCCCCATGCTGCTGGCGGTGGTTTTCTTGAGCAACGAGTGGGATATAGCCACAAATTTTTAGCTACACCCAGTGAAGAAAACGTCTGTACGGCCTGTCACGGATCTCGTGTAGGAGATGATTGGAATGCCAACCAGGAACGTGTTCCAGGTAATGTACCTGATGTTCACAATGATTATGGCTATACCTGTCTGGATTGTCATACGGAAGATATGCATGGTGAAGGTGAGAGCGATGCTGAATACACCTCTCGCTATCAAGTAGCTGATTTGCCCGAATGTATTGACTGCCATCAAATCGACAGGGATGACAATGCTTATCACCGCATGCACTGGCCCAATGCAGATGCCTCTGATGGACCAGATCTGGCATGTTTTGTCTGTCATTCACAACAATATAATAATTGTAACACCTGTCATGCTGGTACCTGGAAAAGCGAGTACAATGAACACAATACAGATGAGTATCGTGTTTATCCCCAGTTCAAAATTGGTCGCAATCCCTATTATGGTGATGCGGGTCATCCACATACGGAATCAGCCTGGATCACGGTGAGACACGTACCGGTGTCTCCAGATGCGTATATAAACTGGAATGTTGCTTCCTGGGATTTACAGGATTTATCTGAGACAAAAGATATGGAGACCTGGAAATATACCAGTCCACATAATATTCAACGCTGGACCGAAAGAACTTTAGTTGATACTGCCTGGGCAAATAATTCAAACCAGGATTATACAACGGATGATTGCTATACAAGTTGCCACATGCATGGTGATGTAGGAGCCTATACAGCAGTCAATGATGCGCTTTATTTAATAGATGAAAACATGGAGAACGATATTACCAATGATGATTTGAGTGATGAGATTCCCTTCAACACACTTACGAGTTTGGGAGATCAGTCAAATGGTAGTTATTGTAATGCATGTCATTAGTAAATAGTCAAATAAAAACAAGTTAACTAAGCCACGAGGAGGTAAGATGAAACTTGATTGGAGACTAGTATTGGTATTGGTGTTGTCACTAGGACTTATGGTAAGTTGTGAGGACACTGATGATGAAGAAACAGCCACGGCATTTGAAACATTGACCACATATATGGCCGATAATTCATATGATGCAGATGTGGTGGTAAGCGGATGGACTATGGCAGCTTCCGCACTTACTGGAAACGAAGCTAACTACTTTATTTTGGACATCCGTTCTGCGGAAAAATACGCTGAAGGTCATATTCCTATGGCTGTCAACTGTCCTGTATTTGCCGATGTTCTCACGACTGTCGAGGCCCAAAACACCTCTGATCTTCCAGTGGTAGTGGCCTGTTATAGCGGTCAATCAGCAGCCCATGCTGTTGTTGCACTACGCTTGAGTGGATATACAGATGCAAAATCACTTCTGTTCGGTATGAGCAGCTGGGCCATGCAGTTTGATAGCTGGTCAGGCAATGTTGCCAGTATTGCTGTAGGTAATGCCAACTGGTCAACTGCTGCTGCACCTGCCCTGCTTTCAGGTATGGATGATCCAGTGATTGACACTGATCTCACAGATGGCGCTGCCATTCTTGCAGAACGTGTTGATGCCATTCTTGCTGGTTTTAAGGGAACACCCTCTGCAACAATCCTGGCAACACCTGAAAACTATCAGATCATTAACTACTGGGGATTGACAGACTACGACCATTATGGTCATATTGCAGGTGCCTATCAGGTTACTCCTGGAACACTGACAATTGCCAATGATGGTCTTGACATGCTTGATCCTTCACAGACAATCGTTACCTATTGTTGGACCGGTCAGACATCATCCATGATGACAGCCTGGTTGACAGCAGTCGGTTATGATGCTACCAGCTTAAAGTTTGGTGCAAATTCAATGATCTATTCAGCACTCGAAAGCCACAAATGGGCTGCTTTGACTGCTGACTTACCAATGGAATAGTTTATATTCATTGAACCAATTTGAATAAAACATATTCATATCGTTTTAATAGAGGGGGCCGAATTCTATTCGGCTCCCTTTTGTTGACCAGCTTTCTCTTTGGGCAGCTCACATTTCCAGGTGTTAAAAATCCACACGGGAGCAAAGACTGCTCTTTTTGTCATACTGAATCACTTGGAGCAAACGCTGCAAATCTAAAAAAAGATATTTGTGTTCAGTGCCATTCTGCTGTCGCAGTAAATGACCTGATCCATCCGCTTCAAAACGTCAACCCCAAGTCAAAAAAGGTGTCCATCTCCACTAATTTTAAGCTGGATACCGATGGAAGTCTGGGGTGTCTGACCTGTCACCAGGTCGCCTGCAAAATTGATCGCTCGAACCGAACCTTTTTAAGGGGTGGTCCCTATAAGCGAGAAATTGATTTTTGCTACAATTGTCACAGCAAATCTGACTATAAGAAAATGAATCCCCATAAACAGGTTCAAGCCGATGGCAGTATCAACAATTCAACCTGTTTGCAGTGTCATGCAAAGCAACCCAGCAAGGATGATCATCCCACCATTGCCAGAGAGATGCAGTTGGATATGGCTGCCACCTGCAACAAGTGCCATTCTCTCCATTCTCACGAACAGAATCATCAGGGTAAAAATATTGAATTATCCAAAAAAGCGACAGTAAAACGCTTTAAGGAAACACAAAAAAAATTCGGGCTGATTTTGCCCCTTTCAGCGGATAATCTTATACAGTGTAATACTTGTCACTATACTCACAACCGGGGGACCCTTGCAGCCGATCAGGTGATTTACGAGGGTGACGGAGAAAACCAGCGTTTTTTACGCCTATCAAAAGAGAAATTGTGCTATGCCTGCCACGATCTATAGACCTTCCACATTGCTAGTGTTGATTCTGTCCCTGCTGACTGCCAGTTCGGTGACGGCTCAACAGGCCGATGCTGAAAACTGCAATTTATGTCATGGGCTGGCTCTGTTGGGAATTGCTACACCAGCAGACGGACTACGAAGCTTCGAAATTGCCTCGGATGCTTACAGCCATTCAACGCACAGAAATGTTATCTGCAGAGATTGTCACACGGATATCAACGTCTTTCCACACCCTGAACAAGTGGCTAAAGTTCAATGCTATAAATCCTGTCACATTACAAAACCATTTGCTCTTACTGGTTACTCACATGCTGAGCAGGCAGATGCACATGCTATCAGTGCCCATGGTTCCAATCCTGAATATTCCGATGAAAAAAATGCGGCCAAACCTGATTGTAAATACTGCCACTCAAATACATTTCGGAATGTTATCAATAATGCAGCACTACAAGAAAGTAGTCAGCATTGTGCCCGATGCCATGAAGGGGCGGGTCTTGCAGGTGTGATTCTGCATGTGAGTTCCCATTCTGGTCACAGGACTGCTCAAGCCTCTATCAATGTCGTAGAATTGTGTTCATCCTGCCACGCTGATCAGGGCCATATGAAACAATTTGACGTCAACCTGACTCAGGTTGGTGGTTATGAAAGACACTTCCATGGTAAAGCGCTGAAACGCGGTCTGGATGAGGTTGCCAATTGCATGGATTGTCACCGCAACCATTTAAACCTTCCTGCAGACGACCCGAACTCAAGTATTCACCCCAATAATATTCAACAAACTTGTAGTGCAAACAGCTATTGTCATTCCAATGTATCCAGCAAGTTTGCTGCGTCTGCAATTCACTCAGAACCGACATCTCAAAACAATCCCATCCTTTTCTATGTAGAATGGGGATTCATAATATTAACCGCTGGTACCATGGCCTTGCTCTTTGCTCACATTTTCCTCGATTTTGGACGCTGGCTCGGTGATATCTGGATGCGGAGGAAGGGAAAATGAGTCAAGACTATACACGTTTTACTCTCAGTCAGCGTTTACAACACATTTTCATGTTTGTACCTTTTATCATATTGGTTCTGACCGGATTCCCCATCAAGTTTCCTGAAAGCGAATTTTGGAGTTTCGTCATGTCAGCCGCTGGAGGGATTGAAAATACCCGTATTGTTCACCGGTTCGCTGCAGCAGTCATGATTCTTGATTTTGCCTTTCATATTCTTTATGTCGGCTATAATCTCTTCAAAAATAGACCCTCTCTCGCTGAAATGCATCTCCTACCCAATGGAAGAGATGGCAGGAACATCAAAGAGAACTTGAAGTACTTTCTATTTCTGTCTGATGAGCGTCCAAGATTTCACAAATTCTCATATATTGAGAAATTTGATTACTGGGCGGTGTTCTGGGGTATGTTTATCATGGCAGGAAGCGGAATCATATTGTGGTTCCCCGTACTATTCAGCAAATTTTTACCAGGTATTGTGATTCAGATCGCCTACATCGCCCACAGCGATGAAGCCATGTTGGCACTCTTAGCCATCATAATCTGGCATTTTTATAATGTTCATTTCAACCCACGCATCTGGCCTGCAAATAAGGTCTGGTACAAGGGAACCTTGTCCGAAGAAGAGATGGAATATGAGCATCCCCTCGAGCTGGAGGAAATCAAAGCCAGAGAGGAGGCTTCAAAATGAAAACAATGTTGAAGGTTTTTTATGGTTTTCTGGCTCTCGCCCTGGGAACCCTTATTTCCGTCACCCTCATCAAGGCAGTTGTTTCCCATGATACTCCTCATGAAACCGAAGTCCTCTCTGAATCCCGTTTCCCAGACTATGTGGAGCAGCTCAACAACTATTATGATAGTTACGAGAATCGTCAGAGTCATTTTCATCGAACAACAGAACGCTATTTTCTACCCATGGAGCAGCAGGAGAATTGTCTGAACTGCCATTCGCTCTGGCCCCATAAAAAAGACTTGAGAACACGGGCTTTCAACAACCAACACTCAAGATATATGTCATGCATGAGCTGTCATATGAACGAAAAGTCTGGTCGACCCATAAAATTTGAATGGTATGATTTTGGTGTGGATAATTCCATCACTCGACAGGGCCCCTTTGGATTGACCCGGGATGGCGATGGCCAGCTATCCGGGACTGAAAACTTCATTAGTAAAATTCTTCCTGTGATTTATGATGGTAATATTCAAAGCAGAATTTTCACCCCCTACAGCACAGAAAAATTGATGGAATACCGCAAATCAGTTGACGCCGGTAAGCTTGTAGATGAAATCCAGGTAAGAAACGAGGCCGAAGCCCTGGTAGGGGAAGTAGCGCTCACCTGTTCCAAATGCCATTCTGAATCGTCACCATTTCCCTGGGAACCCTTAGGGTTTAAAGGTGAAAGATTAAATGAAATGCGTCACTCAGCTGTTGTAGGAATGGTTGAAAAATATGAATCATTCTATTTCCCACCGGTCTTCGAGTAGTAAAAGATTTCGAGAAAATCCATGAGAGCAAACAAACTTCTAGTCGTTTTTCTGATTACCTGCTCTTGCCTGGTCCAGGCTCTTGAAGCTCAGGATATAAGCTTCTCATCTGTCCGAGTTATTGAATCTAACTTTAGCTTCCCCAGCGATATCTGCGGTAATGATAAGGGTGATGTATTTGTGTTGGACGGCATGAATGATCGAGTGGTTCAACTCAAAGCAAGTGGTGAGCTGGTTGTAATCAAACCACAAAGAGAATCTATTTTCAAAGCAGTTGGAATCGCCTGGATTAATGATGCGCTGTGGATTGCAGATACACCCCGTTCACGGCTACTGAAAATGGGGATGGACGGACGGATTAGCCAGGTTGTCAAGCTTGATCATCAAACTGAACCCGTTGACGTCATTAGCATGGATGACAATATGGTGGTGACAGATCGCCGCAATCATACTATCACAGTTCTGGATAATAATTTTAAAGAAAAATATTACTGGGGAAAAAGAGGGGACAAGGTTGGTGAATTTATCAATCCAGGTTTCCTGGCCGCTGGACCTGAAAATAGAATCATTATCGGAGACATCCTCAACCGCAGAGTTGTTTCATTCTCACCCAGTGGTCGCTACCCACAATTCATTGCCAAACCAGGCGTTGAAAAAGGACAAATATTCAGACCCAAAGGGGTTGCCCTGGATTCAAAAAACCGGGTGTGGGTGGCTGATGGATACACAGGAGCGATTCAAGCCTTTTCCATCTCTGGAAAATATTTAGGTATCGCCACCAACGATGGGAAAAAGCTCGCCTTATCTGCTCCCATGGGGGTCTATATTGATAAACAAGACCGTCTGTGGGTCGTGGAGTCATTCGCCAGTAAAGTTAGCGTTTGGCGGATCAAATGATGAACAGCCTGAAAAGATTATTCATCTCGCTTGTTGTCCTGGCACTGTGCAATACTTTTGCCCTTGGTCAACACAATCCAGATGGCCGCAAAGTGAGCCTCGATTGTGTCACCTGTCATGTCACCTGGCATGTCAATATTGATCCTGAAAAATCATTACTTCCCAAAATAGATGCACCCATTCAGATTCAAGGTATGCCTGCTCGCATTCCCATGGCAGCAATGTGTTTTACCTGCCACGATGGAACGGTGATGGATTCGCGCCAGATATTCTCTTCTGGGAATCATCAGGGGAACATGGATGTGAAGCATGCCGATATCAAAGATTTACCCCTTGATAAACATGGCAAGATTTACTGTGGCACCTGCCACACACCCCACAGCTTGAAACCCACTCGTCCTGGTGGTCTGGCACCCTTCCTGCGGAAGGCTAAAATAAATTCTGATTTATGTCTCAACTGTCACTCAAATCAGGCTCAAAATCATAAAAACCATCCAATAAAAGTGAAAGTCTCTCCAAATAACACAATGCCAAAGAGTACGTTTTGGGGTAAAGACGGTACTATGGAATGCATGACCTGTCACCCGATTCATGGGAAAGAACCTGTGAATGGTGTGGTAGGCAAGGATCGCAGCAAACTCTGCTCCTCTTGTCATGAAGCCTATTTCAACGTTAAGCTCACTGATCATGATCTTGCCAGCTCCTTGAAAAATAAAACAGGCAATATGGGACCAGATTTCAGGGGAAATGACCCATGTGCTGCTTGCCATGTGAGCCACAATGGTAAAGCCGAGCATATGTGGGCCATGGCAATTGATCCGAAAGCAGGTGAGAATGCCTACTGTGTTGGATGTCATAGTAATAATGGATTAGGCAAGCAAAAAGTATTTACCCACGCAGGTCACCCCGTATCAAATATCAAATTAGGAAAAAATATTCCAGCATTGGGAATCAAAGCTGGCGACAAATTGCTTTGCAAATCTTGTCACGATCCACATCAATGGGAATTTTCCAACAAGCATGCCGTGAATGCCGGCAATGAAGAGGGTACTGAATATACTTCTTTCCTGCGCTTGCCTGATGATGCCCAGGGTCAGTTGTGTGTGACTTGTCACGCCAGCCAGTCGAGCATGTTTAATTCTGACCACAGTGTAGCGCGTGAAGGTTTCCAACAGTTATTCAGAGAATCAAATACCTTGCATGGTCAATGCACCGTTTGTCATGGGGCTCATACAGATGCTCTGGCAGGATCAACGGAAGATGATCCATACACCGTTCTCTGCATGCGCTGTCATGATGGCCAACACTTTGCAACTTCAGTGGTTCATAACAACCATCCCATTGGCGTGCCTTTTACATCAAAAAGCAAGCTTCGTGGCTACAAAAAAGATGGACAAACCTTACTTAGCTGTAACACCTGTCATGACCCCCACAAATGGGGTAAAACAGTTGAGACTTCCCGGACAGTGGATTTGAAGGGAGATGATAGAAATTCATTTCTAACCATTTCAAACTGGCCCGAACCAGAACTCTGCCTTGACTGTCATCCTGAACAGGAAACTATTTTGAATACAGATCATGATTTGACTGAAGCAGACAGGAGTGCCTGTAGTCTTTGCCATGCGCCTCATAATGCTGAGACGCAATATGGCATTCTGGCAAAATGGGGCGATGCTCCTGGTGCAAGTTTTAATGAAAAACATTGTTTCAGTTGTCATAATGAACAGGGTTCAGCCTCAGCCAAGGTGGTTGAAGGGTACAGCCATCCACGTGAATTTGGCATTCTGACACCGCCGGCACGAGGAACGGGAGTTTGGTTGGACTTCCCCCTCTTTACCGAAGCTGGTCCCAGTATGACCGTTGGACACATCGATTGCTTTACCTGTCACAATCCCCATTCCTGGTCTTATAAACCGGAGTTTCAAAAGTTGGGATTGGGAAGCAAGGGAGGCGATGATGGCCAGGAAGGCAATGACCTCACATCATTCTTACGCAACCCCAGCCAGCTTACCCTTTGTACTGATTGCCACGGCGAAAGCACATTATGGAAATACAACTACTACCATGATCCAGTTAAGAGAAAGAGATACTAAGATGAGAGTCATCAGATCTTTTAAAACTCGCTTAACAGCTATGTCACTTATAATGGTGATTTTCATGTCTGGACTTGTTGGCTGTGCTTCTAGCAGCAAGCTAGGTGAGAGCTTGAATTACCCTGCTGATGTGCCACAGCCCTATCTAACCCTGGAACAGGTTATTGAGGGAGCTCAGGATACACCTGCAGGCCTGTTCAGTCGTTTTCTGGGTATGATTGTGGGACCAGAGAGAAAATTTACCCTGAATCAACCAACCGACATGGTTGTGGATCAAAAAGGACGTCTGCTCATTGTTGAGTCTGAATCTGGCTTTATCTCTATCTATACTGAAGTAGACGGGGAATGGCTGAACAGTGGAAGAGTTCATCTGCCTGAGATTCTACATCCCACGTCCATTGCAGCGGGTCCAAATAATATTTTTGTCAGTGATTTGATGGGTGGCAATGTGCATATCCTTGATTATGAGTTTAATCTGTTAGGGACCATGAATCATTCTGATATGCAAAGACCGGGAGGTCTCTGCTACGATGCACATTCCAATCGGTTACTCATAGCCGATCCGCCAGCCCATAGAATCTTCATTTTTTCTCCTGGGGGTGAGTATCTAGCTCAGGTGGGACGGGTTGGACATACCAAGGGTCTTTTACAGAGTCCCATTGCCATCACAGTTGATGCAGCCAATGGTAATATTTATGTACTGGATGGGATGGCTAGGAAGGTTAAACACTATGATCCCGATTTGAATTTCATAGGCAGTTTTGGTGAATATGATCAGGTGCCCGGCAGTTTTGCATTTCCAAAGGGTATTGCGATTGCAGTAGATGGTACTTTATTTGTTGGCGATGCTGCTTTTGGAAACATCCAAATGTTTGATCCTGCTGGCGCTCTGCTTTTCTATTTCGGCGAAACAGGAGCAGGGGCGGGTCAATTTCTGATGCCACGCAATTTATTTATTGATCATGAGCAGCGTTTGTTTGTTGCAGATCCATTTAATAACAGGGTGCAAATATTTCGTTATTTCGCACAGGACTGAGCGGGGACATGAAACTTAATTATACACATCAGACAACACCTCCCATGAGATTAATGGTGATAGGTGTTATCAGTATTGTTTTGCTTGGCAGTCAGGTTTTCCCACTTGATTTGACAAGTATGGGTAGAGTTGAAAGTCGAGTTGGAATACTCTCGAATGATGCTGGGGCCGATAACAATTTAGTCCACATGGAACGCATTAACTGGGGCATCCAGCAGCAATTTAATTATCTGGATTTTAACTATAGTTTAACTGGCGGAGGAATCCTCAGAGGATCCTCTCAACTTGAAATGACGGAATTTGTTCCTGAGTTCCAAGCCAAAGCACAACTTCAGCCATCTCGAAAAACCACCATTGAGATGTTCAGCTATTCTCAATTGAGAAATCCCATGCAGATTGCTCAGGATAGCCTCCAGCATAGGGAGCAGGTCAGTGGGCTTCAATTTCGTTCCAGCCTCCCCAATAACGGACGATTACTTCTAGCCTATGGATTCAGAAATTCCAAACGAGACACCAACACAATAGACCACCAATTTGCTAAACTTCATCTCGAACAAAAACTCCTGGGGTTACAGTTCCGTTTTCGTGGCGAAAAAGATTTGATCAACAATGAGGTTACAAGCGGGGACGACGACAGATCCAACATGTCCATTCAGTGGTACGGCAGCCTTTCAAAGGGCTTAAACTGGACAGCAATAAATTCCGTGTATAATTATGGCGGAAATGCCTATTGGCGTGTTTACCAGCGTGTAAACTATCAATTATCCAACCGTTCCACTGTCTGGGCACACTTCAACAATCAGCAGGCAGCCTATCGTGGTAGCTATCTCAACACACAAACTTATGATGTCGATTACAGATGGAAAAAAAGTGAGACCATGGCCTTTCAACTGCTTACCGAGGGGAGTAAGGTCAAACCGATTAGCGGGGATCCCCAATTCCATTGGAGAGCTTATCTGGCCGGAGTGCATTGGCGTCTTGGCAACCGGTCTACTGCTCTGGGTGTGTTCCAGTTTGGATATAAGGAATCATACCGATTTGGATCCGGTCTTGATATGCGCTTTGAATTAGAGGAACGTATCCCGCTTTTACAGAATCGAAAATTACGTGTTGGCGTAAGTGATCATTCAGAAGGTGAAATATTTATTGGGCAGGATGGCGTAAGCGAGGATCCACAATATGATATTGACCATCGATTGGATTTAACCGTTGATCTGTGGCCGGGTCAAAAAGTTCAAGTCGCCAACACCTTCGGGCTATTGAATCATTTTGGAACGGATCTCGATTTTTCAGAGGATACCTTGCGCAATGCCATCACACACAACATTCAATTTAAATACGTAAAACGCAAGCTGAGAGCCTCTCTGGATCATCTGGCTATAAGTGATCTGGGTGACGAGAGTGATTTACGTCTTCACATGAATACACGCCTCACCTATCATATGTCTCCTGGCAGTAGTTTGAATTTGATCAGCATGTATCGTTATCAATCTGAAATCTATCCTGACTATCTCTGGCTTAATTCATTTATAAAAGTGAATATGCACTATTTCAATTGGGCACTTGAAGTTCAAGCTCAGGGTAAACCCGATACCATATTTGATGAAAAATTCTCAGTATGGATGCGTTTTGTGAGGCAACTATGATCAAGCTAAAATTTATTCCAATTCTTTGTGTACTAGCCGTGTCCCTAATGGGTCAAGGGCTTGAGGATCTGCGGAGTAAGAGTAAGATTGCAGCAACTCCCCATAACCTGATGATGAATAAAAATGGGCTCATGCTGGATAGTGTTCTTGTTGATTTCTCCCTGTGTCGTTCATGTCATGTGCCCAATAAGGCTACTGCTGTTGAACCCCTGTGGTATCGAAAGATCTCAATTCCAAGATTCGATATAAATAAAGAAATAGACGCTGGAGATGAGCATGTTCACACCCTGGATCCAGGCAGTCGGAATTGTCTATCCTGTCATGATGGATCAATGGCTCGCAGTTTCCCTCATCGTGGTGACCAGAAGCACCCCCAGGTTAACATGACTGCTTCTGAGGCTCGGGCACCAGCAAATTATAACATGCACCTTTTCAATTTTCCCAAATCAGGGAAGGAAATCAGTCGTCCTGATGAATCTTCAGCATTGATGCTCACCAGTCAGAATCAGGTTGGTTGTATCACCTGCCATGATCCCCATAACAATGAGAAGGGTCATTTCCTGAGAGTATCAAACCAGGGCTCTGAAATTTGTATGGAATGCCATCATATGCAGAACTGGGAAATGTCTACACATGGGAATCCCCAGAATCCCTTGCATGCTGAGCTTGAGGAAGTTGCCTGTCTGCAATGCCACTCCATCCATACTTTACCTACCAATGCAAAATTACTTAAGGCTGATGAAAACACACTTTGTCTGAGCTGCCATGATGGAAGGACTGACGAAGATACGGAAATCGCCAGCATAAAGAATCTTGAAGAAGTATTCGAAAAGCCATTTACCCATCCCATCCGTATCAATCCCAATGTCACCGATGTAGGCTACGATTCTGATACAGACTCTCCATGGAATTTTGGTTTGGCTGACGATCGTTTTGTCCGTTGTGGTGATTGCCACAATCCACATGCAGTAACTGAAAAAAATATTTCGCCTGTCCTCGATGGAAGTCTGGCCTTTGTTGAAGGTGTTGATGCTATCGGCTTTCGGAAAAATCAGGTTGATTATGAGTATGAAGTTTGTTACAAATGTCATGGCCAAAATCAGAACGCAAATCCTGGTAATGATGTTGCCAGACTCCTCAGCGTAGGGAATCGAAGCTTCCATCCCATTGAAAGTATCGGATTGTCACAGCGTGTCCCAAGTTTGAAAGATGGGTGGAGTGAACAATCCCTAATCACTTGTTCTGATTGTCATGGGAATGACGATCCCTATGGCCCTCAGGGTCCTCACGGTTCAAGTTTGCCCCATATTCTCAAAGCACCTTACAGTGACTTCCCCTATGCCAGCATTGATGAGCAGGAACTTTGTTTTAAATGTCATGACCAGCGCAAGATTACCGGAAATGATGGCTTCAAATTCCATAATCTCCATATCAATAGGGCTGGTTATAGTTGTTCCGCTTGTCACAATCCACATGGTAGTGTTGATTCCCCTGGTCTCATTGATTTGAATCAGTCTCACATTACCAGCATCAACGGGGAGAAGCAGGTGGAAGGTTTGGAACCAGGACATGGAACCTGTACGCTGAAGTGTCATGATGCCAAACATGTGAGAGATGTTTATTAGCTGAGGGTTAAAGACTTCTCGATCACCAATTTATTTCCAGGGTCCACTCGATGGTTCAGGGAAAACTAAAAATCGTCTACCTGAAAAATTGAAAATGAAGACCAGTGCAGTCGCGATCAATTTTGAGCTTTGTGGAGAAATATCCATGAGAAAAAGCCCATTGGTGATAAACATGTCGAGTCCGGCTCCCAGTAACACAACCAGTATAAAGAAAATTACTTCCACAGTTGATTTCCATCTAGCCTTATGTCGAAAGAGAAAAGTGATGGTGAGAAAATAATTGATAGCTGCGGCCAGGATGAATGCTGTGGGTGCCGCCCAATGAATCGCCCAACCAGAAGTAAAAAGCCCCATAAAGATGAAATAGTTGACAATGGCTGCCACGCCACCCACCAGAGCATACAGAAATACCTGAATGGGTAGCGGGGCCTGAAAGGCGTTGTAGCGAAGAATACAGTAGATGGCTCTTAAACCGTCCCGTGCACCAATTTTTTTGCCCTCTTCATAACTGCGACCATGATATGAAATGCCCATCTCATAAATTCGTAGCCGCAAATGGGCAATTTTAGCCACAATTTCTGGTTCAAAACCAAATCGATTTTCCTTGATTTCGATACCTTGAATGACGTCTCGACGAAAAACCTTATAACAAGTTTCCATATCAGTCAGATTCAGGTCAGTGAAAATATTAGAGAGCAGTGTCAAAAATCGATTTCCTAAAGAATGCCAGAAATAGAGCACTCTGTGGGCGTCACCAGACAGGAATCTGGAGCCTAAAACCACATCAGCATTGCCATCTATTAAGGGCTTGAGAAGTTTTTTAAAATCATTGGGATCGTACTCAAGGTCAGCATCCTGTACAGCGACATAATCACCACTGGCATGTTGAAAACCAGTTCTTAAAGCGGCTCCTTTACCTTGATTTATATCATGGTGTAGCACAGATATTTCAGGATGTATCTCCTTTAACTTATTGGCGATGTTAAGACTGTCGTCAGTTGAATAGTCGTCTACAATAATAATTTGGATGGACAGATTTTCATCAGCAATTGCCAGGACCCTCTCAACGCATGTAGCCAGTGTCTTTGCTTCATTATAACATGGGATGACAATGCTTAATCTAGACATGTGTTTTTCCTGCCTCTTGCTCTAATCTGTTTCTGAAATATGTAATTGTTTTTGTCAAACCCGCCTCGAGTGTCGTCAGTGGTTTCCAATCCAACTCCTTCTCGGCCAAAGATATATCAGGCTTCCTGCGGTCTGGATCATCCTGAGGCAAGGGCTCATGTATTATTGTGGATTTTGAGTTGGTGAGATCAATGATTATTTCAGCCAGTTCAAGGATGGAAAATTCATCAGGGTTGCCAAGATTCACAGGACCGACAAATCCATCCTGCATCATCATCTTTTCCATGCCCTGGATGATGTCATCAACATAACAAAAAGACCTGCTCTGAGATCCACTGCCATAAATGGTTATTGGGTCATCTCTTAATGCTTGAATAATGAAATTCGATACCACTCTGCCATCATTAGTGGCCATATTTGGACCGAAGGTGTTAAAAATTCTCACGACCCTGATATCAACATGATGTTGTCGATAATAATCAAAAAAGAGGGTTTCAGCAGCCCGCTTACCTTCATCATAACATGATCGAATACCAATGGGATTCACATGTCCCCAATATGATTCGGTTTGAGGGTGAACCTCTGGAGTACCGTATACTTCAGAGGTTGAGGCCTGGAGTATCCTGGCTCCCGTTCGTTTGGCCAATCCCAGCATATTGATCGATCCATGCACAGACGTTTTAATGGTTTGTACGGGATCATACTGATAGTGCTTTGGGCTTGCCGGGCAGGCCAGGTTATAGATGCAATCCACCTCTAAATAGAGGGGAAAGGTTACATCATGACGGATCAGCTCGAAGTAATGATGATCGAATAAATGCTCAATATTTTGCTTGTCTCCTGTGAAATAATTATCCACACAAATTACTTCGTTTCCTGATTGTAAAAGTTGCTCACAGAGGTGAGAACCGATAAATCCAGCCCCACCAGTAATTAAGATTTTAATGAAAAACTCCTTTGATGGATTTTGTGTATTTCAATTTCAAACTGGTTCATTCAATTGATTACTTGATAGACAATGGCGTTAAACTTTGTCTCATGTGAAGTCAATTTGTGAATTTCCTTAAACCTCGGGTTATTTCGAAGCGAATCCAGTGGCACATCACCCCGGAGACGCTGTGAGTAATGGTTTTCCCAGATGACCACAGCAGAATCTGGAGCAGCGTTTAGATTTGCCAGCGTGACTTGCCCGAATTGATCACCAAAGCGTTCCAGGGTGTTTGCATAATAAAACCAGCCGTGGTTTGCATATGTTTTATATCTATGAACGTCATATTCAACGTACCAATCTGAAATTAACTTCATAATCTCGCGTTCCTCACTACTATTTTTATCCGGAGGTTCTGTTATCAGGGTGTAACCCACAGTTAGGACGATGATCGTTGAAATTATATAATTCTGGAAAGTTTTAGAATTGAATGATTTACTGAAGTAGATAGCTCCTATGAAAATTAGCGTGAGTACTGAAATGATTAGTAGGTTTGTGTATTCTGGTTCTGGTGTAATTAGATTATGTAAAATCAGTTTTTTTGATAGAAAGGCATAGGTCAAAAGCAGGATAATGATAGACCAGAATAGGTTTCTAATCCTGGTATTATTTTCGTCTGCAGAATTAATCCAATGATTAAACCCACTTAAAGCCAGATAGGCAGCCAGGGGTGATAGGGAGATTAAGTGACGTAAAAATCCAGCGGCTTGACCCAGGGATAGTTTCCATGAAAAAACCACATAAATTGCGAAACCCACTAAAAACTGTATGGAGACAAACAAATTCAGTCTGCGTTGATATATCTGTTCAAATAAACCGATCAACAGGAAGTAAAAAACGACTGGACCCACGACGAAAATATATCGTTGGAAATAGCTCCAGAAGGTAGTTTGTCCATATCGGTTTACTGTATCTCCCTGACCAAAAATTTGGCTGAGGAGCCAGATTGGATCTCCACTGAAATAGGTTCCTGCAAAATTCCAGAGCAGGGTTGGTACAATCAGCAAAGGAATAATCTTCCAGTGTTTTTGTTGAATCAAAATAATCAACCAGAACACCAGGAGCGGGGAAAGCTCTAAGCGAGCGAGTGGTAGCAGCGATCCCACGATGACGAAGGCCAGATATTTTTTCTTAACATGAAAAAGCAATCCCATGGCCATAATACAGGCTGCCAGAGGCTCGGCGAGTGCGCTAAAGGAAATGGGAAAGTAAAAAGCCTGAAAGGTAAGGAAGGGGATAACTAAGTATGCATTTCTAATGTTCTGTAGCCTTGCAGCTTTGTAGAGTGCATAATTCGTGATGATTGAAACAGCGGGCATTAGGGTGATAATGGCATATTTGCTCAGTAGAACGGGTAGTGCAAATAGCAGAACAAAGAGTGGACGATTCCAGAGGCCGATAAAATGCTGGGGATGGTCAAAAGCCTGGCATGTATTATAATAACGATCAACACAATCATCATCCCAGGTGCCATCAGCCAGCAATCCCCAGATTACTGTGAGGAGATATATCCCCAATAAACTTACAAGAACCCACTCTTCAGAAGACAGGTGTGGTTTTTCTTTGCCAGGTGCCTGAAATTTTGTACTAATTTTGCTTTTGATAAAGTGTGACACACTACCCATGCTCATACACCTTTTGAGGACATAAACCCTGGTCGTTTTGCGAACAAAAGGGAACAAAAATATTTAAGAGTCTCAGGCATGGATTCTCGTCCAGTATAAATTAATTCGTCTGTATTCTATGAATGACGTGACAAGTAGGAAAACGTAAAACAGCTTCATAGATTCCGCTCAAAGATAATTTTTATAATCATAATCTAGCAATAGCCAGTCTATTAACCTAGCCTCTAAATTAACGAACTAAATGGGCACAATCGGATACCTACGAAAAACTGCAGTTTCACTATCCTGCAACTGTCTGACCCAGAGCAACTTACGTGACACACTCTTTTGACTCTTAATCAATTGGATCCATCAAATTATTCAGGACAAAGTTTCCTGAATGATTTTGATAGAGAGATGCTAAGGTAATATCTCGGGGAGTGGTGGAGACGAAAACCCCCAGCTGTATTGAATGTCAGTTGGGGGTTTTTAAGGTTGTCAGAGTTCTGATTAAATCAGTTTAATCTTCCTCCACCTCAGGTGGGTTGAGCTCAGGGTCTGGTTCTGCACCACCGTGCTCATGCTCAAACATTTGCCTGGGCATCTTACCTGATAACCAACTGGTATTCATGGGAGCTACACTGGGTCTGAAAACAGTGTTGTAGAGATGCCAGATGAGAATGGCCAGGGTTGCCAGCCAGGCTTCCCAATAATGAATGACCAGGGAGACATCAATGAAGCCACTGGAAAATTTCTGAATAAAGAAATTGTCAAACCAGAGCACCAAACCGGTTCCTATCATGACTATGTTGCCCCAGACACCAGCCCAGTATTCAAGTTTTTCAGCATAGGCAAATCGGCCAAATCGTGGTTCATGATCTCTAAAGTCAAAGAAGTACAGAAGCATCTCCCAGAACTCACGGATATCCCGGAGACCGGGGACCATATCTTTAACAAATTGCTTTCCACGTTTGGTGAACAGGAAGAGTAGATGCCAGACAGAGGTGACAATCATGAAGACCGCTGCATAACGATGGACCACGCCTCTGAATTCAAATCCACCTTCCCAGCCAAAGAAGAACTCAGCAATCCAGGATTCATTGAAGCGCAGGGAGAAACCTGAAACCACCAGCGTAAAGAAGGATACCAGCAATGCGGTGTGTTGCACGACTTCCAAACCTCGCATGCGCCGAACTGAAGGTCCTTTCATTGTCATGCGTACTTGTTTTAAGTAGTCCAGGACAGTATGCAGGAACATCCCACCAATGGTTACAGCGATGAGTAGAATGTAGATTTTCTCGATAAGTACTGCCAGAGGCGCTCGTGGGTCTGTATCACCCATACCATGGATGGTTACTGCGGCAAGCTTGTCACTCATTCCGGGATGACACTCGCCACAGGTCGTCGCCAGATTTTTTGGATGAATGGATGAGGTAGAATCCGTGCTGGGTAAAATCCTGTGTGCACCATGGCAGGATTCACAGTTTGCAACATGGATGTCGCCGGACATACTTTTCAGTCCATGATAACTATCAACATAACTACTGACCTTGCCACGTTTGGTCCCTAAGCGTTCATTGAGAACTGTGGACTCATGACAGGGCTCACAGGTGGCTGAAGCAACCCGAAGCTTAGAGACAGGAGATCTGGGATCAGAAGGTGAGATGATACCGTGTTCGCCGTGGCAATTGGTACAGACCGGGGCGTTGGCCATCCCGCGTTTGGCCATTTTACCATGAATACCTTCCCAATAGTCTTTGGCTTCTGCCGGGTGACATTTCCCGCAGGTGGTTGGAATATTAAGATGATATATGGAGGATTCTGGATTAGTTGGAGGATATATCCCGTGGGAAGAACCTCCTGAAGAGTGGCAATCATCGCAGGAAGCTGCTTTTGTATTGCCTCTGCCAGTGGCCTTGCCATGGACACTGCTATTGTACATAGCCACGGGGTGTTCAATGAGGATATCATAGCGTTTGACCAGGTCGATGTTCTCATGACAATTGCCGCATGTATTTGCCAGGTTGGTCGGGTTGACACTGGAGTTTTTCATGCTGCTGGGAAGGATATTGTGATCGCCGTGACAATCGGAACAAGTCGGCATATCCTTGCACTCACCCTTTACGGAACGTCCATGTGACTGATATTGTTCTGAGGCATCATCATGACAATCCCGGCAACCTTCACAACCAGCAACAAAATTTTCAGCTTCTGGAGTGTGTGGGCTGGTATCATGATGGATATGACAATCAAGACATTCCATCCCCTCATGAATAGAACCATCCAAATCATCCTGAATGATTGTTTCCATCTCACTGGTTTCATGACAGTCGATACATTGGTCACTATCAATGGGTTCATAATCATCATCCTGGGCAAAAGCAGGTACAATGAACAGGAGCAAAATGAACCAGGGGAAGATGTTTTTAATCGTGAATCGCATAAGAATGTGGACCTTCTCTATCTAAGGGCTTATTTAAGCTTGATTAATTCTCCAGGAATATCTGTGGGAAAACTCAAATCTTCATCGTGACATTCCACACAAGATGGCGTGATATCATATTGATCATCAGTATGACATTCATAACAGTCTATTTCTTCGTGGTCTTCACTCAATTGCAATCCGGTCACAGCGTGATCAAACGAGTCCACCTCAAAATTGGTATGGCAGGTTGTACAGGTATTGTCCAACGCGGTGATTGGTTCTTTGCCAACATGGCATTGATTGCATTTCAGGGGTTGGTGATGTTTGTTCAGCTCCCAGCCCGTGTTGCTGTGAGTAAAGCCCTTTGAGGCTGTACTCCGATGGCATAATTCACATCCCGTCTCTATTCCCGTATCATGACATTGACTACAGGGGTCGTGGTGAATAGCTAATGACCTCACCTTTTTATTCTTGGAGGGGGTGTAGTTATGACAGGTTACACAATTGGTCTGTCTGTGACAATGTTCACACTTAAATCTATACAGCTCGACATGCTCTTTGTGCTGGAACACAACTGGCTTTTGCTTGCTCTTTGGGGATACAAAGTTGAAGATATTGGGTACAATGATTTCTTCATGATGATGAGCTAAAAGATCAGTTGAATCCAGTTTTTTACGAATATTGAATCTCAGTTTTTTCTGAACATGACAGGTTTCACAAACCTTGTCTCCAGTCCAACTCTGGTGGCAGTTCAGACAATTCCGGTGATAGGCACCGTTAATGGTGGGCATGGTCATGGAAGCATTTTCTTCTTCGCTCACATGACAGTCTGCACAGGGTTCGTAAACACCTTCGGAACCATGGTGGTGACAGGTATTACACCCCCCACCCATTTTTGTCATATCGGCATGGAGTTTGTGGTCGAATAGGACTGGATTGAAAATGTTCTCCAATAAACCAATTTCAATTTTATCTGGTATATCGACAGTGACCTGTTTGGTCTGTCCAATGGAGATGCCGAGGCAGAGGAGGAGAAGCAGAGAGCCTATTCTGACTTTCATTCAGTTGTCTCTCTATTTTCCAGGTGCTGGATGAGAAACTTCCTTGATACGAACTGCATAATCAAATGGCTTATAGGTCGGTGATTTTTTATTGTGACACACCGTACATGATTTTTCTGAGATGGTCAGGAGATTTACAGATTCGCGGGTGATAGTACCATCTGCAATGGCGGCCTTTGTTTTCTTAGATTTGTAGAGACTGCCTGCACCATGACAGGATTCACAACCTACACTTGCCAGATCCTCGTTCAGCTTGACAGCCTTTTTATCCAGCGGGTCAACAGTGATCTGATATCCAGACTCGCTTCCCCAACCAGTAGCATGACAGGACAGACATTCTGGAGCTTGATCGGGTGCTACTTTCAGCCCCATTTTCTTGGCAATTGCCTTCGCTGCATCGGTTTTCAATGATTCCATAGAGCGAGCATGGGGGCCGTTTTCCCAGATTGAGTACTGAGAACCCACTTCTTCCTTGCTGTGGCAGATTTTACATTTTTTTGAGCCGACATATTCTGCAGTATCTGTTTGAGAATAAACCATCCCCACACTTAAGATTAATAGCACAATAAGCATTTTTTTCATGATACAGTCCTTTCAGTAAACCCAAATTATTGATTTTATTAGTGATCTGGATAATGTATAAGTGAATAACATTTTTTCCCCGCACTCATATTACATGATTAAACGCAAACTTAATTATAACAAATAATGTGCCAATCAGCAGATTATATCACGTCGAACGGTGGGTCGAATCGTCGAATATAAGTATTTTTATCTGTGAATAATAATAAATACTTAGGCCTCTTTGTTATGTGTGTGTAACCAGGGTTGCAATGAGGTGCAAAACCAACTATTGCAACAAAATTACTCGAATGAAAACAATCAGCTAATTACTTGCTAAATAGCAGTTATATTGATGCCGATGTTTAACCATAACACAAATTATGAAAAGAGGTATATATGAAAATTGGGATCGCATCCAACGACCATAGATCAATAGCACAACATTTTGGCAGGACAAAGGGATTCGTGATTGCTGAGCTAATTGATGGAACAATTAAATCAAAGGACTATCGTGAAAACGTCTTTACCCATCATCTGCAGCAAGGTGAGCATCAGCACGAGGGAGGACATGGACATTCCCATGAGGGAATCCTGGCAGCTTTGAAGGATTGCGATGTGGTCATTGCCAGAGGTATGGGTCGTCGCATATATGAAGACCTTCGTGGAGCCAACATCGAATCATTGATTACTGACATACCAACAGTTGATGATGCACTTTCAGCTTATGTATCCGGCACCTTGATCGACAATCCGGAAAAGGGGTGTATCCACTAACCAGCAATATTGGAACAGGAAATATCTATGTCAAATCTGGATCATTTATCGCGGAAACAGCTCGTTGGAATGTTAGATGACTTTGCCAAGAATTGGCTCGCCCATGATGGTCTTTGGTTTCAGGAAATCGAGGCCAGGCACGGAATGGAAACTGCCATTGAATGTGATACTGAGGCGTGGAGACGGTTTACTGTAATTGAGGCCAGAAGAATCATGAAACGGCACAACATTGCCGAAGATTCTGGTTTGGAAGGCTTGAAAAAAGCCCTGGGATATCGATTGTACTCCCGACTTAACAAACAGTCAATTTTGGAGGAGACAGAGGATAGCTTCCTGTTTCAAATGCAGGCGTGTCGCGTCCAGGGCGCCCGAGCCAGGCATGGACTAGCTGATTTTCCCTGTAAGTCTGTTGGGCTGGTGGAGTACACAGAATTTGCACGAACCATCGATCCTCGAATCAAGACCATTTGTGTGAGCTGTCCGCCGGATCCACACCCCGATAGTTATTTCTGTGCATGGCGGTTTATGCTCACTGCATGATCCGTTGGAGTAGGGATACGATTTCTCTTGCAATATGGGACAATATTAATCATCTTTAAACTGTACATAAACTTGACTTGAATGGGGTAATATATATGATTCAAATTACAGAAACTGCAGCCGAGAAGATTAAGGGTCTCATGAGCCAGCAGGACCTTTCCGATGAGGGTGGTCTTCGCATTTATGCAAACTCAGGCTGTTGTTCAAATGGTTCCTATGGAATGTCTCTGGAGAATAAGCAACATCCCGAAGATAATGTCTTCGATTCTCAGGGCGTCCGTGTTCTGGTTGATCCAGCGAGCTTTGCTCAGTTGGAAGGTGCCAGTGTTGAATACTACAAAGACGAACATGCTGAAGGTTTTACAATTTTGAAACCTAAAGCACAGTCGAATTGTGGATGCGGTGGCAATTGCAATTGCGGAGGCAACTGCAGCTGTTAAGACCGTAACTCTCATCGAACAAGACCCTGGCTCATCACCAGGGTTTTTTTTTACCCCAAAACCTTCGGTTTTGGGGTAATCCCGGCGTAGCTCGTAGAGCGAAGCCGGATAAATTCAATTTTAAATCACCCCTAATGTGACTCATAAATCTGATAGACTTGGGATATGTAACCCCAGGTTTTGGGGTAATCCCGGCGTAGCTCGTAGAGCGAAGCCGGATAATTTAAATCCCAAAGCACCCTGTAGGTGACTCATAATCAGATGAACTTGGTGTAAACAACGCAGGTTTTGGGGTAATTACTGCAATTTTAAGTCCGCCAACTGTTTTAGATGTCCAGGATGCTCCTTCAGCGGTTAGAAATAATGTATCAGCTTAAATAATAATTACGTTAACTCATAAGAAACCTTCATTAGCTCCTATAGTTTGCCTTGTTAGACTGTATTTTGGTCTTAGTTTATCCATATGTTGCCTGACCCTCATAATATGGACCAGTATCCCTGGATGATAAATTTTAAGAAGAATCCAATTCCCGTTCTATTAAAGGCAGCACCTCTCCCAATCCGCTATCAACTGGTAGAGGATATTCTAGAGGATTCGTCTTCTGAAGATTTCTTAGCATTACAAAAAAACTTGAGAAAGCATCAGCCCAGACGGAAAATTCTGGCAGAACAGAGTGCCATTGGTTTATGGCCGATTGATGGTAAAACCACTGGATTGAATGATGCTCAAATTCAAACCCTTCAACTTTTGAAACAGCTGGAAGTTCTACAAGGACTCCTTGATTATTCTGTAACCCACAAACAGGATAAAGTGATGCTGGGTATGCGGGAAGTTCTACGAGCTCTGGCTGAGCAGAATTTACCATTGAGACTACATCACCATGCCCAGGCAATCTATCTGGCGATTGTATACCAGTTAGAAGGCAGCCCAATCATCAAGCAGCTAATGAGAGATATAATTGCTCGGCAAAATTCAGATGGTGGTTGGTCCAGTTTACCTACAGAAACCGCATCCTGTTATTGGAGTAGCTTATTCTTTCTTTGGACCCTGGGGCAGTCAGAAAAATTCCGCGAGAATCGGGCCATCAAAAAGGGGCTTAAATATCTGGAGGGGAAGGTTCTTCAAGAAGGAGAGAGTACACTGCTCCCGGGTATGCAAGTCTGGGACACCCTGATCTCTGGAACCAGTGGTCTCAGCATCATCTCAGGAGGAACCCTCAGATATTTGGAAACCATCAAGTTAATTGATGGGAAAAATAATGACCGTAAAACATATAAACTGCTTGATTGGCTTATGGATGCTCAGCTAAAAACAGGGTTATGGCCAAGTATTGTGGGCCGGGATAAACAGGGTGACTTTGGTGTCACCTTGCGAGTTTTAAAAGTGTTGAAACATTTCCAGACACAGCGAGTTCAGGAAACACTCAAGTACGATTCAGATGTCTAATTCAAAAATATATATTCGGAGTAAACGATGACAGATATAAACCCTTCAACCGCCTTTCCAGTGATGCCACTGCGCAATACAGTGTTGTTTCCGCAGCAGGTTATCCCGCTTTATATAGGTAGAGAACGATCATTAAAACTATTACGCGAACTTCCTTCAGGGAAAAAGACAATTGTCGTCGTGGCACAACGTGAAGGCTCCGTGGAGAATCCAGAAGCTGGTGATCTTTTTGATGTTGGGACCACTGCCTCAGTCATGAAGATATTGGATATGCCTGATGGTAGCCAGAGTGCTATTGTCCAGGGAGGTGAACGCGTCCGCATCAAAAGCTACTCACAGACAGACCCATATTTTAAAGCTAGCATTGAGGGTATAGAGGAAATCTATGATGCCGATTTAGAGACTGATGCCATGTCTGCCAATATCCGCACACTTTTCCGTGAACTTTCAAAGGTCGCAGACTATATCACCCAGGAACACATCTCACTGCTCTCCAATATCCAGCACCCTGCCCGCCTGGTGGATAGAGCCGTCTCAATGATGCAACTCTCCAATACCGAAAAACAGGGTATCCTGGAAGAAACTGACGTCACGGAACGTTTGAAGAAAGCTACTGTCCTCATTAATCGGGAAATACAGCGCCAGGAAATTGGTGAGAAAATTCAGACTGAGGTCCAGGAAGAAATTTCAAAAAGTCAGCGTGAGTACTTTCTTAGAGAGCAGATGAAAGCCATCAAGAAAGAATTGGGCGAAGATGATCAAACCCTGGAAATCAAGGAACTGGAAGAGAAAATTCTCGAAGCCGGCATGCCGGAAGAAGCGCTAAAAGTAGCCAATAAAGAAATTGACCGCCTCCAGCGAATCCCCCCATCATCTCCTGAATATACGGTTTCCCGTACCTATCTGGATTGGCTTGTGGAATTACCCTGGAGTAAAGAGACTGAGGATCGAGTTGACATACAGGAAGCTTTGAAGATTCTCGATAGAGACCATTATGGTTTGAAACGCGTCAAAAACAGGGTCCTGGAATTCCTGGCTGTACGGAAGCTTAAGATGGAACAAAGTCCTGATGCACCCATCAAAGGACCTATCCTGTGCTTCCAGGGTCCGCCTGGAACGGGTAAAACATCACTTGGTAAATCCATCGCTGACGCTCTCGGTAGAGAATTTATTCGCATCTCCCTGGGTGGCGTTCGGGATGAAGCCGAAATTCGCGGTCACCGCAGGACCTACATCGGTGCCTTGCCAGGTCGAATCATACAGGGACTTAAAAAAGCCAAAACCCGTAATCCGGTCTTTATGCTGGATGAGGTTGATAAGCTGGGTACTGATTTTCGAGGAGATCCCAGCTCTGCGCTTCTGGAGGTGCTTGACCCTGAGCAGAATAACTCTTTCAGTGATCACTACCTTGAAGTGACTTTTGATTTATCCAAGGTCATGTTTATTGCCACAGCAAACTGGCTGGACCCCATCCCCGGCCCGCTCCGTGATAGAATGGAGATGATTGATTTCCCTGGCTATATCGAAGAAGAAAAAATCCATATCGCCAAATCTTATTTGATTCCCAAGCAGGTCACAGAACATGCCCTGGAAGAAGAGCAGATTACCTTCATGGATACTGCTATTGCTGAGATTATCGGTCGCTATACGTATGAGGCGGGTGTTCGAAATCTTGAACGTCAGATTGCCAATGTATGTCGCAAGGTCGCCAGAGAAAGAGCAGAGGGGAATGACAAACCACGTCGTATCACCAAAAGCAGTATAGCCAAGCTGCTGGGGCCTCCAAGACGCCATAGTGAAATTGCCGAGCGTATGTCTAATTATGGTATCGTAATTGGATTGGCCTATACAGCCGTCGGTGGAGATATTCTCTTTATTGAAGCCATGAAAATGAAAGGCAAGGGCGGCTTGAAGCTCACTGGCAAACTGGGCGATGTGATGAAAGAATCCGCTCAGGCTGTGTATTCTTATATTCGCTCAAATGCGGAAAAATTTGGGGTAGATCCTGATTTCTATAAAAAATGGGATATCCATGTTCATATCCCGGCCGGTGCTGTGCCAAAAGATGGTCCATCGGCTGGTATCACCCTTTTTACGGCCATGATTTCACTCCTCACAGAGCGATTGGTGAAAAGTAATCTGGGTATGACAGGTGAGATTACCCTCCGAGGAGCAGTTCTGCCTATTGGTGGTATTCGTGAAAAGGTAATGGCTGCCAACCGTGCTGGTCTGACTACTGTTATTCTGCCAAAGAAGAATGAAGCTGATCTGGTAGAATTACCTGATAGAGTGAAAAAAGAGATGGAATTCAAATTTGTAGATAAAATTTGTGATGTCATTGAGCTGGCACTTGAGCCAGCTACTGAAAAGGCAAAGGTAACCAAAAAAGTAGCTGCTGAGGCATAGATGAAGAGATACTTTTAAAACGAATCTTACGAATTCAAGGAAGGGATTTTTAAACAGAGCATAAAAAATTCGTTGATTTCGTCTACCTTTTGTGGGAGTGTTAAACTGTTATAAAGAGGGAGTAGTCTGATGCATTGTCCCAAATGTAAGGGTTATATGAAAAGTATTAAGTACGAGTATGTTCAGGTTGAACGCTGTACGAAATGCTATGGGATCTGGTTCGATAGGTTTGAACTTCAAGACCTAAAAGTTCTCTCAGGATCTGAAGTCATTGATATGGGTGATCCTGATGTGGGCAAACAACAAAATCAGAATACTGAGGCAGTTTGTCCGCGATGCGACATTGCTATGACCCCTGAAGCTGACAAAAAACAAGCACACATCCATTATGAACGCTGTCCTGAATGCAAGGGTGTCTACTTTGATGCTGGGGAATTCAGGGATTACAAAGAATTGACCATCGGCGAATTCTTCAAATCCTTGTTTAACCGATCGAACAACTAGAGCTATAACCATAATTTCTACCAAGGTGCGGGAAAAGTCCCCTCCTTGGAGGGGTGTCTCGTTTACGAGACGGGGTGGGTAAAGTATGACGAAGAGAATTATTTTGACATACAATCCAGACTTAAAGCCAAAGGCCAAAAAACTCCGTCAAAACATGACGTTTTCGGAAATTCTATTGTGGAACCGAATTAAAGCGAGACAATTGATGGGTTTTCAGTTCAATAGGCAGCGTCCTATTGACAATTATATCGTAGATTTTTATTGTAAGGATTTGATGCTGGCCATTGAAGTTGATGGTGCCAGTCATGATGCTGTAGACGTTCAGAAATATGATGGGAGACGACAAAAAAGATTAGAAAAATTGGGTGTGAGGTTTCTGAGATTCGATGATCTGGATGTTAAAAAGAATATAGATGATGTGGTGATGACGATTCAACTGTGGATCGAGGAGCATCAGGAAGATTTGACGGAAAGAAAACCCACCTCTAGCCCCTCCAAGGAGGGGAACGATTGGGAGAAGTAACTGTGGATACTTTGCTAAAATTCATAAAAACACAATACGAGCGGCCGGGCACAAAACCATTACTTGCCATAGGTGTCATCTTGATTTTGGCTGCCTTGGGAATCGGAATCAGTGATAATCCACCCGGCATTGGGTTGACTTATCTTGGTATAACCTGCTTGGGCTTCAGTCTGATACATCACTGGCGCAGTGCCCGGGACTTTGGAACCCTTCTGGCAGTCTCCATCATCAGTTTTCCCGTCATGGTTTTGCTCCACAATATCTTTGATGGAATCAATACTCAAATTGGTACTATTCCTGTGGTGAATCAATTCTTGAATGGTTTTGCTGTTATTTTTTTTATTGGAGGTGTGCTCATTGCTCCTGCAGTCGCTTTAGTAGCTATCGTGGGGGGACTGTATTATCTGATATTCAAATAGCACCCGAATTAATTCGGGTGCTATAGATTTGACCTCATGCAAAAAAAAAGGTCCCGGATAACCGGGACCTTTTTTTAAAACTAAACGCTTAGACTAGAAATGAAGTTTTAGTCCAAAGTTCATGAAACGAGGTGTACCCAGGAACACTTCAGCTCTTGAAGCTGAGTGACTGGCACCACTTGAGAAACCATTGTACTGGCTATTGTCAACTGCATCTTGAACATAAGTAGCATCAAGAGCATTGAAAACGTGAGTAAACAGTTGTGCATTGAAACCGGCGATCTTTGGAAGGTCGTAGGTTACATGCAGATCCATTTTAGCATAGCCTGGGGCATCCCAAACTTGTACACGATCAGCAGCGTCTATTTCAGCATCGCTGAGTATGCCATTATCATCAGCATCATCAATGATACGACTATCAGGACTCCAGTCAGCATAGTTGTTGTCATAGATGCTGTAGATTGCCTGTACTCTCAGACCTTTAATTGGCATCAAAGTAGCACCAACTATATAGGCAGTCTGTGGCATATCACCAACTTTGAGATCTTTCAAGGCATATCTGTACTCACCCAATAGTTCACCAGCTTCGTTCTGGTAGTCTCCATCAGCATCATCGCCAAATGTCCAGTTACCAAAACTCAATGATGCATCAACACGGAGCATTTGCATAGGTTGTACAGAAGCTTCAACTTCAAGACCCTTATGGTTCTGGTTGACACCAGTTAAGAAAATAACATCGGTATCACCACTTGAACCCTGGCCACTGGTAACAGCCTTGGTCAGATTACGATCTATCCAATCGGTATTGTAAGCATTTGCAGTTACTGCAAACATTTTTGCCTTGTAATTCACACCAAGTTCTGTACTCGTGAATTTCTCATTTGTAGGATCAGCTGCAACTGTACCATCAAAATAGATCACGTTGTCCATGATTGGTGGTTTTTCAACATAACCAAAGTTACCGAAAATGTTGAAGTTATCGGCTAGATGGAACATACCACCACCCTTGACCTGCATGGCACCAATAGCGTCAGACTTGATAACTTCTTGTGCTGTGGTGAAGAGATCCTGATAGGAGTATTTGATGGATGAGAATCCGGCCATACCATAGGCATTCAATGCGCCTGCAGTATAACTGGCCTGTGCAAATCCACCGATCCAGTCAACAGTAGTCTCATTGTAATAATCGATGTTGTCACCAAGTACAACCCGATAGGGGTCACCATTGTTTACATTTGGATCAGAGTCATCCAGGTAATAGTCGCCACCCATGAGGTCACGGACTTCACGTGTGTGCTCAATTCCAGCAGTACGCCAGTCGATACCAACCTGAAGTTTCAACATGTCACTCATGTCAAAGTTCAGCTTGGAGATCAAACCGATGGTGCTCTGACGGTTGATGCTGTTTCTCAAGATTCCAACGGACTGATTGTTATCTGCACCGTGGGTACGAACCAGGGCAGTTTTATCAACATAAACCGTATCATCACTACCTGAGTTATAAGCAACAAGTGTATTCCAATCCCTGGTCCAGGGACCATCACCATAGTAGTATTTGTAATCTTCACCACCCAGGACGCCATTGCCATCCAAGGTTGGAATCTTACCATATGTACCTGTACCACCACCTGAACCACCTGACCAATACAGAACCGTTGATAGTCTCATCTTTTCAGTGAGATTTAAATAATGGTTCAAGTTGACCAATGGTTTATGGAAATAGTTTTCCCGTTCGTTCAGGAAATTGGGATCATATCGATCTTCGGTACGATCGCCGTACATATAAAAATACTGTTGTCCCTTATAGTCAGAGCTGATATCTGCCACATTCTGATTAAACAGATGACCCACATCGGAACCATCGGAATCCTTGGTGAACTTATCTACATAGGCGTCCCAATCTGCATCGTCTACACCATCTTTAGCTATTTCTTCAGCGAATTCCTGGTCATAGGCCATGACATTCTGCTTGTACAGATTTTGACCATGACGCTGTGGAGCACCAATAGCATATAACTCAAAACGGTTGTTAGAGTTAACTGCATAAGAAGCACCAAAATAGTATGCCCAGGCATCGGTCCAGGCCCCATCAACAATACCATCACCAGTTTTACGGACGATAGTACCACTCATGGCAATTTTGTCAGCAATCATGCCAGTGTTGTAATTCACGGTGGTCTTCAAGAATGCACCTGAGCCAGCTTCTTGTTTGAAGCTACCACCAGCATCGAGCTTTGTTGGATCAGTAATGATATTCATGGTTCCACCAATTGAAGGTGTTGCCAGGTTAACAGCACTGAGTCCACGCTGCATCTGGATTGAAGATGTGGCATCTCCAACACCATCCCAGTTTGACCAATAAACCCAACCGTTTTCCATGTCATTTTGAGGAACACCATTGATCATAACGGCGACATTGCGCTGGTTGAATCCACGCACGTTGATACGGGCATCACCAGCACCACCACCCTGATTGGTGGCATATACTGAAGGAGTTGTATTAAGAACGAGTGGAATATCCTGTGAACCAAGACGTACTTCCATCTCTTCCTTTGAAACATTTGTGTAAGCAACAGGCGTGTTGGCATCTGCGCGAGAAGCCAATACTTCCAAAGCACTCATTTCGAGAGCCTGGCTTGTGAGAGCAAAATTCAGGGTTGTGGCTACACCACTTGCAACCTGTGCACTCATGGTCACGGATTCATAACCAATGACTGAAGCTGTGACGGAATAAGTACCGGCAGGGACACCTTCAATAACAAAGGCACCTGATAGATCTGATGCACCACCATAGGGCTGGCCATCAACGATCACATTTGCGCCTGGAAGGGCGTCGCCTGTAGTTCCGTCAGTAACTGAACCGGAAATCGTACCCTGTGCCAGGGCGAGAGCCGGAACCATTACCATAACGAGCAATACAGTAAATAGATAACGTTTACTCATCTTCTTGTTTTCCTCCTTTTATTGGACATACGATATTGTAATGACTGTGACAGACATCACATGATGAATGGGTTCTTCAGGAAATTTATTCCAGATGAACACCATAAAATTACTTAAATTTCTCCATCCATTACGGCGCAAGATAGACTGGCAATTTTTACCTGTCAACTACCAATTTGTTAGTATTCTGTTATACTCTGGTAGAATGGTGTACCCGCACAACTATTAGGGGTTGACATATACACGAACCCAATATGTTGTATCTCTAGAGCTTAGAGAGATTATCTCTAGTAGGATGAGAAGCTCATTTCTATTTATGCCGGATGAGTGTGAAAATATTTTAATTTTCCAGGTGAAATATTTAGTGGTGAGCTGTGGTTATCTGCTACTCCAACATCAATTGAGCTCATACCGAAAATTGAGCCTGAAGTGAGATTGATCAATAGAATTATGTGTTTGCATTCTCATCTCTCAGATGGCTTATTTGAGCACTATATAATGACTATAAGGTATATACCCATATATGAACAAATTAGATTCAGAATTATTATTGCCAGCTGGAAATTTCGAGAAATTGAAATATGCCTTCGCCTATGGTGCAGACGCTGTCTATGCAGGTGTACCACGCTACTCCTTGCGCACCAGGGAAAACGAATTTAGAAAAGAATCTTTGCTTGACGGAATTGCTTATACCCATGATTTAGGCAAAAAACTATATCTCACCATGAACATCTATGCCCATAACACAAAGATAAAGGGCTTTATGGATGAGATGGAACGTATGCTCAAATATGATCCAGACGCCATGATAATGGCTGATCCTGGCCTCATTCACCTCGCACGTAAAGAATTTCCTCAATTGGATATTCATTTGTCCACTCAGGCAAATTGCACCAATTGGGCCAGTGCAGATTTCTGGAGAGATCAGGGTGTGACCAGAATAATTCTTTCCAGGGAATTGAGCCTGAAAGAAATAGCCGAAATACATGCCAAGGTTCCAGATGTTGAATTGGAAGCCTTTGTGCATGGTGCCATCTGCATTGCCTATTCAGGAAGATGCCTGATTACCAACTATATGAATAATATGGATGCCAATCAGGGAACCTGCACCAACTCCTGTCGCTGGGGCTATAATTTTGGCCAGAAATCTCCAAGCCTGTTGGAGATGGAGAGTCAGGATATCATTCAAATAGATGCACCCTACACTCCTCCTGAAGATGGATATTTCCTGGAAGAGCCCAAGCGCCCCGGTCAATATTTTGACATGAAGGAAGATGAGCATGGCACCTATATGATGAATGCCAAAGATCTTTGCTCCATTGAGTTGCTCCAGCAAATGCGAGATGCAGGAATTGTCAGCTACAAAATTGAGGGACGCACAAAATCAGTCTATTATGCAGCCATGACAGCACGTTCATATCGCAAAGCCATTGATGACATGCAGGCAGATCGTCCCTTCGATACAAAAAACCTTGAAGACCTGATAGGTATTGCCCATCGTGGATATATTTCCGGATTCTATACCAAGAATCCCCAGGAATATGGGCAGAATTATGTGGATCCTTCTTCCCAGGATTTTACCCATCAGAATGCTGGTATGGTCACCAGCTGGGATGAGGCAACACAATTGCTTGAATTTGAAATAAAGAATCAGATCCGCGTTGGTGACAGGGTCGAGATTATAAGCCCCACCCAAACGAGAGAAATTGTCGTGGGTGAATTATTAAATGGAAAAAAACGTTCTGTCGATGTGGTTCATGGCGGTACAGGGTTAGGCTATATCCCTTTCAATCATGACCCAGGCGAATTTTCTGTGATGCGTAAGGTGCTTGCTGAACCACGAGCATAATTGTATCCACCAAACCAAGCGAGGATTCGAATCCTCGCTTGGTGTACATTGCGTTCTAACCTCTCAAAAAATTAAAACATCAAATTCAATGACAAAAACCGGGTATCCCCCAGGTGTTCGTGCATGACAAAGGCGTAATCCAACTTGACGACCATTTTGTCGATGCGCTGATTGAGTCCAACACCCAGACTTGCGCTTGCTTCATCCGAATTGGTTCTGTATCCACCCCTGATAACAAAGTGCTGAGCGACAGTGTTTTCAAGACCAACCAGGACTTGTTCATCATTGTCATTAAAGTGGACAATATCCAGACCAATAGTTGAATGGAAAAAGGGCGAGTTGATAACATCGCTTGTGAGACCAAACTGAAAAATCAATGGTAGTGGATAAGCGTCGGTTTTCTTGTTGGCAGGGAGAATGCGATTGGCGTATTCTTCAGAAGCATCATAAAACACCAGCAAATCTGGACCAGACATTTGCAAACCTGGTCCAAAGTTCCTCATTGACATGGCAATAGCTGTATTCCGATAATGAATATGATAAAGGGTGCCAATGTCCAAAGCTACCGCCGTGGCAGTTTCATTCCAGATACGTTGTTGGACAATTTTGGATGTAAAACCAATACTGAATTGATCGATGAGTTTGACTGCATAACTCACTCCAATTTCAATATCCTGGGAGTCGAAAAATTCTCCCGTCCCATTGGGCTCCAATTCAGTAGTGATTTCCATTTTCTCCATACCAAGTGCCCTGAAGTGGAAGCCAAGGGTGCCTCTTCGAGGAAGATTGATTGTGTAGCCAACTGCCGTGATGTTGAAGTAGGTCATCCATGGAATCTGCGAAACATGCAGTGAGTGGGTGTGGTCCTGGGTTATACCCGCTGGATTCCAGAAAAGTGAGGTCGCATCATCTGACAGACCGGTGACTGCACCTCCCAGTGCTGCAGCGCGAGCACCAACAGGAATTTTTAAAAATTGGGCACCCGCAGTACCCAGATTCTTGTTCTGTCCCAACCCAGTTTGATTGAACATGAGGACCATGAACAATGCCATGACAGATTTGAGCGTCGTTTTATTTGATAGAGTTCTCATTTGATCACCGCGAATCGATTTAGATATTCCAGACCAGCACTCTTCACTTGGTAGAGGTAAATGCCGGAAACGATTTCCCGACCTCCTTCAGCCCGCATATCCCAGGTCTCAGTGCCATGATTTTCATTATGCTCCAGCGTCTTGATCAAATCACCTGACAGGGTGAATATGTTGATCTCACATTCCATGGGAAGATTGATGAATTGTATTTGACGGATGGGCTCCCGACGGTAACTGCCATATTCAGACTCCCAGAGTGAACCAGCCAGGTATGGATTGGGTACCACTCTGATCGACTCTAACTCATTTGCCGCATCGAGGGGTTTGACTTGCTCCTCTGTCACACCAAAAGTATAGACATCCTGTATATGAGGGCTGTAAGGAGGAACGGAAGTTAAGGTTGCCATGGTACCCACTGGAGGTGGATTACCAGGATCAAAGGTGAGGCTTGCCTCAATTCCATCAAAATTGAATGATTCCGTTGTATACAAGGTATCCGCTTCAAAAAGTACAGCATCCATATCTCTTGCAACCTGCATGACAATAAAAGTTTCACTGCCCGGACCGCTACCCACTCCTGAAACAGATATCTGGTAACTGGATGCTACCAGAGATGCCTCGTCAAGAACTTCAAATTCAAGGGTGAAATTAAGAAGCGGTGGGGAACTGACATCTTGTAAGATTGGCTGAGGTTCAAAAAGCATAATCAGGCCATCCTCTGATACAAGGGGAGTCTCCAGATCAAATTGCTGTGATTGCATGACTATGCTAGTGTCTGAGCCTTCTATACGACGAAGTGTTGCCGCGAAAATCAAACTGAAATAATCCCCGGGACTGGGTGATTTTGATATATCCGTGTTCTCAAAACTTAAATAGAATGCGGAGTCAGCCCAGATATAGGACCAGATGTTATCCCAGTAGAAAGGCATACTGGTGTAAATGAGTTCATACGGTGTCAACGTGTAAAGATCCGCTGCGGAGGATGACACAAATTCAAAACCGTAATGTTTAGTGGGCACAATACTGGAGTCAACAATTTCAATGTAGGACAGAATTCCAGGATCGCCTATTTCCTGCCGATGAGCATAATCGAACGTCAGGATGTATTTATAAGCGCTCAGCAAACCTGGTGAAACGGGGTCAACCTTGAGCAGATAGTTGGAGCGACCGGTTCCCGTATGGGTCACACCTGAGCTCGCTGAAGAAATATGATTTGGGGCATTTGAACGAGGGGTTAGTCCTACGACATTGTTTGGGCTAAGGCTGTTGCCAATTGGACTTTCAAGGCTGGTAGTGACTGAATCCCCATGATCGAAGGCTGTCAGAGAATACCAATATTCAAAGCCATTGATCACAGTCTCATCAAGATAGGAATAAGCCATCCCAAGATCATCACCAATACCATTAATACGATCAAAACTGGCCAGGGGGATTGGATCCAACCCATCAGCTGAAACCTGGTTACGATCGACTTGATCCCAGGATGCCCCTGCATTTACACTCCGATACAGATGGTAGCCTTCAAAATCGATCATTTCTGATGCCTCATCTGGGACCGATTCAACTTCATCCGACCAATACAGGGTTGTGAATCCATCTCCAGCAATGCCATTAAGGACCGGAGTTTGAGGTGGTCGAGCTGTGACGAAATTTTTGGCGTATAAAGCCTGAGCAGCAGTGAGATTTGTATAAAGATCATCATTATCATCACCTGCTATGATGCAGATGATGAAGGTGAGTGTGTCTGTAGGGGATAGATCATAGGGACCCGAAGAAATGGTGCCATAGATATCAGCACCGGAAGGGGGAATCAATCCAGGATCATCAAAATGTATATCAGGAGAACTTCCGGTGTTAAAAAAATTCACCGGACTTACACCAACAGGAAGCAAATCCAAATTGCTTGAGAGTGTTGCCATGAGTGTAGAATCTACTAAATCAAGTCTGCCGTAGTGCATATCGGTGATGCCTGCCATAGACCCATCGATCAATGGGGTCTCCAGCATGGTGATACCCATGACCCCAGGCTGTGTTGCCCACTCAGCAGAATAATTATCTGCATCAAAAGTATAAATGAAATTGTTAGCGCTGTCCCAACCCAATAAATCATCTCGATATTCACTATCTCCCCCGATATCAAAATCATGATGAAAACCAAAATAAACGCTATCATAGCTCACAAGAGATTGGTTAGTGATCTCAAATTTGAAAAAGACCATATCCTTTATATCAGGATTGGCAAAAGCATAGCCCGTCTTGATCGTTTGAATACCCAAAACCTCAACCGTATTGTTTGCATCATTGTAGGCGCAATAGCTATCCTGATTTGACACAAAGAGTGAGTTGTCCTGGTCATCATGGAAAAACCAGACGGAAGCTGGCCATGTGATAGGGTCATCGCTAAATGCAATAGATGCACGAGCAGGATTGTGGAAATCCGGTACAGCTTCCCATTCGATATTCGAGATATAGACGGATTGGATCACGTTGGCAGCCCGACCAGCAGCTCTATCCGGTGCGACACCGACCAGAGGCATCAATTTCCAGATATAATTGTGATCGCTATTAATGGGATACTCACCTGCGTATCTGGAAGCAAAGGTTCCTCGAGAGATTCGTCCATAATTTGTAAAATACAATCCGATATTGCTGGCATCATGAACGCCCTTGGCACGATCGGATATTTCCAGGATAGACGGTTTGAAGGCTGCTCTTTTCTCTTTATCGAGATCTTTTTCACTAGCACCCAATGACATGGGAAGAAGCATGATGATGAGGAGAATGTGACCAAATATTTTAGTGTTCATAATTATCTCCAATCCAATGACAGACCGAATCTGATGGTACGGGGAGGTCCGAAATTGCCAGGATTGTGCATATACTCCTCGCTGTGTCCAGGGTCTAGGGTGTAGTCAGGTTCACCGGTGCTGGTAAAGACAGAGAGTACGTTTCTGGCATTGGTAAGATTCTGAACTTCAAGGAATGTTCTTGCCGAGAGTTTACCAGGCAGATTAAATCTTTTACCTGCTATCATATCCAACGAGTATGTAGAGGGCTTGCGGAGTGAATTTATTTCCACAAGTTCAATACCTTTCCACACGGGCGTATAGGGTCTGCCTGAGCTTGCCCGGAAGACAAAACCCAGGTCCGTTCTGGAAAAGGGGAAGCGGTTGAACACCTTTAATCCACTGGATTTCCCCACTCGTAATGATCCATAAACGTTCAGGCCATGGGTCCGGTCAAAATCCAGATTATAGAGAATGCTTGATTCTGTGGTACTTGGATATTGCTCATCAGCGAAAGAGGCGCTTCCTTTGGCAATGGAGTAGGTGTAGGTCATTGCGGTGGAGAAGAAGTCCGTTGGCTTAAAATCAAAATTGATTTCGAAACCTTTTGAGAAGGCATAATCTTCGTTAATAATGAGGGTATAGCCAGCGTATCGATCAGGTGCATCCTCCGTAAAGGGCGCAAAATAGTGTGTACCCACTAAGCCGGAAATATCCTTGAAATACGCATTAAATCGACCCAGAAGTGCGGCGTTAAATTGATGCGTTATCCCAATCTCGTACGCGATGGTTCTCTCGGCATCCATGTCAGGGTCACCGAAGACAGGTGCACTTACAGTGACATCATAATTCAACCTGTTATACAGATAGGCATAAGGTGGGTTCTGGAAGAAATGACCATATGCAAAATGAATTTTGGTTTTGTCCGATATGGGATGTGCGATACCCAATCTGGGGCTGATTTGACTCTTGGACGTGGACATCACACGGGTCGCTTCATCCAGGGGATCTTTGCGGTAGCTTGTCTTGCCATCCATCTGATCAAAGCGTAAACCCAGATTGATGACAATAAAAGCCAGCTCAATTTTGTCCTGAAAGTACCCTGCTATTTCAACTGGCGTCATGTGGTATTCATCACGGTAGGGGTTGGCTCGCTGAGGATCGTAGGGGTTCTCCATGTCCAGATCATGGTGCTTATACTGAAGTCCCAGCTTTAGTTCATTCCAGCTATTCATTTGCCAGATAATATCGCCACGAAAGTCAAAAGTTTTTGTAGCAGAGATAGTATAGGTTGGAGGATCCCTGCGAGCATAAAATTCATGTCCATTGCCTACTTCAGTATACCATTCGTAGCTGCTATAAGGCTCATATTCGCTGCTGTCTTTCCAGGAAGAAGTGGAATCTATCCAGACTCCTTGCCGAAAGTCTTGTTCGTATTGAGACATTCTTAATTCATAGAACAAATTCTCGCTCAGGGTATGGGTGAGATTCAGGTTGAGATGACGTCGAGTTGATTCATATTGGTAATATTGTTCTGGAATATATTTCCAACTGTGACGATAGTATTTGTATCGTTTCCATGAATCCCGATACATGCCGTTGATTCTCAAATTGGATATACCGGTATAGGTCAATTTGGTTGTATAAGAGTCTTCGTTATGGAAGCCCCAGGGCAGATAGCTATCCTTGCTTAAGTGTTGTCCCGAGATAAAAACTCTTAAATAATCACCCAGCAGTGGACCACCGAAATCCCAGGTGGTTTTTTGACCTTCAGATTTATTGGCATCACGGTTTTGGAATATTCCGGTTCTGCTTTCAACTCTGGACTTCCAACTGCGTCCACCTTCACGAGTAACAATGTTCACAATCCCGCTCATGGCGTTTCCATACTCCGCATTAAATGTTCCACTGAGGAGAGATAATTCCTGAATCGTATTCGTCCCCAGGTCATTGGAGAAGGAGCCTAAAAGTGGATCTTGTACATAGACACCATCAATGAGGTAAGCGACTTGATTTGAACGCCCACCGCGAACATACAGATAGTTATTTGTGTTCACTACGCCTGATTGGAGTGTCAAAGCCTCCACCATTTGAGTAATCGGGAGTGTATTAAATTCCTCTTGAGTTACAACTGCCCTCGTCCCTGCGAGATCTTTGTCAATAACGCCCTCACTGGCATGGACAATGACTTCCTGACCTTCCAGTACAGAGGTTTTTAGAGGGAGGTTAAATAAGGTTGTCAGATCTGCAGTAACGGGAACATTACCAATGAGCACAGTTTCGAAGCCAATAAATGAAACCTTGAGTGTGTAGTTTCCAGGGGGGATATTAAGAATGACAAAACGACCATGTTTATCAGAGATGCGACCAAAGTTGGTGCCCACAATCTGAATAGTTGCACCGACAAGTGGATCGCCAGACTCCTGCTGGGTAATGGTCCCACTTATCTTACCAGTTACTCCAGCCTGAAGTGGATGTGGTAATATTAGTATAAGCGTACAAAGGAATATGGCGAAGCGGTAAGGTTTACGAAAAAAATCATGAACATGCATCTGGTTTTCCCCTCAAACTATAAACTCATTCCTGATCGGAAAAAGAGCATCGCCATTTTCCTTGGAGATGGGAGAAAGGAGCCCCCCAGCTCATAAATTGAAACCAATGTGAATTAAACCATCTACCAAACTACCCAATATGAGTATAAATAACAATTTGAAAGTGTTGCTTCTATCAACAAATCTGCAGACCAACAATTATGACAAGAACATCAATTGCTTTTGATAGTTTTTTCAAAACGCTAACATGTCAACTCCTCGGGACATATCGGGCTTTTAGTCTATAATTTTTGTTTGGAAATCCACGCTTTACAAATTAATCTGAGACCGCCATATGGGTTTGACAACTGCGAAATCTGCTGCTGAAAAACGCCTTCCAATCAGGGGGGTTAACCCTGTTGAATTACTCGGCGCCAATGACACCAACCTAAAATTGATTGAAAATCATCTGGAAGTCGCCCTCTATGTCCGAGGTGATGAACTCATAGTTCGCGGAGACGAATCCAAGCTTGCACTGGTTGAAAATATTGTGGGTGAAATGATTGCTGTCTTGAATCGTAAAAAATTTATTGATAAAGACGATGTACTCACCATTATTCGTCTGAGCCAGTCGGGTAAATCCACCCTTGGTGAGTCTGGTCTTGATTCTGTCGTCCTCTTCACTCGCTCAGAAGTGATCAAACCACGTACACCGGGGCAGGAAAGATATTTCGCCGCAGCCACTTCAAATGACATGGTATTCGGGTTGGGCCCGGCTGGAACCGGTAAGACATATATGGCGGTGGCGTTTGCCGTTTCGGCCCTTAAAAATAGAGAAGTTAAAAAGATTATTCTCACCCGTCCCGCTGTGGAAGCAGGTGAGCGTTTAGGCTTTTTACCCGGCGATTTGCGGGAAAAGGTTGACCCCTATCTGGCACCACTTTACGATGCACTTTTTGACATGATGCCCCATGACAAAGTACGCATCCTCATGGATCAAAAAACCATTGAGATTGTTCCCCTCGCCTATATGCGCGGAAGAACACTGGATCATGCTTTTATTATCCTGGATGAAGCTCAAAATACCACACACATGCAAATGAAAATGTTTCTGACGCGAATGGGTGTGAATTCTAAAATTATTATTACTGGTGATCCCACTCAGATCGACCTTCCCAAGCATGAGGAATCTGGTTTACTCCAAGCCGTAAGAATCCTAAAAGAAGTTGAAGGTATCGAATTTGTCGAATTTGATGAAGGTGATATTGTGAGACACAAATTGGTCAGACGCATCATTCGGGCCTATGAACAACCGAAAGAGTCCTGATCTATAAGATCTAAAATTCATCCTTGCGAGGATATTCAGGTTTGGAACGATTTTTGACCTTTGTTATGACAAAACAATTTGCGTCCTGTGAAATTTGAACCACAGGTTGGATTCGCAAGAAATGTATAAAGTTGTAGCAGTCCCAGGTTTGAGAAAATTACAAAAGGAATTATCATGAGCAGAGTTAGAGCCATACGTAAAGTTGCTATTGTGAGTGCAAAGCGAACCCCCGTCGGTGCTTTTCAGGGTGGTCTATCTTCTATCACCGCCCCACAACTTGGCGCCACAGCCATTAAGGCTGCTCTGGAGAGTGGTCAAATTTTACCTGAAGATGTCAATGAAGTTATCATGGGCAATGTGCTCCCAGCCAATGTGGGACAGGCTCCTGCCAGACAGGCGGCCCTATATGCTGGATTACCCGATACCACAGAATGTCTGACTATTAATAAAGTGTGTGGCTCAGGTCTTAAAGCCGTCATGCTTGCAGCTCAAGCCATAGAAGTTGGGAATGCAAACATTGTTGTCGCTGGAGGAATGGAGAGTATGTCTAACGTGCCATACTATCTCCCCGGCGCCCGCAATGGACAAAGATTAGGCGACGGTGCCATGGTGGATGGGATTCTCCGTGATGGATTACAAAATGCCTATGATAGTATTCACATGGGTCTCAGTGGTGAATTATGTGCCAAAGAGTACAACTATACCCGTGAAGCTCAAGATGCATTTGCGAAAGAGAGCTATCTCCGCGCCCAAGCAGCACAAAAATCAGGTGCATTTAACAATGAGCTAACCCCGGTTGAGATTCCTCAGCGTAAGGGTGATCCAGTGTTGTTTGATACGGACGAAGAGCCTGGTCGTGGCAATTTTGAGAAAATGCTAAAGCTTCGACCCGCCTTTCAAAAAGATGGTACCATTACAGCTGCCAATGCATCCAAGATAAACGATGGTGCTGCAGCACTGGTCCTGATGCGCGAAGGTGAGGCCGAAAAACGTGGATTAAAACCCATGGCCCGTATCGTTGCCCAGGCATCAGCGGCCCACGCTCCCGAATGGTTCACCACAGCCCCGGTAAAAGCCATTAACAATGTTCTTAAAAGAGCTGGGATGACGTTGGGAGAAATCGATCTTTTCGAAATCAATGAAGCCTTCTCCGTGGTGACCATGGTTGCCATGGATGAGCTCAATATTCCTCACACCAAGGTGAATGTCAATGGTGGCGCCGTGTCCCTGGGCCATCCTATTGGCGCATCGGGAGCCAGAATTCTGACCACCCTGCTGCATGCCATGGAAGCCCGGGAAGCCCATTTTGGTTTGGCTACCCTGTGTATTGGTGGTGGGGAAGCATCAGCGCTTATTGTGGAACGTATTTAAGGGGGATAATATGAGTATTCGTATCATTGGTGTCATTGGCTCTGGAACCATGGGAAATGGGATTGCCCATGTTTTTGCGCAGTCCGGTTATGAAGTCATCCTTATGGATATTCAACAAGCATTCCTTGAAAAGGGAATAGCTACTATTACAAAAAATCTGGACCGCCAGGTTAAAAAAGAGAAAATTTCAGAAACTGATAAAACAGCCACCCTCCAACACCTGAAAACGACAACAGATCTATTGGATTTGAAGGATTGCGATTTTGTAGTGGAGGCTGCCACAGAGAACAGAGATATCAAATTTAAATTATTCAAGGATCTGGATGATATCCTAAAACCGGGTGTGATTCTTAGTTCAAACACTTCATCCATATCCATCACAGAAATTGCAGCTCAGACGTCACGTCCAGAGAAGGTGATTGGCATGCATTTTATGAATCCAGTTCCTGTGATGAAACTGGTGGAAATCATTCGTGGCCATGTCTGTAGTGATGAAACGGTTGCTGAAACAGTGGCACTCTGTAATGCATTGGGAAAAACCCCAGTTGAAGCCAATGACTATCCTGGCTTTGTAGCAAATCGAATTATCATGCCCATGATCAATGAAGCTGTTTTTGCCCTCATGGAAGGCGTTGCCACCAAAGAAGCCATTGACGAAATTATGCATCTTGGGCTGGCCCATCCCATGGGTCCCCTCACCCTGGCAGATCTCATTGGTCTGGATGTCTGTCTGTCCATTCTGGAAGTACTCCATGAAGGTCTGGGAGATCCTAAATATCGTCCCTGTCCACTTCTGAAACGTATGGTCGCAGCTGGAAACCTCGGACGTAAAACGGGGTGTGGCTTTTATGAATATTAGTAAATCTCATAGTGGTATGCTAGGAGTGTCATCCTGAGCTCGTCGAAGGATAACACGTAGGAGAGAGTTTGTCATACTTCGACCAGCCTACGCATTCATGCTACGGCTTGGCAGGCAGGCTCCAGTCTACGCTCGTTGAGCTCCGCCGGGCAGGCAGCAAGACAAACTTGAATAAGGATTAAACATGAATTTTGAATTAACAGATGAACAAAAGATGGTCCGAGAAACCATTCGTGATTTTGCCGAGGCAGAGATAAAGCCAGGGGTTATGGAGCGCGATGAGAAAGCCGAATTCCCCACTGAAGTAATCCAAAAGTTAGGCGAATTGGGATTTATGGGTATGCAGGTCCCAGAAGCCTATGGCGGTACTGAAATGGATGCCTTGAGCTATGCCATCACACTGGAGGAAATCGCCAGGGTGGATGCCTCAACCTGTGTGATTATGTCAGTCAATAATTCTCTCTTCTCAAATCCGATCTTAAAATTTGGGTCCGAATATCTTAAAAATAAATATTTACCCCTCACATCAAGTGGAGAAAAGCTGGGAGCCTATTCACTTAGTGAACCACAATCAGGTTCAGACGCCAAAGCTATGCTCACCACAGCCACCAGAGATGGAGATTCATATATCCTCAACGGTGTAAAAAATTGGGTGACCAGCGGTATCAGTTGTGACTTTGTCATCGTATTTGCAAAAACAGATAAAGATGCTGGTTATAAAGGTATTTCGGCCTTTGTGGTAGAGAAGGGCTTGGAAGGATTTACCACGGGTAAAAAAGAGGACAAACTGGGTATTCGTGGATCAGACACCAGTGAACTTATTTTTGAAAATTGCCGCATTCCTGCAGAAAATCTTATCGGGGAAGAGGGGCAGGGATTCACCATTGCTCTGGCAACTCTGGATGTGGGGCGCATAGGAATTGGTGCCCAGGCTTTAGGAATCGCCCAGGGTGCCCTGGAAAGATCAATTCAGTACGCTAAAGAGCGCGAACAGTTCGGAAAACCCATCGGAATGTTCCAGGGAATTGGATTTAAGCTGGCCGATATGGCCACGCGTGTAGACGCCACCAGACTGCTTGTTTATCGAGCAGCCTGGCTAAAGGATCAGGGAAAAACCATTGGGGAAAAAGCCTCGATGGCCAAGATGTTTGCCGGTGATACGGCCATGTATGTAGCAACAGAAGCTGTTCAGATTCATGGGGGGTATGGATTTATCCGTGAATTTGAAGTGGAGCGCATGATGCGTGACGCGAAGATTACACAGATCTACGAAGGCACCAATGAAATTCAAAGATTGGTCATTAGTAGACATCTTCTAGCAGATTGATTAAAAGAATTGTATAAGGAGAATTGAGAAATGGGATTTTTTGATGCACCAGCATTGAACCACCACGAACAGGTTGTTTTTGCCCAGGATGATGAAACAGGTCTAAAAGCTATCATTGCCATTCATAATACCAGTCTGGGTCCAGCACTGGGTGGATGTCGCGTCTGGAACTATGATGATGAAGCCGCTGCCCTTCGGGATGTCCTGAGACTTTCAGAGGGAATGACGTATAAATCCGCTTTGGCAGGATTGAATCTTGGTGGCGGTAAATCAGTGATTATTGGTCGCGTGAGAGATATCGGTAATGAAGCAGCTTTCCGTGCATTTGGTCGTTTGGTGGACAGTCTGGGTGGACGTTATGTTGCTGCCGAAGACGTTAACACCACGCCCCAGATGATGGAATGGGTCCATGAGGAAACAGATTATGTAGCTGGTCTCAGTCCAGATCTGGGTGGTTCAGGTGATCCTTCACCCTTCACCGCTTATGGCACTTTTGTGGGCATCAAGTCCGCCGCAAATAAAACCTGGGGATCAGACAGCCTTGAAGGCAAGACCATTGCTGTACAGGGTCTGGGTCATGTTGGTATCTATCTGGTTGAGCATCTTTCCCAGGCAGGTGCAAAAGTAATTGTCACGGATATTAAAGAAGAACGCGTTAAAGAAATGCTCAAAATTAAGAATGTGACCGCCGTGGCTCCAGATGACATTTACGATGTTGAAATGGATGTGTTTGCTCCTTGCGCCCTGGGTTCTGTTGTCAATGATGAAACCATTGATCGCCTGAAATGTCAGATTGTAGCAGGGGCAGCCAACAACGTGCTTTCGGACTACGACAAGCATGGCAAGATTCTCCTCGACCGTGGTGTCTTATACGCCCCGGATTATGCCATCAATTCTGGCGGCGTGATCAATGTCTATGGCGAATTCGAAGGCTATAACGAAAAGCGTTCTTATGGCCGGGTCAATCATATCTATGATATTCTTCAGGAAATTTTTCAGCGCTCACAGGATGAAAATATACCGACCATGGATGCAGCGGATACTCTTGCTGAAGAGAGAATCCGTAAACTAGGACGTCTGAAACAGATGCATCGTTCAGGCAAACGTCTATTCTCAAAGATATAGATAACGCGTAGAAAGGATCAGGCCTCAGTTCATGCAAGAAAGACGTCGAGCCCGGGAATTTGTCGTGCAGGTCTCTTATGCACACGAGATACAAAACGACGACCTGGATCAAACCTTCAACCTCCTGGCAGAGAAGAGCGAATTATCTGATGATTTGCTCAAATTTGCCCGTGATCTGGTAAACGGGATTATGGCCCATCGACAGGAATTCGATGAGCTGATTTCCAGTAAATCCAGAAACTGGGACCTGACCCGTATTGCCCTCATCGATAGATTGATTCTCAGGATGGCCCTTACTGAATTCTTTTATTTTAAGGATATTCCCCCCAAGGTGTCAATTTCTGAAGCGATTGAAATCGCCAAGGTGTTCAGTACAGAAGAGAGCAGCAGCTTTGTGAATGGTATCCTGGATGCTATTCTAAATGATGCCATATCAGAAGGCAAAATGTCCATGATTTAGTTAGCTTAAAACGCTAATAACCCAAAAGCGTGTCCCCAAAATCGTCACACCGAGCGGAGTCGAGGTGCGAGGAACGGGAGACACGCTTTTTTATTTTCAATTATCATGAAGAGTGTCATACTGAGCTTGCCTGCCCCGCAAGGCGGTGGTCGAAGTGTGAAACGGTCCATTGAAAGTGGATCTTGTCTGTAGGAGGCCCCGGCCCGTGTGGCACAAGCCGGGGATGTATGAACCCAGATGAGTATGGCCACTATCTGGGTAAACGCATTTTATTACTTACACAAACATCATTGATCCTCTGCATGCTGAGCTGGAGGCTCGTCGCACTTGCAATCCTGTGCAAAGCTGCATGTATTCGGGAGGATCACGGCCACAATGATGATGGCCAGGAGACACAACCCTCTTAATCGCTTATTTGTTTTTTCTGAGATCACACAGGTATCTCTATCATTTATAGCCCCCTAAGCGAAGAGTACTTCCCCACATGCTGCTTTCTTTGTTTAGGCAGGGCTGAAGGGATTGGCAGAGTTGGGATACAACTCAAACCCAGGAGGTGAATCTTTCAACTCCTTAACCCCAACAGTCCCCACCATTTTAATCAGGGTCAAAAAACATAAACAATCTCGATCTGCCAGATAAGATCGGGCCTTAGTACGTGAATGAACGCTATTACTTCAGGAGTGTGAACTTCCTGACTTCACGGAATTGTTCACCCCTGGAGCCTGTAAAGTTCATCTCATACAGATATATCCCCGCCTCCAGCGACTTTCCATATTGATCCTGCGCCAACCATGTCACAGAATGACTACCCCCTATCGCAGGCTCATCAATGATTCGAGCTGTTTCCCGACCATTTATATCATAAACTATCAGGCTGACCCAACCAGTACCGGGCAGCTCGTAGTTAATTGAAGTAGATGGGTTAAATGGATTCGGATAATTGGGGTAGAGAGCAAAACTGGAAGGCGACGCCATCCGTCCATCAACTCCGACAGTATTCCAGGTAGCTGTAATATCGTAGCCGACGCCATTTAAAACTTCTGTTTGTCCTGAATACGAATAATAGAAATCATCCACTGTCGTGGCACATTCTACACCGATAAACCAGAGCCCTGACTCCTCGGGGGAGATATTGAGGATGTGATTAGTCCCACCATTCAGGCTTTCATATAGAGCGCTATCTTCGAAGGCAAACGATCCTGGGTTTGCATAGAGATTGAAGGCAAAACCTGCTTCTACATCCAGTTCGATGTTTAAATCAGACGTTCCTGGTGGCAATGAAATCGTGAAGTGATGATATTGTTTATCCCCAATACGCGTATAGGCTGGCAGGCTGTCCTCAGCATACAAATCCATGGTCCGGGATTCACCGTTCTCCAGACTGGCTTTTACAGTCGGATTCCCAACTCCATCAAGGGCGTATAGTAATATGGCTTGCATCATATTGAGCCTTTCTCCGGCCCAGGCGGTTTCAGGATGAGACCAGGTAACAACTATTCTCCCCTGGGTGGTATCTGGTTTATAGGCCCAGGTACTGGCCTTCTGATGCATATCAAGCGAGAGTTGGTGTGCATCATATCTTGTCAGAACCTCAGTATTAGAAGGGAAGTCAAGATTTTCTCGTGCCCAACAACCCCCATTGTGTCTCACATTTGCGATGTAGAAATCGTTGCCAAAATCGAAATAGTCCAGGAGGGGTGAATCTGCCGGGATATGATGACCCGTGTAAGAATCCAGAATTCCAGTAGAATGTGTTCTCCCAGGCCAGATATGATAATAGGGGGGATGAAGCCCGGTCTCTTCATAATGAAGGCTGGCTATATATGCTCCAGCGCAGGACCCAGCATAACTACCGCCATTTGCATAGAATGTTCGCACTCGGTCTCTTCCAATTTCGCCCAATGAGTATCCATGATTTCCTGCAGTACCCCCATGGGTGTATATCATACGAAAGCGTGGAGCACCATCGGGATATAAAAGATGGCCATTGGTGTCCATCTCATCGCTAATCATGACCTCTGTTTGTGTGACTACATCGGAAGTAGCAAAATATTCTACGGATAGACCTAATAGTTCAATAGCATCCATATACATATTTGATGTTAAATTGACCCCCCCATCACTGAATATATCTTTGAAATAGCCCGGGGTTTGTGAGAACAGAGTGGTAGAGAACATTAGGGTAGCTAGGACAGCGGAAGATGAAATTACTCTTGTTAAATCCATGGTAAACCCCCGAAATAATGCCCCGATTGGCCATAACCAACCGGGGCTCCGCGTTAAACAAATGCTATTTCAACAAACTGAATTTCTTGATACTTCGGAATTCAGATCCCTGCTCAGTGACGACTCTGATCTCATACAGATAAATGCCAGCGGCCAGAGGAGCTCCGCCCCGATCCTGAGCCTTCCACTGCAAGGAGTGAAAACCACCATTCAGGTCACTATCAATTAATGTGCTGACTTCTCGTCCTCGCACATCAAAGATGGTGAGTGAAACCCAACCAGAATAAGGTAAGTCAAACCGAATTGTTGTGGAGGGGTTGAAGGGATTCGGGAAGTTCTGATGCAGATAAAATTCCTGCGGTAAGGTCAAATCATCACCGATCGAGGTCAGGTAAGGTGATTCATGGGAGCCCAGATCAGGAGCGTCTCCCAGGTATTCAGCCTCAGCCATGTCGATGATGGTTTCCCCATCCATAGCGAAATAAGCAGTACCAGCATCTATGCATGCTGACGTATCACTCAAGACATAAACGGATTCTGGGACAAAGCCGGGGTTATCAGAAATGTTGTGAGTTCCCCAGTTAATAACGCCATCCCCTGGATCACAACCAAGCAATCCATTCATAACACATGAATAATCCACGGTGACAGTCGAGGGAGCATAGCTATTATCCTCGTTCAACACAATCTCGTCAGGAAGATTAGCCCAGAAAATGCAATTCAGGACGATAGGTGCTGAGCCATCATTGATGATCATTCCACCACCACCACTGGGACCAACGTTATTCGCAAAGGTCACCTGATTGAATAGCGGTTTTGACTCCTCATGGACAAATATTCCGCCACCATAATACCTCGCACGATTATGATCGATAGTTACAGATTGGAATATTGGATCTGAGGAATCCCCAATGTAGCCAGCTCCACCTGTTATTGAAGCATAGTTGCCTGTAAGTCTAACATTTCTAAGGATTGGAGTTGATCTTGAGCCACCAATGGAGATTCCACCGCCCCAGGCAGACTCATTGTTAGAAATGATGACATCTTCAAGGATTGGATTTGATCCCATACCAATTGAGATTCCACCACCGCTGGGGTCATTCGCATTAGCTTCAGTTGCAGTATTTTCTGTTATGATGAGATTGCGTAAGAGGGGAGAAGCACTATAGCGAACACATATTCCACCGCCAAGATTTACGCTACCATCGCTCCAGCCAGTTCCATTGGTGAGTGTAAATCCATCCAAAATGGCAGATTCATCCTCACCACTCATCATTAAAACTGTAGACCCGTTCTGACCTCCATCAATTGTTGTGAGTTCTGGACCAGAAACAGATTTGACGACGATATTCTTTCCAATAAAATTGATGTTCTCAGTATAGATTCCCTCAGCAACCAGAACCGTATCAGCATCGATAGCTGCTTCAATAGCCAGCTGAATGGATGCAAAATCCCCTGGGACATTCAGGATGGATGGTTCAGGAGACTCATATGCTCCCATGTCAGGTGCAACACCAACATATTCATCAGCCGCCATATCAATCAAAGTTACTCCTTCAGAAACGAAGTAGTCGATGCCGGTATCAACACAGGGTGAAGATGCCTGCAATTCATCACTGGCTCCAATAAACAAAGGATCTGTTGAGATGTTGCCATCCAACCAATTTACCAGACCTTGACCCACGTTTATTCCAGCAAGTCCGTTTTGGATATTGGAATAGGCAATGGATACCGTATCAGGAAGATATTGAATATCGTTATTGAACAGAATCTGGTCAGGGATATTGGAATAGAAAATGGAATTGACAATATTGGCTTTGCTGCCGTGATTAGTTATTAAACCACCACCTCCACTTGAACCCCTGTTCGCTCTAACAGTAACTTTGTTAAAGGTGGGTGTGACATTATCATGGAGGAAGAATCCACCGCCATAATATGTTGCCCTGTTGTTATGAACATACACATCCTCAAAATAGGGAGCTGCATTAACCCCAATGTAGACGCCACCACCCGTCGTTGAGCCATAGTTCTCATAGATTTCAACATTTTTTAATGTTGGATCGGAATTATAAGCAATGGCCAGACCACCGCCCCATACGGACTCATTGTAGCAGATTTCGATATTTTCCAGGGACGGGTTTGAATCCCATGCGATTGTTATTCCACCGCCTGCAGGGTCTTGCCCACCGAAGGCTGAGTTCCCCGTGACGATGAGATTTTTTATGGTCGGTGATGAACTGCTACGACAGGCAATCCCACCTCCCACGAATTCATCTCCATTATCCCAGCCAGTTCCGTTTGTTATCGTGAATCCGTCCAAAACCGCATTTTCGTCTTCCTGGCTCAGAAAAAGTACAACTGAGCCACTCTGATTTCCATCAATGGTGGTTAATTCAGGCCCCCTCATGGATTTAATGGTGAGACTTTTACCATTGTAATTGATATTCTCAACATAGGTGCCCATCTCGACCATGATAATGTCACTATTCACTGCACCATCGATAGCTGCCTGTATGGTGGAAAAATCTCCTGGGACATAATAGGTAACCGGTGGCAGGGGCATTTCACAAGCCCCCATGTCAGGCGCTGGTCCACAATAATCCGATTCCACCATGTCAATCACAGTAACTCCGTCAACAATCCATTGAGCCGTCCCTGCATCAATACAGGGGGATGAAAAACTCAAAGCGTAGTTTTCCTCAAAGAGGGGATTGTCCATGATATTATTCGAGCCATAGAACAGCGTTCCAGCACCATTTCGATCAATACCCAATTCACCAGACTGGATATCCGAATAGTCCACATCAAGCCGACTGTCAGCATAACCTGTTCGGGAATAAAATTCGACCTGATTTGGTGAATTACCCCACAGAATTGAATTTACCAGCTTGAGGGATGCCCCATCGCTGAGTTCAATACCGCCACCCCCTCGATAGGTTGGAATTGAACTTGTACAGCTGTTGTCTGCAATTGTCACTTTATTAAGAACCGGAGTTGCATCATCGTGTACCCAAAGACCTGCCCCCAGATATTCTGCCTCATTGTGGTGAATAAACACATCCTTTAAATAAGCTGATGAATCCCAGAGCGCGACGCCACCACCCGTGGTTCGCCCCCTATTCTCGTAGATCTCTACTCTTTGAAGTGTTGGACTGGACTCATAGGCCACAAAACCACCACCGTAGTCAGCTGCATTGTCACGAATAATGACATCCTCAATGAGGGCATCAGATAGATATGAACACATGATACCGCCACCCATTGAGGTATCCCCAGTGCAAAAGTTCCCCTCAACAATCAGATTGCGAAGGGTAGGGGTCGATTCATATCTGCAAAGAATCCCCCCACCAATAAAGTGATTGTCATCGTTTAGAATGCCGCGACCGTTTGTGATGGTAAACCCATCCAGGACGGCACTTTCTTCCTGTGACATAAAGGTAACCACACTCCCCAAGCCCCCTCCATCGATGGTCGTTAGATCTGCACCACCTTCAGAGTATACTACAATGTTTTTACCATTAAAATTCAGATTCTCAATGTAAGTACCATTACTTACAAGAACACTATCACCATCAACTGTTGCATCGATACCTGCCTGAATTGTAGCGGCATCTGCTGGTACATTGATCGTTGTCGCTGAAAGTGTAACCACACTGACCAACACAATAATCATTAGATGTAACCATTTCATAATCCCCTCCTTTGTTGGGTTTGAATTCTGGTGTAAACCTACACCGGAAGAGGGAATTGGGCATCTTTACTAAATCTTTACAAACGCGGAAAAGTTGATGCTGCCCAGAAGTGCAGTCTCAAGCGATGTAAAGATGTGGATGCAGGAGTTTAGGGAGGAGCAGCAATATCTTCTAAATACTTGTAAATAAATAATTAATAGCTGATAAGGACAACTATAATTGATTATTAATGACTTGGGAATGTAAAGAAAAAGTAAAGGTGGTTCAGGTCAATATTTAGATAGAAAAGTTGAAAGATTTTCTTCACTACCGATTTCCAATTTTTTTCTGATGCGGTGGCGATAGATATCGATGGAGGAGGGTTGAACATTCATTACTTTGGCAATATCTTTTGAAATAAGATTCAATCTCAGGAGGGCACAAACCTTCAATTCATTCTCTGACAGCCCGGGATGATTGCTGCGCAGTTCAGAATAGAATCCAGTGTGAATTTCAGTGAACCAGATATCAAAATCTTCCCAACCCTGTTTAACTGAACTTCGATCCCGAAGAAATCGTAGCAGTTTTTTAATTCGAGGTTTCACTTCATTCCAACTCAATTTTGAAAAGCTCTCCAGTTCACCCTGAAGATTATCCATAATCTGCTGTTTGTCGTTGAGATGGAGTGACTGAGTCAGCAATTCACGTTTGAGGTGATCCATTTTGAGCTTGTTTTTCTCAAGCTCGACACGTTGTCTTTCTTCAATTTCTACTTTTAGTTGTGCCGTGCGCTCTCTAACCAATGCTTCCAGCTTATCCCGCTGAGCAACCAGTCTGTAGGTGCGGAGTTGGATATAGGTCAGAATGAATCCCAGTAAGCTGACTATGGCCAGGGTTTTAAACCACCAGGTTTTCCAGAAGGGGGGAGCTATTGATATGGCAATGGATGCGCCTTTCATATTCCAGACGCCATCATTATTGGAGCCCCTCACTCTAAAAGTGTATTCTCCAGCAGGTAAATTCATGTATTGCGCTGTGGGATGATGATAGGTGTCTATCCAGTCCTGATCATAACCATCGAGCATATATGCGTATAGATTTTTGTGGCTGGCTGAAAAATTCAGAGCGGCAAACTCAAACCTGATCACTTTGTCCCGATAAGTCAATTCCAGTTTTTCAGTCTGGGAGATTGATCGGGTCAGTATGGTCCGACCATTCCGGTCTTCACCTATGGGGACCGGCTCATAGTTAATGGAAAGTCCAGTAAAAAACAGAGGGGGAATGAAGGAGCTGTTACGAATACTGTCGGGATGAAAGACATTGTATCCATGGTCTCCACCAAAATACATGCTGCCATTTCGTGTCTTGACACGTGACTGATAATAAAAATCACTCTGGACACCATCACTCATGGTATAAGCGTTTAGGAGACCACTATCGGGATCTATCTTGAGAATCCCCATATTTGAACTCACCCACAGGTAGCCATGGTCATCCTCAAGGACCCCAAATATAGCTTGACTGGCTAGATCAGTATGCAGATCCATGGTTGTTATGGTTTGTCGCTGGGGATCCAGTCTATTCAATCCTCCACTTCGCGTACCGATCCACAGATTCCTATTATCATCCTCATAGAGTGAAACGACACAGTTGCTGGGTAAGGCCGGTGTTAATTGAGATTCAACCTGAAAGTGGACGAATTTTCCAGTCTTTCGATCAAACTGATTTAAACCCTTATCATTGGTTCCGATCCAGATATAACCAGCTTGATCTTCCAGGAGAGAATAGGTGAAATTACTGCTGATGCTGGTGGAGTCTTGCGGATCATGGCGAAAATGTTCAAAACTATTACTCCCGACATCGTAGCGATCAAGACCCTGGGTTTCAGTGGCAATCCAGATGCTTCCGTCTCTGGCTTCCAGGATATCCTTGGCTGTTTTATCGCCAAAGCTGTTAGCTACATCTTCACGATTGTTATAATGATTAAACGTCTTGGTGGGATAATCGAGGACAAACACCCCACATTCAGAAGTACCTATCCAGACTTTTTGTGAGCGATCCATTATGACACGATATACATAATCTTTGCTCCAGTTATAGTCGATCCCAATTGTATTAAAATGTTGGAATTGTCCGGTGTTCACATCCATTACACTGGTACCGCCTCCCATGGTCCCAAACCAGATATTGCCAGAATAATCCTCTGAAACTGAGAACACCATGTCATTCCGAATACTGTTTGGATTATCAGGTTCATAGCGTTTCTGTGTGAATCTGATCAGGTGGGGATCGTAAAAATTAACGCCGTCTGATTCAGTTCCCAGCCACAGAATCCCCTGACGATCAATATAGGAGCAATAAAGTAAGTTATCCCCGAGAGAACGGTGCTCGTCAGGGTCATTCAAGAAGAGCTCAAACTTTTCAGATTGGGGATCATAGCTTGCCAATCCTATAGCCGAGGCTAGCCATAGGCGGCCTGCCCTATCTTGAGAAATCGATATAGTTCCAGCAACAGATAGGGCTGTGGTCAAATCCTCAGCCACGTAGTAGGACCAGCTTTGCTCAAGGAGGTCGTATTTAACAAGACCTAAACCAAAACGTGCGACCCAAAGATCATTATTTATTGAATCCAGGTGAATACTTTTCAATTGGACAGAGCCTGTGTAGGCCGACATCATTGTTTGAATGGAATAATCATCCAATGATAGGCTTACCAGGGCCCCATTTTCTGTACCTACGCAAAGTCTTCGATCAGGCATTTCAGCCAGAGCGCTGATTCGATTCGAAGGCAGGGTATTTACACTGTCAGGGTTTTGATAAAAATTGATGAATGTATTGGTCTGTTTGTTGTATTTACTCAAGCCATGTTCCGTTCCCACCCATAGAAAACCATCTGAGTCTGTACACAGTGCAGTCACCGAATTATGGGCTAGAGAATTTGAATCATTCGGATGATGCTTGAAATTCTCAAACGATTCCAGCTCTCTATTGTAGCGACCAAGTCCACCACTACGTGTTCCCACCCACATGATGCCATCCTGATCTTCAGCTAAACAGTTGATCCAGAATCCAGGGAGACTGGTTGTATCCAGGGGGTCAGACAGAAATACTTTAAATTGCTTGCCATCATAACGATTCAATCCAAAGCGGGTTCCGAACCACATGAATCCCTGACTATCTTCAAGAATTGATCGACAGGAATTTTGGGAAAGCCCATCGTCCACTGTGAGGTGGTTGAACCGAACAGGCTGGTCATCGGCCAGGAGGGAGCCCATGAAAAAAAATACAATCGCTATTGGGGGTGCTAGTAGCCGAAGCCACACAGAACCACTTCCGGTTCTATCAAAACATCGATTATAACCAATCTGGCTAAATGTCACTATTGTCCCCACATCTTCTGTAAAACGATGGAACAAAGCTAATTGAACTCTATATAATGGCAACGGAAAACATGGAGATATGGCTATAATCGCCAGCAACGGGCTTTCTGATAAGGTTGACATAGATGATGGTGAATATTCAATGTTACACTCGCAATAAAGCACTTCACAAACCCTCCGAGGAAGTTATTTTAGCGCCATGATTAGTAAACTTATTACCAAAATATTTGGAACCAGCACTGATCGTGAGACCAAGCAGCTGATTCCGTTTGTCGCACAGATCAATGAACAGTTCTCAGCACTTTCGGATGCCACTCAAGAAACCCTGCTCGCCAAAACAGAAGCTTTTAAAGCTCGGATCAGCAAGGATACTTCAGAACTCCAATCCAGGCTTGAAAGTGAAGGCAAGGATCTCAAATCTATACAAGAGGCCGTATATGACCTCGAGCAGGAAATTCTTGATGAAATTCTACCTGAGGCATTCGCTGTAGTTAAAAAGGGCGCCGCCCTCCTCATGGGTCAGGCAATCAAAGTCACTGGTCAGGATATGACCTGGGACATGATTCCTTATGATGTGCAGCTCATGGGTGCTGTTGTCCTGCATCAGGGTAAAATTTCTGAAATGAAAACGGGTGAAGGAAAAACCCTGGTTGCCACCATGCCTATCTATCTCAATGCTCTGGTTGGGAAGGGTGTACACATCATCACAGTGAATGACTATCTCGCCGAACGTGATTCGCAATGGATGGGTGCCCTTTTAAAGTACGTGGGTCTCTCCGTTGGTGTGATCCTGGCCCAAATGGATCCTCTGGTTCGACAGGAAATGTACAATTGTGATGTGACTTATGGTATCAACAGTGAGTTTGGTTTTGATTACCTCCGCGATAATATGTCCATCAGCAAGCAGGATCAGGTTCAGCGCGGACACTATTACTCAATTGTTGATGAGGTTGATAGTGTGCTCATTGATGAGGCTCGAACCCCCCTTATTATTTCTGGAACCGTGGAATCAGAAATTGCTCAACGCTACACGGATCTAAGACCCCTGGTTGATACGCTCATGCGTCGCCAGACAACCCTGGTCAACTCTATTCTGGCAAAAGCTGAAGAAGCCCTCAAGGATCCCAAGCTGGAATATGAAGCAGGAGAACTGATTTTTCAGGCACGCCGGGGAGCTCCCAAGCACCGTCGACTCCAGAAACTGTATCAGGAACAGGGCATCAAGAAACTTGAGCAACGTGTTGAGAACGATTATCTCCGCGATAAGCGCATGCCTGAGATTGATGATGAGCTTTACTTTGTCATAGAAGAGAAACAGAACAGTGTAGACCTTACTGACAAGGGACGCGAAGCGTTATCACCCAACGACCCTGATAGATTTGTTATCCCCGATTTGCCTACCCTCCTGAATGATCTGGAGAGTAATGAAGGGCTCCCCATTCAAGAGCTGAATGAGCAAAAAGAAAAGCTTTATGCCCTCCATGGAGAACGCTCTGATACCATCCATAATTTGAGCCAGCTCCTCAAAGCCTATTCCCTTTTTGAAAAAGACGTGGATTATGTGGTTCAAGAAGGCAAAGTCATGATCGTTGATGAGTTTACCGGTCGCATCATGCATGGTCGTCGCTATAGTGATGGTCTCCACCAGGCTCTGGAAGCCAAAGAAAAAGTCAGGATCGAGAAAGAAAGTCAGACTCTGGCCACCATAACCCTCCAGAATTACTTCCGTCTTTACAAAAAATTGTCTGGAATGACAGGTACAGCGGTCACCGAAGCTGAAGAATTTTTCAATATCTACAAACTTGGTGTCGTTGAAGTACCAACTCATCGTCCCATTTCAAGAGCAGATGAAAACGACCAGATCTACAAAACCCGCCGGGAAAAATTTAATGCGGTGATTGAAGAGATCATTGCCTCACATAAATCAGGACAACCTGTTCTGGTGGGTACCATTACCGTTGAAGTATCAGAGACACTTTCTCGAATGCTCAAACGACTAAAGATTCCCCACAATGTCTTGAATGCCAAGCAACATGGCCGTGAGGCAGAAGTTGTGGCCAGAGCCGGTCAGGCACATGCTGTAACTATTGCTACCAATATGGCTGGTCGTGGAACAGATATCAAACTGGGTCCTAATGTGACGGAGCTGGGTGGCTTGAAGATATTGGGCACGGAACGTCATGAGTCCCGTCGAATTGATCTTCAGCTCAGGGGTCGTTCTGGAAGACAGGGTGATCCAGGTGCATCACGATTCTACCTCAGTCTTGAAGATGATTTGATGCGCTTGTTTAGTTCCGATCGAGTCGCCAGCGTCATGGATCGTCTTGGTTTGCAAGAGGGTGAAGTCATTGAAGCAGGAATGGTGACCAAAGCTGTGGAGAGAGCCCAGAAAAAGGTCGAAGCCCGAAACTACAGCATCCGTAAACATCTGTTGGAATATGACAATGTCATGAACCAGCAGCGAGAAGTTATTTATGATCGCCGTCAGGCTGCTTTGGATGGTCTGGATCTTAAAGAGGAATACCGGGAAGTAATCGAGAATTATGTTGATACAGTAGTTGAAAAATATACCGGTCTTGAAACTGACGTGGAATTGTGGGACTGGAATGGGTTGGAGGCTGATCTTGGCTCAACGGCTATGGTTCAGATTTCGGAAACTCCAGACGTTGAACTGGATCCAGACAAATTAAGGGATATGATTAAAGCGCTTATCTCCGACTCCTATGAGAAGAAATTTGAGATAACGGGAAGTCCTGAGAATTTTAAGCGATTGCAACAATTCGTTTATCTGAGAGTCGTGGACGAGAAATGGCGTGAGCATCTCTACGAGATGGATCAGATGAAAGAAGGTATCAATCTGCGTGCTGTGGGTCAGAAAGATCCACTTATCGAATACAAAAAAGAAGGTTATCAGCTATTTGTCAAGATGCTCGATCTCATCGATCGTGAGGTTCTCAAACTCTTTTTCCATGCACGTATTGTGGACGAGCGCGAAAATAAAATGCGCAGAGCCAGAAATCTCTCTTCTAACCACGCAGAGAGTTCAAATATGGGTTTTCTGAATGCCTTACCGCAGACTGGTGGGGACGGAAATCAGAGTGCTGCTCAGCCTGGTCCCCTACAGAAGCCAAAACCCATTCAAGTGGAACAAAAGGTCGGAAGAAATGATCCTTGCCCGTGTGGATCGGGTCTTAAATACAAGAAATGTCATGGTAAGTAGGGAGATGTCTCTGATCACTAACAATTTTGTTACAGTATATAGACAGGCAAATAACGTTTGTATCAACCCTTGAGGGCGTTATTTTTCAACTTGTTTAGTGAATGAACCGGACTGTGATAAGTATCAACACGATTGTTCGGTGGGATAATTAGTTTTAATGGAAATCAACCACATGCATGTGGAGGGAAATATGCGTAGAAGCTTTCTAGTCATCACCAGCCTAATAATCATTGCCAGTTTTGGTTTTGGTGAGACAGTTGTGTCTGTCATTGGATCCTCCGCACAAAATACAGACCCTATTGCTCCACTGAGCATAAATCTGGTAAATACGACTGCTGTTGGTGGTTTGCAATTTAGCTTGAAAGATATACCCAACGAGTTATCCGTTGCTGCCGTGGTACCAGCGGGACGTGCTGCTGCAGAACCCTATGATGATTTTGGTGTAGATGGAACTGCGAATACCAGTGATTTTGGTGAAGGTGATGGGCAATACACACCTGGCGAGCCTTATACTGATGTAAATGGCAATAGCGAATGGGATGGCGATTTTTCTGTAGAATTTAATGATAGAGATTCAACAGTAAGTGTGTTGATTTTTGATGCAAGCGGAAACAGCATTATTCCCGGAAATGGTCCAGTTTGCACAATATTATTTTCTGTTCCCCCTTCAGTAAGCGATGAAATTATTGAATTAAAGTTTCATGAAATTCTTAACGCAGACCCACAATTTTTACTGGTAGTCACCGACCCTGATGGCACTGCCTTAAACACAACCTGGTTAAATGGTCTCCTCACAGTAGGTGGAATTGAAGTTCGTCTCACCGGTGGTGGTGGATCTCCAGGCTATATGTCTGATCCTCTGCTCATCGAATTGAACAATGCGGTTCCTGTAAAGGGAATACAGTTTAATCTTGTTGACAATGTGGATTATTTAACGATTGAGTCTGTGCAAGGGCTTGGCCGTGGAGCTGACTTTACCTTTGTTGCCAATGAAGTAGATGGTCACTCGTTGATTCTTGGTGTCAATTTCAATGGTGAGGAAATTGCCCCTGGATCTGGTGCTATTTTGGAAATACAATTTAATATTGCATCAAATGCACCTTTGGGTGATCTCATAGTGTCCACCACAGACTTAATTGTTGCTACACAGGGTGGATTACCCTTACCCAGTAACGGCGAAGATTATGTGTTCCCGATTACTGTTGGTGTGGATGATGACGCTGAGCTACCAACTGCATTTGAGCTTAAACAGAACTATCCAAACCCCTTCAATCCAACCACAACAATTAGCTATAGTGTGCCTGAGGCTTCCGAAGTACAGCTAGGTATCTTCAATCTTCTGGGTCAGGAAATCCGCACACTGTCAAATGGTGAACATCAACCTGGTGTTTATACCACCATGTGGGATGGTTTAAATCAGAATGGTGTTCGGGTTGAGTCTGGGATTTATATCTACAGGATGAGTAGCTCGGCTGGTTTTAGCGCTACCAAAAAGTTGGTAATGCTCAAGTAATCCAGACCAAAAAAGATATTATAAAAAAAGAGGCTGCCCCAAAAGGGCAGCTTCTTTTTTTATATAAGGGGTATAGAGGTATAAAGGAATATGATTGCAGATATGGTAGCTAATATTCTGGTTGTATAAGAAAAGCCACTATCCCGTAAAGCTAACTTTAAAGCATATCTACAACATCGGCCCAACGCTTTCCCTCAAGTCTGGATGAATGGATACCAGAGAACCAAGTGGTTCGCCTGATCAGCAATGTGATTGACAAATTGGAACTGGATACGGTTCGTCACATTTATCCTGGAGGCTGTGTTCGGTCAAATCAAAGCAAATCGTCACTCCAGGTATTTCCTGCCCGGAGGTCTTGATGAAGTGAATATTGAATTTGGGATGGTTGATAGTGCTCCTACTCAAATAAAACTATAGTCGAAGACGAGCGGGGGAACAGTAAAGAATTGATTAATTATCTCTGGTGAGCTAATTCTAGCCCCTTGACTTGAAAATAACGCTTAAGCTTTGATTTAAATAAATCAGTGATAATCCGCCTGCCCGGCGTAGCTCAACGAGCAGAGACGGGTGTGAATCTGAGGCAAAAAAAAGAGGCAATATCATGTTATAAGACAGCCTCTTTCTGTTGCTTCAATGGAGGCAGTTTCTATCTTGCGACGCTTTTTTAAGCCGCGGTGGCGGAATTGGTAGACGCGCTAGATTTAGGATCTAGTAAGCTCAGCTTGTGGAGGTTCGACCCCTCTCCGCGGTACAAAGCAAACGAGAAATCGTTTGCTTTTTTAATTTTATTAAGTCTTTGAACTCCTCAGAATATTTGCGACTCAATGAATCCTGCTAATTGAATATATCAATCTGACATGGGAGTATATTTAAATGATATATATGTCATTCAAAACGATAATATAAATCAAGAATAATAAAGCCTAAATACAATAAAAATAACATTATGAATAATCGTACTATAGCATGGCATGAGATTGGTTTATTGGGGACTATGTTACGAACCACTTTTTTATTAAACCTTTTATCGAACTGTGCGACCGATTACAGAAACAGCCTGATAAATCAATTAGAGAGAAAGTAAATAATGGAGCAAATTATGAAATCAAGAGCATTCATCACAGCCGTGTCAATCCTTCTAGTCTTAAGCTCTTTTGCTTATGCACAGTCCTCTGTGAGCAAAGACATTCACATCGCAAAGGGCAAAAAGAGTTCCCGCAATGTCTCCACAGTAAGTGGTGATATTTTTGTTGGTAATGGTGCAATGGTAAAGGGTGATGTTTCTGCAGTGAGCGGTGATATCTCAATTGGGTCGAAAGCCTCCGTCCAGAATATAGAAGTGGTAAGTGGCGATATCTCAGTGGGGAAGGGTGCAAAAACAAAAAATCTCGAAACCGTAAGTGGTGATATTCATCTCTATGAGAAGAGTGAGGTTGATGGATCAATTGAGACAGTGAGTGGAGATGTGAACTGTGACTCCGGGTCTGACATTGGAGAATATATTGGAACTGTAAGCGGAGATGTTGAATTGGATGATTCAAGACTTCGTGGGTCTCTTAAGACCGTCTCAGGGGATATCTCACTTTTTAATGGCTCCATGATTGATGGTGACATCATCATAAACCGCAAGCCAGATGTTGTGCTTTATCATAATGGGAAACTCAAAATTATCATAGATATGAATTCGGTTGTAAAAGGTTCTATCCTCGTGAAAGAACCCGATTCAAATGTGATTGTCTATCTGGCCAACGGTGGCGAGGTAAAAGGTGAGATCGTAAATGCTGAGGTACGGAAGCAGTAGGTTATTGGTTCCGGATTGAGGTGAAAGGAATGGAAAGATATGAAACATTTTCGACTGCTTACTCTCCTGTTGTGTGGTTTAATACCAATAATTACTATTGGCTCACCACAATTAAAAGGGAGTGCTCAGGAGCGGAGTGTTTCGGCCTTTCGCCTGAATGGTACCCCAATTGAAGTAGATGGAAAACTACACGATAAAGTTTGGCAAGAACTTCCCAAACAAAGTGACTTTTTACAGCGCAACCCAGATGATGGTTCCCAAGCCACCCAACGTACTGAATTTGCTGTAGCCTATGATTCCGAATTCCTCTATATCGGAATTCGTGCATATGACGATCAACCTGAGCTGATTGATGGAATCCTTACCAGACGTGATGAATCCTCGCCATCTGATTGGCTATATATCTCCATAGATAGTTATCATGACCACAGAACGGCTTTCGAATTTGGTCTTAATGCAGCCGGTGTGAAGCAGGATTTAAGACGTTTTGATGATGATAATGCTGATTTTGACTGGAATGCAGTTTGGGAGGGGGAGGTAAGTATCGACGACCTGGGGTGGTCAGCAGAGTTTGCCATTCCTTTTAGGGAACTTCGCTTCAATAGTGCCGAATCTCTGACCTGGGGACTCAATGTTTATCGTGAATTCCCTCGCAATGACAATGAACTGGCTATTTGGAATCACTGGTCCCATGAGGAAACGGGCTTTGTCTCAAATTACGGTGAACTTACAGGTTTAACCAATATTCAGGCTGAACAGCCCATATATATAACACCCTATGTCCTGGGACGATCCGGTTTCAATGATGCCAACGTGGGTGAGTTTGACCAACACGAAAACTCAGCCAGTATGGGTGTAGATATCCGCAAAAATTTTGATCTTGGCCTCACCTTTAGCGGTACCTTTAATCCTGATTTTGGTCAAGTCGAGGCTGATCCGGCAGAGTTTAATCTTACGGAATTCGAGAGTTATTTCAGAGAGCAAAGGCCTTTCTTTATTGAAGGGGGTAATATTCTAAACTTTTCCTTAGGATTTGGTGATGGTGACAATTCTTCAAACACACTCTTCTATTCACGTCGTATGGGAAGAGCTCCCCAGGGTAGTGCCAGTTCTGATGGGGGGACAGTAATATCAATTGATGCTCCTGAGTTTACACGTATCCTGGCAGCGGGAAAATTTACCGGAAAACTTGATAACGGTCTCTCTATCGGCCTCATGTCAGCAGCAACAGCTGAAGAAAGCGCTGTGGTTACCTATGCTGATGGTCATGAATCAAGCAATGTCATTGAGCCTGCTACAACTTATCTACTTACACGTGTTCAACAGGACTATCGTGGTGGCTTTACGTCAATTGGCGGCATATTCACAGCTACTTTGCGTTCCCTGGATGATACCAACATGGATTGGCTGCGAGAAAAAGCCTTTACCGGGGGTCTTGACTTTAATCACCAATCTTCAGATAGGGTTTATTCCATAGAATCTGCTTTGGCTTTTAGCCATGTCATGGGAAGTGAGGAAGCTATCCTCAACACCCAACTCCATCCTGCTCGATATTTTCAGAGACCAGATGCTGAACACCTCAGTGTGGACTCATCTGCTACCTCACTTTCGGGAATGGGAGGCAAGTTCATCGTTGGCAAATCTGAGGGTAAGCTGAACATGTTTGGTGGCGTCCTTGCTACCAGCCCTGGTCTTGAAGTCAATGATCTGGGTTTCATGCGCTCTGTAGATAATGTTAATGAGTTCATATGGATAGGATATCGACATTGGGAGCCAGGTCGTTTCTTTCTCAATTACAATATTAATTTAAACCAATGGGCCAACTGGACCTTTGGTGGTGAATCCAAGGGTGTAGGTGGGAATGTCAATGGCCATGCCACCCTGAAAAACAATTGGGGCATTGGAGGAGGAATCAATTTTAATACGGGTGGTATGGTACCCTTCCATCTGCATGGCGGACCTTCCATTCGAGGTTCAAAAAATGTGAATGGTTGGACCAACATTAGTTCGGACTGGCGTCAAAAGTTGAGCGCCGGCATAAGTGCTAGCTACTTTTATAGTTGGGACGATGTACACAGTTTCAATACATCCCCATCCTTTACATGGCGACCCAAGAAAAATGTGTCCCTTTCTCTGGGACCCAATTTTCACTTCATGGATGATACCTGGGCCTGGATCACCACCATGGAAGATGCTTCGAATCAACCCCATTATATTTTCTCAGGTTTAAAATTGGCACAAACTACCATGACTTTTAGGGCTGATGTCACCTTGAGCACCACACTTTCACTACAGGCCTATGCTCAGGCATTTATTATGGGAGCGGATTATTTTGACTTTCGCAGGGTAGACGACCATACACAGGAAGATTTCAGCCGACGCTTCCAGGAACTCCCGGATCATCTGCTCTCATTTGATGGAAACGGTGCTCTGAGTGGCGTGGACATTGATCAGGATGGAATCATAGACTATTCACCCATCTCATATGTCTATTCGGACTTCAATTATAGTGAACTGACGTCAAATGTCGTCCTTCGATGGGAATACTCCACTGGTTCGGTTATGTATCTGGTCTGGTCCAGAGGGGCCTCTGCATATGATCCAGCCTGGAGATTTAACCCTGGTGAAGATCTGGGATCTCTACTGAATCTGGAAGCCGATAACATATTTTTGATCAAGGTCAATAAGCTCCTCCATTTCTAAACTATATGTTTTGCAGGCATACCTGAATGCCATACGGGTGAGTCCAAAGGGAATAGTGACTTACTGGGCAAGCGGCACAAAAACATATAAATTTTGTTATTAAGCGTATTTTATAAGGATGTGGATAAGGAAAACCCTAAATCTTCATAGGGGCAACCGATTTTTCTTTCGACACTAGCAATATTAGTTTAATGTCTTGCTCAAGTTGCCAATAAGGGCTCTTGTGCGGAAACATTAAATGAAGCTTTCACAGCATATATACATTCCAGTCCTCATATTTGTAGGTGTTCTCGTAGTGGGACAGTTGGGTATAAGCTATGTTTCAGATCAAGAATCTGAAAAACTTGCAATAAAAACTCAAGTTACCGCCGAGCAGGTCGGGATGAGACTTAATGATTTTCTAAATACTCGAATTACCCGTCTGGATATTTTCCGAAAACGAATGGAGCAGAGACCTTTCATAAGCGAGGCGGAATTCAGAACTACTGCACTCCGTATACAACATGAACTTCCCGGTTTTCAGGCAGTCAACTGGATAGATGAAAATGGAATTATCCAATGGGTTACACCCTTGGCTCCCAACTTACCAGTAGTTGGTGTTGATTTGGTGCGAGAAGCAGCTAAGGATGCAGCCGAGGTATTTAATAGATCTCTCCAATACCAAATCGATACTGCTTCTCCACTAATCAAACTGGTTCAGGGCGGCAAGGGCTTTGCCACCTACCTACCCATTGTAGTGGATGACCAGATCACCGGTTTTGTGAATGGTGTATTTAGAATTGAAGAGTTGGTCTCTCAATGTTTTAACAACTCGATAAAAGATTTTAACTATGAAGTGATTTTATCAGGTAAGCGAGTTTATCTGAGGGGTGAACCTAATAATTTCGAGAACCCAAGCACCATTGGAAGACATAATTTCACAATGCTGGGTCAGTCCTGGGAATTACAGATAGTTCCAGGTTCCTCTCTGGATGGTACTACAACCTTCATGTGGGCTCTATCCATGGTTGTTGCTTTTTTTCTAGCAACACTTATAGCCGGTCTTACACTGATCAGGTTAAAGTCAAATGCGGAGCTGGCCAAAGCCTATACTGAGATCGAAAATTCTGAGGCAAAATTTAGAACAATTTTTGATAAATCTCCGGCATGCCTGTTACGCTATAGCCCTGAAGCAGTGCTCACAGACTGGAATCTTGAGGCTGCCTCCCTTTTTGGTCTTGAATTTCCACCTTCCAGGCATAGATCCGTGTACGATCTTGAAGAAATGAAACCGATTCTTCATGCCATTGAAGAGACGTTTGCAGGAGAGCATTCCTCATACCTTGGCTCTTTAGAAATTCAGGGCAAGAATATTGAAGTTGCTGCTAATTTTGAAATCTTGGTTTCAAGTGATGATCAGATTCAGGGAGGAATCATACTCCTGAAAGATGTAACCGAGCAAAACAAAACCATGCGGGCTAAAGAGGTCATGTATGATATTGGCCAGCTTGCCAATAAGATCAAAGACCTGCCGCTATTGTTTCAGGCCATTCAAAACAGCCTGAGCAGAATCCTGGACACGCGTAATTTTTATGTAGCTCTCTACAATGAAGAGCGGGATGAATTTTCCTATCCCTATTACAATGATGAATTTGATTCACCTCCACCTGATCCAGTAAAAGCAGAACGTGGAATCTCTGCCTATGTGATAAAAAGTGGTTTCCCCATTTTACTCACCAAGGAAGAGTTCTATACGATGAACAAAGAGGGGAAAATTGATTTGTTGGGGACACCCTCTGAACAGTGGCTCGGCTGTCCACTTATCGTTGAAGACAGGCCTATTGGGATTATGGCCGTTCAAACCTATACCAAAGATGTGGTCTACGATAATGGGGATATCGAGATGCTAAACTTTGTCTCGGACCAAATTGCACTAAGTATCAAAATTAATATTGAGGATGAAAAACTCCGTGAATCCGAAGCAATGCATCGAGAATTATCGAAACAATTACGTGATTCAAATAACATCAAAGCGCTGCTTCTCGATGTAATTTCCCATGATCTTAAAAACCCTGCAGGAGTTATCTCTGGTATTGCTGACATTTTGACCATGGGCGAAGAGGTCAGTGATGAACTCCAACTCATTAAGGATAGTTCTGATGTGTTGCTAAAGGTCCTTGACAATACAACTGCATTAGCCCGCATTTCTCTTGGTGAGAGTATCAATATGGTGGATATAAATATCAGTGACTTAGTAAATGAAGTTATTGAAGAGTATAAACCGAGTTTTAAAGGTGAGGGGAGTCCACTTCTACTCAGTGTTGAGGCTAATATTGTGCAAATAGCCAACCCCATTATCGCTGAAGTATTTAGGAACTACCTGAGCAACGTTTTGAAGTATGCACCTTCTGGAGAACCGGTTGAAGTGAGTCTTAAAAAGGATTCAGAACGCATCGAATTTTGCGTAAAGGATGTAGGGAAAACGATTGCAGATGATGATCGGGATGCAGTATTTATTAGAAGTATACAGTTGGCCAATGGAAAGATGCGTGGATCAGGACTCGGACTTGCCATTGTCAAACGCATTGCAGAAGTACACGGGGCTGAGGTTGGTGTCCGTCCAAATCAACCAACGGGGAATATTTTTTATTTCGAGATGCCTCTCCAATTGACAAAGAAATGAACATTGACGAATGGGTGAACAAATGACAGTATTGGTTGTTGAAGATGATTTCGCTTCGAGACAGTATCTATTATTACTTCTTAGAAAGCTTGAGTATGGGTCCATTGCTGCTGAAACTGGGGAAGAAGCTCTTGAGTTGATGAAAGATAAATCCGCAGATATTTTTCTTCTGGATATTGCTCTGGGACCAGGTATTAACGGACTGGAGCTGGGAGCAAAATTAAAAAAAGAGGGTCGCTTTGGCCAAGTGCCCATGGTGGCTGTTACTGCGTTTACCAAGGACAAGTTGGAATCCTTTGATGAGGCAGGTTTCTCGGATTATATGTCCAAGCCCTACACCATTGATCAGTTGAAAGCATTATTGGAAAGGTACCTAAAATAGATATCCTTCCTGCACCACACGAACAAATCCATACTATCTAGTAAAAAAATATCTATTATATAGAATGAAAATTAGTGATATCCTCCAGGAGAGAAAAGACCCCTTTTTAAGTTTCGAAATTATTCCCCCTGCCAGAGGTAGAAGTGCACGTGAAATCTATGAGATCATTGATGAACTGATCGAATTCAAACCCCCCTTTATTGATGTGACCAGCCATGCAGCCGATTCATATTTTATTGAGCAGGATAATGGCACCTTTACACGGCACATCAAGCGAAAACGACCTGGAACCATTGGTTTGTGTGCCGCCATTAAATATCGTTATCAACTGGAAGCGGTTCCTCATCTCCTCTGCCAGGGATTTACCAAACAAGAAACAGAAGATGCCTTGATAGAATTGAATTATCTGGGGATTGATAACGTGTTGGCTATTCGTGGTGATCAATTGCTATATCAAAAAGCCCATCCCATTGGACGAGAGGCAAATGAGCATGCACTGGATCTGGTAAAACAGATTAGTAATATGAATCGTGGCAAATATCTGGAAGATATCCTCGATGCTGATGAATCAGATTTCTGCATTGGTGTAGGGGCTTACCCGGAGAAACACCCAGATGCCCCCAGCAAGAATGCAGATATACGATACTTAAAAAGGAAGGTTGATGCTGGTGCTCAGTACATTGTCACTCAGATGTTTTTCAACAATCAAGATTACTATGATTTTGTTGCTCAGTGCAGAGCAGAGGGCATCACAGTTCCTATTATACCAGGCATAAAGCTGATAACACGTCAGACCCAACTTCGCTCACTGCCTCACGCGTTTTCCGTAACTATTCCTGATGATTTGGTAACAAGTCTTGAGTTGGCGGAGACCTCTCATGAAAGAGCTGAAATTGGCATCAAGCACGCAGTTGAACAATGCGAAGATTTGCTAAATAATGGTGTGGAATGTCTTCATTTTTACGTCATGCAGGATGTTCGTTTGGTTAAACAAGTCGCAAGAGCACTCAATTTATCCTAAAGCGATTCAGTAAGTCGTATTTCACCGGTTTGGAAGGCTTTCAGTTTTCCCTCAATAACGATCAGTGCATCACCCCTGCTGTTAATTCCTGAGAAATGCCCTTCAAAATTCCCCTGAGGAGATTCCAACAGGACGGATTGGTTCATTCGGTATGCATTTTTATTCCACTCGCTAGCCAATTGGTCTCCATCATCCAGAGCAGACAAATTTCCAAAAAATGAATTCACAAAAGTATCGATTAAGTTAGATCTATCCGGGTTTTCCACTCCCTCAAGTTTGAGGGAGGTAGCCTGCCTCTGGATAGAAGGGGTAAAATCATCTTTGCCATGGCTCAGGTTTATTCCCATCCCGATGATGGCAGACACAATAGCATCTCCTTGCCATTGAAGCTCCGTAAGGATACCTCCACACTTCTTTGAATTGATAATGATGTCATTGGGCCATTTCAGGTAAACGTTATCAGGAATGAGGGGTGAGATGATGTCATGCACAATGGTACCTGTGAAAATGGATAGCAACTGGATGTTGTGGGAAAGTGAAGTCTGCCGGCCAAGATAAAGTGACATCCACAGACCCAAACCAGCAGCTGATTCCCATCTCCGCCCCTTCTGGCCCTGACCTTGTGACTGTGCATCACTCACCATTAAAACGTTGGAACCCTGAAATTCCTGACGTCGCCTTTTTAACTCAAGATTGGTGGAATCAACCGTATCAAGAAAAATGGTTTTATCAAGATCAGGGTGGGAAGTCATATATTGTGATCTGGTTTTGGACGGTTGGTCCTTACCCCTGATATTCACCAAAGACAGACCTGAGGGTATTGGAAATTTCGCCAACAGACGCATACTCGCGCACAGCTGACAAAATAAATGGATACAGGTTTGTATCCTTGTGCTGAGCAGCAGTTTTCAGCTCAGAGAGAGATTTCTTGAGAGCATCGTTATCACGAGCAGCTTTGACTGAACGTAAATCCTTTAATTGTTCCTGGGCAGCTTTGGCTGCTAGTTTCAAGATGTCAGGTTGAATATCCTCCTCATCGACGAATTTGTTTTGCCCAACCACAACACGTTCTCCCTGCTCAATATCCTGCTGATATTGATAGGCGCTGTTGCCAATTTCATTCTGAAAATATCCCAATTCGATGGCTTTCACGGCACCACCTAATTCATCAACCTTCTTAATATATTCGAAGACATCCTCTTCCAGACCATTGGTTAAGGTTTCAATAACTTCTGAGCCGGCCAGTGGATCAACATAGTTGGTAATGCCACTCTCAAATCCAATAATTTGTTGTGTTCTCAGAGCCAATCTTGCTGACTCCTCAGTTGGCAGGGCCAGGGCTTCGTCCCGTGAATTTGTATGCAATGACTGAGTACCGCCCAACACCGCTGCCAAGGCCTGAAGGGTGACACGGACCACATTATTATCAATCTGTTGAGCTGTAAGTGTTGACCCCCCCGTTTGGGTATGAAAACGGCACATCATGGCTTTCGGATTGGTGGCTCCAAAACGCTCCTTCATAATTTTTGCCCAGATACGACGAGATGCACGGAACTTGGCTACTTCTTCCATCAGATCATTATGCGCGTTCCAGAAAAATGATAGTCTGGCCCCAAACTCATTGACATCCAAGCCTGCTGCAATGGCAGCCTCCACATAAGCAATCCCATTGGAAAAGGTAAATGCCAGTTCCTGGGCTGCTGTGGAACCAGCTTCACGGATGTGGTAGCCTGAGATAGAGATCGTGTTCCAGTTGGGGATATGTTCATTGCAATATGAAAAAACATCGGTAATAAGCCGCAGAGATGCCTGGGGTGGGAAAATGTAGGTCCCACGAGCAATATATTCCTTCAGGACATCATTTTGAATGGTACCCCGCAGTTGTTGGCTGTTCACGCCTTGCTTTTCAGCCACGACCTGGTACATGGCCAATAAAATGATAGCAGTTGAATTGATGGTCATGGATGTGGATACCTTGTCCAGAGGTATGCTTTCGAAAAGAACTTCCATATCAGCCAGGGTGTCAATGGGTACCCCAACCTTCCCAATTTCTCCCTCGGCAATGGGGTCATCAGAATCATATCCAATCTGGGTTGGCAAATCGAAAGCGACTGAAAGACCAGTCGTTCCCTGATCTAGCAGATAACGGTACCTGGTATTTGAGTCTTTGGCGCTGGAAAATCCTGCATATTGCCGCATCGTCCATTTTCTGGAGCGATACATCTCTTCATAAATTCCCTTTGTAAAGGGATATTGTCCGGCCTCTTCCCCTTGGCTACTCATAGCTTACCTCTAAGTCCTGCGTTCAGTCTTGATTTGCTGGTAGGCTTCATTGATAGCCTTGAATTTGTCTTCAGCCATTTTCTGGAATTCTGGTCCAAGATGTTGAACCTTGTCCGGGTGAAACCGTGCTGCCATGGAGCGATAGGCTTTTTTTATCTCCTGATCAGTAGCGGAAGGATCAATTTCCAATATTTTATAATACGAATGATTGTCCTTTACAAAGATAGCCATGATGGCATCAACATCCCGGGCATTCAGCTTTAAATGTTGGCCTATTTCCTGAATGATTTCAACTTCACTGGCATGGACCTGACCATCTGCCTGGCTAATTCCAAATAGAACATGCATGAGCTGAAGTTTTTCAGCAGTATTCATATGACTATTAATCTGATTTGCTATTTCGTAGATGAAGTAGTCTTGTTCCAGCAAATTCTTCAATAAGACAAGCATCTCCTGGGCATTATCGCGGCCAAAACTTTTTATGAGGAACTGCTTTACATACTCTAATTCAGCCTTGACTACTTTTCCGTCTGCCTTCATGACTGCAGCAACCAGAACTAACATGGCAATGGCAAAATCGCCTGGTTTCGTCTGTTGCGAAAATCCTGGACCAATGCGTTGTCCCATATTGGGATTAGATTCGACCTGACCACCTAACCACCATCCAATTAATCCTCCGATGGGTCCTGCAAAAGCCCACCCAAGTCCAGCTCCGAACATTCTTCCTAACATTTGGTATCCAATATTTTAATTATCATCAGAATGGCTTACACAATCTCGATAATGTTTGTTCCCTTTTCAACGGTTTGCCCTTCAGCAACACCAATTCTTTTTACCACACCCTCTACAGGAGATTTTATCTCATTTTCCATCTTCATGGCTTCAATTAGGAAAAGAGGATCACCCGCTTTGACCTGATCCCCAACAGTATGGAAGATCTTGGTCACCAGACCAGGAATTTGTGCGCTTATCAAGCCCGTTTTGACATCTTGAAGTGAATCCCAGCCTAATTCTCTAAGGTGCAGATGTACTGCATCAAGGAGTTCCAGATGGATAGGGGTTCCATTTACATTCACTCGATTAACTTCTCTGGGGCAAACCCCAACTACAAATGATCGATTGTTCATCAGGACACTATAAACTCCCGGCTGAACCTGTATCGCCTCAAAACGCAATTCTCTTTCACCCGTCATGATGATTAATTCGTTGGATTCTATACTAAAATTGGCTTCTAAGGATCTCTGACCAGCATTGATTTCGAACTTCATCAATCATTTCTCCCCAGCTGCGCACTGACCCAGTTTGAACGAGCTTTCGTTGTTGAAGCTGACGCGTTTGAACTATGCTTGATTTGATTTTGATGATGAAAAAGCGAACCACCTGCAACCAATAGTACTTCGTCAGTTGAAGCAGCCAGGTCTGCGTGTAATTCTTCTCTGAATTTGGTATAGAAGTGAGTATCATACGTCCCTTTTCGGAATACTGGATGTCTCACTACAGAGCGGCAAAACTGAATGGTTGTTTCAATACCACCGATGTAAAATTCTCGAAGCGCTCGTTCACTGCGGTTAAGTGCTGAATCTCTATCCTTGGCCCAGCAAATCAGTTTCCCAAGCATAGGGTCATAGTATGGCGTAATCTCCATACCCTGTCTGATCGCCCCATCAAACCTTGTCCCTGCACCATCAGGTATTTGAAGCATAACAATTTCTCCTGTGGAAGGGGCAAAGTCATTAGAAGCATCTTCAGCATAAATGCGACATTCAATTGCATGACCTGTCGTACTGATGTCGATCTGTTTCACAGATAATGGCAGTCCAGCCGCAATGCGGATTTGCTCAGCGACCAAATCAATCCCAGTCACCATTTCAGTCACAGGATGTTCCACCTGAAGACGTGTGTTCATTTCTAAGAAATAAAAATTTCTATGTTTGTCTACCAGAAACTCCACCGTTCCGGCACCTACATATTTGCAGCTCTCAGCAGTTTCAACTGCAGCCTGACCCATCTTTGATCGGAGATTATCATCGATGAAGGGACTTGGAGATTCTTCAATCACCTTCTGGTAGCGTCTCTGAATGGAACATTCACGTTCGTTCAAATGGATTGTATTTCCATGGGTATCAGCCAGAATTTGAAATTCGATATGGTGGGGTTCTTCCAGATACTTTTCCACATACACCCGACCATCACCAAAGGCGGATTGTGATTCTCGCTCAGCCTTACCCACAGCCCCTTCGAATTCAGAAGCAGCATTGACGATTCGCATGCCTTTTCCACCACCACCACCGGCAGCTTTGATAAGCACGGGGAAACCGATCTCTTTGGCAATATTCAGGGCCTTGCCGATGTCAGCAATTGGCTCTTCTGTACCTGGCACGACTGGCACCTGCGTTTTAAGCATGGTTTGCCGCGCCATGGTTTTATCACCCATGATCTTTATGGCAGAAGCCGGGGGTCCGATAAAAACGATACCCGCTTCTGAAACTTCCCTGGCAAAATCTGTATTCTCAGATAAAAAGCCATAACCTGGATGAATGGCTTCTGCACCGGAATCTCTGGCCACTTCAAGTATTTTTTTATAATTGAGATAACTTTCGGTGGAGGGAGAAGGGCCAATGTGATAGGCTTCATCAGCAAAAAGCACGTGGGGGGCGGTACGATCCGCTTCAGAAAAGACAGCGACCACCTCAATCCCCATTTCCCGGCAGGTGCGCATGACTCTTAAGGCAATTTCTCCTCGATTTGCGATCAAAATTTTCTTAAACATTTATTCCGCTCCTACCATTGTTCGAAATTCATCTTCGGTGATAATTTTTACACCCAGCTTATTGGCTTTCTCAATTTTGGAGCCTGCCCCTGGTCCTGCAACCAAATAGTCTGTCTTTTTGCTGATAGAATTTGCTGAAGCCCCACCCAGTGACTCAACCATTACCCTGGCTGAATCTCGATTGAAGTGTTCCAGCTTTCCAGTAAATACAAAGGAGAGACCTGAAAATATACCTGCATTCCTGGCGCTCACATCGATGGTGGGATTTAGCCCGTGTTGGGATAATTTTTCCAGGATATTAAGATTGTCTGAGTCCCTAAAAAACTCTACCAGTCCTCTGGCTACAATGGGGCCAACTTCATGGGTTGCTTCCAGATCTTCAACGGTTGCCTCTCCCAGGGCTTGAAGAGACCCATACTTACTGGCGATAACTTTGGAAATATGTTCACCCACATTCCGAATACCCAGGCCATGAATTAAGCGCCACAGATCGGCTGATTTGCTTGATCCAATGGCCTCCATGATATTGAGAGCCGACTTTTCTGCCATGCGTTCCAGATTGGCCAGTTGCTCCAGATTGAGAGAATAAATATCTGCAATGCTCCCAATGAGTTCCGTATCTACTAATTGAGATACCAGCTTGGTTCCAAAGCCATCAATATCCATACAACGCTTGGCGACAAAATGTTCGATGCGTCCTTTTATTTGAGCAGAACAGGAGATATTCTGACAATAGTGTTTGGCTTCTCCCTCGAGACGGATGACATGGCCTTCACAAGCAGGGCAGCGATCAGGAATGATGTAGGGTTGGGATCCAGCAGGTCGTTTATCCAGAATGGCCTTGACAACCTCTGGAATGACATCACCCGCCCGTTGAACCACCACCGTGTCACCCTCTCGAACATCCTTCCTGTCGATTTCATCCTGATTATGAAGGGTTGCTCGAGCCACCATGACCCCCCCGAGGTGAACAGGTTCAAGATTCGCCACAGGCGTAATGGCACCGGTTCTTCCCACACTGGGGACGATGCTTAAAATTTTTGTGACTTCCTGACGCGCTTTAAACTTCCCGGCAATTGCCCACCGTGGGGACCGACTCCGAATACCCATGCGGTTTTGATAATCCAGACGGTTCACTTTGGTAACGGTACCATCGATGTCGTATTCCAGATTTTCTCTATCATGTTCAAGATTATTATGGAACTGAATCACACTTTCTATGTTGGGACACAATTCATATAGATCATTAACTGGAAAGCCCCAATCCTTGAGGGCCTGAATGAATTCCATATGGGATTCAACAGCGAAATTATCAATTTTGCCAGGTGCATAAAGATTGATCAAGAGGTTACGGCTTGCAGTGATCCTAGAATCAAGTTGTCGTAAACTTCCAGCGGCAGCATTACGCGGATTGGCAAAGGGTTGCTTCTCCTGATCTAGCTGTCGTTGGTTTAATTGCTCAAAATCCCCATGCCCCATGAATACTTCTCCACGTACTTCAAGATAGGGAGGGATGGGTCGCTTCTTATCCCTGAGTCTCAGAGGCAATGCTTTCAGGGTCCGAAGATTCTTGGTTATGTTTTCTCCAGTGACACCATCACCCCTGGTAGATCCGGCTGTGAATACACCATCAACATAGATCAACTCCACTCCGAGGCCGTCCAACTTGGGCTCAACGACATATTCGAGCTGCTCTACCTCAAGATCCTTACGCACTCTTTCGTCAAAACTGATTAATTCTTCTTCATCCATTGCGTTGGATAATGAGAGCATAGGGATACTGTGGGTGAGCTGGTCAAATCCTGCAAGCGGTTGACTCCCAACTCTTTGAGTAGGAGAATCTACCTGTTTTAAATCTGGGAATTGGGTTTCAAGGTCGATTAGCTCTCTGAGGAGAGCGTCATAAGCGGTATCTGATATGCTGGGGTCATCAAGTATATAATAACGATGATTATGTTCAGCTAGTACTTCCGTGAGTTCGCGGATGCGTGCAAGGGCTTGTTGTAGATCCATAGGCTGAAAATGTAATCGGCAGGGTATAAAAAAGAAACGCCCCATTAAGGGGCGTCTCTGAAATTGTTGCCTGGAGTGATGCTTATTTAATCAATGAGTCCATTTGCTCAGTGATATAATCAGCATGTTCTTTTTCCTCAGGAACAGCGAGCATTCCTTCTCTAAAACGAAGAGAATTGCTTTTATCTTTTTTGAGGGGCAGGATATAACGTACCATCTTTTTATGGGTACGTGTCTTTCCGCGTACTTTATCTCCAAATGCTTGTGCTTTAGCCATAGTCTTTCCTCCAGTCCTTTAGCGGGGCGAAACTAAACGACAGTTACGCCTATTGCAAATAATTTTGTGTAACCCTTACTTGAAAGCCAGGATATCCTTCTCAAAGACCTTGTGATCTGTATAGCCTACGTACTTACGTTGAATATTGAAATCCCTGTCGATAACAAAGGTAGTAGGAATGCTGCGTACACCACCATAGGCTTGTACGACACCACCATCACCATATACTACGGGGTAATTGATGTTCATTTTCTCGGCAAAGGGGACCACAACTTTTGCACCACCACGATCCAGAGATACACCCAGGACAACGACATCATCTTTATAGTCATCCTGTAGTTTTATAAAGCTGGGAATTTCCATCTTACAGGGTCCACACCAGGTAGCCCAAAAGTCTAAAATGATAATCTTACCTTTATAGTCAGAGAGTGAGACCTTCTGTCCATTAAGATCGGTGAGTGTAAAATCTGGAGCAGTCTGAGCTGAAACAGACGTTGTCCCAATCATGAAGATACCGAAAATCACAAAGAGGATTGCGGCTGAGCTGGCGATAATTTTATTTTTTTTCATTCTATTCCTTCTTTCGTTGTTGCTCTTAGAGCGAATATCACCCATAGAGTTACAAATAACTGCGGTGAATATGACTTTATAATCACTACTTTCACATTATGTTTCTCTGCAATTGCTTGAAAACTGTTGAATTGTCAGCCAGCAGTCAAATTCGAGCCGCTCGTGTATTGTTTTTGGAGAAGAAGGGGAGTACTTGTATGATTCCCAGGAAAATTATCCTGAGTTTGGTTGCCCTCGTTATGATGGTAGCCTGTAGTAATAATTCGGAGTTAGCAAAAGATATGATATCAAGTAGTAAAAATATTGCCGCCGTTGATGAAAAATTGGGGTTAAGCAGAAATCAAGATGAGGCGATTTTTCGTCTATTCGCACCGGGAGAAGACCTGGTAAACCTGGTTCTTTTTCAGAATTTCGACGATGAAAAAGGTGAAAACCTTGCCATGCACAAAAAACCTAATGGTGTCTGGGAAATCAGCGTGCCCCATGAGCAGCTCACCAAGTTTTATGCCTATTCTGCTCCTTCCAGCGATAAGCAAATTATTCCCGATCCCTACTCAGAGGCTGTGGTACGTCAGAATCATTTTAAATATCCCAGCAAAACGGTCATTTTACCCCGGGACGAATTTGATTGGCAGGGAGCTGAGGTTACCTCAGCAGCGATTGGAGATCTTGTAATTCTTGAAGCCCACCTGAGAGATATGACAGTACATCCAAGTTCGGGAGCTATCAAGCCAGGCACCTATCAGGGTTTTATTGAACCCGCCCAGAAGGGTGGAATTGCCCATCTGAAAGATATGGGATATAATGCCATCGAATTTTTACCCCTCCAGGAGTTCGGAAACATAGAAATCGATTATAAGAATTCAGAAATAAGCACCTGGAATGATTGGAACCCCTATGAAGCAAACCATTGGGGATATATGACCTCTTTTTTCTTTGCCCCAGAAATTTACTACGGTTCAGACGGTGTAAAGGACAGGGGAGCCTGGGTCGGTGAGGATGGACGAGCAGTCAACGAGATGAAGGAAATGGTGCGGGCTCTTCACAAGGAAGGTATATCGGTCATTCTGGATGTGGTCTATAATCATGTTTCACAGTATGATGATAATCCCTTTAAACTCATTGATAAAGACTACTACTTCAGACTGGATAAAGAGGGCGATTATCTCTCCAAAAGTGGATGTGGCAACGATTTTAAAACCGAGAATATCATGTCTCGTAAAATGATTGTTGAAAGCCTCTTACACTGGATGAAAGAATATCACATCGATGGTTTTCGTTTTGATCTGGCTGCCATGATTGATTTGGAAACGGTAGATGCAATTACTGCAGCTACTCAATCAGTCAATCCAGATGTTATTCTGATTGGTGAACCCTGGGGTGGTGGAGGATACAACCCAAAGGAGTTGGCTGATCATGGCTGGGCTTCATGGAATGATCATTTCCGCAATAGTGTGAAGGGACGCAATCCACGTGAGAATGATTTCGGATTTATCTTTGGAAAACTTTGGGATGGCAAGAAAAAAGAACACTACAAAAAGCTCATGCGAGGCTATTTGCAAAGCGACGGGGGACATTTTGTGGATCCGTCACAAAGTGTGAACTATCTGGAAAGTCATGATGATCATACCCTGGGTGATTTTATTCGCCTGGCTCTTGGTAAGGTGGGGGCTTCTGAGGTTGTAACCAGGGACCAGGTCGCTCAATTATCAAGCGAAGAACTGGCAATTCATAAGTTTGGTGCATTGAATCTTTTGACCAGTCAGGGACCAGTTATGATAGCTCAGGGGCAGAGTTGGGGTCGCGCGAAGGTGATTGCCAATAGTGCCGGAAATGATCCGCATGCCGGACGACTTGACCACAATTCATATGAGAAAGATGATGAAACCAACTGGCTGGACTGGAAAGAAAAAGAACTCAATCAGTCCCTTGTAGATTACTATCGTGGCCTGATTTCCATCAGAAACACATATCCTGAAATCCGAAATGTGGAAACTGGTTATCGTAAATTTATGGATGGATCCGCTCAGCTTTCCTTTGGTGTAAGTATGGCAGGGGAACATCAGATACTGGTGTTACTCAATGCTGATAAAAAATCAAATTCAAAATTCTCTTTACCAGCAGGTATCTGGACCATTCTGGCAAATGAAAATCATACAAATGTTGAGGGACTTGGAACAGCGGAAAAAGTAGCTGAGGTAGCTGAGCAATCAGGTCTTATCCTGGTTCAATAGGTGACAGTATGAAATCGACCACAAAATATCTCTATTTTAATGTTCCTGAACGAATGGGTTTTGTAAACATTACCCGAGATGTTGTATCCATTGTACAGGAGAGTGGTGTGCAGGAGGGGCTCTGTTTGGTAAATGCCATGCATATCACCGCCTCTGTTTTTATCAACGATGAAGAATCTGGATTGAAGGAAGATTACAAACGCTGGCTGGAGTGGTTGGCTCCTTTTGATGCCAGTCCAGAGCGTTATCATCATAATCGTACAGGTGAAGACAATGGCGATGCCCACCACAAACGTCAGATTATGGGCCGAGAGGTAGTGGTTGCCATTACCTCGGGTCGATTAGATTTTGGCACCTGGGAACAGATCTTTTATGGAGAATTTGACGGCAAACGTGACAAGCGTGTTCTGGTGAAAATTATTGGGGAGTGATTTAGAAGTTAGAAGTTAGAAGTTAAAAGTTAAAAGTTAAAAGTTAAAAGTTAAAAGTTAAAAGTTAAAAGTTAGAAGTTAAAAGTTGGAAGATGTGAGATTGCTGTTTGAAGTTTTTCTCACCACGATGTGTTGCTCCGAGAATCGTTCCTCCCCCCGATCAAAGCCTACCCAACATTAAACTCAAAAACTCAATAACTCATCAACTCATCAACTTATAGTCCCAATTCCTCTTTAATCACTTCTGTCCACAACGCATAGCCAACTTCATTCATATGCAAACCATCATGTCCAAAAATATCTATCCGAGGGGTTCCATCCTCTCCCAGCATGGGTGTAAACACATCAATATAGTATAGATTTTTAGTCTCTTCTGTCCGTGCTTTGATGAGTGCGTTGGCTTTGGCCATGTTTTCCATGTGATTGATACGGGCCAAACTCGGTTTAATTGAGATGAAAAAGATGGGCATCTTGGGCCATTTTTCCAGAACCCTTGACACAAAAATAATGTAGTCACTGAGAACCTTCTCAGGGGTTTTACCTGAGGCGATATCATTGTCGCCTTCATACACCAAAATAGCATTGAGGTGGTAGGGGAAAACAATATCATCCAGATAATAGATCAGGTCTGACATGTGAGAGCCGCCCATGCCACGATTCACAGCATTGACTTCGGGAAAATCTGATACCAAAGATTTCCAGCCGTGGATACTCGAACTACCTACGAAAAGGATGGAATTGGGGCGAGGCTTATTTAAGGAATCTGCAGATTTATAACCTGCCACTACATCAGAAAAACGCAAGGGATCAACAATAACCTCTGGTGCCGCTTTCGGGGTGGGACCACAGTTGAAAACGATAGCGGTGATGAGGACCAGGCCAATACTTATGCCAATTGAGCTAAAAACTTTTCTCATAATTTCTCTCGCTTATAGAGTGCTAAAAAAAATAACAAATATTTGTGCATAAAATATGCAGGAGGGAGTGATGACAATCAACTGATAAAATCTGCAACCAATGCGAACAACTCATCAGGTTTGTCTGCATGCAACCAATGCCCGGCGCCTTCTATTGTTTGCAATTGTGCAAGTGGAAAATATTGTAGAATTTCAGGAGAGAGCTCTGGTTCCAGATAATCTGAATTTTCACCCCGGAGAAAAAGAACTGAACCAATGAAGGGCTGGCTGAGATCCAGGCTTGAGGTCAAGTCCTCATAATGCTCCAGGAGTGCATCTCGATTGAATTTCCAGCCCAGACTACCATCAAGTCTCCTCAGGATGTTTTTAAGTAGAAATTGTTGAATAGGGGATGACTCAATAAGGGTTTGAAGCTCCTCTTTGATTTCCTCTCGAGCAGAAAACTCCTCAGGATTAATTGATGATAATGCTTTTAGAATGAACTCATGTTTCCCTTCGACACGATCAATCCCAATATCCAGAACCGTTAAACTCCTGACCAGATCTGGATAGGTGGAGGCAAAGAGCATCCCAACCTTACCCCCCATAGAGTGTCCCACAATATGGACATGTTCCAGTCGTTCCTGAGCGATGAATTGATGGAGGTCCCGGGCTAGCTCTGTATAATCCATGGCTGATTCATGAGGTGAGCTGCCATGGTTCCGCTGATCCAAAGTGAAAACTTGAAATGTTTGTCCCCATCGGCGGGCCAGGGTGTGCCAGTTATCTGACGACCCAAAAAGACCGTGTAATATGATAAGGGGCTCGCCCTTTCCATATTTTCGGTAATGGAGTCTCATCCAATTATTAAAATGGGGTCATTTAGATTTACAGTCCCTGTAGTCAGGGCAACGAGATTCATGCCGAACATGACCTTCCCATCTTGCTTTCGATAGGTCGCCAGGGTTTTTAAAGGTTCTTTGGAGGAAGTGCCTGTCTGTTGATCGATTGTTGTGACTTGGCAGCGAGCACAGGGTTTTACCACCATAAGCTCGACTTCACCGATACTGATCCTTTTCCATGAATCTTCAGCAAATGCCTCAAATCCACTCACCACCAGATTGGCTCGAAATCTATCCATGGGAACGGGGTTTGTAAGTCGGCTATTAAGGTCATCGAGGGATGCCTGGGAAGTCAGAAGGTAGGGATATCCATCGGCAAAACTGACTTCAAACGAGCGATCCTGTGGGAGACTATCTTTTGTCAGAGGTCGATGGACTTTTTCATTCATATGGATGAGTTGAACCTCTCGTCCCAACACATCACTAAACCAGGCATCACATTCCTGGCCTACCCATAAACCATCTACCTTATCGTTCCAGATCATGGCCTTGTGTCGAATATTACTTTGAATATTCAAGTTCAGGTTGAGTGGAGATTTACCAGGGTAGTTCACAAGGAGCTGATCACCCTTTAGAGAGATTCTGATCTGACCCAGCAGAGGAGTTGTACGTTGAGAGATAAACTGACCCCCCTGGTCAACCAGCAGCCATCTTCTGTCCAGGGGAAACCCACGATCCAGTACCTCACTGGTTTGGAGATTAATTCCAGAGCAGGATTTGATAGGGTAAATTGATATTTGATCCAGTTTGGGCATGTGGCGCTTGCCTTAATTATACATTAAAGTGGAAGTAGATGCAGTCACCTTCTTGAACAATATACTCCTTGCCCTGTAAGGATATTAGACCCTTCTCCTTCAGCACCTTCTCAGAACCATGAATCATAAGATCATCGAACTTAAAGATGGCCGCTTTGATAAAACCCTTCTCGAAATCAGTATGAATTTCAGCAGCAGCTTTGGGTGCGGTTGAACCCTTTTTGATGGTCCAGGCTCTCACTTCTTTAGGGCCGGCTGTATAAAATGATTGGAGATGCAATAGGTCGTATGCCCGATGGATCAGTTTATTGAGACCAGGTTCAGCCAGACCGTATTCCTCACAAAAATCAAGTTTTTCCGCTTCGTCCAATATGGCGATCTCTTGCTCAAGCTTGCCGCAGAGACGTAAAGCTCCGGCTCCAGTGGCTTCTGCATAATCGAACAAACGCTGGGTCAGAGAACTACGTTTTTCAGCCAAAATTTCATTTTCATCCACATTTGCCACATAGAGTATGGGTTTCATGGTGAGTAAAAAGTAGCTCTTGGTTCGAGTGGTTTCATCCGCTTCCAGATCCATGCTCCGAACGGGGTTGATTTCGTCGAGGTGCTCTCTGATTTTGGTGAGTAATGCTTCATCCGCTTTGGCACCTTTATCACCTGATCGAGCGAGTTTTGTAACACGATGAAGCTGTTTTTCAACAGAATCAAGGTCCTTGATGATCAGTTCACTTTCAATGGTTTCAATGTCTCTGATGGGGTCAATAGAACCCTCCACATGGGTGACGTTGTCATCTTCGAAACAGCGAACGACATGGACGATTGCCGTCACCTCTCGAATGTGTCCCAGAAACTGATTCCCCAGACCCTCCCCTTTGCTGGCTCCCCTTACCAAACCAGCAATATCAACAAATTCCATAACAGCAGGGGTGGTCTTTTCTGGTTCATATATCCTTGCCAATGCCTGCAACTTATCATCAGGGATTGGCACAATACCCACATTGGGGTCGATGGTGCAAAAGGGATAATTTTCAGCAGGGATATCCGAAGCGGTTAGCGCATTAAAAACCGTTGATTTACCGACGTTTGGTAGTCCAACAATTCCACAGGTTAAAGCCATTCTTTTTTCCTAATTCATCTTATTTATTTACAATTTAAAATTATCAGCGATTTGTTGATCTGCGGACGACCCTCAAGTATGTCTCTGCAACTTTAAATCAAAGCCTCACAAAGTTTCTCAAAGCCAATGAGATTTTCCTTTGAGCCCAGGGCGATTAATTTATCATCGACATTCAACTTATAGTTGGGATCAGGATTAAAGTTCGCCTCACCAGTGCGTTGTTCAACGGCGGTGATGATGATATCATGATTTTTGCGGACTTCAAGATCGATGAGTGATTTGCCTTCCGCGCGGGAGTTTGCTTCAATGATGATGGTTTCCAGGACCAGGTCAAGATTCCCTCTATTCATGATGAGTTCGATGAAATCGACAACACCTGGGGCCATAGCCTGCCGCGCCAATTTTGTTCCTGCTGCTTCATAGGGGTTGATCACATGGTTTGCACCCGCCCGGGTCATCTTAGCAATAGATGCCGGAACTGCAGCTCTGGTTAGAATTAAAAGATCGTTCCTCAAACTTCTGGCCGAGAGGGTTAAAAACAGATTGTCCTGATCATCTCTCAAAACGCCAATAAGCGTGGTGGCTTTTTCAATTCCCGCATTCAACAGGACCTCGTCCCGCGTTGCATCTCCTTCTACAAGGACAATATCATTTTGTATGAGGGTAGCAATTTTATCTTCATCTTTTTCAATCACTACAAAACTTTTACCTGCGCTTAGTAGCTCTCTGGCAATGGCTTGTCCCATGCGTCCATAGCCGCACAGAATGAAGTGTTCGTTTAATTTTTTAACTCGTTTCGCCATGCGAAACCTCCTGTAACGTTTGAGATCCACCGCTTGCGTTGCAATATGACCAGCGATCAGGAAGAACATACCAATTCCTGAAAACATAATAACAATGGTCCAGAGATGACCAAGATCAGACATCTCCCAGACCTCTTGAAATCCTACTGTAGCCAGGGTAATAGCCGTCATATAGAAGGCATCAAACCATCCGACATGCTCAATAATCACATAACCAGTGGTCCCAAAAAGGATAATGCTCAGCATACTCAGGATTAAATGTGAAAGTTTAGTGTCCAGCATGCTTTATAATAGTTTTTGCAAGTGCTGAAGGCTATCAAAATTCCTGTTCACCACTGACAGGTCTGAAGTATGAGAAATGGTTTGTAACCGAGCTGAGCGATTGTCACCGGTTCGTATCTGATGTTAATGAAACTGAGTTTTCATACTTTCAACTCTCACGCTTTCAGACCCAATGCTTTTAGATTACATTGTAAGCCGATGAGTACTGCACTGAACACTATTAATTACCCCATAAACGAAAAATTTAATCGGAGTTTGTATGTCAAAGATTGTTGATGTTTTTAGTCGTCAAATTATGGATTCTCGTGGGAATCCAACTGTTGAAGTTGATGTCTACCTGGAAAGTGGTGCATTTGGTCGCGCAGCTGTGCCATCCGGTGCTTCTACAGGTGAGCATGAAGCCATGGAGTTACGCGATGGAGATAAATCAGTTTATCTTGGTAAAGGCGTTACCAAAGCCGTAGCCAATGTAAATGATATACTGTCAGATGTGGTTATTGGAATGGAAGCCGTGGAACAACGCGCTATCGATGAAAAAATGATAGCAGCTGATGGAACGGATAATAAATCCAAATATGGCGCCAATGCTATCCTGGGTATATCACTGGCAACGGCCAAAGCTGCCGCCATGGATTTTGATCTTACGCTTTATGAATACCTCGGTGGTGAAGATGCAACGCTACTCCCTGTTCCCATGATGAATATTCTCAATGGTGGCGAGCATGCTGACAACAATGTTGATTTCCAGGAATTTATGGTTTTTCCATTGGGAGCCACCACCTTTAAGCAAGCACTGCAAATGGGTGCAGAGACTTTTCACCATCTCAAGGGTGTTCTTAAAAGCAAGGGAATGAATACTTCTGTTGGTGACGAGGGTGGATTTGCACCAAATCTCCGTTCAAACGAAGAGGCCGTGGAAGTCATTCTGGAAGCTATCGAAAAGACTGGTTACAAGGCTGGCAAGGATCTCTTTATTGCCCTGGATGTTGCTTCAAGTGAGATTTATGATCCCAAGACAGGTTTATATAGTCTCGCTGGTGAAGGTCGGACACTGAACTCAGATGAAATTGTCGATTTCTATGCTGATTGGATTTCCAAGTATCCCATTGTCTCCATCGAGGACGGAATGGACGAAAACGATTGGGAAGGTTGGCAGAAATTATACGCCAAGCTGGGTGACAAAATCCAACTGGTTGGTGACGATCTTACAGTGACTAACCCTGTGAGACTTCAAAAAGCCATCGATATGACTGCAATGAATAGCATTTTGATCAAATTAAACCAGATTGGTACTCTAACCGAGACCCTTGATACCATCAAGTTGGCCCATGAGAACAATATGACCTGTGTGATTTCCCACCGTTCAGGTGAAACAGAAGATACCACCATTGCAGACCTGGCCGTTGCCACAAGCGCAGGACAGATCAAGACGGGATCTGCCTCACGCAGCGATCGCATTGCCAAGTATAATCAGCTCCTGCGTATCGAAGAAGAGCTGGGTGATCTGGCAACTTTTAAAGGTTTTAAAGCCCTAAATCCTAAATAAGGATTCACATGGCAAATAGAGGGTCACGCTCAACAACAAGTCGCTCTTCCCGAAATTCGGGAGGTATATTCGGAAATAAGGTCGCCTGGATATCAGGAGCCATTATTTTATTGATTTTGTTCCAGATCTTCGTGATGAGAGACGAAGGACTCTACAGTCTCCTCCAGCTCAAGCAGGAAATCAGGGATATGGAAGCACATATTTCTCGCCTGGAAATTGAGAAGGCCGAGTTAGAGAGTGAGCGTGACCGTTTATTAAACGATCCAGACTATCTGGAGCGCATCGCCCGGGAGAGATTTCGTATGGCGAAACCAGGTGAAAAGGTGTTCCATGTTGTTACCGAAACCAAAAAACAAGGCGAAACCAGGTAAATGGATCACCCTGCAAGCAGAGTTCGAAATTCGTACGTCTCATAAAGCATGAGAATTGATTGCTGATCTGGCAATATCATACTTCCCAGAGGAGTGGCTTCGAGGCTGAAATTGACAAGCCCGGTCTATCCTCATCGCTATTAAATACAACTCACAACCTGCTTCCCTTTTTTTGGGACTTATTAACCACCCTTGTCCTGGGTGTGCTCTTACATGGTAGCTTGGTAGCTGAGGGTAGAGATTCGCTAGCCTATATTTTTCGTCAGGATAATCTCTCCACCAATAACGATTTTCAACTCAATTATAAGCAACATTTTTCGAATAGTGATATCCAGATCAACGATGTACTCAAGTACAAAGTATTCTCATATGATAGTGACCTCTCGGATGACAAACAATATTCCATAGAGCATCGATTACGTGGTGATTTTTCATGGGGTGAAAATCGTGGTAAGAGTATTCGTCTGGAGAGTGGCCAACATCAGGATCATCGCACTGGTCTGGCATCATCCATTGACAATTGGGCTTTACTCGCTGGTTTGAAGCACAATGATAATCTGTCCGTATTCGTTGGCGGTAGGTCCGTAGAGCGTTACGGGATTGTTGATAAAGGGTGGACGACTGAGTTGGATCTGGGCAAGTCCTGGCAATCTCCAGGGCAGCGATCATTAATCAATATTAATGGATCCCGGGATCAATTAACCGAGCATTTGAATCACACCCTGAATGCCCGGGGAGAGTACCACGTTCGCTTTGGTGATATTTCCACTTTTCAAACTTCAATTTACAGAGAAGCACGATTGCAGGCATTTTTTACTGACTCGCTGGGAAGTTCTCAGTCCAGGAATAATGAAAACCTGAATTGGCAGAATATGTTCACCTATCACCTGGGAAAAAACCTCCACCTCTCTCATCGCCTGGATTGGGGAGACCAGTTGACAACGATCAGTCGAAAACGAGTTGATCAAACATCAACTCTCAACCTGTCAAGTGAGGATAGGAAACGATTTTCGCTGTTAAATGAAACCTCGCTTGAGTTGAACAATCCCAACTTTTCAACTTTGACGGCATTCAAAATTGAGAATTCTCAGAATAAATACTATGTTGATTATACCCAGATTCTTTACCAACTGAAGGAGTCTCTGCTTTGGCAACAGGTGGGACCTTTGGACACACTCATATGGATATCCTCTCTTTCAAGACTTGAGTATGATACGCCAGATACAACCAATGATGATGATAGAGATGAGTGGCGGCTAAACACAGAAATCAGGACAATTTGGGAGCCCTCTCCATTTTATAGACTTGAGTTGGGCACCAAGTTGGGGTTATTCCACCTCATTTATCTCTTCAATACCCGAAGTTCTGAAAATCATTGGAACCGTAATCTGGTCTTATGGTCAGGAGTAACCTGGCGTAGGCACAAGTGGTCAGGAGGGGGTCGCGCACGCATACGCAGCAATTATTTTGACTATGATTACGATGACCTATTTATTGAGCTGGACCAACCCTCTCGCAGTTTTGTCCACAGATCTCTGGAACTTACAAAAAAATTAAAATATAATTTTGGACGGCGCTGGTCAATTAGTTCGAAGGCAGCTTTTCGTTGGGAGGATGAAGGCAAACTGAAATGGGATGTTTTCATTCAGGAAGTCAATAGCAGCAGAGAGCAATCCGAATTGAGTGTGGAGCTTAATTACAGCTATAGGGGCTGGGAAGGTTGGTTCGGGTACCTGACTCATCAAAGGGACATCAACTACGCCACTGCCTCTCGAGATAGCGATCATTGGCAAGGTCAGGGACCTTTGATGGGTGTAAATTATCGATTGGGCAAACGCCTTCACCTGAGGGGAGATGCGCGTTTTTTATCGGTGAAAGATGGTGACAGGGAATATCTACTCCCCAAAGTCTACTTTACCCTGGTTTATCGCTAAGCAGATTCAGGCAGGGGCTTTTCGAGCTCGTCGATACGTTCATTGAGTGTATCAACATATCCGGAGAGATGTTTCTGAACATCACGGATAGCCTGATTGTAATAGTGTGGACCAATATTTTCACTAAAAAAATCCAGCAGGAATTCTGCCTCAAAGTTTCCTAATTCCTGACTCAATTCATTTAGAAAATAGGTTTTAATTTGCTGGATGAGTTCGTCCTTCATCTCTCTCGAAAAAGTTTGGATCATAGTTTATATTCCTCCATTGAAAGTGGTTGCCACACGCCGATTTATACATTAATATAGCCTACACTTTAAAAACAATCCTCAAAGTCAAAAGTTGGAAAAATCATGATTCACATCAAAAAAATGATGTGTGTATGTGCTGTGCTTTTTGCAGCCATATCACGCATACCTCCAGTGTTCGGTGCCTTCGAGTATATAGGTCTGGGATGGCCAGCTGCGACGGCGAACATTCGGGTTCTGGGACAACATCCTCATCAGTCTGCAGTAAATCCAGCTTTGATGGTGATAAGTCCATCCACCCAAATTATTCTTTCCTACCAAAACCCATTTCAATCGCTGGGTCTTCAGGCTGGCTCGGTTACCATTCAAAATTCAGTCAAGCAAAGACCGTATATTCACCATTTGGAGTATTTCGGAGATGACCATTATTCTGAGTTAAAATTTGTCAATGGTTCAGCCTGGATTCCCGAAAAGGGTTATAGAGTTGGAGTGACATTGAACTATCATCATCTTTCCATGTCAGGCATAACTCCGCAGTATGCCATATCCTTATCCTTGACCTCTTATGCCGAAATATCTGATCAACTCAAGGTGGGCTCGGTGATGGAACATGTCATTCAATGGGGGGACGTTCTATCACTTCCCCAGAAATTTCATATGGGTGGGGAATATGTGGTTGGACCGGCCAAAATTGCAATTGCCCTTGAGAAAGAGTCTGCCCTGCCATTGGAGACATGTCTGGGATTGCAGCTTGCTTCCAGGTCATTCTGGCAGATTGGTGTTGGGTATAGAGATCTTAGCGGGATGATGTCAGCTGGTTGGCGAATTCGAACACGAAATTTTGCGTTTCACTATGTCTGTGTAATGCACCCCCATTTACCTGTGTCACATGGTTTTGGCCTGGAGCTTGAGATTCCATGAGACAGATCATTGCTTTCTTAATACTCCCCCTGATTGCATATCCTCAGTATCATGGAATCCTGGAGGAGAACGAGTTGGATGATCCTGATGAGACGCAATACCTGGAGCAATTACTAACTACGATATTTCAACCATTTTTAATTGAAACGGCTGATACCAACGCTCTGGTTGAGCATGGTTATTCCCCTGAGGCAATTGAGACAATTCTTAATTGGCAGGGAAGTGGGGGTAGCCTCACCTCTCTGCGACGGAAAATCCATGGAAGTGATTTAATCCTTTTGAAGAATGATATAAAACAGGAATCTCAGCAGACTCAAATCCAATTGCGACAACGTTTACAATATTCACACTCCCTGGATGGCTGGCGTGTTCTGAATAAAGGTCGCTTATGGAATAGATGGGGATCAGTAACGATTCTTAGTGAGCAAGACCCGGGTGAACGTGATTTAACAGACCATTCCATCATCACCTTGAGTAGTCAATCTATCCCAAGGCTTGACAATGTCATTCTTGGTGATTTTCATGTAAACTGGGGTAGCGGATTAATTCTAAATCAGCAGGGATCGCGCCCAAGTCTACATCCAGGATCACTCCTCCGCACAAGGCAATCAACAATCCGGCCTCATTATTCAAGTAGAGAGATTGATTATTTTCGCGGGATTGCAAGTAGCTTTTCGTTTAGAGAAATTCATGGAGCAGCATTTATCTCCAGCCGAATAGTTGAAGGCACCATGCACGGGAGTCAATTCACAATCGATGGAGATGGAATTCACCCTGCTGGAAGAATCTATGATTACAGACGGGCAAACGATATTGGATTAGCCCTGGAGACTGTCTCCACAGGATTTCAGGTTTATGGATCTACCATTTACAATCCCAATATGCAAGCAGGGCTCGCCTATGAGCTAGGACTTTCAAGTGAATTGGGGTGCTCCCAAAAGATACAATTTTATACAAACAGCCTTGATTTCAAGAACCATCGGGTAATCGGCACCTGGGCTTATCTTACATCAGAACTGCATGTGTCGCTTCAATATAGACATTTTATCTCAGATGAAGTCCTCGCCCCCGGGGCAATTTCAACCCTCCTGGGTACTTCTGCATCGAATGAGGAGGGACTCTCAGTCCGTGTTCAACTCCGTCCCTGGCATAAACTGCAAATCCGCTATGCCCTCGATAGTGGGTATCCCATTGAGCTTCAATCTGCTCATGATTACCGGAGTATTCAGCAGCACAAATTTCAGGTCCTCCAGAAACTGGATAAAGGGGTTGTGCAGATAGATTTTAGTCAAAAAAAAGAGCGCCCAGTTCTGGAAGGGGATATCTGGGCAGGTCAGTTTTCAAGTCGCACGCTAACAAAGGGGGCGCTGTCCCTTACTCATATATTTTCACCCCATTTTGAATATCGTTTAAATATAAAATCTGCGTTTCATCAAACGGAGTCAGCTTTCCTGATTCAACAGCGCCTGTCCTGCGAAAAGGGTAGCTGGAAATGGTCATTGGGTTATGTAAGATTTTCTATCCCGGACTACACCATGAGATTAAGTGTTTATGAGACCAGCGTGGCAGAAAGCTTTGGTTTTTATACAGCTTTTGATGATGGTGATCGATGGTTCTTATATCTAAAACAGGGGGTGGTCAATTGGTTTCACATCGAGTTGAAATTGGTTCAAACTCGCTCCTTTGAATTCCCCGTTTCCCCCAAACAACTTGCCCTCAGCTTACAGATGTCCATTGTCTTATAATTGCTCTCAGACTATTTTCAACGCTAAATATGAACCGCCTTCGATATATAGTTTTCGCAATCATCCTGCTTTTTCTGGTCTCTTCTCTACAGGCAAGACGGACTGAACTTATTCTGCAAAAAGCAAATGATGAGAGATATGTACCTGCTATCCCAGTCTATGTAATAAATCAATACCAATATATTTCACTTCAGGATTTGCTGGATGCCTATAAGATATCCGCATTTCTGAACCCTGCTGTCAGGAAGTCGGTCTTCCGTATCGGTCGCCTTAAATTTAAGGTTACCGCTTACAACCATTTCGTCATGGTTGAGGATAAAACATTTCAGATGTCCCACGCTGTCATTTTCTTTGATGGGGACACTTATCTACCCATGGATGATTTTGTAAACATTCTGAAAATGGTGGGTCTGGTCTCGGGAGTAACAATTTTGTCTGGGTCTGACACAGCTGATATGCAGGTTCAACAAGAAGCTGAACCCACAAAATATTCACCATTTGACATCGTGTCTGCCAATATAGAAGAACGGCAAAATGGGACTGTTATTCGGATTCGTACAGCCAATCGATATGATGCAAAATCTGTAAAGGCCTGGATAAACCGCGAGGAGTGGCTGTATGTAACCCTGCCTGGAGCAAAAGTAAATAAGCCAGATCTTGACAATACTGAAATTCCTAAAAACAGCAGCATCCGCACGATTACGGCAGACCAATTGGATGGCACCTCTCAACTCACCTTTCGTCTTCGCGGTACCGTAGAAGGCGTCGATGTTTTGCATCGCGATTCACCGCCGGAAATTTTACTGACAATTCGAAGACCCTATGTTATCGATCAATCCCACTATCTGGAAAAAGAACGCCAGAAGTGGAAGCTCGATAAAGTCGTCCTTGATGCGGGGCATGGGGGGCATGATCCAGGGGCTCGCGGTAACGGTCTCAGAGAGAAGGAGATTACCCTGGATGTTGTGAAGCGGTTGGGGAAGCTGATTGAAACCAGAACTGATATTGAAGTTATTTATACCAGAAAGACGGATGTGTTTGTCCCACTCTGGGAGCGTACTAAAATCGCCAACGAAGCCGGTGGAAAAGTTTTCCTGAGTATCCACGTCAATGCCAATAAGAATAAAAAGGCATCAGGTTTTGAAACCTATCTACTCCGACCTGGAAAAACAGATGCCGCTGTAGCCGTTGCTGAGATGGAGAACGCAGTAATTAAGCTTGAACAAAATACTGACCAGTACGACAAGTTGAGCACGGAACAATTAATCCTGGCTACCATGGCCCAGAGCTCTTTCATGCAGCAAAGTGAAACCTTGGCCGATTTGACGCAAAGGGAATTTGACAAGAAGCTGGTGGGTCAGAACAGGGGTGTTAAGCAGGCAGGATTTATTGTGTTGATCGGAGCCTCAATGCCCAATGTACTCATCGAATTAGGATTTATTTCTAATAAAAATGACGCTCGCAGGTTGAAGCAGGCTTCCTACAGACAGAAAGCAGCAGAAGGGATATTTGACGCCCTTATGAAATATAAAACACGTCATGAAAAGTTATTATCACCGTGAATAAATTAAACCCAGAACAAGCTATTGGTGTATTTGACTCCGGACTGGGAGGAATCTCAGTTGTAAGGGCAATCATTGATTTATTGCCCCACGAACACCTCATCTATTTTGGGGATACTGCACGAGTTCCCTACGGTTCAAAATCTGAAGATACAGTCATCAGATTCGCCCATCAAATTTCTGCTTTTCTGAGGGAAAAACAGGTCAAAATGATTGTTGTGGCCTGTAATACGGCATCAGCTGTTGCCCTGGAGAGTCTCCAACAGAGTTTTAGCATTCCAATTGTAGGTGTAATTGAACCTGGTTCTGAAGCTGCGGTAAAATATTCAAAGCATAAACGTATTGGGGTGATCGGCACCGCCTCAACCATACGATCTGGTGCTTACCGAACAGCGATCCGAGCTCTTGATCCAGAGATAGAAGTGACGGATCAGGCTTGTCCTTTGCTGGTACCTCTGGTCGAAGAGGATTGGCCTCATGATGGTGTGGTCACACAAGTACTGGAGAGCTATTTGGAATCATTCAAAGCTCAGAAGCCAGATTCGCTTATCCTGGGGTGTACCCATTATCCCTATCTCAAATCAATCATCCAGGAAGTGATGGGGCCATCAGTTCGTCTCGTTGATTCAGGAGAAGAGACAGCGACCAGGGTTCAAAAAGTGCTGAAAGAGATGGGGTTGTTGAATCATGAGAATGGGGACCCGGGTAGGCATAAATTTTATGTTTCTGACTTTCCTCAAAAGTTCGAAGAAACAGCATCCAGATTTTTAGGAAGACCCCTTGATCAGCTGTTCAAGGTGGAGCTGGAAGTTCTGGAATCTTACAAATAAAACACACCTTACCATTTCAGTAGAGATTGGGGAATAATCGACTTGATCAATCCGGATTCTAAATCAGTATTCGAATATATCTTTGGCTTGACGGTACCAGGGGTCAAGCTTGAGTTGTCCAGGGTTGAAGCCTTTATGGACAGGCTTGGCAATCCCCATGCATCATATCCGGTTATTCATATTGCTGGAACCAATGGAAAAGGTTCCACCGCAGCAATGCTGGCTGCTATTCTAAGGGCTTATGGTAAAAAAACGGGTTTGTTTACCTCACCACATCTGATCAAACCAAACGAGCGTATCAGAGTTGGTAATACCCTGGTTTCTGATGAGTTTATCATCAGAAAAGTTGAGGAATGGCGGGTTCATATTGACGAATTGGGCATTACCTTTTTTGAAGTTCTCACTGCCCTTGGGATGGAATACTTTAAAGAACAATCAGTTGACTATGCTGTGATTGAAACTGGCCTGGGGGGCCGTCTGGATGCCACAAACGTTGTGACTCCTATCGCCAGTATCATTACCAGTGTGTCAATGGACCATGAGAATATCCTGGGAGACAATCTCGCTCAGATTGCAGGTGAAAAGGCAGGCATTATTAAATCGCAACGCCCAATTCTTCTTGGAAAGAATCCTGATGTTGTCAAACAGATCGTTGAACACAAGAGTCAACAAGTGAATTCCACATATATTTATGTCCCAGATAGGGTCAAGATTGAGGAGGTCACGCATCAGGGCATGTCTCAGCGGATTCGCTGCAGTATATCCGGGCAGACCATTGATATCGAATTACCTCTCCTGGGACGCCATCAAGTGGAGAATTTCACCAATGTGCTGGCCGCACTGGATGAGTTGGGCTTCAGATTGGATGCGTCCATTATCCAGTTGGGACTGGATGATATGATCTGGCAGGGTCGCATGCAGGCTTTGCAAAAAGATCCTCCAGTGCTTTACGATGTTGCTCACAACCCAGAGGGACTTACACGATTGCTGGAATCACTACTTGAACTTGGTAAAGAAGATTCAATCATTGTGGCTGCATTTAATGCCAGGAAAAATATCCAACCCATGCTTGACCTGCTTCAAACCTGGCCGGGGGAGGTCATATTCACCGCTTTTTCAGGGCATTCTGCTGTTGAGAAGAAAAGTCTGGTTCATTTAGGTGTTAACCCTGATCTGATTGAATCAAATCTTGTGGCAGCCTATGAGCGCGCTCTAAAACTTAAGGTGCATGATGACCAGGTAATCTGCTTTTTTGGAAGCCACTATTTGGCTGAATCTCTCTTTCCCATGTTTGAAAATTCAGATCAGAACTGACCCTCTAATCTTGATACTAACAAGGTGATATTAATGATAAACAGTTGGAGCATCGCTGCTTGCATCTATTGATTGAAGGCTAAAACAATATCCAGGGTCTATATCACACGGATAAATAATTAATTAGAATTTTAATTGACAAGGTATAGGTGCAGATTAAATTCAGGTTGCAATTCAAACGCTGAAAATGCAGATCTAATCTCCCAACAATACTTTTTTACAGAAATTTAACAAAAATATCAATCACAAAAGAACAGGTTTATTTCAATGAGTTTAACCATTACGCAACTTCTGAAAATGAAGTTGAAAGAGTTGGCAGATATTGCCCAGGAATTGGCAGTGCCAGCAGTCTCCGGTCAGAAAAAGATGGATTTAATCGAAGCCATCATCGAAGCCCAAACCGAGAGTGCGGGCATGATGTTTTCCAAAGGTGTTCTAGAAATCTTGCCTGATGGATATGGCTTCCTCCGAGATGCAGACAATAATTATCTGGCTGGAGCCCACGACATCTATGTATCGCCCTCACAAATAAAAAGATTTGGATTACGCACAGGACAAATTGTGTGGGGTCAGGTTCGTCCCCCCAAGGACAATGAGCGCTATTTCGCTCTACTCAAAATTGAGGCAATCAATTATCAAAATCCTGAAGAGGGTAGAATTGTTCCTCAGTTTGACACGCTCGTTCCCCTGTATGCGGACACCAAACTGACTCTGGAGCGTGGCCCCAAGAGTTATTCAATGCGTGTTATGGATTTAATAAGCCCTGTGGGTAAAGGTCAGCGTGGTCTTATTACTGCTCAGCCCAAAACAGGTAAAACGATCCTGTTGCAGGACATTGCCAACTCCATTGTTCAAAATCATCCTGATGTTACGCTCATCGTTCTGCTTATTGATGAACGACCTGAGGAAGTGACCGATATGCGTCGCATGGTTGACTCTGAGGTCATCGCATCTACTTTCGATGAGCCGCCAGAACGTCATGTTCAAGTCGCGGATATGGTCCTTAATAAAGCAAAATGTATGGTAGAATTTGGAAAAGATGTGGTCATCCTGCTGGATAGTCTCACACGTCTTGCACGTGCCCACAATGCAGTTATTCCCCATAGTGGTAAAATTCTCTCAGGTGGTATTGATTCCAACGCGCTACACCGTCCCAAGCGCTTCTTCGGTGCAGCCAGAAATGTGGAACATGGTGGCAGTTTAACCATCATGGCCACAGCCCTGATTGAAACTGGATCCCGCATGGATGATGTTATTTTTGAAGAATTCAAGGGTACTGGTAATATGGAGTTGGTTCTCGATCGTCGTCTCAGTGATCGTCGAATTTATCCAGCTATCGATATCAATCGCTCCGGTACCAGAAAGGAAGAACTCCTCCTTTCCAAGGCTGAGCTTTCAAGGACCTGGATATTGAGGAAACTACTCAACGAGATGACCCCTGTTGAAGCCATGGAATTCCTCCTGGAGCGCATGCAGCGTTCAAGCACAAATAAAGAGTTTATCCAGACCATGAATTCATAGTTTTATTTATAATACATCCAAGTAATGGAGGAGCGTGGAGTCATATCTGCGCTCTTTTTTATATGAGAATTCGCAACATTTTAATGAGCATCAAAACCAGATCATTGTCCCACCTTTCCCTTGCCAAGACAGGGGGGGTGCAGATATATTGCGCGGCTTTTTAAGGAGAGTATATAAGAAATGAGTTTTGCTAAAAGAATCAACGCCTTACAACCCTCAGCCACCATGGCTGTGATTGAAGCTGCAGCCCGTCTAAAAGAACAGGGCATTGAAGTCGTTTCCTTTGGTGCAGGTGAACCGGATTTTGACACCCCTGAGCACATCCGAGCGGCAGCGAATAAAGCGCTGGCAGAGGGACATACACGCTACACGCCAGGTTCTGGAACCAGTAGCCTTAAGCAGGCCATCGTTAAAAAATTAAAAAAAGACAATGGTCTTGACTATGAGACCAATCAGATTGTCGTTTCAAACGGTGGTAAGCACTCATTATTTAATATTATGATGACCTTGTTTGACGAGGGTGATGAAGTCATTATTCTCACACCCTATTGGGTAACCTATCCGGAAATAGTCAAATTAAGTGGTGCCGAACCTGTCTATGTTGAAACCCGTGAAGAAGATGGTTTTCAAATAAACCGTAATCAATTGCTCAAGGGGATTTCTCCAAAGACAAAAGGGATTATCGTTAACACACCCTCTAACCCCAGCGGCGCTGTTCTCAATCGGGAAAGTTTGCAAGCCATTGTAGAGGTAGCTGCTTCAAACGATATGTGGTTGATCAGTGACGAGTGTTACGAAGCCCTGGTATACGATGGGGAACATTTAAGCCTGGCTGGTTTTGAAAATGCCTATGAGAAGACCATTACCGTCCAAACCATGTCCAAGGCATTCGCAATGACAGGCTGGCGTATGGGATACAGCGCTTCTTCAAGAGAACTTGCTGTAGCTATGGGGAAATTTCAGGGCCAGGCAACTGGTTGTCCCAATTCAATTGCCCAGTTTGCCTCTGAGGTAGCCTTGACGGAACCACCATTATTTCTCGATGATTGGCGAGCACAATTCATTGCACGGCGAAACTATATGGTGGCAGCTCTTGATGCCATGCCTGGAGTAAGCTGTCTCATGCCTGAAGGTGCTTTCTATACTTTTCCCAAAGTTTCAGGTCTCTTTGGAAAAAAGGCTGGGAGTGTTGTCATAAATGATGACACCGATCTGACAAATTATTTATTGGATGAAGCTCATATTACGGTGGTCCCAGGCTCAGCTTTTGGAGCTTCAGAACACGTAAGATTGTCCTATGCTACATCCATGGACGCTATTAAAACAGGTCTTGGCAGATTTGCCGACGCTGTTGCTAAATTGAAATGATGAAGGGAGTACCCATAAAATGAAACCAGGAATCCATCCTAAATACGAGTTGCACAAGGTTGCTTGTGCCTGCGGGAATAGTTTCGAAACCTATACCACAGTTGGTGAGCTGCATATAGAAATTTGCAACGAATGTCACCCATATTTTACTGGAAAGCAGAAATTGCTGGATACGGCTGGTCGTATCGATAAGTTCCGTAAAAAATATGGAACAGCTGAAAAAGCTAAATAGATCCGTTCCAAAGCTGATTTGAAGCCCAAACGCTCGATCCGCGTTTTTATCCAGGCATTTCTCACCGCCCAGCAAACCATACTGGTCGGTGGGCAAGCTATCATCGAAGGTGTGATGATGCGTGTGCCTGGTGCCTATGCTATTGCTGTGAGGAACCCCCAGGGCGAGATTATTACCAGACGCCAGGAATTCACTTCACTGACAGAAAAAATTGCCATACTCAAAAAACCAGTACTGCGTGGCATGATAGCTCTTTTTGAATCCATGAAAATGGGTATTGGTACACTCAACGAGTCTGCAGAAATAGCTTATGAGGAAGATAGTTCAGCCGAAATGACATTGAAGGATAAAGTGTTATCCTTTCTTGGAACCGCTTTGGCACTTGGAATTGGATTAGGTCTTTTCTTTGTCACACCACTATTCGTAACAGGCAATCTGCTAAATCTTTCAGAGACAGCGTTTACCTTTAACGTCGTGTCTGGAATTATCAGAATCGCCCTGTTTCTGGCCTACCTCTGGGGTATTTCGCTCCTGGATGATGTGAAAAGACTGTTTCAGTATCATGGTGCCGAGCATAAAGCGGTCTACACATTTGAAGCAGGTAAGCCACTGGATCTTGATTCTGCAAGACCCTTCCAAACCCAACATCCTCGCTGTGGGACCAGTTTTATTTTTATCGTGCTTTTATCTTCCATTATCATGTTTGCCATTATCGACAGCATCGTGAAACTCTTTGCTGGCGAAATGACTTTACAGATCAGATTATTGACACACCTGCCCTTAATCCCACTGGTTGCTGGTGTGGGGTACGAAATATTGAAACTGAGCTCAAAATATCGTCATATCGCCTGGGTGAGAGCATTAGCGGCTCCCGGCATCTGGCTACAGAACATCACAACCAGAGAACCTGATGATGATCAACTCACGGTCGCTCTTGAATCACTTAAGTTTGCTTTTGGTGATGATCTGGAGAAATATCAGGGTCAATCTTTTGTTGCTGAGGCCATTGACTAATGTTATTGGAAAAACTTCCTGCTCTCAAGGTGAAGTTTAAAGAACTCGAGGATCAGCTTTCTGATCCTGAGCTCATGGCCAATAATCGCAAGTATGCGAAAATAGCCAGAGAGCATAATGATCTATCCCATGTTTTGGAAGTATTTCATAGCTATGAAGAGTTGATGACCACTATTGACGAGGGTGAGTCCATCCTTCGTGGTGATGACGATGAGCTAAAAGAAATCGTTCGTGAAGAACTGGATGATTCTCTTGCTGAAAAAGCCAAGCTTGAGGACGATTTAAAAATTCTCTTGATCCCCAAAGACCCACTGGATCAAGGAGCTGCCATTCTTGAAATCAGAGCGGGTGCTGGTGGTGATGAAGCAGCTCTATTTGCTTCGGATCTGGTTCGCATGTATCAGCGTTATACTGAAGCAAAAAACTGGAAATATGAATTCATCACCTTGAATGAGCTGGGTGGGGGTGGAACGAAGGAAGCCATCATCCAGGTTACAGGTCAGGATGCTTACGGTACTTTGAAGTTTGAGAGTGGTGTCCATCGGGTTCAGCGAATTCCTCAGACTGAGAGTAGTGGTAGAATTCATACTTCAGCTGCAACTGTGGCAGTATTGCCTGAGGCGGAAGAAGTTGATGTTGAGATTAATGCAGGAGATTTAAGAATTGACACATTCCGTGCCAGTGGTGCAGGTGGACAGCATGTCAATAAAACTGAATCTGCAATCCGTATCACCCACATGCCATCTGGTTTGGTAGTCTCTTGTCAGGATGAAACTTCTCAGCATAAGAACAAAGATAAAGCGATGAAAGTATTGCGTGCTCGACTATTGGCCGCAGAACATGAGAAGCAGGATAGCCAAGTTGCAGCAATGCGTAAAACATTGGTTTCAACCGGTGATAGAAGTGCCAAGATCAGAACCTACAATTATCCACAGGGTCGGGTTACGGATCACCGAATAAATTTGACCTTATATCGTTTGGAAGAAATTACCAATGGTGATCTTTCCGAGCTTCATGAGAAACTTGTGGCTGCGGAGATGGTCAATCGACTGGAGTCGATTTGAGCAAGGGTTCCTCTCGATCGATGCGCACCTGGCGCAAATTTCATAGATATACGTTTGGTTATAGTAAGTGGGTGAGTCTTGTTTCAGTTGTACTGCTTATTGTTATTTCGATCACGGGCATTCTCCTTATCCACCAGGATGATTTGAAACCCATACAGACGTCCCGGGTCCCCCTCAGCATTCTCCCTGATCACTATGAAAATCGGCTGGAGACCACCAGGGATAGACAGGGCACCAAAGCGATATTTGTTGAAGAGAAGAGTGTCCCCCTGCGTTGGGTGATTCTTGACCTTCATACCGGTGATTTTTTTGGTAAATACGGCTTTCTTCTTTATGATATTTTAGCAGTTATTATGCTGGTGATGGGAAGCACGGGGATATACATGTATTTTAGAATTAGAAAAAATAACAGTTTTTAGAAGGGGATATCATGTACAAACACACACATCTATTAGTTTTACTTGTTTTAAGTCTTGGTCTTATGGCTTGCAGTTCTGAAACAGCAGAAGGTGCCGGGGATCAATTTGGACAGAGCCTTTCAATGACCAAAGTAACTCCCGTTGCAGAGGTATTTACCCAGGCTCAAGATTTGAATGGTCAAATGGTTCGGGTCTCTGGCACAGTGACTGATCTATGCAAACATAAGGGTTGCTGGATGCAGGTGAGTGACGGACAAAATGTTTTAACCGTCCGATTCAAAGATGAAGCCTTTATCGTTCCAGCCGATGCTATGGGTCGCAATGTTGATATGGAAGGACTGTTCATCGTTGAAAAAATCTCAAATCCATTAGGATCACACCAGGCTTGTGCTGAGGGTGGAGAGCACAGTGGTGAAGGCGCTTGTGAAAGTGAACGCGCTGAAAAGACGGTTCACAAAGTAGCTGATATGCGCTATACCCTGGTTTCAACTGGATTGGTCTTGTCATAAAGTATAATTCCTTCTGTAACGACTGAACAGGAAATGCATCCAATAAAACGTGAATTGACAATTGAAGAGACGCCGGAGCTAATCCAAGCAGCCCGAGATGGAGACCGGAAGGTTCAGTCACAGTTGGTGACCATGTATTCTTCCCGCATCTACAATCTGGGACTGCGCATGCTGCGAAATAATGAAGATGCTGAAGATATGCTTCAGGAAACTTTCATTACAGCATTTCAAAAGATCCACACCTTCAAGGGGAAATCCAGCTTTTATACATGGATTTACCGCATTGGTGTGAATATCGCTCTCGGTAAATTGCGAAAGCAATCCAGGATGCAGATTTCATACTCCATTCAGGAACCGGATTTCGAAAATCTCCACGGTCTGAAAATAGCAGATTGGCCGGAGTACATCGAAACCAAAGTTTCAGATGAAGAGTTTAGGATTGCACTTAAGGTTGCTCTGGATGATCTGGATGAAAAATATCGTTCAGTATTTGTCCTGAGAGATCTGGAAGAGCTGTCCACGGCAAGAACAGCCGAAATCCTGAAGCTTTCTGAGAGCAATGTGAAGGTAAGACTGATGCGGGCCAGACTCTTTTTGAGGGACCGGATGAGTACCTTTTTAAAACGTGAAGGTTGGTTGGTATAATGAAACCGAAACATGATGTAGAGCTGCAAAAGAAGATCTGTCTGGATTTTGGTGCGGATATCGGCTCTGAATTGTGTCAGGAGGTAGGCCTGCTCATGGAAGAATGTCCAGAGTGCAGAGTCTATTATGATACTATGCAGCGGTCCGTTAAGCTGTACAAGGTTGTGGAAAATGAATGCGAGCTTCCTGAATCTGTATCCGAACGCCTCTTCAAAGTATTAGATTTAGATCAATTGAAGAAGGATGTATAGAAAATGGCAACATTAACAACACAGACCAAAAAAGTAGTCATGTTTACCACCCCGACTTGTTCACATTGTACCACTGCAAAGCGTTATTTGAGAGAGAACGGGATAAAGTTTAAAGAGATAGATGTTAGCAGAAATCAAAAAGCTGCACAAGATATGTTTAGAAAAACAGGTCAGCAGGGCGTTCCTCAACTGTGGATTAATAATCGTCCAGTCGTTGGCTTTGATAGAAATAAAATCAATAGTTTATTAGGGATATAGGAGAAAGAAATGAAAATTCAACCTTTAGATGATCGTGTATTAGTTATTCCAGCAGGTGAAGAAGAAAAAACAGCCTCAGGTATTATCATACCAGATACAGCCAAAGAAAAACCACGTCGTGGCACTGTTGCTGCTGTGGGAAATGATGAAGAATTGCAGGAATTGATCAAAGAGGGTGATGTTATCCTCTATGGAAAATATTCTGGTGATGAACTCGCATATGATGGGACAGATTACCTCATCCTTAACCGGAGTGATATTCTGGCTAAACTCAGCTAATTACGAGTCATAATCGATTAAAAAGAGGCTATCCCAAAAGGGTGGCCTTTTTTTATAAGTGACGGGCGCAGAGGGTATAAAGGTATAGGGGTATAAATGGTGAAATGATGTTCGCCTTTAATCTGAAAAAATAGCCCTGAAAATGGATTTTTCATAAATCCGTGTGTATCCGTGGCTAAAAGAAAGAGACATAATCAGGTTCTGAGACAGCCCCTTATTTAATCGTCTTGCTACTATATTTATCTATCCCAAAATAGTTTGTCACCCTGCTTTGATACATTACTCAAAGAATATGTCAGAAAACGCCATCCTGAGAGGGGATTTATGATTAAAAAATATGTGATTATCGGTGGAGATGCTGCTGGAATGAGTGCAGCCAGCAAAATCAGGCGCATGCAGCCAGATTCTAAACTTGTTGTTTTTGAAAAAGGACCACACATTAGTTTTGCAGCCTGTGGCATGCCTTATTGGATCAGTGGTGTCATAGATGATGGAAGTAAACTACAAGTGCTCACTCCAGAAAGTGCACGTGAAAAAAGAGATATCGATGTTCGCATTGGACATGAAGTGATGGAAATTGATCCTTCCATGAATAGCATTGTTGTTCAAAATTTGAGTACCGGTGAAGAGTTTGTAGAAACATATGATGCACTTCTCATCGCAACTGGCGCTCGTGCAATTGTACCACCCATTCCAGGTGTGAATTCTGAGGGTGTTTTTACCCTGCGAAGCCTGGCAGATGGACACCGGATTAAAAATTACATAGCAGACCATGAAATTAAGCATGCAACCATCATCGGCGGTGGCCACATCGGGCTGGAAATGGCCGAAGCCTGTAGGCATCTCAAGATTGATGTATCCATGGTGGTCAGGGGAGATCAGATTGCACCCTCAATGGATAAAGAACTACTGGAAAAAGTAACTGAAAATGTAATTGAGCATGGGGTAGATCTCCAGTTTGAGATCACAGTGAACAGCATAGAAAAATTGAACGGCAGACTCCAACTTCAGACTTCTGCTGGACAGATACAGACTGATATGGTAATCGTATCTACGGGAGTGAGACCAAATGCAGAGCTAGCCGTTGAGGCTGGGATTAAGGTTGGCAAAAGTGGCGCAATTCTTATCGATGAGCACATGCAAACCAATATGGAAAACATCTTTGCTGCCGGTGATTGTGCCGAGCATAATCATCTCGTTCTTGATGAGAGTCGGTGGATTCCCATGGCTCCTTCTGCCAATAAGGGGGGGCGGGTTGCAGGAGAAAATATGGCCGGAGCTTGCACAAAGTTTCCCGGAATCCTGGGGACTGCCGTGGCCAAAGTATTTGATTATACAATTGCCCAGACTGGAATCACAGAGAAACAGGCCAGTACAATTGAAGACCTGGGTGAGTTTGAAACAACAACCATTAAAGCTGGAAGTCGAGCACACTATTATCCTGGATCCACACCTGTAACCATAAAACTTGTGGTGGAAAAAGACACTGGGCGAGTCCTTGGTGCCCAAATGATAGGCATGGGAGGTGTCGCCAAACGATTAGATGTTCTCGCCACAGCTATCACAGCCAGAATGACTGCAGAGGATATAGGTATGTTGGATTTAACCTATGCTCCACCTTTTGCGCCAGTCTATGATCCCGTACATGTCGCTGCAAATGTGGCCAGCAAGTAAATTAGGAGTTGGGTCTTTGTAGAATAAATGGGCGAGGATTCGAATCCTCGCTTCGAATTTCCCACGTGTACCGAATGATGTTTCCCTACTCCGTATTCCATGAGATTATTCAAAAAGGATGATTACCGATGATAAATAAGGAAATGTTGATAGAAGATCTAGTCCAGGAATATCCAAAATTAATCGGCCCACTCAAGACGGAAGGTATTGTCTGTCTGGCTTGTGGTGAGGCTGTCTGGGGTACCCTGGAAGCGCAAGCCATGGAAAAGGGTCTCACCAATATCGATGACATTGTTGAAAGAATGAACACGTTGATATTGGAACAAACATTATAGAAATTGATTTGTTGTTCTGGGGGACCATATTAGGTGGTGTCAGAACGGCAGTAAAGTGTGAAAATTGGGGTTATAGATTATGTCAGAAGTTAAGATTCAACAGGTAAAAGGTGGAACCTTTGCCGCCAGGGGTACTTCAAACCATTGGACCATGATGGATGTCTCAAAAAAGATAGGTGGCCAGGAGGCCGCAAGCGGTCCCATGGAGATGATCCTGTTTGGGCTGGGAGGATGTACCGCTATCGATGTTGAGACCATGTTAAAGAAAATGAAAGTTCCTTTGGAAAATTTTGAAATTGATATTCACGCAGAACGTGCTGAAGATCACCCAAAAGTCTACACCCGAATTGATATGACATATCACTTTTATGGCAAGGATCTTCCTCAAAAGAAATTGGAGCGGGCGGTTAAGCTTTCCAAAGATACGTATTGTTCGGTGAGTGCCATGTTGGCGGCTACGGTTGAAATTACTGCAAAAGTCGAGAACCATAACACCGCATGATCCATCGCCTCATAGCATACTCCATGATTCTATTGGGAACCGGGGGCACCATTTATATGGGTGTAGAAGGTATCTATGGGGATCATTATGACATTCCCACGATGAGCTATGAGTCGTTTAGCCGACAATATTCAGACTCCAGCAGGTATATCTTGATCGATGTTCGCACGGAATCTGAAATTGCAGATCGGCCGGCACCCTGGTCGAATACAATGCAGATACCCCTGCTTTCACTGGAAGATCGTTACATGGAGCTAAACAAGTATAAGGATCAACCCATGTTGGTTTTGTGTCCCACAGGCAATCGTTCACGGCAAGGCGCTCGCGTACTGAGATTAGCAGGATTTGATGCATCCTACATGGAAAATGGCATGTTCAAGAAGAAAGTATTCAACAATGAATAAAAGATACATTAAAATGTTATCAGGTTTAGTAGTTGGAGGTATCCTCGGATACCTTTATTACTATTATATTGGCTGCGCTTCAGGGACTTGTGCGATAACCTCAAATCCGTTTATTAGTACCGCCTATGGAGCGATGATGGGTCTTGTTTTTATGTGGCCAGCCAAAGAAAAGGACGAGAAGACTGATGATGGGGAAAACACTCAAACCATTTAAAATATTGATTCTGGCGCTGTTTATCGGGCCTGCATTGTTTGGACAAAACAACAACTTTGAATTTGTTCAATATGATTCCGCCTATATAGGAAACGAGGATTTCGTTATTCTTCATGGTGATATAATCAGTCTTGCCGCCTCATCACAATCGATTTCTGTTACCAGAGTTACTCATGAAATAGATGCCTCTTGGACAAACTCATTTTGCGTCGGACCGGCCTGTTTACCGCCTTTTCTGGATAATTTTACATTTGACCTGGCTGCTTCGGATACTGCCTTGTTCACTCTTGACACCTATCCAAATGGTATAGAGGGAATAGGACGTTGGACCATGTTTGCCGTAGATTCCTCAACTATGGAAGTTGATTCAGTTAATTTCAGTTTGGAGTTTGTTGCCGTCTCGATTGATGGATCTTTCGCAAGGCCTAACTCATTTGAGCTTTCTCATATTTACCCAAATCCAACCAATGCATCAGTCAATTTTAATCTGAATCTTAAAAAGAGCGGGGACTATTCAATCATTCTTTATTCACTTGATGGAAGAGAAATACTGAACAGGAATTACCAGCTAAATTCTGGCAAGAATCATCTCCAATGGAATATGTATGGCTTGTCCTCCGGCAATTATATCATTAGTGCCACAGGAGCGGGTGAAACCATCTCCAGACAGGTGAGTGTGATAAAATGATGCGCCTACTTCCTCTCCTTTTGATCGTGGCAATTTCCTATGGCCAGGAGAAAAACTTACCCCAGGTGAATCTCAAGGACATGAAAAATAAAACTCACAGTCTCAATGAGTTGGTTGAAGGCCAGGTGACTCTCATCAATTTTTGGGCGACCTACTGTGTTCCGTGTCGAAAAGAGATGAAACATCTGAACCGGATTAATAAAACTTACGCCGATCAAAATGTTCAAGTCATTGGTATCTCCATTGATGATTCTCGAACAGTTGGCCGGGTCAAGTCCATGGTCAAGTCTCAAAAACTTGAATATACTGTGCTTCTTGATACAGAGCAAAAGTTGTACAAGAATTTCAATACAACGGCCATGCCCTTTTCAATCCTGGTTGATGCTCAGGGCAAAATTCTCTGGGAGCATACGGGTTATCTCCCTGGTGATGAGGCCCAAATGGAAGCTGAAATCAAGAAAGCTCTGGCGGCTCAGAAAAAAAGTTAATACCCCCTTTGTCCTTATTTTTCAGAACACTCATCCTTTTAGCAATTCCACTAGGTCTCATTGCTGAAGGTGTGTCCTGGAATCTTGGTCTCAAATCAAATCTGGGACGAGGCGAACAAGTTGGGACCGATTACAATTACTTCGAAAATTTTATAAGTGGATCCATCGAGATTGGTCAATGGTATCTGGATCTATCAGTAGAGTCCAGTCAACCTCCAGAATATGGATTTGAATATCAGGGCGTTGATCGCTTTTTCATCAGCTACATAGGCAATTCTCGTTCTCTTGAAATAGGGGATATCTCAGCTGTTTTTGGTAGAGGATTGGCGTTGAATCTGGATGAGAATCAGGCTATCGATTTTGACAATGAGATCATGGGCCTGAGATATTCATCTGTATTTATGGAAAATCATGAACTTGATTTGCTGGCCGGGTTTAAAAAGGAATATAGATTCTATTCTCCCAGTTCAGACCTCCGAGAACCTGATGGTATGGCTGCCTATGAACTGGCCGGTGCAGAAGCAACTCTCAATAGTGAAAGTGGCGTGTGGTCTCTGATCCCATACATTGTCGCAAGTCGTATGGAATCTGATTTCGTGTGGCAGGAGTTGGATTCTGATATTGGATTGATCGTCACAGACACAGTGACCCAGCAAATGAACGCTATCCAGGGTGGATGGGGGCAATCTATTTATGGTGAGAGTTGGGATTTGTATCTGGAATACAATAGAACCTGGAAAGCCTTTGATTATCCCGTAGTCACACAGAGTATCCAACAAATAGAGAATAGGCAAAGCCTTATTAATGGTGCGCCAAAGTACACCCAGGAAGGGCAGGCCTTAAATCTCCAGGTTAATTGGTTCCCAGACTGGTTCACGACTTTATTCGAATATAAACGCTACTTGAATGGCCCTGAGACCTCGTCACAGAAGCGTAATCCCATGCTCCTGGCCACCAAACCACTACCCTGGCAAATGGGACCTACGGGCATCAGAGAGCATGATATCAGTTTGTTGGGAAATGTAACCCACCCTGTTGACTATGGTGACGAATTGGGTTGGAATCTTGAAATACGAAAAACACTTTCCGATACATGGTCAGTCGTCCTTAATGGCGCACAAACTTCCCAGTCAGCTTCAGATGGTGCACCTGGGATTCTGCCTACACAGGATTTAGATAGAAATCCCTGGCAGGAATACTATGCAGAATTCGAGTATTCTGGATCAAGTTTTTATCAGAGATTGTTAATTGCCTACACCAGATCCGTTTTAAGTGGCCAATCTGCAGCTGAAGTGATGGAACATTACACACTGGTGCCAGCCTACTTATCCTGGCATCCCAATACCACGCTGGTCCTTTCCACAGTGGTTGAATTGCAGACATCCAAAGTATATGGTGAACTGTATTCTGGGAGTGAATTAGAAGGTCACAACTTTCAGAGTGGACATTTTATTGCCAGTGCAGATTATGATCACAATTACTCCGCTGCGATTATCTGGGACATGAGCAATGATCCAAGTTTGGTGACCAGTGGGGAAGATATCCAACATTGGGTCAGTGGTGAGGTATCCATCAAACCCAGAGATGGATTGTGGGTCCGGGCTTCTTATGGCAAAGAAAAGGGTGGTGTCCGTTGTACTGGTGGCGTTTGTCGTGTTTTAAATCCCTTTGAGGGTTTCCGTCTGGCACTGGAGTGGCGACTATGAGCATTCGACTCTTCCTATTACCCCTGTTCCTGTTTCTCTGGTCATGTGATTGGCGACCATCCGAAATTGGTATCGATTACTCGGCTACGGTACAGGAATATAATATTGCAATTGGTGACACGATTATTCTCGAAATCCAACCCCAGGGCGATAATTTTACTGAGATCGAAATTCAAGATACAAGCATTGTAGAAATTATAAATCGCATGGCCTATGATTTTGGTGGGCAATTGATTCTGGTTGGCAAGGGTGAGGGAATGCTGGATATATACTTCAGCTATGATGTGCTGGTTGCACCGGATTCCCCTCCAGTATCCGCCAGCTATTACATCCATCTTAATGTTACCGAATCAATACCGCTTCCCCTCAATGTAGGAGAAACATTCACATTGGACTTTTCAAGCGAGCTGTCCACCGAGCAATTGTCAGCCCTTGACTCAGTAGCCCTAATTGTTGTCCAACAAAATCCAGGCGGTGCATATCGCCTGGAGCAAATACCTGATGAACTCACCAGGTTCAACCTCATGGGAGAAATACCCGGAACGACTGAACTTATTATTGAATGCTATGATATAAATAGTGATCTCATCGTAGCAGTATTTTATGAAATAAATGTCTCCATACGTAAAAAGGTTTTTGCTGAACTGTTTACCAATTCCGGATGCGTCAATTGTCCTGAGGCCAATGGCTACCTGGACAATATCTCCCATGCATTTGGGGATGATTTTGTTTTAGTTAGATATCATGTCAACTGGACAGATCCATTTGACCCTATGAATCTCTATAATCCAGGAGAAGTTGAGTCCCGACGAGCATATTATAATATATTTGCCGCGCCGGGTCTGGTTATTGACGGAACTCATGTCGCAACCCTGGATGAGGATGACTGGACGGGTCGGGTGGGCAGCGCCAGTCTTGCAGACCCAACTATATACATATCTGGAGTTGATGTACTGGAGAGCGTGGACAGTCTACACCTGGAATTTGACGTGAATGCTTTTGGGATACCGCATACTAACATGACGGTTTGGACCATAGTGGTTGAAGATAGTATTCATTTTGCAGGCTCTAATGGTGAAGATTTGCATATGGATGTTATGCGGGATATGGCATTTACCTCACTTAGCAATCTCAATGGATTAATTACCTTTCAGCATAGCTTGAAAAAACCTGATGACTATGGCGTAGCTGGACCCATGGAGCTTATTGTATTTGTCCAATCCGAATCCAGCAAATATGTGCTCCAGGCGCGTAAACAGCTACTGTACTAGTCTAAAATGGCTGAACTGCATCCCTTCTTTGTCCACTTTCCCATCGCCATTCTGCTCGTTGCTGCCCTGTTTGATCTCTATGGTGTGATAAAAAGCATTCCACAGCATACCTGGACTGCGTATGTGCTACAATTGATGGCTGGAGTGTCTGCTATCTTTGCAGCCATCAGTGGCAACCTCGCTGAGACTCTGGTGGTGGCGGAGGAATCACTTCACCAGGGAGTCATAACATCCTTTGAAAAACATACATCCCTTGGCAATGCCGCCGTGTGGATCATCATTCTGGTGGCAGTGGGTCGTACTTTTGCCGTTCTGGAGAAGAAGGATTGGGCTCTCAAGGGGTGGTTCTTTCCAGCAATAAGTACAGGTCTGGCAATGCTTATATTGATAACTGGCTTATTGGGTGGTGAGCTAAGTCGGCAGATTCTGGCATATTTTATTACTCACTAGCTAACCTACCAAAACAATCCATTTTAAAAAAAGCGAGGGACCTGCCCTCGCTTTTTTATCCTACATCTGAAAGCTAAAAATCAGCTTTTAGTAAAACGATTCCCGTTCATAGTTTTCAAAAAGGCAGCAATCCTGCTGGCTTCTTCATCGGATATCTGTTGCATCAATTGCATATCACCCATCATGATGATGGTTTCTTCAAGACTTTCCACACCACCATCATGAAAATATGGTCCTGTTAAACCAATATTTCTTAAAGCAGGCACTTTAAACATGAATTTGTCCTGCTCATTGCCAGTCACTTCAAAGCGACCCTCATCTTCAAGATTATGGTATGGTTTGATAAGACCATTTTTCTGGTACATGTTTGCCCCCAGCATAGAGCCTGTATGGCAGGTTACACAGGCTTTACCCAGGAAGAGGTCCAGGCCTTCAACCTCAGCTTTAGTAATGGCTTTGAGATCCCCTTTTAAAAATGAATCAAACCGATCATGACTTACCAGCGTGCGCTCAAATGCAGCCATTGCTTCGGTAATATTTTCAAAGTTGATACTGTTCTCACCGAAAGCTTCAGTAAATAATGCGGCGTACTCAGGGAGCGCTTTAATTTTTGCTACAGCAGTAGCGGAATCAGCAATCGCCATTTCAGCGGGATTTAAAATTGGTCCACCAGCTTGCTCATTTAGATCAGCTGCCCGTCCATCCCAGAATTGAACAAAATGAAAACCGGCGTTAAAAACTGTCGGGGAATTTCGGGGACCTGGAATGCCATTGGTCCCTTCTGAGGTGGGTTTGTTGTCAACCCCTGCCGTGGCGATATCATGGCAAGTATTACAGGACATATCCTCGGTATTGGAGAGTGCCGTTTCAAAATAGAGCTTTTCCCCAAGCTTGATCTTGGGATCAGTATCATTTTCAGAACCTGGCATTTTATCAGGAACCGCGGTAAACATTGGTTTCACTTTTGCCAGAACTCCCTGTTGATAGGATAAATCTTCAGGTGGTTGTTGTTCTGCTTTTTCACCACACTGAATCAACACCATCATCATCAAGCTTATAATGATAAACAGGACACCTTTTTGCATTCCTAATTCCCCTTATTATTTAAGTGCTCAAAATTAATAACTGCTAAACAGCAACAATATATATGGGCGGTGGAGCTTTCCATCAAAAAAAAACAGTACGATTCAAATGATGGCGCTAATCCTACCTCCAGAGCGAACCTTTCATTAACTCACAAAGCTTGCTTGCAGAAGGATAGTAAAGGTCTATATTACATACCGACCAGTCGGTATGTATGTCATGAAATAATATTAAGGCCAGCTATGACAGAGAGAAGACCCAGCTCAGAACGTCGAATTGAAATATTAGAGGCAGCGCTTACCATTTTCGTTAAAAAGGGATATTCTGATGCCAGAATGGATGATATTGTTCAAGAGATCGGCTTGAGCAAAGGAGCGATATATCACCACTTTCAGAGCAAACGCGACCTATTCATTGCCTTGATCGAACATTGGATGGATCAATTTTCACCCATTGAGCGCGGTGGCAAAATGAAGGCAAAACCATCCAGAGAAATCATACTTCACATAGCGAAATTTACTGCAAAACTATTTCAGAGAAATCCAAACTGGTTCCTGGTGGAACCCGAAATCTGGGCTTTTGCCAACCGGGATAAAGAAATTAAAGAATTAGCAAGTCACCTGTATGCCAGTGTCTTGAGCGAATTTGAGGCCCTTATCAAGCGGGGGATAAAGTATGGGGAATTTAGAAATGTAAATGAGCGCATGATAGCCATGTCTATTATGACCTCCTTGCATGGAATGATCTGGTTTGCACTATTTAAACCCAGTGACTTTTCCCTGGAAGAATATGTAGACTTGAATATGGAACTGATTCTGGATGGTATTGCCGTCCATGATTGAAATAACAGAATTGTATCCAAAATAAGGAGAATGAAATGAATAAGGGTGGCGCATTTCTAACCACACCCTTTGGCGTCGATGAAATCTTCACCAGAGAAAAATGGAGTGATGACCAAAGAGAATTTTTTGAAGCAATACGCACTTTTTCTTCAGAAGCTATCGCTCCCATGGCCCTTGAAATTGAAAAACTCGATGAAAAACTGACTCGTGATTTTATGACTCAGATGGGGGAAATGGGGATGCTGGGACTGGATGTCCCAGAGAAATATGGCGGCATGGGTCTTGATAAAACAGCTGCTGCCCTGGCCCTGGAAGCTTTTGGGGAAAGTAAAAGTTCATCGCTTATGGTGACTGTGACCGATCATACCGGAATCGGTTTGCTGCCCATCCTTTGGTATGGAACTGAAGCTCAGAGGGAAAAATACATTCCAAAAATGATGAGCGGTGAATGGATGAGTTCCTATGCTTTAACTGAGCCAGGAGCCGGCTCGGATGCCTTGAATGGCACGACCTCAGCCAAGCTGAACGCAGAGGGTACCCATTATATCCTTAATGGAGTAAAACAATTTATCACCAACGGTAGCTGGGCGGACATTGGGATTGTCTTTGCCAAGATAGATGGTGACAAAATGACATCATTTATCCTGGATCAAGAGACGACTGGATGGGAGCGCGGGCCAGAAGAACATAAATTGGGAATCAAAGGCTCTTCAACAACTACATATGTCTTGAAAGATTGTATGGTTCCTGTTGAAAACGTTTTAGGTGGCGTTGATAATGGAGCAGCTGTAGCCTTTAATGTGCTCTATATCGGGCGGTTGAAGCTGGGAGCGGTGACCATGGGGGGTGCCAAACAAACCATTCTCACTGCCCTGGACTATGCCAAGGAGCGTGAACAATTCGCCCAACCTCTAACTGCCTTTGGCATGATCCAGAGAAAATTTGCTGATATGGTAATTCGCTGCTATGAGGCTGAAACGATTACGTATCAGTCAACTGGCTCCATTGATGCGGCGACAGAGCGCTATGAGGATGATGATCCTGAGTATTACAATCATCTCTACACAGTGATTGAAGATCATGCCATTGAGAATAGCACCAATAAGATCTTCTCCTCTGAAGCCATGTGGATTAACGCTGATGATGGGGTCCAAATATTTGGTGGCTACGGATTCTCTGAAGAATATCCGCTGGCAAGAATCCTGCGGGATGAACGTGTCAATAGAATATTCGAAGGAACCAACGAGATCAACAAGCTGATCATTTCTGGAATAGCTATGAAAAAGGCTATCCTGGAAGAGCTGCCTATTCGTGACCAGATTCTTGAAATGGGTGATGGCTGGCTGCCCAAAGTTGAAATACCAGCTGATCATCCAAGAGTGCAGGAAATAAAAGCAGTGGAGTTGGGACGAGGCATTGTACTCAAAACGCTGCATGAGCTAATCCTTAAATATGGGCAGGACTTCAAAAATACTCAATTTGAAATTGAGGCTTTTGCGAATATGGTCATCGCTCAGCAGGTCATTTTCAGTGTACTAAGGAGATATTTGCAGCTGGATGAGAAGTATCCGAGACGTGACGAAGTTCTGGCAGTCCTGAGAGTATCCGTGTTGAGAAATCTGGAAGTCATTGTTTCAAATGGCAAAAGAATATTAAGGCACATCCTCTCTGAAGATGAACGCAAGTCCAAGTTGGGCAAGCTGGATGAAACGCTCACAGAATTGGACTATCACGCTGATGTCATTGAGGAACAAAAGCTGATTTTCCAACTGCTATTAAAGCGCGGTTCATACCCACTGAATGATTAAGGAATGAGGAGAATTTAAAAATGAGTGAAAGATATAGTGTAATCGTTGATGCTGTTCGGAGTCCCATAGGTCTTAAAAATGGTGAAATGATTGGGATGCGACCAGATGATATTGCCGCCCAGGTTGTGAAAGCCCTTCTGAAAAGAAATCCAGCTGTAAAGGGAGAAGATGTGGAAGACCTTGTGCTGGGTTGCGCGTTTCCTGAAGGAAATCAAGGGATGCTCATGGGGCGTGGAGTTGCATTGCTGGCTGGTCTACCCAATACGACCACAGGCAGCACAGTAAACCGGTTCTGTGGTTCTTCCATGGATGCCCTCCATCAATTGAGTGCGTCCATCCTTGCTGGCGATAAAGAAATTGGAATTGCTGCTGGTGTTGAAGATATGTTTGGTGTCCCCATGGGTGGTTATAACCCTGATTTTAATCCAGAGTTATACGAGATTGACTATTATATGGGTATGGGTGAGACTGCTGAAAATCTTGCTCAGGAATTGGATATTAGTCGAGAGGACCAGGAAGCCTTTGCCATTGCATCTCATAAAAAGGCTCTGGCTGCTCAAGCCGCTGGAAGATTCGACAACGAGATTGTTCCCATTGAAATTGAGGGTATTCGTGTCTCTAAGGATGAGGGGCCCAGAGAACCAGATGTAGCTAAGATCAAATCTTTATCCCCCGCTTTTTTAGCGGAGGGCACTATTACAGCTGCAACATCAAGCCCCATTAGTGTCGGTGCCGCAGCTGTTCTGGTCATGAGCAATACCAAAGCTGAGGAATTAGGTCTTAAAGTCCGAGCCAAAATCATATCTCGTGCTGTAGCCGGTGTGGATCCCACCCTAATGGGTTCTGGACCACTTCCTGCCACAGAAAAAGCCTTAAAGAACGTGGGTATGACTATGGATCAGATGGATACCATCGAATTGAACGAAGCGTTCGGAGCTCAATCACTATATGTCATTCGCAAGGGTGGTTGGCCAACTGAAAAGATTAATTTGAATGGTGGTGCCATTGCACTTGGACATCCACTGGGCTGTTCAGGAGCCAGGATTGTAACGACCCTGCTCAACGTCATGGAACAGAACGATACAAAATACGGTCTGGCCACCATGTGTATTGGAACGGGGCAAGGCATCGCAACCATTATCGAGAGGATTTAATCATGGCATTAAAGGTAGAAAAGGTAGCCGTTCTAGGCGCTGGAGTCATGGGCGCACAGATTGCGACTCACCTGTCAAACGCTGGGATTCCCAGTTACCTCTTCGATATGAATCAGGAGCTGGCGGAGCAGGGCTTGGAGGGAATGAATAAGCTGAAACCCAGTCCGGTATATAATCCTAAAACCCTGGAGATGATTACACCATGTAATTATGATGATCACCTCGACAAGATTGGGGAAGTGGATTGGGTCATTGAAGTCATCGCAGAGCGTCTTGATTGGAAACAGGGGCTCTTTGAGAAAATAGTGCCCAAAATGAATGCCACAGCTATTCTGACCAGTAATACATCGGGTCTTTCTTTAGCTGATATGGCCAGCTCATTGCCTGCCCATATGAAGAAACGCTTCTTTATTACTCATTTTTTCAATCCACCCCGCTATATGAAGTTGGTGGAGTTGGTGGGTGGACCTGATACAGATATGGAACCCATGCAGGATATAGCCACCTTCCTGGAAGATGATCTTGGAAAAGGGGTCGTCTGGGCTAAGGATACAGCCAACTTTATCGCCAATCGTATTGGTGTATATGGTATGATGCTGACCCTGAAATTGGCCAGAGAAAAGAAATTGAACGTTCCTGATGTGGATGCCTTGACCGGTACGCTTATCGGGCATATGAAATCAGCTACTTTCAGAACAGGAGATGTGGTTGGTTTGGATACGCTCGTCCATGTGGCTGAAAATGCTTATGACAAGGGTGAGGCGGATGAAGAACGAGATATCTTTAAGATTCCTGACTATCTGCAATCCATGCTTGATAATGGATGGTTGGGCCAAAAAACGGGAAGTGGTTTCTATAAAAAAGTAGATAAAAAGACCATCCTGTCTCTTAATCTGGATACGCTTGAATATGAACCTTCTGTTAAAAAGAAATACGATGCCATCCGGGTCTCTAAGAATGAGACCTACCTCCCTGGAAAACTAAAAAGTCTGGTGAGGATCGATGATGTCGCTGGAAAATTTCTCTGGGAATTGAATGCTGGAATTCTGATTTATTCCGCAAATCGTCTCCCTGAAATTTCTGATGACATTGTAAATATTGACAATGCCATGAAATGGGGTTTTGGTTGGGAATTTGGTCCCTTCGAAGTCTGGGATGCATTTGGATTGGCAGCCTCAGTTGAACGGATGAAGCGTGATGGCCGAAAAATCCCAACCTGGGTTCAGACCATGATCAGCAAGGGATTCACATCCTTTTATGGATTCGATGGGAAGGTCAAAACCTATTATGATCCTACAAGTGAATCCATGCAGCCTGTCCCAACTCATCCGCTGGCTTTCGATTTTAATGTCATCAAGAAAACGGGTGGGCTCATCAAAAAGGATTGGTCAGCGTCGTTGATCGATCTTGGAGATGGTGTTGCCGCTGTAACCATGCATTCAGTGCTTCAGCCTACCTTCAATCCTATTGATGGTTCCATTATTGGCATGCTTGATCAAGCAGTGGATTGGGTAACTGAAAATAACTATAAGGGCCTGGTTATCGCCTCAGAAGCAACACACTTTTCCGCTGGAGCTAACCTGGCTTTGATGCTGCGAGCTATAGATGAAAAGGACTGGGCTGGTTTGGATGCCATGAGTAAAGCCATGCAGGATACCCTGCAAAAGGTTCGATTCGCTCCCTTCCCTGTGGTAGCTGCACCACACTGGATGGCCCTGGGTGGAGGATATGAAACCATTGGTGCCTGTGATAGGATCGTTGCTGCGGCAGAGCTCTATACAGGTCTGGTTGAGGTAGGTGTAGGACTCATACCAGGAGCTGGCGGCAATCTTAGAATGATCATGAAAGCACAGGACCGTCTCTCCAAGGGTCGTGCAGGTGCCTTTCAGGTTGCTCAAAAGGCTTTTGAAGCCATTGGGTTTGCCAAAGTCTCCATGTCAGCCAAGCATGCGGTTTCAATCGGGTATCTCACAAAAGATGATATCATTGTCGTTAATCAAGACCATCGAGTCTCTCGGGCCAAGGCAGAAGTCTTGTCCATGAGTGAAGGCTACCAGCCGCCTGAATTTCGGACAGATCTATTTCTACCAGGTAAGGGTGGACGTTTAGCTGTGAAGAGTACTGTAAAGGGATTCCTGAAATCCGGGAAAATTTCCGAACATGATGCCCTCATTGCTGAGAAACTGGCCTTTGTACTCACTGGTGGCGACAAGGGGGGTATCATGAGGCCTCTGGATGAACAGTATCTCCTGGATCTAGAAAGGGAAGCGTTTGTTTCACTCGGTGGGGAACCAAAAACGCGGGCACGCATAGAATACATGTTGAAACGAGGGCGACCTCTTAGAAACTAACTGCATCCCAGGTTTTCCGTTTTCCTCTTGGGGATGCAAAAATAAAGAAAGGCGGCGATTATTTTCGTCGCCTTTTCTGTTTATATAAACACTTCTATAATTAACTTAATCCACAATCACTTATAACGCAGGACGTTGCACTTGAATTTATTGGAATTTACAATTTGGATTAATATATGAATTACGAAGAAAAACAACAGATACGAGAGCGCATTCATTCAGAAATCGAAAGCGCCACTGAACAGGTTATTGAATTAAAAGAAATGACCCAACCCATTGCTCCTGATGCAGCCATTGGACGAATCTCGCGTATGGAAGCCATCAATAATAAAAGCGTGAATGAACTCCTGCTGTCCAAGACTGAAGCCAAGCTTCAAAAACTCGAAGTCTCTCTGTCCTTCATTGATAAAGATGATTATGGTCTTTGTCGAGTCTGCAAACAACCCATCCCACTGGGTCGTCTGATGATGTTGCCTGAATCAGACAAATGCGTGGACTGTGCCTGATAAGGAGAACCTACTTTGGACAAATTTAAAATAGTTATCGGGCTGCTTGCCCTGATAGTGCTTTCCTGCATACCAAAACCAGAAAGTGTTCCTCAATTGAATGTGAAAGACCCCTATATCTGGCTTGAAGAAGTAGAAGGTGAACGAGCTCTAAACTGGGTGAGGGAACAGAACGCTCTTACTTTGAGCGAATTGCATGCTGACCCCCGTTTCGAACAATTTGAGCGTGAAGCTCTGGCTATTTATGAGGCGCAAGACAGGCTGGTATATGGCAAAATCAGGGGAGATTATATTTACAACTTCTGGCGTGACGATGTGCATATCAGGGGGATCTGGCGTCGGTCACCCCTGGCAGCATATCTGGACAATAAGCCAGAATGGGATGTGTTGCTTGATGTAGATGCTTTGGCTGACATGGAGAGCGAGAACTGGGTCTATAAAAGCACTGCAGGTTTACCCCCAGCTTACAATCGCTTCCTGATTGAACTGTCACGGGGTGGCAAGGATGCAGTTGTGGTGCGCGAATTCGATATCTCCACTCGTTCTTTTATTGAGGATGGCTTTACTGTTCCTGAAGAAAAATCAACCGTGAGCTGGATTAACCAGGATCAAGTGTTTGTGGCCACAGACTTTGGACCAGGCAGCATGACCGAGAGTGGCTATGCCGCCAGTGTAAAAGTATGGACGCGGGGTGACGATTTGGCCGCATCTCCTGAACTAGCCAGAATTCCCTTGGAGGATGTAGGTACCTGGGGCTGGACCATATTCACAGCAGAAGGAAATTACTCCCTGATTAGTAAATCAAAGGATTTCTGGTCACACGAAATATTAAGGGTGGATAAAAATATGGCCACCCAAAGAATAGATTTACCCCATGATGCTGATTTTAAGGGTATCTGGCGAGATCAAGCGTTTGCAGTACTCAGGACGGATTGGAGGGGAAGTGTAAAAGGCTCGCTTATCGCCCTGGACCTGGAATCGAATGCGAAAACAGATGTGTTTACTCCCGATTCAGAAAGTTCTATTTTGGATATTTGTTTTTCATCTGCAAACCCCCTTCTCACTATTCAGCAAAACGTTGTGGACAAGGTATTCCGTGTCAGTTTGAAAGCTGAATCATGGGAACTGGATATGCTAGATCTCCCCAATGGAGGAACTCTTTCCATTTACGGTGCCGACCCTCTGAATGCCAATTTCTTTTGCACCTACAATGACTTGATTACACCAACGACACTGAGTTACTATACCGAAGCGACTGCAAACCCCATCTTGATCCAACAATCGCCAGCTCGCTATGATAGTGAAAACCTTGAAGTAAATCAAAAGTTTGCCATCAGTAAAGATGGTACCAAAATTCCCTATTTTCTCGTGAGTGTGAAGGATATGCCCTTAGACGGTAGCAATCCTACCCTTCTTTATGGTTATGGGGGATTTGAAGTATCCGAGAAATCTCAATATTGGTCTAAAACTGGAAAGCTGTGGATGGAGAAGGGGGGCATATTTGCCCTGGCAAATATCAGAGGTGGAGGTGAATATGGTCCTGCCTGGCATCAAGCTGCCCTGAAGACCAATCGACACAAATCCTATGAGGATTTTTTCGCCATAGCTGAGGATATGATCAACAGTGGTATCACCTCCCCAGAGAAGTTGGGTATTATGGGGGGCAGTGGTGGTGGACTTTTGGTCGGTGCGGCTTTTACCTTGAGACCCGATCTGTTTGGTGCTGTGGTTTCCCAGGTTCCCCTGCTTGATATGATGCGATATCATAAATTACTGGCAGGTGCCAGTTGGATGGGGGAGTACGGAGACCCCGACGATCCCCAAGAAGGCGCATATCTCAAAGCTCATTCTCCATACCATCTTTTAGACCCTCAAAAGTCATATCCCAGAGTGATGTTTACAACCTCAACCAAGGATGATCGTGTTCATCCAGGACACGCCAGGAAAATGGTTGCCCGTATGCTGGAACAGGGGCATCCGGTTATGTATTATGAAAATATTGAAGGTGGGCATGCAGCTGGAGCGAATTTGAAACAATATGCGACCATGGCTGCTATCGAATTCACTTATCTACATCGTCAACTGGGTACGACAGCAGAATAATCCGAGTAATAATTAAAGGGGATTGAAACAGTGAAACTTCAATGGGTCGGGTTAATCGCTACGCTGCTTTTAATCGGTTGTCAGGAGGGGGTTAATACCAGCCTTCCTGAAATCAGTATTTCCTCCCCCCTCAATAATTCAACAGTGGCTGGTGTGACGTCTATCAGCGCTCTGGTTGCCGATGATGAGGGGATCGAATCGGTTGAGTTTTTTGTCGATGGTGACTTGATCGAGACCCTTCATAGTGAACCCTTTACCGCAAGCTGGAATACACTGGAATACGAGAATGGGGAGCATTCCCTTCAATGTCGAGCTATCGATGATGCTGGGAACGAAACCCTGTCGAATCAGGTGGTTGTGCGTGTGGCCAATGTATTATTCACAGCGAAGTACGTTAATAATTGGCTCTGTGCAGACTGTGGAGCCGGTGTTTTGTTTGTTCAGGATATGTCAGGGACCTTGCTGGGACAATCGTCCTGGACTGGTAATGCTACAGTAGTGATTGAGGATCTAAATCAGAGTCCATCTGATTCGGGAAATATTTCTATTACCACGATGAGGGCTGATGGATATGGCAATGTCAATATTGCAACCTATCTGGACATTCCTCGTGGTGAAACGTGGACCTTTCGGGGATTACCACGGGTGGATTTGAATTTTTATCAAACCATTGATTTCAGTATTAGTTCTGTACCCTCACACACGGGTTGGTCTGTGGCCAATGCCTATGCAGAGCTTTGGGGGTTTGACACTCAAATCCCTGCAGAATTGTCGCTCAAGACCTACAAGGCTGAAACCGGTGTGTATTTACGACTGAGCAATACATCAAACGGAACTGGCTATCTTTGGTATGATGCTTTACAACCCCAGGGTTACGATATCAGCCTGAGTAATCTCATATCGACAACTGAGCATAGTGTGCAATTCCCTTCAGACGCACAAGAAGCCCGAACTTTGCTATACGGTTATACAGTTTCAGGAGATTATAGTCATGGATCATTTTTACTGGATCGAGTTCGCTTTGATCCAAATACAACCACCATGCGCGTGCACACTCCGCAGTCTGAGATGCAGGATTATCGTACCTATATGTATTATTTCAAAAGTGGTGGTTGGAATTACAATACGGTCTATGGCAATATTCCCGGCCAGTTTGAAACCATCGATGCAAGCATGACATTTGTGTCAGGCTCTAAAAACAATTTTGAGATCACAACGACAGGCACCTTTGATCAAATCAGGAGCTATTGGCGTTTTCGGTCTGGTGAATCAGTATATACCTGGAATATTGTTGGTCGGAATGATCTCACAAGTTACCGCGTCCCGGATTTCCCAAGTCTGGTTGCCCAGATCTTTCCCACCATGCTTAGAAGCCAGTTTGTGTTGAGCAAGACGGAGCTCATTGATTACCCGGAATTGACATCCAACCAGGAAATCTGGGATATTCGATTTAAGTGGGCAGGATATTTCAACGAGTACATTTCGGAATCACGAACTCGTTCAAAAGATTATGTAGCACCGACCCCATAATATGCGCTTTTAGCTAGCAGATACGCGGAAGCTGTTCTCCTACGGGCATATCCACAATTCGATTGGCTCCTAATCCTGTCTGTATAGCCACTATTCCAGGATGCTTGTCTGTAACTTCACCAATAATAGTTGCTGACTTTCCGTGTTCATTGCCATGCATAGCATTCAGCATTTCATCTGCGACATCTGGCGGCACAATGGCTACCAACTTACCTTCGTTGGCTACGTAAAGTGGATCAATTCCCAATATCTCACAGGCACCGCGGACATTCTCTTTTACAGGAATGGTATCCCCATAGAGTTGAATTCCTACAGTAGAAGATGCAGCAAATTCATTAAGCGTTGTGGCCAGACCACCACGCGTTGGATCCCTCAAAGCATGAATATTGGTGCTTACAGCGAGCATATCCTGGACAAGATGATTTAATCCGGCTGTATCACTTTCCACCGTTGACTGAAAGGATAATCCCTCACGAGTGGTCATGACAGCCATTCCATGATCTGCCAGCGTCCCCGACAAGATGATTTTATCCCCAACTTCAAGATTTGAAGCTGAAATATTGACATCATCAGGTACAAAGCCGAATCCGCTGGTATTGATAAACAGTTTATCGCAACTGCCCCGGTTTACAACCTTGGTATCACCGGCAACAATTTGGACACCAGCAAGTTTAGCTGCCTTCTCCATGGAAAGGACAATTCGGTGTAGCGTTTCAAAGGGAAGTCCCTCTTCCAGAATAAAGCCGACACTCAGGTATCTGGGAATGGCACCACTCATGGCGATGTCATTCACTGTGCCGTTAATGGCCAGATCACCTATATCTCCTCCGGGAAAAAAGATGGGATCAACCACAAAAGTATCGGTACTAAAAGCAATCCGTCCACCTGGATTCTCAAGGACTGCCTGATCTTCCATTTTATCTAAAGTGCTGTTAGTGAAACGGGGCAGGAAGATTTTGTCAATCATCTCATTGGAGAGTTTTCCTCCAGCACCATGGGCCAGTTGAACTGTGTCATGACTGAGGATGGGAACAGGACAGGATAAGGCTTCAGGAAAATCCATAGTTTGACTCACTTCTTTCAGAGATTATTAGTTACTCAGAATGCGTTGATATTTATAGTAGGCCGCACATGCACCTTCACTGGAAACCATGGTGGCACCCAGAGGGTTCTGAGGTGTGCATTCCTTCCCAAAGGCTGGGCAATCGTGAGGTTTCTTCAAACCCTGAAGGATAACCCCGCTGATACAGGCTTCTGGTTCCTCTGTATGAATATCACCAACTGAGAATTTCAGCTCTGCATCAAAAGCAGCATATTTTTCTCGAATTTTGAATCCGCTGGCTGGAATTTCGCCGATACCACGCCATTTACGATTGGCAATTTCAAATACGTCCTTTATCAGGGCTTGAGCGGGTTGATTTCCACCCTGCTCCACAATGCGGGCATACCTGTTCTCAACCATATGAGTACCTGCTTCAAGTTGCTTGACAGTATGCAGAATGCCATCCAGCACATCCATGGGCTCAAAGCCGGTAATGACGATGGGTACCTCATATTTTTTGGCAATAGGATCATACTCATCCCAACCCATCACAGTGCAGACATGTCCCGCCGCTAGATATCCTTGAACCCGATTTAAGGGGGAGGAGAGGAGAGCTTCCATGGCGGGTGGAACCAGAACATGGCTTACCAGTTCACTGAAATTAGTCAAACCTTCCTTGGCAGCTTGTGCCACAGCCATGGCGTTGCCAGGGGCAGTCGTTTCAAAACCAACAGCAAAGAAAACAACCTCCTTGTCTGGATTTTCGCGGGCGATTTTCAAGCTTTCCAGGGGGGAAAACACGGTGCGAACATCACCACCTTCAGATCTCACCATAAACAGATCTTTATGGCTGCCTGGAACGCGAAGCATATCGCCAAAACTGGTAAATATTACATCAGGCCTACCTGCTATTTCAATGGCTCTATCAATAATCTCAAGAGGCGTGACACACACGGGACAACCAGGTCCATGGACGAGCTCAATCTCTTTGGGGAGAACTTGATCAATTCCGTTGCGGATGATTGAGTGGGTTTGACCACCACAGATCTCCATGATCACCCAGGGTTGGGTGGTAACAGCATGAATCTCCTTGAGTATCTTTTTGGCTACAACGGGATCGCGGAATTCGTCAAGATACTTCAATCTGGACGCTCCAGCTTTTCCATTTCAATTCCTTCAGCGTTGGCACGATCAATCAAATCATCCCAGGCATCAAATGAGTTTTTAGCCTCCTCCTCATTGAGTACAGAAAGAGCAAATCCAGCATGGACGATGGTATACTGGCCTATTTCAATTTCAGGGACGTACTCCAGACAGGCCTTACTCACCGATCCTGCAAAATCAATATTGCCCATTTTAAGACCATTTTCGTCAAAGATTTCAAGTAGTTTTCCGGGGATTGCTAGGCACATATGAGGGTCCCTGAGTTAATTGAGTTAATTGAGTTACATGAGTTATCTGGAAGGGCAAGGGAGTTGGTCATACCATCTAAATATTTTTTCTCAAATAGTTTTGGAAGCCTAATATCATTTTTGATATTTCTTCACATTCCAGATAGAGTTCATTAAAAATTTCTGGTTCAATATAGCCCAAATCAAGGGCAATATATAAATGAGATTGAAGTTCCGCGGCCGACCCATGGGCAATATTCAAGAAGTCAGCAAATTCCTTCTTGGACCTCCGACCGAATCCTTCAGCAACATTCCCCATAATGGATACTCCACACCGACGTGTTTGATCTTTCATGGAAAAATCTCTCCTAAAATGACCCGAATTTGAAACAGTATATAATTTTGATACAAGTATCCGTGCCTTTTTCCATGCCAAAATATTCTCAAATTTATTGAGTTTACTCATAATATCTCCTGTACTTTGGGTGGGTTCAGGACATTTTAACTCAAAAACTCAAAAACTCAAAAACTCAAAAACTCAAAAACTCAAAAACTCAAAAACTTCTGCCCAATAATTACCTGCCCCAAAGCGATCCCACCATCATTTGTCGGTACCTGACTGTGGGTGAACACATCGAAACCTACCTTATTCAACTCGGTCTGGAGTCCTTCGAACAATAAAGTATTCTGAAAAACGCCGCCACTTAACACGAGCTGTTTGATACCAGTCTCTCTGCTGAGCTCAACCGATATTGATGTAAATGTTTTGACAAGGGAATAATGAAACCATTGACTGATGGCTTCTAAATCTTTTCCGGCCTGAATTTTTTGAACCAGATCATGCATTACATTGGTGATTGAAATTGTTTGCCCACCTTCACTCAGCTGAAAATCAAACTCAGAATAGTCTGAACCCAGACGATTTCCGGCCGCCTGCATAAATTCGATGGCAGCCTGTGCTTCATACCGAATTTCCTGCCGTCCTCCCGAAAGAGCAGCGACTGCATCAAAGAGACGTCCACAACTGCTGGTCATGGGAGAATTGATGTTTGCATTCAGCATTTGAATGATTGGTTGAATATCACTATCCTTAAGTGCAGGAATGTTAGGTAGATCGGCACCAAATACTTGATGGAGGTAACTTAGCCCTATACGCCAGGGCGATCTGATGGCAGCTTCACCACCCGGGAGGGGCATGGGCTCGAAATGTGATTTCCTTTCAAATCCTGAAGCATCACCTACGAGGAATTCACCACCCCAGATGGTTCCATCCATGCCGTAACCGGTTCCATCCATGATGATACCAATTACCGGTTCTTCCAGATCATTCTCAGCCATGCAGGCAGCCAGATGAGCATGATGATGCTGAACACCCAACAGGGGTAAGCTTTGATCCTTTGCCCATTTTGTCGAGAGATATTCAGGATGCAGATCATGTACTATAAGCTCAGGTTGAATTTCAAATATTCTCTGGATGTGCTCGATGGTCATTTTGAAAAACTCAAAGGCTTCAAGATTTTCCAGATCACCAATATGTTGACTTAAAAAGACTTTTTCATCTTTTGACAATCCTACCACGTTTTTCAATTCACCACCAACTGCCAGAATTGATGGACCCTTCTTCTTCATAAAAATGGGTCGGGGAGCATACCCCCTGCTACGACGAATGGGACGAAGCTTGCCAGCCATTTCCATGACAACTGAATCATCGCTACGTAAATAGATATCCCGATTATGCAGAAGGAAATAATCTGCCAGACCAGATAGACGCTCAAGCGCTTCGTCATTATCGATACAGATTGGTTCTTCACTGAAATTGGCCGAGGTCATGACCAATGTATCCAGTTTCCCAGACAGGAGCATGTGATGGAGAGGTGTATAGGGGAGCATGATACCCAATCGATCATTTCCTGGTGCGACGTTAGGAGAAATTTTATCATTAGAAATCGAAGTACACAGCACGATAGGAGCCTGAATTGAGAGTAAGGTATTGGTTTCATCCTGATTCAGTTTTACGAGCTCATGGGCCGTATTCATATCTCTTACCATAAGCGCCAGAGGCTTTTCATCTCGACCTTTGGCAAGACGCAACTGGGATACGGCATCAGTATTACTGGCATCTACCGCAAGATGGAATCCACCAAGACCTTTTATGGCCAAAATTTTGCCTTCGACCAGAAGTGCTATGGTTTTTGAAATAGGATCTGGGGATTTGATCTTCCTACCCTTTTGATCTGTGAGCCAAACCTGTGGACCACAATCTGGACAAGCGTTGGGCTGGGCATGAAAACGTCGGTCCTGAGGGTCCTGGTATTCAGCATGACAGACCTCGCAAAGTGGAAAATGCTTCATTGAAGTGAAGGGGCGATCATAGGGAATATTTTCAATAATTGTATAGCGTGGGCCACAATTGGTGCAGTTGATGAAGGGATATCTGTATCGACGATTATTGTCATCAAATAGTTCGGCCTTACAATCATCACACAGGGCAACATCTGGAGATATCAGCGTTGAAACCGACGCATTGTCATGGGAAGCTACAATGGTGAAGTCAGCTTCATCAAGAACAGGAATTTCTTCTAATTCTACAGAGATAATGGTTGAAAGAGGAGGTGCTTCAGGCCGTAAACGGGATTCAAATTGCCTGAGTTGTTGTGAATTTCCCTGGATATCAACCTTGACACCATCAGAGGTATTGTAAACTGAGCCAACCAGCCCGATATCTCTGGCAAGGGAATAAATAAAGGGGCGGAATCCCACCCCCTGAACGATTCCGTTGATTGTCAGTCGACGTCTCTTATGATTTAAGTGTTCAGGCATTTAATAGTTGCGATAAAAATGTGATGCTGTCATTGCGAGAGATAAATGGGAACACAGCGATCTCAATTTCGAGATTGCTTCGTCATTTCATTCCTCGTAATGACTGTTGGGTTTGTGCCTAACGTGGCAAGATACACAGATACTACTTCGTGTTTTCCTTCAGCCAGGCATACCAGGTATCCATACCTTCGCCAGTGGTGGCTGATACTTCAAAGAATTCAAGATGGTGGTTTACTTGACGCGCGTATTCCTTGCATTTCTCTACATCAAATTGCACATACGGGAGTAAATCAATTTTATTTATGATACAGATATCAGCAGCATGGAACATGGTGGGGTATTTCAGGGGTTTATCGTCACCCTCCGTGACACTGATAACCACGACCCGCTTGTCTTCACCCAGATCGAAAAGGGCTGGACAGACCAGGTTGCCCACATTTTCAATGAAGAGGGCTGAATTGTCCTGCAACTTTAACTCACCATAAGCTGTGTGGATCATTTCGGCATCGAGATGGCAGCCATTTCCAGTGTTAATCTGCAAGACAGGTACACCCGTTTTCGCAATGCGATCAGCATCATTCATGGTTTGTTGATCACCCTCAATCACTGCGCTGGGAATTTCTTCTTTTAAGGTCGCTAAGGTTTTTTCAAGGAGAGTGGTTTTACCGGATCCAGGCGAACTCACCATATTAATTGCGAATATATTTTTTGCTTCGAAATAGCCACGGTTCCTCTGGGCTAATAAATTATTCTCACCAAGAATATCCTGCTCAACAGCAATGGTTCTATCATGGGAATGATCGTGAGAATGATCATGGTCGTGATGGTCATGAGTATGGTGATGTCCATCTCCGTGACTGTGCTGGTCTTCACCATGTTTTCTAAAGGTTGTACTATCAGCCCCACATCCACAGGTATCACACATATCTATATCCTTTCACTCAGATTAAATTTATTTATGCTCTCGCAGAGATCGCAGAGTCGCAGAGTTAGAAAAGGGTTTCAAGCCGGTTACTTCCACTCTATTAGCCCCTGCGTCTTGGCGGTCTTGGCGAGATCTGTTTGTAGTTTTTCCCAGGGCTATTCATTTACGCTAATAGCTCTAAGTTTTAACTCGCGGCCCTGGAGTATGTCAATTTCATAGCTCTCACACTGAGGACAGAGAGCCATAAATGAATCAATTTCGAATACATGATTGCACTTTTTGCAGCTTGCCCTGGCAGGTACCTCATTGATGGATAGAGTAGAGTTTTCCGCCAGCGTGCCCTTGCAAACAGATTCATAGCAGAAATTAAGCGAATCAATCATGACCCCGGACAATTTTCCCACATCAAGTTCGATGTTAGATATGGAACTAGCACCATCCTTGTCAGCCTCTTTGCAGGCGATACTGATGATATTCATGGCGATGGACATTTCGTGCATTACAACTCCACTTTGGTAAAGATAAGGCAATAATAATGCCCTAGAGTTTGAGGTCAATGTTTTAAATAATTCCAGGCAAAAAAAGTATCTAACCAACGTTTAGGTTTGCTGCCAAATGGGGGGGTAGTTTCCGCTATGTTTAATCCTCCCTACCATTTTTAGGATAGGGGTATAATCCAGAGCATTTATATTCATGGATAACTCATGGAATTCATTCAGTCAAAAACTATCCTGTCTCGTGTTAAAGATGATTCATTCTTTGGATTGAGTTACAACATGAATCTTTATCGCGGTTGTCAACATGGCTGCATTTATTGTGATTCTCGCTCTACCTGTTATGGTATGGATGAACTCTCAAAAATCTATGTTAAAGAGAATGCCATTAAACTCTTGGAGAAGGAACTCAGTAGAAAACGGTTAAAGGGAACCATTGGCACGGGCTCCATGAATGATCCATATATGCCTGTTGAACGAAAGCTAGAGCATACCCGAAAAGCACTTGAAGTGATCTCAGATTACCGGTTTCCAGTCCATATCATGACCAAAAGTGATCTGGTTCTACGCGACCTGGATTTGCTCCTCAATCTACAAGAGAATTACTGCGCCGTCACATTTACCATCACCACATCCGATGATGATCTTGCCAAGATTATTGAGCCTCACGCCCCTGCGCCATCTCTCCGTTTCCAGGCTATGGCGGCTCTTAGAAAAGCTGGGATATACACAGGCATCACAATGATGCCCATATTACCGTATCTGAATGACACTCATAAGAATATAAAGGAGCTGGTGGATCTGGCAAAAACTGCAGATGCTCAATATATCTTACCATATATGGGAGTGACACTCCGTGAAGGTTCACGGGATTATTTCTACCAACAGATTGATAAATCCTTTCCAGGGCTAAAGGATAAATACATCAAGGATTTTGGGAATAGTTATGGTTGTAATTCACCCAAAGCAAACGCCCTGTATACTTTATTCTATGAACGTTGCAAGCTACATCAGATTCCAACGGAAATGCAGTTTTTCAAACGGGATCAAGAGCCTCAGCTTACCCTCTTTGATTCCCATTCATAACTGGAGCACGCAAACCTAGTTCAGTATTGCTGTCACTAAAGTTACCACATCCTGAATATTTACTGTGGCATCAAGATTGAATTACAAGTCGATGTGTTTGTGGACCGAAAACAGAGGCTGTCTCGAGACCTGCGGCGATTTTGATATTTTTAGCCAAGGATTTGCACGGATTTGTGTAAAATCTATTCTAAAAGTCACTTTTCAATCCTAAAAGGCTAAAATCAGTTCACCAGACAAAAGGAATCTGTTCTGTCAGCCTGAATAGAGGGAGAGCGTAGTGCCGTCTATAAAGGTAGTTTGAAACCGTTGCTATTAGAGTTTTTACTACCAATCTGTCTACACCCTATGGGTTTCGACAGACAGGATGGACGACTATTACGAAATAGCAATATATGTCTTCGAGAATTTCGTTTGTTTCGTTGTGAGAGAAGCGATTAAAGACAGACTCTATTTAATCTCCCAATATGGCAGAAACTAATGTGACCACGTCTTGAATATTTACTGTGGCATCAAGATTGAAGTCAGCTGCAAAGGCTGCATTGCCCTGTAGGGTTGAATTGCCAAGGATATGGGCGACGATTAGAACCAAGTCCTGTATGTTGATCTGAGTATCAAAATTGACATCACCGGGTATAAAACTGACTTCGCCAGTATAAAATATATGCAAGTCATCGACGGCAGCCTCTACAACGGAACCTCCAGGAAGATCTTCAGCAATAAATCTGAGCTGAAGCTGATTAGGTTGTTCAAATATGTGTTTGGCCAGGAACTGGTATTCGCTCCATGAATTATCCGATTGCGTCGTTTGCTCCAGGGTAACCCAGATATTATTCTGATCACGTATTTGAACTTCCCAGTTATCCTGACCCGGTGTATCACCATGATCATTGGTATACCAACGCCAATAGCTGATCACTGGAGAGATACCTGGAGGGATGGGATAAACTGGACTCTCAAGGGTCGTTCGTCCACCATCCACATCACCAGCACCAGTATTGGTACCGTCGAATGTCGCATTCCCTGTTACAAAACATATGGAGCCTGTGGGGGAGTGGTCCTCGTCAGGCTGAACTGGGTCAAGTCCATCCCAGGTTCCAATTGGCTCATCGCGAATCCATATACCTGCCGTGGCATTGTCACCGGGAATTCCCAAAGACCACCCCTGTTCAGTTTCGGCATCTTCATAGATGAGAGTTGGGAATAATCCTGATGGTCCCACCAGGAAAAAATGAGGAATCTCTGGTGCAGTAAGGGGATGATATACATTGTTATCATCACCATCAATTGCATGGATATAGTACTCAACAATAGAACCAATTTCAGGAGCTGGAATTTCACTACTCCAATTATTTGGTGATGCTTCTGTCATTTCAAGACTTGAATATTCACTCCCGGAAATAGAGTAGTTCAGGGTTAAGGAAAGGGATGAGCCGGCTTCGGCAAAAGTTTCAACATATACGCTTATTGGATCAGATGGATCAATGATATTTGTCAATGCAGTATGACTTACATTGAATGATGTTAGCGCTTTTAAGGCATTCACCCGAAGACCCATTTGGAGGTTACCCACATCATCACCGTCCATGAGGCGTGCCTCCAATGCATCCACCGTAATAGAGGGGAATTGAGATTTGATGAGGGCTGCAATGCCGGCTGCCAGGGGTGTTGCCATGGAGGTGCCATCCCAGGCTTGATACTGACTATTATGAGCTGGATTACCAGGATCAGTGCAACTCCAGATATTGGTACCAGGCGCACACACATCTACCCAGGATCCATAATTTGAAAAACTGGCTCGACCATCCGAGCTGTTTGTGGCTCCAACACACACGGCACCTGCACTTGCCCCAGGATAATGGGGGCTAGAACTACCATCATTGCCGGAGGCAAAAAGGACAATACTCCCCATGGTGTTGCGAGCATGGAGAATGGCGCTACCTATGGTTGCTGAAGCACTTCCACCACCCCAGCTATTACTGATAACATGGGCTCCATTGTCTGCTGCGTAAATAATTGCATTTGCAGCGGCTACGTCTGAAACATAGGGAAAAATTTTACAGGTCATGATCTTGGAGTTCTGAGATGCACCTGCAATACCAATCAGATTATTGGTAACGCCTGCAGCAATACCCGCGCAATGCGTTCCATGATCCTCAGCATTGTAGGGATGCCAGCCCCACTCATGGCTGACATCAGCATCTCCCTGGGTGAAGTCCCAGCCATAAACATCATCAACTTTGCCATTGAGATCATCATCAATGGAATTGTCGGCTATCTCTCCGGGATTGTTCCATAAATTGCTGACAAGATCGGGGTGATCCGTATCTACTCCAGTGTCAATAATGGCAATAACCACTGTGTCGCTGCCTGTTTGAATGTCCCAGGCATCTGGAGTACTGACCACAGGATGGTGCCAGGATTGACTGAAATAGGCATCATTGGGTGTGAATTGAGTATCATAGAGCTCACGGATATACATGGGCTCTGCATATTCAACATCAGCGAGTGCATTTAATTCATTTATAACAGTCAGTACATCCTCATTGTCTGAAATATTGATTACAAAAATTCTTGCCAGACCATAGGGGTCATTGTTTTCCATGGAAAAGGATGTGAATGCAGGAAGAATATCAAGAGTGTTTTGAGTAGAAAGTATGTCAGCCACACCGGGGATATCCATGATTTGCATGGTACTGCTTCTCTGGCTCTGGGAAAATGAGTTTTCCTCCACCTTGAGGAAAAATTTATCGGTGATCAATTCGACCTGGTTTTGACCATAGGCGAGTTGGCAACATAGTAAAACGAGAGTAATTGCAATATATCGGGGTGGCGAAAGTCGCATGGTGAATAAATCCTTTATTGTGAGTGTCATGATCACATCGCGATGTAGGTAGAAGGAATCATTGAGAAAGGCAATATGTGTTTTAGAAGTTATGGTATTGTGATTGGATAAAAAAGGGCTGTCTCAGAGCCTGGGACGGAGTTTTCTTTTTTAGCCACGGATTCACACGGATTCACACGGATTCACACGGATTCACACGGATTTTCACAGATTTTCACAGATTTTCACAGATTATTGACAACAACAACCATCCCAAATCTAAAATTCACCTGATCAAGACATGGGAGCAGGAAATGTCTGATATCCAAAGCTAGGGAATCTGTTCTGTCAGCCAGACTAGAGGGAAGGCGTTGGGTCTGATATTGTTCGATGCTTTAAAGCTAGGTAAAGGACCTTTAGGCTTCTGCATGGCAGGCAAGGAATAACAATTTTTGAATGTCGAAGTTTCTTAACTTCTTAAATCTTAAATTTTAAATCTTAAAAAGAGGCCGCCCTTTTTAGGACAGCCTCTTGGTCGTAATTGGTAAACTGAGGTCTACCACCCCGTCCTAACTATTTTGCAACCATGTTTCGACAGAGCCTGTGCTGAGCGAAGCCGAAGTGCTCAACAACCACCGGCGGGTGCTTTTTTCTTTTCTCTTCGTATTACCTTTGGCTTTTCTGCCGTGGTCTGGGTAGGAGCGGTCAGGGTTGCATCGCCACCGCCTCCGAAGACACCACTCGCTGCCTTACGAAAGTCATACTTTGCAAACTCTTCATCTGGTGAAGTAGAAGCAGGTTCTTGTGGATTCATAATGGTGTCAAACCAGTAATTCAACCCACCTTGCATGACATAATTGTTCACAAAACCCAGTTGGCGTAAAATCATCCAGGCCTGATGAGATGCCACAGTTCCGTTGGAATAGAGTACATTCATTTTGATTCCCTGATCTACATAATCGCGATATTCATCCTTGAGGATGGCAGAGATTGGAATATTGATTGCTCCTTCCAGGTGGTATTTCTGGAACTCATCTGGCGTGCGGACATCTATGAGGCGAAGACTGGGATCTTTTGATATAACCCAATGCGCGACTTCATCTGCTGTGACCATCTCAGCGGCTCCCTGAACTTCAACCAGCATTTGTTCGGCAGTTAGCTTATATGGTTTGGTTGTGTTCTCGGGAACCATGGCAATGACAACCCCTAGAAGAATTAAACCAATAAATATGATATTTCTTATGTTCATATTAATACTCCTCTCTGGGCCATCTTTTTTCAGCCAGTTCACCTAATTTGAACATGACAAGAGCGGCTATGATAACCAGTAAAGCCATAACGCCACCAGAGATTCCCAGGACATCAGATACTTTTAATGGTCCCATGGAGCCTGACATGTAAAAGTCTTTAAGTAAAGGATATCCTTCAGCAAAAAAGAATATACCTAGAAAGATCCCGCCAACGAAAACCATGGCGTCAATTTTGCCAATGGCCGCTGCGCAGACACTGGTCCCGGGACAAAAGCCACCGATTATGAACCCTGCTCCCATGATGATTCCACCTACAATAGCGCTTCCCAGAAAGGTGGGGTTTACGTAGATTAGATTAAGATCAATCCAGCCAAAGAGGCTAAAGAAAAGCAATCCCAGCATGGCTGTAATGGCTCCTGTAAAAAACACTTTAAGCACAACCGTATCATAACCGTAAAATATACCGGCCAATTTGCGGCTTGATGAGAATCCGGCCTGTTCAAGAACAAAACCAAATCCGATTCCAATGACAAAGGCGATGAAAAAATTCCAGTCAGCGCCAATAATTTCTTGAGGTACGAGAGGTCCCATGATAGACTCCTATATCCAATTTTTTCTGAGGAAATATGCCAGGGCAAAGGCAGTTCCAAATATTGCCATCATAGAGACGAATCCTGCGACAGATAAACTTGCCATACCTGTTAAAGCAGATCCGCTGGTACAACCACGACCCAATTGGGAACCAAAGCCAAACAGGATACCGCCTATCCCGGCAAAGATGAGTCGGCGATTTGCTGTAATGCCCGGGAAATGCTCTACTTTCCATTTGAGGCGTCCCGAGAAGGCACCGGAAAGGAAGCCACCGACTAACACCCCGATCATTTCGAAAACCAACCAGGCTTTCATGGGTGATTTCCCCTCACCAACATATTTGCTGTAAAAGTCAGAGTTGGCTGCATGCTCAGGAGCAACCACATCCACGGCTGTAACCACAACGCTCTTCACTGCACCACTTGCCCCCAGACCTCGGCCTGAAAAGAAAAATGCCATGAGGAGCACCAATCCCAACAGGACACCTGCCAGATAGGGATTCATGTACTTTGTTTTCATCATCAATAACCCTTATTCAATTAATATTCAATTCTTAACCACGAAGGCACAAAGTCACCAAGGAACACCAAACCAGAATTTGTGCAGCTTGGTGTCTTTGAGTTTTCGTGGTAAATAATCATTACTTAATACAACCAACGGCTGGCTTGACCGGCATTCACAACGATAAAGCGCAGCATGAGATTCCCACCTACTATGAGCACCACGGGCACGATAGCTGGGATAAATTTATGTTTAAGCTCCAAAATTTCCAGAATCACAGGCAAGATCAAACCAAGCCCGACAACAAATATCCAGAAAGGAACGGTGAAAGCACCACCCAGGAACATCTGAGCGGCCTGGATGTGAACCTGGGTTCCTGCGAGATGACCCATAAATAGATGGACGATCATGAACAATTCTATCCCGATCAGGATGATATCTATCCTCGTGAACAAGCGTTTCTCCACTTCAGATTTGGAAAAGTATGAAATCAAAGCAGCGCTGGCAGATAATCCAGACGTCAAGAACAATGGTCCCAGAATACTGGTGTTCCAGAATGGTCTGGCGTTAAAGGCCGACAGCAGGATTCCCGTGTACATACCAAGTATCACGGATAACAGGATGAGAGCTTGAGCCATATATCGACGATACGCTTTAAGCCAGTTGATGGCTGTTTTAACTTCGTCAAACTTCCAATCCCATTTTGGAAAAATATCTTCAACCCAGGTTGCGATCCAGGCTATGGACAGCGGCATAATGATACCTAGAGTCCACGCCCCCCAGGACATGGGTGATTCCCAGCGGATATTGGTAAATAGTTGCCAGAAATAGAGCACATGGGATAGATCCATGAGGAGGGCGATCAATCCAATCCCAATTAGGAAGGGGACCGCCAGGGGCATCCATTTTACGGCGACTGGCAGCTCATCTTGCCGTCCACGCAGGCTGAAATAGGCCGAGAATATCAAGATTCCCGCTGAGATTCCTCCAAGGAATAGATAAAAGGGGATTTCCCAACCCCAGACGTGGAGGATGGGATCAATCTCGGGGTTCATGCGTCCACTGGTGATAATTTCTTCAATCATATCAATATCATATCCTTACAAAATTATTAGCCACGGATGAAACACAGATGGAACATGGATGTTGCTAAAAACACCTTTGTTCGCTCCGCGTCCCCTGTGGTTAAGGTCTTTTTTGAAATTGCCAATATCATATTAAATAAAACACTTTGGGGTCAGTCCCAGCTTCGGGAATGAGTGATTTCCATTTTCTGGTAGCCATGGCTCTGGATATATCACTGTTCGGATCATCCAGATCACCAAAGATCATGCAATGTGTGGGGCAGACGGCAACACATGCGGGATCCTGACCTTTTTCAACCCGATGGATGCAGAAAGTACACTTATCCACATAGCCCTCAGGGTGAATGAAGCGAGCATCATAGGGGCAGGAAGTGATGCAGGCTTTGCAACCAATACATTCACTCTCCTCAACCAGAACGATACCACCTTCGGCATAGTGACTTGCCTCTGTGGGACAGGTCCTTACACAGGGAGCATTTGCACAATGGTTACAGCGCTCAGAACGGATTTCAAGCTGCAACTGAGGATAGGTACCTGTCGTCTTTTCAACAATCCAATCCCTGCAATATCCAATCGGTACATCATTTTCAGTCTGACAGGCAACAACACAGTCATTACAGCCCACGCACTTAAGCGTGTCTACAGCCATGGCGTATCTCATGAGGACACCTCCTTCCCAGCTTCAAAACGGAAGGTCACGAAATTGCCCCTCATGCCTGTTCCACCCATTTCAGGATCAATGTGAACCCGGGTGATCAAATCAGCATCACTGGCACCTCGACCATTTGCACGGGTCAGTTTTTTTTCGGTATGTCCAAAACCATGAACCATGTACACACTGTCAAAACGGATACGTTCAGTAACACGAACCTTGATGGGAGTCTTACTGACCACACCATCCTGGTTTTCTAACCACAAATATTGATCATTTTTCAGACCCCATTCTTTGGCAACCTTGGGGTTTACCCAGACACTGTTTTCATCCATGAGATCGGTAAGATTTGGATTGTTGGCAGTCCGGCTAAACGTGTGCATGGGAGCGCGGCCATAATTGAGGCGATAGTAGCCTTCAGGTGGCTCTTCATGTGCCTTGTATTTTGGTAAGGGGTCGTAACCCTCATCTTCCATGGCTGTGGAGTAGAGCTCGATTTTACCAGTATTGGTATTAAACTCGAAATCTTCAAGATTTTCCATGGGGTAGAGGTCATCAAAGGAGCGTTTCATCTTCTTGACACCAATACGCTTCATTTCTTCAAGGGATGATCCCACTTGTTTCAGTTCCCAATCCAACTTCTCCTCAATATCCTTCCAGGGGAAGAAGGCTCCCAATCCCATTTTTTCAGCCAGGCCTTTGGCCATCCACCAGGCTGGTTTGGTATTGTACTTTGGTTCAGCTGCAGGCATACGCAAGGCGAGAGTTGGTTCACGATGAGCACTGACGCGGATATCATCATAACGTTCCAGATACGTACATTCAGGTAAAATCACATCAGCATATCCGGTGATTTCCATGGGCATGGTATCGATCACCACCATGAGATCCAATGCCTGAATTGCCTTCAAGGTGTTTGCCTGATTTGGCAGGGTGTGAATCAGGTTGGTCCCGTTGACTATCCAGGCTTTAAATGAGCAGTCTCTTCCAGTGGCGGGGACTGTCGCATCGCAAATTCCTGAAGCCAAAGCCAGGCTTGCCAATTTGAACTTTCCAGGATAAGCATCTTTCCAAGTCCGCTTGGGCGTGGGAAATTGAGGGTGAGGGTAGGTCTTAAAACTAACTTTTTCAGGGTTATAAAAGCCTCCCCTGCGACCCCAGGATCCTAACAGCGCATTCAACATTGCAACGGCTCTAAGGCGTTGTGTATCATCACCATACCAAGTCACATGGCGACCAGGATGGATAATAACTCTTGGACTGGCATTGGCCATTTCACGAGCGGTCTCTCGGATAGTTTCTGGCTTAATTGTTGTGAGGCCATAGGCCCATTCCGGTGTGTTGGTAGCAACATGGGCTTTAAGTTCGTCAAAACCGTAGACATACTTTTCAACATATTCTTTGTCGTAAAGACCTTCATTGATGATGACATGCATCCAGGCTAATAATAGGGCCATGTCTGTAGCTGGTTTGATAGGTAGCCAGAATTTTGATTTGCTGGCAACTGTGGAAAAGCGGGGGTCAACCGTAATAATAGTTGCACCTTTGGCAGTAGCCTGTGCGATTTCCTGAACTGGACCGTTGTGCATGTTTTCACCAAAATGAGATCCAATGAGAACCAGGCAGCGTGTATCTCGGATATCAACGCGCTCTGGGGATCCAACCCCTTCGCCGTAGGTGGCGAAGAAGCCTACTTCACGGGGTCCTCGACATTGTGCATATGAAGGAGCTGTAATGTTATTGGAACCAAAAGCTTTTAACAAATCTCCAAAATAATGTCCCCCTGAGCCATGAGAAAAGAGCGCCGTACACTCTGGTCCATGTTCTTCGGCAACTTTTTTTAACCCATCAGCTATGTAGGTGAATGCTTCATCCCAGCTTGCTTCGCGAAAGGCTTGGACGCCATTTACTTCAGTCCTGATAAGAGGTGTCTTTAGGCGATCTTCATCGTTATACATACCCACACCGCCAGTACCTCGGGGGCATAGTCGACCATTTGAATGAGGATCATCTTCGTGACCGGTTACTTTCCAGATCTTACCCTCTTCATTGGTATGTACCCAACCTGCACACTTCCAGAAACAAATCTCACAGTATGTTGGTGTTCTCTTGGCATACATGCCGGGAACTGTATCAGGAGCCAAAATGTCTCCTGTGGAGAAATCAAACAGGGGTGTTGCGAAAGCCAGGCTTCCGGCGCCTACACCGGCGATTTTTATAAAATCACGGCGATTCATGCTAGTGCTCATGTGTTCTTCCAATGTTGTTGTAAATAGGATTTCATGTTGTGACAGGTCGTTACATCTCTATAAACTACGCATTCAGAACAAACTTCGTCCTGACAGGCTGAAGCTTTAGATTTAACCAGCCAACATGGCTCTAAAGATGTCTTATATGCATCACATACGGCTCGATCTGATTCGCTGCAGCCTTTGATCTCCCAGCAGGGAGCCATGGACATCATTCCTTTAATCCCTGCCAGATTGAAGCCACGATCTTCTATCATGACCCGGATGCATTGAAGTCTTTCGATATCTGCCTGGGAATAAAGACGACGCTTGGATTTTGTTCGCTGGGGAATGATGAGACCTTCTGTCTCGTACATTCGCAAGGTGTGGACTGAAACGCCGACCAGCTCTGCAGCAATACCGATAGCGAAAACCGGTCTGGTTTTGTCTGAGAGGCGTTTTTTTATGTCTGATGCATTCATATCAAATCTATATTTCATAATCTAGCTTTGCCATATACATGCCGAAGTGAGTGAGAAATATTAATAGCACATAGTATTAGTAGTGTTTATTAATAGAAGTTAATAATAGCAGGTAAAACTTGCGAAAGTCATATGAGTCCCTGTTTGCAAGGAATTGAAGCAAGTGGGGTTGTACTGAAGCAACTGTCGCATGCGCGAAAACCACACAAATTTCTGGAATTATTCTTTGAGAAATACCTGAACCTGGCAAGCTATTTATGGACCTGTAAGGGTGAGATTCTTAATCTGAAGTACTGACTTCTCACTTCTGGAAACACGAATTAACTCTTTTGAGAATGAGGCTTTAATTCATTGTGAATGAAACAATTGAATAGCCTATAGGCAGAACCAAACTAATTTCACCGCGTGAAAAATAAGTCTTACATAATACCTGTATTATATCTGGTTTTGATCCTGATTTGGGGGAGCACCTGGATTGGCATTAAAGTGAGTATTGGGGATACACCATTTCTAATGGCTTCAATCCGTTTTTTTATTGCAGGGATTGTCCTTGTCTTCTATCAAAAATTGCGCAAAAAAGCCGTCCTTCCTCAACGGGAACATCTTCACCTTATCCTGTCTTTGGGTTTGGGGAATTTCTTTATCGGTTATGGACTCACCTATTGGGGAATGCAATACGTAACCAGCAATATTACATCCATACTCTGGGCGACCCTACCTGTCATGATTGCCATATTCGCTCATGGCATGCTTAAAAATGAAAAAATTTCTGCCTCAAGCATATTCAGTCTGGTAGGATCAATAATTGGCACCCTCTTTATCTTTGATCTAAGGGGAGCGTCCTTCGATCCACAGGTAGCTACAGGAATGCTCATTATCCTGGTGTCAATCTTTGCCGCAGCCTATCCCAATGTGCTTTATAAACGAGATGGAGCGGATCTTGATCCGGTTGCAGCCAATGCTTCAGCCATGCTGATTGGAGCAACATTATTGTTAATCACCGGATTAGTGACCGAATCCTGGAGCAATGTGGAGTTTAATACGCTAACAATTGCAGCCACTGCTTACCTCGCGATTTTTGGTTCAGCCATCGGGTTCACCATGTATTTTTGGTTGGTTAATCGTGTTACCATTGTAAAAATGAGTTATACGACATTTCTCATTCCTATTTTGGCCAGTATCTGGGGTTGGGTATTATTAGGTGAAGCATTAAGCAGCTCAGCCTTGTTGGGTGCCGTGATCATTATTTTATCTGTTTCCTTGCCAGAATTATTACGCTCTAGGTTTTTCATTTCCAATGGAGAGTGACACTCAGCTACCCGTTGTATTTGGGATAGAGGTCAACTATATTCAAAGCCTGAACATAATTAGCAAAGGTCTTTAAAAAACAATATCTTATGGCAAAAATAATAGCCATCGTGAATCAAAAGGGGGGTGTGGGGAAAACAACCACTTCAGTCAATCTGGCTGCAGGTTTGGCCGTGACTGAGAAAAAGACCCTACTTATTGATTTTGATCCCCAGGCAAATTCTACAGCTGGGCTTGGACACCCCGTTCGGGTGGACGGGAAAAGTATTTATCAAGTCTTGCTTGGTCAGGCAACTATTCCTGACATCATGCACAAGTGTGAATTGCCATTTCTGGACCTGGTGCCTTCCAGTCCTTCGCTGGTTGGAGCAGAAGTGGAATTGGTTTCGGCCATTGCCAGAGAGCGTATTTTGAAAGAGGCGGTAGCTGAAATTGAAGAGAATTATGATTTTATCATTATTGATTGTCCGCCTTCACTTGGTCTTCTCACCTTAAATGCACTCACAGCCGCTCACTCAATTCTGATACCAATTCAATGTGAGTACTATGCCCTGGAAGGTCTGGGTCAATTGTTGAATACTGTCCGCCGGGTTCAGAAAACCATCAACAAGGCGCTCGTTATTGAAGGTGTCTTGATGACCATGTATGATAGTCGCCTGAATTTGAGCAAGCAGGTCGTGGAAGAAGTCAAAACCTATTTTAAAGATCGGGTTTATAAGACCTACATCAACAGGAATGTTCGCTTAAGTGAATCACCGAGTTATGGTAAACCCATTATGCTGTATGATGCGAATTCTGTGGGCGCCGCAAACTATATGAATCTCGTGGAAGAGGTGCTTGAAAATGCCTGAAGTTCCTAAAAGACTGGGACGGGGGCTGGATGCAATTCTTGATTCATTGGGTGCTCCTGAGGAGTCATCTATCTCCTCACTCACAGTTTCTCCCAGCGATATTCGTCCAAATCCTTTCCAACCCAGAAAAGATTTTGATTCGGAAAAAGCAGTACAGGCTTTTGAGGATCTGAAAGCTTCAATTAAGTCAAAAGGTTTAATTCAACCCATCACGGTGCGAGAAGTCAATGGTGAGTATGAACTCATCGCCGGCGAAAGACGTTTAAGAGCTTGCCAGGACCTGGGGTTGGAGACAATCCCAATTCATATTCTTAACGTGGAAAAAGATGTGGATATGATGGAGTTAGCTCTGATTGAAAATTTACAAAGGGATAATCTGAATCCGCTTGAAGAAGCTGAAGCATACTCACTCCTATCGAAAAAGTACGACCTGTCTCATGAAGAAATTGCCGGAAATATTGGCAAAAGTCGAGCGGCCATAACAAATGCCATGCGCCTCTTGAAGTTGCCAGCGGAAATTAAGATTGCCTTGAAAAATCTCGTCATATCAGCAGGGCATGCCAGAGCGCTTCTGGGCCTGGATTCAGAAAAAGAAATGATTCATATCTTCCAGCAAGTTCGCAGGAACAACATGAGCGTTCGGGAAACTGAAAATTATGTCAAAAAGCTCAAAGAAAAGACGCCTGTTTCAGCGAAGAAGAAGAAAACGCCCCCAAAGAAGTCAGTTTTTATAACCAGGAGTGAAGAAGCCCTCATGACAGTTCTGGGAACCCGAGTACAGATAAAAGCCGGTCCCAAGAAGGGGATCATTGAAGTTGAGTATTTTGGTGATGAGGATCTGGAACGCTTACTGGAACTCTTTGAGTCCATGAAAAAATAAAAAATCTGCATTCGGAACCATTTCCCCAACAGGAATTAGTAGAGACAGGAAATCATGAAACACGAAAAATATACTATTCTCATCCTACCGGATAACGAAACCAACGGCAGGTCCTATTCGATCACCGCCACGACAGTCAATGTTCTGAAATTGCTCATCCTGTTGCTGCTTGTAGCTATCATTCTATTTTCAACATATTACCTGCCGAAAGCAATGGAGTATCGGGAGATAAGGCGTGAGAACGATTATCTGCTTGGTGAAAGACAGGAAGTGGCTGGTTTGTTGAAAAATTCCAAGCGTATTGATGAGATCAATCACTTTATCGAAAGCACACTGGGGAGCCATTATAATCTGAGTACAAAAGCAGGGGATAGCACAGCTTTTGAGGATAATTGGGAGCTGTCTCCTTTTGAAACCATGGGCTTGTTGGATGATTTGCCGACCTATTTACCCATTAAGGGATTTGTGAATGCTGGATTTCAAGTCAGGGAAGGGCTTTTTAGTCAGGACCATTTGGGAATAGATTTGTCCTCCATTGAGGATCGGGTTGTAAAAGCTGCTGGTCGAGGATATGTCATTTTTTCAGATTGGACCTATCGTTTTGGGAATACGATTATTATTGACCATGGTAACAGCTATCTCACTGTATATGGTCACAATGAGCAAAACCTTGTGACGCAGCGACAGGTTGTAGATCGTGCAGAACCCATCGCCATCATGGGCAACACAGGTATTTCTGATGGTGCTCATCTTCACTTTGAGATCTGGTATGAAGGTGTACCACTTGATCCAGCAACATTTATCACCGAACTGAACGAAACAAGTGCTCCATCTGTTAAGAAGGATTACAAAAATGGCAAATAGAATACATCGTATTGAAACAATTGTAGGGCGTGGGACTCATATTTCTGGTGATATGAATATCAATGGGAGTGCACACATAAACGGTACAGTCGATGGCAGTATAGAAGCCAGCGGGTTCGTTACTGTCTCTGAATCCGGTGTTGTCAAAGGGGGAATCAAAGGGGATTACGCAATCATTGGTGGTATCGTGGGTGGCAATATTGAGGTAAAGGGCAAGGTTGCCCTGGGGAAAGCCGGACGACTTAAAGGGGATGTTATTGCTACCAGGCTTATCATTGAAGATGGGGCAGTCTTCCATGGTCGCAGTTCTATGGTTCCAGAAACGTCTACTTCTGACGAATTTGAAGCCCTCGGCGAAGAGATTTAGCAGCACTTGAAATCTGACGGCTCAGGCAAGTATATGGCAGCTGCCTCGACCATGACCGGCAGTGTTTTAGGTCTTGGTGCTATCGGCTATTTTATCGATCAAAAATTTGGCTGGCCTCAGTATGGGGTCCTCACCGGCGCGCTATTAGGTGTGGTTATTGGTATGTATGAGCTTTACAAAAGTCTCTATATGAAAGAGAAGGACGAGTGAAAGCCTGGCAGGTATTGGGGGTTTCAGCCCTGATTTTAAATGGTTTAGCTATCCTGGCCCTAATCTTCACGGGGCGCCCGGATTTAGTGAAATCTGTGCTCGCTGGAGCCATTATTCCAATCCTGATAAGTGGCGGCCTATTGCTCTGGGCAGAATATTCAAAAACAAATGACGCTCAAAACCTTCAAAAAATAAATATAATAGGCTTTTTCATTAAGGTTATTCTGCTGGGGATATGGTCAGCAATCCTTGTGACAGCAGGGACTCTAGATAACGTGACATTTATTGTAATATTAGTCATAAACTTTCTTGCGTGGCATGGGGTCGAAGCTTATTATTGGCCGCTTTTTATGGCAGGAAGCACACAAAAAACAGGGGAGAATTCTTGATGGCTGCACCAGGCCACGGAACCAGTAACAACATTGGAGATAAAATCATTGAGCATGTCGCGAATAGTGACGTGATGATTAATTTTGAACTATTTGGTGTTGATCTTTCCATCACGAAGCACGTCATCATGCTCTGGATTGCCGCTGGTGTGCTTGTTTCTGCTGCCCTCTACGCAACCAGACGATATCGCAAAGAAGAGCGCCCTGTCCCCAGTGGTTTTTCAAATGCTTTTGAGTATGTCGTTGACTTTGTCAGGACAGGAATTCTCATTCCCACGGTTGGAAAGAATCATGTCTTGAAATGGGGACCGCTCGTGATGTCCTTTTTCTTTCTTATTCTCACCATGAACTTCCTCGGTCTCATGCCTTTCTTTAGTTATATAAATCATGGACACGGTGGGACGACGGCCACAGGCAATATCAATGTGACTGCAGCCTTAGCTTTGATTACATTTATTGCCATTATTATTGCAGGTATTTTGGAGCATGGCTTCTTTAAGCATTGGAAAAATCTGGTCCCTGGTGGTTTGCCTAAAGCAGTGTATATCATTCTGATCCCAATTGAGATATTAAGTATGTTTGTGAGACCCTTCGCATTGACCATGCGACTGGCTGCTAACATGACCGCTGGGCATATTGCCATGCTGGCCATCTTTGCACCTATATTTCTGCTTCACAATGCCTATGTTGGTGTTGCTTCAGTCACCTTGAATGTGGGTATTACCTTTTTAGAGATTATCGTGAGTATTGTGCAGGCTTATGTGTTCACACTGCTTTCATCTGTGTTTATTGGCCAATCAATTCACCCACATCATTAATAGTTTTGATCTTTTACAACAAAAAAATATATAAACCTTCTATCAACTATGCTCTAAATGCGCCTACTCAGTTCAGGGATATGAGACATGTATGTGCAGTGAGGTAGCGATGGTAGAAACACACAACAAGGAGTTTTAAAATGGAATTAGCCTATCTAGGTGCCGCAATTGGCGCTGGAATGATCGTTATTGGCGCTGGACTTGGAATTGGAAAATTGGCCGCAGCTGCTGCTGCTGGTATCGCTCGTCAGCCTGAAGCCGCTGCCAGCATTACTGGTGCAGTTAACTTGCCACTCTTCCTCCTCGAAGGTGTTGCAATTATCGGTGAGGTTGTAGCTCTCCTCATCGCGCTGAAATAAGAAAGCCTGAACACTCTCCTTCGGAGGAACTATGGAAAACCTGCTACGGTTTGACACAGGCTTAGTCTATTGGACCTGGATCACCTTCATTGCGGTGTTGGTGATCCTGGGAGCCAAAGCCTGGAAACCCATGATCAAGGCGCTGGAAAATCGCGAAAATTTCATTCGTGAATCACTTGAAGAAGCTGAAGAAGCTCGTAAAGAAGCTGACAAAATTGCGATTGAATATGAAGCGATGGTTGCCAAAGCTCGACAAGAAGCCCAAAATATTGTAGCTGCTGGTAAGGAAACCGCTGAGCGGATGAAAGCTGACATCCTCGATGAAGCGCAGGATAAATCTGCCGGGATCCTCAAACAGGCTGAAATTCAGATTGGCGCAGAACGCGATAAGGCCATTGCAGAAATCCGGACTCAGATTGTGGATATCTCACTGGCTGCTGCTGAAAAAATTATCTCAAAATCAATTACTCTGGAAGACAACGAACGTCTCATCGATGACGCTCTCAAGGATTACGGAAGGAATTGATGCGCACATCAGCAAAAAGTCGCCAGTACGCCAACCTGTTACTAAATATTGCTGAAATGAAGGACGCTCTTGAGCCAGTCTATCGCTCAATGAAGTCTTTTTATGCCAGTTATCGTCGCGAACCGGCACTGAAGGCATTTCTAGCCTCAACCAAAGTTGAAGCATCGGTCAAAATTCAACTGCTTGGCAAAGTGTTCCCTGATTTGCACCCCATCAACCAGGCATTTATTGCCCAATTGGGTGATGAGCGGGATATGAAATTGTTGGGCATGATCATGCATGGTCTGGAAACTGCTTTTTATACGCGCAGTGATCAGGTAAAAGTGCATGCAGTCAGTACCAGTAAATTATCGGATGCAACGATAAAAGGCATACACCAGGCTGTTCAATCAGTCACATCCTCGAAAGCTGATTTTACTACAGAAGTAAATCAGGATATTCTGGGTGGTTTAACATTACGAGTTGGCAATACCATTTTGGATGCCTCCCTCTCCAGTAAACTGGCACGTATCAGACAAGCACTGATTCAGTCCTAAAGGAAAGACAAGAATATGACAGATATTCGAACAGACGAAATCACAAAATTACTCCAGGAAGAACTGGGCAAATTAGATCTCTCTATAGATGTAGCCGAGATTGGGGAAGTCATCATGGTTGGTGACGGAATTGCCCGCGTCAGTGGACTGGAAAATGTTATGGCCTCAGAGCTGATTGAGCTCCCCAACGGTGTTGTGGGTATGGCTATGAACCTGGAAGAGGACGAAGTAGGACTGGTTCTATTTGGAAATACTTCTCTTGTAAAAGAGGGTGACCAGGCCAAGCGAACTGGAAAGGTTGTTTCAGTTGCAGTTGGTGATGCCGTCATCGGACGCGTGTTAAGCCCAATTGGCGTTCCCATGGATGGCAAGGGAGCGATAAAGGCCGAAAAGCTCTATCCCGTCGAGCGCAAAGCTCTAGGTGTGTTGGCCAGAAGTCCTGTGAATGAACCGCTCCAGACAGGTATCAAAGCTATCGACAGTATGATTCCCATTGGCCGTGGCCAGCGGGAACTGATCATTGGCGACCGTCAGACTGGTAAGACAGCCGTGGCTCTGGATACTATTGTGAATCAGAAATATACTCACAGTGCAGATACGCCAGATGATCCAGTATATTGTATTTATGTCGCTATTGGACAGAAAGCATCCACGGTAGCCCGCGTGGTTGCCGAGCTTGATGCACAGGGGGCGATGGAGTATACAACCGTTGTTGCTGCAAACGCCTCAGATCCTGCTCCACTACAATTTTTAGCGCCCTATACCGGTGCTTCCATTGGTGAATACTTTCGTGATAATGGCAAACATGCGCTGATTATCTATGATGATCTCTCCAAACATGCTGTGGCCTATCGCCAGATGTCTCTGCTTCTGAGAAGACCCCCAGGTCGTGAAGCCTATCCAGGAGATGTGTTCTATCTCCACAGCCGCTTATTGGAACGTTCCTCTAAATTGAATAAAGAGTTGGGTGGCGGTTCCCTTACAGCCTTGCCCATCATTGAAACCCAAATGGGTGATGTGTCTGCCTATATCCCAACCAATGTGATCTCCATTACTGATGGTCAGATCTTTTTGGAAACGGATCTTTTCAATAGCGGACAGCGTCCAGCCTTGAACGTAGGTATCTCAGTGTCTCGTGTAGGTGGAAACGCCCAGATCGGCGCCATGAAGAAGGTTGCGGGGGGAATGAGACTTGATCTGGCCCAATACCGTGAACTGGCAGCTTTTGCCCAGTTCGGATCTGATCTGGATGCTGAGACTCAAAACCAGTTGACCAGGGGAAAAATTCTCTATGAAGTGTTAAAACAGAATCAATTTGCCCCCATGGTTGTGGAAAAACAGATTGCTATTTTCTACGCTGCTTCAAGAGGGTTTCTGGATCAAATCGACCCCAAAGAGATTCGTCGTTTTGAACGGGAATTTCTTGAAAATATGGAAGCAACTCAGCCAGCCCTTCTCAAACAGATTGCTACAGAAGGCAAATTGACAGATGAGATTGATGCTGCATTGAATAAGACAGTTGCGGACTTTGTTAAAGGGTTCGTAGCCTAAGGATCGCTATGGCGAATTTAAAAGACATTCGGAAGCGGATAGGTACCATTGAGAGTATCAAGCAGGTAACGCGCGCTATGAAGCTCGTGGCGGCGGCAAAATTACGTCGTGCTCAGAGCAACATGGAACAGGCGAGGCCTTATGCTGTTAGGATCAATGGTGTACTTAACCAACTTCTTCCAGATATTGATCGAACTTCCCATGACCTTCTGACAATGAGACCAGCCCGGCAAAAGGCTTTTATCATATTGACATCAGATCGGGGTCTTTGTGGCAGTTTTAACACAAACATTCTTCGCCAGGCAGAGAATATCATCAAAACGGCTGGCAAAGAAAGTTCAAAGCTCATCTGCATTGGGCGCAAGGGATATGAGTATTTTTCAAAAAGAGGCTATGATGTTGTAGAACATTATGCTGATTTCTGGAGTGAACTCGATTTTAGTCACGCCACCACAATGGCCAGAGCCGTTACGGCCCGCTATCTGGCAGGTGAATATGATGATGTGAGAGTCATCTTTAATGAATTCAAGAATGTTGCTCAGCAAAAGATCGTGGAATACCATTATCTCCCTCTGGTTTTGGAAGATGAGGCTGAAGAAGTTGGTATAGATTTTCTGTTTGAGCCTTCCAAGGACGAGGTAGTCAAATCATTGGTACCCCGTCATTTAAATATCCAAATGTGGCGCTTTCTTCTGGAATCCCATGCCTCCGAGCAGGCAGCCAGGATGACCTCAATGGAAGCAGCTACGAATAATGCCGGAGATCTCATTGATAGTCTCCGACTGGAATACAATAAGGCACGTCAAGCTGCAATTACCACTGAGATTCTGGAAGTTGTGAGTGGTGCCGATGCTTTAGTGGAATAAGAGGAAAATTCATACGATGGCAAAACAAGGAAAAGTAGTTCAGATTATGGGTGCTGTAGTTGATGTTCGTTTTGAAGAGGGTCAGCTGCCAGAAGTTTTAAATGCTCTGAATATTGAGCGTAAAGAAGGGATACTGGTTTTAGAGGTCGCTCAGCATCTCGGCGAGAATGTTGTCCGCACCATCGCCATGGACTCTACCGATGGTCTCCAGCGTGGTACCAAGGTGACTGATGTTGGTTCTCCCATTTCTGTTCCCGTTGGTCCAGAGACATTAGGCCGTATGTTTGATGTGGTGGGAAATGTCATCGATGGGAAACCCGCTCCCAATGTGGAACGTCACCCCATTCATCGCGATCCACCCAAGCAGGAAGATCTGACCACTGCCAGTGAGATTCTGGAAACAGGTATCAAGGTTGTTGATCTGCTTGAGCCATACTCGAAGGGTGGCAAAACGGGTTTATTCGGTGGTGCCGGTGTTGGTAAAACAGTGTTAATTCAGGAACTGATCCGCAACATTGCCACTGAGCATGGTGGTTATTCAGTATTCTCAGGGGTGGGTGAACGTACTCGAGAGGGGAATGATCTTTATCTTGAAATGACCGAATCAGGGGTTATCGCTAAAACTGCCATGGTATTTGGCCAGATGAATGAACCACCTGGAGCTCGTCTCCGTGTGGCTTTATCAGGTCTCACAATGGCTGAATATTTCCGTGATGTGGAAGGCAAGGATGTCTTGCTTTTCGTCGATAACATTTTCCGTTTCACACAGGCTGGGTCTGAAGTATCCGCTCTGTTGGGACGTATGCCTTCTGCTGTTGGTTACCAGCCAACTCTGTCTACTGAGATGGGTGACCTCCAGGAAAGGATAACATCAACCAAGAAGGGCTCAGTGACCTCTGTACAGGCTATCTACGTCCCTGCTGATGATTTAACAGATCCTGCCCCAGCAACGACTTTTGCCCACCTTGATGCGACTACGGTTTTGGAACGCAGCATTTCCGAGTTAGGAATTTACCCTGCTGTAGATCCACTTTCATCCACATCTAGAATACTCGATCCTCGAGTCGTAGGAGATCGTCACTATAACGTTGCGCAGGAAGTCAAAATTGTGCTGCAGAAGTATAAAGACCTTCAAGATATTATCGCCATTCTTGGTATGGATGAATTATCTGATGATGATAAGAACACAGTGAACCGCGCTCGACGCATGCAGAAATTCTTTTCACAACCATTTTTCGTGGCGGAAACATTTACTGGCACTGCAGGAAAATATGTCAGCGTAGAGGATTCTATCGCTGGGTTTGAAGCCATCCTTGGTGGTGATATGGATAAATACAATGAGAATGCCTTTATGTATAAAGGAAATATTGACGACGTGATTGCCAGCGCAAAGAAGAGCGGATAATTAATAATGGCAGCCAAATTTCATCTTGAAATCATTACACCAACCAAAGTGTATGATGAGGGTGATGTAGATTACCTCCGTGCTCCTGGTGTAGATGGTGCATTCGGTGTCCTGGCAGGGCATACAGAGTCGATTATGGCTTTGGCTGTTGGTGAAATCAAAGTGGTGAAGGGTTCTATTGAGAAATTTTACGCCTCTACCAAGGGTTTTGCTGAAATCACCGATAAGGGCGTGCAGCTCCTGGTGGAATCTGCCGAACCCATGGAAGCTATTGACTTGAACCGAGCGCAAACAGCATACGATCGGGCCAAGCAACATCTCAGTCGCAAAAAAGATGAGGGGTTGGATGAGTTGAGAGCAATTCGAGCAGTAGAACGATCCATGAATCGTCTTAGGGTTGGCTCGAAGCGATAAATTAGTTTTCAATCAATATTCCAATGCCCCGGTCCCTGAGTATATCAAAGGGTCTGGGGCATTTTTTAATCATTTTCCCGATATTCAGATTTATTTAGGTCTTCATCCAACTCCATTTAATTTTCTATCCAGTTTAATCGACTAGATAGGGTGGATACTTGCTGAGAGCTGTTAAAAATATTTTGAAACTGAATCCGTGGTATATGGGCCTTTATCTTGTCGTTTTGAGCTTACTCCTTTTATCCAGCTATTTCGAGTACAAGTCCAGATATCGTGATGTTCTCCAACTTATCCAGGATCAGGCTGCCATGACTGCTGCAGTGATTGCACAGAGCGGGAGTGGACAGGCCTACCTCACTGAGGAACTCAAACAGTCCTACATTGATAGAGCCATCGACATGCTTAGCATCTTGAATCAAATAGATAGGGAGCAGCAACTCTCCAGAAGTGATCTGGATAAATGGGTGAACGATGAAACCATTATGGACATCAGCACCTGGGATACTGAAGGGAAGTTGGAGGGCGGTACCAGAATAGCCTCAAAAAAGGACCAGAAAGCAGCAGTAGTGGAGAAGGCTTGGATTCAAAGCCAACTGCAACCAATCCTTTCCAGACAGTCAGAGATAATAATCATCGGCGTGGATCAAAAGCAGGTCAGTTCGGCGCTTGCTGATAGTGCTGAGGATCAGTTTTTAATTGCCATCCCCAGGGACCGAGGGGGCGCAATCGCCTGTCAACTATCAATGGAAGCTGAGCAAAATTTTAAGTATCTCACTGCCATGGAGTCTGCCCTGGAAGAACTCCTCCATGTCAAGGGTTTGCAGTACCTGAAGTTGGCTCTCGATGATCATGAACCCTATTTTGTTTCAAAAACCGGCGAAATCATTGATGATACCTGGGATAGACAGCCACTGGCAGATATCCTCTATACCGTATCCAAAGGCGAAACCAAATTGCTGGAAGTTGTCCGTCCCATATTTTTTAATACAAGTCTGGGTGAGGTTCGCATTGGTTTTAAGGCGGATACCTTGATGAGTCTAAAAAGTCAAATTTTATATCAAATTCTCATTCGCTCCACGCTGTTTTCCCTCCTTGCATTTGTCTTAATTATATTTTTCCTGGTCCGGCGAAATGCCATTTTATTGGAAGAAGAGAAGCAGCGTATCGAAGCTGAGGTATATAGGCTTGAGAAACTGAATCGACTCAGAGAAAAACAGGCTGCCGTAGGAGAGCTTGCAGCAGGAGTTGCCCATGAGATTCGCAATCCACTTAATGCCATAGGCATTGTAGCCCAGCGCCTGAAGCGAGAATTTTCTACAGGCAAGGACCAACAGGAATATGAATTGCTCACTGGTACCATGGTCTCAGAGATATCTCGCATCAATTCATCCCTCCAGGATTTCTTAGAATACACAAGACCTACGCCCCTGAGCTTTTCCACCCTCAATATGGGTGATTTTCTAGGGAGTATTCAGGAGTTGTATATATCCGAAGCCCTTGAGAAAGAAATTGTATTGACCATTGACGTTCAGGAATTTGAATTTGAAGCTGATGTGGAATATTTGAGACAGGCTATTTCGAACATTGTTAGAAACGCACTCGATGCGTGTGAAGGTAGCGCTACAGTACAGTTAAGAGGTTACAAAAAGGGAGATGCCGCTATTATTGTTGTCCAGGATACAGGGTCAGGCATTGCACAGAATCAAATTAGTCGAGTCTTTGATTTGTATTATACAACCAAGGACATGGGCACTGGAGTCGGCCTGGCTTTGACCCACAAAATTATTGCAGACCATCATGGCACCATCGAAGTCACCAGTGAAATTGGAGCGGGAAGTACATTTCAAATCGAACTACCGGTGAAACAATGACAAAGATCCTTATTGTTGATGATGAACGACTCCAACGAGATTCACTTGCTGGTTTCTTGCAGAAAATTGGATACGATGTGAGCACGGCTGACTCTGCACAAACAGCCCTGGCTCATATGTACAGCCATCCTGTTGATATTGTATTATCAGATTACAAAATGCCGTATATGACCGGGGCTGATCTATTGCGGGAGGTAAAATCGCGACATCCCAATGTCATTTTGGTTCTTATAACAGCCTTTGGAACTGTGGATATTGCCGTGGATGCCATGAAGTCCGGTGCCTGGGATTTCTTAACCAAACCCGTTGATCTGGATCAGCTTGAAGCACTGCTCAAGGGCATCGAGGATCACATACAAGCTTCACAAAACCCTCAAAAAATCGCAATAGAGCAAGATTCAGGGGAGATGGGTTTCCTTACCAGGGATCCAGTGATGTTAGGTTTGCTCCAACAGGCAAGACGCGTGGCAGACAGTCAAGCCACTGTCCTTATCACCGGCGAAACCGGAGTAGGCAAGGAAGTTCTAGCTGAGTATATACATCAGCATTCACCCCGGGGCAAACACGCCATGGTAGCTGTGAATTGCGCAGCCCTCCCCAGCCATCTTATTGAGAGTGAACTTTTCGGGCATGAGAAAGGCGCCTTCACTGGGGCAACTGCCACAAGGAAGGGCCGCTTTGAGGAAGCGCATGAGGGAACGCTTTTCCTGGATGAGATTGGTGATCTTCCCCTTGACATGCAAACCAAGCTTTTACGCTTTCTCCAGAGTGGGGAGTTTCAAAAAATTGGGGAGAATCAGGTTCTCAAATCGGATGTAAGAGTGATTGCTGCCACCAATGTAGATTTGCTGCATGCTATTGAAATTGGTGAGTTTAGAGAAGATCTCTATTATCGATTAAATGTCATCAATCTGGAAATCCCTCCCCTGAGGAACAGACCTGAGGATATTAGTGTTCTGTCAGAATATTTTCTTGAAAAATTTGGTATTAGAGAAGGTCGGCCTGAGATGACACTCTCCACGGAGGCAGTTGAAGCCCTGAAAACGTATCATTTTCCAGGCAATGTACGTGAATTGGGTAATTTGCTGGAGCGTGCAGTATTGCTTTGCCCGGGATCTGAAATTTTAGCTGAAGGGCTAAAATTGCAGCGTAAGGCTGGGGAGAAAATCACCTCAGGTAAATTGAAGGACTCTGTTGGTGGGCTGGAGGTAGATCTCATAAAAAATACCCTGGCTGAGGCAGGGGGCAATCAGAGTGAGTGTGCCCGCCGGCTGGGTATCAGCGAGCGAGTTCTGCGCTACAAGCTCCAGAAGTATAATCTCAAGTAATACGCTACTCAATATTACTCCAAGCGAGGATTGACAGCGAGCTTTGCTCTCGTCTTACTTCGTTTCGAATCCCTGCCTGGCAATTGCATCCCAAGTGTGCTTTATGTTGCGTCATCTCGAGCGGAGTCGAGAGATAAATTTGCCTCACCACATTAGGGCATGTTTTTACACGTATGCATTGCCCCAACACCGCTCTGCGTGAAATCCGAGGAATCTCAAACAACAATTCAACAGGCAGTTTCTCGTCAATTTTGTCGAATTCGACGTGTTATGTCGAACAGTGTCACAAGTCAACCATTCAACTCATGGCACGTAATTACAATAATAACAGTAATATATATTACATTATGAATGATCCGTGATTGCTGGCACAGAGATTGGACTATAGAGGGCAGCTTTTTAAAGACAGAAACGTTAACAAAGGAGAAACGAATATGAAAAAGCAACTCTTAACGGTGATGATGATGGCAGTAGCCATCAGCTTGTTCGCCATTGCCAGCCCAGTGTATGCCCAGGGTGGTCAGTGGGGACATGGTCATGGAGATTTCGGTGGCGGGGGCAATGGACCTGGTGAGTTCATCGATGAAGATGGTGATGGGTATAATGACAATGCACCAGATGATGATGGTGACGGAATTCCCAACTATGCTGATGAAGACTATGTGAGACCAGAAAATGGCCAGGGCAATGGTAATGGTAACGGACCTGGCGAATTCATCGATGAAGATGGCGATGGATACAATGATCTTGCACCAGATGATGATGGTGATGGCATCCCCAACTACGCTGATGAGGATTTTGTACGTCCCCATGATGGTGAAGGACGTGGTCACGGTGGTCGTCGGCCTGGTTTTGGTGGAGGAAACGGCCCCGGAACAGGCGATTGTCTTCCTGATCCTGCTGCCCGCCAAAAATCCGCAGGAAAAGTTAAAAGCTCTAATTAGTTCTGGTTGAGAGGGGGAGGAGAAATCCTCCTCCTCTTGAACGAACACACCGCAATTATGCTAACAAAAATTCCAGAAAACGAAGTGATTGGATTATCTTCCCAACAACGATTCAAGTTCCCGGGAGATTCTCAGGAAGGAAGCAGGAGGCAATTAAGTATGCAGATTCAATTTGAGAAGATGATCTCATCTATTGCTGCCACTATCGCTACCATATGTCTATTGTTTTCCTTCAGTACAATCAGGGCCAGTGAAATCACATACACCCTTGATAATGCTCTGGGTAGTGCAGACTACCTGTTAGGCAGTAAACTGGTACCGGATGCTTCTTACAGCTCAAGTGCATTCTCTCTCAGTTCAATTCTCTCAGACAATTCCAGGGCTTATATTGATGTCTCACACTCACAGATATATCCCTATGCTGAATACTCCAATTCAAACGCCGAGCTTGGTCTTCAACTTCGCTATTTTGAAATTAAAGATAATCAGATTTTTGCGGGTCTATTTGCGTATTTAAACAGATACCATGATACCTATAGCTATTACAACAGCAGCGGATTTGGAATGTATTTGAAATGGAAGTATTATTTCAAAGCTTCACAACTGATCATTGGCGGCTATGATTTGAACTTCAACCGTTTTGAGGAAGTTTCCGAGGCTTCAAATACGGATCATGAGATCTACTTAACCTACAACCAGTCTTTCCACACTAAGACTTCGGTGAATATCCGAACCTCTATGGCGTATCAGAATTTTTGGCCCCAAACGGTGGTCAGTGATCAGCTACCAGGTAGATTTGCCCGTACCATCGAAGTAGATTCAATACCTGATAATTATCTTTTTATCTCAGAAATAAGATTGAGTCAGGCACTTGGACCTAAGCTGGGCGCAACCCTTTGGATGGATTTTCAATCACTGATTAGTGATGAGACCAACACGCTGGCACTACAGGATGGGATGAACAACCCATTTATAGACCGGTTCAGGAGTGAAGGTCCTTCGGCTTCCTTCCGTATACTTTATAGATTGAGTATGCGACAGAAGCTCAAAGTCTATTTCCTAATGGATGAGAAAAACTATAGAGATGTTCCAGTGTATGCGTTTGACTTCGATAGTCAGAATTATGTCATTGAGAATGATGACTATGTTGATCTAGGGTTTGACCGTTCAGATAAAAAGCAAAAGGTTCAATTGAGCTGGGCTCTGGATTTGGCTCAGGATCATAACAACTGGTTTTCAGGGATTGAATTGCTGGTGAATACAGGTTGGACCCAAAATAAATCAAATGATCCTCTATATGACTACGAGAGTATGAACTATGGGATCACCCTTAATATTAATAACTAATGGAGAACGATCATGAAACAAAAAATATTTATACTTATTTTGCTTTCATTGACAATTGCAATGGCCCAGGGTCGCCGCGGTGGTGGCTCTCGTCTAACCTGGGATGAAAGCTTGAATTTGACCACGGAACAAATGCAGCAAATCACAGAACTTCGTGAGAGTATGCAACCTGCCATGCAGGAAATTCGTCAAACCACACGCTCGCTGGAACAGGAGCTCAGACTCCTCAATAACAGTGAAAATGCTGATGCTGATAGAATTGCTGAACTTGAGGCAGCCATTGAAGCCAACCGCACCGCTATGGATGCCTTGATGACAAACCATCGTACACAGATCAGATCTCTGTTGACACCAGATCAACAATTGATTTTTGATCAGCATGAATTTGGCCCCCGTGAAGGTCGACGTGGACCTCGAGGACCTCGTGGTGGCAATGATGATATGGGCGGTGGTCGACGTGGGAACCGTCCGGGAAGAGGGAATAGACCATAAGCTAGTAAACGTTGTCCTCTTTTGAGGACTTCCTCCCTGTACACGAGCCCCGATTTCTCTGGGGCTCGTGTTTTTAATTACTTCTAAATGGAATGCTTTAGCCAGACCGTAGCTAAAATCGAGAGTGTATGCATCTATTCAATAAAATCATCATTCTGTCAGTATCTGTTTCTGGGTTAATCGCCCAATCATTACCAACAGAAACCAGTACCCTGTTTTCGGGCTCAGGGTCTTGTGCTGTGTGCCATACACAGGCAGGTCCCAATACTGCGGCCTTACAAGACAGCCATGGAAAAGATGTATCTCAAACTACCTATTGGCGATCCACCATGATGGCGAATGCAGCCATTGATCCACTCTGGCGGGCCAAAGTGCAGGCAGAAATAGCTTCTAACCCTCACTTACAAAGCGTTATTGAAGACAAATGCACAAGTTGTCACGCTCCCATAGGAAACACCCAGGCAGAATATGATGGACAGTCAGACTATACGATTGCTGAGATGCTGGAAAATCCCCTGGCCATGGATGGGGTGAGCTGTGCAGTCTGTCACCAGATCCAGGATCAAGACCTGGGAGAAGGGGAGAGCTTTTCAGGTCATTTTACCATCGATGATAGTCGGCTGATTTATGGTCCTTTTAGCAATCCTGTAGTGGGACCCATGGTAAGTATGGTGAATTACACTCCAACCATGAGTCCTCATATCTCCAGTTCCGAAATTTGTGCAACCTGCCACACCCTTTTTACACCCTATGTGAATGATGCAGGCGAGGTCGCTGGGGAGGCTCCAGAACAGGTACCATATCTGGAGTGGTTAAATAGTGATTATCCCGAACTGGGAATTGAATGCCAGACCTGTCATATGCCGGCTATTGAAGAAAATATCATATTATCAAATCGGCCACAATGGTTGGGATCGCGTAACCCGCTTCATACCCATGAATTTGTTGGCGGGAATGTGTTTATGTTAAAAATGCTAAGAAATTTTGGGGATGAGCTAGGTGTCAGAGCCTCAGAGGCTCATTTTGACTCAACTATCGACAGAAGTATGAGACTTCTGGAGAGACAATCGGTGCGATTAAATCTTTCCGCTGTCTGGAATAGCATGGCGGATTCATTAACAATAGAAGTTGGTGTTGAAAATCTTTCTGGTCATAAATTTCCTACTGCCTATCCCAGCAGAAGAGCCTGGTTGGAGCTGAAGGTCGAGGATCAATCCGGAAATATTGTATTTCATTCGGGTGCCTGGGATGCTACTGGAGAAATTGTTGGACTGGATCCAGGCTACGAACCCCATCACCAGACTATCACTCAACAGGATCAGGTACAGATATATCAGAACATACCCAGGGATGTGAATAGTGACAAAACCTATACACTCCTGAGAATCGCTGGGTATTTAAAGGACAATAGAATCCCTCCTGCAGGATATCTATCAGATGGGTTAGCAGCTGATTCTACAAGAATTGAAGGGCTGGCGACCCAAGACCCCGATTTCAATCTGAATGGCCTTGAGGAGGGTACAGGAGGCGATAAAGTACACTATAGCGTGAGTGGTCTCAGTCCAGATGCTTCTTATTATATCAGTGCCACCATGAATTATCAGACAATCGCTCCACGCTTTGCACAGGATCTATTTGACTACGATTTACCTGAGGTTGAAGTATTTCAGTCCTATTATGAGCAAATGGATCTATCGCCCATCCCCATTGCTAGTGTTGAACAGACAATTTCAACTAGTGGGATAAAAGCACACACCCCTGAATCTCAGCTGATGGTGCAAGTATACCCAAACCCATTTAATCCAGAAACGAATATTCAGGTTTCACTTCCAGAAGATGGTAATATTAAATTGAGCATCTTCGATTTGCAGGGTAAGCAAATGATAGAAATCCAAAGAATCAATCAGAGTAGAGGGATGCAAGAATACAGCTGGGATGGGAAAGATTCCCAGGGTCTGAATCTTGAAGCTGGAATTTATGTAGTACAGATAGAATTCAGGGCGACGGGCTCACCAATTGCCTCGCGTGCAAATTCTAAGATAGTATATTTGAAGTAGTTTAAGGCGTGGCGTAGCGATTGACCCAATCAGCGCTCATAGCTCCAAACACACCAAATCCACCTTCTATCCCAAAAGCGGTCCCGATACTACCTTCCCCGATGAGAAAATTGGAAATAGACTCCACCTCAGAATCACTTGATAGAAAGTAGCGATAATAATTCTCATCCAGATAGCGTAGCCGAATGCCTATGGGAGCTACATTCTCATCATCAGAAGTATTTTCCAGGCACCACGAGTCTACTGAAGATGTCCAAGTCGTATCACCAGGTTCAATTACTCCATATTGTTGCATACCACATACATAATATTCCCAACTCTCTGAGGCAAACCCTGTACTAATAGTGGTGTTAAAATCACCATCATAGTGCCAATTCACATCAAAAAGACTATTGATGAAAAGTGTGTCTGGCAAATCGATTTTCTTAATTCTGGGCAGAGCAGGGGTGCTTAATGACCCTGTAACATGGTGACCCCTTGGGGTCGTAACCGTAAGGGTATATTCTGTATTCGGTTCGGGTGAAAAACTGCCATCAGTATTTATATACACCCCAGGGTCGCTAAAGATATCATCGTACCAATAATCCTCTCGACCTTCCCCATCTGTACCAAAATTTGGACTTCGGACAAATGAGTAAATTCGTGAATCATCTGAAATGGTGACAGTAGCATCTTTCACCACATAACGAGACTCTCTGATCGTCCTGATATAGGGAGGATCATACCAGAATGTATCACTCTCGAACAGCCCGGTGTCTTCATTAAACCATCGCCATGATTCATAGTAAATGGTATCATACCCAACAATTTCTTCATCCTCCCCAGCTGTATCCAAAGTTTTATGGACCAGGACAAAACTTGAAAGTGAATCATCCAGACTGATGAGTCCAAAAATGTTTAGCTTTTCCTCATTATCAGTGTCTATGGCTTCCCAACCCCAGTTTCCGCACGACGTCATAATCATGAATACCAAGAGCGCTAAGAAGGACGGGTACAGTTTTGACTTGTCCTGCTTCGAGAGCACTTCGACCCGTCTTCGCCAAAAGGCCACGAACGGGCAGGCAGGGCCAGAGTGACACCCTGGCCAGATAAAATTCAACATCTGTGAAATCAGGGTAATCCGTGGTCGCTTTTTATCAGAATTCAAATTTCACTCCAAAGGTTGGAAAAAATGGAAACATGGGTATGCCCAATCTTTGAACGCCCTTGTTCTCGTATTCGTAGGTTCTACGATTGTATTCCCAATGATTTCTGTAGAGATAACTAAACACGTTTAAATGATTTGTCACATTTAGAATCTGGAAGTACCATTCACGGTGTCCGTTGAAAAAGGGTTTTCGCTTTTTAAAACTTACATCCCAGCGGAAGTATCCAGGATAACGCTGGCCATGCTTGTCTCCGTATAAAAAACTATCCCGACCATAATAGTAATTGTCTAAACCGTAAGAATTGTCGCCCCATACTTCTGTTCGGCCTTTGACTGCTGTATAAGGGTTGCCACTTGAGTAGGTAACAGCAGTACTGAAGTGAAGACCCTGCTTGAGGGCCCAGTCAGCTACTATGTTAAGCGTATGCGTCCTGTCATATTTGGGGAAATACCAATCTTGACCTTCATATTTCCTTTTGGTCTGTGCATAGGTGTATCCCGCCCATCCGCGAACCTTCCCAGATAGCTTTTTAACCAGAATTTCTAACCCCTGGGCATAGGCATCCGTTTCCCAGAATTCATTAAAGGGGTCAATTCTCAAATGATCATTTTCGTCTACTGCAATGAGATCGGTGGGCTTGAGTGTCAGGAGATTATCAAAGGATTTATAGTAGGTCTCTGCGCGTACCAGGATATCAGAATCGCTCAAATATTCAACTCCAAAGATATAGTGGTCAGATCGGGGAGCTGGGCGGTCTCCAGGAATACCAAACCAGATATCCAGAAATCTCAAATTCTCGTCTGGGGGGTTTGCCACTGTCAGGAATTGATGATATCGACCCACAGATCCCTTGAGTGAAACCTTCTCAGAAAGAAAATATTTTAGACCAAGACGTGGCTCAAAGTAGGTGGTGTCATGCAAAGAATAACGTGCTACACGCAATCCTGTTTGGAGAGAAAGGAGAGGATTCAATTTCCATTGGTCCTGAAAGTAGATGGCCGACTCAGCAGGTTTTGATTCCATCCACATAATGGTGTCCCGAAAAGCCTCTTGTACACCGTTATAGATTTCCTGCGCACCAAGTATCATTCCTAATTGAAAATGAACCTCTTTATGTTGGAAGCCAGCCAGGACGTTATGGGCATCGTTTGCCAGCCAGGTTACATTTGATTCTACACTATTGTCATTGATCCTATCAAACAGATCAAAACCGAAGGAAGATTGAGAACTTGAGGTATCATAATCATTGTGAGAGTAAAATTCATCTGCGTAATCAAAATCAACAGCAAATCGAAAGCGACTATTTGCGATAAAGGTTCGAGCGATCAGTTTCGGCGAAATGATCCAACGCCAACTGAGACTATTGGTGAAATTTCCCCAACGCCAATCAAACACACTGCTGTCACGTTCTTCAAAATAATAGCCCCCATCTGGCTCGTATCCCTCATCCTCCCAATCATCTGAAGAATAATCGGCCTGGAAATCCCAATTCAACACATCATCTCCATAAAATGAGCTCCAGGTGAGTCTATGATCACTACCCACATCCAAATTTACCTTGCCCTGGAAATCGTAAAAATAATAAGGGAAAATTTTGTCCGGTGAATCCTCCCGATCAACTGGATCAAGGCGAGGAAGAACGACATGCTTATAGAACGCGTTGGCAATAACATCAAAATAGGTGCGTCGACCGGCAATCATCCAGGAGCCCTTTATCGACTCAGAACCAAAAGTGGGCAATGGGCCTTCAATCAGCGCTTTACTTGAGATGAGCGAGATATTTGCACTCCCTGTCACTTCTTCCGTATTCCCTTCCCGGTTCACTATATTCAGGATGGATCCGAGTCGTCCACCATATTGGGCAGGAAATCCCCCGGCATGGAAATCAGCTTCTTTTATGGCATCTGTGTTAAAAGTTGAAAAAATACCACCAAGATGCATGGGGTTATAGACCGTGATACCATCTAGCATAATCAGGTTTTGATCTGGTGTGGAACCGCGGACATAGAGGGCCGAGGAAAAATCATTGAGAGATTGGACACCCGGCAGCAATTGCAGGGCTCTGAATACATCGGCCTCTACGAAGGAAGGAGCCACTTCAATGGCCCGGCGATCTAAGGTTACCGTACTGGTGCTGACCAGCTCCTTGAATTTTTCTCTCTCAGCACTGACTTCAATTGTTTGACCCTCGATAATGACCTGATCCAATCGAATATCCAGACGAAGATTCAGATCTGCAGGCAGGTCGATGGTCTGTTCATATTTTGAATAACCAATGATGGAAACAATGAGTGTATGGGTCCCAACGGGAAGATCGCTGACTACAAAATAGCCCTCTACATTGGATGTTGCACCGCGATTTAATGCTGGCAGAATTACATTGGCATAGGGCAGTGGCTCACCAGTCTCATTTTCCCGGACAAATCCGTGAATGCTTTGCCTGGCATATGTCAGCGAAAACAGAGACAACAGCAACAAGGTGTGAAGGAGTAATCGCGTTGATTTCATACATCGAATATGGGAGTGATATTTACAGATTCAATGCAAAGTTGAGGGAGTGACCAATTTGTTTTGAATCATTGATACCCTGCCCAGATCAAAAAATTAGATCTCTGAACAAATTCGTCAAATCTCCCATTTTTTCCTTTTCTCTTCACAAGGTTTAGAGTGCATATTATTGCAGTTCAAAAATCGAGGGAACATGTCACCTGTAGCACAACGATTAAGGGAATTTCGAGCAGCTGTTGGTCTCACCCAACGTGAAGTTGCCAGCCTCTGTGGGCTTGGAAAAAGGACTATCATTTATTGGGAAATGGGTGAAAGGGAAATCAAGTGCACCAAACTTGTGCCCCTCTCAGAAGAGTATGATCTTGATTTTAATTGGCTGATTCTTGGGAAAGGCAGCATGTTTAATGAGATGACTGATCCTGCAGTCGCTGAACATGAGGAAGAGGATGAGGGGATTGAAGACTCACCCGAACCAGTCACTGAGCCAGTTGAGCAGCAATGGGTAGATACCTCCCAACCATTTCAGAAAGAACAGGAAGATGTGCTTCCACTGATCCAACGACTACGCAGGAAGTAACCACGCCAATACGTACTAAGTTTTAAAAGTTTCTCCCCCTAACTCAAATGTCCGTTATTGATGTGCCCTTTTCGGGGTTTACATTGCCTCGATTTTAACAATGGAGCGAGCATGCGACTGAAACGAACAATGACCTGTGGTCAACTTACAGCTGAAAATGTAAACGAAGAAGTCATCCTCAATGGATGGATTGCCAAAAACAGGGATCATGGTGGTGTGATCTTTCTGGATCTTCGTGATCGGTATGGTAAAACACAGGTAACTTTTAATCCAGATCTGGATCCAGAACTTGCTGCCGAAGCCAAGCGGCTCGGTATGGAGGATGTTGTTGCTGTTCGAGGCACTGTCCGCCTCCGTCCTGACGGCAATGTGAATCCCAATATGCCCACAGGCACCATCGAAGTCGTCGCAACACAGCTTGAAGTATTGAATGAAGCCCAACCTCTCCCATTTTTGGTCTCAGACCGTGAAAGCGGCAGTGAGGATCTCCGTCTTGAGTATCGCTATCTGGAATTACGTACTGCTGAGCTGCAGAAATTAATGGCCACCAGATCCAAAACGTATCAGAGCGCGCGCAGCAGATTAAATGCTGAAGGTTTTATGGAGTTTGAAACTCCCGTTCTCATGAAATCCACCCCTGAGGGCGCCAGGGATTACCTTGTGCCCAGTCGTATTCACAAGGGTAAGTTTTATGCCCTTCCTCAATCTCCGCAGACCTATAAACAATTGCTCATGATTTCTGGATTTGATAAATACTTCCAAATCGTGAAATGTTTCAGGGATGAAGATTTGCGAGCAGATCGTCAACCAGAATTCACCCAGATAGATATAGAAATGTCCTTTGTTGACCAAAATGATGTTCTGGGAGTAGCCACCCGCCTCGCTCGCGGCATATTTAAGGATATTCTTGATTACGATTTGCCTGAAGTATTTCCCACAATGAAATACAAAGATGCCATGGAAATGTATGGCAGTGACAAACCAGATATTCGCTTTGATTTACCTCTGGTAGAGTTTGCTGACTACGCAGAAAAAACCGAGTTTGGCGTGTTCAAGGACAATCTGGCAGCCGGTGGACGGGTCAAAGCATTGGTCTTGAAAAATGCAGCTGATAAATATTCACGCAAGGCAACGGATGGTCTCACTGACTGGTTACGTACCTATTATGGGCTAAAGGGATTGGCTTTTGTAAAAATGGACCAGACTGCATTTAGTGCAGGTATCAGTAAGTTTTTCCCCGAAGCACTGCAGCAGGAGGTAATCAATGATCTCAAGCTGGAACACAATGATATCCTGTTCTTCGTGTCTGACACGGAAGCCAGAACGCTCCAGTCTCTGGGTGCCCTTCGCATTGAGTTGGCTAAACGTGAAAATCTGATTCCAGAAGGGCTTATCAAGCCGCTCTTCATTCTGGATTTCCCCTTGTTGGACTGGGACGAGGACAGCAAACGCTATATCGCCATGCATCATCCCTTCACATCACCCAATCCTGAGGATGTTGAATTAATGCAGACTGCCCCAGGAGATGTGAGAGCCCAGGCCTATGATCTGGTGATTAATGGCTATGAAGTGGCAGGGGGATCAATCAGAATTCACACCCGCGAAATGCAGAGCCGGATGTTCCAGCTCATCGGTATGGATGAAGCAGAAGCTCAAGCCAGATTTGGATTTCTCCTCAAAGCCTTTAAGTATGGTGCGCCACCTCATGGTGGGATCGCCTTTGGGTTTGATCGCCTGATAATGTTGCTGGCTGGCACAGAGAATATCCGTGATGTCATCGCCTTTCCCAAGACGACTTCGGCATCTTCATTGATGGATGAAGCACCTTCGCTGGTAGATGCTCAACAACTCAAGGAACTTCATATCAAATTGGTAGAGTAATTCGACTGAGTTGAACCAGCTTTATAGTTCCATAAAATTGTTTGATTATGTATAACATTTCAGGTTGGTATTGAATAGATTCCTCAATCACTGACATGAAATGCCATATTATTTACTTATTGATGATCAAGGGATAGTTCAATGAGACGGAAATCCATCCAGCTGATTCTATTTCTGGCAGTCCTAACTGTACCACTCTTGGGTGAATACTGGCAGCAATATGTCGAGTATAATATGGATATATACTTAGACTCAGAACAGAAAACACTCAAAGCAACTTCTGAATTACTCTACGTGAATCATTCGCCTGATACGCTTGATCAGATTCTCATGCATCTCTACCCCAATGCCTTCAATACGGGTACCATTGCGGAACAAGTGTGGAGTGGGTATGGTCAATCATTTGACGATGAAAAGGGCTGGACGGGTATCCGCATTCAAAAAGCAGCCAGTGATTCAGTAGATTTTTCGTTTCTCATTCGAGATGATACTATTTTAGAAATAGAACTTAATCAGCACCTAATTCCAGGGGATACACTTGTATTCAACCTGGACTGGTTATTCATTATCCATCCCCATATCGATCGTGCTGGTTGGGAAGCCAACCAATTTGATTTCGCCCAATGGTATCCAAAATTTGTGGTCTACGATGAGCATGGATGGCACGATGATCCTTTTGGGGATTGGGGAGAGTTTTATGGTGAGTTTGGAAAATATATAGTCAATCTGAATGTTCCAGCCGCGCAAATAGTTGCATCAACCGGAGTCGTTATAGATGGCGACCCAGGCTGGGATTCTGTGAGAGTTGATACTTCACAAGTATGGGAAGATTGGGTCGAAACATTCAAAGAGAAAAGAGATACTTACCTGACAGACATGGATAGCACCGAGCGACGCCAGGTAAGCTTTCTGGCAGAAAATGTACATGATTTCGCCTGGTCCTGTTCCCAGGATTATGTGTATGAGCACGGCATGTGGAATGGGATTGATGTCCATGTGTTTTTCGACCTTGAAGGTGGTGAAGACTGGACAAAAGATGTGGTGAGATGGGGTCAAAACTCACTGGAGTGGCTATCTGGAAAGTTTGGTATGTATACATGGCCCCAGATCACCCTCATCCAGGCTTTGCTCAGTGGTGGCATGGAATATCCCATGCTGATCATGGATGGGTCAGACAGTGAGAGTCTTGCAGTACATGAGATTGGCCATAATTGGTTTTATGGAATTTTTGGAAATGATGAATTAGATGATCCATGGCTGGACGAAGGATTCACCACATTTCAAACTCGCTGGTACATGGAACATTATTATCCAGAAAATGGATATGAACTTTCACGCGAATATATCACATCATTTGAGTCAGATCATTTACATCGCGAGATGTATGAAGAGGCAGAGCTAAAACCGGCTATTAGATATATCCTGTCCACGGCCAATGAGCCCATGGCAACCCAAAGCTTCAATTATTCATATTATGGTTCTTATAGCAGTAACTCCTACGACAAGGCCTCAATAATGCTGGCTATGCTGAAAAATTATTTAGGAGAAGAACGCTTTTTAGCTGGTATGAGACTTTACTTCTCTCGCTGGGCACTCAAGCATGTAAATGAAGACCGATTTGTCAAAGCCATGGAGGATGGTTGTGGGGAAGAATTGGATTGGTTCTTTGATCAATGGCTACGCACCACCACTTTTGTGGACTATAAATTGGTTGATTGGTCTGTGGAGACCCATGATCAGGATCATTTTACAACAGAAATAAATGTCGATAATATGGGCGGTATGTTTGTTCCCATCACAGCAACGATTTACAGCGAAGCAGGTGAGACCGTCTCTGCTCCATTAACCAATTTTCGGCATCGCTCAACCGGTACAATTATTGTGGAATCCAATTTTCGCCCGGTTCGAGTCTATCTTGATGCTGAAAATACCTTCTTCGACCTTGACCGACGCAACAATGATAGTCAGCGCAAGCGTGCTTTTCGTTATGATTATAAAGGCTGGGATGCCTACCCTGATGATAGAAATCTCTATCTCTGGAAACCAATTTTTGGTTATAACGACACTGCTGGACCTGGTTTAGGTGTAAACATTAAAAGAGTCTATAGAAATACGGGAAATTTTACACAATTGGCCCTTGATTATAATTTGGAGTCGGGCAATCCTGATGTCTCCTTAAACTTCAGTCAACTTCAAGTCGGTCTTCCTTTCCAGGCAACCTGGTCTGGTACAGCAAAAATCTGGCGCTCCATGGTTTTCAGCTCTTTGGCCTACGAAATGAACTGGGCTAAGAAATACTGGAGGAACCCGATCCACTTTGTAACGCTTAAAATTGAAACAACTGATGCTAAACACGCTGAACTAGCTTCATCCGACCAGATCGGACTGACAAGACTGGGTTTACAGTATGAATTACAGGAAGTTATGTTCTCCGGAGACTATGGCTTTAGTATGAGTTTCTTTACTTCCCCGGCTAGTTTGGGGAGTTATGGAAAGGATTTTAGTCAACTAAACTTCATGAGTAGCTGGAATAAGAATTTTGCATATTTCCACTTTAATAATCGCTCAAATATTTTGGCTAATTCAAGGGCAACTCCGAATCTCATCAAGAGTCGGGTTGCATCACAGGATTTACGATCTGTCTATTTGGATAGGGGAGCTACCAGTCTATATGGGATAGAAGATGCCGAGATGATTGGCTCTCATTATTATCTCAGAGGCGGCGGGCGAATGAGAGCTTACGCTGACTCTTTGGATCAGCCCAGGAATTACATCTGGTCAAACAATTTGGATTTGACCTTCAAATCCATACCCCATATGCCAAAATCAATGGACATCGGGATATTCTTCGATCTGGGACAAATTTCCGACGATGCCAATAACTGGGATAATGTTGGTGATGTGGGGTTTGCACTCACCTATGGGCCGAAATGGAAACGCACAAGTTGGATTTCGACATGGTTTCGTCCCTTTCATATGAAATTTGAACTGAGTATTTTAAGATATGAAGATACTGGCTGGGTTAGCACACTCAATTCAAATCAATGGCTTTTTACCATTTCCAATTAAAGAAAAATATGGAACCACAGATGATTAAAAATTTATACACACTCCTCTTCTTCCTATTTGCAGTCCAAACTGGAGTCGCTCAGGAAACCTATGATAAAATCAGAATTTGGTCTGACGATACCCCTGAAATTATCTCTACCTTACTTAGACAAGGCGTGGACCCTGAAGGCCTGGATGTTCGACCTGGTGTGTATGTTGATGCTATTGTAAATCAGGTTGAAAAGCTGGATGTGGAAAGTCAGGGATTGGTTGTAGAGGATTTGATCCTGGATATTAGTGCTTATTATACCTCTCGTTTGAGTCAGGGAGCTTCAAGGGAGCTGGGTTATGGGAGCATGGGCGGTTACTTAACTTTTGAAGAGATAGTGGCCAGTATGGATTCACTTCATTCAAGTTTCCCGGAGATCGTCTCGGCCAAGCAAAGCATCGGGCTTAGTCTTGAAGGACGGGATATATGGGCTTTCCAGATATCAGATACTCCTGATTCAACAAATGGTGACCCGGAAGTTTTCTTCAATTCCCTCATTCATGCACGTGAACCGGCTGCCATGATGACTTTGATGCATTTTGCCTGGTCTCTGGCAGAGCAATACAATCTGGACCCAGCCCTGTCATATCTGGTGAATGAAAGAGAAATATGGTTCGTACCTGTCGTCAATCCAGATGGGTACACCTATAATCAACTAACCAATCCAAATGGTGGAGGAATGCACCGCAAAAACCGACGTCCAGGATGTACCAGCTCACCAGGTGTCGATTTAAATAGAAACTGGGGCTTTCAGTGGGGTTTTGATGATGAGGGCTCCAGTCCTGACCCATGTGGAGCTACCTATCGGGGAGATGATCCTTTCTCTGAACCTGAGACCCAAGTTGTGAGAGATTTTGTCCTCGGACATGATTTTCAGACCGTATTCAATTACCATAGCTATGGCAATTTACTCATTAAACCCTTTGGCTACGATGAATCGGTGGCATTACCCACACCAGACGGCGAGATATATGCCCAAATGGGCCCAGATCTTGTCAGAGAAAATGATTATCTGTTTGGAACCGGCACAGAGACAGTCGGCTACATAGTGAATGGTGATGCTGTAGATTACATGTATGGTGAATTGGGCATTATTAACTTCACCCCGGAGGTCGGCGCTGGATCAGAGGGAGGCTTTTGGCCACCTACAGGGCTGATATTTGAACTGGCTGAGGACAATATTGGTATGAATGTTCATCTCGCTGGGTGTGCCGGTAGCTGGATAGAAGTGAAAAATTTTGAGTTTCTCACTCACAGTCCTCTGGAATATGGTGATATTGTGAATTGTGAGCTCAGCGTCATGAACAAGGGCCTCGGCTCGGAAAATACTACGGCTATGCTATACATAAGCTCGCCAGACAACAGCATTATCCCATCACATAATTCCATTGATGTTTCAGGCCTATCATCTCAGGCCATACATGACTATGGAACCGACAGTTTAAGCTTCGAGGTCAACGCCCAATCTGGTGAAATTGCTCAGCTTGTATTATCCATTGAAATGGCTGGTTATGAGATAGGGGTAGATACACTTCAGTGGATCATTGGGCGTCCTGATACGATATTTTTTGACGACTTCGAAACAGATGCCTTAAATTGGATCTCTGAAACCTGGGGGATTGAAATCGGAGCTGATGGGCTGAGGCGATATATGACAGATTCTCCATCAGGTTTTTACGATGCGGAAACCACCTCAGATATCATTCTCAGTGACCCCCTGGATCTTAGAGGATATAGTAATCCAGTCCTTCAATTTGATGCCAGTTGGGATATAGAATTCGGCTGGGATTTTTGTCAAGTATTGGCCTCGGCTGATGGGGGCATAAACTGGTCAGCCCTGCGTGGTGAGTTCACGACTCCTGGAAATGGAAGTTCTGTCCAGCCGCTGGGAGAACATGGGTATCATGGAACTCAGGGATGGATTGAAGACCAGCTCTCACTATCCCAATTTGAAGGAACCCCCTCTCTCACATTGGCCTTTCAATTGGTAAGTGATACGTATTTTGAGGGTGATGGATTTAAAGTCGACAACCTGGCTGTACTGGGTTGGGGATCTGGTTTTGTTTTAGGTGATGTTACCAGGGATGGTGAAATCAATGTATCTGATGCTGTTTTTCTATTAGAAGCCATCATATCAAACCTTGAACTAGATGACGAGCTTCAAGAATTAGCTGACACCAATAGGGATACCTTCATTGACATCAGAGACTTGGTTATTCTGGTTGAATTGATACTGGAGCAATAAGTGAAATATCGTTTTTGGACCCTGGCATTTCCCCTGATATAAGCTTTACATAATAAAACTAGAATTGTTTAAACAGCATTTGTAATAGTTGAGTATTGCAAGCTATATTTGGCCGTTTTTCAGGAGGGGGGTAATTTCAATGGGGAAGGCTATATCGCTTTGCGACAATTTGTTTTTATATTTTTATCAACCATTTTTATCTCTTGCTCCTCAACTGATATTCCTGCAACACCTGACACAGCATTCCCAGTAGAAATCAATATTGAAAATGCCGATAGCCTCTGGTTATTGAGGGCTGACAAGGCAAATGCGGAATATGCTCTAGAACTTTTTCGGCAGCTATCAGAATCTGACTCAACATCTATTCAGCTCTGGGCAAAACTTTCCAGAGCCTATTATTTTCGTGGCCAATATTTGACTGAATCGCCACTGAAAAGAGATAGTCTTTTCCTGAGGGGTTATGAAGTCAGCCAGACAGTTCTCAGGCAGAATAGTGACTATCGAAATCTTCTCTTTTCAACAGGTGAAGAGAGTATGGCGGTACGTGGACTCGACAAAAACTCCCTTGAAGCGCTTTATTGGGGTTTGGCCAACTACGGACAATGGCTGGCCACAAAAAGTAGCTTGGTTCGCATGGGGCAGCGAGAGCACATATGGGCAACCCTGGAGCATATCCATGACCTGGATTCGACGTTTTACTACGGAGCATACTATCGCTATAAAGGTGCTTTATTGGGACGAGATCCAGAAACAGAAAATGATACAACGGGTATGCGGAAAGCTTTTGATGAAGCAATCAGAGTTTCACCCAACTATCTGGGGAACTATACACTCATGGCTCAATACTACTGTCCCAAGACCCAGGATAAAAATCTCTTTTACAACCTCTTAACGAGGGTAATAACAACGACACCCAACCCAGACCTCCCATATTATCCTGAAAATCTCTATGAGAAGGTGCTGGCTGAAAGATTAATGATCAAAGCAGAAAAGGAAAACTGGTTTACTCAATGAAATCATTTCGAGGGGAAAAACAAAAGGAAAGTGCATCAGTTCAAATCATCATTACTGTACTGGCGTTGTTAACAACCATCCTGTTGGCAAACTTTATGCGGGGTGATACCAAGGGGAATAGCTCCCAAATCAAAAAGACCACCTGGGAATCTTCAGTAATTCAATTGCCCTGATTTTCAAGTGGTAGATTAAAACTGAAACGGAGGCTTTTCCATTTTAGAAAGGGCATTCCGCAATTTTTCTTCGTCCAGGGCGAAGACTCTCTCCAGCTTCAAATTCTGGGCAATACTTGTGTATTCATCTGATTTAAAATATTGCTTCAAGTGACTCTGGATGGGAATGATTTGTCGACGGGGTTCCCATATTTGCGGTTGACCTGTTTCAATATTGATGATGCTATCAGTGGCACTGGCCCATGCGATTACAGCCAGTCGATATTTTTTCCATAAATCCTGAGCAATTTGGTAAACCAGAGCTTGAACATAGGGGCTTAAAAATACGAAGCGTTTGCTGAAGATGAGGCCGGTGTGAAAATACTCTGGAACATTGATAATTCCATCAACCTGAAGATGACGCCCCATAAGGGTAAACAGGGCCATCAATTGATCTCCAAGCCCTAAACCTGGATAGCTTTGACCAGGAAGTGGGTGTCTCCGATTGGAAAATACGGCCTTTGGGTTCTGTAACAGGAGCCACTCTATGGTTAGAACTTTTAGCTGAAGGCCATACTCATTTTCTGCATCGATGTCCTTGGGAACCAGATGCTGGTACCTGGCAACAAAATCCATGACCATGTGGTCGCGATCGCGGGTTCGTCCATTGTAGATGGTTAACCTGTGTCGGAAGGGATCCTTTGTGTCCACCACAACATCAAGATGCCTGATCCCACGATGGCGGGCCTGCCGATCCAGTCCAAAGCGTTCGATGACAAATTTGATTCCATCTTTAGAATATTTCCCAAGGAACAGTGAGTTTGAGTTTCTACTTGATCTATCAGTAAAAAAATTATCCCAACTTAAATCTTCCTGCGAAAAATTGCTGGTCAGATCCAGCGGTGATATTCGCTGGGCGATTTTCTTATATTTGCGATCAAACTTATTCATTTATTGGCATAATATCCTAAAAACTATAGCTGAGTCCTAGGCTTAGATTTGAAAAATCCTCCAGCTGTTTAAAGCGATTTCCCTCTTCATCCCCGCCAATGAAGTAGCCCAGGGAGGTCTCCAGATTGAGTCCTTCCATGAGTGAATAGGTCGATCCAATATTGGCCATGTAACCAGTCTCCTCGAGATTAACCATGAACATTCCCCTTAATTCCAGTGAGTTATCAAGGAGGGTAACCATGGAGGATAGAATAATGACCTGATCTGCGATCAAGGCGAAGGGTGTACCCATTCCTGAGGAGAATTCAGGGATACCCATTTGTGAAAACTGCGCCCGAAGTGGATCGAGGGCGTGGTTGCTGGTGTCTAGAAGCATAAACTCAATGGTTTGAAAATTGCCATCCTTTTCCATGGCAGATTCAATTTTCTGGGTATTGTTGCTAATAAATTGTGCCATGAGTTGCACCGTGTTGGGGAAGGCATATTCGACCTGAATTACAGATTGGAGATATGCTGCATCGTAAGTGAATTTGGACATGGCATAATCAATATCCGGGGTATGGGTCCTGAAGTAGGCAAGTTCAGTTCTTAAGGTCCAATTACCGGGGAAAATGACTGCATCCAGGCCAAAAGCGTCTGTTTCTCTGTAGGATAAATGGCTGGTAAACTCTGGTGCACCATCGCTGAATAGAGGTGCCAGATTGATTTCCAATCCTGCTGGTGAGAAGGATCGATCGTTGCCTTTAAAATATGAGGCGGAAAGATCTCCGATTCCCATGGCGTACTGTATACGCCCACCAATTTCAAACTCATTTTCTGGATAAAAATATTGAGCCCCTTCTGGAATGGGAATACTAATGGGAAAATCAGGCTCATTAAGGGGAAAGCGATTTGCCTCAAACGCTGGTAATGCAACCACTTCTATTTGAAAATCACTGATATATGTTTTTGCAGCCAGACTCATGGATCCCAGTTTCCTGTCGGTTCCAGTCAGAAACATATAGTAATAGTCATAGGGGCTTAGATTGTCTGTGGGGTTGTTGGCATCAGCCGCGCCCCAGGCATGGATCATTTTGCCCAGTTTTACTTCACCAAAAGCAGGATACCACAGGAGATAAGCTTCTCTAAGTTTAAACATATCCTCGTTAATTTCAGGATCTTTCCAGCGTGTTTCCAGGGCAGTGACAGTCTTCAATTCAAAATCTCCATAGGCATAATCGACTGAGATGTTTCCCAGACGAAAGGGGAGATCAATGAGGGAAGCATCACTTATTCTCAACATACCCGAAGGTGTCACATCACCTGAGATATTGAATTGAGCAAAGGTGACCAGGGGGACCAGCACCAGTATTGCGAGGGCAGATATTAGTATTTTCATCGCTTGATCCTATTTGGGCATGCGTTTTAAGTTCTTTTCTTGAAAGAGATCTTCCTCAACACCAGTATCTACTTCCTGGCTGCTAAAAACCAGACGCGTATTGGTGCCCTTCTGAACATTTTCTACAAAGATTTCAATAGGTAGGTCATAGCCTTTTTCTTTACGATATTTCATCACCCGACGCTTTAGCAGACTATCGCGTGTATCATAAGCCTCATCCAATATGGAGACCAGATCCGCCTTACTAACGTACGTGACAAATCTTTTATAGGTGCGTGTGACCCCTTCTTTCGGTGTGCTCTCCAGAATATGACAGTCAATCCCATCCACCACTTTCTCACCCAGGATTTCATAGGTGTACTCATCCAGTTCCCGAGAAGTCATATCTTCATAACTTAGATCGGAGCCCATAAAGGAATCGGCTTTTTTCTTGGATGAAATGCGCCGAACTTTCTTAAATGCAGGGAGCCAGAGTCGCATTTCATCATCTTTCTGGGCATGTTCAATTTTCAAAAAGGCAACACCCTCGTCATCAGCTGGAGCCAGAAACCAGATGATCTGCTTTTTGTTGTCGTCGGCAGTAATGGAACGAATGGTTGATTCCCTGGTTTTGCCTTGTTTGTTGGTCAGAACCATAGTCATATTTGATTTCATGTCTGCGGGAGCAGCCTTGTCTTCCATGGCTTTGGCTAACTCATATCCGGTCTGTGCAAACAGCAACAAGGGCAAAGTGATGAGCAATGTGGTAATCAGACTTCTTGATAATAGTTTCATGTTTCTAATCCTTTTGTTCAAAAATTAAGATTGAGCTGTAATCCGGACACCTTCCACCCGTGCCAGATAATATTTACTTACTTCCAATAGCACAGCCAATAATGTCAACGTTGCCACCGATGTGGAAATCATGGCGAAAACCATGAGACCACCCATATGCATCATGGGTACAAACTCGGAAAACAAGAGTGCTCCGAAAGCCATGTTTGATGCGGCATCCAGAATAACGGGGAATCCAACATCGCGCATGGTTTCGGCACTGAGGTTTCCTTCAACACCATGCCGATGCAAATGAGTCCTAAACTGACTGATATAGTGAATGGCAAAATCTACGCCGACTCCAATGATGATGGCCGACAGTAACGCCGTCACGTGGTTTAAATCAATACCAAAGATGCCCATGAGACCGAAGTTGAGGACTACAGCAGAACTTAAGGGGACAACAGCTAGCAAACCCCAAATCCAGTGCTTAAAGAAGTAGGAAGCAATCAGCGCAATGATAAGAATAGAGGCGAAAATACTGATGAATGAACTCCGGATAATCAGTCCTACCAGATCTCTGAACACAATCAGCATACCGGTGATAGTTATATTGAGATCACTGTAATGATCCTGCTGGAGGAAAGCTTCAATTTCGTCAACCAGTTTAACTACTTCCCTGGTGGAAATTGCCCGCATCATGGAGGTGGCGAGACCCTTTTTATAGTCATAATCAACCAGGCTGCTAAAATCATCAGGATCGCCAGACATGGAATACATGGTAAACAGGTTATTTACCTTGTCCCGAGAGTCAGGTATAGTTTCGAATGCCGGATCGTTGTCATTGATCATGCGGTGCATCTGTTTAATGATATCGGCAATCGAAATGGAAAGACTTACAGAGGGATGCTTTTCCATGAACAGCTGAATACTTTCTATTTTTTTAAGCACCTCAGGAGATTTTAAGTCAGCATTGATCAGCAGTTGGAGATCCATGGTCCCAGTCATCTCACTATCCATAAAATCTAGGCTTTGACGTATGGGGTTCTCTGGTTTAAAAAATGATTTCACATTGACTTCAATATTTAGTTTGAATATGCCAAGAGCTCCAATGATCACCACCACGGCACCACCGATCAATATTGCTTTGGGGCGCTTGATGACGTGTTCTCCAAAAGCGATGACAAATCTTTCAAAATGACTGGCATTGGAAACGGCACTGGATTTTGGGTTCCATTTTTTTAATACCAGAATGGAGGGGAGAAATAGAGTGGAAAGAATCAAGGCCCAGACGATTCCTGCTGAAATGGAAATGCCGTAACCCAGCAGGGATTCCAGTGGAGCAAATACCATACAAAGGAATGCCGCGACCGTGGTTGTTGCAGCCAGAAAGATGGGAAGTGAAAGGGCACTGACACTAGCCTCTACAGCGGCTTTAGCATCCTTGTTGCTACGCATTTTTCTAAAAAACTTGGTGATAACGTGTACGCCGTATGAATTGGCAATTGTTAAGAGAATAATGGGCATTGATGTGTTCAAAATACCAAATAGAAAAGAATCCGATCCTGTGAGGTAGAACATCCACCCGTTGAAGCCAATCATAAATATCATGGACATGAGAATAGTAATGAGCACAGAAAACACAGCTGAGACATTGCGAAAACTAAACAGGAGGATAAGGAGCATTCCGATCAAGCCTGCGCGCATGAGACTCATGACATCTACTCTGATCAGGGCAGGTAGGGTCCCCGTGATATATGCCTGTCCACCCCAATGGACATCATAGTCATCAAGATATTTATCAGCCACTTTTTTGAGGTTGCTTACCAGAAGATCGCCTTTTGTCCCAACCATTGGACGGACAATGACATTAAAATAATCGCCTTTTTCGCTTAAGCTCCGGGTCTTTATTTTTGGGTTCTCACCCAGATATTTTTTTAAATCAGCAATTTCGTTATCATCCAGATCTCGATATTCCTGCAGGGAGGAGACTTCCAGAAATCCATCAAGACTCTCCATTTTATCAGCGGTTGAGATACACATGATTTCATCAACACCTTCGATTTCCTCCAATTCATGGGTAAGGTCCCATAGTGTTGAGAGACTTTTAGGGTTTAGCGCGTCGAGGCCACGATTCCCAAATCCCAGAAACATGAGTTCGGTGCTTCCGAACTCGTCTTTGAGGTCATTCCAGGTAACCATAGATGGTATATCCTGGGGCAGCATTTTCATAAAATCGTCTTCGATTACAAAATGTTGAATTCCTGTTCCCATGAGCAGGGTGATTAATACTGACAGAATGATACTGCGCCAGGGGTGTTCAACAGACTGATTCACATACCACTGTTTCATTTGCTCTCCTCCAAGTGCTTAAGGCCTTTTTCGGTCATGAGTCCCCGCAAAAATATATCCAGGAAGGTCTCGGCTACATGAGCCGGTGTAACCCGGTTGTTTAGAAAGAATTCTGGTTGAAAAACTGAATTGATAATATTCATAAATAGGGTGGCAGTAAGCTCGACTTCCAAAGATTTTCTTATATATCCCTGGTTTTGGGCATCCTGAAGGAGGATGAGGAAATCATCGCGTCGATCCAACCTGAATTGCTCTATCTCTCGCCATAGAGCAGGGTGTCTCGCTTTAATATCAGAAAAGCGTGTAGGGCTAACTAATGTGAGATTTTTGGTAATAGTAAGGACTAACTCTTGGAATTTCTCGATAGGGTTAGCATCCCTATTCACCAACTCTTGTATCCATCGAGTGACTCGGCCTGAGACAAATAAGAAGATTTCTCGAAGCAACCGTTCCTTCGTAGGGAAGTATTTATAGATGGTTTTTTTGCTCATAGCCAATTCCCTAGCCAGAGATTCAACAGTAAAGCCTCGCACGCCTTCATTAATAATAGAGCGCAACCCATGGGCTAAGATGTGCTCTTCAGGGGTGTTGGTGGCAGGGTCCGATGGAAACGTTTTCAGTGTCATACGTTTCCAATCTAGGCAAAATTATTCTCTACGCAAGCAAGATTTATGCATTTTATCTGCTAAAAATAAATTTTGGACGAGTGAGAATGAGAACCAATGGAAGGAGGGTAAGCGCTGCAATCAAACACATAAAAATGGAAACTGAAATTAGCCAGCCAAAGAAAAAGATGGGAATAAAAGTAGATAGCATACAAACCGCAAAGCCCATCATCACAGAAAAACCATTAATAATGATGCCCTGGCCTGTCGTACTCAGAGTTTTAACAATGGCTTCTTCGTCACCCAGGCCATTCCGAATCTCCGTCCTGAAACGGAACAAGAAGTGAATCGTATAATCAATACCAATTCCAATCATGATGGAACTGAGCATGGATGTTGCCGTATTTAAGTAGATACCCAAATATCCCATCAACCCAAAGACACCTGTTATGGCGAATGCCAGCGGCATGGCACTGATAAGGGCCGCTGATAATGATCTAAATACGAGACCCGTCACTAGAGCTGCCAGGATTACTGATAATACCAGACTACGTATCTGACCTTTCACCATCATGGGCATCAGATTCCCCAGAAGTACGGCATACCCCTCACTCTTAGGCTTGTTGTCAACACGGATGTTCTGGTTGAGGAATTGATTGAGCTCCTCTTGAAGGTCTACCATGTAATACACATCCATGGTATTTAGTCGAATCACGATTTGGGCAGTGCGATAATCATAGTCCACATAAGAATCAAGATAGCCATCGCTGGACTCCCACGAGTACAAGAGCAAATATTGAGAAACCAGTTGACGGGAATCTGGAATGGTATAGTAGGCTGGATCGCCGCCGTTCATTGACTGATTCATTAGTTTTACAAAATCTGTGATGGCAAGTGTGTAGCCGACTCCCTCACGACCTTCTAGAAATTTTTGAATTTGATCAATCTGATTCAGCACCTCAGGAGATTTTATATCTCCTTCAACCACCACCGACATAGTGGTACTTCCACCAAAACGTTCTTCTATGATATTATTGATCACTCGGACATCTGAATCTGGACCATAATAATTGAGTGGATTGCTGTCTAGCTCGACCTTTGGAATGCCAATGGCCGCTATGATAGTAATCACGGCGAAGGCAGAAAATATGACAGTACGATGATGGAAAACCAGACGCCCTATTCTTACCAATATCCTTGAAAGTAATCGATTCGCTGTGTTCTTATCCTGCCTGTCAGAGCTTGGTTTTTGAGTTAATACCAACACAGCAGGGATAAAGGTAATCGAGATAGCGAATGCCAACGCCACACCGAAAGCGGTTAATACACCGACTTCACGGGAAGCAGGCAAAATGTGGGATAGTAGGGATAAGAATCCAATCACCGTGGTAAGACCTGCCAGAAACAAGGGCCTCAGCATATGTTCAATCACACTGGTAACAATCTCTTTGCTATCTGCAGTATCTGGAAGCACAGCACAATCTTCAAAATAACGAGTAATAATATGAATACCGTAAGCGCTGGCCACGGCAATAAGCATGATGGGCATAATACTTGAAATCACGGATAGCATGAGCCCAAGCCAGGCCATGAGTCCCAGCGTCCCCAAAATTGATAAAAGAACAACTAACAGTGGCAGTACCACGCCACGGCGGGATCTAAAACTAAAATAAAGTAAAACCGCAATCAGAAGCATGCCTGCAGGAATGAAGGTGCTTGTGTCGTGGCCAATATCATCAGATATTTGTGCTCGGATGACAGGCATTCCACCCAATCTCAGATCATGCTTCTCTTTTTGATAGGGAATCAGAAGATTCTGTATCGCACTTACTGTTGTGACTTCATCAGTATCTGGATTTGGATAAATGATAATAGCGGTATATTCACGATCGGCAGATACAAGAAGGCGACCCAGCATGGGATCTGCAATAGCACATTGAGCTAGGGAGTCACTCTCGTGTTGACTGCTTGGAAATTCTTGTATGAATTTATCCACTGTCATGGATTCATCATCGCTGAGGATAGATTCATAATTGGTCAGACTAATAATGTGATCGATTTCTGGGAGCCCTTCAAGATCATAGCTCAGATTTTCGATCATCTCCAGTCCCTCGCTGGAAAAGACATCTTCTGAATGGTAGCTGATCAGAATGACATCCAAACCACCAAATTCTTCTTCAAGTTCTTCCATGCGGATGACATCCGGGTCATCAGATGGAATCAGCGCCTGCAGATCGGGGTTAATGTGAATCTTGTATATGGGTAGGGCTAATAGTGTAATCACCAGCAGATTTATGAATATAATGGTCTTTGGATAGTGAGTCATGAGAGTGGTGAATTTTTTCATGGGCGGCAATGTATTGTGGTGTCGAGTCTGATGAAAGGAAAACGAAGGATTCAGCTTTTTTGAAGAAAATATTTTAGGGGTTTAAAAAATGCTATGCAGGCCATAATTGGCGGATATATTAAGCGTAACTAAGAAGTGAGACACGCTAATGAATGACAATCTACTCCCCGCTCTAAAATCATTCGGATTTACATCCAACGAAGCTAAAACATATCTAAGCCTTTTACAGAATAATCCTGCCACAGGTTATGAGATAAGTGGCAAATCTGGAATCCCCAGATCTGCAATTTATGAGATTTTAAAGCGCCTGGAGACCACGGGTATGGTGAGTTGCGTGGACTCCAATCCAACCAGGTATATCCCTTTGCCTCCCGATCATCTATTTGATGTTTTGGAGAATAATTTTACCACCAATCTGGATACGCTCAAAGATTCGCTAAAAAATGTCAATACTGATCTTGAGGTCGGTGACCTGTGGAATATTCGTGGCTATGACAGCATGATTGACCGTGCGAGACATATGATTAAAAATGCAGAAAAATCAGTATACTTATCCATTTGGATCACCGAGTATAGTAAGCTGCATGCCGATCTGGTTGCTGCTGAAAAACGTGGTGTGGATATTGTCATCTTCTCTTTTTGCGATATCCCTGTAGATGTGGGGACTGTTTTTGCTTACAATCTGGATAGTAAACGTTTGGAAGATGTATGGAGCAGCAAGATTCTCCTGGTGGTTGATCATGATTCAGCCCTCCTGGGAGGTGTTGAAATGTTACCTACCAATAAGGTTGCCTGGACACGAAATTCAGCCATCGTTTCAATCGCTCTTAATTATATCATTCTGGATCTCACTCTCTTCGGCCAACGCTACAAGCTAGATATGAATCCGGTGATTACCGGTATGCTGCATGGGGAAATTTACAACCTGGACGATCTTCTTAGTGAGGATCACGAAGCAATTATACACATAAAGAAGAATTGATCATTGAAAATATATATAACCTTTAACAATCGCTCCCACCTGAAAAGGGATCGAAATGGAGGCACGTTCTATGAGTAAGATTAGAGTCGGGCTAATGGGATTTGGCGAGATCGGTAGAGATGTCTACCGTTTAAGCCTGGATCAGCCTGAAATGCAAGTTGTTGCAATTAGTGATATTGGTCGTTCTGATATTCTTCACTATTTGCTAAAAAATGATGGAAGAGATCCTGTAGACGCACAGCTTGAAGGAAACTACCTTGTTGTTGGCGATCAAAAGGCGCGTCTTATCCATGGTGTAGCACCCAAAGATGTCCCTTGGGATGCTTTTGATGTTGATATCGTAATTGATTCAACCCACAAATACCGCACACGCGAGGCCATGCAGGCTCACCTGGATTCAGGTGCCAAGCGGGTGATTCTCGGCTCACTTCCTCAGGATGATATTGATCGAGTCATCGTCATGGGTGTCAATGATGACAGCATTAAAGCAAGTGATAAACTTGTTTCTGCAGCATCTGCCACTACAAATGCCCTGGCACTAATGCTGGATATTCTTGATAAAGCATTTGGTATTGAATACGCCATGATGACCACTATCCACGCCTACACAAGTGACCAGCCATTACGCGATACAGCTGGTTCAGATTTCAGACGCAGTCGTTCTGCCGCTGAAAACATCATTCCTAACGTCAATATCAGCCCTTATTGGATGGAGCATATTTTACCTCGTTTTAAGGGGAAAATTGAAGGCTCAGCCTTGAATGTTCCTGTGCCCATGGGATCACTTCTTGACCTGACTTGTGTCCTCACAAAGGGTGAGACCACTGTTGAACAGGTTAATGATGCCATGCGTACAGCCGCTAAAACATTGGGTGGATATATCGAAATTACTGAGGATCCTATCGTCTCAAGCGATGTGATAGGAAATGCCCACTCCTTGCTTTTTGACACCAAGGGTACTATGAAATCAAGTAAGCGAATGGTGAAGACTCTTAGTTGGTATGATAACAGTCTTGGCCAGGCAGGACGTCTAGTCGATCTAGCTCTTGCTTATGGCAAGCTCGGCGTAAAAGGAGGTGCTGCATGAGAGTAGCAATTAATGGATTCGGTCGTATCGGTCGTTCCGTATTTCGTATTTTAGATAAACGTAAAGACATCAACGTCGTCGCCATCAACGATCTATTCGAGCGTGAAGCTCTGGTTTATCTCCTTAAATATGATACTGTCATGGGTGGTTTTGGGGATGCAACAGTTCATTTAGAAGGTGACGTATTGCATACTGCAAATGACACCGTAAAAATGATCAGCGAACGTAATCCTGCTGATTTACCCTGGAAAGAGCTGGATATTGATGTTGTTATCGAGGCAACCGGTGTCTTTAGAACCAAAGAATCCTTGACCCAACATTTAACAGCCGGTGCAAAACGAGTGATCTTGACAGTTCCTGCAAAGGATGATGTGGATTACACGGTTGTTCTAGGTGTCAATGAAGATGGTTTAAAACCTGAGCACAAAATCGTATCCAATGCCAGTTGTACAACCAACTGTTTAGCCCCCATGGCTAAAGTCCTCAATGATGCTTTTGGAATCGTTGAAGGTGTGATGACAACCACACATGCCTACACCAATGATCAGCGTCTTGCTGATGTTCCTCACTCAGATTGGCGTCGTAGCCGTGCTGCCGCTGAGAACATCATTCCTACCACAACAGGCGCAGCCCGTGCAGTAGGTAAAGTACTTCCTGAACTCAAAGGTAAGCTTGATGGTATTGCAGCTCGTGTTCCTGTAGCTGATGGCTCTGTTGTGGATTTGATTGTTGAATTGAATCGCAATGTGACGGTTGAAGATATCAATGCCGCTGTTCTGGCCGCTTCCAAGACAGATCGAATGAAGAATGTACTCCAGTACAGTGAAGATCATTTGGTTTCTTCTGATGTTATTGGAAATCCATACTCCTCCATATATGATGCAGCATATACAAGGGTTGTGGGAAACCGTTTTGTTAAGACATTGAACTGGTATGACAACGAATGGGGTTATTCAAACCGCGTTGTTGACTTGATCAACTTGTTTAAGGGTATGTAAACAAATATCCATTTCAGACAATTGGAGCCGGTTGTTTTTACGACCGGCTCTATTGTCTAAAAAAGCAATAATTCAATCTGCCATAGCGGGAATTGTAAAGAATGAAAAAAGTCCAATTCATATTTGGAATACATAACCACCAACCCGTGGGAAATTTTGACAACGTCTTTCATGATGCTTGTGATCGTTCCTACTTGCCATTTCTACAAGTCCTTGAAAATTTTCCAGATATCAGCATGGCCTTCCATTTCAGTGGATCGCTCATTGAGTGGCTTGAAGGACATCGCCCTGACGTGTTAGAGCTTTTCAAGAAGTTGGTAGATCGAGGAAATATTGAAGTTTTGGGCAGTGGATTTTATGAACCTATCCTGGCCATGATTCCAGAAGCAGATCAAGTCGGTCAAATTAAGAAAATGAACGACTGGGCTCTGGAGCAAATGAATTATGAAATTAAAGGTAACTGGCTCACCGAGCGCGTGTGGGAACCACACCTCGCCCAGAGTTTACACAAAGCTGATATTGAATACATGGTTGTAGATGACTACCACTTTCTGACCACAGGTGCTGACCCCAAAAATTTGAACGGATATTATTTCACAGAGCAGGAAGGCAAAGTCCTCAGTGTCTTTCCCATCAGTCAGAAAATGCGCTATGCCATGCCCTTTGAAGATCCTCAGGTCGCCATTGATATATTAAAGAGTTATGCCTCAGAAGATGGTGATAGCCTTGTGGTTATGGCAGATGATGGCGAAAAATTCGGCATATGGCCTGGAACCTGGGAAACCGTGTATGGCCAGAAATGGCTGGAAAGATTTTTTACTTTATTAAGTAAAAATTCAGAATGGATCACCACTACCACATTTAAAGCGTATCATTCAGATCATATCCCTCGGGATCTGGTGTATATACCCACATCCTCATATTTCGAGATGTCCCAATGGACACTGCAGACAGATCTGGGCCGACAGATGGATCATTTTATTCACGATCTGGAAGATCAGGGCAAGGCTGATGAGAGCAGACCCTTTATAAAGGGGGGTATGTGGCGTAATTTCTTCACAAAATATCCCGAGTCCAACTGGATGCAAAAGCGTGTACAGTTTCTTTCACTCAATATGAAGCAACTGGAGAGCAAAGGGGGCATACCCTCAGACCTCAGGGATGACCTGTACCGGGCACAGTGCAATTGTGCTTACTGGCACGGTGTCTTTGGCGGGCTCTACCTTCCACATCTACGTCATGCCATCTATGAACATTTACTCAAGGCCGAAGAAAGGTTTCTGGCTTCAGGAGGCAGCTTCCCTGGCTTGGTTGATATTGATAGTGATGGGGTGAAAGAATACCGTTTACGATCAGATACTGTACAACTATTCATTTCCGCCGATAAAGGTCACATCCGTGAGATAGACTGGCTGCCAGCTTATTTCAACATCACAAATTACCTCCAACGCTACTCCGAGCATTATCATGAGAAATTGGCCCAGGCCAGCAATGACCCAAATGCAAGTGGGTCCATTCACGATATTGTACTGACCAAAGAAGAGGGGCTGCAAGATAAATTGTTTGTCGATAGCTATAAGCGACATGGCCTCATCGACCATATTTTTAACTCTGATCAATCCCAGAATGCCCACTATACTGGTGCTTTGCAGGAGAACTATTCCGGGGTTGCGAGCACCGTTACACAGCGAGAAGCTGGTGTCCAGATTAACACTTCAGGGTTTGTTGATCAGTCTCAAATCCAAATTGAAAAACAAGTAGAACTTCATCATAATGATGTATCAATAAAAATAGCTATTTCCAATCAGGGAGAGGTCAGCATCGATCAGCACTATGGCCTTGAATTGAATTTTGGGCTTCTGGGAGGGAACAGTCCCGACCGGTACTATCTGGTGAATGGCAATAATGTTGGACCCTTGAATTCTCAAGGTGATGAGGCTGATGTACAAACGGCTGCACTGATAAATGAGTGGGATAATTTTAAAATAAACATAAAATTTTCAGAGAAATGTCAATTATGGCGTTCTCCCATTGAAACTGTCTCCATGTCTGAAGCAGGATTTGAACGAGTCTACCAGGCTTCGGCACTATTGCCACATTGGAAATTAAACCTTAGCCCGGGAGAGTCTCTTGAACTGGAGCTACTCCTGAGCATAAATATATTTAAATAAACAAGAGGAATAAATGTCAAATAATCAAGCCACTGTAGCCTATTTCAGTGCAGAAATCGGGATTTCTCCAAGTCTGCACACTTATAGTGGGGGACTTGGAATATTAGCAGGTGACCATATTAAGGCTGCCGCAGATTTAGACGTAAACATGGTTGCTGTAACCCTGATGTACAAAGAGGGCTATTTCAAGCAAAGAATGGATGAGGAAGGGAATCAGACGGAGAATTATCCTCGTTTTGAGCCCGATCCACTTCTGGAAAAACTGGATGGAACGATCACGTTGCCACTCCGGGGTCGTGAAGTTCATGTCCAGGTTTGGAAATATACTTTTGTAGGGATAAATGGTACACCAATTGATATTCTGTTGCTGGATACGGATGTGGATGGCAATAATGAAGAAGATCGAACCATCACCTTAAGACTTTACGCAGGTGGCAAGGATCATCGGATTCTTCAAGAGGCAGTCCTGGGATTTGCCGGTATTCGTGCGCTGCGCAATTTGGGATATCAAGATTTTTCAACCTACCACATGAATGAGGGTCATTGTTCATTTCTTACTCTGGAGCTTTTGAAGGAATTTAATGGCGATGAAGAAGAAGTCAGGAAACGTTGCCACTTCACAACCCATACTCCTGTCGCCGCCGGTCATGATCACTTTGCCTCGGATCGGGTCAAGCGGCTGATAGGTGATCTTCTTCCTAAAAAACTGAATTTGCCCTCAATGGTACTCAATAGTCGTGTCCATATGACGGAACTAGGACTTTATTTCAGTCGCAGCGCTAATGGCGTATCCGAACTGCATGGTGAAGTTGCCCGGCAACAGTTTCCAAATTTTAATATTGGTCATGTAACCAATGGTGTATTTCACAGATATTGGGTTGGGAAAATTTTCAGAGAAGTGTTTGATCGAAATCTACCTGGTTGGCGTCAGGATCCGACTCGGTTACTGGAGATTGATTCTGTTCCAGATGAGGAACTACTGTTTGCCAGCCGCGGTCAGAAGAAATTTCTTCTGGATTATGCAAATTCCCAAACACAACGAGCACTCTCCGAGAAGCGACTGACCATTGGTTTTGCCAGAAGAGCTGCAGAATACAAACGCGCCCGGCTGATTTTTCATGATAAAGAACGATTGATTCGTCTGGCCAAGGGGAAAGTGCAATTCATTTTTGCCGGGAAAGCCCATCCTCGTGATGACCATGGCAAAGAGATTCTCAAAGATATTGTGCTCCAGGCCAAGGAGTTGCTGGGAGATGTGAAGATTGTGTTTCTTGAAAATTATAACATGTGGCTAGGCAACCTGATTACTGCAGGTGTCGATGTTTGGTTGAATACACCTCTGAGACCCAACGAGGCCTCTGGTACTTCAGGTATGAAAGCCACACTCAACGGAGTGCCCAATCTATCCATCCAGGATGGCTGGTGGGCTGAAGGCTGTAGGGATGGCATCAATGGCTGGGCTATTGGAGATGTAAACAATGCTAATGATGCCGCTGATGCAGACCACTTATATCGACTACTGGAAGAACAGGTAATTCCAACCTACTACAATGATCAGACAAAATGGCTGAGCCTCATGCGCGAATCGATTAAGACCGGTGTTCAGTTTACTGGTACACGTATGGTTCAGGATTATTTGAAAGAATACTATAGATAAAGCACTTTAGAAGTTAGGAGTTAGGAGTTAGAAGTTAGAAGTTAGAAGTTAGAAGTTATACTCCCCTATACCTTCGACCTTCGACTTTCGACCTTCGACCTTCGACCTTCGACTTTCGACCTTTGACCTTTGACCTTTGACAAAAAGAGGTTGGATCACTCCAACCTCTTTTTATTAAGCCAGGTATATGGACAGGTTAATGTCGTTTACTCATCTTCTCAAATTTGGAAGCCAATTTTTCCCGCTGCGAGTCATCGAGACTGGCGTGAAATTCAGCATAATCAGAGATCATGGCCTTGCGAAAAGCGCTAAATTCTGATTCAATCTCATCGAACTGCGTGTTTAGCACATCAACATCCAATTGGGCTGCCCTGAAATTTTCATTCAGTGAACCTCTTAGCTCTGTGTGATTTGCCAGCATACCAGCTTTGAAGGTTGACGCATTTTCAAGGACTACCTGAAGTTTTCCCTGCTGCATCTCGTTCAGATCGAGTTTCCTGGTAATCCGTTTCATCATTTTGGCTTGATCCATGTGATGTGGACCACGATTGGTGCCACAGGCTGCAATACCCAGAACAAGTGCTAAAATGAGTAGACCCAGTCCCATTCTTTTATTCAGTTTTACTTTTTTCATATCCTTATTCCTTTTCCAATTCAACAGATTCTGAGGGTGTTGCCTCGTCTGTCTGAACTTCTTGATTGTGTTTTAACTCAATTTTCTCTCTCAGATGAGATTTCCAGGGACCATTATTGTGGTATTTGCTACGACGACTTCCACCATGACCGCTGGAAAATAAAATTTTCGAGAGCAGGATGAGACCCAGGGCCTGCCAATATGTTATGACGGGACCACTGAACAGGGTTGGTATCAACCAATTCCATAGCAACATGGTAACTGCTGGAAACACAATGATTGCAGCGACAACAAAAAAACCGATTCCAATCATTTTTCCTATTGATGGTTTACACATGATATCTTCCTTTCAAATTATACATATAAATCATTTAACCTTTTACGCAAAGCCAGGACAGCGTAGCGCTTTCTGGAGAGTAGCGTGTTCTGTGAATCTCCAGTGAGTTCGGCAATTTCTTTAAAACTCAGACCCTCAATTTCATGCCAGATAAATACTTCCCGCTGCAGTTCGGGGAGTGATTCGATAGCTGCCTCAAGTCGTTCCTGAAGCTGAGACTGATCGAGGAGAGAAGCAGGTTGCAGCTCTGGATCATGAAGCAGGTTCTCTAAAAATTGCCCTTCTTCAATATCACCGGATTGAACTGCGCTGTGGCTTCCCTCAAGGGTTCTGGCACGTTTACGATAAAAATCACTCACCTTGTTCCTGGCCGTTTTATACAACCAGGCAGAGGTTGCTTCCAGGGAGCGGAGCTCATCAAAAGCACCAATAAACTGGTGGAAGACATCCTGAACAATATCTTCAGCATCTTCATAACGAGGCACCATCCCAGAGACTGAATTGAGCAGCCATTCACGGGCTTCAAGGACAATCGTACCCTTTCGACGCGCATTATTCTGGCGTGGTGATTCAGCTTTTTGTGATCTTTGGCTTTGCATGTCACCTATATAGACGATGAATCGTGAGAAATATTGTATACTATTTTGATTTCTTGACATAATTAAAACCAAAAAGTAACCTTGCGAGGTGTTGGAACCTGCACAAGGTTAAAAGCACGATAACCTGTAGATTATTAAAACTCTAGCGTAATCCCACCAATAGGAAAAGTCTTGAATTGTAAGGCGATATCCTTGGTCCCATCTTCATTGTAAACATAGTCCCAGGGGTTATCTCGGTTGAAGACATTCATGATATCCCAGAAGGCAACCAGGTTCAGCTTCTCAAAATAGAACCGCTGGAGCAACATGATATCGAAGCGATAATATTCACCCATACGTTTGGTATTCCAATCATCTGAACTGTTGGTGTACCATTTCCTGTAATTGTGATTATAGGTTTTGGGTGTATAAGGCTTTCCACCGGCATATCTTAGCCTAAAGCTAATCTCAAATTCATCAGCAGGGGCCATGGGTAACCATGAGGTTACTGATGCAAACAACGTTTCCTTATACCTGTTATACCAGTCATAATCCATATAGCGGATCTTATAGCCTCCGACCAGGCTTACCACATCACGGTAGTCATAATCCCAGGGATAGTAGATGGTCTCTGATTTTCTGGGATCGATACCTTCTGACACCGAATGGCTATAGCTGAAAGTACTGTACCAATTTTTTGAGAATTTCTTTTGAATAAAGAACTCGATCCCTTCAGATCGACCGGCACCGATGTTACGAAAGTCCCCCAAACTATCTGCCCCATTTCGATCCACAAGAATCTCCTCCATGGGCATGTCTTTGAATTCTTTTTGATAATATTCCAGGGTAATGCGGGTATCCTCAAAGGGGAGGTACTCCATTCCCAGAGCTATTTGATCGGCATGATAGAAGTCCAGGGCTTTGGTATCTTCACCACCAAAGATCAGCATGGTGTTAAACGGTGCCTGGAAATAACGTCCCGCAGCGATGTTCGCTTTGAGATTATGAGTGAACTGATAATTAATGTTGAGCCGGGGAGACAGATTTGACTTTTCAATATAGGCATTGTATTCCAGCCGAACTCCTGCAGTGAGTTCCAATCTTGCAGTGGGATTGTACTTCACCTGTCCATATACACCAAAGCTATTGTAGATCTGCTTATAGGTTGTATCAGTTCCAGAATAGGTAGCAATGGTGTCAAAGGGCATAATAACGGCTGTTGTATCTCCGAAGAATTGACTGTAAAAAACATCTCTTGAGACCGGTAGGGCCGGAGAAAGAGAATCAGCAGCGTAGCCATAGAGAATTAATTCGTCACTAAAGGACATCAGATCCCAGGTGTTGGGGGCTATCTTCAATTTTAGCCCCAGACTCCCCTCAATTTTCTTGTTGAACTTGTGCACCATATCAGCTTTAAAGATGGTTTCCTGCTCTACGGTGATCCCCTCATAGAAAGTGTCGTGACTCTCTTCATCAGTTACCCGAAAGGCATCGATATTTATGGTGACATAATTCTGACCAATGGAAGCCAGAAGATAGCCTTTACGGGAGTAGAGGTTCTTATAAGTCAGACCCAATGTGTGCTGTTGACTGGCATAGTCGACGTTTTCAGCACCGCGGTTCTGGGGGCTGTCTTCGCCAACAATATTGATGCCATCAATTCCACCGAGATAGTTAAGACTCAACTTTTCTCTGGGACCAAGATCATAAACCAATTTGCTCTGGAAGGTCCAATAGGTGGGAATTGCCTGGAGTCCACTCTGCTGGATAACAAAGTCCAGGAAAGAGCGTTTTACTGAGAATAGATACGAGCTTTTTGAAGTCATTGGTCCTTCAAAGCTTGCTCCAAAACCGGCCATATCGAAACTAACCTTTGATTCATGACTTTTCCGATTCCCCTCCCTTACTGTCACATCCATGACCGAGGAGAGTTTGTCTCCGTAGCGGGCAGGGAAAGAACCTGCGAAGAAATCAATTCTTTCAATAAAATCAGTATTCACCATGGTGACAGGTCCACCGCCTGCTCCCTGTTCAGGGTAATGTACGGGGTAGGGGACGTCAAGATGATCCATAACAAAGAGATTCTCACCAGGCGCACCACCACGCACGATGATCTCGTTGGTCTGATCAGCACCTGAAACAACCGAAGGGAGCGATTGCATCATGCTCAGAATATCATGAGCACCCACAGGGTCAGAGCGGATTTCTTCGAAATCAACGCTACGAACACTGGTGGCGGCGTCCTTGACTTTTTCAAAATAACCAGCAGTGACCACGATGTCTGAACCAGTGAGTACTGTTGGCTCCAGAGCCACATTTACCACACCAGGGCGGTTGGCTAAGGAATGGACATTGGCTCTAGCCTGTGATTTGTAGCCAATCATGTGGACTCGTATGGAATAGCTGCCAACGGGCACACCTCTTATCTCAAATCGTCCATTGAGATCGGTGGCGGCACCCATTTCGGTTCCTTCAAGGATCACATTTGCCCCAGGGAGGGGATGCTTGGTGTCACGGTCGGTGATGGTTCCGGTTAATGTACCTGAAGGTGCATTCGCCAGGAGTGTCATGGCACTCAATCCGATTATTATTATTAGGAATATTTTTTTCATTTTAGTCACCTGTTCCTTTCAGGGGGAGCATGTTCTCCAGGTATAGGATGTATGCTTTTAGAGCTGCTTTACCCGATGTTGTGAGACTGTAAATGCTCACAGGTTTACGTTCAACAAAGGATTTCTCAACTTCAAGATATCCGGCATCTTCAAGTTTGCGCATATGTACACTGAGATTTCCGTCTGTGGCCCCCACTGATTTCTTTATCATTGAAAAACTGGCGGAACCCATTGTATGCAGCGCTGCAATAACCGCCAGACGTATCCGTGAATGGATCAGGTCATCAATCTGTTGATAGTCAAAATCAGTCATGATTAATCCTCAGAAAAATGAGATTTCCATTGTCGATTAAAGATAATTCCAGGTACGATTTGCAAGCCTATCATCATGAGGATCATCAGTGTGATGGCTGCAGGACCCTTAATGAAGAACAAGATGATGGAGCCACCCCACCACGCCAGACCCAAATTACGGACCCACATTTTCCCGGTGATGACTCCCTGGAGAAAGTAGGCAGTCCCTAACACGGTATACATGACGGCTGACATGTAGTCTAAATTTATGGCACCACTGGCGCCACCGACAAAACCCAGAATGGTCATTGACAGCAATACGGCGATCCAAATGGAACCAATAACCTTCCTGATGAGGGGATTTCCTATAGTTTGTTTTTCCCGTTTTCTATCATAGGACATCATATATATCCACCCGAGACTGACTATAAATACATAAGCCCACCCTACGTATTGTGACATTTGGAACTGGTCCAGGATGAAGGAAAGCAAGCCAGCCAGCAGAATCAGAATGCCCCAGACTATGAATCCCATCCCGTTGTCAGCCAATACTTTCTGGCTATCATCCATGATTGATTTTATAAAATCGAGTTGTGCTTGTGGATCCTGTATATTCTTTTTGATCATATACTCCTCGCTTGTTGATAAAGTACTTTAAAAAACAAAGTAAGATATAATTTATTCTCCAGATGTCAACATTTTGATAATATTTCTTGCTTCGCAGTTTCTAGATGAGCAGGTTATGGGAAAGGAGTTCAGACATATGTTTCAAAATGATCTACTCAAGGGAAAAACTATTTTTATCACAGGTGGAGGAACGGGTCTGGGGAAATCCATGGCTCTCCGATTCCTTGAACTGGGAGCCAATGTTGTTATTGCCAGCCGTAGATTAGAAGTCCTGGAAGCTGCAGCACGCGAGCTGATGTCGGCTACTGGAGGTGAAGTCCTTCCCATTGCCCTGGATGTCCGTGACTACAAAGCCGTGGAATCTGCTCTGGAACAATCCCTGAAACACTTTGGATCCATTGATATCCTTCTGAACAATGCTGCTGGAAATTTTGTGAGTCCCACGGAAGCTTTGAGTCACAAAGCTTTCGATGTTATCACTGATATCGTTTTTAAAAGGATCATACAATACCACCCTGGCTTTTGGTAAACACTGGATCATGTCCAGACAACCCGCCCGGGTATTGAATATCGTCACGACCTACGCCACAACAGGTTCAGGCTACGTGGTACCATCCGCTATTGCCAAAGCTGGCGTTCAAACCATGACGAAAAGTCTGGCTGTGGAGTGGGCCAAGTATGGGATTACTATGAATGCCATCGCTCCAGGTCCATTTCCTACTGAGGGTGCCTGGGATCGACTCCTTCCACCAGGGCTGGAAGCGAAGTTCATTGATCGAATACCTCTGAAGCGCGTTGGTGAACATATTGAGTTGGCCAATCTGGCAGCCTATCTGGTTTCAGATCAGTCTCAATATATCAATGGTGAAGTCATTACCATTGATGGTGGAGAATGGCTAAAAGGAGCAGGTGAATTTAACTTTCTTGATGTACTTTCTCCGGCTGAGTGGAAGGCCATGGAATTGCAGGTCAGAAAAGCCAATAAGAAGCAATAATAATTTTGTGGAGGGAAATCATGAATTCATTTTTGAAAATTACTGTAACCGTATCGATGATAATCCTGTTTCTAGGCTGCGCGGTGACCTATAGACCCATGAATGCCAGTGGGGGGTATAGTGAAAATAAAATTAATGAGAATACTTTTGAAGTCACCTTCGAAGGAAACCAATACAATGATCTCGATGAAGTGCGGACATATTTGACCTTCCGCTGTGCTGAGCTTACGCTTGAGCAGGGGCTCTCCCATTTTCTCATCATCCAGGATGAAAGTTATGAAGAAGTACCAGAAAAAGAGTTTTCAGAGGCGGACCTGACAATTGAGACCCATACCTCCCTGTCAGGGGGTACAAACAATAGTGTGCGGAGTACATTCGGTGCTGAAGCTGTGACGTCCAACCCTGTTGGCAAATTTATTATTATGATGCGCCAGGGACCTGATCCTGTGCACCCCACAGCCAGTATGGATGCACAGCAATTTATTGAGACTAACACCCATTTAATCAAGCGTTAAGTTCGAATCTCAATCGCTTCACAAGTTATACTTCAATCCAAATGGGGGAGGAAACATAAATCCCTGGCCAACGAGATCCATGGCTGCTGATTTCCAGGCGCAAATAGGATTTGCCTGGAATGATGAAATTCTGAGTAATCTCAAATCCATCTAATACCTCTGAATCGTGAAAGAGGAGCGTCTCCTCCCGGGCCTCAAGGTCTCCAGCGTATAGCGTAACATCCATTGCTACCCCAAACTCCTCCGTACTGAGACCACGATAGCATATTGTGAGTGTCTCATTTTTCTTTGCATTGATTGTGTCACCAATTCCATAAGCACTTCCCCCTGATGTGATAGTAAGATCTCCCATGGGACCTGTTGACAGGGCAGTACGACGGTGCTTCATGGCATCCACAATGGCTGACGCGTCTAAACTATCGCTCCTGACGATGGTTCTGGATTGAGCAAAAATCTGATCCTCATGGGTCCCCAGTGACCACATAGGTAGAGTAACATGCCAATTTCTGTTGAAGTTTCCATGACCATCACTCCCGCCATAGACACCCAGTTTGTGACCTCTTAGCAGCGCATCAATCCAGAGTTGTCTTGAAGTATGAAATGCTGAATAGGCTGGCGTGCCGCATAAAATTTGCACACCATCAAGCTCAGGGTTGTTATGGTCCTGAGATTCCCAGAACCCACGCTTCAGGAGCACTCGCTGGAACCAGGGGAACTTATAGGCAGTGTGGGCACCTACGGAAACCGTTTGCGGGGAGCGTTGCGCCAACACATCATCGATGCTCAACTGAGACTTGAGCTGAGGCCAGTCTTCACCACTGTCGCCACTTCCTGGGAAATAGACCGGATCATTAAAATGCAGGAAGTGAACCGTAGCACCTCTGGCGTTGGCGACACTGATCTCTTCTCCAGGGATAATGGTGAGCTGGTTTTCTTTATTTAATGTTGTGATATGTTCACGACTTTGATTCCATTTTTCCAACTCAGGATCATTCTTTAAATAGTCATCAGGTTGATCATCAAGATCGTAGGAGTGATCGGTAGCGGTGATGAAATTCAATCCCAATAGCTGGGCTGCTTTTCGGGTCTGTTCCAATGAGGCACCAAATTCTATCTGATCGTTGGTCAGCGAACTGTGGAGATGGGTATCACCTGCTTGCCAACCAGTTAGTTTTGGTAAACCCTCCCTGGCGATGGTAACTCGAAGCGGTGTCTTTTTTGTTCCTCGGTAATTATCTAACTGAAGTCGGCGTTGCTTTCCCGAAATGGAGTAGGTCAATGTGGGATTTATTTCGACTTCACCGAAGGGAAGATCGCAGTCGCTGAAGGAAAATTCAAAATCAATCTGTCTATCCTTGGAGTTTTGGTCCAGGGTCCAGTTCCTGGTGTAAAGTATTCGATTATTTTGAGAAACCTCGATCTCAACAGATCCCAGGTGGACGGGATAGAGGTGGGCATCCTTGACCACCAGAAAAATGCATAGATTTTGACCTGGTTCCAGCCGCCAGGGAGTATCAAAAATAAGCTCAGGCTCCTGTTTGAAATAGCGACTAAAGGGAATTCTAAATCTAAAGTGTGTTTCGGCATATAAACCGATAAGGGGTACCATTTCCAGTAATTTATCAGAGATGATATTGTAAGTATTTTCCATTGACTATTAATAGGAATCATAACGCAGGAAGGCAAGGGGAAAAGAATTATGAATGGTGAATTATGAATGGTGGGTGATGTGTGGTGAAAGAGTAAGGATTTGGTGGGGAATGTGGGGAGATAGAAGGGGATTAGATTTTTCTGAGGGGAGTCGGTTCCGATAAAAAGTTTGCCATGATTTCAGCCCCCGGTTAACTTCGCGCCACTTAAGAAGGAGTCTGGTAACTTATTATGGGTAGTACATCCGATATAAAAAACAATTTGGTAATGGAATTCAATGGCAATCTTTGGAAAGTAGTTGAATTTCTTCATGTTAAACCTGGCAAGGGTAATGCTTTTGTCAGAACGAAATTAAAGAAAATACCAGGCGGCCAAGTCATTGAACAGACCTTTCGATCAGGTGAAAAAATAGACGATGTCAAATTGCTGGCCAATGAAATGACCTATCTATATTCTGATGAATCTCACTACCATATCATGGATAATGAGACCTATGAACAAATCGCCATTGACGCTGAGTTGATGGAATCAGTCAAAGACTATCTAAAAGAAAATGACATCATCAAGGTCTTGTTTAGAGATGATACTCCTGTTGATGTTGAAGTTGCTCCCCATGTAGTTCTTGAAATCAAGGAGACTGATCCTGGTCTGCGAGGGGATACAGCTACAGGTGGTTCTAAACCGGCTTTTCTTGAGACAGGTTTGAAAGTAACAGTACCACTCTTTCTAAATATTGGCGACAAAGTCAAAGTTGACACTCGCACGGGGGATTATCTGGAACGCGTGAGGGCTTAGGAGAAAATTTATTTTGAATACTAAAGACATAGAACAACTCATCGAATTGCTGGAAAAATCTACCATATCAGAAATTGAAGTTGGCAGATGGGGCAACAAAATTCGCGTTTCCAGGCAGGGTGGGAATATGGTGGTTCAAAACTCTGGGATGGCACAGGCACCTATACAATCCGTCGCTGATGCACAGGCTCCCGATGACTCAACAGATAGTGAGAGCTCACTCCAGGGCGTGGCGATTAAGTCCCCCATGGTAGGTACTTTTTATCGGTCTCCTTCGCCTGATGTGGACGCCTTTGTCAAAGTTGGCGATCATGTCAAAAAAGGCGATACGCTGTGTATCATTGAAGCCATGAAAATCATGAATGAGGTGGAGGCGGAAATATCTGGCGTTATTCTTGACGTCCAGATTGAAAATGCCCAACCCGTTGAATATGGCCAGACTCTTTTTCTCATAGAACCTTGATAAAAAATTATGTATAAAAAAATACTCATCGCCAACCGTGGTGAAATAGCACTACGCGTGATTCGAGCCTGTCGTGAAATGGGCATTAAAAGCGTGGCTGTTTATTCAGAAGCTGATGAACTCTCCCTCCACACAAAATTTGCTGATGAGGCCGTATGTATTGGTCCAGGACCTTCAAATCTTAGTTATTTGAATACCCAGGCCATTCTCACTGCTGCGGAAGTAACCAATGCTGATGCTATTCATCCTGGATATGGTTTCCTTGCTGAAAGCGCTGATTTTGCCAATATGTGCAAGAAACACAATATCGATTTCATCGGGCCAGACGGCGATATGATCAACGCCATGGGTGATAAGGCCTCTGCCAAAGAGACCATGAAAGCTGCTGGAGTTCCTGTAATTCCCGGGAGCGAGGGAATCTTAAGCTCTGCCGGCGAAGCTCGAGATTTGGCTGATGAAATGGGCTATCCTGTTATCCTCAAGGCCACAGCTGGTGGTGGCGGTCGTGGCATGCGGGTTGTCTACAGATCTGAAGATGTTGCTAAATTTTATGGGATGGCTCAGGCAGAATCTGGCACTGCATTTGGCAACGATGGATTATATCTGGAAAAATATATTGAAAATCCACGTCACATTGAGGTCCAGCTCCTAGGTGATTCACATGGCAATGTGTATTCCCTGGGTGAACGAGAATGCTCTATCCAAAGACGGCATCAAAAATTAATGGAAGAATCTCCATCACCTGTGGTCTCTGAAGCATTACGACGGGAAATGGGTGAAGCTGCTGTAGCTGGTGCAAAACGTGTAAACTACATAGGTGCTGGCACCATTGAATTTTTGCTGGATAAGCATGGTAAATTTTATTTTATGGAAATGAACACCCGAATCCAGGTTGAACATACTGTTTCAGAAGAAGTGACGGGGATTGACATCGTCAAAGAGCAAATCGCCTGCCATGCTGGTGGGAAATTACCAGACTTCCTGAAGACCATGAAATTGAGGGGACACTCCATTGAGTGTCGCATTAATGCTGAAGACCCAGCCATGAATTTCAGGCCGTCTCCCTTATTAATAAAAAGTGTTCACTTCCCAGGTGGTCGTGGAATTCGTGTAGACAGCCACATTTATAGCGGGTATCAGATTCCACCTCATTATGATTCCATGCTGGCGAAGTTGGTGGTTCACGGGCGCGATCGAAAAGAAGCAATTGAGCGAATGATTGGAGCCCTGAAAGAATTCATTATTGAAGGTCCCAAGACAACCATCCCTTTCCACATTCAATTACTGGAGAATGACCGGATTCGGGAAGGTAATTTTGACACACACTTTCTGGAGTCATTTAAGTTTGATCCGAGTCGTGAGCATTGACTTTGAATCACGAATTTATCTAGATATTATTGTCCCGTCTTGAATCATAGATTCGGCGGGATTTTTGCTGTTTAGGCATGGCCAGTTAATTTTGAAAAGTTTTATAGGATTATTATGATCGAGGAGAGACAGATATGAATGTACCAGCAGAACTCAAATACACCAGCGACCACGAATGGATTCGTGTTGAAGGTGATTCTGCCACAATTGGTATAACAGACTATGCCCAGGGCGAGCTTGGTGATGTTGTTTTTGTTGAACTACCAGGTGTTGACGAAGAATATGAAAAGGGCGATGTGGCTGCAACCATCGAAGCTGTAAAAACGGTGGCTGATGTGTTTCTACCGCTTGGTGGGAGTATTGAGGCTGTGAATGAGAAGCTTGATGACACCTCTGAATTGATTAATCAGGATGCTTATGGAGAGGGTTGGATTCTCAAAATTAAGATGAATGATACCTCCCAATTAGATGGCTGTATGACAGCTGAGGAATACATCGCCAGTATTTCCTGATAGGACGATTATGCACCACTATATACCCAATACGGAAGAAGAACAGCTAAAGATGCTGAAAGAGGTGGGTATCGCCTCCTTTGAAGAGCTTTTAGATGCTATTCCCAAAGCCCTGCGTTTCGAAGGAGATCTTCCATTACCTCCAGCAAAATCTGAAATTGAACATAAAAAAGATGTGCTGCAGATTCTCTCGCAAGATGCAAGTACGGCTTCCCATGTTTCTTTTCTGGGGGGTGGTAGCTATGATCACTTTATTCCCCATGTTGTAGATGTTCTCATCAGTCGCTCAGAGTTTTACACAGCTTATACACCCTACCAGGCAGAAGTATCTCAGGGTACCCTGCAGGCAATGTATGAATATCAATCCATGATCTGTGAACTTACAGGCATGGATCTGGCTAATTCCTCAATGTATGATGGTGCAAGTGCCATGGCTGAGGCCTGTCTATTAGCTGCCCGTCATACCCGGCGTAAAAAAATCTTGATCTCAAAAAGTGTGAATCCGGTTTACATCGATGTAGCCATAACCTACGCCCACTATCAAGGACTGGAATTCGAGTTTGTGGATATGGATGAAGGTGTAACTTCTCTTCAATCACTGTCTGCTCAACTGAATGCTGATATTGCAGGTGTTGTGATTCAGAATCCCAATTTTTATGGTGGACTGGAAGATCTGGCAGCCATCAAGGATAGCATTGAGGATAAAAAGATTCAGCTTATTGCAGTGGTTAATCCCATCAGTCTGAATCTCCTGGAAGCTCCTGGAAAGCAGGGGGTTGATATTGCAGTGGGTGAGGGACAATCTCTGGGCAACCACCTCAGTTTTGGTGGTCCATATCTGGGTTTTATGGCTGTGAAGGAACCCCTTATTCGCAAGGTCCCTGGTCGTATTGCTGGTGAAAGTGTAGATGTTCACGGAAATCGTGCCTTTGTCATGGTGCTCCGTACCAGAGAGCAGGATATCCGCCGCGAAAAAGCCACTTCAAATATTTGTACGAACCAGGGATTGAATGCCCTGGCAGCCTGTATCTACATGTCCACTCTGGGTAAAAATGGAATGAAGCGAGTCGCTGAGCTCAGCACACACAAAGCCCACTATCTGGCTGAAGCAATCAATGATCTGGATGGCTATTCACTCAAGACAAAATACTTTTTTAATGAATTTGTCATCGAGGTCCCCGGGACTGCCAGGGCTTTGGTCTCGGCAGCTACAAAAGCTGGATTTTTTCCAGGAATTGCTTTGAGTCAATTTGAAAAGAATTCAGAGGACCAACTGCTCGTGGCCGTAACAGAAAAACGCAGCAAGTCTGAAATGGATAATTTGATAACCTTCTTGAAAGGATACTCAGTTTGAGCGTCTATGAACAAATGCTCGCCATCAGGGACTCAAAAGGGGCAGGCTATCTTGTGCTTGTTGATCCTGATCGTTGGGCTTTAGATGAAGTAGAAGTTTTTATAAAGAAGATTAATGATTCCGGTGCAGATGGTATCATGGTGGGCAGTTCGCTTATTCTCGGTGAAGGTGCTCAGCGCAAAATGAAACGGATTCAGGAAACTGCCACTTTGCCTGTTATTCTCTTTCCCGGCAATGTCAACCAACTGACACCCCATGTGGATGCAGTATTTTTTCTATCGGTTATCAGTGGTCGTAATCCTCAGTTCCTTATTGGGGATCAGGTTCAGGCAGCACCTGTGGTGCGAGAACTTGGTATTGAGCCCATGGCGACCGCCTATATGCTAATTGAGAGCGGTAGCGTCACCACGGCTGAGTTTGTCAGCGGCTCGATTCCCATCCCCAGAGATAAGGATGAGATTGCCATCGCTCATGCCCTGGCAGCTGACTATCTGGGATTCAAATTCATCTATCTGGAGGCGGGAAGTGGTGCCCAATATTCCGTAACCCCTCGTATGGTAAAAGCTGTCAGCAGTTATACCAATGTCCCTGTTATTGTAGGTGGGGGTATCCACACGCCAGAAGTCGCAGGAGCGCTTGTGAAAGCTGGTGCTTCATTTGTGGTCACAGGCAATGTGCTTGAAGACCCCAAAAAATCGCATCTCATGAAAGCCTTCGCCCAAGCCATACATAATAGCTAGTTTAGCTCACTTTTGTGACATGATGAGGTGATCCATACCTGTCATCGCGAGTCCGACAGTACGCGGCGATCTCGGTTCATTCTTAAAGGACTGAAGTTGAGATTGCCCGCCTTCCGCAAGTAGCTAGCTACAGCGGACAGGCTTCGGTCATACCTCCCAGTGACATCTATTCAATAACTCTAACCAAGTTTCAAGTTTCAAGTTTCAAGTTTGTCTTATATTCCCACATGCCCCGATCTGAAAAATTCCTTCAAGATTTTCTGAACTATCTCCGGATTGAACGTAATCTGGCTAAAAACACTCAAGCAGCATATATTGATGATCTCACAGATTTCTGGGAGTTTTTAACCTCCCGGAATATTAGTTCACCTGGCAAAGTGGATCATCAAATACTCACTGACTATGCCCGTGTCTTAAAGAAACGAGCCATGGCTGAAACCAGTGTGGCCCGTCATTTTTCATCTCTCAGAGCCTATTACAAATTTTTGGTTATGGAAGGACACCTCGCTGAAGATCCCACACAGTTCCTGGATTCACCAAAACTGCCAGCCAGTCTACCCAAAATTCTGAATCTTGAAGATATTGAACTTCTCCTGGAGACCATCGACATTGATACCGCCCTGGGGTTAAGGGACAGAGCCATGTTTGAACTCATGTATGCAGCTGGAATGCGGGTCTCGGAAGTATGCGATATGACCATGGAGCAGATTCTCATCGATGATGACCTCATCCTTATTCGTGGAAAGGGGAATAAAGAAAGAATCGTGCCCCTGGGTGGTGAGGCCAAAAAATGGCTCATTGAGTACACAGAACATGGTCGACCCTCGTTGGAAAAGGGATACTTCAATGAAGGTATTCTCTTTTTGAACAACAAGGGTAAACAACTTCAGCGTAAGGGTATCTGGTTTATTCTTAAAAAGCTGGCTGAAAAGGCAGATCTTCATAAACCAGTAAGTCCGCATACGTTCCGGCACTCCTTTGCCACCCATTTACTGGAAGGTGGAGCTGATCTAAGAATTGTCCAGGAAATGCTGGGTCATGTGGACATCTCAACAACTCAAATATACACCCATCTTGACAGTACCTATCTCAAGGAAGTCCATAGCAGTTTTCATCCCCGAGCACGCCGAAAATAGTCTCAACAATCTGGAACCGTTCATTCTCCCACCTGGTTTCGGAATCGCTAATCCATTGGTAGCTGCCAGATTCTCGATTAATTTGATTCTATGATCTTGAAAAATACTTTCTACACAGATTGGGATTGTGAATCTATGGGAGAACGACACCTCCCAGAAAATGAATATCGTAATGCCTTTGAAATAGATCGCGACCGGGTGATTCATTCCACGGCCTTTCGCCGTCTTCAGGGGAAAACCCAGGTATATGTCACAGGACAATCTGACCAGTATAGAACCCGCTTAACCCATTCAATCGAAGTGGCTCAGATTGGTCGATCCATCGTGAACTATCTCAATAGAAGTTCAGGGGTGCTTGGCTCGGAGTATGAGATTGATTCGGCCCTGGTTGAAGCCGCCTGTCTGGCCCATGATCTGGGGAATCCACCTATCGGTCATAAGGGTGAGTCTCGTTTAAACGAGCTTATGGACCCCTGGGGTGGTTTTGAGGGCAATGCCCAATCACTACGTATCCTGACGGATATTGTAAGGGGTGACCAGCGATCGTATGCCAATGCCGGTATGCAAGCAACCCGAGCCTGTTTGGATGGCATTATGAAGTACAAAATCGTGGGCAAGGAAAATACCACGAATGGTGCAAAATTCCTCTATCCTGATCAGCAGGATATCCTGTCCTGGGTCCATAATGACCCCCGCCTGGATGAGTTGGCTCAATCTGGGATCCAGGTTCGATCTATTGAATGCGCTATCATGGATCTATCCGATGATATAGCCTATACGACGTCAGATTTATTCGATGGTGTTAAGCAGAGTTTGTTGACACCTGAACAGGTTCAGGAATTTTGGAATAATCAGTATCTTAATGTAAGCCCAAAAATCAGAGAAGATGTGGATCAGGTATTAAAAAATCAGTTCCCCATGTCGCGCTTCATCGCTGGTCTCATCGGTCGCTGGATATATTCCATATCCATTGAAACTTCAGAGAAATCCTTTATTGATATCCCTCGATATAAATACAGTCTAAAAATGGATGAAGAATCTCATTCTGAACTCATGGCATTGAGATCATTAAACTATAATTTGATTTATAATTCAGAGTATGTGAAAGTTCCAGAATCAAAGGGTGTAGAGATACTGGAGGAACTATTTCTCTATTATCGGGATGTGATCTTTGAGGAGCGAGCTGCCCTGGAAATCTTGCCATTGCCAGCCGGTATATCAGATGATTTTGATGAAAATCAAAAAATGCGCATGATCTGTGATTTTGTTGCAGGAATGACCGACAATCATGCCATTCGGCTCCATTCCTATCTTAAAGCTTAAGCTCCCGGTAGAAAATATCCACCTTCTCTAATAGTTCAATCAAGCTACCATCATTGTGAATGACATAATCTGCTCTACGGATTTTCTCCTCAATGGGCATTTGTAGAGCATCACGTCGCTCAAAATCAACATTGGATATGTTGCTACGACGCTCCACTCGACCTTCTCTAAACATACGTTTTGCCACAACCACTAAAACGCCATCAGTTATGCTATCCGCATGGGCCTCAAACAGTAATGGCGCATCCAGGACAAATAAAAGTTTTCCCTGAGATCGAGCAATCTCAATCCTATCCTGTGTTATTCTGCGAACTTCTGGGTGAATGAGATGGTTCAGGAAGAGCTGATCATCTCTGGTGCTAAAAGCTCTCTCAGCCAAAATATGTTTTTGAAGCACACCTGCTTCGTCTAGGATATCAGTACCGAATCTCTGGGCCAGACTGGCCAATATTTCTGGATCATTTTGCAGGATTTCTTTGGCCAGGGGGTCGGAGTGGGAAACCACGGCTCCATGATGGGCAAGACGATCGCTGACCGTGCTTTTTCCCGAACCGATATTACCGGTGACCCCGAGGACATACATAGCTATTTCAATACAGCAAGGATACGTTGATAAATATCCTGCATATCTCCTGTACCATCAATATGTCTCACAACTCCCTGTGGTTGATAGTGATCAATAAGTGGTTTGGTCTGCTTTTTATAAACTTCAAGACGGTTTACCACAGTTTGCTCTGTATCGTCCGATCGATGAATCAAAGGGCTGCCATCATGATCACAAATTCCTTCAACAGCGGGTGGATTAAAGACCAAATTGTAAATATGGCCACACTGGGAGCAACTCCTTCTTGCCGTAAGTCGACGAACCAGTTCCGAATCTGGAACTTCCAGGACAAGAACATGATCCAGAGCGAGTCCTCTGTCTTTCAAAAGCTGGTCCAGACCTTCCGCCTGCGGACAGGTTCTGGGAAAACCATCCAGTATATATCCAGAATTGAGCTCAGGTTTTTTAAATTCTTCAGCTACCATACCCAGGATGACTTCATCTGGCACCAGATTGCCACCATCCATATATTTTTGTGCTGCCTGGCCTAATTTTGTATCCTGACGACGATGTTCCCGTAATAAATCTCCAGTAGAGAGCTGTATGATATGGAAATTTTTTACAATGAGTTTGGCTTGAGTTCCCTTGCCAGCTCCGGGAGGTCCTACAATGATGATTCGCATGTTAGTGTTTTCTCCGTTTATATAAGCTCTAACAAAATTTGTGCCTGAAAGGCATTCTGGTCCAAAGAATTGCCTAAATCATTATTCCTGCGACGGTTGCTGTTAACCAGGAAGCCAGCGCGCCACCGATCATTGCTTTAAAGGCCACCTTGGATAGGTCACCACGTCGTTCAGGAGCCAGTGCACCAATTCCACCAATCTGGATACCGATTGAGGTAAAATTGGCAAACCCACACAGGGCATAGGAGCTGATGATCATAGACTTTTCGTCTAATTGCCCCATGACCTCCTGCAAATGGCTATAAGCAATGAGTTCCGTGAGAACAATCTTTTCACCCATGAGTTGTCCAACCAGGGTTACATCAGCCCAGGGGACACCCATGAGGAATGCTAAGGGGGAGAATACCCAGCCCAGTATCTGTTGAATACTGAGACCAACCATTCCAAGCGCAAAATTTGCTGCTGCTACCAGGGCCACAATGGCTATGAGCATGGCACCCACATTTGCAGCCAGCCGCATGCCGTCTGAAGTCCCGTTGGCGATTGACTCCATGACATTGCCCTGCACCTTCTCCATATCTACCATTTTATCACCAGCAGTAGGAGAATCTTCAACCTCAGGATAAATGATTTTAGCCAGAACCAGCGCTGCTGGAGCACTCATCACTGAAGCAGCCATGAGATGTCCAGCAATATTTGGGATGTCTGTGAGCCATTTGGCATAGATCGCCAATACACCACCGGCCATGGTGGCAAAGCCACCTGTCATAACAGCCATAAATTCACTTTTGGTCATGGTTTTTATAAATGGGCGAATCAGGAGCGGGGCTTCAGTTTGACCAACAAAAATATTACCAGAGGCAGATAGGGTTTCTGAACCACTGGTCCCCATGGTTTTCTGCATAGCCCGAGCAATGTATTTCACAACTACTTGCATGATCCCGAAGTGATACAGGATTGCCATGAAAGCAGAGAAGAAAATAATGGTGGGGAGAATCTGGAACGCAAAAAAGAATCCCAAACTATTCTCCTGGCCAGGACCAATAGCCAGAGCCCCAAAGAGGAACTCCGCCCCTGCATCTGAAAATGATAGTAGTTTATTGATGGCCCTGTCTAAAAACATAAAGACTGGTTTACCTATAGGTGTTGCCAGGATGAAGATGGCAAAGGCGAGTTGGAGACCCAAACCCCAGTAAACTACGCGATAATTAATAGCCTTCCGATTGTTTGACATGAGATAGGCGATACCCAGAATGGCTGCAATGCCCAGAAATCCAATAAGTCTTTGCATGGTCTATTCCTTTGGTTCTTCATAACAGTTACGACATCTTGCTTCATAGGCTTCAGCTTCACCAACCAGAATTTGATCGCCAGTATTGCTCAAGCGCTGTGTGAATCCTGCAGGGTTGCCACAAATGACACAAATTGCCAGATTCTTGGTCACATATTCTGCATCAATAATAAGTTCGGGCATGGGTCCAAATGCTTTGGCCTTATAATCCTTTTCAAGTCCTGCAACAATCACGCGTTTTTTCTGTTTGGCCAGAATTCGGCAGACCTCGACGATATCATCATCGAAAAATTGAGCCTCATCAATACCTACAACTTGAACATGCTTTGCCAGAGGCAATATATCTTTCGCAGTCTTTACCCTGGTGGATTCCAGCTGTTGCTGGCTATGAGAAACAATATGATCTTCACTAAATCGATTATCAATATCTGGTTTAAATATAGCCACATGCTGGCGTGCGATTTGTGCCCGTCTGAGTCTTCTGATGAGCTCTTCCGTTTTACCACTGAACATGGATCCAGTTCTGACTTCAATCCAGCCGCTGTGATGGGGCGTTAAATGCTCCATATGCTAATAATCTCCTGAATAATTTGTTTGAATCAGGTTAAACCTAGATCCTTTTGACCAAAAGCCTGGGGTAATAACTCGGAAGAACTTGTCTGCGTACATGCTCCCGATTCATCCACCAGTGTGATGGGTATATCCCCGCATAATTCCCAGATAACCTGGCGACAGGCGCCACAGGGGCTGACCCCATTTTCAGTGGCCACCACAAGATGTTTAAAATCCTTTTCACCAGCAGCAATAGCCGAAAACAACGCAGTGCGCTCAGCGCAAATGGTCAGGCTGTAGCTGGCAGTCTCCACATTGCATCCTGGATATATTTTCCCGCTGGAAGATTCCAGAGCCGCCCCAACATGAAAATTTGAATACTGCGCATAGGCTTTTTTTCGGGCGTCCTGTGCGACTTGAATAAGTTTGCTGTACATTATGAATTCCTGCCTAGTCGATACTTGTGGTATATACTGTAAATTACCAACCCAATAACAAATCCACCGATGTGTGCAATATAAGCGGTAGTACCCTGAGGTGTCAGTATTTGAATTAAAAATTGTGCGGCGATCCAAATACCTATAAACCAGGCTGCCCGAATTTTCAGAAAGAGTATAAATATAGTCCAGGTTAATATCTTTGCCCTGGGATAACGGAGGGCATAGCTGGCCAGAACACCAGAAATAGATCCAGATGCACCTATTAGTAAACCTGGACCATTAACACCAAAATAGGGATCGAGATAAACTTCAAACAGGGCAGCGCCTGCCCCACAACTTAGATAGAACAGGAGGAAGAATCGTCGGCCCAGCGACCCCTCCATATTGTCACCAAAGATATAAAGGAAAAGCATATTGAAGATCAAGTGGCTCCAACTCCCGTGGAGAAACTGGTAAGTGATGAGAGAGGGGAGGGCTTGGATGGGATGGGTCAGAAACAATTCTTTGGAGAATACAAACCCTTCAAAGCTGAAGACATAGCTGAGGAGATACATCGCCACATTAGAAATGATTAGACCATAGGTGATGTAGGGTCTCCGTAAGGCAGGATTGGTATCCGAAATGGGAATAAACATATCAGGAGGTCACAGTGAAGGTATGCTTAAACTCCTGGATGTTTCCTGATTCATCCCCAATGGAAAACTCAAAAATATGTTGGCCAGATCCTAACCTGGCAGGAATATGAAAGGAAAGCTCGTTTCTGAGCGGATTGTAATCTGGGAAAAAGAGTGAACCATCGATGGTCGCCCGTATCCCAGATCTTGGATAAGTAATCCTGCCAGTGTTATCAATAATGTTAAATACAAGCCGATCTCCACGACGAACATAATCATAGGGCTTGAGCGCTGTTATTGTTGGGGGCGAATCATCCCTGAGCAGAAAGAATGCGCCGCTTTCCAGGACATCAATTTCAAATTGATCAGATGAATCTGGGGAAATCTGACGCTCCCAGACATTCTTTTTCCCCGGGCAAAAGATAGCCAATGTAGAATCTTGAAGGTATTGGGAGAAAGATAGTCTGCCTGAGAATTGGTTCTCCTGTGTTTCCGTGAAGTTGACATTAAAACCAACCACAGATTGATTATTGTATTCAGACACCGCTGTATCAATCTGCAGATATAGCTCGGAAGTACCCATATTCTTAACTGACAACTCTGCCCCGATCATTTCTAGAGTAAAGGTCTGGATTTCACCAGCAGGAAGTAGTCTCATGGGGTTCAGAGGGAAGGAAAACACCTGGAGTGATCCAGATAGAAATTGAATGCTATCCGCCAGTGCGGCCATGTCCAGAGGGATGACGTCTGATTCAACGCTGGTGGGAGTCGTCTGGATCAATTCTCCCGACATCTGTTTATTACTTCCAGTCAGAGAATAAGCCAATGGGAAAACATATGGATCACTGCTTTCGATCTTGAGTATCATGCCTTGACCCTGACTCCTCCAGCTATGAGTCAGGTTCGGGATCAGCTGATCTGAAGGAGGGATAATCCATTTAATTTTTGTACCGGCTGACCCTAGAGCCCTGACCCCAGAGCTGACATCCTTTTCTCCTAACACCCAGGTCGTGGAATTCAATCGATACAGGGTCTCTGTAATGGGGATGTAGGAATTATTGCCAGTATAGAATTGAATATTCTCATAGCCATTGTCTGAGAATTTGCGGGTGATGATGTATTTATCCGCCTCACCTTTAACAGCCCAACTGGCCGGTGCTGTTTCATGGAAGATGAGACTTTTGGTTACCAGATTTCCACCTTGATCTGTCACCACGACTTGTAGATGGGATAGTCCTGCAGGAGAGATTAAACCCGTTTTAAATGCATTGGCAAAGGGTGCTGGTTCTTTCAAGTCATCGTTGAACATGGACATAAATCGCCAACCCCGTTTGCCCCTTATTCCAGGATATACTTTATCCACATCATCAGTGAGTCGCAGGGCGATATGATCAAATTTTCTGGCAAAAACCAGGGAGTCATTTACCAGAACTCGGGCACTATAGATATTATATTTATTGTAAGTGCCATTGGCACGATCATGGGTGTTTATGGCGACTTGAAAAGGTCCTGTGGTGGATACGGTTTTATGTTCGGTCTGCATATCCAGAATAACTGGGAAACGGCTGCCATTTATTTGACTGTCCAGGCCAACGGGAAGGAGCAGGATTTCGTCCAGGATGGGCGCTTTTGTATCCTTGATACCTGGATAAAACAGTTGGGGGTTGTGGACATGCCGTAGCGTATCCCTTATTTCAAAATGCAAATGAGGATGCTCAGTTCCAGACGTACCACTATAAGCGATGACCTCTCCAGCTTTCACCGGATATTCATAGGGAGCAAACTTCAGGCGCAGTGAATACTGATCACGCTGTAATTGTTCAGATCGGATCAGGGATTCAATTGCTGAATTGAACTGCTCAAGATGGCCATATACAGCAACATTTCCATCAGCTAACCTGAGCCACAAGCCTTTGCCGTAGCCATTGTAGCCGATTACGATACGCTCAATATAGCCATCAGAAATGGCGAGGCAGGGAACTTCCATCTCTCCCCAGGTCTTTATATCTACACCAGCATGAAGATGACCTGAGCGATATTCTGAAAAAGTAGCTGATAAACTCTGGGATGCTCTGATGGGCCAGCGATAATTCTGACCCCATAGAAGAGAACTCACAAGGAGAGTGGAAAGGATGATTCGAAACATGGTGGATAAATTCATTTTTCTTCCAGACGATGCAATGATTTTCCAAGAGTTGTTGGAATTAATAAATAGGTCATTGATTCTGAAGGAGATTTCAGTTAAATCACTGACATTATGAGACTACTTAAATCAAAACAGGCGCAGTCTGAAATTCCCTATAGCTTTCAGGATAGATTCCAGAATATTCAACGAATTGCCATAATTTATCCTCAAAAAGAAACCTGGCTCAGAATCGCCCGTTATGCTCTCCAGCGTATGTATAATCTTCCTGAAAAGTTTGACTACATGCTCTTGGTCCCAAATGCTGGCAGGGAGCAAGCCCTAAATATTCAACATCAATATTTCAATATGAACTATGATCCACGAGCTGAGGATCGAATTGGCATCCAAAATAGTATTGTAGCTTTTAATCCAGATATACTTCTTCAACTGGAGCCAAAACCAGGTGACCGTCTCATAAAAATGATCAAGTTGCTGAATGTTTCCCTGAAAATTGGATTTGGGGATGAGAAGTCTGACCTAAATGTCATCTACTCTCAGAGTGAGAGTGGCTTCTACGAAAAAAATATTCTAAATCTAATTGCTCTGTTAGAGATGAAGTAGAGGGGTGATTTAGCGCACTTACTGATTGTTGTTGCGCTGATTCTGAGTCTCTTTGCAGGAGACATGATACTTAGCGATGGGAGCTGCCATTAATCGACCCTCTTCGATCAAATCCCCACAAATGATACATACACCGTAGGTCTCTTCATCGACACGATCTAGAGCTTCATCAACATCACTTAAGTATTTCGCCTGGCGATGGGCGAACAAACTGGTCTTTTCTCTTTCAGCCATATCTGTTCCAACGTCAGCCATATGGTAGGTGGCAGAGGACAATTCACCAGCGCCTTCAGTAATCGTTTTATTGAGTTCACTTTTTTGATAATTAAGGTCCTCAGCGATTCGATTGCGCTCACCCATAAGTAGTTCCCGGAACTTCTTAAGAGTGGTTTTGTTGTACTTTTTGACTGCCATTATTTGCCTTTAAATAATCCTTTAATTGTTGCAATATATCGTCTGACAATGATTATCCTAGCAAATTTAGTGCTTTTAAAAACCTCTTGGCACCCCCTATGTGGCCGACTACATTTGCGCGCTTTTATGAACAGACTATTAACCATATTATTAAGGGTGAGGGTATAATGGAAGATATTGTATGCCCGAATTGTGGCGAGGAACTTTCAGAAGAGAAATTAGCTAAATCTCTCATCTGTCCGCACTGCGCGACAAATCTAAAAAATAAAAAATACATGGATTTCCTGGAATTCCTTATGGTTTCAGAAATCGTACAAGACATTGATTTTTTTGATGAATCAGTTTACGGTGATGAGTACCTAAGATTTGAAGAATCCGGTTTTGATGATCAGGACTTGCCCGATACTCAGGCAGCTGAGATTGACTGGGATAAAGATCCAGATCATACAGAGGAAGAATGGGGCGAGGACAATCCCAATCTTTCCAGTAACAAGCCCTGGCAGTCTTAGGTCAGAGCCAAACCCTGGGGAGGATTGCATATGGAACCAAAGAATAAACCAGCTCAACAAATTCAAATCCAAGTCAATGAGAAGGTCGCTGATGGAGAGTATGCCAACCTGGCCATCATTACCCATTCTGCTGCTGAGTTTGTTATGGATTTTGTTCGAGTTATGCCTGGTTCCCCCAAGGCCAACGTTCAATCACGCATTATAATGACTCCCAGTCATGCCAAAGCCTTACTGCGGGCGATGGAGCAGAATATTTCCAAGTACGAAACAGAGCATGGTGAGATTCGAATGCCGGATCCAATGGCTATGCCGGGTATGCCTCCAAAAACTGGAACGATGCCCAACTAGGTACTCAATCATAGTATTTTTAAAAAGAGGCTGTCCCAAAAGGGGTAGCCTCTTTTTGTTTTAAGAGCCTGCCGAAGACATTGTGGCGAACGCTGGTTCGATATTCGATGTTTAAAGCGGTCGCTATGCTATTTAAGAACAAGGAACACCGATTGAAGATTTAAGAAGGGGAGCAAACTTCGACATTCAAAAATCGTTAATTCTTTCTCGATATTTAAAGGAAACTGTCCCAAAAGTGCGGTCTCTTTTTTTAGGCATAGGGGCTGGGGTATATGGGTATAGAGGTAGCCTATACTTGCAGATATTACTTTTGATGATATAGTTGTATACAGAGGGGTAAACTCTCTCGATAGTTAGCTTAAAAGATTTCGCCATTGAGCATTCGGGCAGGGCAAAAGCGCCCATTTATTTTACTCTCACATCGAATCTGACGAAGATCACGAACTTAAACAGGCCTATTCGATCTTTTCGTTTGCTTCGTTGTAAAAAAAAGAGGGAGGTCATTCCTTGTTAGGAGTCGGCCTCATTTTTATATCTTTCGGAAATACCTCCCACTTTTCAATAGCAGCGTGTTGGTTACAACTGAAACTGATGAAAAAGCCATGGCCATCCCGGCAAACATGGGATTCAGTAGCGTGCCTGTAAAGGGGTAGAGGAGACCCATGGCAATTGGGATACCTGCCAGATTGTATATGAAGGCCCAGAAAAGGTTCTGATGAATTTTTGAAATGGTTGCCTTGGCAATCTTGTGTCCATAGACAAGATTATTTAAAGAGTTATTTAGAAAAATGACATCTGCCGCATTTACTGCAATATCAGTTCCCCCACCAAATGATAAACCAATATCTGCAGCCACCAGGGCTGGTGCGTCATTGATTCCATCGCCCAGCATCCCAACTGTTTTCCCCCCGGCCTTAAGTGTATTGATATGGTCATGCTTATCTGCTGGTAGAACCTCTGCCCTAAAATTTTGAATACCGATTTCCTGAGCTACGTGTCTGGCTGCCTGCTCCTTGTCTCCAGTAAGGAGGAAAGACTGGATACCCCTTTGGGAAAGCGCCTTGACAACTGCTGCGCTTTCTGGCTTGATTGTATCTGAAAAAGCCAACAACCCCATGATCGAATCCCCTGAATAGACTCCTGAAACTATGTATCCCTTGGTATAATATTGATTTAGAGTTTCTGAATAGTCGGCAGGGAGAAGTTCCCTTGGGTCAATTTTACGAACACGATACAGTGTACCACTGTTCAGCCCTTCCAGGCCTCGACCTGCTTCCTCCTTGATGTCGGACATTTCAACCATTTGAATGGATTTCTGGCTGCCATAATCCATAAGCGTTTTTGCCAGGGGATGCTGACTGAATTTTTCAAGTCCCATGGCAATACCCAGATAGCTTAAATCATTTTCTGGAAAATGGGCGATGAGCTGGGGTTTTGATTCAGTAATGGTTCCAGTCTTGTCAAAGACCATGATATCCACCTTACTCAGCAATTGAAAGGCATCGGCAGATTTGAACAGGATGCCACCCCGGGCGGCAATGCCACTCCCCACCACAAGGGCAGTAGGTGTTGCCAGACCCAGTGCACAGGGGCAGGCAATAATCAATACTGAAATCATGACATTGATGGCAAAGGTCAAGCCATATCCCATGGCGAACCAGGTGAGTCCACTGAGGACAGCCAAACTCAACACAACAGGGACAAATATGGCGGCGATTTTATCTACCAGTTTTTGGATCTTGGGTTTGCGTATCTGAGCTTTTTCTACCAGGTCTATGATTTGACCAAACATTGAATCACGGCCAATTTTTTCGGCTCGTATTACCAGGCCGTTTTGCAGGTTTAAACTTGCACCAATGACCTGACTCCCCAGAAGTTTTTCCACAGGGAGAGACTCACCACTAATTGAGGATTCGTCAACATTACTGGCTCCGCTGATGACAATCCCATCTACGGGAATTTTTGAATGGGGATTGACTCTTATTTCATCTCCAGCCATCACCTCGCTAAGGGGCAGCGTTATCCATGAATCGTGCCGCTTTACTTCTGCCTCCCTGGGCATCTCATCCATGAGCCCAGTCAGCGCTTCAGTTGTTTTTCCCCTGGCCACTGCTTCAAGCCATTTCCCGAAGGTAATAAACAGCAGAATAGTCCCGGCAGCTTCAAAATAGAGCGTTTCAAACCCGTTTATTCCCCATCCCAATTCAATGTTTAGTGCAGAAATGAGTGAATAGGTGTAGGCCGAACCCGTTCCCAGCGCCACCAGGGAATCCATGTTGGGCATGCGCATGAGCAAATGCTTGAATCCACGCTGATAATATCCAAACCCGCTAATGACAAGAATGGTGGCCAACACCAACTGCACCAAAATATTCATCTGAGGTGATAACAGGTCTATATCCAGGATCATTTCAAACATGGCATAGATAAGCAATGGAATTCCGAAAATAGCCTGTATCAGGAGCAGTCGTTTCCAGGCTGCAATCGTGCGTTGCTGTCGATGAACAAGAGAGGAAGAACCCTGGGGTTCCAATTTGTACCCCATTTTAGAGACTGCTTTAGTAAACTTATTGATGGGGATAGACTCGTTGGAAGTCACAGTTGCAGATTCAGTGGCCAGATTTACGGATACAATCTGCACACCAGGTAATTCCTTGATTGCAGTTTCAACATTTGCCACGCAGGCAGCACAAGTCATCCCTTCAACATCGAATTGGTAGTTGTGTTGGGTTGAGGAATTTTCTGTTTTGGATTCTGACATATGGTCTCTCTCGGCCTTGGTTTACTGGCGCTAAATTAGGTTTAGAATTCACGGGGTATTAGCTAAATATGTAATAACCTCATATACTACCTGTTAAACATACTCAATATAAAGGTCATTATCGAATATATAAGATGATAAATATAGTCATGTTAGTTCTTGATGAAGGCCCCTGAAATAATTATATCTTGGGATGAAAAATTTATTACGAATACCTATTGGTGCCATTTCCATTCTGACCCTCCTGGCTAGTTGTAGCGATATGGGTGAACCAGAAGTGCTATTACCGCAAATGGAAGTAAACATAACCTCTATTGATTTCTCTACCGTCACCATTGGATCCCCACAGATCCGACAGCTACAAATTATTAATTCAGGGGAAGGCGAGCTCAATGGGGAATTGAATCTGGTTCAGGACGATTCTGCCTATATACTACAACCCCAGGGTGAATTTACGCTATCTGCTGATGATACACTAAGTGCTGAGTTAACCTTTACACCCTCAGCTGAATTTACATATATCGCTCAAATCATAATCAATGGGAATGATCTGGGAAATCCTGAGCACATGATCGCATTGACTGGGATAGGGACAGCACTGCCAGTACCTGCACTCACCGTCTCAAACAGCAGCCTTGATTTTGGCACTATCCTGACAGGTAATAGCACCCAGCAGCAAATTACTCTCAGCAGTACTGGTAACGACACCTTGTTAATATCTACAATTGATTTTGATCTCAGTGAATACAGCATCGATGCTACCACACCACTCGAATTGATTCCGGGAGCTTCACAACTTATGACAATAACATTTCAACCTGATGGTGCTGGGTCTTTTAACGGAAGTATGACTATAAACTCCAACAGTCCATCCACACCCGATGTTGTTTCCCTTGCTGGAGATGCAGAAGTACCTGTGAGTTATGTCGGATCGGTACAACCGGTTTGGAATGCAAGTTGCGGCGGCTGTCATGGTTCAAATGGTGGCTTAAGTCTAACCTCATACGCCAACCTTATGGCTGGTACATCCTCCAATGGTCCAGTTGTAGTCCGAGGAGATGGAGCCAATAGTTTGATTATAAAACGGATCAAGGGGACGACTGGTGGACTGATGCCACAGGGAGGTCCTGCACTTTCAGTCGGGACGATTGCTACTATCGAAACATGGATAAATCAGGGAGCACAAGACAATTGAAATCATATATTCGAATTACGCTCCTCAGTCTCATAGCCAGTAGTCTTTTTGCGCTTCCCCGATTTGCTTTGATGGAGGATGTGAGCTGTGGCTCATGTCATTCCTATCAGGGAGGTGGTGGAAATCGAACCTCCTACGGTGAGGAATACGCTCGCGAAAGCCTTGTCATGAAAGATTTTACTTTACCCTGGGAGAATGAAGATAGCGAATTCCCACTATATTTTGGTCTGGATACAAGATATCAATCGATTGCTGAGTCAGATGAAGACTTAAGACAATTCCCCATGCAATTTGCTCTTTATGGAGGTGCTGAATGGGGCAGTCTGATAGCGCATGCAGAAGTGTCCAGAATATCTGAGGAATTTCGAGTTACCGGGGGACTACGCTATGAAGGATTACCCCTTGAGAGCTGGGTTGGTGTGGCAAGAACTATGCCCGTTCTTGGCTGGAGAATAGACGATCATAGTATATTTACCAGAGGCGGAAATCTAACTCTGCAGGGATTACCACGGGAGGGAATGCCCTATAACCCCTATCTTGAATCCCCTGAACTCGTGCAATTCGGAACTTCATTCATTTATGGATTTGATCTAACTCTTATGGCGGGTAGTCCGTTTATCGATCCGAGTAGAGCCTTTGATTCCAAGCTATTTAAGGCAGCTAAATTGTACTATTTTTTCTCTAGAGATCTGTTCAACGGTCAGGTTGCCTTGGCGTATTTCGATGAAAATGATCTGATTAAAGGCTCAGTGGCCAGCTGGGGGATTTCCAGTCATGGTTTTGTCTGGTTAGGGGAATGGTCTCAAATGAATGGGTGGATACAGCCTGAAATCACCAATATGGCAACATTTCACCAGCTGAGCTATCGAGTGTTCAAAGGTTTGGATATTGTAGGCCGCTATGAATTTTTTGATCCAGACATTGATCTCGCCACAGGTGCCATCCAGCGAACCAGTCTGGGTCTGGAGTTCTTTCCGGTTCGAGGGGTTGAAGTGAAATTGAGCTATCGAACCAGCACTTTGGATTTATCAGATATCGATTCTGATCCCAAGTCACAGATTCTGAGTCAAATACACCTCTACCTATAAAAAATTCCAGGGTTATCTGGAATTTTATTTATCTCGGATAATAAAATTATTTCTTCAGGGAAATGCGTGGTTCAGTACTGGCTTTGCTTATTTCACCAATAATTCTGGCTTCTTTGACCCCATTTTTATGCAGAGCTTTAACAAAAGCATGAGCACGTTCCCTGGGTAGACTGACGAGCAGTCCCCCGGACGTCTGAGGGTCTACAGCTAGCAATTCTTCAAGGCTGGTCACTCCAGATCCAAGGGCGAGACGAGGTTTGTAAAACTTGAGATTGCTCAACAATCCGCCAGGTATTACGTTTTGTTCAGCATATTTATAAGCTCCAGGCAGAACTGGAAGTTGATCCACAAAGATCTTTGCATCCATCAAACTTGAGTCCAACATTTCCAGTAAATGTCCCACCAGACCATAACCAGTTACATCAGTCATGGCATGTACGTCATAGTTCGCAACCACATCGGCGGCATATTTGTTCAGTCTTACCATGCTTTTTACCATGGTGTCCAATTCTTCAGGTGTGATGAGTTTGCGCTTCAATGCTGTGGCGACAATTCCTGTACCCAGAGCCTTTGTCAGCACCAGTGCATCTCCAGGTTTTGCGCCACCATTGGTGATTATTTTATCTGGATGTACAACACCTGTTACTGAAAGGCCATATTTGAGTTCATCGTCTTTAATGGAGTGTCCACCGGCTAGTACAGCCCCAGCTTCGGTAATCTTGGTCAGACCACCTCTCAGAATATCTCGTAGAATAGAGTTATCCATATCATCCACAGGAAAAGCAACAATGTTCAATGCAGTTACTGGTCGAGCACCCATGGCATATAGGTCGCTAAAGGCGTTGGCGGCCGTGATTTGTCCGAAAGTGAAGGGATCATCCACAATCGGGGTGAAGAAATCCAGAGATTGGACGATAGCAATGTCTTCACTCAATTTAAAAACTGAGCTGTCATCACGATGATCAATACCTACGAGCAGGTCGGGATGTGAAGGAATATCAATCCCGCAGAGTATATCGTCCAGGTCCCCTGGACCAATTTTACCTGCTCAGCCAGCGGCCTTGACTTTTGCGGTGAGATTTATTTCTAAGCTTCTTGTCATCTATTGAAAATAAGCAGGGGACGTGAACAGCCAATGCCAAAAGCGGAAATAATTTAATTGTTTTAGGGTTGAAATTCATGGACACATATCCTAAGATCACAGATGCGAATTTTTAATAATTTCATCCTGGCTTCCCTTTGTATTCTGTTTGCGAATTGTGCTCCTACAGTCGAACCTGTACCTGCAGAAATCATGTACTTTCTACTCATTGACCGTTTTGTAGATGGCAATCCTGACAACAATGAGGGAAGCAATCCCAGGAGCTATGAGCCATATGATGGCACCAATCCAGCAGCATTGAAACACTATCAAGGTGGTGATCTCATTGGAATTACTCAGTCGCTTGATAGCTTGAATGCCATGGGCATAACCATGATCTGGATTTCACCCTTTATTGATAATTCAAATACAGATTATGTGGGGTGGTGGCCTTATCATGGCTATCATCCCATCGATTTTTACAAAGTAGATGAGCATTTTGGAACGCTGGAGGATTTGAAAGCTCTGGTTGAATCTGCCCATGTGAAGGGTATGAAAATCATTTTTGACATGCCTTTCAATCAGACTGCTGCTGATCACCCCTGGATAAATGATGAGCATAAAAAGAATTGGTTCCACCTTGATGAATCCGGTGAGCCTTATGTCATCACAGACTGGCAGAATCAGGAGCAAATTGAGCGTGGTGAGCTTCACGGGTTACCCGATCTGGCTCAGGAAAGAGCAGACGTAGCCGATTATATATTTGATGTATCAAAGTATTGGATAGATGAAACGGGTTGTGATGGGTTTCGGTTGGATGCAGTCAAACATGCTCCCATAAGTTTCTGGAGGAATTACACAAAAAGAATCAGAGAGTTTGCTGGTGCTGATTTTTTACTCCTCGGTGAGGTTTTCTGGGGAGAGGCATGGAGAATTGAGCCCTATGATGATATTGGCTTTGATTTTCTTTTCGACATCCCGGGCTACTATGCCATCCGCAATACTTTTAATAAAGGAGCAGGGCTCGGCGATTTCTCAAAATTCTATGAGTTGAACAGCAAGAAATTGCCTATTACCTCCCTTGCAACCCTAATTGATAACCATGATGTAGCTCGATTCAATGTGGGGCTTGAGGAACATGCCTGGAAAAAACAGATGTTGGCTCTGGGGTGGCTGATGACGGCACCGGGTTTACCAGTTATATATTCCGGGACAGAAATAGGGATGAAGGGTTATTCTGTGGGCGATGTAAGTGGCGAATCTCAGGACTATTTAAATCGTTTACCCTATCCAGGAGTGCTATCACAGGAACAACTGCTGCAGAAAAAACAATTTATTGAGTTAACCAGTTTGCGGAATCAGCATCCTGCCCTGAGCACAGGTGCTTTCAGGGAGCTGTATAAAGACTGGTCAGTTTATGCCTATGTGAGAACCCTGGGAGATGAAAATATATTGGTCTGTCTGAATAATGCCGGCACTCAAGAATTTCTTTCGATTCCACTTCCCAAAGACATGGATATGTCTGAGATTCACAAAGTCTATGGGGAGGCAGTTATTCGTCTGGAGGAGGGTGAGTTACTGCTCCGCTTGCCTCCCAATACCCTGTCAGTCTGGGAGTTTGAGGGCGGGCTGAGTGAGACTTTCCCCAAGTGGATTGATTTTACAGATAGGTTGTCATCAGATTATCAAGTTAAACAGCTGTATTACATCGATGCGGATAAAAGCGTTAATCAGTTTCAGATTGCCGGGGATTTCAGCAACTGGGTAGCTGGTGATTTTCCTGTTCATCGGCAGGGGGATAGTCTTTTTATTGAAGTCCCTCTAAAACCGGGAAAATATCAATACAAGTTTATTCTGAATGGAAACACCTGGATTGCTGATCCAAATGCGGCCGAATTTTTAACAGATCCTTATGGGGGCCGCAACAGTATTTTAACTATTATACCTCAGTAGCATTAGAATATTATGCGATTGCCCATCTCTCCTTATTAAAAAGTTGTCTTCGCTACATCGACCCCTTGTGCTATTCCAGACTTATAGAATTAGCATGGAACCTGATCACATGGATGATTTTGGTCGGGATCGCACGAGTAAAAAATCTTGACAAGGGACCCTGTAACCTATAATTTCTGAAAGCGTAACTCAGAGGAGGGTTACTAATTTCAAAATAATTGGAGTAAAGTGGTTTTCGATGATCCAAATCTATCGTAATACGCTTAGTCTATTCACAGTTATTGTTCTGGCTACAGCGTCAGTATTTCCTGGTACAACTGGGAAAATTTCTGGAATGGTTAGGGATGCTGAGAGTGGGGAAGGCTTAGTTGGCTGTAATGTCATTGTAGATAATACTCGATTTGGAGCATCAGTTGATCTTGATGGGTCCTTTTACATCATTGGGATGGAACCAGGTGAATATTCATTAACTGCCAGTATGATTGGGTATCAACAAGTACGGCTATCAGAAGTCCAGGTACGCGCTGATTTGACAACCTCAGTTGAATTCGATTTACCACCAACCATATTGCAATCTGGTGAAGTCGTTGAAGTTATCGCCAAACGAGCTACCGTAGTTAAGGATTTAACAGCTACCTCTTCAATCGTATCCTCTGAGCAGATAGCCTCCATGCCGGTTACCGATATGGGAGATATTATCAACCTTCAGGCAGGTATGGTGGATGGCCACATGCGCGGTGGTCGCTCAGGTGAAGTCGCGTATTGGATCGACGGAATACCGGTTACAGATGTTTACGATGGTGGCCAGATGTTTGAGGTCTCCAAAGATCTGATTCAGGAATTGCAGGTTATTTCAGGAGCTTTCAATGCCGAATACGGTCAGGCAATGTCAGGAATCGTGAATGTGACTACAAAAACCGGATATAAGGATTGGGGTGGCAACCTGTCCCTGTATGCTGGAGATTACTTGAGTACCCATAATGAATTGTATATGGGAATAGATGAGTTTAACCCGGTTACGATTAAGAATCTGGATTTTTCAATCCACGGCCCCCTTATCAAGGATAAATTAGATATAAGCTTTTCTACTCGCAATGTCTACTGGCAGGGATGGTTAAATGGAAAGCATCTGTTTAATCCATGGAGCATTCTTATTGGCACACCCGATGGGGCAAGCTCTCTGGGTGCCGATGCAATGGTGGATTCTATAATTGCGGGTTTTGTGACAGAAATACCCGATCAGGGTTCAATGAGCGACGATAACTATGACCTGCTCATTGATAGCTTGATAAGTGACACCTACACAAAAATCCATGATAATCATTCCAATCCCTTAGGGGATGGAAAATACACTCCCATGCAGTGGAACCATCGCCAGTTTTATCATGGTCGGGTGAACTGGTATCTTACACCAGGATTGCGTTTGGCTTTTCAGGGCTCATTTACCGATGTGGTCTATGAGGACTATGAGCGGTCGTACAAGTACAACCCGCTGGGCACGCTAACCAGACAGACTCAAAGCTACAATTACCTGGCAAAATTGACCCACAGCGTAAATACAAAAAGCTATTATTCGGTGGGCCTATCCCGTGCGCAGAAAACCTATTTTCACTACAATGCAGATGACTATGTCGTTTATCCCGAAGTGGCAGCGAGCATGCACTCTTATGCCTTTCCTACAGCGGGTACAGATAACGGTCGCTTTAAGCGGGAAAGTATCACCAGCCTGATAAAAATTGATTATGTCAATCAGTTAACATCCAAACACCAAATGAAAGCCGGCGTGGAATATCGCCAACATGCACTTTCATTACAGGATAGTACTTTACAGCCACCTGCAGATAAAACCACTTTAGATCTGGTATTGGATGATCCCCGCATAGCAAATCCGCGAATTCTTGATGTTTCCACAATACATAATAGTCTGTATCTGCATAACCCGGTTGAATTTTCAGCATATATCCAGGACAAAATTGAGCTGAAAGAACTGATTATTAATATCGGTGTGCGAATGGATTACTTCAAGCCAGATGGTCATGTCCTGGCTGACCCCTCTGATCCAAGTATCTATGAACCACTGAGGCTGAATAATATTTACAATGATACAAATAATGATGGTGTCTATGGTAATACAGGAGACGAGATTAAATCAATTGCAGAGCGCAGTGCCTATTGGTACCTGCCTGCTGAAGACAAAGTCCAATTCAGTCCACGATTTGGTGCCAGCTTTCCAGTAACTGATAAGGGTGTCATTCATGTCTCTTATGGGCACTTCCTGCAAATCCCACGTTTTGAGCATTTGTACCGTAATCCTGACTTCGATCTTGACAGTGGAACAGGAAATATTGGGGTTATAGGGAATGCTGATTTAAAACCTGAAAAAACTATTTCAGGTGAAATCGGTGTCACCCAGGAAATTATGGATGGGATTAGCCTGGATGTCACGGGCTATTTCAGAGACATCAGAAACCTCATCGGTACCAATTCCGAACAGATAGAAATCTTTGGTGGCTCAGCCTATTATAACAAGATAGAAAATAGCGATTTTGCCTACGTTAAGGGGATGGTTCTGGCCTTGAACTATTTCAATCCCATTGGGATTTCGGGAAATGTTGACTACACATATCAAGTAGCTGAAGGAACTGCATCTGATCCTGAAGAAGCTCGAAATTCTGTTGCAGGTGGAGCAGAGCCTGGTATCTATATCAGACCATTAAGCTGGGATCAGCGTCACACTGTGAATATGTCTGCTAATTACAATGCAGCCAATTGGGGTATCAGCACAATCGGGGCTATTGGCAGCGGCTTGCCCTATACCCCTAATTTGAGCGCAGAAAATACACTGCTCACCAATGGTGCCACCAAGCCCGTAACCCTGGCGCTTGATATGAATGTTTATTATAAGTTTAATATATTTGGCAAAGAGAGTCAGGTGTTCCTGAGAGTTCAGAACGTTCTTGATCATCTTAATCAAACTGGTGTCTATGACAAAACTGGGACTGCTGATTTTACTCCTGACCAACAACAGGTAGAGAATCTGAATGTGGATGAACTTGTAAATACTGTGGAAGAATGGTTCCGTAACGAAACCTTTTATTCAGAACCCCGCCGAATTGAATTCGGTTTAGGACTTAATTTCTAATGAAAAACAGGCAAGATATCTACACGTTAAAGTTAGGTTTAATTTTCCTAATATGTATAACAGGACTGTTTGCCGAGAGTGGTAGAGTCCATCGAAAAAATGCAGTTCACAAGGGTAATTTAGTAAAAACTGTGTTTGGAAATTGGGGTGTCGTTGGCCAACCCGCCGATAAAGGTCCCCGTGGGGCCTGGATTCATGAAAACAACGGGTATGTTGGAGATGTTAGCCCATTTGTCGGGGCTCAGATCACCACCAAGGATACGTCAGGCCGTGACAGGTCATTTCACACAGTTGTTGTATCACCAGTGAATAGACCAACCCTGGGCGGACATGAGATAAGTCCCACAGGAAAGCAATGGGGCTTCGAGCCGGTTTCAGGCTACGCCGAGCCAAACCAATCCTCAATAGCAATGAGCACCAATCCGGCAAGCTGGCCATCTATCTGGCCGGATCAACCAACCTGGGCCGGTACCTGGAATGGCTATTTTGGTCAGATATCCAATGCTTCCGAGGAAAGCTATTATGTCATGGATGATGCCAATGACGAAGAATTTAATTTCCCTGAAAACAACAACTATCATGTAGCCTTCAAACCTGATAGCACTGACCTCACAAGAGGTGGTCTGGGCCTGGAGGTAAGAGTTAGAGGGATGCAGTGGTCTCAGTTTCTGGCTCAGGATGTAATTTTCTGGCTCTATGAAGTTACCAATACCAGTACCACTGACTATGACCAGATTGTGTTTGGAATGTTGGTTGGTACCTATATCGGCGTTACTGGTACCGATGATCGTCCCGGAGAATATGACGATGATTGGTCATTTTTTGATGTAGAACGTGATTTGACATTTACCGGGGATTATGACAACAATGTCTCCAGAAATTCAAACTGGGTAGGCAATGAGGTTGGCATGGTGGGTTATGCCTTTTTGGAAAGCCCGGGAAATCCTTTTGATGGCATCGACAATGACCGTGATGCTGCAGATTATGGTGATGCAGATATTTTCGAGGCTGAAGATTTTCAAAAGCGTGTATTAAGGCAGGGCGATGAACTAATACTCATTGATAATCAATTTAACCGCTCATCCCATATTCTCAGCGCTGGTCCCGATACACTTATTACCAGAGGCCTGGTTATGGTCCTGTCTCCTGGTGATACCCTGCTCCCTGAAGGTAATGAGGTCCAGGCACCTAATTCCTCAAATCCCAGCGATCTTATCATGAATGGCAATGCAGTGGATGGCATTGACAATGATTTTGATGGTCTTATCGACGAAAACTACTATTTGCATTATCGCCAGGTGAGAAAAGATCAGGATGGCAATATCCTCTTCGATATTTTGAATCCCACAGCCTTCATCAATTACGTCACTGGAAATGGCTCATTGAATCCAATGATTGATGAAAAACGCGATGATGGGGAAGACAACGATGGTGACTGGGTCGCTGCATTCGATGATATCGGGTCTGATGGTGTTCCCGGGACTGACGATTTAGATGGAACTGAGGGCAATGGGTGGCCAGATGCTGGAGAACCAAATTTCGACAAAACTGATCCCGATGAATCTGATCAGATTGGCTTAACCTCATTCAACTATTTTACACCAGCTGGTGATATTCCCATGCATAATGATGAAGCACTCTGGGATATGATGGAACCAGGTTATTTTGATGTACCAACTTCAATCCAAAATGGAAGACCCGTTTCTGGTGAAGATGGTGATTTTGTGTATAGCTCAGGATATTTCCCCCTTCAGGCTGGTCAAACCGAACGCTTTTCAATCGGTCTGCTCTATGGTGAAGATCAACCAGATTTACTAAAGAACCTGTCCACAGTTAAAAACATTTATGACAGCGATTATCGATTCCCAACAGCACCCCTCAAGCCCACCGTATCTGCTGTAGCCGGGGACGGATCTGTGACACTGTACTGGGATCGTAGAGCTGAGGAGTCCATCGACCCGGTATTGAAAATAAAAGACTTTGAAGGCTATAAAATATATCGGGCAACAGACCCCAATTTCAACGATATACGAAATATTACCAATAGTCTGGGAGTAGTTGAAGGCTATGAATTTCTGGAGCAATTTGATTTAATCAATGAATACTCCGGCCCCTTCTATCCCAGCGAGGATCTGTTCACCCAGAGTGATGGATATACATATTATCTGGGTGACAACTCAGGTCTGCAGCATAGTTTTACTGACACCGATGTTTTTAATGGCAGGACATACTACTATGCAGTGGTTGCCTATGATCGTGGTGATGCAGCCACGGATATTTTTCCTTCTGAAAATACAAAATTTGTTGCCATCTCGCCCACTGGTGAGGTGTCATTGGATGCGAATACCATAATGATAGTTCCTGGACCCACACCTCCAGGATACACTTCATCAAAAGGTGACCTGCCCATTAATCATGTTTCCCCAGTTGGAACTGGAGATGTTCAAGTCCATATCATTGATCCGAAAGCACTCAAGGATCACGTTTATGTCCTCACGTTTGAAGATCAGGCCACTGATGGTGTTGACAATGACAACGATTGGGATGCCAGCACTGATGATGTTGGAAGCGATGGCATTGCCGGTACCAACGATGCAGATGGTTCTGAGGGTGATGGATTGCCCCAGGATGGTGAACCCAATTTTGAATTTAGTGATCCCCAAGAATTGAAACGGCTCACTACTTCCTATTCCGTACTGGATTCAACTGGTTTTATTGAGACCTTTAATGCGTTGGACACTTTATATGTTCAGCTGGATGTCAAAAATATTGTAGAATCCAGTGTCCAGCTAATGAATCGGTCTGGCCAATTAATTTCGCCTTCAGATTATGAATTAAGATATGGAGCTGGAGCCATACGCGCGTCCTCAGCTGGAAGTCTTCCAGAAGAGAGTTACACCATAAGCGGACAATACTATCCAGTTTACAAGAGCCCCTATATTTATGACTCTCCTTTTGTCAGTGAGGCTTTTGACAGTGATATTTTTGATGGTCTGGAGCTGTATTTTGAGAATGACTGGAATGTGAAACTCATCGACTCACTCACAGGTTGGAATACTACTGATAAATATGACTTCATTTTTGGAACCACCAGCATCAATCTGGGTGGTGGTGTCATTTTAAATCCTATCAGATACCCATCAAATTACCAGATAACGTTTAACTCAGACCCCATATACATTGCCAATGACTCTACCTTCATGGTTGATTTTTTTGGAGGAGCTCAGAACGAAAACCTTGAAGTGAATTTCAAATTAACCAATGTAACGGGTGGTTATGAACCCAATATTCTTTTTGATGATCAGGATGCAAATGGCACACTGACTTCAGGTGATGTTCTTCTGATTTTTGATAAAGATTATAAGGGGAATTCTTTCTACACCTGGAATATTGTGTTCAGGGATTCACCCATATATCCAAATCTGGATACCATATTTACCTTTACCGAAGCCGATACAGTCTTCGTCAATACAACCCAGCCTTTCAGAGACGGAGATGTCTTCACCTTCAAGCCTGAGATACCACGCATTGAGACTGCGACTATTCATAATTCTCTGGATGAGATCAAGGTTTTTCCAAATCCATACATTGCCGCCAACATTTTTGAACATCCTCTGTCTCCTGGGATAACAAGTGGCAGGGGGGAACGCCGTGTAACATTTACACATGTTCCATTTGAAGCCTCAATCCACATTTATACCGCACGCGGGGATCATGTCAAAACCCTGGTCAATGATGCAGCAATTGAGAATGCGATGGTGAACTGGAATCTTAAATCCAAAGAGAATCTGGATATTGCCTACGGAATATATTTTTATGTTGTGGACACTGAGTTTGGGCGTAAAACTGGCAAACTCGCGATTGTGAAATAGGGTGGTGATGATGATGAAATCTAAAATAGCCATTCTTATAATATTACCTCTGTTGGTTCTTGGACAGGCAAAAGTGGGTACCAGTGCAGCACCCTTTCTTGGTATTGATGTTGGTGCAGTTGGAATTGCTCTGGGAGGTAGTCAAGTTGCCAGGGCCCAGGATGCATCGACTATTTACTGGAATCCAGGTGCAAGCGCACAATTGCAGGGGAATCATCTGCAGTTCACCAGTAGCAACTGGTTTGTAGATTCTAAATTTCAATATGCAGCTGGTATTTTCAAAATATCCCCTTCTCAAGCCATTGGTCTCAGCTTTACCATGCTGGATTATGGTGAGGAAGAGATCACTGATGTGTACAACCAGGAGGGTACCGGACAGTATTGGAGTGCATCAGATTTATCTGTCAGCGTGAATTATTCCCGCATGCTTACGGATCGATTTTCCATGGGAGGAACTGGCAAATATATCCAGCAAAAAATATGGCATGAGACTGCTTCTTCCATGGCGCTGGATGTTGGCATCCTGTTTAGAACTCAGTTGTCTGGCCTTCAGATTGGAATGAGCATTTCCAATTTTGGAGCCAATATGATTCTCGATGGCGCCGACTTGCTAACCCGTATTGACATTGACCCGGATCACACAGGCAACAATGAGACCCTGGTGGCCAAATTGAAAGTTGATGATTGGCCACTGCCCCTGCTTTTCCGTCTGGGTGTGGCCTACAAATTCTCGCTGGGGACAACAACCGCTTTTACAATTCTTGCTGATGCGCTTGTTCCGTCTGACAATGTTGAAGTTATCAATACAGGGGTTGAAGTGAGTGTTTTTGACAAATTTTTCCTGAGAACAGGATTGAAGAACCTTGGGAATGAAACCAGTCTGATTAAGTATTCTGCAGGTGGAGGGCTCAAACTTCCACTGAGTGGGAGTACCATGAGTTTTGACTATAGTATGCAAGAATATGAATATTTTGGATTGATTCATACCTATGGTATTGAATTTTCATTTTAATAAGCAATAACAAACCAGAGGAGGTTTAAATGCGCTTTATCGCTACACTAATCCTTTCACTGATGATGATAGTTTCTGTATCAGCTGATGTGAATGTAACCTTCCGTGCGAATACAGCATTCGTACCGGATACACTAAACGCTAACAGCACTGTTCAAATGCGTGGAGAGTTACCATCGCTGACATGGGACAATACATCTCCCGTTCTATTCACCAATGTAGGCGGTGACTATTGGGAAGCTACAGTAAGCTTTCCTGATGGAACCACAGGTGGGTATAAGTTCTTTACGAACTCTTTACCAGCTCCAGCTGACGCTGCCTGGGGTGGCTGGGAAGGCGACCCAAACCGCAGTCTGGATCTGTCCGCATTCACTGGCACAGATACCACTCTGCCATTGCAGTATGTGAATGGCTATTTTAATGGTGCCCCTCAGTATGATGTGCCCCTGGATACCGAAGAATCAACAATTGCAGTACACATTCGTGTGAATATGCAAGGCTGGGAGGATTTCAATGATGAAACCATCTGGGTTGGAGCTCGTGGTGGAATCGGTGACCTGGACTGGGGTTCAACCATGTGGCTCACACAAGAGTCACCTCATGCAAATGGTGGTAGTCAGCAGTATAATTCTGACAACTTCTACTCAACAGATGTCCACGTGCCTTTTGCAAATGCGAATGGTGAGATGTCCTTCAAATTCGTAGCACATAATGCTGGTGCAGAGGCTACTGAAGACTGGGGTAGCATGGCATATAATCCCAATACGCAGTATACATTTAACCTTTCTGGCAATGATACCACGATTTATTGGGTATGGTTTGACAATCTGGAACCTGCAGGGTTTTCAGGGGCAGACACAACTGACCTGACCTTCAAAGCTGATTTCACGACAACGATTAACGAGAATGGTTATGAAGTTGGTGACTCAGTTATTGTTCGTTATGGCTATTTTGGTTCCGCCCTGGAAGTTGCTGCTGCTGGCCTGACCAAAGAAGGTCTTTTCGGCAATGTGTATTCAGTGACGGTCCCAGATGTGGTTCTGTCATTTGGTGAAAAACTCTACTACCAGTACTACAAATTGGATGATGAAGGCGCTGAGTACCGCGAGGTCTATTTCAACTTCGATTATGCAGGTGACACTCCTTCTGAAGCTGAGCGTCGTGAAGTTGTTATCGAAGGCGTTGATGCTGTAGTTATGGACAATGTAATCAGCACGGTTGACTCCCGTCGCCAGCCTCTCTTCCGCAATACCAATGCTGTTGGTGGCCATGTTACCGTATCTTACACCCTGGATTTACGCCCAGCTTACTGGCACGTAGAACGTGGTGTTGTTCTGGATGATATTCAGGGCAATTTTGACATCTCTACAACAACTCAGATTAATGAGATGGGTGTTTTCATGAATGGTCCTGCCACTGGTGCTTGGACTGGTTGGGGAGTTCCACTTGCATCACTGGAAGAAAAACAACTCTTTGACGATGCAACCCATGGTGACCTGGTTGCCGGCGACAGCATCTATACACTGCAGTTCGAATACGCTCCTGACAGCACCAACAATGTGATTGGTCAGGAATTCAAATTCGGTATCGGTGGTGGCGACAATGAAAGTAGTTATGGTCTGAACCATATCGAAAATATCAACGATGCCCAGGCCACATACACCATTGCCTCAGCATGGGGTAGTATCAATCCTAATTTCTATAGCCTGTGGGATTATGATACAAATATGGGTGTTGTTGCCATAGATGAATTCGTGGCTCCTGAAGCTCTCAGCTTGTCACAGAATTATCCAAACCCCTTCAACCCAACAACCAGCATCAACTATGTTCTTCCTGAATCTGGTAATGTTGAACTGATCATTTACAATGCACTTGGTCAGGAAGTTCGGACATTGAAGGCTGGTTATTCAAACGCTGGCAAATATTCAGTTAACTGGGATGGTCTTGATCATTCCGGCAGCATGATTTCCAGTGGTCTGTATATTTATACACTGACAACAGGAGACCAGAGCATCAGCAAGAAAATGCTCATGCTGAAATAATCGCTATGCGATTGCTTTAATCTTATACAGGGTGGAGAAATTCTTCTCCACCCTGTTTTATTAAAAGGGGAGTTAAACAGTTCAACATGGTTTTATCAACAAAACTAAACCAAAACGAATTGAGATTTTCATTTATGAAACTCCTTCTGCTGTTTTTGATAGCTTCATGTACCACAGCACCTGAACCCCAGAACTATGAATTTGATGCGATTGATGATTTTTCAATTCGCAGAGCCGATCCGGACCAAAATTCTGGATCATTTAATGATTTTATTACCTCAGTCTACCAGGCTCCTGCCCATGAGAAGCAGGCACTGGTTGACTCCTTTCTCCAATGGGCTGACAGTGCAACGGGTATCCCCTATATTGAGGAGACCACGGCATATTTTCTATACATCAATGGATCCAATCCTCAGGTGGCCGTAGCAGGAGACTTCACAGGTTGGGATCCGACGGGCCAAAACATGAACAATTTATCAGGCACCAATCTTTACTACATTGGCTACCAATTTGAAAATGATGCCCGTTTGGACTATAAACTGGTCGTAAATGGAAATTGGATTCTGGATCCATTAAATCCCAACACCTGCAGCGGTGGCTACGGACCCAATTCTGAACTATCCATGGCAGGATATGTTCAACCACCTGAAATCGAAACCTACGTCATTCCTCACGGTTCCCTTTTTTCAACGACTTTCAGCGATACGACCCAGGGACGGACACGTCATATAAAGATTTACACACCTCCAGGCTATGCCCAGAGCAGTGAGAGCTACCGTAGCGTTTACTTCCATGACGGGAGTGAACAGATATACCTGGGGTTTACCGAGAACGTTTTGGACTTTTTAATCTCACAGGAACTCATCCCGCCAGTCATCGCCATTTTTGTTGACCCCATCAACAGGATGGAAGAATACTCATATGATTATGACTTCATGGACATGTTTGTCAATGAGCTGGTGCCCTGGATTGACGGACAATATAGAACCATGCCCGAGGCTGAGAACCGGGCCGTGGCAGGCGTAAGCTTGGGTGGTTTAGCGTCCCTTCTGTTCACCCTTCAACACCCCGAGGTATTTGGGAATTGTGGAGCCTACTCTCCAGCAATCTGGTTTGGTGATATCATTGATCAATATGAGACTTCAGAAGTACTGCCAATTAAGATTTATATGGATGCTGGAACCTATGAACCTTCCATTTATAATAGCTCAATGTCCCTGAAAGGGATTTTGGACGATGAGCAATGGGATTTACATTGGAAAGTATGGCACGAGGGTCATTCATGGGGAGCCTGGCGTGCTCATCTTGATGATGCACTTACATATTTTTGGCCCCTGGCCACCAGCGGTATTGATGATAGCTATTAACCAGGTGTATTTGAGTTCAAAGGAGTATTCAGGGTGATAGGATATTTTCGATCACACCTCATTCATAGCTTTAAACCTGGCATGATTGTTTTGCTCCAAATCCTTGTGAGCATGCTCATGCTTGGATCCCTTCTGGGGGCTGAGAAAACCACTTTACATCTATGGCATCCAATGCCAGCACCAAGTCGTGCAGTCCTTAATGATCTGGTTGCTAAATACGAAAGTCTGCATCCCGACATCAGTGTACATCTGCTATACAAGGAAAATGAAGAAGTCCGTATGGCCTACATGTCAGCCACTGGCTTTACTGAGGGTGGGCCAGATCTGCTCTACGGTCCCAGTGATTTTACCGGTGCCCTTGTAGAAATGAATATTGTCAAGCCTCTGGAGGACTTGTTCTCAGAGGAAGAATTAGCTGCCTTTGATCCTAAAGGACTCACCTGGTATCAGGGTCATCTCTACCAGATAGGGGATGAACTGGGGAACCACCTTGCCCTGGTCTATAACAAACGCCTCTTTGCTGAAGTTGGTCTGGATCGCCCCCCTGAGTCTTTACAGGAACTCATTGAGTTTGGTAAGAAGCTCACCATAGATAAAGATGGTGATGGTGTGATTGACCAATACGGGTTGGTGTGGAATTTCACCGAACCCTTCTTTTTTATGCCCTTTTATGCTTCCTATGGAGGTTGGGTCATGGATGAAAACCAAAACCCGACTCTGAATAATGAAGCAGCTGTGAAAGCCTTCAAATTTGTCAGAGACATGCGGGACGTCCACGGCATCATTCCCATAGAATGCGACTACGATATCGCTGACTCAAAGTTTAATACTGGTGCGGCTGGCATGCTCATTAATGGCGCCTGGTCCTGGGCTAAATATATGGATTCACCCCATGTGGATTTTGGTCTGGCTGTCCTGCCAGTAAACGATGAAACTGGACTATTCCCTGCTCCCATGATTGCCACCAAGGGATATTATATGAATCCCTATTTGAGTGGCGAGCGGGAAAAACAGGTTGTGGAACTCATGAAGTTCCTGACCGGGGCAGACGCCCAATTCCAATATGCCAGCAGATTGGCCACCATTCCCACCCGTTGGGAAGTCCGTGAACGCCCACAGATTGCTGAAGATCCTGTGATCATGACCTCCATTGAACAGGTAAGCCGGGGTAGAGCCATGCCTATATCCCCCCAGATGAGAGCAATCTGGGATGCCATGCGTCCGGCGTACCAAAATGTGCTGGGTGGTAGTATGACACCTGAAGAGGGAGCTGCCTATCAGCAGAAGTTAGCTGAACAAAAGGTGGCCGAGTTATTTGAAGGTCAGGATATTGACCAGGACGCAGTGAACATCAGCGCCATTCTGGTTTATCTCGGGGGTCTTATTCTGGTCATTTGGGCGCTATACAAATTATTTGTAGCTTTTATTCTTCCTCTTATGCGGGGTATTCCCGGCGTTCAGGTTCAGGAGTCCCGCTTTGGTGTGCTCATGGTTGCTCCTGCAGCCCTTTTCATCTTTGGCGTGGTTGTCTATCCTTTTTTCTACAATCTGGTGATTTCCTTTTCAAATATGGGTCTGACTACCGTCAATGACTGGCAAATTATAGGTCTAGCCCAATACGGGAAAGTCCTCACAGATTCTCAGTTTTACCACTTCTTTTTAAGGACAGTTATCTGGACCGTGGTAAATGTGGTTCTGCATGTCATTTTTGGTGTCATGCTGGCCCTCTTGCTCAACCGACCATTACCTGGAAAGGGAATTATCCGCGTTCTCCTGATTTTACCCTGGGCTGTTCCCAGTTACATCACTGCGCTAACCTGGCGAGGGATGTTTAATATCGATTATGGAGCCGTAAATATCATTCTGAATAAATTCTTTGGGATTGAGCCAATTTCATGGCTCATCGATCCAACCAATGCCTTTATTGCCACCATTATCACCAATGTCTGGCTGGGTATCCCGTTTATGATGATCATCGCCCTGGGCGGCCTGCAGTCCATTCCTCAGGAGCTTTATGAAGCTGCTTCCATTGATGGGGCCACAGCCTGGCAGCAGTTTAGAAAAATTACACTTCCTCTATTGAAACCTGTCATGATTCCTGCCATTACCCTGGGTATCGTCTGGACCTTCAATAATATCAATGTGGTGTGGTTGGTGTCAAATGGTGGCCAACCTGGTGACCAGACACATATCCTGGTAAGTTTTGTCTATCGGGCTGCTTTCAACCTGTATCGGTATGGCTATGCTGCTGCATTCAGCTTTATGATATTCCTCATGTTGGCCCTGTTCTCAGTGAAATTCATGCAAAAGAACAAAGCCACGGAAACGGCATATTAAATTATGAATTATGAATTATGAATTATGAATTATGAATTATGAATTATGAATTATGAGTTGGGGGTTGTTTACAACGAATTTGACGAATGAAACGAATGGGAAAATGGTACAAAATAAAGATGACCAAGGGACGAAGTAGAAAAGAGATATGAAAAAAACATCATACCTCCAGTATTTCATGATATACGCCGCTTTATTTATGGCAGTAGCATGGTCCATTTATCCCATCCTCAGAGTCATTACTATTTCCATTCGGCCTGGAGATAACCTGTTGACTGAAAGCTTGTCCATCATCCCTGAGGATTGGACTTTTGATAATTACATTAAACTTTTTACTGATCACCCCTTTGGTACCTGGATATGGAATTCTATTCTGGTTACGGCTACAGTCATGCTCACCGGTGTTACTCTGGCTTCCACAGCAGGATATGCATTGTCCCGCTTTCGTTTTCCCGGTCGTGAGGCAAGTCTATTCAGCCTGCTGGTTACGCAGATGTTTCCAGCTACCATGCTGCTGCTACCTCTGTTTATCATGCTTTCAAGTCTCCATCTTATAAACACCTATCTTGGTTTGATAGTCATTTATTCTTCAACTGCTCTGCCATTTTGCGTGTGGTCAATGAAGGGGTACTATGATACGATTCCCTATTCTCTGGAAGAGGCTGCCCGCATTGATGGTGCCAGCAGGTTTATGGCATTTTATAAAATTATTTTACCCCTGGCATCACCTGCTCTGGTGATTACCGCCCTGTTTTCCTTTATGTCAGCCTGGACTGAGTACATCGTAGCCGCGCAGATTCTCTGGTATGAAGAAATGTTTACCCTGCCAATCGGCCTTAAATCCTTTCAGGCGAATATGACCACAGAATGGGGTCTGTATGCAGCAGGAGCCATGATCGTCTCCATACCGGCTATTGCGCTTTTCCTCTTTCTTACAAAATATTTAATTGGCGGTCTCACTCTGGGATCGGTCAAAGGCTAGCGAGACTATCTATTGGGAAATTTCATGAAAAACTTAAGTCTTATTCTTTATCTTGTACTGAGTACACTGCTCATGTCCGGATGTGAATCATTAAACACACAAGCACAACTTCTGGAGGCACCCTGGGTTCTGAAATACGATTCAAGCCGCGTGGGTCTTCGAGAAGGCTGGTTCGACAATGATCATGACCGATCCGGGTGGGAAGAAACCGCTGTGCCAGGCGTGTGGGCTGATGAGAATTACGATGGCTATGCCTGGTATTCTACCCAAATACAGACCAAAAACATCCCTGCAGGTTACAATCTTGCCCTCGTCTTTGATTCCATAGATGACAATGCAGTTGTCTGGCTGGATGGGCGCTTATTCGGTAAACAAATGGGCTATAATATTAAATTCTTTTTCGATATTGGTGATAAATTGGCCGATGGGAAAGTCCATCAGCTGGTCTTGCGTATTGAGGATCTCGGCGGACCAGGAGGTATTCCGGGAGCTGTATATCTGAAACCCTATATCGATGAGGTAGACTTGCTACGGAGTGACGCAAGCAAACTGAAGTCGCCACCATCGCCGAAATGGGTGAAAGATGCAGCCATCTACGAAGTGTTTGTTCGCCAACAGTCAAAAGAGGGAACCTTCCAGGGATTGATTAAAGATCTGGATCGCATCAAGGCTCTGGGTATTGACTTGCTCTGGCTCATGCCTGTTCATCCAATAGGCCTGGAAAAGAGGAAAGGTGCTGTAGGTAGTCCCTACTCCGTAAAAGATTATTACTCTGTCAATCCTGATATGGGATCCATGGAAGATTTTAAGCAGCTTGTTAAAGAAGTCCATGAGAGAGGGATGCACATCATCCTGGACTTTGTGCTCAATCACACTGCCTGGGACAATGCATTGATGGATCAACATCCCGATTGGTATTCTCAAGATGCCTCGGGCAAAATCATTTCGCCCAATGCAGACTGGCATGATGTGGCGGATCTCAACTACGATGTGCCGGAGCTGAGAGACTATCTTATTGAAATGCTGCAATGGTGGATCACTGAAACTGATATTGATGGGTACCGATTTGACGTTGCAGAGCTGGTTCCCCATGACTTTTGGGCTGATGCCAAAGCAGCTTGTCAGCAGGTGAAGCCTGATGTCTTTTTTCTGGCTGAGGGTGCCAGGCCAGAGCTGCATCTGAATGGCCACGATATGACCTACTCCTGGAATATGTGGCAGGGGATCATCCAACTTGCTCAGGGCAATGCAGAACCGTCTGAAATCAAACGCTCCTACGAATTGGAAAAATTTCAATATCCTCAGGGTGCCCTGAGAATGCGTTTTACTGAAAATCATGATAAAACCAGATCAGCGACACTGCTCCCAGATCGAGAGCTTAATCTTACTGCATGGGCATTTATCGCCTTGATGGATGGCAATCCTCTGATCTATGCAGGTCAGGAAATTGGCACGAGGGGTGACTATCTACCCGCTCTGTTTGAGAAGATCCCATTGAAATGGGAGAAGGGGGACAGAGGCATATCTGAAGTCATGTCAGAGGTGTTGCAGATCAGAAAAGAGCATCTCAATTCTTCCTCTCCTTTCGAGTTCATTATTGCTAACAATGACAGGAAGGTCTTGGCCTACAAACATGGTGAATTGCTCAATTTCTTTAATTTCTCTGACGAGGAGTTTAAGTTTAAAGCCAATGGAATTGACAGTGTTCTCCTGGGTGATTTACCTGTGGATGAGGGTGGCAATTTTGTTTTATCACCACAGCACTTTGCGGTTGTCAAATAATTTTGTAAGCGCAGATAAATTTAAGAAACGAATTAGAAATGTTTTGGGGTAAACAATGCAAAAACTATTCACAATTATAACAGCAGTTCTCTTTTCTGTGTTGGGATTTGCCCAGGACAGTGTGGATGTCACCTTCCATTACTATCCCACAAATAGTCCCAGCTCTGTTCATATTCCAGGTGAATTCAATGGTTGGAATACCACATCTTCTGCATCACAAATGTCCTATAACGCAGGGGATAATGCCTGGTCCAAAACGATCCGACTCAGAGTGGGTGGTCCCAATCCTTTACCGTCAGCGGGTAGTATACCTGGTTCATACCAGTATAAATTTCATGATGGAGACTGGTTTTCTGATCCTCTGAATCCGCGTATTAATCCTGGAGATAACAATAATTCATATTTGCCCATCAATGATCCTACCATACACTTACTATTACCAAATACTACCTTCGCTTCTGAAGATATTCATTCCAGATATCCAGAGATTTCTGCCTATTTGTTTCCATCAACGGGCACAGAGATTGATACCGCCTCCATAAGCTTGACTGTTGGAGGGCACACATATACGCATATTGGCGGAGGGTATGATTCCCAATCTCATAGATTCAGTTTTATCGTTCCAGACGCTCTTGGTGATGGTGAACACCCCTTGAGTCTCTCTGCCTCCAGTTTGAACAGTTCTACCAATACTGAAACCACTTCTTTTTTTGTACAGGCTGATATCGTTCAATTTTTCACCCTGCCCGCAGAGACCTGGAAAGACACCTGGCGTCTGAAAGGAGCTATTTACGCTACCGATGGTGGGTTTAATGAAGATATTAATTCAGCGCTGTTATCAAGAAATGAAGAGAGTTGGATAGTCACTGTGGTAAACGGAATTATTGATACAACCATCCAATTGGTTGATGACATTAATAATTTCCAGCTCCAGGTTACTCTTGATGGTTCTTCAGAGAATTCATCCGTTTTACCTATTCTGAAAAAAGTTAATCATGACCCAGTAGCTCAGGTAAATATCAATTATGCAGGATCGGTTCTGGCCATAAGCAGTGTGGGAAGCATAGACCCGGATGGTAGCACGCTTAATCTACTTTGGCATGAGGACACTCGAAATCCACAAGAACTGGGACTAGAAGGATCTACCCTCACTACTCTGGATATCCCCTTTCCCACCACTCCCGGTGAGTATTTCATATCACTCGTGGTTCATGACGAGCAGGGTGAAGTTGACTCCACCCAGGGTAGCTTTGTTATTGGTCAAGATGGTAGCTCTGTGGATGTAGCTCACTTTGAGGACAACCCCCAATGGGTCAAAAACAGCAGGATCTATTTGCTTTTCTTCAAAGCATTTACGCCTGAAGGAACCATTGCTGCAGCCATCCCCAACCTTGACTATATCGCAGCCATGGGTTTTAACACGATTTGGGTTTTGCCTGTGATGGAAATCCCTGGAGATGTAGACAATCAGATTAACATTGGCTATTACATTGAAAATTTCATGCAGGTCGAGTCATCCTATGGTACGGATCAGGATTATAAGGATTTTGTCGATGCAGCCCACGATCTGGGCCTCAAGGTGATTCAGGATGTAACCCCCAATCATAGTGGCAACGTTCACCCATTTGCCGAGGAAGCAGCCAGATTTGGTGATGATTCGCAGTACTATAGTTACTACCAAACCGAGTATATTCCCCACAACACCAATGGACTTTCTGATTGCGTCACACCTGAAGGAATCTACTACTATTGTGCTTTTAGCGATGTATTGCTTAACTGGGATTGGCGTGATCTGGATGCCCGTCGCTATATGACGGGTGTTTATGAGTATTGGATGGAAGAATTCGGCATTGATGGCTATCGCTACGATGTCTACTGGGGACCCCATCGGAAGTACGGCGAATCAAACATGGGTGTTCCTGTCCGTGAAGCCTTGAAACACATTAAACCAGATATCTTGTTGTTGGGCGAGGATGATGGGGTTGGCTTTGGCACTGAATCCATTTATGCCGATCAAGGTGGTGGTCTGGATGTCAGTTATGATTTTAAAACTTTTTTTAACGCAATTCGCGGATTTGGTTTTTCATCCTCCAGTGTGAACACCCTACATACTGAGCTGGACAATGGAGGCTTTTACCCTGGTGAGAATGCGTACTACATGCGTTTTATGGAATCCCAGGATGAAGATCGCATCAGCTATATGTACAATTCCTTCGAAAGAACAATGCCCATGGCTTCAGTGATTCTCACGGCACCTGGCATCCCCATGATCATGAACGGTCAGGAAGTTGGCTGGGGTAAGGGCATGGGAACTCCTGGAGAACCAGATCTCAATGATCGTCGGCGGGGTGTGATTGACTGGGAGTTTGGAGGTCGAGACCTGTTGACCCCCCACTATCAAAAGTTGGCACAAATTCGAGCCCAATTCCCTGCCTTCTGGCAGCACAAACAGGACACAAATAACGATGGTAATGTGAATAGCTCTGATGAATCAGATTTTGATCGCGTGGCAACTGCCAATGGAATTGTTTACTCCTTTTTACGTCCCTTCATCAACTCAAATGGACTTACTGTAACAAACTTTTCCAATGTTGAGCAAACAGCAACTCTCAATCTGGCAGCAGAAAATATGAAATTCATGAGTGGGTTTAGTCTCGATTCAAGCTATTGGGTGAATAATCACTACTCGGGTATGAGCGAATCTCGCACAGGAGCAGAGCTGCAAAATTTTTCGATTACTTTACCTGCATATGGCACAGCGATTTATACCATATCAAATCAAGAAGAGATGGTTGACATTCCACCGCTTCCTACTCTGCTTTCGGTGCATCAACCAGAATTGATTCAAGCGGATCAATTTAGTCTTTACCAAAATTATCCTAACCCCTTCAATCCTGTGACCACCATTCGATACTATTTAGCCCACCCTGGTCAGGTGGAATTGAATATCTACGATCTTAACGGTCGACTGGTTGATAACTTGGTTTCAATGTCCCAGTCAAACGGCTACCATGAAGTTGTGTGGGAAGGACGTTCCTCAACAGGTTTAAACGTGGGAACAGGTCTATATCTGGCACAAATAAAGGTGGGAAAATCCTCAGACGTGATCAAAATGATTTATCTCAAATAATCATGCGATGAGGGTCTCAGATCCAAGAATACCTCGTATTGTTCTCACCAGTATCTTGTTGGCATTGGTCGCCGCCTGTGCATCTGACGAATCCTCTGGAGATACAATTTATGATTTCACGCTGCAACCAGGCAGCCTTCGTGAAATCGCTTACACTGATAAGCAGGATGCACATTGGGTGACCCGGACCGGTGGCTACAACAGTTCTCCCTGGCATGGCCTGACTGCATCAAAACGTGGGTATTTTGAAGATTTGTACATCTCTGTTGACGGCGCGCTCTTGCCACGAGAGGAAGCTCTGGTAAATGTTACTCCCAGCTCACTCATACGCAACTATACCAATCTGGGCATTCGAGAGACCTGGACGCTTCTGGACCAGAAGCGAATGCTCCTGTTAGAGCTGGAGGCCGATGAGGTCACACAGTGGCAGGTCCAACCCGCCATTCTGGGTGGTAACCAGGTCGACGATTTTGAGATCAGTACGTCAGATCAGGAAATGAATGTCGTTTTGAATCGCATGCTGGATATCCCCTCCAGTTATCCCCATCTAAAAATATGGTTTTCGCAAACCATGAATTGGCTCCCCGCAGAAGCCCCTGACTTACAGCTGTTTACGGCCTTCTTGACACCCAGAGCTGAATACGCCGGTTCTCATCGCCTGGTCATAGCCATCGCCCTGAGTAAAGATGCTGAAGCGCTTCAAATAGAGCCGGGCTGGATTGAACATATCAGGGGCCTCAGACAGCAAAGGATTGGTAAGCGTGCCGCATCCACAAAATTTGAGAGCAATATTCCCGAGCTGGATAAAGCCATTTTTTGGGCCCATCATTCTCTGGATGCTCTTGTAATGAAACAAGTGGGCAAGGGCATCTATGCCGGACTCCCCTGGTTTGATGACTATTGGGGACGGGATGCGTTTATTTCTTTTACCGGAGCTGTGCTGGTGAGTGGACAATATGAAGATGCCAGACAGATTCTCCTGTCCTTTGCTGATCTTCAAAATAAGGATGAATTTGATCTGAACTATGGTCGGGTACCCAATCGGGCTCAACCGGATAACATCATATACAACACAACGGATGGTACACCCTGGTTTGTCCGATCAGTTTGGGATTATTATCGATACAGCAATGATGGGAAATTTCTGGATAAAATGTGGCCAACCATTCGGCGAGCCACTGAAGGCGCATTGATGAATTGGGTGGATGAGGATGGTCTCCTGCGCCATGCTGATGCAGACACCTGGATGGATGCAAAAGGTCCCGATGGGCCCTGGAGCCCCCGGGGAGATAGAGCCATTGATATTCAATTTATCTGGCGTGACCAATTGGAGATAACCCAGCGTCTCGCACAGAAGTACGTGGATTTGGAAATGGTCGAGGAGATCCAACTGACTCTCACTGACTGCAATGCTGCTCTCGAAAAATTCATATCTGCTGGAGGTGCCTACCTGGTTGATCATCTCAACTCTGATGATTCACAGGATCAACAAATTCGTCCCAATGTTTTTCTCGTCCCCAGATTATTTGATGAAACTTGTGATTGGACCACCTTCGAGACTCTAGCACCCCAACTGATGACCAGGAATGGGGTTTTATCCCTGGCTCAGGACGATCCAAATTTCCATCCATATCACCATCAACCCGGCTTGTATGTCCAGGATGCCGCTTATCACAATGGCATTATCTGGACCTGGAATTCAGCAGCCAGCATTACGCCATCAATTCAATTCCATCAATACCACTATGCTGAGGCCTTGTTTAACAATCTCACCCAACAAATTATTGAGCGAGGAGCGATTGGTACCATTGCCGAGCTCACAGATGCCTGGCCCAGAGAAGGTGAGCTTCGACTCTCAGGAACTTTTAGCCAAGCCTGGAGTCTGGCTGAATATCTTCGCAGTTTTTATCAGGATATCCTGGGTATTCGACCTGACTTATCACAGTCCCATGTGACCCTTGCACCTCGACTCCTCAATGACTTAAAAGAGGTAGCCTTTAAACACACTATGGGAGAGGACCAATGGGAGATAGAGTATCGCGATTCTGATTCACAATTTGATATATATATATCACGATCGTCACCAGAAGAAATGAAACTATCATTTGAGCTATTTGCTGGCGTGGAGGTGACTCACCTCGGTTTGAACTGGAAAGGGACAAATCTGCGTCTCAGGTATGAAAAACAAATGGGGCAATGGACCGTCCCAGGCGATATCGAAGACTATACGGTGACCAATGAAGATGTGACCACTTCACCAAACAGCCTGGCCTTTTGTGAATTGGATACGACAAGGGAAGTGCCGGTCTTGATGGGTCCAGAACATCGACTCCTCAGCGAAAAGGAGTTGGGTAGTTTTAGCAGAAACGCAAAAACGATATATAAAGTTGCAGATCCCATTGGTGATGATCATGGGCTGAGTGCTCGCTATACCTACCCAGGCAATCCTCAATTTGAAAAGGGTCTGGCTGATATCCTCAGTTTTGAAGTGAGACAGGGGCGTGATCATTACGAGTTTGAACTCACTTTCTCGAACCTGGTTGACCCTGGTTGGCACCCGGAATATGGATATCAATTGACTTATTGTGCCATTGGTATCAGCTATAATGCAGCAACTGGTACAAAAGAGGTGGGAAAGAATGCTCAGTCCAACTTTCAGTCAGATTTCAGGGCAGATCAAATCATGTATATCGCCGGAGGTGTCCTGCTTGTCGATGACAATCATGAACCTCAAGCAGAATATATGCCCCGAACCGTAGATGGGGCTATTGGGGACGCTGAAACTGAACGTATTCGATTCACACTGCCCAAAGACCTGTTCTCCAAATCCCTTCAGGAAGCCACTTTCCAGATTGCCGTGGGTTGTCAGGATGATCACGGTGGAGCAGGCATCGGGGATTTTCGTCCAGTCCAGGCCACTGGCAGCGGGTGGATGGGTGGCGGTGGCAGCAAAAACGGGTCAAATGTCTATGACTGGTTGATAAGCCCATAAGGATTTTCTAATTCACCAAGTCTTTAGCCCGTCATGTTTGGACTAAAGTCCAGTTTTGGGGTTCAACTTCCTACACCCGCCTTAAAAGGCGGGACAATTGATCACGGCCTTGGGCGGGAAAGGCTGGCTCATGCTTCGAGAGCCTCAGCAAGACGCCAGTTGAGATTGCTGCGGGCTAATTACTCCGGCCTTCAGGCCGGGGGTGCACAGCCCCAAAAAAGAGGGGCTTTAGCCCAAAAAGCGTCAGGGATAAAATCCTTTAGTCCCCCTATACCACTATACCTCCGCCTTAAAAGGCGGGGTAATTCCTGAAATAACTATAGTACTCTGCGCTCTTTGCGCCCTCGGCGGTTAATAGGACTATCTACAGAATTGCTAACATCCCCAATATTTGCCTTTGAGAAATAATTTGGAACTTTCCTAACTCAAGTCATATTAACTACCTGTGAAGAAGACCTGGAAATATACTGCCCTTTTTACACTGATTCTCATCGGGATGATGCAGACTGTTCCATTTTTGCCAACCCACACCAACTGTGAGGCTGCCTGTTGTGTAGAGACGGTAAGTTGCTGTGAGACAGAGGTTGACACAGGATGCGATATGGCCATGACATCATGCAACGTGACGCTCTTCATACCCTTGATTTCAGCACCTCTGATTAAAGTTGAATCCCATATTGATCTGGATATCGCTTCAGCTCCGCCACTACACAGTGAGATTATTTTAGAGCAATTCCGGTTCATCTCCACAAATCTGGATCATTTCCAGGAAGCGCCTCCCCCAGACCAGACCCCGCTACTCATTTAGACCGCTCTAAAAGCTAGGATGAAACATCAGGCCCAATGGCTTGACGTATTGGTTATCAAAAATCCTGTTTTGGAGACGGTGTTGTGTATAGAAAAAATAAAGTTTTAATGAGTAAAACCTGGGGAATGCTACTATTCCTGCAGCTCATGTTATGCTCACCCCTGGTGAGTTCCGGGAAAAATATTAATCCTGAAATAGACAGCTGGATCAGCCAGTTGGGTCAGCCACCAATGGATGTGCCTGCTCATGTGACCAATCTGGATGAACTCATTGCATTATCCCTATCTAGAAATCCGGGGATGCGGGTTCAGTACGCTGAGTGGAAGAGCAGCCAGGAAGCTGAGAATACCATCTCAACTCTACCCGATCCAATTCTCGGGGTTGGCTATTTTATTGAACCAGTAGAGACAGCTCAGGGGTCACAATCTGCTAAAATATCCCTGGGGCAAACCATTCCCTGGTTCTCAAAAACCCATGCAGCTCGTAAAGCCAGGAAATATCAGGCCATCCAGAGCTATCGGGCATTGGAGGCAGAGAGGCTCTCTCTCGTTCGCACAATAAACAATCTGTGGGCTGAAGCGAATCATATCCAGTCCATAACCTCCATTATTGGCGCCAAATTAGCCCTTTCAAGAGATTTGGAGGAAGTTCTTAGCATTCAATACCAGAGTGCTTCTATCTCTCATAAGAAGCTGGTGGAAGTTCAGATCCAAACCATTCAACTGGAAAATGATCTCCATGACGTAGAAAGTCAGTTTTACCGCCTCAGAATAAAGTTGGGAGCAATCCTGGAGATGGACACGCCAGTTCCAGGAAATTTCCTGCCCCTTCAAACAGGCACAATTGTAAATGACTACTCTTCAGGAGCAGTTTCAAGTGATCATCCCCGGCTGCAGGGTCTTGAAGCAATGGTTCAGGAGGCTCAGGCGAGGAAAGCCAGCGCTCATGCCGCCTATATTCCAAATTTAAATATTGGGTTGGACTATATACTCACAGATAAAAAGATGACAGGTGGTGTGGAAGTCGCTGGAAGTGGGAATGATCCCCTCATGGTAAGCGCTGGTATAGCCTTGCCTCTCTGGAATTGGAAATCAAAGAAAGCCGAAGTAAAAGCCTCAGCATGGCGCGAAAAAAAGGCTCAAGCCCTATTGGATGCTGAGAGCTCAAGACTTGCCCGGGAAAATGAAATTTCCAGATCATTGCTTGATGAGGACTTGAGACGGATCCAATTGTATCAGGAGCAGTTGATACCCAAAGCCCGTGAAATCGAAACGGTCATGCAGCAGGAGTATATCGGCCAGAGTTCAGATATCTTCTCGTATACTTCGGCTCGTCAACACGTCCTGGATTTGCAGTTGGCTCTCTCAAATGCACAATATTCTGCACAATTACATCTAGCTGATCTCAGCTATTTGAAAGGCAATTAATATGAATGAATTAGTATCGAAATATCTAAATAAAATGAAATTGATCGTATCTAACCCATGGATGAAAACCATTTTAACACTTCTCCTGGGAATCATGCTGGGGAGTTTCCTGTTTTCAACTGGAGATACAGGGATCAGTTCCGTCCATGACGACCATTCCCAGGGAACCACCTGGACCTGCTCCATGGATCCCCAGGTAAAACTGGATGAGCCAGGTCAGTGCCCAATTTGCTTCATGGACTTAATCCCCTTAGCTGTTGATGAGGGGCCTGCGAATAGTCATGCCAGTCATCAGGGGGAAACCACCTGGACCTGCTCCATGCACCCACAGGTGAAACTGGATGAACCAGGACAATGCCCAATCTGTTTTATGGATTTAATCCCATTAGCGGCTACCAGTGAAAGCGATGCTTCAACGGAGATCAGTTTATCTGCTGCTGCGGTGAAACTAGCTCAAATTTCAACCACACCGGTTCGCCATGGTATGGCCCACAGTGAAATCTACCTCTCTGGTAAGATTGATTATGACGAAACCCGGGTAAAAAATATTGCTGCCTGGTTTCCAGGCAGATTGGAACACCTGTATGTTGACTACACGGGTATTCGGGTAAATAGAGGTGATCACTTACTGGAAATCTATAGCCCCGAACTCTATTCGACCCAAAGTGAATTACTCCAGGCATATAGCAGGGTGAAACAAGCGGATCAAAGTCCTGCCAGTCAAAAATCTTCTCAGGCGACCTATGAAGCCGTCGTTGAAAAGACCAAACTCCTTGGACTGAGTATGAATCAGATAAATACCATCACCTCAAGTGGCAAAGCTCGGTCAGTCTTACAAATCAATAGTCCCATCACCGGGATTGTCATTCATAAAAATGCCATGGAGGGTAAATATGTCAAAACCGGGGAGCAGATTTATTCAATTGCCGATTTATCGAAAGTATGGTTGATCCTTGAAGCATATGAGAAGGATCTCCCCTGGTTGACCTATGGCCAGGAGCTTTCGTTTTCAGTGGCCGGATTACCCGGCCAGACATTTCGTGCCCATATCTCATATATTGACCCTCTGGTAAATCCTCAGAAGCGGAGTATAACCATACGGGCAGTTCTGGATAACAGCCAGGGGTTGTTGAAGCCTGGGATGCTGGCTGAAGCATCAGTTTCAGTGATGCTCAACGGGATGGGCCAGGTTGTTACCCCCGATCTCAGTGGAAAATGGGCCTGTCCCATGCATCCTGAAGTGGTGGAAGACCACCCTGGAGATTGTTCTATTTGCGGCATGGATCTGGTACCCCTGCAAGAAATTGGCGGGGCTCAGACCGTGGCAACTCAAGCATTACTTATCCCGGCAAGTTCAGTATTGAAGACAGGTCGCCGGGCATTGGTTTACGTCCAAATCAGTAAGAGCGAATCAAGTCAGTTTGCACTTGTTGAGGTTGTTTTAGGACCTCGAGTAGGTTCAGAATATATCGTAATGAGCGGATTGGCAGTCGATGAACTCGTGGTCTCTAATGGCAATTTTAAAATAGATAGTGCCATGCAGATCGCCGGGAAGAAAAGCATGATGAGTGGCGATGGCGCGCCCTCAACTGCACCAGCAGGTCATCAACATGGCTAAAACAAACTTACTTGATCGTCTCATCGGATTGCCTTTAGAAAATAGGCTCATCACATTGATCCTGTTTGTCTCAGTCCTGATATGGGGTCTTCTGGCAGCTCCATTTGACTGGGATATTCCTGGAATAGATCGTGCACCCATCCCGGTGGATGCCATCCCCGATATTGGAGAAAATCAGCAAATCGTTTTCTCAGAGTGGGCTGGACGCTCTCCTCAGGATATTGAGGATCAGATAACTTATCCTTTGACCGTGGCACTGTTGGGTACACCCGATGTTAAAACGGTACGCTCATTCTCCATGTTTGGTTTTTCTACCATCTATGTGATTTTTAACGAAAATGTGGATTTCTATTGGTCAAGAAGTCGCATCCTGGAGAAGTTGAATGCGCTTCCGTCGGGGACCTTGCCTGATGAAGTCAAACCGAGTTTAGGTCCAGATGCAACTGCCCTGGGCCAGGTCTTCTGGTATACACTGGAGGGGCGTGATGATGAGGGACAGCCTACTGGTGGCTGGGATCTTCATGAATTACGCTCAATCCAGGATTATTATGTAAAATATGGATTATCCACTGCCCGGGGTGTTGCTGAAGTAGCCTCCGTGGGTGGTTTTGTCAAAGAATATCAGATAGATGTCAATCCCCAGGCCTTGCGCCACTATGGGATTTCACTCATGCAGGTTTTTAAGGCTGTTAAGGATGCGAACAATGAGATTGGCGCTCGCACTGTAGAAGTCAATCGAGTCGAATACATGATTCGCGGGTTGGGCTTCATCAAAAGTCTGGACGATTTAGAAGTAACTGTACTGAAGGTGATTGATAACGCACCAATTACCATTGCAGATGTTGCACATGTCAGTTTCGGTCCAGCCCTAAGACGTGGAGCACTGGATAAGCAGGGTTCTGAGGTTGTTGGTGGTGTCGTTGTAACTCGTTATGGCGAAAATCCATTGGCTACGATCAATGCTGTTAAGGCGAAGATCAAGGAGATTTCACCGGGACTTCCGTCAAAAACACTGGCAGATGGGAGTGTCTCACAGCTTGAGATCGTCCCCTTTTATGACAGATCCGGTCTGATCTATGAGACCCTGGGCACCTTGAATCATGCCTTACGTGAAGAAATAATCATCACCCTGATCGTAATTCTCGTGTTGCTCATGCATCTCAGAGCTTCGATCCTCATCAGCATGATGATGCCGGCAGCCGTCCTCATCACTTTTGTGGGAATGAAATTATTTCATGTCGATGCCAATATTGTGGCCTTATCCGGGATAGCGATAGCCATTGGAACCATTGTGGATATGGGCATTATTATGACTGAGAATATCCTCAAGCGGATTGAAAAAGACCCGAACTCTACAAATGTCATAGATGGGATCCTTAAAGGAGCCCGGGAAGTTGGACCGGCGATTTTGACAGCGGTTTCTACCACGGTAATCAGCTTTTTACCCGTCTTCACCATGGAAGGCGCTGAGGGTAAGCTGTTCAAACCGCTGGCTTACACCAAGACCTTTGCACTGATATCATCAGTGGTACTGGCCATTTTGGTTTTACCTGTGATTGCCAGTTTTATTTTTTCAAAGAGAACTTATAAAAAGTGGACTAAAAAATTATCACTGACCATTTTATTCGCCATCTCAATCTGGGTGGCTGTTTCTTTTAGTGTTATCATCGGTGTAATTCTTGGTAGTATTGCTCTCCTTCAGCTGTTTAAGCCCCTTCTGAAAGATTATCCCTGGCTTTATCACTCCAAAACCTTGAACTACTTACTTGTTCTTGATGTGATCATACTGCTTTCACTGACCTGGGTGCCGTTGGGTTATGAGTATGGCATGGGGGCCAACTTTTTCATGGTTGCTATCCTGGTTGGCCTCATTTTGGGACTGATTAAGCTTTTTACTGACGGATATCCGAAAATCCTTTTGTGGATGTTGGAAAATCGTGGAATTGCGCTACTCATACCTTCACTCCTATTGCTGTTTGGGATGAACGCGTGGATCGGTTTTGACTCGATTTTTGGCTGGTCACCCGATGTGATCAAACAGAGTCGACCCTACCAGAAGATGGTTCACGTTTTCCCAGGATTAGGGAGAGAGTTCATGCCGGATCTGGATGAAGGCTCATTTTTGTATATGCCAACCACCATGCCTCACGCGGGGATGGAGGAGTCACTTGATGTCCTCTCAACTCTGGATAGAGCCCTATACTCAATCCCCGAGGTGGAGAATGTCGTGGGAAAAATTGGTCGAGCTGAAACAGCTCTTGATCCGGCACCCCTTTCAATGATTGAATCTGTGATCACTTACAAATCTGAATATATGCAGGATGAATCAGGGAATACGCTCAAATATAAAGTTGATGGTGATGGCATTTTTGTCAGAGATTCCAATGACCAATTGATCCTGGATGATAGTGGAAGGCCGTTTAGGCAATGGCGTGATCATATCCGGAACAATCAGGATATTTGGGATGAGCTGGTTAAAGTTGCTCAATTACCAGGCACCACTTCTGCTCCCAAACTGCAGCCTATTGCTGCCCGAATAGTCATGCTCCAAAGTGGTATGCGAGCGCCCATGGGGATTCGGGTACATGGTTCAGATATAGAGAGCATGGAAGCCTTTGGGCTTGAGCTTGAACGCAATCTGAAAGAAGTCCCATCCGTCAAGGCCAGTGCTGTTTTTGCCGATCGAATCGTAGGTAAACCCTACCTGGAGATCGATATCGATAGGAAGGCAATTGCCCGCTATGGATTATCCATCAGAGATGTCCAGGAGGTTATTGCTGTAGCCATTGGTGGAAAACAGGTTGGGATGACCATAGAGGGTCGTGAACGCTATCCCATCCGCGTGAGATACATGCGAGAATTCAGAGACAATGATGAGAGTTTCGAATCCATTCTCGTCCCCACCTCGACAGGGGCTCAAATACCCTTGGGACAGTTGGCCAGTGTTCGATTCACCCGTGGACCCCAGGTCATTAAGAGCGAGAATACTTTTCTGCTCTCATATGTCCTTTTTGATAAGGTCGATGGCTATGCTGAGGTAGAAGTGGTTGAGCAGGCTCGAGCATACCTGGAGAGCAAGATTGATTCAGGTGAGCTCAAGGTTCCCAACGGGGTGAGCTTCGATTTTACAGGCTCCTATGAAAACCAGGTTCGGGCCACCAAAAGAATGCGCATCGTACTGCCCCTGGCCCTTATGTCAATCTTTGTGATCCTGTACATGCAGTTCAAACGTACCTCCACGACACTCATCGTCTTCTCAGGAATATTTGTGGCCTGGGCTGGGGGTTTTACGCTGATATGGTTATATGGGCAACCCTGGTTTATGAATTTTTCACTGGGAAGTCTGAATTTTAGAGAAATTTTTCAAATCCATGAGATCAATTTGAGCGTGGCCGTCTGGGTGGGTTTTCTGGCACTATTTGGCATTGCCACAGATGACGGTGTTTTAATCTCGACCTACCTGGATCAACAGTTTAAGGAGCTTAAACCAACGACCCGCAAGGAGATTCAGGCGGCTGCCATTCTGGCGGGAAAGCGACGCATCCGTCCGGCCATGCTAACCACAGCCACAACTTTACTGGCCTTAATTCCCGTCCTCACCTCCACTGGAAGAGGAGCGGATGTTATGGTGCCCATGGCCATTCCATCATTTGGCGGGATGCTTTTCGCCATCAGCAATACCTTCGTGGTACCACTGCTGTATGTGATTTTGGCTGAAAAACGAATCTTGGGAAAGAAATAATTTAGTGTGATTCAGGACTGTCCGGGTCATATTAAAAAACAAGCGAAGAAAGGTGTAGAAAACAAATATGGAAAAACAAGTCTTTAAGGTAAGTGATATGAATTGTAACGGTTGTGTCGCCACCATTCAAAAGGATTTAAAGGCTGATGCGCGTGTGAAAACCGTGGACATCAAGCTGTCAAAGAAACAAGTGTCAGTTCAGGGCGATCTTAGCCCGGAGGAGACCGCAGAAATAATTCGCAACTCGGGATTCCATCCTGAACAGAGTTCGGAGAAAAAGGGCTTCCTGGGGAGATTGTTCTCCAGCTAATGCGAGGTCTGCTTCACATCGTCGCACATTTTCTGGTGCCAGCAGCTATTGCTCCCTGGATGAGTAAATACATGCGTCCAGAAAAGAGCTGGAAATATTACTGGATAGTGATGTCTGCAACAATTGCTGTGGATCTGGATCACCTGTTGGCCAATCCTATATATGATCCCGGCAGGTGCAGTATTGGTTTCCACCCCTTGCATTCTATATGGGCAATTGGGGTCTATGTGCTATTATTGATCCCGGAAAAAACCCGGGTGATCTCAGTAGGCTTACTCGTACATATGATGCTGGATAGTATTGATTGCATCATGATGTAATGGTAAATGGTGAATTATGAATTATGAATTATGAATAATGAATGATAAACGAAAAACGAAGAGAGAAGAGAGGTAAAGATATGAAGTATTTATGGATGACGGTTTTGATGGGTGTATTTGTTGTTGGTTGTGGCGGGGAAAAGGAGACAGCAGCTGCGAACCACGATGGTCATAACCATACCGCCATGGAAAAAACAGCAACACCTGCTGATGGAGAAAAATTAATCTACTATACCTGTCCTATGGAATCGCATAAGCATATTCATAGTGCCGAGCCAGGAACATGCACCGAGTGCAATATGACCCTGGTACCAGGAGTTATCACCACAGAGGACAAAATGGAGTATTATGGCTGCCCAATGCTGATTCACAGCCATGTTCGTCAGGATTCTTCAGGAAGATGTGATGAATGCAAAATGGAACTTAAACCCATGCGGCTGAAAAAAGCATAGGTGATGTTAGCACCACGACAATGGAATTAGTTTTGATTTGAATAGGTCATTGTTAACATCGCATGATTACAAACCATAAATGTGAGTGCGATCATCAGAGGTTACCTGAGGGCGACATCTGATGACCTCTTCAAATAAAAGGAAGCCATAAGATGCAGGATATATTAGATCTGCTGATGAGCAACAAGCTCTACATGGGAATCGCAGTGATTGTGGTGGTCGGGTTGATGATATTTTTGCTAAAAAAGGTATTCAAACTGTTCATGATATTGCTGTTCGTTGTTTTGGCTTATGGGGTTTTTATTTATGTCACTGAGGATGATCCCCTGAAAACAATCAAGGGTAAGTTAAATCCAGCCATGGAAAAACTTGATGATGCAACTCAGGATCTTCAACGTGAAGCCATTGATAAGGTTATCAATGAAGTAGATAAAAAGCTTAAAAAAGCCGGAAATAAATAATCTTAATCTCTCAGGCGGTAGCCTGATGGGGTTAGAGAATGAATCCTATCTATTCAGTTTTTCTGGATAGGTAGGATTTTTTTATATCATTGAGATCGCCACGGGGGATGGCCGCAATGAGTCGTTTTGTGTAATCCGTCTGTGGATTCTGGTAGACACTATCTGCATCGCCCATTTCTTCAACCTTCCCATCATTCATGACCACCATTCTATCTGACATAAATTTCACAACGGAAAGATCATGGGAGATGAAAATATAGGTAAGACCAAATTCGTCCCTCAATTCATTGAGCAGATTTAACACTTGAGCCTGAACCGAAACATCCAGGGCAGAGACAGATTCATCGCAAATCACAAATTCTGGCTGGACTGCCAGAGCGCGGGCAATACATATTCGCTGTCTTTGACCACCGGAAAATTCATGGGGGTAGCGGTTATAATGAGCGGGGTCCAATTTGACTCTTTCCAGCAATTCCTGCACCTTCTGACGTCTGTTTTGATCATCACCATGTAGTTGGTGAACCTGCATGGGTTCTATAATAGCTGATCCTATGGTAATTCTTGGATTAAGCGAGGAGTAGGGATCCTGAAAAATAATCTGAATCTTTCTCCGAACTGCGCGAAGCTCATCTCCAGAGATATTGGTTATATCCTTTCCATGGAAAATGATATTACCTGCAGTGGGCTCAATGAGTCGGAGAATGGTACGTCCCAATGTGGTTTTACCACAACCTGATTCTCCAACGAGACCCAGGGTTTCACCAGGATAGACATCAAAACTCACATCATCTACTGCCTTGACATGATCTACCACCTTACTAAATAAACCTTCACGGACTGGAAAGTAGGTTTTCAGGTTATTGATGGTCAATATGGGTTCCTGGGCGTACAGCTTTTTGTGACGCTCCGCTGTTTCCTCTGGTGTAATTATCAGATCACTGATTGTTTCATCAACTGATTTTGTGATTTCAAGCATTTCACCTTCAGCACTCTCTGACATAAAGTCAGCCATGGTGGGAAGAAGTTTCAGACGATGATCCAGAGGAGGTCGACAGGCAAGCAATCCTTTGGTGTAGGGATGTTGTGGATCTGAAAATATTTCCCATACTGAACCTTGCTCCACAATCTTGCCCTTATACATAACCACCACATGATCTGCAATCTCGGCAATAACACCTAGATCATGGGTAATGAAAATGATACCCATATCATGACTATCCCTGAGTCTACGCATAAGATCCAGGATGGTATCCTGAACCGTCACATCCAGGGCTGTGGTGGGCTCATCAGCAATAAGTATTTGTGGGTTACAGGACATGGCCATGGCGATCATGACTCGTTGCTTCTGACCTCCGGAAATCTGATGGGGATACGAATCAATAATTTTTTCCGGACGGGGAAGTTCAACCTCTTTAAACAACTCAAGGGTTCTGGCTCTCGCCTCACTTTTGCTCATTTTTTGATGAAGGATGAGCGCTTCCATGACCTGATTACCACAAGTGAATACAGGGTTCAGGGAGGTCATGGGTTCCTGGAAAATCATGGCTATTTCATTTCCCCGGAATTCACGCATCTCATTCTCAGGAACTTTAGCCAGATCTACAAGACCCTTAGACCGGGAATGATACATGAGTCGACCACCCACAATTCTACCGGGAGGATTGGGTATCAAGCGCATAAGCGAGAGAGAAGTAACTGATTTTCCTGAGCCAGATTCGCCAACCACACCGACGGTGCGACCTTTTTTAAGGCTGAAAGAAACCTTATCGACGGCTTTTACTGTTCCCTCATCGGTACTGAAAACGGTTTCTAGTTCATGAATTTCGGTGAGCATATTCTCTGACATAATTGGTTCCGTAATTTATTTCATCATACTTGAATCATTTATTTGTGTGGCTGGAAATATAAATGGAAAGCGGCCTGGAAAAAGGGGAAGGATCACTGCCATTCTAATGGGACATGTCTATTTCATTCCTCTCATTTCTGCTCATGGAAAAAGCAGCAACATGGAAGCGTGCAAATATCTAAAAATTGAGGCAGTAATATTTTTTATTAAATATAAAGAATATTATAGATATTTATAATAATGACATTCTATTTTACTTATTATGACTGAATATCAGCAATAAGTTTGTAAAGTAAGTGTTGATAAATTATCTTTGATACCCACAAAGCACAATATTGGAGGTCTGTAAATCAGGTGTGGCAACTAGAGTAGCAGCCTCAGACAGTTATGCATGGATGAGATGGAGGAAGTATGGCTCAGCGCAAGATTCTTCTTAGTAATGAATTAAACAGGACCAGCGAAGCAGACGATACTGTGGAAACATTCCACGGCTCAGCATGCTATGCCTTACTGGGAGAGATTGGTTTCCTGAGTGAGGAGAAAGTCGCCTTGATGTTAGATCAGGGAAAAATATCTGATCGCCGGAATCGAATGCTTGAAGCACTCCAAAAAATAACCTATGCAAAAATTGCCACACTGGAAGGTAACTATACATTTGCCGCAGAGCTCTATGATCAGGTCGCAGGGAAGATCAGTGTTCTCAATCAGGGATCCCAGCAGGAAGGCGCCCTCACTTATTTTTACTATGAGTATGCCAACTATTTTGCACAATTAGGTGACACAAATGCTGCCTTCAGGTATTTGGAGAAGGCCCGTAGCATCACCTCATCAAATAAGATGAAACAGATGATCGCCTATGAACATCTTGTCTTAGATGCCGATTTAGACAGGAAATTTTCGCTTAAGAAATGGCTACAGTGTATTGCCTATTTCAATAAATATGAGATGACCGTCATGGAATCTCAAACCCACTATGCGTTAGCGCTTCAATTGATAAAACAGGAGAATATGGCTGATGCTGTGACACATCTAGATACAGCGCATGAAATGGCGGCTCTACACGGCTACCAGCATCTTCACTGGAGTATTGATTTTACCAGGGGAATTCTTTTGGTTAATCAAAATCGCAGCAAAGAGGCTCTTGGATATTACCAGGGATTACTCAAGAAGGCGAGGAGTGCACATTTTACGGCCAAGATTCAATTAAAGGTTGCGGAGCTGCACCACATCGTTGGAGATAATGAACTGGCTCTGGAAGCAGCCAAGGTCAGCATGGAAGTGAGCCAGCAATTTTCAATTGCCTCAGAGTTGGCTGGGGCCTGCCTCCTTTTGGGGAAAATATATCACCGTGAAGTAGCCGATATTACAAAGGCGTATTTCTATTATCAGCAAGCTTTTGGCTCCATTATGGCTTTATCGAAGCGTGGTATTCCAATCAATGAAACCAGACGTAAGGTCATCAATGAGTACGTGATCTTTCTGGAAGAGCACTTCCCAGGAGAAATGGCTGAATCGGCTAACGAAGATCTATTTGCATTTTCCAGGGATTTGAATTGGGTAAAAATTAAGGATCTGTTCCACTATAATTTATTCTTGTATCATTATCTGAATACGGGTGTGGGGAATAAAACTCTTGAGGCTCTGGATTTTCCAGCTTCGTCGTTTTATTCGGCCACAGAAAGGCTCAGGAGTAGAGGAATCACCTTCCCGAATTTTCGCAAGAGTGACGTAGATATTCCAGCTGATAATTATGTGGAAGGTTTACAGCAATATGCACGGCTGCACCGGGATAAGACCTGGGTTGAGATTAATGACTGTTTTGAGAAAGATATGCTCAAATACCACTATAAATTGAATAACTATAATAAAAAGCACCTGGCCAAGAATCTAGAATTGGCCTACTCAGGAATTGTGAATCGCACGAAGTACCTCACTTCAGGAGCTGGCTAAAATTTTTCCACCTGCTTAGATTGGATTTTGATTCACTAAGATAGAGATGAAAAGGAGGGGGAATATGTTGCATAATCTTTCATCTGAAAATAAAGTGATCTGGGTAAAAGCCTTAATGATTGAATGTCCTTTATATTCAGCCCTTCCTGAATGTCCTCTCGCAAAATATCGATCAAAACCTATTCCAGAGAAATTTCGCCTTGTCGATTTTATGAGTGAGGAGATTATAGATTCGATTATCTATCATCATGAGAGATGTTTGAGTCAGAGAGAACACCGAGCAACTGTTTAGACTTAGGTTAACGCTGGTTTATGGGAAGTTTCTCTGTGGCTACGAATGTCTGGCAGTACCACATCTTCAATATTAAATAATTAATACCAGGGGGTTGTGACCTGATTGCCTTGATTTAAGGCAACGTTGTTAATCTTTTACCCCCGATGGAGATGTGGTGTCTTCTGGTAAAAGCGTAGTTTGTGTAAGTCGTCAAAGTAATTCGGACAAGATCGCTTAAAAAATAAGAGACACTTTCCGGGCAT